>OKWQ01000011.1_pt1 | contig 430697 bp, 390 predicted proteins | sample 1607071 | NCBI WGS metagenome assembly OKWQ01 (sample SAMN07501039, study PRJEB24779) | human gut metagenome | reverse complement strand
AATCTTCCTTTCGGAAGGCTATCCCCCTCTACAAGGCAGGTTACCCACGTGTTACTCACCCGTCCGCCGCTAATCCACCCCGAAGGGCTTCATCGCTCGACTTGCATGTGTTAGGCACGCCGCCAGCGTTCGTCCTGAGCCAGGATCAAACTCTCAATTTAAAAAGTTTGAGCTGCGCTCTAATTGTTTCGCTGACTTGTTAAAGTCATTTATTGATAGATTATCTCTATCGAAATTAACTGGTTTTACCTTTATTTCTCTGTTTAATTTTCAAAGACCAATTTTTTTTTCGCTTCATCACTTGTTAGTGACGACTTTTTCTATTCTACTAGATACTTTCGCATCTGTCAACAACTTTTTAAGTGAATCTCTAAATCTTTGATTTAGTTAGTTGAACTTACTCATTCGAACGAATGTGAGAAGGAGTTTCCTTTACTCATTAAATTCTTTCAATCTTTCGTTGTTTGTTTTGCCGCATCTCTCAGCGACAAGACATATCTTATCATGATTTTAACACTTAAAACAGCCATTTAAATCTATTTTAAGAAATTATGGCGAAATAACTACAAATTTCTTTAAATTTCTTCATATTTCATACACTGATACACTAGGACGGGTATTATTTACTAGAATACCTTTTTACGTATTTAGATTATGATTTATTGTTAATATCCTCTATATGTATTGTGTATATCGGTTAGTTAATAATCTCTTCAATGTTATTAAAACTAAAAAGGTGCTGAATCCAAACAGCATCTTTCTAAAAATCATTTAATGTAAAGTAAAAGATTTATTCTCTCTCTCTAAGCCTCTCAACCACACTATCCTTACTTGCAATTTTATAGCAAATCACTGGTACAATTACCGCAAAAACAAACAAAATTGGAAGACAGATTAAAACTGGCATTATAGTAAATTGTTATTTAAAGAACCATATACCTCCCATGAAGGCACTTACACCAAAGTAACAAATTGCTGTGCCTAGCGTTAACACAAACATTCTTGTTAAACCAGCATAGGTTAAGCCTTCTAATATTAGCATCTCATTCATCTGCTTATTAGTCATTCCAATGCTCTGAAGCATTGCCAGCTCATGTTTTTTTGAAATTACTGAAGTTATCATGGTGTTGATAAAGTTCATGATTCCAATAACCGCTATGATGAAGCTTAGAACTGTTCCAACACTCATATAGGTCCTCTGAATACCATTAAACTCTTCCACAAAGGTTGATTTTGATTCATAATTTATATCCTTATTTATGTTTTCACAGTAATTCTTTAAAAATGCTTCTATATCAGTCTCATTTGCATCCTTCACATTCATCATTGTTACCATTGAGCTATACCCCCATTTAAGCTTCAAATTCTTCTACTGATACATAAAAATCTAAATCAAATAAATGACCATGTCTTACAGATAAATTATGTGGAATTGCTGCTATTGACATAACTTCATATTCCTCGGAGTTCCCATTACCATAATCTATTGTTATCTTTTCGCCCACATTATAGAATCTACCTTCTCCACTTTCCACGTTAAAAGGTGTTACTATAATATACTTTCCAGATTTAAGCTTTTCATAGTCAATTTCACCTTCGAAAACCTTAAGTTGCTTCATAATTGTTTCATCTATTCCGTAGGTATATGGTAATGTAAGTCCACTTGTTATTTCAGCTTCAATTTGCTCATCATACCCATCCATGTATAACTCGGGCTGATTTTTCAGAATTTTATCCACATTATTTTTCAAATTATTATCAATTTTCAACATATTCTCAACAAAACGCACATTTCCTATTTCAGAAACTCCATCAAGAACTTCTAAGTCCCTCAAAAATCCTTCATTTAATGTATCTTCACCATTATATCCAGTATAAACATTAAAGTAGTTTGTATCTGCTATAACAAAATCAGAAACAATCTTTTTACTTAAATAAGTATCCATATCAAATCCCTTTACTAAAGCATAAGTGCAATTTAAAATAATTAAGCTTAGCGAAAGGGAAATTGTAACTAAAAGTGTTTTTTTACAGCTTCTAAATACATTTGCAAAAGCCATTTTTCTAAGCTTTCCACCTTGACTTTTCTTAGCTGTTGCCTTGGCTCCAACCTTTCCTTCTGTGTTTCTTAAGGCTTCAATCGGACTTACTTTTCCAGCCATTTTAGCAGGCTTTCTAACGCTAATTAAAACAGTGACCAGCGCAAAGATTGCCGCCCCAATAAAGATTATTGGATTTGCAGAAAATATTTCTCCTGCAATATTAATCCGACCTAAAACCATTGGTGTTAAGACTATCCCGATTATGTACCCTAAAATAAGCCCTATTGGAATTCCTATTAATGATAAAATTAAAGATTTCTTTCTTATTATTCTTCCAATCTGCTTTGAAGTTGTTCCTATAGTTTTTAAAAGTCCATAAAATCTGATATCCCTTGATACTGATATAAAGAAAATGCTATAGATAATTAAGTATCCAAAGAAAATTATAAGTGTAAGACCGCCTATTATAGCTAAAACTGCTGGTATGTCAGCCTCCCCTGAGTTTCCTATATATGCCCAGTTTACACCAAAATCTATGTCATTTACTCCAGCTGAGACATAATCCTCAAGTTTTGAATCAAGGTATTCTCTAGAAATCCAAATCTGACTAGCTGGGATAATCTTATCCCCCTCCCAATAACCTGATAGAATAAATTTATCTTTGACAAGCTCTCCACCTAAAGTATATTCAAGTTCAATTTCCTGACCTAATTCATAAGGTAATCCAAGGTGATCTAAAACTATTGTATCTAAGGCAATCTCATTGATTTTCTTTGGCATATTTCCCTTAGTTGGCTTTGCAAATTGGAACTCTGCCTGCCCATCTGTTGCAAAACGAATTTCACTTGGATGCTTTCTTAATGCTTCATTTTCAGCCACTCCTAAAATAATAGAATACTCCATATTGCTGCTTAGTTTATGACTTTTTAATCTATCATACTTTTCCTGAGTTAAGTACTTAAAGCTTCCATGGGCTTTCCCACCTGTTTGCCTCATGGTACTTTCTTCTAAGGAATCCTTCATACTCATTCCTACCGTAAATAAAGTTGTAAACATAACAGTTGTTAAAACTATGGCTGCTATGGCAAAAATATTTCTAAGCTTATTTGCTTTAAAAGAGTTGTTTGCAAGCTTTTTTATTGCTTTCTTATTATCAACCTTAATCATTTTTACCACCACCTATGATTTTTCCATCTTCAATGCGGATAATTCTATCTGCCATTTGCGCAATCTCTTCATTATGAGTAATCATAACTATGGTCTGTTTGAACTTTTGGCATGTAACCTTTAAAAGTCCCATAACATCTAAGGTGGTTTTGCTATCTAAATTTCCTGTTGGCTAATCTGCCAGAATTATTGCAGGCTTTGTTGCAATAGCTCTTGCAATGGCAACTCTCTGCTGTTGTCCTCCTGAAAGATTATTAGGCAGATTGTTAAGCTTGCTTTCTAAGCCTAAGGTTGAAATTATTTGATCTATGTAAGCCTTATCCGGTGTATTTCCATCTAATTCTATAGGTAAAACAATATTATCATATACATTTAATACAGGAACTAAATTAAAATTTTGAAATACGAACCCAATCTTTCTTCTTCTGAAAATAGTAAGTTCATCATCCTTTAATCCAAAGATATCCCTTCCATCAACTACTACAGTTCCGCTAGTTGTTCTATCAAGTCCTCCAAGCATATGAAGCATTGTAGACTTTCCACTTCCTGAAGTTCCAACAATAGCAACAAACTCCCCATTTTTAACGGTTAAGCTTGCCCCATCAAGAGCTCTAACTTCACTTTCTCCAGCACCGTATATTTTTCTTAAATCCTTAGATTCTAATATATTCATAACGTGTAACCTCCACAAAAATAGTCTATATATTTGAGCACGCTCTGCCCATATATAGACTATAACAAAAGAATCTTTCCACAATCTTTCTCAAATCTAACAGTTTTGAAAGATTTCCTTCGGTAAGAAAACCGAAAAAGTTGAACCAGTTCCAACCTTTGATGCTACCTTCATGTATCCTCCTTGAGCCGATAAAATCTTTCTTGTTAGGAAAAGTCCAATGCCTATTCCCTCAATATTCTGCACCTGTTGAGAACGATAAAAACGACTAAAAATCTTATTTTGTTCCTCTTCAGCAATACCAATACCATTATCCTCAATATCGATGCGACAAAACATTTCATAGTCCTTAACCTCAATAATAATACTACCATTCTCATTAGTATGTTTCACAGCATTGTCAACTATATTATAAACTGCTTCAACGGTCCACTTCATATCAAAAACTGCCTTCTCCTTTTCACAGTCGCAATGAAGTTTTATCCCCTTTTCCTTAACCCCTCTGCTGTAGCAGAATTATGTACAATGTAATATTTCATCTTTGTTTCAATTGCTGAAATTATGGATTCATCATAAGTATTTTATTTGAACTCCCTTGAAATTGCATCCTCAAGCATTTTATATAATATCTTCATCATTTGTTTTGAATTATACCTATATATCACTACAATAATCACCGCAGATGTCACTGCCGCTACTGCTATGCTTATACATATAATATTTAAAACATCCATTTATTTCACCGCCCAGGAATAACCGATGCCATAAATAGTCTTAATGTACTTTGGCTTAGACGGTACTTCTTCAAGCTTATCTCTTAACCTTTTAACTGTTACAGAAAAAGCATTTTCATCCACGTATTTCGCTCCATCAGTCCAGATTTTATCAACTAAATCACCTCTTGAAAGAGTATTTCCCTTATTATCAATTAGGAGTCTAAGTAGTTTCTGCTCTGTTTTGCTCAGCTCTATAATCTGTTCAGATTTTTTGAACTCCACGTTATCAAAATTAAAGTTAAATTCACCAATTTTTAAAGTATTTGACTTTGGCATAGCTTTTCTAAGCTGAGTATTAACCCTTGCTCTAAGAACCATTAAGCTGAAAGGCTTAGTAAAGATATTTCCCTTACTTCACTCAAAAAAAATTAAGTCCATTTCCATCTGGCAGATTCACATCTAAAATAATCAAATCAAAATCGGCTTCTTTAATTTCACTTCTAGCACTTTCAAGGGTATAGACTTGACTAAATTCATTGTCTTCATTTTTTAATGCAAGAACCATCCCTTTACTTAAAGCTACATCATTCTCTATAATTAAAATTTTTCGTTTCATAATCCACCCCAAACTTTTCACACAATTCACACAAAACGAACAAGTTATCCACAGAATAATCCACAATTGTGTGAATAATCTTAATATTTTTAATCATAGCATATTTTTATCCACATATATATTTATACAGTTCCTACTGAATATACTTATTATATAGGTATTTTCGGAGGTTTCTTAATGTTCAGGTTTCATAACGCTAATACTTCTCCAAACATAAGGTCTACAGCTAAAGCCACATCAGATGACAAAAAAAATCTACCTATGAATTCTCAAACTCCACCCAAGGCTTTAAACTCAATTGGAGTAACCTCCTCTCTCACTGCCCTTTTCTGTCTCTTTATGCCCTTTATGACCTTGTCAACTTTAAAAGCTTCAACCTCTTACACCTTTATCAATCATCCTCAATATAAGCTATTTATTATTCCTATCACTATTGTAGCTTGTCTCTATCTTTTAAAACAGCAAAGAGTTGCATATATTACATCAACCATCAACTTTGTGCTCTTAGTCTATGAGGTAGTACCAATTATAAAGCTTTCTCATAACTTAGGAAAGTATACACCCTATATATGTTGTAATCTAACCTTTTGGTTTTACCTGCTTATTGTTAGTTCCTTTGTGATGATGATTTCACCTTTTATCCATAAATCTATTATAAAATCTAATTAATCTAATTAATCTAATTAAAAGAGTAGCAACACAAATTCCTAACTTGTACTACTACTCTTTTAATTTATTATTATTTAACAGCTTACTTTTTAAAATTTATCATAACCTTAAATAAATCGCCATCCACTTTAATGTTTAAACTTCCACCTTGTAATTCAACAAAGCTTTTTGCAATGGCAAGACCTAATCCTGAGCCTTCTGTATTTCTTGATTCATCTCCACGTACAAATCTTTCAACAATATTCTCTGCATCAAAGTTAATTTCTTCTGCTGCAATATTCTTTAAGGCAATTTCTACATAATCCTTCTGATCAATTATATCAATGTACACTCTAGTACTTACCATTGCATATTTTGTTATATTTGATACTAGATTTTCAAACACTCTAAAGGTACGGAAGCTATCCAGCTGTAAAATCACCTTTTCATCTGGGAAATTCTTTCGAAGGATTAATGAGGAACTTTCTAGCTTATCCTCAAGCTCCAGTAAGGTTTGCTTCATTAAAGAGACTACATCCACAGCTTCAATATTCATGGTTATATTTCCGCTGGTTGCTTTACTAACTTCAAATAAATCTTCTATTAAGAATTGAAGTCTTTGAGCTTTCCTATCTAAGGTATCTAAATATTGAACTCTTTTTTCTTCCGCTAAATTTTCATCCTTTAAAAGATCCACATAGGTTATGATTGATGTCAAAGGTGTCTTTAAATCATGAGAAACATTTGAAATTAACTCCGTCTTCATCTTCTGACTTCTAACCTCTTCATCAACAGCCTTTTTAAAACCACTTTGAATTCTTTCTAAATCGTCTTTCAACGGTTCAAATACACCTAAATCTTCTGCAATTTTTACATCTAAATTACCTGCTGCAATTCTTTTAGTTGCCTCAGATAAAACTTTATATTTATTACTTATTTCATCCACATATTTTTTTGTTAATAAAAATACAACTACTGAATAAATTATTACTCCAATGATACCAAAGAACCATGCAAAACAAAATAATGATACTATTGCTCCATTAATCAGAATTACCTTTAAAATCACCTTATTATTCTTTTTAGTCAAATCTACTTCTGCTAAAGCTTTTATTGTTCTCTTAATATACCTTCCTACAAAACCTAAAACTCTCCCAATAATGGTGCTTTCAAAGAAATACCTTTTAAACCCAGTCTTAAATATATGCTTTAACATTAACCCAACATTGAAAAATACAGTAAATATTACTGACCAAACAAGGAAGTTAATTAAATAATAAGTTCCATGACTTAACCCTATATCTCCTGTAAGTCCACCAATAAACCTGCCTGGTACTCCTACTATACACTCACTTATCATAAACATTGCAGACGCAACCGTTAGGAAAATATTTATTCCTACCAAAACACAAATTATTTCAAAGGGAGTTTTTGTTATTACCTTAAATCCTATAATTTCTTTTGCTCTGTTATATGGTATTAGAAGACCTATTAAAATTACAACTGCTATTGCTATACTAATAAAAATAACGGCTGCTTCTCCATAACTATCATTTAAAGAATTATTTAGCTTCCAAGCAATCCCATCATAATATCTCAGTTCCTTAGGAACTCCAACCATAATATTTACATTTGTAATGTCTACTAAATCCTGATGATATCCATAAAAGCCTGAGTTCGAATTATTATATATGTTTTGTTGAACTGTATCCTGATTTGCACCATATGCATATTTTACAGTTGGTTTTCCTAACTCATCATAGTTTATTATCACGTAAAATTGATAATAATCACTTTTTATTGAGTTTATATCTATATCTCCATTTTCTAATACTTCAATACCTTCAATGTTAGTAACGCTAATTTTCTCCTTAGGATTTATAGCAAAATAATCTACATTTAAGTATTCCTGTGTATAGTCTTCTACAAGACTGTTAAAGTAATTTATAGCATGTTCATCTCTTCGTCCTTTACTGGTCTCCTTAACTAAAATTTCAAAGGGCGTTACTGTCTCTTCTCCACTAGTCCTCATAGTATCATAAAAGGCTTTATAGCTGATCCCTTTCATTATTCCTGTAAATTCATAACCTTCAAAGTAGGAATATTCCTTTTCTTTTTCCTTTGCAATTTTATCTATAGTTGGGTATGATGCTATAATCCCTATAGAAGTTATCATTACTATTATTATTGCTATTAAACTAATTATTAATTTTCCAAATTTACTGCTTTTCAATTTTATATCCAACTCCCCATACAACCTTTAAATATTTTGGATTCTTAGGATTTATTTCTATCTTTTCTCTTATATTTCTCACATGAACCATAATGGTATCAGTGTTAACAGCCTGCTCATTCCATACTCTTTCATATATCTCATCTGCCGAAAATACCCTGCCTTTATTTTGTATTAAAAGTGACAAAATCTTAAACTCACTAGGAGTCAGCTTCACTAGCTTTTCATCTACAAATACTTCTTTAGTATCTAGATTTAGCTCTAATCCACCTGCTTCAAATATGTTTTCATTTACGTCTTCCTTTTGTACCATATTTAAATATCTAGAATATCTTCTAAGCTGTGAATTAACTCTAGCTAAGAGCTCTAGTGGCCTAAAAGGTTTTGTTACATAATCATCAGCACCAATATTTAATCCCATTATCTTATCAACTTCTTCTGATTTTGCTGATAACATTATTACTGGAAAATCATGCTTCGCTCTTAATTTCATCACAAAAGTTATGCCATCCATTTTAGGCATCATAACATCTACTATAGCTAAATGTATCTTCTCTTTTTCTAATACCTCTAACCCTTCAATTCCATTATTGGCTATATGAACTTCATATCCTTGATTCGATAAATATGCCTCTATGGCTATGGCAATATCCTTCTCATCCTCAACTATTAATATGTTATATTTATTCATACTACTTCCTCTTTCCATGCTTTCTACACTTCTACTCAACTTATATTAAGTATAACGCATCATAGAAATTATTTCATTTCACTCCCCTCACTATGCAGCACTTTTCCTATGATTTAATATTACATTTCAAAACTAAAGAACATATTGGAAAAAATCTAAAGAATTTCTAAAGAATATATTGATATTTTCATTTTACAAAGCAAATTTACTATTTTGTCAAAATTAAGCTGTATTTATTCATTGCACCAAATTATATTGTTGCCTATGCTATTTTCTTTGTTTTTTGTTAAATTAATACTTCTTAGTAAGTTTGTTGTGCGAAATTTCACATGTTATAATTAAAGTATAATATTTTTTAGGAGGATTTTTTAAATGGACGATAGCTCGGGAGGTAGTATTATTCTTATTTTAATACTAGTTATGGTTAATGCATTTTTTGCATCAGCTGAAATGGCAATAGTGTCAATGAACAAAACAAAACTAAATTTGTTAGCAGAGGATAATAATAAAAAGGCAAAATTACTATTATCATTAGTAAAAGATACTAGTAAATTTTTAGCTACCATTCAGGTTGGAATTACCTTTGCTGGATTTTTTGCATCGGCTTCAGCTGCAACAACTATATCAAGTCAATTTGGTGAGTTTTTAACAAATTTCGGTATTCCTTATGGTAACAACATCGCTTTAGTAATTACAACTTTAATAATATCTTATATTACTTTAGTTTTAGGGGAATTGGTACCTAAAAGAATAGCCTTGCAAAATGCAGAAAAAATTGCCATGATTAGTGTAAAAACAATAATAATTATTTCCAAAATTACAAAACCTTTTGTATGGTTTTTATCATTATCTACTAATTTAATTTTAAAATTACTAGGAGTAAAAACAGATGGTGTAGAAGAGAAAATCTCAAGAGAAGAAATACGAAGTTTAGTTGAACTTGGTGAAGAACAAGGAACCATCAATGAAACCGAGAGGACAATGATAGACGGTATAATTAAATTTGATGATATTTTAGCTAAAGAGGTAATGACTCCAAGAACCGAAACGTTTTGTATTGAAGCTAATACAGATATTAAAGAAAGTATAAATCTAATTCTACAAGAAAATTATTCAAGAATTCCCGTTTATGAAGAGGAAATTGATAATATTGTTGGAGTTATATATATGAAAGAAATATTTGCGGCAGTAATTAATAATGGAATCGAAACTTTATCCATTAAAGATGTTATGAGAACCCCTTATATGGTTCCAGAAACTAAATCAATTGATAAACTACTTAAGGACATGCAGGATTCCCAAAATCATATAGCCGTTGTTATTGATGAGTACGGTGGATTTTCAGGTATTGTTACCTTAGAAGATTTATTAGAAGAGGTAATCGGTGAAATCGAAGACGAATATGATGATTCTTTTACCGATATTGAAAAAATTGATGATAAAACTTATATAGTGAATGGATTAGTTACAATTTCAGATATAAATAAATATTTAAACTTAGATTTTCAATCTAATGCTATTGATACTATAGGAGGCTTAGTAATTGAAAATATAGGTACAATTCCAAATGATTATGTCAATAAAGAGATTATCATTAATTGTATAAAGTTTAAAATATTATCTTTAGATGGCAAAAGAATAGAAAAAATACAATTATCAATGTAAGAAATAGCTTTAAATAAAATACTGTTACATTTATCGGTTAACCAATAAACGTAACAGTATTTTCTCTTAATTTACAGGCAGTGTTATGGTAGTGTTATTTTAAAATAACACTACCATTTTTCGCTTTCTAATAACCTTTATTCAAGCCATTCTTGGCTGTTTTCTTCTTAGAATTCCGCAGTTCCTGTTGTTCTTGGGAATGGTATTACGTCTCTGATGTTACTCATTCCAGTTACGTACATTATCATTCTTTCAAACCCTAATCCAAATCCAGAGTGTTTAGTTCCACCAAATTTTCTTAGCTCTAGGTACCACCAGTAATCTTCTTCTTTTAGACCTAGTTCTTTTATTCTATCAAGAAGTACATCGTATCTTTCTTCTCTTTGGCTTCCACCTATGATTTCTCCGATTCCTGGAACTAAAAGGTCTGTTGCTGCAACAGTTTTTCCATCATCGTTTAATCTCATGTAGAAAGCTTTTATTTCTTTTGGATAATCAGTTACGAATACTGGTTTCTTGAATACTTCTTCAGTAAGATATCTTTCATGTTCAGTTTGAAGATCACAACCCCAAGATACTGGATATTGGAACTCCTTATCAGCCTTTTGAAGAATTTCTACTGCTTCTGTATAAGTTACTCTTCCGAAATCAGAAGATGCAACGTGCTGTAGTCTTTCTAATAAACCTTTGTCAACAAAGCTATTGAAGAATTCCATTTCCTCTGGAGCATTTTCAAGTACGTAGTTGATGATATACTTAATCATATCTTCAGCAAGCTCCATATCGTCTTGTAAATCAGCGAAAGCTATCTCTGGCTCTACCATCCAGAACTCAGCTGCATGTCTTGCAGTGTTTGAGTTTTCAGCTCTGAAAGTTGGTCCAAAAGTATAAACGTTTCTGAAGGCAAGTGCATAACACTCTGCAGCAAGCTGACCACTAACTGTAAGGTTTGTTTCCTTACCAAAGAAGTCCTTCTTATAATCTATTTTCTTATCTTCAGTCATTGGAATGTTGTTTAAATCCATAGTTGTAACTTGGAACATTTCACCTGCACCCTCAGCGTCACTTCCTGTGATTATTGGTGTGTGAGTGTAAACAAATCCTCTTTCATTGAAGAAGCTGTGGATTGCATAGGCAACTAATGATCTTACTCTGAATACTGCTGAAAAAGCGTTACTTCTTGGTCTTAAGTGAGCTATTGTTCTTAAGTATTCAAAAGTGTGTCTTTTCTTTTGAAGTGGGTAATCACTGCTTGATTCTCCCTCAATTACTATTTTAGTAGCCTTAATTTCGAAAGGCTGCTTGCTTCCTGGAGTTAATACAAGCTTACCTTCAATTGTTAAAGATGAGCTTATTGCTAACTTCTCAACTTCTTTAAAGTTCTCTAGGTTATCCTCAAATACAACCTGTACGTTCTTAAAGAAACTACCATCATTAATTTCTATGAACCCAAATGCTTTAGAGCTTCTTAAAGTTCTAATCCAACCTGAAATACAAACATCTTGGTCTGCGTATCTTTCACATTCTCTGTAAAGACTTTTTACTAATACTTTTTCCATGAAAATTCCTCCTTAATTTATATTTTGTCTCACCGTTGTAATGAAACTTAATTTACTGTTTATATATAAATTGTTTCCAAAAAGCCTGTTTTTGAGCAATAAAAAAACCTTTTCACCCCTAAACTTCTTCAAAGGGACGAAAGGAAACATTCCGCGGTACCACCCAAATTATCATTAAAATGATCTGCTCTTAAAGTACGAAGATTTCTCTTGATACTTTTCTCCTTTAACGGTGAGGCTCCGTCTAAGTCTACTTAAGTGAGAATCCAAATCTATGATTCAGTTAATCGAACTTACACCTTCGACATAAGGAGAAGGTGATTTCAATTCACTTTTTCGGTTAGAAACTCCGAGATGTTCTTCAATAAAAGCTTCATATTGGTCTTCCACCATCACCAACTCGCTTTAACTACTTCTTTTATTTACTCTTCTCATCACAGTTTGTAAATTGTGGTTGTATTTAATTATTTCCAAGTTTAAACGAATTATACCTTGGTTATATCTAATATTATATGGTTCTGTTTTTATAATGTCAACCTCATGAAATATATATTTTTCTTTTAATCTATTTAACTATTCCATTTCAGTTATAAATTATAAACTAAGGTAATATATGTTAAAATTTTTATAATATTTTTATAAAATCAGTTAAGTTTTTATAAATACTGCAAAGTAACTAGGAATAATAGCTGACCCGTAGAATCTACGGGTCAGCATTATCCTTCACCTTTAAATGAAATTTCCATGGAGGTATATCTATGAAAGAGAAAATGCCCTTCACCAAAACTCAAAAGCTTTTAGAAATTCTTTCCTTAATCGTAATGGTATCCTGTACTACTTATATCTGCACATCCTGGAGTACCCTTCCTGACACACTGCCTTACCACTTTAATGCCTTAGGACAACCTGATGACTGGAGCGGTAAAGCCACTTAGTCCATGGTTTATCCCTATATTCCTTTTAGGAACCTTTCTACCTTTAATAGTATCCATTGTAAAACTCTTTAGGTATGAATCAAAAGATTTAACTAATAATAAATATTAATAAAAAAGTAGCTCCAACCACAAAGGATAGAGCTACTTTTTACATTTCCAAATTTAAAATTGAATCATCTTCATTAAAGGTATTTACATTATAAAGAAACAATATATCTGTAATTCCTTTGGACTTTATAACCTTATCTAGATCCTCCGTAAAATATCTTAAGTCAATAACTTCAATCTCACCATAATTAAATATTAAAAATGGCACCATTGCATTTGCATAGGAATCCTTTATTAAAAGCAGCTTTCTTTCAGGATCTCCCATAGATTTAATGTTTATCCTCGGGTGGTTTCCACCTGTAAATACCTGATACTTATCTTTGCCATCCAATTTTGAACTGTCGTATAAACTTGGTGACTTTTTCTGCTCCTCCACATAAGTCACTACCGTTTCTCCACCTTCTTTTGGGAAGTATACTTCTATGGTATCTGCCTCTCCCTGTTCACTAGCAATCTGAGAACTCAAGCTTCCATAAAAGCGTTCTGTTACTGGTTTAATTTCAAAGTTCTCTTCACTCTTTGCTTCTAATTCTAAGGTTTTACAAAGCTCCTTATATCCTTCATAGGCCCCTCTGCTTGTCCAATGATGGTCAGTTCTAAAGTATAGCTTCTCACTTGTAGAACTCTTCAAAGCCTCATAAGTATCTATAAACTTTATGCTTTCCTTAAGCTGCCCTTTAAAATTATCAATATACTCCTTCTCATCATCCACAGGAGCATTTTTAGGAAGCTCATTCTCCAAAACCTTAGTAGCAGTTGGAACTAACATAAAGGAAATATTTAAATCACTGTACCTTTCTGCAAATCCATTTACTGCTGATATTTTTGCAGTGGTCTCCTCCTCACTTCTTTCCTTAAAGTCCTGAAGCAGCTGACCACTCTTTCCAATAAACACACCATTTCTATCTTTCTTTCCACTTAAGCTATCCATACTGCCCTTCATGGCAACAAAAATATTTCTCCCTGGAAACTGGTCTGAAATATAACTTTCAACCTTCTCACCATATTCTCTGCTGACTACTCCTCCTACCGATACTTGTGGCATTTCACTTAAATATCTATTCTCAAGGTCCGAAAACTTTTCATCCTTTTTAATTAAATTAGCTAAAGCCATAACTCCTACAAACACAATAAATACTGCACTCATGAAAAAACTATAGGTTTTCTTATAATTAATCTTCAAAAGCTTCTACCCCCTTAAAACCTAAAATACAAAAATGGATTGTAGGTTTCACTTACTAAATACACAGTGGAAATAAATAAAATTAAAATATTGCTTACAATGGCTACTGCTACACCCCTTAACTTAAGTTTTTCTTTTATAAGCTTAAAGAAGTTCTTAAAGAATGGAGTGGATGCAATTATTGCCAACGTAATAATTAAGAAGTTACTTCTTAAGGTGTATATTCCCATGTTATCTACAATTGAATTACCTGACAGCCCAAACATTACACTTAAATACGAAAAAGCCCCCCTTAAAGATTCAGTCTCAAAAAATACCCATCCTATAATTATTAAAACTAACGTATAAAGATGTCCTACACCTCTTGGCATCCTCTCTAAAACCTTACTAATATACACCTTCTCAAAGAAAATTAATATACCAAAATACAAGCCCCACACCACAAAGTTCCAACTTGCTCCATGCCATAAGCCTGTGGCAAACCACACTATCATCAGATTTCTAAATTGAATTTTCTTTCCTCTTCTATTTCCACCTAAAGGAATATACATGTACTCTTTAAACCATCCACTTAAAGACATATGCCACCTTCTCCAGAATTCAGTTACACTCTTTGATATGTACGGATACTTGAAATTCTCTAGAAAATCAAAACCCATCATTTTACCAAGTCCTATAGCCATATCTGAATATCCACTAAAGTCAAAATAAATTTGAAGAGTAAAAGCAATTATTCCAATCCAGGAAGATAAAACAGAAACTTCCCCAATCGGCATAGCCTTTATTGATTTCCATGCAAGCCCTAGATTATTAGCCAGAAGTACCTTTTTACCTACTCCCATTATGAATCTTTCAACTCCAACACCAAACTTGTATATAGATTCCCCTCTATTAAATAACTGTTCCTTAACATGCCTATACTGTACAATTGGTCCTGCAACCAATTGAGGAAACATCGAAATATATGCTCCGAAAGTTATAATATTATCCTGCGCCTCTACTTTTTCCATATAAACATCAGCCACATAGGAAATTAACTGAAAAGTGTAAAAAGAAATTCCTAATGGTAAAGGTAAATTTCTTATCCTTAGGGTCGTATTAAAAATCTGATTAATATTATCAATAATAAATCCATAATATTTGAAGAATACTAAAGAACTTAAATCTAAGACTAATACTGTAATAAAAATAAATTTACAAAAGTCTTTATTCTCTCTGTATTCTTGAATTAAAAGTCCTCCTAAATGATTTATCATTATGGAAATAACCATCAGAATAATATAAACCGGCTCTCCCCATCCATAGAAAAACAAACTTGAAATAAGAAGAACATAGTTCTGTTTTGTCCTTGGTACAAGATAATAAATAATCAGTGTAATTGGCAAGAAAATAAATATGAATATCAAACTGCTAAAAACCAATTAAACCACTCCAATTAAAAATTTTTCTCTATGGCTTTATCTATCTTTTTGTTGTCTTCAGAAATAATTAAATATAAATATTGCCCCTTTTCCTTTAGTTCATAATCATCAATAACTGTCTTTAGTTCTGGTCTATAACTTGCGAAGCTTTCAGACTGCTTGTCCACTCTTGCTTCAACTTTTTCCTTAAGATGCTTAACCCCTTCAACATCCTTAGCTTTTAAAACAAGAATCTCATTTGCATCCATATTTGTTTTAGGTGCATACAAAATAAAATCTTCAACTTGATTTTTATTTATATAGTAAAGCTGTCTAAGCTTCTTAGCATCATCCTTAACCATATTAGATAAATCTGCTGTTGCCTCAATGCTTTTATCAATTTCACTCATTGAAGGCTCTGCGATTTTTAAAACTCCATAAAGTCCCACAAAGGTAACAATAACCAGAGTAAACAGTATTCCGTAAAATATAAGGTAAATCTTTTTCAATAACACCGCCCCCCATTCTAAACCTCCATTATTAAAAAGTTATGAATTAAATCTTCTTCAGTTACAATTAGTAGCTTACTCCTAATCCATTCATCTTTTCCTCTTAACTAATTCATTGATTTTTCAATAAGACTAAGCCACTGAATATAGAAATCATAATTTAAGTGAATACCATCATCAGCTCTTAAACTTTCGTCCTTTTCTAAAATAGAATTAGCATTCACATAATTCACATTAACCTCTTCACAAACCTCTTCCACTGCTGCTCTGAATCTATCAATATTCTCATTAGTTAATCTTGGATTATCCTTAATACGGGCTTCATCTACCGATAAAGGTGACTGAACATATATCTCCGCATAAGGCAATTGATTCTTTAAAGTCTGTAATAATTCCTTATAATTAGCCTTAAAGCTGTCAACCGTCGTCCACTCATTAGATTCATTGAACAAAATTACATCATTCATACCATATAGCAGTACTACTTTTTTTGGCACAAGAGAAACCACTGTTGTAAGCTCTTCCTTGGCTTTCAAAATGGAAGCCCCCATAGACGCTACAACCTTTGATTTATCAATGACATTCATATAATATAACCCTTCTGTTATGGAGTCGCCCATAAATATGGTATCTTCAAAAATCCTATTATAATCCTTACTATAGATATCCATATCTTCTGCTTCATTAGCTGCCCCTGCTTCATCCTTAACCTTTGCTGCTTCATCTTCAGCTAAAGTACATCCCCCTAAATGTTCCTCAAGTTTTTTCTCAAGTTCTCCTATATTTCCTTCTTCTAATTTAGCCAAAAGCTGTATTCCCTCACAGCCTTCTTCTGTGCTTTTATTACGTCCTTCACCACATCCCGTAAGCAGTATTGTAGATGTAAGTATACATATTGTCATTACTCTCCAGCTTTTTATTATTAATTTATTCTCATCCATGATAACCTCTTAAAAATATAAATATTTCATTTTATATTTTACCATATATTTACATAAAACTGCTATATAAACACTTCACTTTTAAACTCATTATTTATACAAAAAAACCTAGATAGGAACAAAATCCTTTCTAGGTTTCTATTATTCTACTTCAAGGTTCAATATAGAATCATCTTCATTAAAGGTATTTACATTATAAAGAAATAATATATCAGTTATTCCTTGAGCTTCAACAAGTGCTTTAACATCATCCATGTAATATCTTAAGTCTATAACATCAATTTCTCCATAATGTGGAGTTAAAAATGTCAGCATACTATTGGCATAAGAATCTTTTATAACTAATAGTTTCTTTGAAGTATCACCTAAAGTTTTGATATTAATATGTGGATGATTCCCTCCTGTAAATACTTCATATTTATCTTTTTTCTCTAAACTGCTGCTGTCATATAAGGTTGTTGTTTTTTTCTGTTCACTGATATAGTTAACAACAATCTCTGAATTCTCCTTTGGAAAGTATATATCAATTGAATCTGGCTGACCATTTTTGCTTCCAATTTTTGAACTTAAGCTTCCATAAAATTCATCTGTAACCTGTTCCACTACAAAGTTCTCTTCAGTTACAGCTTCTATCTCTAAAGCTCTACATAGCTCTTGATATGCAATATAAGCTCCCTTAGTGGTCCAATGATGATCTGTTTTATAATAAAGATACTTATCTTTATTATTTTTCAGCTCATTTGTAGGATTAACTAACTTTACATTTTCACTCAACATACTTCCTATACTTTCAATAAACACTCCTTCGTCATCTACTGGTGCATATTTGGGTAACTTTTCTTCTAGCACCTTAGTTGCTGTTGGTGCAATCATGAAGGTAGTATTTACTCCTTCTAAACTATCTGCAAAGCTATTTATTGCTTGGACCTTCGCCTCAGTTTCCTCCTTTGTCCTTATCTGAAAATCCTGAAGCAATTGACTATCTTTGCCAATAAAAACACCCTGCTTTTCATCATTACCAGCTAAAGAGTCTAATCTTGATTTAAATCTTACAAAGAAGTTTCTTCCTGCAAATTGGTCTGAGGTATAACTATCATAATTCTTTACGTAAGTTCCCTCTATAAAGCTACCAATTGTAAACTTTGGCTTTGTCTCCAGATTTCTATTTTCTTCCTCCGAAAACTCCTTATCCTTTGTTAAACCATTTAAAATTGCTACTGCACCGATATATAAAATAAATCCTACAGCCATAAGCACGCCATAAGCCTTATTATAATTTCTTTTTTTATTCAATTTTTTCACCCTCCAATCCTAAAATCTAAAGTATAGGAAAGGATTATAACTTTCACTAACTAAGTATGCTGTTGCAATGAACAAGATTGTAATATTACATAAAACCACTGCCACAATTCCATTAAAATCATATTTTGTTTTAAGCTTATTTATTAAGCTTCTTATAAGAGGTGTTGCTGCCACTATAGCTATTGCTAATACTATGAAATTAGTTCTGACGGTATATCTTGCCATACCATCAATCACAGCATTTCCTCCAAACCCAAACATTACACCTATATAATCAAAAGCTCCGCCAACGGTAACAGCCTCAAAGAATACCCAGCTTACAATTACTAAAATCAAAGTATATCCATGGGCTATAACAGCTGGTGCTTTATCTAATATCTTGCCTAAAAATAACTTTTCCAGGAAAATTAAAGCTCCAAAATACAAGCCCCATGCAATAAAGTTCCAGCTTGCTCCATGCCATAAACCTGTTGCAAACCATACTATAATAAGATTTCTAAGCTGAACTACTAACCCCTTTCTGTTGCCCCCAAGTGGAATATAAATGTAATCCCTAAACCATGATCCAAGAGATATATGCCATCTTCTCCAAAACTCTGAGATACTACGTGACATATATGGATGCTTGAAATTCTCTAAGAATTCAAACCCCATGATTTTTCCAAGTCCAATGGCCATGTCCGAATATCCACTAAAGTCAAAATAAATTTGAAGAGTAAATGCAATTATACCTACCCATGCTGTTACTATAGAAAGTTCATTAGTTGGTATAACTTTAATTTCTCTCCATATTAAACCTAAGTTATTTGCCAAAAGAACCTTTTTTCCCAATCCACAAATAAATCGCTCTGCACCTTCACCAAATTTATATATGGATTCTTCTCTATTCATTAGCTGCTGTTCAACATCACTATACTGAACAATTGGACCTGCAACAAGCTGTGGAAACATTGAAATATATGCTCCGAAATTAATGATATTCTTCTGTGCCTTCACCTTTCCCATATACACATCAGCAATATACGATATTAACTGAAAGGTATAGAAGGAAATTCCTAGAGGTAATGGAAGTTCTCTTATTTGAAGTGTTGTTCCTAAAATACTATTAATATTAGCAATAATAAAACCATAGTACTTAAAAAAAACTAATACACTTAAATTTAAAACTAAAACTGTAACAAAAATAAATCTCTGTTTATTTTTATCCTTTCTATTATGCTGGATTAAAACACCACCGAAATAATCCAAAACTATAGATCCAATCATCAAAAACACATAGACTGGCTCTCCCCAGGCATAAAAAAATAAACTTAATACAAGTATAACTGCGTTTCTCCATAATTTTGGAGCTACATAGTAAGCAATTAATGCCAGAGGTAAAAACATAAATAAAAATGTTATGCTACTAAAAACCAATATTCTCACTCCAATTTAAAATATTCTTTTGTTAAAACTCTTCATCTATAAGTTCTTCAATTTCTGAAACCCCCTCAGAAACAATTAATATTAAATAGTTTCCCCTAACCTTCAATACTTTGTCTTGTATTAACTCATATTGATCTGGTCTATAACTTTCAAAACTACTTGCTGACTTTTCAAGCCTCGTTTCTACCTTATCCTTAAGCTGATTCAACTCTTCCTTAGATTTAGCCTTTAATATTAAAATCTCACTGGCATCCATGTTAGTCTTCGGTGCAAAGAAAATAAACTCTTCAACATGATTTTTATTTATATAATACAGCTTTCTAAGCCTTTGAGCGTCACCTTCAACCATATTGGTCAAGTCAGCTGAATCTACTATTTTTGCTTTCAACTTTTCCATGTCAGGTTCTTTAACCTTCAAAACATTATAAAGTCCTATAAAAGTAATTAATACCACTGCTGCTAAGATAAAATACCCTCTTTTATAACTTTTCATTACAACCTAACTCCAATTCTATTTATTCATAAAGCCCCTAAGATACCCTAACCATTTTTCGTAGAATTCCCTTTTAAAATGAATTCCATCTGCTTCATGAAGTCCACTATCTTCCCCAGCTAAAACACTTATATCCACATAAGTTACTCCCTCTTCTTCACATATCTGCAATACAGCCTCTCTAAATCTTTTTAAGTTTTCATTTGTTAACCTAGAATTCGTTGCTGTTGCCTTATAAGTTACAGGCAAAGGAGATTGGACATATATATTTGTATTTGGTAGCTTATTCTTAATTTCCTGAATAAGGGCCTTATAATCCTCTTTAAATCTATCAATTGAATTCCATTCTGCTGTTTCTTCAAATAAAATAACATCATTCATACCATATAACATCACCAAATTTTTAGGCTGGATTCCCTCTAAAACTGAAATATAATTCATGGCCTTTCTTACGGTATCCCCCATATTGGCAATAACATTATATTCGTCCACAATCTCATTAAAAGCTAAGTTTTCCGTGATAGAATCTCCCATAAAAACAGTATCTTCATATATAGTCTTGAAATCTCCACTTTCTATTGTCTCTAAATCAACCTTTTTATGATGCTCTTCTATTTTGGCTTCTACCATACCTAAATCCTGCTGTTCAAGTTGAAGTAGATATTCTCTGCCCTTATTACTATCATCCTTATCGCTGCTTACCTTGTTTCTACATCCCACAGCCGCAATAACTATAACTATAGCGCCAAGCAAAATCAGCCATCTTTTAAAGTTTTGCATTTTTCTAGTCTGTGTTTTCTGTCTTTTCCTTCGTTTCGCTTCCATTTTAAATTCCTTCTTTTCTTATTTATCTACTTCAAATTTTAGTACAACTATTCGTCTATAAGGTTACAAAATGTTTAATTTTTCGCTAATATATTTTCCTCCATTACCTATAATCTATTTTTTTCAATTATATATTCACAAGTTTAAGCTTTTTTACAAATAAAAAGGGTCATGTTTAAATCCACTTTAAACATAACCCTGCTCTTATTAAACTTTTATCCTAATATTAATTTGTCCTTAAGTCTATCATTTGAAAGAATATATTTAAATACAATTACTCCCAAAATTGAAACTACAACAAACTCTCCAACGGCTACTTGTACAACTGAAAGCCAAAATGGAAGCTGAAGCACATAATATAGTTCTGCTCCGATAATAAATCCATTTACAATAGCCGCCCATATAGAAGCCATAAATAAAACTACTGTAGTATTCTTAACTTCTCTTTTTATCATAAACTGTTTTGTGAAATAAATCATAACTAAAGCTAAGAATGTCGCTCCAGTTCCACAAACCACGTCTACCATTCCCATAGTAGTAAATAAGAAGTTAGATATCGCACACCCAACTGTTAATGGGATAAGATATAAAACATCCACAAATACTAATAAAACTAAAATCTCTGAAATTCTAAACTGAATATTACCAAAAGATATTGGAGCAAATATTCCTGTTACTGCTACATATACAGCTACTATAAGTGCCATTTTAACCAGCTTTAATGTTTTTTGATTAGTGTTCATAAATATAATACCTCCTGAATTTCACAGACCTGCTCCCAGCATTTTATCTTACCCTAAGATAAAACAATGAAATCTATGTCACCTCAATTAGCCATACTCCTGTCCTAAATACACTAAGGCATTATATTTTTCCCATCAACACCAATCTAATACATCTGATTTTAAAAATGCGTAGAAAAAATAAAGACCGTCATTAATATGACAGCCTTGTAATCTTCAAAACAAATCACTAATCGCAAAATTAAGCTATAACTTCATTCAAATGAATAAAATTATAGCATATCGATCAATGATACAAAAGATTTCAATGCCGTAGTTTTATTTAAAGGCAGGAGGCTTACGAACTGCCTATGTTTTATTTTACCTTAATATTATACATAAAAAAAAGGTGAAGTACAAGTCTTCACCTTGATAAATCTCATTTGAAAATAATAAAGATTTATTATTTAAATCTTCTTCCAATTTCCTCTAAGCATGCTTTTGCTTTATCCATGATTGGAATGATTTTTCCCTTTTTATCCTCTTTAACTTTACTAATACTTTTATTTAAAGCCTCATATTTTGCTTTCAAAAGTCTTTCTGTATGTTCAGGGTACATTTTTAATAGCTCAATATATTCTTCTGTAATATTATCGTATGCTACCATATCATCAATGGCATCAGCTACTTCATTATAAATATTGATTTTTACCAAGGTTGGTGCCTCGTCCTTTGCTCTATCAAAATGCTTTCGTTTAACCTTCCATGGCTTTGGAATGTCTTGTTCAAGGTTATCAGCTTCACTTTCAAAAATAACAAGGTTCTTTATAGCTTCCCTTTGTTCAATAATATCAAAATGTCCAAGATATTCAGTTGCCTTTGCCTTTTTTATTATTGTGTTAAAGTCCATAAACCCACATCCTTTCACTTTAATATATAATTCTATGGATTTCTGATTTTTCCTTCTTATTATTATCATAAAAAAAATTTTACATACCTATCCCTTCTTTCTATTTCGTTAAATACTTAAATTAATCTGACCAAATTATGACTTTATTTTTTATAGACAATTCCTACTCTCTTCGTTCGGTGGAGTAAGTTCCACTAACCAAATCAAAGATTTGGAGTGTCACTTATGTTAAGTTTAGGTTAAATCTTGTCCACACTATGTTAAACCTATGTTAATTCTATTAAATTCTCTTTAAGTTTATTGTATGTTTAATATATAAATACATAACATAAATACAAATTATTTTGTGGAGGTTACATCACATGGACTTGTTTTTAGTAATTAATCTTCTTGGTGGACTTGGACTTTTCCTATTCGGTATGAAAATGATGGGAGATGGACTTGAAAACTTTGCAGGAGATAAACTTAAAGGTATATTCGATAAAATAACATCTAATCCTATAAAAGGCGTAATAACAGGAGCCGTTGTTACTATGCTTATCCAAAGTAGTAGTGCTGCTACAGTTATGGTCGTTGGTTTCGTTAACTCTGGAATTATGAACCTTATGCAGGCTGCATATGTAATTATGGGAGCTAACATAGGAACAACAATTACTGCTCAGCTTATAACATTTAACTTTTCTTCAATAGTTCCTGTATTCATAGCAATAGGTGCTGCCTTTGTTTTATTTAATAAAAAGAAAAATCTTAAAGAAATTGGATACATAGCTCTTGGATTCGGTATACTTTTCCTTGGACTAAACAATATGTCTGGGGCAATGAAACCTCTTAGAGAATCTGTGGTATTTACTGACTTAATTCTTGGCTTAAGAGGCCATGCAATATTAAGCTTGCTAGTTGGAGCACTTATGACTGCTGTTATTCAAAGTTCTTCAGCAGTAACAGGTATATTAGTCGCTTTAGCATCATCTGGTGTAATTCCTATAGACGTTGCAATCCCGGTTCTACTTGGAAGTAACATTGGAACTTGTGTTACTGCATTAATCTCAAGTCTTGGAACTACAAATGCTGCTAAAAAAGCTGCTCTAATTCACTTCTTCTTTAATGTGATTGGTGCTTTAATTTTCTTAATCCCACCAATTCGTGGATTACTTCAAACTCTCGTTACATCTATCACACCTGGAGCTGGTGGAGAAGAAGTTGCTAGACAAATTGCAAACTCTCACACTATCTTTAACGTAACTAACACAATTTTATTATTACCATTTACTAAATATCTTGTTGCTCTAGTTAACCGTCTGCTTCCAGAAGATGAATCTGAAGAACTTCCAAAGGTTAAATTTATTGATGACAGACTTTTAGAAACTCCTTCTATAGCCTTTGGTCAATCTACTAATGAAGTTGTTAGAATGGGTAACCTAGCTAAGAAAAACTTACAATATGCCCTAGATGGTTTTATGGATGGTAACTCTGATTTAATTGATAAAGTATATAAAAATGAATCTATAATAAATTTACTTGAAGGTGATATCACAAGATACCTTGTTAAACTTTCAAACTCTGATATAAGTGATATTCAGAGAGCTCAGCTTGCTTCATACTTCCATGTAGTTAATGACATAGAACGTATTGGTGATCACGCTGAAAACATAGCTGATTTTGCTAGAGAAAAGGTAGATAAAAATCTTAACTTCTCTGAAGATGCCATAAACGAAATTCGTAACCTGGCTAAACTTTGTATTGAATGTATCGATAATAGCTTAGCTTGCTTTGCAGACTATAACAAAGACGGCGCTGCTGAAGTTAGAAAACTTGAAGATAAAATCGATGCATCTGAAAAAGCTTTAAGAAACTCTCACATAAGAAGATTAAACAGTGGAATCTGTAACGCAACTGTGGGTACAATGTTCCTTGATTTAATAAGTAACCTTGAGAGAGTTGGAGACCATGCAATGAACATTGCTGAAATATTAGCTGAAAACTAGTAAAGTAAACTTTTTTTAATATGAAGTGCCTAAAGCATTAATTAAAAATGCTTTAGGCATTTTTTTATTTAAAATCCTAATTGTAAAATTAAACCTAACTTTCCACTAGCTAACCTTAAGAAAACTTAAGGATACATAAATATTAATTTTATATTTGTAGATTATATTATATATGTGGAAAGTAATTTTCTCTGCATCTAAAGGAGTACCAGAAAAGTAAGTTCGAGTTACCAAATCAAAGCTTTGAACATTCACTTATGGAAACTCCTTTTCCCTTCATTGACTTAAATATTAAAGAGGTGGAAGCACATGAATATATTAATTTTAACAGGCCGATTTGGAATGGGACATTATTCTGCTTCAGCGGCAATAAAAGAGGAAATAACCAACACTATGCCAGATGCAGAGGTACAAATAGTTGATATCTTTGATTATCTAGTACCTTCCATCAGCAACCTGATTTATAGTGGATTTGACTGCTTAGTAAGAAAAAATTCTACCCTATATAACGTAATGTGCAAAGCTTCGAAAAATTATAGCTCTGCACCTTTCAAAAGAACTTTTATAAATAAAATAGAGAAACTTCTAAATAAAACCTGTCCAGACATTATAATCTCCACCATTCCAATAGGCTCTCAATACATTTCAGCCTATAAGGAATATAGAAATATACACCTTCCCCTTTTCACTTATATTACTGATTTATTTGACCATGCTGAATGGCTTGCTAAAAATACCGATGTATATTTTGTTGGAACTCACGAGTTAAAACAGTTATTAGTTGAAAAAGGCATCTCACCTGAAAAAATTCGTGTCAGTGGTATTCCAGTAAAAAAGGACTTTAAACTTCTCCAGCATAAACAGAGTAATAATATAAGAAAAAAAGTTTTAATTATGGGTGGTGGTCTCGGATTAATTTCTTTTTCTGATGATATCTATGATGCACTTGTTGAAGAGCCTTCTATAGATGTAACCATTATAACTGGAAAAAATAAAAATCTATTTCACAGTCTTAAATCTAAGTATCCATCTTTTAATACCATACTTTATACAGATAAGGTTTATGAGTACATGCAAAGCTCCGATATTTTAATATCCAAAGCAGGTGGAATAACTGTATTCGAAGCTCTTTATGCTGAAATTCCATTATATATTATAAATCCATTTTTACTTCAGGAAATATCTAATGCAAGCTATATAGCTAAAAGACAGCTTGGTGTAGTTACTTGGAATAATAGTGGGGACGCAGCACTAAACCTAATAAAATTATTAAAAGATGAGTCAAAATTAAATCTTTATAAGAAGAATATGAAAACATTAAAATCTGAACTTGATAGCAAAGCTATTATTAAAGAATTAAATTTAAGAAAGGATTACGTTGATGAAAGCAATATTAATGATATTTGTAATGATACTTGCAGGAATTCTCTTATATGGGGTACTGCCTTCCGTCTATTATAGAGTGATAAAACCTCTTCCTAGGCTTAGAAGTACTAGCTCAAAAACACTCTGCTTAACCTTTGATGATGGACCTGATCCTCGCTTTACAAATCAGCTTCTTGACTTACTAGCTAAATATAATATTAAAGCTACCTTCTTTGTTGTAGCTGCTTTTGCTCAAGATAATCCTGAAATTATAAATAGATTTATTGATGAAGGTCATTCCATTGGTTTGCACTCACTCTCCCATAGAAACAGTATGTGGGTTTCACCTTTTTACACAAAACATGATTTTAAGGAAAGTATTAAAATCTTAAATAACCTAGGTATACTTGTCCCCTTCTATCGACCACCTTGGGGACTATTTAATATTTTCACTGCAAAATATATTAGAAAATACAATTTAAATCTGGTTTTGTGGGATGTTATGGCTGAAGATTGGCGTGGCAACACCACCTCTGATATAATCTCAGCTAAACTCCTAAAACGAACTAGGGACTGCAGTATCATATGCCTCCACGATGGAAGAGGTACTAATGATGCTCCTAAACGTACAATTGAAGCTCTAGAAAAAACTATTCCTGTTTTAATTGATAAAGGTTATACTTTTGTTAAGGCAGATGAACTTTATAAACAGTTTACTTATTAATTTTGAGGTGTAATATATGAAACAAAGAATTCTTGTAGTTGAAGATGACGAAGATATCATAAAACTGCTAAAACTTTATTTAGAAAATGACGGCTATGACGTAATAACCTGTACAAATGGAATTGATGCATTAGAGATTCTTAAAAATATAAAAATTGATTTAGCTGTACTAGATATAATGATGCCAAAAATGGATGGCTATGAACTAACAAAACGTATAAGACAACTTAGCAACTTACCTGTGATTATCCTATCTGCTAAAAATGAAGTTAGCGATAAAGTCTTAGGTCTTTCCATTGGTGCAGATGATTATATGACAAAACCATTTAACCCCTTAGAAATCATAGCCCGTATAAAATCTAACCTAAGACGCTTCTATGATCTAAACAAAGACGAACCATTAAAGGAAGCATCTGATAAAATTATCATTGGTCCTATTGAATTAGATTTAACAAATTTCACTGCTAAAAAGAATGGTGTAGAACTTTTTCTAACCCCAACTGAATACAGAATACTTCACCTTTTAATGAAGTCACCTGGAAGGGTCTATACTAAACTTCAAATATACGAGAATATTAAAGGTGAATATTTTGAAAGTGACGATAATACTATTATGGTTCACATTTCTAAGCTTAGAGACAAGCTTGAGGATAATCCTAAGAATCCAATTTTCATTAAAACCGTACGGGGGGTTGGGTATAAAGTTGAAAAGAAATAAACGTAAAAAAGGTCACTTTTATTGGCTTTTAGCAAGAAACTATATTTCCTTTACCTTAGCTCTTGTAATAAGCTTTTCTTTCATTGCCATAGTTGCTACTCTAAGAATTTCAGGTGTGTTAAAAAATGATGAAAATGCTACTCCTGATTTATACCTGGATATCCTTAAGAATGGCAACTATGAAGAATTCCCTGTGGAGGATTTATTAGATATTGACGGCTCTATTGTGATTCTAGATGAAAATCTAAAGCCTATATATCAAAGTCGTGATAATATTAATACAACCTATAGTTCAAACGATTTACTTTTAATACCTGATTATAATATGAACTCCTATACACATGCAGAGACGTACATTGATGCTAATGACAAAGAGAGAATCTTGGTAACATCTTATGTATATAAAGATAAAACTGCTGTTAATCAAGAACTCTGGATTTTCGATGAACAGCTTAATGTAATTTATAATACTCGAAATATTAATATATCGACCTTAACCCCACTAGAATTCTCTTATTTGACTCGTAACATCAATAACTCCTTTGAGGCTATGAAGTATTCCTTTAAAGGTAATGACGGTGAAAACTACACTATGATCCTCTTAAAGCCTCTTATAAATAACAAAACCTTACTAAAGGTTTCTCATACCATTAAATATACCCTATGGACATTTTTAATTTTATATTTAATAATGATAATTTGCTTTATATATTGGCTTCATAGGAAAGTCAACAAACCACTAGCTCTTCTCGATGAGGCAATCCTTAATTTCTCCACAGGTGATTATGATATGGGAATAAACTATTCTGGACCAACAGAATTTGTTCAAATATGTGATAATTTCAATTGTATGGCAAGACGATTATCTGAAAGTGAAGCTCAGAAGAAAGAGCTTGAAAATGAAAAAAAGAAAATCCTAGCTAATATATCACATGATTTAAAAACTCCCATCACAGTAATTCAAGGCTATTCTAAAGCAATCTGTGATAACATAATTAAAGATGATCAAAAGGATTTATATTTAAATATTATTTATCAAAAATCACAATCACTTACTGAACTTATAAATTCCTTTAGTGAGTATAATAAATTAGACCACCCTGACTTCAAACTAAACTTAACTAAAGTTGATATTTGTGAATTTTCAAGAGAGTACTTAGCTGAAAGCTATGATGAACTTGAAGTTGCAGGATTCCTCTTAGATGCCGATATTCCTGAAGAAATCCTCACATGCAGCATTGATGCTTTTCAATTAAAACGAGTGTTTGAGAATATTATTTCAAACTGCCTTAAGTATAATCCAAAAGAAACTACACTGTTTTTTAATATTGAAAAAGCCGATGATAAGGTAAAGCTAACCTTAGGGGATAATGGCCTAGGAATTCCTAATGAATCCTCAGAACATATCTTTGAACCTTTTGTCGTCGGGGATTCCTCCCGTGGCACCAAAGAAGGTTCTGGATTAGGACTTGCTATAGCTAAAAAAATTGTACAAGAACATCATGGGAAAATAAGCTTAAAAAATCCACCTTCCCAAGGCTTCAGCACAGAGTTTGAAATTCTTCTCCCACTATCCTAAATAAATACTTCATAAAATAAAAAGCAAAAACTTTATAGTGAAGTTTCTGCTTTTTATTTTAAGGAATTACTTCGCAATTCCAATCTCGATTTAAATCTAAACAATAATAGTATTCTTTATACCATTTCCATGAACTATTGCTTCAAGTTCTTTCATATACTCAGTTGTTGGACTTGAAGTATTCAATAATTCCTTTCGTACTCCCATAGGTCTATATTTAATTAATTTATACTGTATTTCTGGATTTATGCTGGCTATCAGCTTACTTCCCTCATCCACTGTAAGTTTATTATCAAGGACTCCTGGTACAACCACCGTTCTTATCTCATATATCTTATCCATGGCACCAAGCTCTTTTATATTTCTTATAACCATTTCATTATCAATTCCAGTAAGCATTTTATTTTCTTCTGAACTAAATGCCTTAAGATCAATCATTGTCTTATCTGTTACAGCCAAAAGCTCCTTATTATCACATATAGCTGTAGATGCATTTGTATCCATGAAAGTCGTTAATCCAAGCTTCTTAACTTCAGTAAATAATTCTACTAAAAAGTCACTTTGAAGACTGCATTCCCCTCCCGATACAGTAATTCCTGAAATAAATAATTTTACCTTTTCTACCTTTTCCAATATCTCCGCAACTGTTAGTTTAGATATTTTAGGACTACTGTTCTTATCACAAGCTGCTACACATTTATCACAGTTCACACACTTATCACTATCATACTCAACCTGTCCATTTGCCATTGTAATTGCCGAAGTTGGACATTCTGGCACACACTTACCACAGCTTATACATCTATTTATGGTCTCCGGGTTATGACAGTATAAACAGTTATAGTTACACCCTTGAAGAAATATTGCCATTCTGTTTCCTTCACCATCTACATTGCTGAAGGGTATTATTTTATTTATATATCCTATTGTTCCTGCCATGATTTCTATCTCCTTCTCTCCATACTCTAATTCGATTGATAATGTGGAGCATTAAATAAAACTACCAAAAATTCTTTAAATTTAAATTAAAGAAACCCAGCTATAGCTGGATTTCCTCCTTAATTTTTCACCTAATAAGATTTAGTAATTATTTTTTTCTTCTCTAAGTTTTCTTTCAAGAATTTTAGAATTCTTAGCTGCTCCATATCCAAGAACAACTGTATCGTTAAGAACCTGCTCTCCTTTTGATAAAGCCTCAATATCAGAACGCTTAACAAGATATCCTGTAATTCTTATAACATCACAGTCATCGCAATATAATGAGAAATATCTTAAACCTACATTAAATCCACCTTTAATGATATCTAAGATTGATTTTGGATTATTTTTAGCCATTTCATCAAACTTAAAGATATCGCCAATTCCTGATGGGAAGTATTTGTGAAACACAGCACTTTGAACTAAGTGATCATATATCGGTGGTTCTTCTCCTATTGGAATTCTACATCCTGGACTTGTTCCAGCATCAGAATCCATACCAACTTGTGCATGAAGCAGATAATGATTATCTGTAGCTTCACAGTAAGGCACTATATGCGCATTTACTCTATCATACATAGCCTTTATAATAGTTTCACCTAACTCATTAGCTTCTTTTCCATATCCAAATCTGTCCTTTTGCTCAACAGCACCAAGAAGAGTATTTACGCACTCAGCAAGTCCTACTAAACCAAACATAGCACTAAATTTATCTCTTGATAATAATCCTTCTCTAACTAAGAAGTTAGATTCAAAAAATGTGCTTTCTTCTACTATAAATTTAATTCTCTTATCCATATAATCAAGAGTTGCATCTATAGCGTCAGGTAATAATGTATTAAAAAAATGGTCTGTGTTGTAAGCCATATCCGCAAGTTTAGAAAGTACCATTCTTACTAAAGTATAGCTTCCGCCACCAATATTTAATCCATTGTAGCAGCTCACTATTCCATAGTTTTCTCCTAAGTCCGAAGAGAATATTTCATGGTTAGCAAAGCTTGGCTTAGCACAAGATAATGCTGTTTTTATAGCTTCTACAGCAAATTCATCTGGTGTTTCTTTTGAGTATTTTAAAGTTATATTTGGAGTAGAGTTTTGAAGTTCTCTTTCAACCTCTAATATAATTCTTCCAGCTTTAGTTGCAGCTGGTCCTATATTAGCATGACAAAAAGAATCTGTAATAGTTCTATCTATATGCTTTAAGAAGAACGTTATGGCCTTTCTTGCTTCAGCCTCGTCATTTACATATGGCTCTAATAAAGTATCAATATTTCCAACATATACAGGGAAAGATGTTACTGATGGAACATGCTTGTACAGAATAAGAAGATTGTTTACAGCTTCCCATATGTCTGTAGCAGGCTCTAATCTTAAGAACTTACTTCCATTTTTCATGAACTCTTCATAATCTGGCACAATATATCTTGGTCTATATGGGGCATTTCCTTCTCCAAGGTCACAGATAACTCCAGCCTCTTGATACATTTTTGTTTTACTTGTTTTATCTAATACCTGTATAGAATTCTCAGCTTCTTTTGCTAAGTTTAAAACCTTCATCTCATAAGTTAAAGTTGTATCTTTTATGATATCCATAACTCTATTACTCATTTCATCCACTCCTACTCATACCAATTATTAAACATCTTCTTAAATTTTAAGAAATTTTTAAATTATATTACTAGTATACAATGAACATTTGATTATTGCTACACTTTTCGACATGGAGCACAATCTGTAAATATATATGCTATACAATATAATCTTATAATAATATTATAATACAAATTAAATAATATTTCTATCAATCGCAAATAATAATTATTAATTAATTTTATTTATTTAACATTATTAATTTTAATGATAATTACTTTCACACAAAAATGCAATTCTGTTTATACTATTATTAGGTACATTTGAATGTGAGGTCTTAACATGAAGATAGGAATTATATCCGATACACACACGAGTAAACATTTTTCTAAACTAAAGGAATTTTTATTAAAAAATCTTAAGGACGTTGATTTAATAATTCACGCAGGCGATTATACTTCAACTGAAGTAATTTCCTTACTTAAGGAATATACTGACTTTATTGGAGTGTATGGCAACAATGATAAAGCAAAGCTAAGAAGTCTTCTCACCGATAAGCATATCTTAACCTTGGAAAATTATCGAATAGGCATCTGCCATGGGGATGGTCCAAAGAAAAATACTTTAGACAATGTTATGGATACTTTTAAAGATGAAAAACTCGATATAATAATCTTTGGTCATAGCCATAAGGCATGTATATTTACTAAGGGTAAAACTATGTACTTAAACCCAGGTTCATGTACAAGTAAACGAAAGGAACCTTGGTTCTCCTATATTCTCTTAGAACTAAAAAAGGATTATCCAATCAATGCAACCATAAAGTTTTTCTAATTCAATAATAATTTTTCCTAACTTTTATAAAAAAAATAAGGTGTTATTAATACCTTCAAAAGTATTAATAACACCTTATTTTATACGTATCCGTAAATTCCTCTTACTGAAACTTCCCCTGAAAGCACCTTATGAATACTTCCATCTTTATATTTCACAATAAGCTCTCCATCTTCATCAATATCTAAAGCAGTACAGATTGTCTCTTGACCACCATTAATTACCCTAACCTCTTTTCCAAGAAGCACCGAACCTTTTCTACAAATATTGATGACTTCTTTAATTGAGCCTGTGCTCTTAAATAAATCATAATAATATTCTAAGTAATTTAAAACTTTAGCTGTTAGCTCCTTTCTGCTAACCTCTTCACTTAACTGAACTTTTAATGAAGTTGCTTTCTCATTCAACTCTTCTGGAAACTCATCCATGTTTACATTAATTCCAATTCCTAAAATAATATAATTTACTCTATCTATCTCTGCATTCATTTCAGTCAATATACCACAGACCTTTTTCCCTGCCACTACAATGTCATTAGGCCATTTTATACCTACATCTATCCCCATATCCCTTAATGCACTATATACTGCAGCTGCACCAATTATAGTAGTTTTAGGCGCCAATACCGGAGATATCTCTGGAGTCAAAACTATAGACATCCATATTCCCGTGCTTTTCGGTGACTCCCACTGTCTTCCCAAACGGCCTTTGCCCTTGGTTTGAGCTTCTGCCGTGACAACCATACCTTCTATGATATTTTTTGCACACTCTCTTTTAGCTTCTGTGTTAGTGGAGTCTATTTCTTCATGATGATTAAAAGTTCTTCCAATATATTTTGTCTTTAAAAAAGGTGAGACCTCTTCTTCATCTATTTTGTCAGGAGTTCCTATAAGCTTGTAACCTTTATTCGAAACAGACTCTATTTCATATCCTGCTTCCTTTAAGCTTTTCATATGTTTCCATATTCCCGCTCTTGTAATTCCTAATTCTTCACTTAATCTCTCTCCTGATATATATTCGCCTTCATATTTCTTTAATATATTTAAAATTTTCTTCTTCATTAACAACTTACCCTTTAACCCTTATCTAACTTATTAACGGCTATAATACTTTTACTCATAGGTGTAATTATACTTTTCAGCCATCTTTTTTTTCTTCTCTATATAATTGTTACACCTTTCAAGAAAAATTTCAATATTTCTTTCTTCTTCATCTACCTTTTCTTGGGTCATTGGACCTCTACCCAATCTATCACAAATACCTAAAATAGCTACCTCTTCAATATAACCACTTTTTGCAATTTTATTATAATCCGCATACTCTAAGTCCTTCACCACAAAAAGAATCTGCATATGAAGCCTTACAAGGTTTGCCACGTGCTTAAAAAATTCATCTTCCTTGTTGTATCCCATATCAGTAAGAAAATCTTCTGCTATTTGAAGCCCAGCCTTATCATGATTATAAGAAGTTATTCTTCCTCTTCTTAATTTAGTTGTAGTTAGTTTACCTACGTCGTGTAAAAGAGCTGCCCACATAAACGCCTTTGAATCCTTGCTGCGACTTCTACGCTTTGCAGCTTCATCTATAACCATCATGGTATGAATCCACACATTTCCTTCTGGATGATACTTAGGATTTTGTTCAACACCTTTTAACTTTAAAAGTACCTCAAAGGGATACTGTGTAGGAAATTCCCCATTCTCAACTAAATTATTAAAATAAATAGATGGTTTCTCATCTTCTACTAGATGCTTTGAAAACTCTTCATAATAATTCATACCTTCAGCGTCAGCATTTATGCCAACAACTTTACTCACATCCTTTCTTGTATATAGTTTGTTCAATTTTATTAAAGATTATAAAAGGTTAACTCAAAATGAGTTAACCTTTTATTTCATACGTTAGCCTGCTGGATTCTCAGCTGGTGCTTCTGTTTTTGGTTTAGTTCCTCTTTTAACTATCTTATTAACAGTTTGATAATTATCATCATTCATTAAAATTCTTTCAGTTTCAACACCGTTAGTATAAGTTACTCTATAAACTTTAACCTTATATCCAGTTGAAGGCTGTTGCTCTACTTCTTCTTTTCCTACTTCCCATGTCGGCTCATCCTTATATTCTGTCTTTGGTTGAGTTACACTGTACACATCTCTTACAAACTCATAAGACTTTCCATCAATAACTGATGGATCTGAATAAAGAGCAAATGTTACAGAATTTGATGAAGTGTACCCTTCTATATATATTGGATATTCAAATGGGTTTGTAAACACATAATCAATATATCCATAAGCTATAGTAGCATCCATTCCAAGATCCATATATCCAACTGGCATACTATGATTTAATCTTTGATCTGGTATTATACCTGCTTTTATAACTGCATTGTGAAAAGTTGATGAAACCTGGCATATTCCGCCACCATATCCTACTTCAACCTTATTCCCTACATATACACCGCCTGGCATATATCCTTTATCTGGAGTTGTATCACCAACTAAAGTATTAAAACTAAAACTTTCACCTGGCATTAATAATAAACCATTTATAGTTTTAGCACCTAAGTATATATTAGTATTTCTATTTTTATCAGAATCAGAATAATAAGTAGTTGCTGATGAAATTTGGGCACTAACTTTTTCAAGTGCTTCTCTTGTTCTAGACGGCATGTCTTCATTTATAACAGCTTCCACTTCTATATTTCCTTCTTTAGTTGAAGCTACCTTAGAGTTAATCTCATCAACAAGTGCTTGTACATCAAGTTTTTTACCTACAACATGGTCTGTTACAGTAAATCCAGAACCACTTTTGCTGATAGTAGCATTTTGTTTTTCAACATTGATTTCACTTTCCATTGTTGCTGCAACTGAGTTTATTATGTCTCCATTATATGTGAACTCAATTTCTATCTTATGCGTTGATGGCTCTTTTAAATATTTATAGGTGTCCATAACACCAAGTTCCCTATTAAACTTAAATGCCTTTTCAGCTACTTCTTCTATGTTGAATTGTACATCCAAATCACTATAGTTTATTGTATAGGTCTTGTCACCTGCAGTAATAGTTACTACTCTGTCTCCAATTGTATTGCTAAATCTTTCATTTAAAAGTCCGATAGCTTCCTCTTTTGTTTTTCCGCTCATATCTATATCTTCAATAATTACACCTGGCATTATTAATGTATCATAAACTGATACTGTTTTATTGATATGTACTGATATTCCAATTACCGCTAATAGAATTACAGTTATTACGGAAGAAACTCCTATGATTATAGCTTTTTTATTAGGTAATTTCTTACCATTATCTTGTGATGAAGGTAATTCATTAACTTCACCAGAATTTTGATTCTTATCCATAGTCACATTCCTTTCCTAACACTTTTAAAATAATAATTCCTACATAAAGTATATCATAATATCATAATATAATCATTTACTTCTATATACGATTTTTTTCGCAAATAGTTCCATTTTTCGCCCTCATATTTTTTAATTTATTTTATTTTCTTGATACGATACATTTTCCCAATAAATCTATCTAGTTCAATAAAAAAATCAGTCCACGTTATGAACTGATTTTTTGTCTAATATTTTGGGTTGCTTAATAAGATTTATACTATTATAATTTTTAGTTTCCCTGAAAACTATAAAATATTTACTAAGTACTAACGTTCAACAACAATAGCTATACCTTGACCTCCGCCAATGCATAGTGTTGCTAAACCTGTTTTATTGTTTCTCTTTTCCATTTCATAAAGTAAAGTAGTTAAAATTCTAGCTCCTGATGCTCCTATTGGATGGCCTAAAGCTATAGCTCCACCATTTACATTTACTATATCTGTGTTAAATCCTAAATCTCTAACAACTGCTATAGATTGAGCTGCAAAAGCTTCATTAGCTTCAATTAAATCTAAATCCTCAACCTTTAAGTTTGATTTTTCTAAAGCCTTTGTAACTGCTTTAAATGGTCCATAACCCATTATTTCTGGATTTAATCCTGAAGATGCATAAGCTTTTATTGTAGCTAAATATTTTACTCCAAGCTCTTCTGCTTTTTCCTTAGACATAACGATGAACATTGCTGCACCATCATTAATTCCTGATGAGTTTCCAGCTGTAACAACTCCATCCTTTTTGAATGCAGGCTTAAGCTTTCCTAACTTCTCTATAGTTGTTCCAAATTTAGGATATTCGTCAGTATCAAAAACAACTGGCTCCCCTTTTCTTTGTGGAATCACAACTGGAACTATTTCATCCTTGAATCTTCCTGATTTTATTGCTGTTTCAGCTTTTAATTGGCTATGTGAAGCAAACTCATCTAACTCTTCTCTAGTAATTCCCCATCTCTCTGCTATGTTTTCTGCTGTTATTCCCATGTGGTAATCATTGAAAGCATCCCATAAACCATCTTTGATCATTGTATCAACGATACCAGCATCACCCATTCTATGTCCCCATCTTGCACCTGGCATAACATATGGAGCATTACTCATTGATTCAGTTCCTCCACATAAAACAACATCTACATCTCCAGCCTTTATTGCTTGAGCTGCTAATCCTACAGCCTTAATTCCTGATCCACATACCTTATTTATTGTTGTAGCTGATGATTCTTGACTTAATCCAGCTTTTAAAGCTACTTGTCTAGCAACGTTTTGTCCAAGACCTGCACTTAATACGTTACCAATTATAGCTTCTTCTATTATAGCTGCATCTATTCCAGCTCTATTTATTGCTTCCTTAGCTGCTATAGCTCCAATTTCAACTGCTGATAACTTAGCTAAACTTCCCCCAAATGAACCTAACGCTGTTCTTGCTGCACTTACAATAACTACTTCTCTCATTTTTAACCCATCCTTTTCTCTTATAATATATTTTTTATCAATCTATGTTAAAACTAAATGTTGAGTTATGCCCCGTAACATAAATTGCTGCTGAAAAATTTTTCGCATTATATACTATAGCAACTTCCATGCCAACTTTGCTTTTTCCCAAACCCCTTGCAAATAAACCTTTTCAAAAATGTCCTCTTTTCAACGTGTAAACTAAAGTTTACACGCCTCTTTATTACATTTTACCATTTAATTATATATATAGCAAACAAATCTATTTTTTTCTTTGCTTTATAAGCCTTTTTCCCTTTAATCTATATTTTACTTACTTAATATGAACTTTTATAACTTTTTTCTTCACAAAATAAAATATGTAAACTTAATTGACATGTCAACTCAAGTTTACACATTTTATTTTGTTATATCTCTAAATTCAGTCTCTTTATTTTTTTGTAGAGACCTTGTCTGCTAATCCCTAATTTTTTAGCTGCTTCATTTTTATTTCCTTTACTTTCATTAAGTACTTGCAGGATCATTTCTTTTTCTAACTCATCTGTAACGTGCTTTAACTGCTTCCCTTGATTAATTATAATTTCTTTATTGGCTTGAAGAATCTTTTTAGGTAAATGTTCTGGCATAATAATAAGCTCTGCATTTAAAAGATTTATAGCTCTTTCAATTACATTTTCAAGTTCCCTGACATTTCCTGGCCAATCATAGCTTTTTAAATAATCTATAGCTTCTTTACTAATGCCTTCACTGTAAACACCAAACTTGTTACATAACTTTACCCTTAAGTGTTCTGCTAACTCTTCAACATCATCAATACGCTCTTTTAATGTTGGTATATTTATATGCATGACATTTAGTCTATAATATAAGTCTTCTCTAAACTTACCTTCTTTAGTTAAGGACTGCAAATCTTTATTAGTTGCTGCAATAATTCTGACATCAATCTTTCTTACATCATTACTTCCAACTCTAACAATCTCTCTCTCTTGTAGTACTCTTAAAAGCTTTACTTGCATAAAAAGCGGCATGTCCCCAATTTCATCAAGAAGAACAGTTCCTCCATCAGCTAATTCAAACTTTCCTTTTTTCCCTGTTCTCTTAGCTCCTGTAAAAGCACCTTCCTCATATCCAAACATCTCTGATTCAAATAATTCTGGAGGAATTGCACCACAGTTAATTTTTACAAATGGCATTCTAGCTCTTTTGCTGCTGTTATGAATTGCTTCAGCTAAAAGCTCCTTGCCTGTACCGCTTTTCCCTGTAATCAATACTGAGGAATCTCCCTTTGCAACCTTCTCTGCAAATTTAACTATCTCCCTAAAACCACTATCAACACCTATAAGTCTATCAAATGTATGCTGAGCTGTGTTTTCAGCCTTAATACCATTCTTATAGAACTCCAGCTCCTGCTCTAAATTCATAATCTTATTATTTAATATTTTTAGGTTATCTATATCCTTGAACATAACTCTGCCAATAGCACCCTTAAGCTCCCCATTGATAATCATCGGAACCCTCATGGATATCATTTTATGCCCACTAACCTCTTGAATTGTACCAATCTCATTTGAGCCTTCTTGTGCAATAAGATGAAGTCTTGTATTTTCAATTACTTCGGTTACATGCTTTCCTTCTGGATTTTCACAACCTAAAAATTCCTTATATCCATCGGTCATCATTATTATTATTCCCTTTGTATCAACAATAACCATATACTCTCCTAAGCTATTTAAAGCCCAATTAAGAATCTCCTGGTCAATATACATAAAACCCCTCCAGCATTTATCTTGAGATATAATTTACAAATTTAAGACATCCACTTACTATCTTCACCATATATCTTCTTAAGATGCTTAACTGCAAACTCTCCTGTTATACCTACAAATATACCTGTTCCAATACCAGCTATACTCATTACTGGCAAATACAGCATTACGCTCATTGTTTGTACAATAAGGGCTGATGCAAACAACTGTCCAATGTTATGGAATACAGCTCCTACACAACTCACCCCTATAATACTGACTTTATTTTTAAATAATCTTTTAGTAACAACCATCATTAAATAACTTAATACTCCACCTGAAAGACTATATAATAATCTCGATAAGCTTCCTCCAAACATTACTGAAAGAACAATTCTTAATAATAGCACTAAAAAAGCTTCCCCATCCTTTAAAGTGTACAGAGCTATAACTGTAATTATATTTGCAAGGCCAAGCTTTGCACCAGGAGTTATAAAAGGTACTGGTATCATATTTTCAAAAATATGAAGTACTAAGGACATAGACACTAATAACGCTATATATATCATTTTTCTTAAATTCATATTACTACTTCTTGTACTCATCTTTTCACCTCTACTGAGAAATTACATCTTGTTCTTTATCCCCATTGTCTGTACCAACAACTTCAATGATTACTCTATGTGGAAGGCATACAATCATATCACCGGGTCTCTTTGCAACCCCTTGATTAACACAAACTCCATCACTACAATCTGCCTCAACTATAGATATTCCTCCATCATGTACTACAATCTTGTTATTTCCTTCACTAGTTTCAATCGTAAATTCATCATCCTTCTTAGCTGATAAATCTATTTCTGCCAACACTTTTCCATTTACAGTAACAATCGCATACAGCTGACTTTCATCAATATTCTTATTTTTATTTTTAAACATAAGATATGGTACAAAAGAAACAATCAACAATAGTCCTATTATTACAACATCTAATCTTTTCATTACTTTCATTATTTTCATACGTTCATCACCCATCTTTTGACTTTTTAATTAAACTTTTTTTCAATTATTAATTGAAAGTAATAAGTTAATGCTGACCAAATTTAAACTTGGAACATCCACTTATACTATACCTAAATAATTATAACAGTATTAAATATAATTTTACACGTATTTTTTGTTAATAAAATAACTTTTTCTACAAAACTCATCAAAAATCATAAAATATTGTTACAATTATTTTAATTACATTTACTAAGAACTACAATTCATATATAATTGTAATCGCGAAACTACATATACTATATGTAGAATTAAATTTTACAATCAAAGTTATTAAACCTTATTAAAAATTTTAGTTTTGTACTTTTTAAATTTAACGATTTTTATATACAAAAATTTCTAAGAAAAGGAGGATTAATTTATGAAAAAAGGAATTATAACTTTATTTTTTGTTTCTATTTTAACTACTTTCATGGTTGGTTGTGGAAATAAAGCTCTTCAGGATGGGACTTATACTGCAGAAGACTTAAAATATGATGCTCATGGCTGGAAAGCGTCTGTTACAATCACCGTTTCCAGCGGAAGAATCTCCGATGCCAAATTTGAATACACTGCAGAAGATGGTACAACCAAAGGTGGAAATACAGCATATGGTGAAAAAATGGCATCAGCAGTAGGCATAACCCCTGATGAATATATAGCTCAATACACTCAAAAGCTTGTGGATACTCAAGACCCTGATAAAATAGATGCAATTTCTGGTGCGACAACATCCCACAAGGATTTTAAAACCTTAGCAACAGCTGCTATTGATGCCGCAAAATCTGGAAATACCACAACCACAGAAGTTGAACTATTCAAATAAATTTATATAAACACAATTATAATCTATAGGAGGCACACATGAAGAATTTTAAAAAACTTTCCTGTTTCTTAGCTGTCCTTATGACAATTACAATATTAGCAGGATGCTCAAAATCAAAAGTACCGGCTGAACCTACAAGTAAAACAGCCCTAGTACTTGGAACTGTATGTACTATAACCCTATATGATAGTGACGATACGGAAATTATCGACAAAGCTATTGCCAGACTTTCAGAACTTGAAGATATTTTAAGTATTAATAAAACTGGTACTGAACTTGACTTAGTTAACGATATGTCAGGAATTGAACCAGTTAAAGTATCTAAAGACACCTTAACTGTAGTTAAAGAAGGGTTAAAATACTCTAAACTTTCTAACGGAACTATGGATATCACCGTTGGTCCTTTAGTTAAGCTATGGGGTATTGGTACTGAATGGGCTGCTGTTCCAACTCAAGAAGATATAGAAACAGCTAAAAGCCTTATAAATTATGAAGATGTTGTAATTGATGAAGCCAACAGTACAATATACTTAAAAAAGCCTGGAATGAAAATAGACCTAGGTGCTATCGCTAAGGGATATGCTGCTGATGAAGTTGCTAAACTTCTTAAAGATAATGGTGTGAAAAGTGCCATCGTAAATCTTGGTGGTAACATATTTGTTTTAGGCAATAAAGTTGACGGCAGTGACTGGAAAGTTGGAGTTCAAAATCCTGAAAATGACGGAGATTCAACAATTGGATATGTAACTGTTACAGACAAATCAGTTGTTACTTCTGGAATTTATGAAAGATATTTTGAAGAAGACGGTAAAAAATATCATCATATCCTAAGTCCTGAAACTGGATTTCCATATGAAAATGAAATACTTGGTGTATCAATCCTTTCCGACCTCTCTATCGACGGAGACTCACTTTCAACAACTTTATTCGCTCTTGGTGTAGAAGAAGGTCTAAAACTTATAGAATCTCTTGAAGGCGTAGATGCAATCTTTGTTACTAAAGATCACAAACTTCATATGACAAAAGGGTTTGAAGAAATATTCACATTAACAAACACTGATTATTCAGTTGCAGAATAATAAAAACACTTTGTAAGATACCCTCTTACAAAGTGTTTTTATTTTTATTCGTAAGTTTCTTCCTCATTCTTTAATTCAGACAATAACATTTATCTTCACTATAAACTACACCTGTAGCAACCTCTATGCTGTATTTTAAAGCTTCAACCTCAATGAATTCCATTTTAGCCTCAACTAAAGTGTTTTTAGCTTCTATCTTCGCATATTCCTCATCAAGGGTTTTAATAGCGTTTTCAACTGTTGCCTTTTCTCTTGCCGTACACTCCTTCGCGCCTTGGAATATACCATTTATTATTTCTTGTAGTTTTTCTTGTAGAAAGCCTAATTTTTCTTCTATATTTTCTACTACTGCCTTACTGATATTATCTACATTTTCTAAAACTAGAGTTTTTATTTTTGTTCTAAGATTTTCAGCTTTTTCCTCATTTTTAAGGAACATAACCTTAATCCCATCCTTCATTGCACTAAATAAATTTTCATTAGGTATTATTGTAACCCTGTAATTTATACTTTGAAGATATGACTCATAATTCACTAAAAACTCTTGAATAATTTCGTCTAATTGCTTAATTTCTATTGTCATTATGTTTTCCGCAAACTCTGGATATGATGAAATTAGTGTTTTTCTATTTTCTTCAATTCTATCTAGTGTCTCTTCCTGGAAGCTATAATACTTTGAGTACTTAGCAATATAAACCTGGAACTGTTCTAGCATTAACTTATAAATATTTTTGGTACACCATGATTCTACTGACCTTGATAAAATTTCTTCTGCTTTTTCTTTTAAGTTAGCCACATCTTCCAAGTCATCTATAGCCACAAATCTTGTTTGAAGCAAATCTGGTATTACTGAAGCAATCTTATCTCCAGCATATTGTCTTAAAAACTCTATATCCTTATTAACCTTCAAGCTAAATTCTTTGTGATTATTACTTAACTCTTCTTCAATATAGGAGTATTCTCTGCCACATTCTGAAATAATATATCGTTTTTCCTTAAATTCTGCCTTAACAGCTTTAATATCTTCTTTAATATAATTCAAGGAATCTAAAATATCTTTGTTAAACATATCAAACTTATGCTTCACTATACTATCAGGAACATCTTTCACAATAAAACTAATTACATCCTTTTTAGCTCTTATTTTTTTCATATCAAGGAACTCAATATTTTCAAAATTTAATAAGGTTTTTATCATTGTTTCATTATAACTTAAAGAGCCCTCACTAAACTCTTCTGATTCACTATTAAATAATATCAAGACCTTATTCTTCAAGCTTTCCTGCAGAATATGCCTCATATAGGTTATATCCATATCTCTTAATTCTCTATGTCCATCAATTACAATAATATTTAAATCTGTCAACCTTGCTAAAGCTGAATTTTCATAAGTCATTATACAGCTATTATTCTTTAATAATCCTTCTTTTACTATTATCTCATAGCTGTACTTTTCCTTAATATGTGCTTCCACTTCCATGGAACTACTAGTTACAAGTACAATGTCCTTATGCTTATAAAAAATACTTTCTCCAATACCTTCATTGATTATTGACGCAATTTTCTCATCGTCAAGATTACAGATTCCAATAATCATTTTATTTGAACCATTTCTAGCTATATCTAAAGTCTTAATAGTATCATCAATACCATATTTTTTAGTTAAAACCTTTAAATTATCATATAAATAGTTCCATGGATATGCATCTAACGCATAAGACTCACCATTAATATTTTCTTTGCAAATTTCCAAGCATTGTTCTACATAAGGATATATATCTTTATTTACATTTGCAACTTCAATAATAGCTTTTAATTTTGCAGAACTTTCTAATCCCTTTTCAAAACTCTGATTTTGAACTGCAGTATTCATTAAATATAAAGTGAAATCAAATTCATATTGTCTTAAATAATCATTTTCGTACTTTTCAATTCTGATATCCTCGTAAATGTTTTTTAAGACCATAATAGCTTGTCCGCAAGCGCTAAAATCATTTCTCTTCACCTTATTAAAGCACTGTCTTAAATAATCTAATACTATTACCTGGGTTGGTTCGATACCTCTTACATTCATATATAGTGTGTAAGCAATGGTACTCCAATCAACTATTTTAAAATCCCCAATTAAAAGATTTAAAAAACAAATTACTTTATGTACACATTCTGCATTAAGCTCGTCTGCTTCCCTACAGATAATATTTACTATGTTAATCCAATGGGTTATATCATTTTTTATGTATTCAGCTGTAGCTATTTCTAAAGCATTTTCATAATCCTTAGCTTGTATTAAAAATTCTACAACCTCATTGTTTATCCCCTTATATGTAGATGAAATCTTCATTACACTTCTTGCTGCATCATTGGCTATTGCTATAAGCTTAAGCTCTTTAGCTGTTTTAAATATAGCAGAGTGCTTCTCTACATATAGGCATTCTTCTTCACCAATAATACTTTCATATAATTCTAAAGCCTCGGCTCCCGCTTCCATATCACCAAGATTTTTTCTTGCCCACATAAGAATTTCAAAGAATACAACACCTATTTTCTCTTGGATTTCCTCTGTCTGATACTTATTCCCAACCTTTAATGACTCTTCCATCATCTCTGCAGCCTTAAGAAAATACTCTTTAGCTAGCTGAAGATTTGCTGCATTATAATAAATCTCTCCCAAAGAAAAATAAGCTAATAATAAATCTCTAAAATCTTCATATTCCATATTAGCTATAACTTTATAATCAAGCTTATCAATAATATTTAAAAAGTAGCTTTCACAATCCTCTTCCAAAATATCTGCATTGTAAATATACTTCAAAGTCCATTTATAATATCTCTTTAAAATCAAACAAGGACCACAGCTAAGGTCCTTATCACTAAGATCTAAGTAGAACCCTAGCTTATTAATATTTTCCTCACACTGATTTAAAAATTTAACCTTTTTTGTAAAATTCATAAATCCATTCTCCTTACTTTTTTTCCATATCCTTTGATTTGTTCATACATTTTTCCATTGCATCTATCACTGCTGCTCTAAACCCATTTTGTTCAAGAGCTTTTACAGCCTCTATTGTTGTTCCACCAGGCGAACAGACCATATCCTTTAATTCACCAGGATGTTTTCCTGTTTCTAACACCATTTTTGCTGATCCAAGTAATGCTTGTGCAGCAAATTTATATGCCTTCTCTCTAGGCATTCCACCTAAAACTGCCCCATCAGCCATGGCTTCTATCATCATAAAAACATAGGCTGGTGCAGATCCGCTTGCACCTATAACAGAATGAATTAAATACTCTGGAAGTATTTCTGCCTTTCCAAAGCTTTCAAATATTTTTTTCACTGATAGAATTTCATCTTCTGTTACTCTGTCATTACAGCAAAGGCTGCTCATACCTTCACCTACAAGAGAAGGTGTATTTGGCATTGCTCTTACAATTTTATATTTATTTTGAAGGATATCCTCCATTTCATTTATAGTAATTCCAGCTGCTATTGAAATAACTATTGTGTCTTTATTTATATATTCTTTTATTTCATTTAATACCTTTAAAAATATATTAGGTTTAACTGCTATAAATAGAATATCCATGCTTTCAGCAAGCTCTTTTGCTGAATTACTAATCTGTACCCCATATTCACCTTGAGTTATTTTTAATTTCTCAACATGAGGTCCATAAATAAATATATTTTCAGCTGCTATTAATTTAGAATTTAATATTCCTCCTATAATAGCCTTTGCCATGTTTCCTGCTCCTATAAACCCTATTCTCTTATTCATGTCATCCTCCTGACTATACTCTTCCGTTGTTTATAGAACTAATATCTCTTCTTGTGTTAACTAATAATATTCTTCCCATTTTATTAGTATTATTTATATAACAATGATTTTTTCCACCATCAAAATGAGCTGTATCTCCTGGATAAAGACTGTATTCAGATCCATTTACAAATAGTGTTATAATCCCTTCCAATACATAAACAAACTCTTCTCCCTCATGGTTATACTCTTGTATCTCACCTCTGCTAAATGGTAATATGTCTATTATTCTTGGTAATATCTCTTTTCCTTCAATATCATTTGATAATACATAATTTATATAATTAGAATCATCTAATTTATAAATATCTCTTTCGTAACTTCTCTTAATAAAGTTTTCTCTCTTTTTAATCGTACCTAGTAAAAAATATGATAAATCTACCTCTAATGCCTCTGCAATATTTAGTAATGAATCAGTAGCCACACTTGTTAGTCCTCTTTCTAGTTGTGACAAAAATCCAGTAGACAAGTCAGTTTTCTCACTCAATTCTTTTAATGTCATCTTCTTATTAATTCTAAGGTCTTTAATTCTGCTACCTATAACTTTATTCAATTCCCCCACCTCGTATTTTTTACTTATATTAATATTATTACCTATGTATAATTTCTTGTCTAGTTACATTTCTATTAATTGATAAATCATTGATAAAAAAATATATATTTCCATACGATCAACTATATATTAAAAGAATTTACGTATAAATAAGCTATTCTAACGAAACTTGTCCTCATTAGAATAGCTCTCAAATTACTTAATATTAAATATAATTACTTGTTATCATAAATTAAATTTTCATTACTTAAATCTTTTTCATATTTTCCATACATAGTTAAGGCTATTATTATGAAAAATACTGGTCCTGCAATACTCCAAAGTGTCTTCGAAACATTTCCATTAATAGCTGGCTCAACAATTGAAAATAGATTTGCAAAAGCTACTAATCCAGTAACCACCCAGGTAATTACTATAGTACTAAATTTATTTTTAAAAACAACGTAAGGCTTATGTATCTCTTCTTTTCTTTTAAATCCAATAAATGCTGCTGAAATAAACATATATGGTAATGTCATTGCCACATTTGTCATTGCCACAAGTATATCAAAAAATTCTGCCATGACATCTCCACCAAATGCAACTAATAATACTATTACAATTGTAGTTACCCCTTGGAGTATCATTGCTTTTACAGGCATTCCATCCTTCAATTCAGTAATCTTATCTGGAAGCAACCCTTTTGGGCATCCAGCAATAAGCTGTTTTAATGGAGCAAAAGTTAATGTGAAAAATGCTCCTGCCATGGATAGAACCATAGAAATCCCTACTATTCTGGCAGTCCAGTTTCCAATATTCATACACATTGATTCTGTAGCTCCAAAAGCTGCCCCAATTTGATATCCTAAGTTATTCATTATTAAATAAGTTGCATTTCCCAAATTGATAACTTCTCCATATTGCCCTGTAATACCTAAGATAGCCTCCCAATTTGTAAATATACCAACTGCAAAAATACCAATGGCATAACCAGTTCCAATAATCACTGATGCTATTAAAAGACCCTTTGGAAAGTTTTTTTCTGGATTCTCTGTTTTATCAACAAGACCACCTATAACTTCAATTCCGCCAAAAGCAAATAAAGTAAACACTAAAAAAGATAGCATTGACAATGGATTTTGGTAACCTGGGTTTGGTGACGTTACAACTGCTGATAAATCCTTAAAAGGCTGAGCAAGTTGTCCACCATTTCCTATCAGTACTAATAAGCCTCCACCTATTAATATCAGGTTTAAAGCCATAACAGCTACCCCACCAACTGATGTTACCTTCTTTACTTTATCTATACCCTTTGCAGATATAAAAGTTACTGTTGCAATCCATAGTGATGCTAAAACTCCCAACGTCTTTGTACTGCTTAAGCCAAATAAGGACCAAGTACCTGTGGTATCTGTACCAAACACAGCATTTGATAGTGGTATCCAAATTGCAGTAGATAAATTAACCATTAAAATAACAATTGATGCATACCACATTACAGTTACAACAAAAGCATATTTAGAATTCACAGATTTCTCCATCCAAGAGTAAATTCCCCCACTTTCATTCTTAAAGGCAGCTCCATACTCTGCCATCATAAAAGCAAAAGGTATAAAGAACAATAGAACAGATACCAAGAAGAATGGTATTGCACTATATCCCATTAAGTAAAATGAACGAGGCATATTGTTAAAGCCATAAACCGTTGTAAATGTCATTAAAATAAGAGCCCCCATTGATATGGTCTTTTTCTTTTGTGTTTCAGTCATTTTTTCCCTTCTTTCTAAGCAAATTTTATCGCATGTGACTATTATATCTATATTGGCAAGTTTTTCAAGGAAAACAATAAATCTCTATTGTAAATCTTTTTTAGTTCGAATTCATATGAGAACGAGGTTTCTTTAAGAAAAAAAAGCTAAGGCACTTTCGCCTTAGCTTTTTTTCTAGTTATTTTATCTTTCCTGATTTTTGCATCTTTTCATATCTGCTGAATAAAACAAGGGCAAATACAGAAAAGACTACTGGTCCTGCAATACTCCACACTGTTTTAGCAATGTCACCATTCATTGCAGGTTCAATAATTGAAAATATATTAGCAAAACCAACAATTAATGTTACTACAACTGTAAATAAAATTGTAACACCATTACTTTTAAATATTTCAAAAGGTTTGTTAATTTCTTTTTTTCTTTTAAATGATATAAATGCACCTGATAAAAACATGTATGGAATAGTCATCGCCACGTTAGTCATTGCAACTAAAATATCAAAAAATTTAGCCATGGATTCCCCACCAAATGATACAGCGATAATTATAACAATAACAACAATAGCCTGAACTGTCATAGCATTTAAAGGCATACCATCTTTAGTTGTTGCTATATAATCTGGGAACAAGCCTTTTGGTGCACCTGCAATTAACTGTTTAAGCGGAGCATAGGTCATTGTGAAAAATGCACCTGTTAGAGCAAAAAGCATTGATAATCCAACGAATCTAGCTATCCAGTTTCCGATTTCAACACAAACAGCTTGTGAAGCTCCAAAAGCTGCTCCTAATTGATATCCAAGGTTATTCATAATTAAATAAGAAACGTTCCCCATGGTAATTATATCTCCGTATTTACCATTTGCTCCAAGAATATCATTCCAGTTTGTAAATACTCCTGTACAAAAGATTCCAACAGCATATCCAATTGCTATAACAATAGCAGATAAAGCCAATCCCTTTGGAAAGTTTTTTTCTGGTTCCTCTGTTTGGTCAACAAGACCTCCAACAACTTCGATACCACCAAAAGCAAAAATAGCAAATACTAAAAAAGACATTATTGATATCAATGTTTGATATGCTGGGTTAGGTGATGTTACAAATGTTGCCATTCCTTCGATAGGTTGTGCAAGCTTTCCACCATTACCTATTAATATTGCAATAGCCCCAACTAATAAAAGTACATTTAGTCCTGCTACTGCAGTACCTCCAACTGAAGTAATTTTTTTTATTTTTTCAATTCCCTTAGTAGATATAAATGTTACAAATATAATCCATAATACTCCTAAGACACCTAAAGTCTTTGTTGCACTCAACCCAAATAATGACCAAGTGCTGGTCTTATCTATCCCTGAGATGGCATTGGATAAAGGTACCCATATCCCTGAAGATACGTTAACCATCCAAATTACCGCTGATGTGTACCACATAAAAGTTCCAACAAAGGCATACTTCGCATTAACAGATTTTTCCATCCAGGAATATATTCCTCCTGTTTCATTTTTAAATGCAGCTCCATACTCAGCCATCATGAATGCAAATGGTATAAAGAATAAAATTGCTGCTCCAACGAAAAATGTTATTGAGCCATAAGACATTAAATAGAATGATCTTGGCATATTGTTAAAACCATAAACTGAAGTGAAAATCATTAATATAAGTGCTGTTAAGGATAGTTTTCCTCCATTATTTGATGACATTATATTTCCTCCTTTGTATTGCAACTGATTTGGTAACATAGTTTTTCCTTACCAAGACAGCTATCTTAACTTATTGTTTCACTTCATAGAATAATTATGTACTACCCTTTGTAAAATCTGACACCAATTTAAATATAAAAAACCTCAATACGTGACAACTTATATCATGTATTGAGGTTTAATTTTATAAATTATTTATATTATTTTTATATTGCCTTTGTAACTTCTTTTAACCATGCTGTTTCTTCTTCATTTAATGATGGACTTAATTTTTCAAATACTTCCTTATGATAAGCATTTATTAAATCTATTTCTTCTGAAGTTAATATATCAACTTTAATTGCATCTAAGTCATATGGACATAGAGTTAAGTTTTTAAAACAGAAGAAGTTACCAAATTCAGTACTGAACTTAGGTTGTACTGCAACTAAGTTTTCTATTCTTATGCCGTGGCTTCCTGCTCTATAAACTCCTGGCTCATTAGAAATAACCATTCCAACTTCTAAGGGTACTTGAACATAATTCTTTCCGATAGACATTGGGCCTTCATGAATATTTAAGAAGAATCCGACTCCATGTCCTGTTCCATGGTTAAAGTCTATTCCTCTGCTCCAAATATCTTTTCTAGCTAAAACATCTAGGTGACATCCAGCAGTTCCTTCTCTAAATATTGCATTTCCAAGACTTAAGTGACACTTAAGAGTTAATGTGTAATCTTCTCTCTCCTGCTCTGTTAATTCTCCTAATGCAAAAGTTCTTGTTATATCTGTAGTTCCATCTAAATATTGTCCGCCTGAATCTAATAAGAATAACCCCTTTGGCTCAAGAGTTAAATTCGTATCTGGTTCAGCTTTATAGTGATTCATTGCTCCATGTGGGCCATAACCTGCTATAGTATCAAAGCTTGGATAAAGGAAATCTTCCCCCATTTGTCTAAACTCTAAAACTTTATCTCCAGCAGACATTTCTGTAATTTCTATTTTACCAATGTTTTCTTTAAGCCACTTTGCAAATCTAACAACAGCTACTCCATCTTTAACGTGAGCATTTTCCATGCACCTTAACTCAGTTTCATTCTTCTTAGCTTTAAGGTCTGTAGTAATATCTCTTTTCTCTATAATTTTTACATCATCAGCTATTGCTTCCTTAAGCCATACATTTGTTTTGCTTGGATCGTAAACTAATGAACCTCTAACGCCTTTAATATCTTCAACAATATCATCATAGCCTTTAACCTCAACATTAGCTTTTGTTAGATAAGCTTTAACCTCATCAGTAATCTTAGCTTCATCAACATATAAAGTACAATTATCTCCAGCCATTAAGAAATAGCTTAAGAATACAGGATTACCAACTACATCTTCACCCCTTAAATTTAAAAGCCATGCAATATCATCTATAGATGCTAATAGGAAGTTATCTGCTTTTATTTTATTTATACCTTCTTTAACCTCCGATATTTTATCTGAAGCACTTTTTCCAGTGTATTTTTCATCAAAAATAAATATTTCATTTTTAGGCATATCAGGTCTTCCTTGCCATAAACCTTCAAATATATCCTCAACTGGCATTATATTTATGTCTTTTCCACTAAATTCATCTTTTAATCTTTCTAAGCTTGAAACAGTAAATACTTTGCTATTAAAGCTTACAGTTCCACCATCTTGTATGTTATCAAATATCCATTGTGTGTAAGTTTTTACTCCTGGTTCACCCATCTTTTCTAAGATAACTTCTGAACCCTTTAGCTGGTCTGCCGCCTGCAAGAAATATCTTCCGTCTGTCCAAAGATGAGCTTCATCCTTTGTTATTACTACAGTTCCTGCAGAACCAGTAAATCCTGAAATCCATGCTCTTACTCTGAAATACTCACTAACATATTCACTCCCATGGTTATCTGAGCTTGGAATTATGAATACGTCAATACCTCTTTCGCTCATGACTTTTCTTAGACTTGCTATTCTTGAGTTAATATCCAATATAATCGCCCCTTACATAAATATTTTATTGTTATAAACTTTACCTTATCTTATTAGATAGAGCAAGTGTTCTTAGCTTTGTGTATAATAAGCAATTCCAACAGCTTTAGGCCCAACATGGCAGCCTATAACTGGTCCAATGCATTGAATCTCAGCATCAATATTTAATACCTCTTTTACTTTAGCTGCTAAAGCTTCTCCTTCTTCTTCACAATTAATATGATGAACAATTAAATTTCCAAAACCTTTTTCCTGAAAATCAAGAGCTGCTTTTTCAAGCATCTTATCTATAGCTTTATGCTTAGTTCTAACCTTTCCAAATACCTCCGTGGTTCCATTTTCAACAGTCAAAATAGGTCTTATCTGAAGAAGTCCGCCAAATAAAGCTGCTGCTCCACCAATACGACCACCTTTTTTCAAGTATTCAAGTGTATCTGGTATAAATAGAAATCGGCTTTTTTCCTTAACAGCTTCTACTGCTTTTAAAACCTCTTCCATAGATTTCCCTTCAATTACTGCTTCTGCTGCTGCAAGCACAGCATACCCCATCTGCATGCAATTAGACTCAGAATCAATTACCTCTAGTCTTCTTTCAGGGTACTTTTCCTCAATCATGGTTCTAATTATCTGATTACATGTAGAATAAGTTCCACTCATGTTTGATGAAATAAAAATCCCTATTGCATCATTTCCTGATGCCATAATATTATCAAAAGCATTATATAAATCTTCTATTGTAGGTTGTGAAGAAGTTGGTATGGAATCCAATTTGCCCAGCTTTTCATAGAATTCATCATTATTAATTTCTACTTCCTTCTGTCCTTTTCCTTCCATAACTATTCCTAAAGATACTACTGCTATATCATACTTTTCAAGCAGTTCTTTAGGTATATAGCTAGTGCTGTCTGTTACAATTTTAATTCCCATCTTCGTCCTCCGTATTTAATATTTCATTTAGTATTCTTCAATGTGTGTTACTTTTATATAATATCAACGCAATTGTAAATAATATACTATTAAGCATTATACCACTTCCAATGGAATTATGCTGTCTATATAAAAATATCCACTTTGATTTTTAATTATACTTAAGTCTGCATTTCTAGAACCGAATTTCCAATATACGTCTAGGTTACCCTCTAAGATATATACATACATGGCTCTAACTATTCCTCCATGAGTGCACACAAGAATATTCTCTCCTGTTTCCTCTTTTAAATTCTCCATAAAAGCTTCAACCCTCAAATATGAATCTCTAAAGCTTTCTCCACCACAAGGTCTGAAGTCCTTCCAGTCATCATTCCAGGCAATGCATTCTTCTGCAAACTTTTTTTCTATCTCTTTAAAGGTCTTACCTTCAAAAACGCCAAAATTTCTTTCTCTCAGTCTCTCATCAACAACAACCTCTTCAATTGTATTAATGTACTTTAACGTTTCTCCAGCTCTTTTTAAATCACTGCAATAAACCTTATCAAATTTAATATCTTTAAGGCGCTCACCTAATATCTTTGCCTGGCTTACCCCTAAATCAGTAAGGCCACAATCCAAAGCTCCATAATATGTACCCTTTAAATTTTCTTCTGTCTGACCATGTCTTACAACATAAATATTCACAGCTTTTTCCCTGCACTTTCCTACTCTGTTTCTCTTATATCAATATAATCACTTTCATCCACACCTGATTCACTGAAGGATGCCATATTACTCATAGTGTATATTGCTCCCTCAATTATACCGAAAGCAATTGGACATCCTGTTCCTTCACCAAGTCTCATGCCTAAATTAAATAATGGCTGAACACCCAATGCTTCCATTGCAAACTGAGCCCCGGGTTCAGCAGATAAATGTGATCCAAGCATGTATTCTCCTGCTTTAGGACATAACCCCTTAGCACATAAGGCAGCTGCCGAAGAAATTAATCCATCTATCACCACCGGAATTCTAAACAATGCTCCGCCTAAAAACACACCACATAAACCGGCAATATCTAATCCCCCTACTTTGGTTAATACATCTAATGCATCCTCTACCTTAGGTTTATTAACTTCTATTGCTTTTTTCACCATTCTCCTTTTATGAGCAAGACCATCATCTGTTAATCCAGACCCTTTACCTACTATAAGATCACTATCTATTCCAGAAAATACGCTTATTATCGCTGCTGATGTAGTAGTGTTCCCAACTCCCATTTCACCAGTTCCAATTAAATCATAACCACGTTCCTTTAAATCCCTAACAGTTTCAATTCCAACTTTAATGGCTTTAACAACTTCTTCCCTAGTCATTGCAGGACCCTGAGTCATATTTCTTGTACCATAACTTATCTTTTTGTTTACTATTTTAGGATCATCAAAATCCTTATCTACACCAATATCAATAAGTTCAACATCACTGTTATAGTACTCACTAAGTTTACAAACAGCTGTAGTTCCATCTGCTATGTTCTGTGTTACTATTGCCGTTACCTCTCTAGGACAAGAAGAAACCCCTTCTCTTTCAATACCGTTGTCTGCACACATTACCACAATTGTTTTTTTATTTATTTTTTTAATTGTTTTGCCTTTTATTCCACTTAGCTTTACAACTAAATCTTCTAAAACACCTAAACTCCCTATAGGTTTGCTTAAATGATCTAAATAACGTTTAGCTGCAGCCATTGCATCCTTATCTAAACCTTCAATTGAATTAAGCATTATTTTTAAGTCTTCCATAATATCCCCCCGCTTATAATTAAAAATTTATCTTGATAAATCATATTAAATAACTGATAATATTGCTGATAACAATTATCAATTTATTTTTTATTTGTCTCTTTCTCTATTTTAACTTATTAACTTGAAAAATTTAACTCATTAAACCGAATTTAATGTAAAGTTCATATTAACCAAATCGTAGATTGGAAATATAACTTAATGAAACGCCTTCTCATATTCATTTGAAGGAGTGCTCTACTGAGTAAGTTCGAGTAATTAAATCAAAGATGCACGCAGTGAAAGTTCTGCTGACCAAATCGTAGATTTGGAGCATTACTTTTAGACTATTACTTAAATTCGCCTTTTCCAAATCATAGATTGGGAGGCTCATTTATGGAGGAAACTATGAATAACAGAAATAAAGGAATTATCCTTATAATTTTATCCGCCTTTGGATTTGCAATGATGTCAGCCTTTGTTAAGCTTGCTGGCGACCTGCCATCTCTTCAAAAGGCATTCTTTAGAAATGTAATATCTTTTATTATTGCCTTAGCAATGATTATCCGTCATAAGGAAAGTTTATTTGGTAAAAAAGAAAACCAAAAGCTTCTTCTTATGCGTTCAACCTTTGGCACCTTAGGTGTAGTATTAAATTTTTATGCTATTGACCATCTTATTTTATCTGATGCAAATATGCTAAATAAACTGTCACCCTTCTTCGTATTGCTGTTTTGTGCAATATTCTTAAAAGAAAAGCTTACTTCAAATCACATAATAACAATTATTATTGGTTTTTTAGGAGCATTACTTATAATTAAACCAGCCTTTAGCGTTGATTTAATTCCTTACATTGCAGGGTTATCATCTGCAGTATTTGCCGGTGCCGCTTATAGCTGTGTTAGAGCCATTGGAAACAAAGAAAAACACTATACCGTAGTATTCTATTTTTCATGTTTTTCTGTGGTAACGCTCTTCCCAATGATGATATTAAACTATGTACCGATGAGCGGACTTCAATTAACTTATTTAATCTTAGCAGGTGTTTTTGCAACCCTTGGACAATTTGCAATAACTCTCGCATACCGCTATGCACCTGCTAGAGAAATTTCAATATTTGATTACTCAAACATAATATTCTCTGCATTAATTAGTTTAATAATCTTTGAGCAAATTCCAGATGCCATAAGTATTTTGGGTTACTTAGTCATCTTTTCTGCCTCTTTTTATATGTTTTTGTATAATAAAAAACTTGATAAAAAACTTTCATGAAAATAGTCACCAAAACATGCTAAGGTGCATTAATAAAATTATAACTATTTATTTATAAATTATTTATTAATAACTGAAATAAATTCTACTTCTATGGCAAGAATCATAACAACTAGAAAATTCTACTTTTAATTTAGGTAACTCTTTTCATTTTAATGCAAAGGAGCTTCGGATCTATAAGTTCGAGTATTAAAGAAACTCTTTACTGTCGTTCTTATAAAAATTTAGATTCTCACTAAGGGGAGGTATTTTTATGAAAAAAGCTTTAATACTACTAGCCGTTACATGTGCTGCTTGTACAGCAATAGTAGCCACTAAGAAAAAAAGACCTCAATATTTATCTAAAACAGAAACACTCTAATCACACCATACTTAAACCAAATTACTAAAGCCTAGGATATTAATCCTAGGCTTTAAGCTATTTATAATTAGTTTTGATTTGCCCAATCTGCTGGATAAGTTACATATATAAATCTTGCATAGTTAGGAACTGAGAATTTAATACTACTTCCCTTTGGAATTAATATTAATTCTCCCGCATCAGCAGACACTATGCTATTGTTAATAACTATATCTAAATGGCCATCAATTACATAGTCAATTTCATCGTAATTTAATGTCCAATCGAAGGTAGTTTGTTTCATTTCCATAACACCACAGCCAAGTCTAGGACTTTCTTCTAGTGTGAATAAATCCTTAGTATATACTATATCACTTGGTGTTCCAGTATCCATTCTGTCTTTCTCACTAACTCTGACAGTAGGAAGCTTTACTGAAATAACTCCACTAACATCTTTATTTCTCATGTAATCTACTGAATCACAACTAGATGAGCCAACAGCCCCACCTATTTTTTCTTCGATTATTTGTCTCACTAATTTCTCTAATGTACTTTTATCAATATCCATTCCTTTAAGCCTCCTTCTTACCAGTCATACTTCCGGCTATGAATGTAGCTACAATTACAGCTGTTATACCTGCAACTAATTTACCAACTATCATAGGTAGTATCATTGATGAATTAAACCCTGCTGTAAATCCAAGGTGATCTCCGAATACAAAGGCTGCTGATACAGCAAATGCAACGTTAATAATCTTACCTCTGTCATCCATATCCTTCATCATTCCAAACATAGGAATACTATTAGCTAAAGTAGCAACTAACCCTGCTGCAGCTACATCATTCATTTTTAAAACTTTTCCTAAGCCCATAAGAGGAGTCTTGAATACCTTTGTTATTACATATACAAGAGGGAACGCTCCTGCTAATACAATTGCAATGTCTCCAACTATAGCAATACCTTCTTCGATTGGATTCATTCCTGGAATTAAAACTATACCTGTAAGTTTTTCAACTACTGCTGCTGCAAGACCTAAAGTAATTACTATAACAACAAACTTGCCGAAATAAGTAAAGCCTTTTATTACCGCACTTTCAAATTTCCATAATCCAAGGGCAATGAGTGCTGCAATTATTACTATAGGTATTAAATTTCTTAGCACCATCATCACAGGAAAACCAGCAACTAAACCTCCAACAAAAGAACCTATTGGAATTGTAATTATTCCTGCAAGAACTCCTAATGCTAAGAATCTTTGATCTGATTCTTCTATGATCCCAAGTGCTACTGGTATAGTGAATACTATAGTAACTCCCATCATTGAACCTACTATTAATCCACCAAATAAACCTGCCTCCGGATTTACTGCCAACTCTGCTGAAAGAGCTGCTCCACCCATATCATTAGCAAGGAGTGTGCCTCCAAACATCCCTGGGTCAGCACCTAAAAAATTAAATATAGGTACTACTACTGGCTTTAGAAGACTCGCTAATACTGGAGCTAAAGATATAACCCCAACCATTGCAAGTGCAAGTGAACCCATTGCCATGAAACCTTCTTCAAATTTTTCGCCTAATCCAAATCTATTACCTATACATTTGTCTAAAGCTCCTAATACCATAAATATAACCATAATATATACGATTATTTCATTTATTCCCATCATTTCATCTCCTGTTAACTTATAATTCTTAAGTTATATATTTTAGAATCATTTCATCTGGAGACCTTATTATTGATGTATTAATTATCCGTCTAGCTTCAATAGCATCTTTTCCACTTTTAAGTCCTTGTTCTACATCACTAACATCACCAGACACAGTGAAAACTAATCTCCCACTTATTCCAGAGGCTATCTGCAATTTAACAAGATTTAAGTTTCCACCCTTTAAAGTACTATCTAATGCCTTAATTCCACTGCTTATGGTCATTGTTTCAAATAACCCCAATGCACCTTTAGGCGGCATCATAACTCTGCTGGTTAATGCCCGAATAACTGTATCTTTTATTGCACTGATTAAGGCACTATCCAAAATATGCCCTTCGCCAGCTTCATTTCCCTTATTAAAGACAGTTCTAATGGCATCCTCATCTCCACTTAAAATTACTAATAACCTTCCAGGGCAAATTACTCTGAAAAGAACAATCTGAACTTCTGCCAGTTTTATCATTTCATCTGTAACTTCAGTTCCCTTACTTATGCTTTTAAATTCAAATGATACAATACTCCTACTCATCATCAACCTCAATCGTGTCAATAATTCCTACAATAGCAGTATCTATAGGGATATCCTTATCACCTACAGATACTCTTGCAGAACCGCCTTTTACTATGAGAACTAAATCTCCAGCACCGGCCCCAACACTATCAGCACATACTAGAAGGTTGTCATCCATCTTATCTTTATTTTTCATTGTCTTTACTATTAAGAACTTCTGGCCATTAAGCTTTTCGTCCTTTCTAGTAGACCATAGCTTTCCTACTACCTTTCCAATAATCATTTTATGCCTCCACTAAACCCTCTTAACTCTTAGGTTATGAGTTCTAATGAAATCAGTGGCTAATGGAGTAATAATACTTTTTTTATCTATTACTATTGTATAAACTCCTGGAATAATTTTATTTCTTATTTCTGCTTCATTAATAACCTTTTTATTCCTAATTTCTATCTCTTCAGATGAACTATTATTAAAAACCTCAATGTTTTTAATATCTTCAACATTACTTAATAGATTTTTATCATTTTTCTTAATCTCACCTACATAGCCTATAATCTGAATTCCATTTAATTTTATTTGCTGCTCAAAATCTAAGTATTTGCTATAGAGTGCTTTGGGAGCTGTATTTTTATATTTTTTATATTCTAGTCCATTCTCAAGGACGTATACCTCTTTGCCCTTCATAAGCATTCTTATTACAAATTCTTCTGCTACTCCTTCAGTATTAAGAGTAGCCATGTTAGCCATAGCTTTCAAAGATAAAGCTGGAATAATGATGATATCTCCATCCACATCTTCGTTCCTATAAACTGATATACTATACTCACTTCCTAGGCTTTTTGTTATCTCACTTATATTTTCTTCTGACATAACTACAGCTACTTTATTTAAGGGACCTATTGAATTTTTTGAGCAATTTATTTTGTTATATACCTCATTCACTATTAAGTCCACAACTTCATCGTAATTCATTTCTACGCCCCCTAATTAAGGCTTACTTTAAGGTATACTTTTTAACACCCTAACGACTACTTAACAATTAATTCTTTCCTAACTTTAAAACTATTATGCCTTAGAGAATCAAATTAACATATTACCTTTAAAGTTCTTTATGCTTTATAATTGAGCATAAAGTTCCCTTTTTAAATCCACATGCATTTGCTTCATCGTAATCAATGTGCATATAAGTTCTAAAGTTTGGACTTACTCTCATTACTACATCATCAAAAATGAGTTCTCTATCACCGTATACACGTGCCATAACAATTTCCTTATCTTCTACTCCAAACTTCTCAGCATCTTCTGGTGTAATGTGTATATGCCTTTTAGCTACAATTACGCCCTTATCTACAGTTACAGAGCCTCTATCTGTTGAAATAGTTATCCCCGGTGTATCTTCAATATGACCACTTTCTTTAACTGGTGCTTTTATTCCTAAAACTAAGGCATCAGTCAAAGATACTTCTAATTGAGTGTCTTTCCTTGCAGGTCCAAGAACAACAACATTTTTTAAGGCTCCTTTAGGTCCCGTTACAGTAACCCTTTCCTCACAAGCATATTGACCTGGTTGTGATAAATCCTTCATCCTTTTAAGTGTATGCCCTGGACCAAACAACTCATCTATGTGTTCTTTACATAAATGAATATGTCTTCCTGAAGCTTCAACTTCAATAAAAGCTTCTTGTTTAACTCTTTTTACTACTTCATCTATCACTTCTTGTAAAAGATTATTCATATTCATTCCTCCATTAAAATTTTTAATGTTAAGGAAACCTCCACCTAATTTTCATCAGGTGGAGTAAGTTTAACTAACTAAATCTTAGACTTAGAGTTTTACTTAAGAAATACACTAAATTAACAGTATACCTCTCCCTTTTCACTATAGAGTTGTAGGACTCTTAGGAAGGATAGCATCGACCTCAAAGTGTGGTCTTGGAATAACATGAACTGAAAGTAATTCTCCAACTCTTTCAGCAGCTGCAGCACCTGCATCTGTAGCAGCCTTAACTGCTCCAACGTCTCCTCTTACTAAAACTGTAACAAGACCTCCACCTACTTGTTCTTTGCCAACTAACTGAACGTTAGCAGCTTTAACCATTGCATCGGCAGCTTCTATTGCTGCAACTAATCCTTTTGTTTCAATCATTCCTAATGCGTTAGCGTTTGCCATTTCATTTCCTCCTCAATTATATTTTGTTGATTTTTCTATCTCAATTCATTGATAATTTTTTTAACTAAAAGATCTATTAATTCATTGGTATCTGCAGAAGATACACTAGAACAGCAACTTGAAACTGATGGTGTTCTAAAATCCTCAATTTCCTTAACTCCATATCCAACCTTCTTAATATTCATTAAATGAAGTGGTCCAACGTTGTCAGAAGTAGCGCTTCCACCTATAGCTCCACAACCAAGAGTTAATGCTGGAATAAGATTTATTGATGCCCCTATTCCTCCTAAAGTACTTGGCGTATTAACAGGTATTCTTGATACTGGCATACTTAAGGCAAATCTTCTCACAATTGACTCATCTTCGCAGTGCATTGAGAAGGTGTGTCCTGCTCCTTCATTATGAAGAATGGCTTTACATTTTGCTTCAATATCATCAATATTTTTTTCTACATAGAAAGCTAATATTGGGGCTAATTTTTCTCTGGAATATGGTACATTATGCCCAACTTCTGTTTCTTCAGCAATAAGCACTCTGGCAGTTGCCGGAACATTTGTTAGCCCAGCTAGTTTTGATATAGCAGCAACACTCTTTCCAACAATTTGAGGGTTCATGGAACCATTAGCTCTCATTATAAATTTTCCAAGCTGTGCAGCCTCCTCTTTATTTAAGAAGTACCCACCTTGCTTTTTAAATTCTGCAACTACCTTATCTTTTATGCATTCTTCCATTATTACAGATTGTTCTGATGCACAAATTGTACCATTATCAAAAGTCTTAGAATCCATAATTCTCTTTACTGCAAGAGGAATGTTTGCACTCTTATCAATGAAGGATGGGCCATTACCTGGTCCAACTCCAAGGGCTGGATTTCCAGATGAGTACGCAGCCTTAACCATAGCGCCACCGCCTGTTGCAAGAATCATAGCTGTATCATTGCTGCTCATTAGCTCCTGTGTAGCTTGAAGGGTTGGAATAGAAATACATCCTATTGCTCCATCTGGACATCCTGCTTTAGCTGCAGCTTCCTTCATAATTCTTACAGTCTCCAATATAGCTTTTTTAGCACCAGGGTGTGGTGATAATACTATTGAGTTCCCTGCTTTAATAGAAATCAGAGTTTTATACATAGCTGTTGAAGTTGGATTGGTAGATGGAATAATCCCTGCTATCACTCCCATTGGTACAGCAATATCCCAGACCTTATTCTCCTTATCTTCAACAATTATTCCTACTGTCTTAAGATTTTTTATGTATTCATAAACATAAGTTGAACCAAATATATTTTTTATAACCTTATCTTGCCAAATTCCAAATCCTGTTTCTTCAACAGCCATTTTTGCAAGTTTTTCTGCATTTGCAGCTGATGCTTCAGCTATAGCTTTCACAATTCTGTCAATTTCTTCTTGAGACATTCTTGCAAGCTTTTCTTGAGCTGACTTAGCTGCTTTTAGTAAATTTCTCACTTCTTGAATTGATGCTAAATCCTTATCAATTAATTCCATTATTTATCACCTGCTTCGCTATTTTCCTTTATTGCTCTTATTAGTTCATCTTTTTTTGCAAATTTTATTTGTTTATTAGTCATTGAAAGCTTTAAACTTCTTGCAAGTCTTCTTAACTCTTCAACCTTCATTGAATTTAAATCAGGTTTGCTTTGTTCTATTTCTAAAGCCATGACCTTAGCCTTTGGTTTTTGTGCTGTCTCATTAATAGCCGGAACAGGCTCTAAAACCTTCTCCTTGTGAATAGCCTTATTTTTAGCTTCTATTAATTCATCTATAAATTCTTCAACAGCTTCTTCCTTAGCCTTTTTTTCTAACTGAGCTTCCATTGATTTTTCTATATTTTCTTCCGATATTTCTTCTTGTTCATCTATCGGATTTTCTTTTTCTATAGCTTCATCTGTAATTTCTATATCTTGTGTACCTTTAGCAGCTTCATTAATTTTTACCTCAGCCTTAGCCTCAGCTTTCTTAGGAGCAATAAAACTTGCTAACTGATCATCAAGTCTTGGTATAACATGAGAAGTTCTCAGTCTTCCCAAGGCTTCCGCTGCAGCTGTGCCCGCATCAACAGCTGCCTTAACCGCAGCCACATCTCCAGTTAATTTCACTACAGTAATAGCAGCATTTACTTTTTCAAGGCCAATTAAAGTAACTCCGGCAGCCTTTAGTGCAGAATCTGCAGCTTCCACTGCTGCCAGATATCCATTAACCTCTATTAGACCTAAAGCTCTACTCATATTATGCTCTGTCTACTAATAGCTTTTTGGCTCTTGAGCAACTGATTTAACTGCTTCTGCAAAAGCATCACATGCTGCTTTACATGCTGATTGAGTACCAGTAAGAAGTGCTCCAGCATAGTTAGTTTCTGTTGGTGGGGTAAAGAACTCCTTCATAACAACATCTGCTGCCTTCATTGCTGCATCTATTCCATAAATAGCTTCCATTGGTGGGGCAACAAGATATGCAAGAGCTTCTCCTTCTTTAACTCCAGCAACTTTTGAAAGATAAGTTCCAGTTCTAGATACACAATGAGCATAATATGCTATTGAATTATCTTCATTTGCACTTACAAAATGAGCTCCTGTCTCTATAAATGCTGTAGCTGCATTTAATCCACTTCTAACCTCTGCTGGACTTGGTCCTGACATTATTCCTATAACCTCTCCAGCAAGTTTAGTTGATGCATTAGCTGCGCCAGCATACATTGAACGAGCATAAACTACCTCTACCTCTGAAGCCTTTGTTGCTTCGTCAAGAGCAGTATAAGTAACATCATCACTATCAGCAGTAATTATTCCTATACATCTGTGTCCTTCAGGTAGTTCTAATCTATTGCACATTTCTTGACTTAAATTTGAAATCATCTTTGATCCTAATACGGTTGCACGTAGTGGTTCATTAATCACAATTAATACCCCCTAAATTATATTTTTAAATTTATTCCAGATGCTTTCTTATCAAGCATTAACTTAATAAGTTCAGCTACGTGTGCTCCAGCTTCAACTGCTGTAGTACCACCCTTATGAATGTTGGAAATAACTGTTCTATTAGCTTCTGGCATATTTGCAGTTGGTTTGTATGCTATATATGCACTCATTGATTCTGCAGTAACGAGACCTGGTCTTTCCCCAACTAGGATACATACAACTTCAGCCCCTGTTGCATCACCAATAGCGTCCATAGCTCCAACTCTCGCATGTTTAACAAATAATATATCTCCAATTTCAATTCCATACATTTTTAAGCCCTGCTTAATTGCTGGAATTATCTCTTTAATATTAGCTTCTATAGCTGCTGAGCTTAATCCATCTCCAACAACTAAAAGTACCTTTTGTCCTGAGAATTTATCTTTTATAAATTTGGTAGTTTCTTCATCAAATCTTCTTCCAAGGTCAGGACGGGTTAAATATTCATCCTTATCATGGCACATTGTATTAACTGGAATTAACCCATTGGCTTTAATAAAATCTTCATCAACATATGAGAAAACTGAGTCTTGCGCTGCAGCATGGTCTGCTCTAACTCTAAGCTGAGTTATTGTTTTATATCTAGGTCCTGAACGACCGATACCGATTCTTGCAGGCGTTCTTTGTTTCATTTTTAGATATCCTTCTCTATCATGAGGATTTTCAACTAAAAGCTGTGTTTTTAAATCTATTTCAGTAATGTCTGGTATACATCCATTCTCATCAACTGAAGATGCTCCACTAACTTTATTGGTAACTTCATTAACAATGTTATTTACTCCAGCTTTCCCTATCATATCTACTAATAACTTTTCAACCATTGATTTTAATTCTTGTTCATTCATGATGAGACCCCCTTATCCTAAGAATATTGAAGCGTCCCCAGCTTTGCTGGTTAACTTACCATTATCAACTATGCCAATCTTCTCCATCCAATCCTCAAACTCTTTGATTGGTCTTAAGCCTAAAAGTTCTCTAATTGTAGCAGTTTCATGATGTCCTGTAGTTTGATAGTTAAGCATAACATCGTCGCCATGAGGAATAGCCATAAAATATGTACATCCTGCTGTAGCAAGTAATACTGCTAAGTTTTCTATATCGTTTTGGTCTGCCTTCATATGGTTTGTATAACAAACATCAACTCCCATTGGAAGTCCTGTAAGTTTACCCATGAAGTGATCTTCTAGACCTGCTCTTGTAACTTGTTTTCCATCATATAAATACTCTGGTCCTATGAAACCAACAACTGTGTTAACAAGGAATGGCTGGAATCTCTTTGCAAAACCATAGCATCTAGCTTCCATTGTAACCTGATCTGCTCCATGGTGAGCATCTGAAGAAAGTTCTGACCCTTGACCTGTCTCAAAGTACATTACGTTTGGTCCTGTAGCTGTACCTTGATGTAATGCAAGCTGTCTTGCTTCTTCTATTGTTGCAGCATTAAAACCAAAGGCTGTGTTTCCTTTTTCAGAACCTGCTATTGATTGGAATATTAAATCCTCTGGTGCCCCTCTTCTGATAGCTTCCATCTGAGTTGTAACGTGTGCAAGTACACAGGTTTGAGTTGGTATTTTCCACTTTTGTTTGAACTCTTCAAATCTATTTAAAACTTTTATTACGCTTTCTACAGAGTCATCAACTGGATTTAATCCAAGAACTGCATCTCCCATTCCATAGCTTAAACCTTCCATTAAAGAAGCTGTTATACCATCTGGGTCATCAGTTGGATGATTAGGTTGTAATCTAACTGATAAAGTTCCTGGTAATCCTATTGTTGTGTTGCAATGGGCTGTTACTTTAATTTTTTTAGCTCCATAAATTAAATCTAAGTTAGACATAATTTTTGCAACTGCAGCAACCATTTCAGAAGTAATACCTCTTGAAATTCTTCTTATGTCTGAACCAGTGGTATTATCATCTAATATCCACTCTCTAAATTCAGAAACAGTCCAATTTTTAATCTCATTGTAGATTTTTTCATTTACATCATCTTGAATAATTCTTGTAACCTCATCCTGCTCATAAGGTACTGCAGGGTTGTTTCTTAAATCAGCTAAAGTTAGGTTTGCAAGAACTACTTTGGCAGCTACTCTTTCCTCTGCTGACTGTGCTGCAATTCCAGCTAGTTCATCTCCAGATTTCTTTTCATTTGCTCTTGCCATAACTTCTTTAACTGAACTAAACTGATAAACTTTTCCGAATAATTTAGTTTTTAAAATCATGTTTATCCTCCTCCTGGTTAGTTAAATACTAATGTTTTTATAACTACAGGTAACACCTTACCTTCTGCTACAGGTTTCCCTATATCTATATAATCTCCATTCTCAACCTTAATACCATCTATACATACGATGTCCTTTTCATTAACGAGTATGGAGTAAATAGCCTGCCCTAAGACCTTTGCCATATCAGTTTCAACAATAACGATAAGTGGCAGCTTTCGATCTAAAATTTCCTTTGCTCCCTCAACAATACCTTTAGCCGTTTCCTGCACCTGTACAAAGGTTGGATTTTTACGTCCCCGAAGAGCTAATGCAACATTTTGAAGTTCATTTTCATACTTAAACCATCCAAGCTTATCGACCACGGCCTTTTTTAAAACTTCCGGACCATTTACTTCATCTTCCTCACTCAACTTTAAAATAGGAAGATTTTTAAGTGGAAAGTTTTCATGAGTATAGGTAATGGTACTTCCGCTGATATCCATGGTGTGTGAGCCTGCACCTACCACAGTGGCACGTATGGTTTCTACTGAACGAATTAATTTTAACTTGGTACATAAATCAGAATGCTTAATTGCGTCTCCAAGCAAAATTCCAACATCTCCAAATTTAAAGTAATCATCTATTGGTTTATCGTTATACACGTAGTCTGCCACTCCACCTGAAAATGAAATACACTTAACTTCTTCTTTAAGCTCAATATTTTTATTGGTTATAATCATATCTAAATTGGGAGTTGCAGGTGTTATTCCAACACTTTCTTCAAGAAGTCTAACCATTTCTTTAATAATTGGATTTAACATTTCTCTTGAAGCAGTATACCCTTCCCTGATGTCTAAATTTTTATCTGCTATAAGCTTCTGAATCTTTGGAGCAATATAAATTATTTTATTAGTTCCAACTTCTAGCTTTATTAATCTTCCGCCGATATCTAAACATCCGGTCTCTTTAAGGTCTCCACGGTTAAACACCGCTAAATTAGTAGTTCCGCCTCCAATATCAAGGTTAACTACTACAGTAGAGTGCTCCTCTGAATACAAATGAGCACCAGCACCCTTTGCTGCTATTATGCTCTCAAGGTCTGGGCCTGCAGTAGCTACCACGAAATCTCCTGCAAAACCACTTAGTGTATGTAAAACCTCATTGGCATTTTCTTTTCTTGCTGTTTCTCCTGTAATAATTACTGCTCCGGTTTGAATGTCTTCTTTTTTTATTCCTGATTTCTCATATTCAAGAGTTACAATTTCTTTTACCTTTTCAGCATCAATTTCTGTCATTGATTTTAGTGGTGTAAAATGCACATCACTTCTATAAATTACTTCCTTATCAACTATAGAAATCCTAGGAACAGTAAAACTTGAAGCTACATTTTCAATAATAAGTTTTGAAAATACCAGCTGCGTTGTACTAGTACCAATATCAATTCCCACACTTAATAATTCCTCTCTCACAAGTTCACCTCCACCTTCAAGAGTTTAGATATGAAATCAATTCATCTATTCCTCTTCCAGCAAGAGTATCAACCTTAAACACTCTTCCTACTCCTGCCGCAATCAATATTTCCTCTGCTCTTTGGATTGCTCCTTCATCTTTAGCTGAGTCAATCTTTGTAATAACACCAATAGTCTCCTTAGCAAACATGGTTGCAAAGCCAGGAGCTAAATAAGATTCATCTTCGGTGCAGTCATAAACAAGAGCAATGATATCTGCATCTACAGCTGTAACTATAAGTGCTTTGTAATAAAACCTGTTTTCAAGATACTCTCCTGGAGTATCAATAGACTCATCATATACTTCAACTGACTGAGTTTTTTTATAATTTAACTCAATATCATGGAGTTTCTGGCAAAGAGTTGTTTTTCCACTTCCCGTCTTTCCTATGAATATTACCTTTTTCATAGTGCCTCCTAAGTTCTTGTTATCTGTGTCAATGTAAAATTCAAGATATTTCCTAGTACTTGTATAACTTCATTTAATGCAGCCTCAACAGAACCCACATCTCCTGTTACTAATACTGAACCACTAAATCTATCTACAAATCCTAAAGTAATTCCTGCAGCTTTAGTTGCCACATCAGCAGCTATGATTGAAGCCTCACTTGGAGTTATTGTAAGAATTCCAATAGCCTCTTTCTTTTCTGTAACAAGACCTAGTTTTTTATATAAATCAGCATTAGGACTAGCTATTACATGGGCAAGAGTTACTTGTTTACCTGGCACGAATTCTTGTATTATTCTTTGTTTATCCTCCATCATAGCCTGTAACCTCCTCGAACTTACTCCACCGAACGCATGTGAGGCGGAGTTTCCTTTAAAAATCTATTTTAGTTTTTCCTTATTTCTATCAACTATTCTTAATTGCTTTTACTATCCAAAATTTAATAATAAAACTTTATATCTTTATTCATGTTGGATGTCTTTTTATAGGTTTAATCTTTAATTTTATTGATAATTTCAACTACCTCAAGAGTCGTAGGTACCTTTGGATTGGTCGCTGTGCATGCATCCTGCAAAGCTAAATTAGCTATTTCTTCTTTTAATTTATTTACTTCATCCACTGATACACCACATGCCTTAAGATTTGTTGGCATATCCATTTCTTTCTGCATTTTCTTTATCTCATTTATTAAACTTCTAACTCCCATTCTTGCATTTGAAGCTGATAAACCTAACAACTTAGCTATATGTGCATATTTCTTAGCTGCTCTTGAAAACTCATTAGTATCATACCCTCTAATATCTGCATTAAAATCAATGATATAAGGCAATAAAATTGAATTTGTTCTTCCATGTGGCACATGGAATTTTCCTCCTATAACATGAGCTATTCCATGGTTTAAACCTAGAGAAACTGAATTAAATGCTATTCCTGCAAGACATGATGCATTGTGCATTTTTTCTCTTGCCTCCATATCCTTTCCATTCTTATAAGCTGGCATTAGATATTTAAAAGCAAGAACTAATGCTTTTTCAGCTAATGCATCTGTAAAATCATTAGCTTGTGTTGATACATACGCTTCAAGTGCATGAGTAATAACATCCATACCAGTATCAGCAGTTATCTTTGCTGGCACACTCTTCACTAAATCCGGATCTAAAATTGCTACATCTGGAAGTAATGCATCGGATACTAATGGGTATTTGGTTCCCTTTTCATTGTCTGTAATAACTGCGAAGGAAGTTACTTCTGAACCTGTACCACTGGTTGTTGGTATAGCTATGAATTCTACATCCTTAATTGAGGTAATTTGTTTTGCAAAATCCTTCATTGCTTTTGCAGCATCAATTGCAGACCCTCCACCTAAGGCGATAATCACTTCCGGTGCAGACTTCTGCATTGCATCAATGCCCTTTACTACCAATTGAATTGGTGGGTCTGGTACAATGTCACTAAAAATTGTTACATTGTTTGATTGAAGCTTCTCTGTAATTACATTAATCATGCCAGAACTCACCATAAAAGGATCAGTTACAATAAATACTTTTTTATTTTGAATCTGAGATAGTCTATCTAATGAGCCCTCTCCAAAATAAATGTGGGTTTTAATATAAAAATTCTCCATACTAAACTCCTTTCTATAGCGTTATACTTACATTAGTGTTCAAATTTTTACTTTAATTTATGCAAATAACTTTAATTTTTAAATTTAAAGCAAAATAAAAGGCTATCAGTAGTAACTGATAGCCTTTTATTTAAAATTTTATTTATATACTTATATTTTGTTCTGTTTCAACATCAAATATATGGCTGTTCTCCATGTGGAACATGAAATCAACAGTACTTCCACTATTTAAATTTTTTGATGCACTTGAGTCTATTTTAGACACAATTTGTACGTCTCCAAGGTTAAAGTATACAAAAGATTCACTTCCCATATGCTCAAGTACATCCACAGTTCCTTTAATTGCTGATGTTGTTTCTCCAGCTTCTAAATTAATGTACTCTGGTCTAACACCTAAACATACTTTTTTACCTACATGACCTTTTACTTTTTCAGCTTTATCCTTTGGTAATACAAATTCATTGCTTCCAACCTTAACAGCAATTTTATCACCTGATTTAATTAATTCCCCATCTAACATATTCATTGCTGGAGATCCAATAAATCCTGCAACAAATTTATTCTTTGGATAGTTATATAGGTTAAGTGGAGTGTCAACCTGCATTATTTTTCCGAAGTTCATAACACAAATTCTATCTCCCATTGTCATTGCTTCTGTTTGATCGTGAGTAACATATATCATTGTAGATTTTAACTTTTGGTGTAACTGAGAAATCTGAACTCTCATATGAACTCTTAGTTTAGCATCTAAATTAGATAATGGTTCATCAAATAAGAATACTTCTGGATTTCTAACAATAGCACGTCCAACTGCAACCCTTTGTCTTTGTCCTCCAGATAATTCCTTTGGTCTTCTATCTAATAACTCTTGTAAATCTAAAATTTCAGCTGCCTCTCTAACTTTCTTATCTATTTCATCCTTTGGAAGCTTTCTTATTTTTAAAGCAAATGCCATATTTTCATATACAGACATGTGAGGGTATAGTGCATAGTTTTGGAATACCATTGCAATTCCTCTGTCCTTAGCATGTACGTCATTTACTACAGTATCACCAATAATAACTTCTCCACCTGATATTTCTTCAAGTCCTGCAATCATTCTAAGTGTTGTAGATTTAGCACATCCTGAAGGTCCAACTAGTACCATAAATTCACCGTCTTTAATCTCTAAGTCGATACCATGAACCGCCTTAAACCCGTTGTCATAAACCTTCTCAACTTTTCTTAATTCAACTTTTGCCATATTATTTACCCCCTTAATAATTCCTTACATGATTCTCTTTCCTCAAGTTTTGTATCAAAAATGATTTGTTCATTTTCTTTCTTATTATCATTTATTAAATCTAATAAAAGCTCTATACTCTTTTCTCCCATCTCTTCTACTGGTTGCATTATAGTCGTTATTGACGGATGAAAATATAAGGAATAATCTATTCCATCAAAACCAATAACCGATATATCTTCTGGAATTTTAAATCCCCTATTTAAAATAGCCTTGCTTGCTCCAATAGCCATTATATCCGATGTTACAAACACTGCTGTAATTTTCAAATCTTTATCTAACAAACGGTTCATAGCTTCATACCCTGAACTAAAGGTATACCCACCAATCTCAACCAGTTCTCGATTAAAATCAATATTATTTTTCTCTAATGCTTTCTTATATCCTTCATATCTTAATTTTCCTACAGTCTTGTCCCCCTCACCAGTAGTTATAAGTCCAATAACGTTATGATTCAAGCTGCATATATAATTTACAGCCATAAAAGCTGCAGCAATATTATCAATATTAACACTTGAACATAAACCATCACCAGATAACTCTTCACTGCTGGTTGAAGCTAAAACTATTGGTATATGTAAATTTTCCATCTCTTCGTTATGAAGATTGTCATAATTTCCACCAAGACATATAAGCCCTTTTAGTCGTTTTTCTTTAATAAGTTCTATAGCAGCTTCATTATCCTGCTGATTACTCTCATTATAATGAAGTATCATTGTATAGCCTTTTGCGTCAATTTTTTCTTCAATAAATTTCACCATATTAGAAAAGAATGGATTATGTATACCTTTAACTAAAACCCCTATACTCTTTGAAGCATTTCGCTTTAAATTTCTGGCACTGTTATTTGGTATATAATTATTGTCTTTCATTATTTCTAAGACTTTTCTTCTAGTTTCATCCTTAACGTCTGGATGATTATTCAGAACCCTTGATACAGTACTAACTCCAACCCCTGAAATTCTAGCGATATCTTTAATATTAATACTACCCATAACTATACCTCATATTATAATAATCCATTGGTAACGTTGCCACCTATTAAGAAACATAAATTTTTTACCTAATATTTACTTATAATTATATCATATGTATATTGTAATGCAATGCAATATTCTATATTTTTTAAATCTTCCAACTTAGCATTTTTTATAATTCTTTAACCATACATATTCACTACGGCTTCATGTCATGTATTTTTTTTAAATTTTATTATCCATTTGTAAATTTACATATATCGGTATTTTTTACGTTGATTAGTTCTAAAGTTAATGTTAAAATAATATGTAAAATATATAAGGTTTAATCAAAGGAGAGTGAGTTAAGTAATGGTAATAAAACTAACAGTAAGAAGTATTATGAACTTAGGTCTATGGGGTAGACTTTGCGAATATAAAGGGTGGGACAAACTTATAGTTAGAGAAGGTTTAATCTCCCTAGATAGTGAAGTTGAATTTGATGATGAGTTTCTAAAGAAAGATGTCGTTCCAATAGAAAAACTTAAAATATTTTTATTCAATGTAGATACTGAAGACGCTAAGTACTGCGGCACTCTTTTAGCAACCGATTTAGAAGATGCCAAAGTTAGGGTTGGAATGATCCACAACGCTTCAACTATAACAACAATTCAAGAAATTGATAAAGAAAGTCTATTTAATATGAAAAATAAACATATGGTACTTGCTCGTATACCACTTCATAAGTAAAACAAATAACCTTGATGAAATAATTTCATCAAGGTTTACTTTTTTGTATTTTTTATATTTCTAATATAGTTTACATTGTAGTAAGATATAAATATACTAATTATTCAAAATTTTCAAAATAATATTAAGGAGGATATTTAATGAATATTTTAAGACAACTAAATTCCCTGCCACTATATGCTGTTTGTTGTACCATAATACTACTAGTTGTCATTCTATGCATAGTTTTTATTTTAAAATCTTATCGTACTGGCTTGAAAATTGGCATGGATAAATCAGTTTTAAAGAACGTTATGATTAGTAGTGCATCCTTTACTATCATCCCAAGTATCAGCATACTCTTAGGGGTAATTGCTCTTTCAGGTACTCTCGGAATTCCTTTACCATGGATGCGTTTAAGCATTATAGGAGCACTTCATTATGAAACTACAGTAGCAGAAATTGCTGCCACAAGTACAGGTATGAGTGGCTTAGTAGCTTCAGAAATGACAGCTCAATCCTATACTTCTATTGCCATGCTGATGGGTCTTGGAATTATGTGGGGAGGAATATTATGCTTATTCTTCTTAAAAAAATATCTTTCAAAATTCAGTAAAAAAAGCTCTAAATCCGAGCTAGAAACAGCTTCTTCCTCAACTTCTGCACCAAAAGCTTCTTTTGGTGATATAGCCATGATTGCAATGTTTATCGGACTTTGTAGTGCATATCTTTGCAGCTATGTTGGAATGGCCGTCAGAACTAATACTTGCATGCCTTTATTAGTTGCTTTAATGGGGGCTGCTTCAATGGGCTGCTTTACTTATATTAAAAATAAAACTCACGCTGCCTGGCTAGACAACTTCTCCCTTGCTGGAAGTATGCTTATTTCCATGGCTGGAGCTGTAATTATAAATTTAGCTACAGGAGGTTTAATATGATGACACCTGAAGAAAAATCAACCTATTTTGAAAATTATAATAACGAAATACATCGAATCGGAAAATTAGGATTAGTAATTTTTATCAGTTTAACTATTGGAATTCCCTTTATGATGGGAGTAGTCCTAGGAACTATGCCTGACCTGAAAAGCATCGGAGAAGGACTGCTTAAAATACTTCCTGTATATCTCCCAAGCTGTATAGTTGAATTTATAATTTATGTACCTATGCTTGGTGCTGGTGGAAGTTATTTAGCCTTCATGACTGGAAACTTATCTAATTTAAAAATCCCATGTGCTATAACAGCTAGAGAAATGGCAAAAGCTAAAGCTGGTACACCAGAAAATGAAATAATCAGCACTCTTTCCATAGCAATAAGCAGCTTAGTAACTATCCTTGTAATTTTTATTGGTGTAATACTTCTTGTTCCATTACAACCAGTGTTACAAAATCCAGTTTTACTTCCAGCTTTCAACAATGTTGTTCCTGCTTTATTCGGCGCCTTAGGGTTTATATACTTAGGAAGGAGTCTAAAGCTAACCATCCTGCCTGTGACAGTTATGACCCTTCTATATATCCTGCTTCCTGGTCTAATAAAGCAGAATTCTCTCATGATTGTTCCTGCTGGGGCTATAGCCCTTGCTGTAGGCTTTATCCTATTTAAGAAAAATAAAATACATTTAAATTAATTTTATGGAGGTTTATATTATGATACTTAAATTATGTCTTGGAATATTCCTGATTATTTTCATTCTTTTAGCCATAACCTTAATAAAAACACTTTTAGTTCCAAAACCTAACAAGGTTACTGAAATACCAACTCCAATTGATATTAACAGAGCTAATGCTTATGGCTCTTCCTTATCAAAGCTAATTAAAATTGAAACCATATCTTCAAGGGATGATAATAGCAGAGAGAAGTTTTTTCTATTTCATAAAGAACTTGAAAACCTCTTTCCCTTAATCCATAAAAACTGCGAAAAGATGGTATTCAATGGCAGTCTACTTTTCAAGTGGGAAGGAGAAAGTAATCAAAAACCTATAATGCTCATGAGCCACCATGATGTTGTTGAAGCTCCTGGGAACTGGACACATCCTCCTTTTAGTGGTGAAATTGCAGATGGAGTTTTATGGGGCCGTGGAACAGTTGATACCAAGGGTAATCTTTTCTGCTTTTTAACTGCAGTAGAGGAACTTATTGCTGAAGGCTTCATACCCAAAACTGATATTTACTTAACCAGTACCTGTACTGAAGAGTGGGCTGGTGAAGGTGGTTGTCTAATCAACGAATATTTTAAATCTAATAATATAAAACTTGAAATGATTCTTGATGAAGGTGGAATGGTTGTAGATGAGCCTATAAAAGGAGTTCTTGGTAAATATGCCATGATTGGAGTTCTTGAAAAAGGAATTGGAGATCTTAAATTTACTGCTAGAGGTTCTGGGGGGCATGCATCCGCACCACCTCTTAATTCACCCATATCAAGACTTGCAGCTTTTATAAATCAAGTTGAATCTCATAATCCCTTTAAAATTGAATTTAATAGCACTGTCATAGAAATGTACAAAAGACTTACTCCATCCATGAGTTTTCCAATGAAGTATATCTTCTCAAATCTATGGCTCTTTAAACCTTTATTAAAAAAATTAATGCCATCCATCAGTTCAGCAGGAACAGCAATGTTAAAGACAACTTGTGCTTTTACAACCCAAAAAGGTTCTGCTGGTTTAAATGTTTTACCTCAAGAAGCTTATGTAACGGCTAACATGCGTTTCATTCCTCACCAAGGTACTGATGAAAGTATTAAAATAATTTCTGATATTGCTAAACAATACAATATTGAAACAGAAGTTATTCATAAAGGATATCCTTGTCCAGTCGTGGATTATAATAGTCCTATTTTTAAATTGGTTGAAGATACAGTTAAAAAGATTTATCCAGGTGTACCCTCAACTCCATATGTAATGACTGGAGCAACAGACTGCAAATTTTTCAGCGATGTATGTGAAAATAGTATCCGTTTCGCTCCACTTTCAATATCTGCTAAGCAAATGGATAGTGTCCATGCTCTTGATGAAAATATAGATATCCCTACTTTAGTTACAGGCGTTGACTTCTTTAAAACTATATTATCTGATTGGAATAAAATTTATAGTTAAAAAATAAGCAGTAAGCTTTGAAGCTTACTGCTTATTTTATATTTAAATTATTCAATTTCCTTTAACTGAATGTGATGTGCAAAATGAAGAACTACGTCTCTTTCAATATGTTCTATAGAAGTTCTAATATGCTCTCCATTTAAACTAATCATTAATTCATTAGTATTGCTATTTCGCCCTAAATAAGTCATCAATTTAGAACGAGTCATACTAACTGGTATGCTTTCTCCGTTAATCCTTTTAACAATTCCAATAGTTTTTCCATCATTCCTAAACTTTCTGTTTTTTGTATTAAGATCCCTAACATTTGCTTCTATTACCATAACGCACCTCCATTTTTTAACAAACAGTAAATACTTACCTTTATATTTGTAATGTATTTATATTAAGGTGATTATGGTTTTATTCCTATGAATTTAATGTAGTTACCCTAACTTTATTTAATAATAAGCTCTATCGGACAATGATCTGAGCCAAATATTTCTGTGTGAATTTTAGCAGATACAAGTCTGTCCTTTAAACTCTCCGATGTGCAGAAATAATCAATTCTCCATCCGGCATTCTTTTCTCTTGCTTTAAATCTATATGACCACCATGAATACACCCCTTCTGTATCTGGATAAAAGTGTCTAAAGGTATCAATAAACCCTGCATCTAACAGTTCAGTAAACTTTCCTCTCTCTTCATCCGTAAAACCAGCATTTTTCCTATTAGATTTTGGATTTTTTAGATCAATTTCCTGATGTGCTACATTTAAGTCTCCACATACTATAACAGGTTTAACTTCTTCTAATCTTTTTAAATATGACCTAAATTCATCCTCCCAAATCATCCTATAATCAAGCCTTGCAAGCTCCGACTTTGAATTTGGAGTATAAACTGTTACCAGATAAAAATCCTCAAATTCGCATGCAATTACTCTTCCTTCTTTATCATGCTCCTCAATTCCCAAGCCATAACTTACACTTAAAGGCTCTTGTTTAGTAAACACAGCTGTACCAGAATAGCCTTTCTTCTCAGCATAATTCCAATATTGATGATATCCCTTCAAGTCTAAATCAATCTGACCCTCTTGAAGTTTACTTTCTTGAATACAAAATATATCTGCATCCTCTTCTTTGAAAAACTCTAAAAATCCTTTTTGAATACAAGCTCTAATCCCGTTAACATTCCAGGATATTAATTTCATATGTACCTCATCCCTTCTATCTCAATTCTGTTTATATATTTAATTATACTTCAAATACTGTCTTACAATAGCCATTACTTCATTATTTTTCAAATCCAAATAAAATAAAAGTCTATCTTCATCATCACAATTATTATAGTTTTCTATATATTTCTGTAAACCTTCAAAATCAACATTCACTAATTTCCCTGAACCTCTCTGTTCATCATTAATTTCCATTTCTATTAATTCAAAAACCGGGAACTTATTAATTTTATAAACTTCCTTATCATAGCTTAAATTTCTAACATAATATTCTCTTTTATTTATTATATTCCCATACTCATCCCTTTCAACTTCATTATCTTTAACAGCTTCATCTAAAGCCTGTTCTCCTCTATAAAACTCTACAGTATCAAACTCAATATTCATCTCATTATTACTATTAATATAAATATTTCTTATATATCCTACTTTCCTATCATATACATTTTCTTTAACATTTAAAATTAAATTAACACCATAATTATAAACCTCAGTACACCCTTCATACATATACTTACCTGGAGTGTCAGTGTGTGCTATCTTGTCCCAAATTACCTTATCTTTGATTATTACCCCTTTTTCAAGAATATCAATCTCCTCTGGAAGAATATAAATATCATCTTGATAAACCTCATCATCCAAATTTACAAGCTTCACGCAATCTTCTTTTACAGCTTCTATGACACTATTGTTCTCAACATCTTTTGTTATTTTTAATCCAACAAAAATCAGAATTACAATTAAAGAAATAAAAACTTTTACTCTTGCTTCACTCTTCATTTCCTTCACCCCGATTTAAATACTGTAATAAATCTAATTAAAAGTACTAACAAAAAAATATACTATATATAAACCCCTCTAGGATTCTATATATAGTATATTACTTATTACGATTTAATATTAAATATAATTTTATGCCAATTCAAGTGCTATTTCCATCATCTTAGTAAAGGTTTCTTGTCTTTCTTCAGCTGTAGTAAACTCTCCTTTAGTTGGACAATCAGAAATAGTTAAGATAGCTAAAGCATTAACCCCGGCTCTTGCTGCATTCATATAAAGAGCTGCCGCTTCCATCTCAACAGCACATACTCCCATCTTACTCCACTTTGTATCCATCACATCTTCTCCCTCTCCATAGAAGCAGTCAGATGATAAGATATTTCCAACTTCAAAATCAATTCCCTTTTCTCTTGCAACTCTTACAGCCTTTTCCAATAATTCAAAACTGCAAATTGGAGCGAAAGTTCCTGGTAAACCGAAATGACTACCATAATTAGAGTTTGTTGAAGCTCCCATACCAAACACTATATCACGTATTTTTAAATTACCATATCCACCTGCAGAACCAATTCTTATAAGATTTTTACAACCATAAAAATTGATTAACTCATAAGAATATATAGCCATTGATGGTATTCCCATCCCTGTTCCCTGTACGGATATTTTCTTTCCCTTATAAGTGCCGGTATATCCAAACATACCTCTAACAGTATTATACTGTACAACATCTTCTAAGTAATTATCAGCTATAAATTTAGCTCTTAATGGATCTCCTGGTAATAAAACTGTTTCAGCAATATCCCCTACTAAAGCAGCATTATGTGGTGTTGGTACAAAATTACTCATTTCAAATTCCTCCTATATATCACATTACAATTATATCTTATATTTATATCATTACATAATCAACCTTAATAAGCTAATGTTAAATCATTATTCTTTTTTAAGGAAACTCCTTCTCATATTCATTCAAAGGAGTAAGTTCATGTTAACCTAACTATAGATGCACTTTGTGAAAGTTCCACTAACCAAAGATTCGGAGTGTCACTTAAAAGTAATTGTCTTTTTCTTGAATTTACAATTACACTCTGCCTTCTCTACCATTTTATTAGCCATATATTTTCTTACTCTTAAGTAGAAAAAAATAACCGCTATAATAAGCAACACTGCCCCATAAACATAATTAGCTCTATATCCAAAATGATTTAAAATATATCCTCCTAAAAAGTTTCCTAAAGCAACTGAAACACCATTAATTAACATTTTTACCGAAGCAAACACATCTCTTTTATCCAAAGCTATATTACTCATCATCAAACTTTCAAAAGAAGATGCAATCATAAACGCAAAAATACATCTTGTAATTAATATTCCTATAAACACATTTGTATTACTTACAATAGAAAGTAAAGCACAACAGCCTATTGCTCCAGCAAAAATTATTACATTAAACTTCTCTACGCCTAGCTTATCAATAATTGTAGGCATTAAAACTATGCCTATCATACTTAAAATCGTTAAGATAAACGAAATATATGAAATTGAACTATTTTTAAGATTAAAAGCAATTTTTAATATAAGATTATTATATGGACCTACCCCTGAAAAGCTTAAAGTTGCCAAAAATAAAAGAATTGCAAACCGCCTAATACTCACATCTTGCTTTATTGCTGAAATTGATTGAGCCAATAATCTTTTTGCCTCTCCACCATCAGCATCCACAGTTATATCTTTAGGTAGTAAAAAGTATCTAGCAAGCCCGGCAGAAAATAACATAATAAAAGAACAAAAAAATAGCCTTCTATATCCATGATGCATAAAGTAAGGTATTCTGTCCATATTCCCAGCAACCAATATACCCACGGCATTTGCTATTAGTGAGGCTGAATACTTATAGCTATATGCACAACACTCTTTACATCCTGTTGTATAAGAATATAATAACTGAAGTTCAGTTACCTGTATTAAAGAAGTTCCAATGCTTATTATTATTTGACCTGCTAATAATATAAAAAAGCTTGCAAAAAATACATTTATGCCTATTCCAATTGATAAAATTCCTACTCCTAAACATAAAAGATTTTTTCTTCCAAAGATCTTTATAAACGGTCCTACAAAAAATCCTGCCAATCCAAACAATGAGCCTATTGAAAATATTAATCCAATAGCTTCTGGTGATAATCCAATAAAATTATAGTAAAGAATCTGTAAAAAATTAAAGATCCCCATAGCAAGCGCCGATATAGCTTCACCTATAACTAATACATGAATACTCCTTGGGAAAGTTTTTATTGTATCTAATGTTTTTATACCAATCATTTTCTGTCCACCTTTAAAGTTTATTATTTATTTAGGGTGAACAAATATTTAATTGTTATACAAAAACAGCTAGGAAAAATTTTCCTAGCTGTTTTTTATACCATTATATTATTAATTTTAAGATTCACTCTGTGAAAGTTCGACTAACCCAATCATAGATTTGGAGTCTCACTTTTTGAGTCTTACTTGTATTGAACTTCTTTTAACGCTAACCCTTTTGCCTGTGCCATTGGACCCGCTTCTGATCTTTGCTTTCTTTCAAGTATCTTAGCTACATCACTAGCTCTAAGATTTCCTTTTCCAACTTCAAGAAGAGTTCCTGCGATGATTCTAACCATGTTCATAAGGAATCCATCGCCATTAACTTCAATATTAATGATATCGCCATCCTTATTGATATCTATGTAATTGATAGTTCTTTCTGTAGACTTATTACTTGACTTTAAGCTAGTAAAGCTTTTAAAATCATGAGTTCCTATAAGAACATCAGCTGCAGCTTCCATAGCATTTAGATTTAATTCTTCGTCTGTATGGTACTCGTACTTTCTATTAAATACACTTCTATGCTTGCCGTTATTTATAGTGTAAACATATGTCTTAGACTTAGCATTATATCTGGCATGAAATCTGTCGTTAGCATCTGTAACTGATTTAACAACTATATCTTCTGGTAAAAACTCATAAAAATAATTTAATATATCTTCATTCGTAAAAGTAGAATTGGTATGAAAATTTGCTACGTAATTTATTGCGTGAACTCCTGTATCAGTTCTTCCACATCCAATTACCTGTATATCTTCTCCAGTCATTTTGCTAAGTACTTTCTCTATTTTATCTTGAACTGTTGAAACATTCTCCTTTTGCTTCTGCCAACCTTTATATCTAGTTCCATCATATTCAATAACTAATTTTAAATTTCTCATAACTACTCCTTTGAAATCTTTATTTCTTTTTTACATACCTTTCAGTATATACCTTTCAAGTGAATAAATAAAGCACTTATCCCTTGTAATTTCAACCCCTTGACTATTTGACCTTCTTACTTATGCCTTCATAAAGATATTCTAAGTAATCTACATTTACTCCACTACTCTTTAATTCATCAATTCGCTCTCTCGCTTTTTGTATGGATTCTTTTGCCTCAATATAATCCCTATGCTTAACAGCATTAGAAGTGTATTCCAACAAGTAGTCTACTTTTAGAACGCTTTTAGCTAAATCTTCTCTATCTTCATTCACTAATTCTAATAATATCTCATATATCTTAGGAGATGTAGAATTTCTATGCGTATTTAAAAAGTCATTGTTTTTACTATTTTTCTTTGCCATTGCTACTTCCTCACTTGCCTTCAAATAAATAATGTTGTTCAAAATACTTTTCCTTAGTATTCTATCCTTCACCTTAATTTTATAAACCCATCGCTTAAATCTTTAAGTAACTTAACTACTTTCCTATTATAAATTCTACTAAAGTATTTATAAAATTCTACTGATTATTTTTATATTATAATATTTAATTTATAAATAGTAAATTATCTGAAAAATTTCTTGTATTTTTTATCGATAAATCACACATCCTATTTCTAAAGAAACTCCTTCTCATATTCATTCGAAGAAGTTCTGACCCAAATAAGCTTAAATATTTAAGCTTCGAATTCATTAACTTGCTTATAAAATAAGGTTTATTTAAGTGACTATACAAAAGGAGGCATAATATGAAAAGCCGTTTTATTCGTAATACAGTTTTTATTGCTGCACTTATATCTTCTGTAAATATTATTGGCTCTGCATCCAGCTCAGCACATAATTATAAAGAAAATATTAAGCCAGCATTTAATAGTAATTATAGCGAAATTGATAAAAATATTGTTGATAAACCTGCAACTGATAATGATGACAATGATATGAAAAATACTTCAGAAGCTGTTCCATCCAAAATAGATGCTTCAACTCTAAGTAATGAAAAAATTTCATGGTGGTATAAACCTAATAAAGCACATACCACTCCTGAAGTAAATCTTAAACTAAATTTTAATTTAACAGATTACGATGCACACTATGTTGGTGATACATCACGTCAAGTGTTATATTTAACCTTCGACGAAGGCTATGAAAATGGATATACAGCCAAAATTCTAGATATATTAAAAGACAATGACGTAAAGGCAATTTTCTTCGTAACCCTTCCTTACTTGAAGGATAATCCTGATTTAATTAAAAGGATGGTAGATGAAGGTCATATAGTTGGAAACCATACTAACCATCACCCATCAATGCCTACTGTATGTGGTACTGAAGAAAAATTCCTCAGCGAATTTACCGATGTAGAAAATAAATTTAAAGAAATAACTGGCGAAGATATGCCAAAATACTTTAGACCACCAATGGGAGAGTATTCTCAAAAATCCTTAGCTATGACCAAAAATCTTGGCTATAAAACAGTATTTTGGAGCTTTGCATATATGGATTGGGATATTCATAAACAGCCTGAACCAGCTGGTGCCAAAGAAAAAATTCTTGGTGGACTTCATAACGGTTCAATTATGCTAATCCATGCAGTTTCTAAAACAAATGCAGAAATCCTTGACTCAGTACTTAAAGAGGCTAAATCTCAAGGTTATGTATTTGAATTATTACCCTAGATAGCTCAACTCAATATTATTGTATAAAGCATCCTCCAAAAGTAAAAAGGCTCAATATTAGTTGCACATATGTATAACTAATATTGAGCCTTGCTTTTTAAGCCACTTCACCATGAATATGGCTAATCATATTACTATTTATTCCTTGACTCGTAGATTTCTTTTTCAACCGCTATAAATATTTTAGCTATTTCTCCATAAGCTTTACCCCATGCATCAATGATATCATCTGTTGCTGCATCTCCTAAAACTTCTTTAATTGCTCCTAAAAGATTAGTTCCAACTATTGGGTAATGCTCTTCTTTAATTTGAACATCGCAATGTCTTTCCCCAATCTTCTCAACTGCTGGTAATAAAGCATCTAGGTTGTCTATATTTTGAGCTGCTGCTAAGATTGTCATAGCCAATGCCTTTGGCTGCTCTCCCGAAGCTTGTCTATCCATATTGAATAATGGTTTAACCTCTGGATTGTTTTCGAACATGTTTTTATAGAAAGTCTTTGTGATTTCTAATCCATGATCCTTTAATACTGGTACTGTGTTTTTTACTATTTCAATTGTATTTTGATCTAACATATATTCTCTCTCCTTTAATCTCTTTTGTAATCTTATAATTTTTATTCTTTAATAATCATTATCACTTATTAGATTTAATATACCATGCCTATTTTTAATGTGCAAGTAATATGAACATTATATTTAAAAAAATATATCTATTTATTATCTTCTACTGATTTATACAATCAATTTATCATACTTCTAAAATGTTTAAACTAAATGTACATTTAATTTTTCAACACTTTTTGTTACAATATTATATATTTAAATGCTAAAGGAGAAAAATTATGCAGATATCTAAATTCACGGATTATGCTTTTAGAGCCTTAATATATTTGGCTAGAAATAGAGAAAAAAATGCTACTGTTGATAGTCTTGCTGAGTACTTAGAAGTATCAGAACATCATATGAAAAAAGTTATACACAAACTTGCTAAAACAGAATATATAATATCCACAAAAGGCAGAAATGGTGGATTAAAATTAGGGGTTGAACCAAGAGAAATCAATCTTGGAAAAGTATTAATAGCAACTGAGGAAAATTTAAGCTTAGTTGAATGCATGGATAACGCTAAACTTTGTCCACTAATGACAAGTGGTTGTAAGCTTAAGGGCATAATTTCTAACTCATTACAAAGTTTTATTGATGAGTTATCCCAATACACACTAGAAGATATACTATAGATATATAAAATACTTTTATAAACATTTAAGCCTCTCAAAATAGAGAGGCTTATTTACTGCGTATTCAATTAAATTTGTAAGCTTATTATTCTAATTCTTAGCTATAAGTCCATCTTCTCTCATAAAAAAATAGATAATTGTAATTTAAGCTTATACTCTTTATCCTTACCATAATTTTGACCAATAGATCTTCTTATGCCTCTTTAAATAACTAATTATTCATCTTTTACTTATCTTGAAAAATCTTTATTATTCCAGACTTAGGAATGCTGATCTTCATCAATCCCTTATGCCACTCTACAGACTCATCTCTAACTACATTTCCCATGCAGTCATAAACTTTCATGTTTCCTTTGATTTCATCTTCAATATCTAGAACAAAATCCTCTTTCAAAGCACCATTTACAATAAATAATTCTCTAGGTACTTTTCCTGTATTTACAACTATATCACCATAAAAAGCAATAACTTTCTTATCCTCTGTAAAACTCTCTACCTTTGGATATAAAAGTTCAGGATTATAAGGAACTAATTCTCCATCTAATAATACATCTCTGTGCTTATCCATAAACTCTAAATAAAACTTAGACATTTTAAAGTGTTCTTCACTTATTTCATCAAGCTTCATTGAATATTGAGGAACTGAAAACAAAGTATTTATTAAGAAAAGTGCTGCACTCTCAACATGGTCTTCTACATTCCACATAAGCACATCTGCATGAACTGCTGTATTCCCGGAAAAAAGTCTTAAGTCTATTGTACCCACACGATTAGTAAGAATATCATTTGGGCAGTCCATAACTCTAAACATATTTCCATGCTTCCTCATAGCTGGTCCTATATATCGTTGTCTAAACTCTATCATAATGTCTTCTTTTATTTTCTTAAGTTCAGTTACTACTGTTTGGAGGAAACAATCCACAGCCTCTTGTATTGACTCAAAATCTCTATTACAATCCTCTTCTAATGCATGTCCTTGTGCATATCTCATATCAAATTGATCAACGAAATCAAGCTTTAATCCATCTATATCATTTTCTTTTACCATTTCAACATACTTACCTAATAAGTATTCTCTCACCTCTGGATATCTTAAATCTAAAACTCCAGCCATATGCTCCTCATGGTAATAAAGGAGTTTACCTTTAAACTCATCCCATACCTTTGCGTATTTACCCATGTAAGGCACACTATACCAAATCATATATTTCATACCCATATCATGAACTCTTTTAACATGGTCCTTCATATTTGGAAATCTACTCTCTGCGATTTCCCAATCTCCAGTATAACCATACCATCTATTATTATCCTCTGTTTGCCAGCCATCGTCCACTATTATTGTGTCCATACCTAATCTTTTAGCTATTCCACATTGCTTTTCAATTACTGTATCCTGCAAATTTTGATGATAATTATACCAAGTAGAGTACATTGGTTTCCTAGCTTCCTCGGGAACTTTAAGTGCTTCATATTTTCCTATGGTCTCATACCACTTACTCATATCTTTAATGGCTTCATAATATGGTATGTCCCTAAAATCCATTCTTATGGTTTCTTTATAGCTCTTCCTCTTTTTTGACTTTTCTCTAAATAGAGTTAAAACACACTTTATTTCAGCAGTCTCCTCATGTACACCTAGATTTAAATTTACTGTTTCTATGCAATCAGAGTAGGCAACTGAATATCTATTTCTTCCTATCACATTGAGAAATGTACCTACAGGAGCATTAACTGTACTCTTTGAATCTATACCATACTCCCAATCTACTCTCAAATTTTTATTTTTCCCTGCTCCACAATGCCAAAATGCATGCATATCTATTGATGGTTGATACCATTCTATTTTAACTTGTTCAAATTCAACCTCTTCCTCTGCATTTATCATAACATCAAAATACTTTACACTATTTTCTTCTCTTTCTTCTATATTTACACACAGATTATCTGGCGCAATAATATTAAACTTCATAATAATTCTCCTTTTTACAATTATTCAGTTGGAGGTATATCCTCTCATCTTTAACCACTGTCTATTCTATATTCACCTTATCCTATTTTCTCTTTATCTTTATTAATTCTGAAGAAAAATCTCCTCTTAACCTTCTCTTAGCTTCATCTATATACTGCTTATTGAATACAAGTCCAACATTCATTAATTCATCTCCGAAATAGGTTTCTTCTCTCCCCTCAACCACATACTCATATTCTTCATTAAGCCCTTTAAGTTTTAATCTAAAGAAACCTAAGTTAACTCCTGCCAAAACTTGATATAATCCTAAAAGTGCCTCCTCTTGATCACTAGAAACTACTATCCAAGAGGTCATGTTTCCGTCATAAGGGCTTAATATTCTATAAAAGTCACCCTTTTGTATAAGGTCTCTATGGTTCTTAAAAAATTCAACCTGCCCCTTTACTTTTTTCTTTTCTTCCTCCGATAACTTATTTACATCTAACTCATATCCAAAGGTTCCAAAGTAAGCTACATTGGATCTTGTTTCAATAGAGGTTTCTCTTCCAACCTGGTGGTTAGGTGATGCAGATACATGTGATCCAATAGCACTTAAAGGATATACCATAGAGGTACTATACTGTATCTTTAATCTTTCTATGGCATCAGTATTATCACTTGTCCATGTTTGTGGAGCATAATAGAGTAAACCTGGATCAAACCTAGCTCCCCCACCTGCACAGGATTCAAATAAAATATGTGGGAACTCTGATGTAAGTCTCTCATATAAATCGTATACCCCTAAAATATATCTATGAGCAACTTCTCCCTGTCTTTCTGGTGGTAACATTGCAGAGCCTATCTCAGTCATACTTCTATTCATATCCCACTTAACATATGAAACCGGTGACTCTCTTAATATTTTAGACATCATCTCATAAATCTTATCTACAACTTCTTTTCTAGAAAAATCTAAGGTATGTTGATGTCTGCCAATAGAGTTTTTTCTATTTGGAACCTGTAATAACCAATCTGGATGTGCTTCATATAATTTACTGTTTTTACTTATCATTTCTGGTTCAAACCAAAGTCCAAACTTCATTCCAAGGGCTTCTATTTTTTCTGCTAATCCCTTTATACCACTTGGTAACTTTTCTTCATTTACGAACCAATCCCCTAAGGAAGACCTATCGTCATTTCTTTTTCCAAACCATCCATCATCTAATACAAATAACTCTATACCTAGTTTAGAACTTGCCTCTGCTATGTTTAATATTTTTTCTTCATTAAAATCAAAATAAGTAGCCTCCCAGTTATTTATAAGGATGGGTCTTGGTTTTTCTCTCCAGATTCCTCTTACTAACCTAGTTCTATATAATTTATGATAGATTTGACTCATGGCATTTAGTCCATCATTGGAATAAGCCATTACTACCTCTGGACTTTGGAACTGCTCATCTTCTTCTAAAATCCAATTAAAATCAAAAGGGTTAATACCCATGGTAACCCTAGCACAATCATCGAAGTTGCACTCTACTTGTCCTAAAAAGTTTCCACTATACACTAAGCTAAAACCATATGTTTCACCACTATGCTCTGTAGTATCTTTTCTTTTTAAAACCATAAATGGGTTATGTGTAGCACTACTTGATCCTCTTGTGCTGCTTATAGCTTGTATTCCTTGCTCAATCTTTCTACACTTCAATTGTCTTTCTCTTGCCCATGCACCAGAGAACTGTAGCATTTCAAATTCGCCCTCTTGAAAATCTATACATGTGCTCATAAACCTTTGAATATTCAACTTTGATTTACCCTTGTTAGTTATTCTAGAACTTCTAATAACAACATCATATTCTTCATATATGCTATATATTAATGTAAGTTCACTGTTTATAACTTCATCGACTAATGTGACTTCTACTGTAGTACATTCCTCATCCTCTTCCACATAGGTCGCTGGCAACCCCTTCAATCTTGGCTTTCCCTCATAAATTTTATGAGATTTATATTGGAAGTCTACTATTCTGCTTCCATCCTCTTGAAGTATATATATGGCTGGTTCTCTATAATCAGATGTACCATATGCAGGATACTCCTGTGCTATATTATCCAAATTATATCTTGGATCTTCTTCGAAAATATAGGATGCATCTCCCCTTACTCTAATGTTAAACAAATGCCCATAGGAGTCTCTATGCTTTATTCTCTTACCAAAATATAAATGACCTAATTGGTTATTTCTCATAATATTGAAAATATAACTTACATTTTTATTGAATAAATGAAACTCTCTTGTATCACTATTATAAATAGCCCCCATTATCATTGCCTCCTCATTAGATTTTTTATTTACTTTCTAACAACCTATAGCCCTAAGCTGCTGTCCATTTTTTATATTTACTTTTACATATGAATATATCTGTCCATTTTTTCTTACTTCTTTTTCTGCCTCATAGCTTTCATTATTGATCTTTATTTTATTCATTCGGCCTTTAAATGTTACCTTCCATACAAAATCTTCCCCAGTATTATTAACTAACTCAACCTGATTATTTTTCATATACTTAATTGAAATTTCTCCATTAAAAACTGGAATGTGATTAACACCTACCCAATCTATATGTTCTGTAAGTCTTGGTAAAGTTTCTATTTCGCTTCTAGGGTAATTTGGTGTCACTCCAAGGATTCCTGTTATAATAGCTCCTATTACACTGTAGGAAACTTCTGGATACTCCCTTCTATTAGTATTTTTATCAGTAAGTTCATATAATATATCCAAAGCTTCTTCTTCCTTTTCATATTTGTATAAAACTTCTGGGAAATGAGATTTTGTTTCTATATTTACTTTTTTAGCAGAAGTTAGAGTTTGTAGTGCTATCTCAGTTTTATCTCCAGGCTCTGTTATATTAAAATAAAGTGGTAATGAGGTTACTAAGTCCGAATTAGCATTAGCATTCTCTAAACTTGTTCCAACTTTTTCCCCATCCTTGTACCATGAAGTTAAATAGTTACCTAGATCTATACTCCACCACTGCTTATTAAAAAACTCCTTAATTTCTTCTGATTTATTAATGTAAACCTCAGCTTTTTCAAAGTTTCCTCTTAATCTTTGTATCTCTCCATAGGCTTTATATCCAGCAAACATTGCACTTATTAAATCACTGCCAGCTAGTAATTCTCTTCTCCCTACATCACTCTCTATATATGATGGTATCCCTCTTCTATGACATTGTCCCTTATGCTCTAAAATCCCATCCCTATTCAGGTCCCATGCCTCTACATACTCTTTTATAGACTTGTCATAAAAGTTCAAAAATACTGGATCTTCTATATAATCTCTATCTCCAGTCCAAAGATATTGTCTTAAACAGCAATCTATCATATCGAAATTTGCAGGAAGGTTATACCAAAAATCCTCATCATCTTTATAATCTACTGGTGCAGGTTTATCATATCTATTAATTTCCCAATAGGTGCAGTAATCTCTAGTTTCTGATATATTTTCTGCGAATTTCTTTAACATATTTTTATTATGAGCCCTCAAGCCTAAAACTTGTCCTCCATTACATTGATGGAAGATATCTCGCATGCAAAATGCTTCCCTATTAGGTAATGCTGCATCATACCAATCTCCAACTGGATCATTAAAATGAACATACTCCAAAGCTTGCCCTTTAGCCCATATAAATCCTTGTGTAAGTTTCTCTGAAGATGATTCTAAAGTAACCTTACTAAAATTATTTAAGTTCATACTACATCTCCTTATATGCATTATTAGCCATTGTTATATATTATCGGCTTCCTTTATTCTTTTTTCTGTATCTAAGTCAAATAAATATATCTTTTCTTTTGGCAATACAAGCCTTACCTTTTGGTCTGCCTTAACTCTAAATGCACTATCAACCCTAGCTACAAGCTCTTTATTTCCTATGTTAAAATGAAGATATGATTCGCTCCCCATTAACTCTGCTAGTATAATATTTCTCTCTATTACATTCTTTTCATCATTATTCTCTTCTGCTACTAAATTAATATATTCCGGTCTCATTCCAAAATAAACTTCTTTATTCTCATAACTATTTTTTATCAATACATTAGACATCTCCTCTGTAAGTGATATCTCTATGTTTTCATCTAATGCTATAACCACACTTTTTCCTTTTCTTATAACTCTTCCATTAATAATATTCATCTGCGGACTACCTATAAATTGTGCAACAAATAAATTATCTGGATTTTCATAAACATTTTGAGGTGTATCAACTTGCATTATGTCTCCATCTTTCATAATGATGATCCTTGTCCCCATTGTCATCGCTTCTGTTTGATCATGGGTTACATATATAAAAGTTGTTTCTAAAGTCTTGTGTAACTTTGAAATTTCGGCCCTCATCTGAACTCTCAATTTAGCATCCAAGTTTGAAAGAGGTTCATCCATTAAAAACACCTTAGGTTTTCTAACTATTGCTCTACCTAATGCCACCCTCTGTCTTTGTCCACCTGATAATTGCTTTGGTTTTTTATCTAATTGATCCTCTATTTCTAAAGCTTTAGCTGCTTCTTTTACAATTTTGTCTATCTCTTTCTTAGGTACCTTTCTTAATTTTAATCCAAATGCCATGTTTTCATATACTGTCATATGTGGATAAAGCGCATAATCTTGGAAAACCATAGCTATATCTCTTTCCTTTGGATGCATATCATTTACTAGTTTATCTCCAATATACAACTGTCCAGCTGTAATATCCTCTAACCCTGCAATCATTCTAAGAGTGGTTGATTTTCCACATCCTGATGGCCCTACTAAAACTATAAATTCTTTATCTTCTATTTTCATATTAAAATCTTTTACAGAATAAATTTCACTACCCTCATACTTCTTTTTTATACCTTTTAAAGTCAATTCAGCCATTTTTCTCTCTCCTTTTTAACATAATCACCTGTCTATTTTTTTGCAATTTTCATTATATTTTAATAATATTAACTTTTCAATCAATAAGTTGTATAATATATTTAAATGAATATACTTATTAATAAACTTATATGGAGGTTTTTCATGGGAACATCTTTTCTTAAATTTCACGACAACTATGATTCAAATATGTTCATTTACCAATGTGGTTGGGAGTCTTGTTCTCCATATGAAGGTTATGGTCCAGACATTCGGGACCATTATTTAATTCACTTTATAATTAGTGGTGAAGGTACTTTTACTATTAATAATAAAACTTACATTGTAAAAACAAATGAGGGCTTTTTAATTACACCAAATGAGGCTACCTCTTACCAATCATCAGCCTCTAAGCCTTGGTCTTACCTTTGGGTTGGGTTCAACGGAGTTAAAGCAAGTCAATACTTGAAGCAAATGGGAGTAGACAAGCATAACCCTATAATCCGCACCAATAACCCAGAATGTATAAAGTCTTATATGCATAAAATTAATAAAAGTTCTACCATTGCCAATACTAATACAAGAGAATTAAGGATGAGAGGATATTTGTTCTTACTTTTATCAGAATTTATAGATTCCTCACCCCTAAGCCAATTACCCAATTTTAAAGATAATTACATAAAAAAATCTATGGATTATATAGAACTAAATTATAACCATGCTTTTACTGTAAATGACTTAGCAAATCATGTTGGACTTAATCGTAGCTATTTTAGTAACTTATTTAAAAAGCATACGGACCTCACTCCAATGGACTTCATTATAAAGTACAAAATAACTAAAGCTTGTGAATTAATGCAAAAAGATACCACCTTAAGCATCGCTTCGATAGCCGAATCTGTAGGTTATAGCAACCTAGTCTCCTTCTCAAAAGCCTTTAAAAAATTTAAAGGCATGTCCCCTAGTAAGTTCAAAAATACTATATTAACTGAATGAAATTATTGGAAACCGTATAAAATTAAAAATAATCATATTTAATTTTATATTGGTTTCCAATTTCACTCTCATTGTTGAGATTGTAATTCCAATTTGCTTAAAATCCCCTTCATATAAAACATCAATATATAGGCAAATGAACTTGCCATAAATAAAAAGCTTATTGCTGCATTATACATAAAAATCATAAAACACACACACATTATAATTAAGATAATAATTGATATCTTTATATTTTTAATACTTTCCGTTAAAGATAAAACTACTAAATCTCTTAACTTCATATGAAATCTTGACATAATTGGATACATATAAAATATTAATAGAAGAGCATTCATAAGCAATATAGTATATCCTACCTTAACAATTCCTTTTGAAGTAGCAACATCTACTCCTAATACAATAAGTATTCCTAGATGTATACACCATATAAAAATTCCTTGTTTAAAGTTCATTTTGTACATTCTTTTAAAGTCCGTCAACAAATCTACATACTTCTCTCTGTGTAATTTTCCCATTACTCCTATTAAGGCTACAAATGCTGGTCCTATTGGCAAGCAGCATAAGTATATCTCTAATATACTAGGATTTAATCCCCTAGCTGGTGCTACAAAGTATAATAAAAATAATGCTGGTATGTTTAATATCATAAAAATAATATTACTCATGAATATCCAATAAAAATAATTTATTGCTTTGTAAATAAAATTCTCCTTTACCTCTGTCCCCATTATTAACCTCCTATATTTTAAATACCTATTACTCCTTTACAGCTCCTACAGTTATGCCTGAAATAAAATACTTTTGGAAAAACGGGTAAATTATAGCTATCGGTACTGTAACTACCATTGTAGTTGCTGCTCTAACTGTCTCTGGTGTTAATGTTGCATATTGACTAGCAGCCATTTGTTGATTTTGTAATGTTGCTAATGTCTCTGCCTCTAAAAGCATTCTCTTCAAGAAAATCTGTAAGGTATCCCATTGTCCAGATGGATTATATATAGAAACTGTAAACCAATCATTCCAATGCCCTACTCCTGTGAATACGCAAATTGCAGCTATAACTGGTATACTTAAAGGCAACATTATGCTCCAATATATTCTTAATTCGCTAGCTCCATCAATTCTTGCAGATTGAATTAAAGAATTTGGTATTCCCTGCATATATGATGCTATCATTAACATATAGTAGGCACTAAATAAACTAGGTATCCAATACACATGGAAAGTGTCTGTAAGTCCTAATTTTACAAATAGTAAATATGTAGGTATCAAGCCTCCGCTGAAGAACATTGTAAATACAAAAATTCTCCTCATAAACTTTTTACCTGAAAAATCCTTAATTGTAATTATATAAGCTAAAAGGGATGTTGCTAATACTGAAGTAGATGTACCTACCACAACTCTTAAAACAGATATAATTGCCCCTCTTAATAGCTTTGGATTATCAAAAACAAATTTATATGCGTCTAAAGAAAATTTCCTTGGGAAGAAATATATCCCTCCTTTTATAGCATCTGTACTATCATTTAATGATATAGCCAACTGATTAATAAATGGATATAGCATGATGAAAATAATTAATCCCAAAAATATATAATTAAAAATATCAAATATTTTATTTCCTATACTATCCTTATAATATCTCTTTTGCATTTCCTCACCTCAATACATAATTTTTATATTATAGTCATATCTGTATGTTTTTTGGTAAGCTTATTTGATATTATTACTAAAGTAACTCCTATAACGGATTTAAACAAACTTACTGCTACACCATAAGAATATCTTCCCATTTGTATACCATACCTATAAGCATAAGTATCAATAACATCCCAGTATTCTCTAGTTTGATCAGATCCTAATAATAAATGCTCCTCAAATCCAGCACTTAATATTCCGCCTAATTGAAGTATAAATAGCAATACTATGGTGGTTTTTATCGCTGGTAAGGTTATATGTCTCATTATTCCAAATCTCCCCATACCATCTACCGCCGCAGCTTCATATTGTGATTTATCTATACCCGCAATGGCTGACAAGTAAATGATTGATGACCATCCAATACTCTTCCATACGTTTGCCGATGTAAATATGGTCCAGTAATATTTTCCTTCTCCTAGAAAATTTATTGGATTATCAATGAACCCTAAAGAGATTAATATCTCTGATAATAGTCCATCACTGCTTAAGAATACAAAAAGTAAACTAGCAGTTACTGCCCAAGATATAAAATGTGGTAAATATGATATCGTTTGAACTGCTGACTTGAAAAATTTATTCCTTACTTCATTTATTAATAAAGCTAATAAGATAGGGGCTGGAAAAACAAATATTATCCTAAAAAAACTCATTACAAGTGTATTCCTCAATACAATCTTGAAATCTGGTGAATTAAAGAATTGTTTGAAATAATAAAGCCCCATAAATTCGCATTCCGTTATTGCTTTCCCCGGAACATAGTCAAAAAACGCCATCAAAAGGCCATACATTGGGTAGTATGCAAATACCGCCACCCAAATTATCATAGGAATACATATTAACCAAATTTCCTTTTCTCTCCAAATCCTATCTTTGATTCGTTGTATTTTGCTACTATTTATATCTGGATTAATATCTATATTATAATTTAAGTTTTTCATGCGCTCCTCCTTAACCATACATTTATGGTTTAATAAGAGGGGATGTATATCTCCCCTCTATTGTGTTATTTCATTTCCCACTTTTCTAAAATTTTATTGTACTCTGTTGACATATACTCTTGTAATTCATTTACTCCAGCCTTATTCAGAGCATCCTTCATCACTTTATAATTTTTCTCAAATTCATCATCTGAATTACTTAAAACAGTCTTAGCCCAATACATGTTTATAGTATCCTCTACTTGCTGCTGCTTAATAGTTACATCATCATTTGGTAGGAAAACGATTTCGTACATAGCAGAATTATCATAGACAGTATCTGCTAAATTCTCGTTTATCATCTTCTTCCATTTAGCATCGTCATTAAAGCATTGATCAATCCATGCATTTGTAGATGGATCATCACTTAATTGACCTTGTGGATGAGATAACCAAATTCTGTTTTGGCCTGAATAGTAATGTTTTTCATAATCATATGTTGCATTTATAATTTCTTCTTTTGCTTTTTCATTAAAGCTCCATTGTCCATCGGTAAAATTCCAGTTAGAATCTTCTTCATTTGGAACTCCCCATGCAAATAATCTTGTCCCATTCGGTGTCATCATTAAATCTAATACCTTTGTTACCATTTCTGGATTTTTACATTTATCTGTTATAACAGTATATCCCTCTCCATTTACATTTTTGGGTGAAAGATATGCCTGTTCTGCTTTCTCATCTTTTACCTTAACTTGAACATATCTCATATCCTCTGTCCAATTCTCATCAGTTGCTTGCCATACTTCATGACCTGCATTCCAACTTTGCCACCACGGACCAATATGCCCAACTACTCTTTCTGTTGAAAACTTAGTCTTCCAATCTTCAAATTTATTTGTAAATGCATCTGGATCTAACATTCCATCTCTATAAACAGTATTATAGAATTTAGTAAACTCATGTCCTTCTTCCGTATTAATCCAATGGGTTAAATTATGGTTAGCATCTTCCTTGTATCCATCCTTTAAACCCCATATCCCAGCTATAGTATTTATACTTGAAGTATCATTCCATGATAAAGCATATACCTTCTCACCATTTTCATTGGTTGGATGATCCTCTACCATTTTCTTCAATATTTCATAATACTCATAAGGAGTCTCAAACTTTGGTGCTCCCATTTCTTGATACCAATCCCATCTTATATGAGCTGAATAATCAGGGATAGGTAATAAGCCCCATGAATATGGTAATCCATATACTTTTCCTTCCTCATCCTCAAATCTTGGATATAAATCCCCTAATTCACCTTTAATGTTGCTTCCATATTCATCTATATATGGCGCCATATCAATTATTTTCCCTTGCTCTTTAAGCTTAATAACGTCAGTTTTACTCAATCCTGTTATAACTTCTGGATAGCTATTAGATGCTAACATAAGATTTAGTCTTTCCTCTCCATCACTATCATACATCATCTTATTTATTCTCAAGTTAAAATTTTCAAGCAAATAGGCATTCATTTTTTCTAAATATTTTGCTTCTTTATCTGGATCCATTGTTGCTTTTTTGTAGTATGAAAACTCAAAAGTTTCTTTAGGTACATCCCAGCCATAATCATTTTCACCAGTAAATTCAATTTCATCATAAGTTTGTTGCTTAGATCCTAAGTTATCTTTTTTTGTGCTACATCCCGTAAACATACTAACTCCAAATATAGTAGCTAAAAGCATTGCAATTACCCTTTTTTTCATTGTGTTTCCCCCTTAAATCTAATTACTCTAACTGATTGTATAACTTAGTTATTTATTATTATAATTTAAGTTTATCATAGTAAATTTTGCTTAAATATAACTCCTTGTTGCATAAATTTATACTATTGTTGTTTAATTCTGAAAATTATAAATAGTAAAAAATATTCACCAAACTTAAAAAATGTTATTAATATAGATAGATTTCATATATAGTGATACTATATCTACAATAAATTAGATAAACTAACACTAACAAGTTGTACTTAGTGGTGTAACAACTATGCAACTTTTTAATATTGTTCGTTACACCTTCATCCTTAAGGGGACTTGGCATTACTTTTTTATATGTATTCCAAAACCCTAAAACTAAAAATACTTATTCTTTTTTATCGCATAAGTAAAAAAAACTTATCCAATTTACATAACACAATTGGACAAGTTTTTCTTTTTGCTTATTTTTATAATAGATTAATTGAATTTACTGATTTTAATCCATTTAAAACTATATTTTCTGTTAATACAGCCATATATTCTGGAGATTCCTTGAGTCCATTCTTCAGCCAATGATCTATTAGTCCAATAGCTCCATATAAAATAAAGGAATAATATTTATCAAAAAGATCTTTATCCTTTGTTTTAAAAATACTAGACCAATCGTTATACCCCTTTTCATACATTAAAGATACAATTTTTTTTACAAAAACCATATCTCCTCTTTCACATAGACTCACCATACAAAAATCACTATTCTGAGCTATAAACGTATATATATCTTGTAATATAGGCTTTGTATCAGCTTTATTAAGAGAAATCTCATGAGATAATAGCTTGTCTTGAAATTCTTCAAAGAGTTCTTTCTCAATTTCTTCTAACATATGAAAAACATCTTTATAATGCAAGTAGAAAGTTCCCCTATTTATATCAGCCTTTTCACAAAGCTCTTTTACTGTAATAGAGTTTATACTTTTATCTTTCATAAGAGTTATTAAATTTTTTCTTAATATAGCCTTTGTTTTTCTTACTCTTCTATCATTATTAACCATAAAAACCCTCACTTTTGAACATTATAATCCTTTACTGTTGATTAATGAACTATTTGAACAACATTGATTATTGTCTTAGAAACTCTCTGTAATTATAATAAAAATTACATAAAAAAACAACACAGTGTTCAATAACTCTGGTTGTATATAACTAAAACCAAAGACAATAGAAAGGTGATATTATGGATGATTTAAAACAAAACAAATCACAAGTACTTAAAATTATCAAATTTATCGCTCTCGTAGGAATAATATTAATTCCTACAATTTATACTACGATTTTCTTAGGCTCAATGTGGGATCCTTATGGAAAATTAGATAATTTACCTGTAGCTGTAGTAAATTTAGATAAATCCTGTGATTATAATGGTGAAGAATTGGCTGTTGGTGATGAACTCGTTAAAAACCTTAAAAAGGATGCTTCCCTTAATTTTAGTTTTGTGGATAAAGAAACTGCTCAGGAAGGATTAGATGATGGATCTTATTATATGTTAATTACAATTCCTGAAAATTTTTCTTATAATGCCACAACTCTTTTAAATGATAATCCTGAGAAAATGGAACTACAATATAAAATAAATCCAGGGAAAAACTATATTGCTTCAAAAATGAGTGAATCCGCAATTCAAAAAATTACAAGTTCTATAGAAAATAGCGTAACTGAAGTTTATGCTAAAGCTGTATTTGATGAAATCTCTTCAATAGGGGGTCAGTTATCTGATGCTGCTGACGGAGCGACTCTAATAAGCGAAGGATTAACTTCTTTAAAGGAAGGTTCGGACAGCATTAGCTCAAACTTAAAGCTTTTATATGATAGTAGTTTAACCTTCACCGATGGAATAAACACCTATGAAGCAGGAATCAGCCAATATTTATCCGCTGTAGCGGAAATACAGAAAGGTTCTAATTCTTTAAATACTGGAATAAGTACCTTAAATAATAAAACTTCAACTCTCTCTGAAGGAGTAGATGCCCTTAGCACTGGAGCGAATAGCTTATATACAGGTCTACAAAGCTATACCTTAGGAGTAACTTCACTAGAAGAAGGGGTTTCCAAGCTTAATTTAAATTCTAATAGTTTAGTAACTGGTGCTAATACTTTAGATACTGGAATATTAGATTTACAAAAAGGAAGTAAAAATCTCCTTGATGGATTAAATGCATTATCTTCTTCTATAGGTAATTCAGTTAATGAAGATAACAGTCAGAATATTGAAACTCTAACCACCTCTTTAGATGGGCTAAATAAGGGTATTAATACCATTAATACTACTATTCAAGGTAGTTCAAGTGATAACTTAACCTCTGCCTTTAGAGATTTAGGCACAAACTTATCCAATGTAGGAATTTCAGCTCAAACTTCTTCAACCTACATTAATGAACTTAAGACAAAAGTAGATGAAATTAAAGAGGCTACTTGGTTTAAGGCTTTAGATTCAACTACTCAAGCTGAAATTATAGATAGTTTATCTTCTCCTTTATCAAGTTTAGATAATGAGATAAATAATATGGCAGCAGAGACTTCTTCAGCTTCTAATAATTTAACTTCCGCTGTAAATGAAGTAACAGCTACATCTAACCAAATCAGCGCAGTAAAAACAGCTTTAGAAACTCTTTCAAGTAATGCAGACATACTTCTTAAAAAAGCCAAAACTACTATAACAAGCTCATATTCTGGACTTGAAACAGTAAAAACTACTTTAGATGATAGAATAATACCTGGAGTTCAAACTATAAACTCTGGTGTAACTACTTTAAAAAATGGTAGTGAAAAATTAACTTCTGGTATTAATACTTACACTTCTGTAGTTAATACACTTTCAGATGGAGCTAGTATGCTAAATTCAAACTCTGGAACCCTTATAAATGGTTCAAAAAGTTTATCAAATGGAATAACTTCTTTAAATGCTTCAGTTCCACTCTTAACAGAAGGAGTTGGACAAGTTTATGAAGGTTCCAATGCCTTATCTCAAGGATTAAACACCTTATCTCAAAACAATTCCTCCTTAAGTTTAGGAATTAACACAATAAATTCAGCTTCAACCGCTATGTCTGAAGGGGTATCCAAGCTTTATGATGGTTCTATTGAATTAGGTAATGGAGCTTATAAGTTAGAAGAAGGTTCTGAAAGTCTAAAAGACGGTCTTGAGGATGGTTCAAAAGCTATAGCAAGCACTAAATTATCTGACCAAGCCAAAGAAATGTTTGCTTCACCCGTAAAAAGTGTAGAATTCTTTAATTCTTATATCGCTAACAACGGTAGTGCAATGTCAGCATATATGATGTGTGTAGGTTTATGGGTAGGTTGCCTTGCTTTATGCATACTATTTCCTACTGAAAAGGATCTTAAAAATGGGAAAATAAGTCCAAAGGAATTCTGGTCTAAAAAAGTTTTAAAACTTGCTGCTATAGCAATTGTTCAAGCTATAGTTATGGTTAGTTTGATTATACTATTTAACGGACTTGATCCAGCTTATCTTGGAAGAACTTATTTAGTTGCCATATCTGCTGCCTTATCCTTTATGACTATTGTTTACTTCATGAATCTACTTTTAGGAAAAGTAGGAAGCTTTATTTTATTAGTATTTATGGTCTTACAATTAAGCGGTTCTGCAGGAACTTATCCAATAGAACTTTCAAGTAGCTTTTTCAATGCTATTCATAACTATATGCCATTTACCTATGCTGTAGATGGGTTCAGAAATGGGATAGCTACAGGACTATCCATAATTCCACAAATAACTATTCTTTTAGGAATAGGCATTATTTGTTCAATACTTTCTATAATTATAGTAATTAAGAAAAATAAAAGTACCAAGACAAGCCTAGCAGAATTAATAGAAGAGGCAATATAAGAAAAGAACGATTACCCAAATTTGAACATCCACCTGTGAAGTAGACAGAGGGATGTTCATTTTCTTATGAAACCGACCATTTTTAATAATAAAAAAAGTGTGGCCCTATAAAATGGATCCACACTTTTTAAGTTATTATTTTTTATTCTTTTTATTTTTTAACACTGCTATGCCAGATACTACAGCTGCTATAACTGCTATGATTGCCATGCTAACATAACCTATCATGCCTTTTTTATTAGTTGTAGATTCTTTAATTTCATCACTAGGATTCTTTGTGGTATTTGTTTCTTCTGACTTGTTCTCTTCTTCTTGAGTACTTGTATCTCCTTTGTTACTTACATCGCCTATATTATCCACTTCACCTGAATTATTTCCATCCTCTGAGTTAACTACTTGTCCTGAACTACTCATACTTCCTGATGTACTCTCTTGCCCTGTATTAATTGCACTTCCTGAGCCAGTTCCTTGACCAGAATTGCTTGTATTTCCTGTGTTAGTTTCATTTCCAGAGTTACCTTCACTTCCTGAAGTACTTCCATTTCCTGAGTTGCTTTCACTTCCTGAAGTACTTCCACTTCCAGAGTTATTTCCTTCTCCTGGAGTTTCTGATGAACTTAACATTTTATCTAATTTAGCTTTTAACTCCTTAGCATTATCTAAGTTGTTTTGTACTCTTAATTCTATATATCCTTCCTCTGAAGCTTTAGAGAATCTAAACACTCTTAAAAACCCAGACTTTCTTTCCACTTTAATTTTATATACTGTAAAGTTTCCATCTTCATATTTTTCTTCTAAGATTGGGCTTAACTCTTTTAAATTCTCAAGGAATTCATCAAATTTTTCTACCGTGACGTTTTGAACTTCCATTTCTAATGGATAATCTGCAGTAGCATCCCCTAATACCGGAATAACAATATCACTATCTATTATCTTATCAATAAACTCAGGTACTACATCAGTATAATCAACTATGTTTATAGTAACACTATCTGATTTATTACTTCCATCAATAGTTTTAGCTGTTATAGTTACTTCTCCTTCTGCCTTAGCAATTACTTTAACCTTATCTCCTATAACTTCAATGGCAGCTATGTTTTCATCACTAGTCTCCCACTGTATATCTCTTATTTCAGCTTCCTTATTTATAGTTGCAGTTAAGATTTTACTACTTCCTACATATAAGTTATTAATTTTATTATCTATAGTTATACTTTCTGCCAATATACTATATTTTTTAACTGTTACATTTATTGTTTTTACAGCTTTTGCACCTTGACTATCTGTTACACTATATGTAACTGTATAACTTCCTTCTTTTTTTGTATCAACATTCTCTTCTACAACTTCTATTTTGCTTATAGGACCATCTTCTGCATCCATTGCTGTTACTCCATCTAATGGATCAAACTCTTCTCCTAATTGTATTACTCTATCACTAGCATTAATTACTGGTACACTATTTATTGCCTCTATCTTAGGATTTACAACAACTGTGCTTTGTACAAGAGATGTTTTATTTCCACTATCTGTAGCACTATATACAACTTTATATATTCCCGCTATACTTGTGTTTACATTACTATTAATAACTAATTCTATATCTTCATCTTCGTCTTCTACTGTAACACCATCTTCTGGATCAAAATCATCTCCCACTGTTAAAGTATGATCCTTAACCCCTAATATAACTGGCGCTTTATTAGCTTTTACAGTTAATTTTATCTCTTTAACTGTTGTTCTGCCCTGACTATCAATAGCTGTATATGTTATAGTATATTCACTATCTATTTCTGGATCTAAGTTAACCTCTTTATCAGATTTAACCTTAACATCCACTGGGTTTCCATTAACATCTACCGCTTTAATCCCTTTCATTAAATCAAAGACTTGTCCTGCATTTATAGTCACATCTTCAAGTTCTTTTCCATCCTTAGTAATAGCAGGTCCTTGTTCTATTGCATTAACCTTAACTTGTACATTTAAAACTTCTGAACTTTCACCAAAACTATCTATAGCAGTAATATATAAATCATATATTCCCGCATTACTTGATGTAAATTCTTTTATAACTTTGTCATTTACATCTTTAACTTCTAATGTTACTTCATCATTTTCAGCATCTCTTATTACTATACCATGACTTTCTAAGACTGCTTTTGTTAATGTAAGTACTTCACCTTCATTGATTTCAATATACTCTTCACTATTTCTTTCTATAGTTGGAGCTGTATTTAAAGCTAATTCTGAGTTAGTAACACTTACACCTTTAACATATTCTTTGTTTGTATTACTTACATATTTGTATTCAGAATTTTCTTCAGGAAGTATAGCGTAATTTCTTGATTCATTTTTAGAATCTGCTTCTATATCTAATTCAAAAACCTCAATTTCATTACCAATCTTAGGTATATAATCCTCTGAAGTAATTAAAACATCTATGGTATTTTTATCCCTATTATAAGAATAATCCGTTATTACTTTACTTGAATTATCTCGATTCACTAAATCTCTTATTACAGGTTTACCATTTTCTTCTTTTAACACTACTCCATCTAGCTTTAAACTAAACTGAAGAGCTCTTGGAATATCTTCTATATTATCTAATGATACTTTTACTGTATCTCCATCCATGTTTTCTACGTCTAATATAAATTTATTTTCTGTGTCTTTTGCATTATTACTTATGATTTTTGGTACTGCATAAGCAATTGCTACTGTTGATGTTGCTACTAATGTAGATGCTAAAGCTATTTTTACAGATGGCTTTATCTTATTGTTCTTCATAATCTTCTCCTTTCTTTTATAGGAGCTATCTCATAAGAGATAGCCTCCTTTAAATTTACTTTCTCCTATTAATTTACTTTCTGTTATTAAATATCTCTTGAATAGTATCTCTATTTACTTCCACAACTTTATCATAAGAACTTTCTAATACTCTTGTGTTTGTATTATTTAATTCTATTAACGGTAAATCATTTAAGTTTTTAGGTAATTCATATAGGAATGTATCACTTACTAATCTTTGACCAACTGGTGACGTACCCTCTAACTTATTATATCTATAAAGTTCTGCCTTTATCTTTTCACCTTCTATGTTTCCTTCTTCAGCTTGCTGCTCTGGTGTTATCCAATATAACCAAGTTCCTTCTGCAACCTCTCCAAGCTTTCCATCTTCAGGTAATTCCGCAAATAATAAAACTCCTGATTCTAATGCAAAGTGTTCATCTTTTTCATTTAATACTAATGGAGCATTAAATGCTGGATCTCCTTTATATTCTCCAGTAACTATTATTGATCCTTCAGGGATAACTTGACCATCCGCATAAGTATAATCTGATTTTAATCTACCTATACCATTTTTATAGATCTTATCTCCATTATCCATACCTATTTCTATGTTATCTCCTGTTGGCCCTAATATATCAAGCTCTGCTATTGAAATACTTGTAGCTCCCTTAGCCACTAACTTAACATATTGTGCACCATATGCCCATAGTTGAGTATTTAAACTACTTCCAGCTTCATTAAAGTAAATTGTACTTTCCTTATTTGGGTCAAAGCTTCCTGAGTGAGCCTTAGTCCATGAGTTTCCATCTTTACTTACATAAACTTCATATTTATTTATTGGTGAATATGTAGTTTCTGAACTTCTATTAAATAAATTCTTTAATGAAAACTTCCTAGTTGGAGCTTTTCCTGGATTATATTTTAATCCTATAACTGACTTAGCATCACCTAAATCTATTGTTACATATGGATCGCCTGATACTACATTACCATCCTTATCAGTTGTTTTTGAAGCAGTATATATAGTTGATGGATCATTATCTTTTATTTTATTTATACTTCCATCTTGAACTTGTCCATGCCCTGAATTTTCGTCTGAAGTATCCTCATTACTTCTAGTATTAGTATCAAATACCCAGCTAGTCTTAGATATACTTCCATCATGGTTTACTTTTACAGATCCAATAATAGTCTCATCTGTTACCTTTAAGCTATAATCATAAGCTTTAACCTTATATTCAAAGGCTCTATTATTAACTGCATCTATCTCATCTACATAATTAGTTAATCCATTTGCTCCATCTTTATCTCTTTCAACAAAGCCAACTACAACTTCTTTAGTTCCTGTAGATGTTGCTTCTTTTCTTATTATTTCATATCCTAAGATTTTATCTGCATCCTTAGTTACACTTAATGTTAATGGAACCTCTTTTCTATTTAAGTAAGTTCTATCACTTATTTGATTTCCATTTTCGTCTATTCCAAAGGTCGCATTTACTTTAGTATCATCTGCCATAGTTATTGAAGTCATATCACTTCCAGCAGCTAATCTAAGTCTTCTCGCCTCATCATTTAAATAGTAAATAGCTTTCTTTTCTTCCGGATAACCCTTAGAATCTAAATATTCATTAGTCTTAGGACTAGCAACTAATCCCCACTTCTCAAAGAAGCCTCTTAAATCTTTTCTAACAGCATCAGAAGCTCTCATTATAAAGGTTTGGGCTGTAGAATCATATCCTTTTTCATTTGTCGCTGTGCCTTTTAATCTTGTTTCTCTGTATAATTTAGCATAAAAAGTATCATTTTCTAAATTATCATCTGTATTGTTATCTAACATATTGTAAGTGTAGTCATTATCGTATGCTAAATGTAATTGCCAGAACATTCCTAGTCTAGTAAGTCCATCACTAGCTAAACCTACACTATTAGAAGTTACCTTATCATAAACCTTTTTATATGCATCGGAACTTTCTATTCTAGATTCATTTATATCATTAAATGTTTGAGTTATAAGAGCTAAAATATTATTGGTTGTTTCTGCATAAGTTAAGCCTGGCCTATCATGAACATGTCCAACCTCGTGAGATATACCCCATCCGAATAATTGTCCTTCTGAAGAATTTATTAAATTTCCTTCAGAGTCAAATTTAAATGGAACACCTGTCATCATTCCTGGAATAGATCCATATCCTATACCAACGTGGTGTGATGATGCATACATAAATGCTCCTGTAAACATCCTTTGGTATTTAATATTAATACGGTTTTTAGGTGCTCTATTTTCATCATAGTATTTAGTTTCACTCTTACCATCAAGGCTTTCTAAAGCAGTTGTACCTATTTCTCCATCTCCATCAAAGTCTATAGGTTCTTCAAGCAAACCTTGTTGTACATAAGATACCTTCATTAATTGCTCCCAAGCAAGTAATGTATTATAAACTCTATCTACTTGAGCATCTTCATCTCCTGATAGTCCACTTTGTATTCCATTTAGTACTTGATCAGCTGCAAGAGAAAGCATAACTCTTTCACCTTCTATATCAGTAGCGTTTAATATAGAAGTTTGCGGATCATAAACATAGATATTATTAGCATTATCTTCTATACTTGCACTCTCTGGATATCTATTAGGTAAAGAATTTACATAGCTTCTTAAATCTCTAATATAAGTTCTTATAGATTCTTTAACCTCAGCTTCTTTAGATAAATCATCTATAATATTGTTCACATTTAAATGTGGGATTTCTGTTCCACCACTTACTCTTACCCTAAATGTATTACTATCTGCAAATCCACTCTTAAGTCCTATGTATAGATTTCCACCCTTTTCATAGTTCATATCAAAACCAGTTTCAGGTATTTCTATTTCATTTTTTCCTATTGTTAATTCCTTTATTACCTTATAAGCTGTACCACTTTCAGCATTAAACTGAGTTAATACTAAATCAAACTTAGTATCTTTTCTATTCGGACTACCTATATATATATTAACCTTATCCCCTGGTTTTACTGCAACTCCAAGTGCTTGATAATTATTTATTTGCCCTATAGTGTTTTGAGGATTTAGATTATGTATTGTTGAATCTAAAGTTATTATTTTATCATTCAATGATACATCATTTAATAAGTCTTGAGCTCTTTGTAAATTCTTCAATATTTCTTCCTGATTTGGATGATACTCAAGATTTATTGGATCTATTGTTTTCGCTCTATTTGATAGTTCATCTATGATTTCTTGAGTTACATTCTCTGTTAAAGATAACTTTAGATCATCAGCAAATAAATTATCTACATCTTTTTCTAAGCTATCATGCTTATAGAATTTCATTTCAGAAACGCTTGCTATACTTCTATAGTCGCCCCAGTCAACCTTTGGATAAACAGACATACCAACTCTAATTTTCTTAGTTATAATTGGCTCCTCTAAGATTATATTTACAACCTTGCCATTATTACTTTCATTGAAATTTGCTTTTACTTCTTTCCATTCTCCTACTTCTTCATTATAATAAGTTACTTTCACATCATGGGTAAGCTCATCCACATCTAATCTTTTTATAGCTTTAATGCTTCCTATTGTATATTCTTTATCAAAGGTTACTATTGGACCACCATTTCTAGCATCCCAAATATTAGATTCCCATACTGTAGTATAATCATTATCTACTATTGCATCTTCATCAGTTGTTGTTCCTGTTGGGAACTCTACACTAGCTATATTTTGTGTTAATTCATTTGTTCCATTTGAACTATTTATAAGGTTATAATTTGTTGTTACTGGTGGAACTAATATAGTAGTAGATCCTATATATTTTTGTGATAATCCACCTGTTCCATGATGGTTAGTTGCTGTCATCATTATTTCGTAACTAGTTGTATCTTTTAAACCTTTTATTGTATATGATGTAGCTCTTATTAATTCATCAGCATCTGTCTTTGCTTCAGGACTTATATTAGCTACTCCTGTTGGAATATCATCTTCTAAGTCTGAATCTACATAATCATTATTTGGATCCTTTGCCTTTATCCAGTTTTTAGTTCCAACTTCTCTATAATATAAATCGTAGTCTTTAGCCTTTTTATGTGCTTTCCACGAAACTGTAAGTTGTCTATATCCACCTTTTACTGTTATTCCTTCTGGTCCTTCTGGCGCTGTCTCTGGTATTACTTGAACTTCTATTATAGAATCTTTACCAAAGCTGCTTCCATTATCTCCTGTTGCACTTTCACTTAAGTTTCCTGTATTAGAGTCCCAAGCCTTAGGATTATAATTGGAATCCACATTATCCGGCACACCATCTTTATCATTTGAATTATTTTTTAAGTTGGTATCCCCTGTTGCAGATGAATCATATCCTTCTTGTTCATCCTTATATCCACTCTTCCAGTCACCTGCGATTGATTGAATACTTATTCTATAAATTCCATATGCATCTACTTTTTCTATTCTTAAAGAATCTTCACTAGTCTTATATGTACTAACTGAATTATTACTTAAGTTCTCAACCTTTATTTCATATCCTGTTACATTTGTTTCATGCTCCCAGCCTATAGTCATAGCTTCATTTCCAACTGCAGTTGAACTAGTAAAATTAGTTATAACAGGCACATTCATTTTAGGAGTTGGAATTTCATCATAAACATTATTTAGGAACTCAACCTTAGCTATTTCAGCTAAATTTTTATTACCTCTACTTCCAGTAACTTTTATGGTAATTTGACTTACCGCAACTTGCTTTCCTAAATCTATACTTATTGTGTCCATAGCTTGTCCGTCAAGAGTTTTTGTGGCAGATCTACTTATATTATCTTCCCCAAATTTTTGGACTAAATCTTTTCCATCTTCACCCGCTCCTGGAATAATTATCTCTCCTCTAGATGGTGCATTTTCACTTGGAGCTTGTATGTTAACTTTTTCAATATTACTTACGTTTCTTGATGTTCCAGCTAAATTAATTGGTATTTCTATAGGATTACTTTCACTAATCTCCACATCATCTTTATGTCCTAAAGACACTACGGATCCAGTATCTTTTAATATATCCTTTATATCTCCATTTACTTCTACTTTTTCAGTATCAACTCCTACTTCAATCTTATCTGGATTTAAAATAGGATCTGTATCTACTATTAATACATCTTTTTTAGCTTTATTCATATTTTGATGAACATAAGTTAAATCAGTTATATCTACTTTTCCATCTCTATTTAAGTCAAATTTAGCATCATAAGATTTACTCTTTATTTCACTCTTTAAAGCTTCATAATCCTCATTATTTACTAAACCATCTGAATTAACATCTCCAGCTAACAAAGATCCTGGATAATGTTCCTTAACATCATCATCTTTATTCTCTGTTCCTTTATCATCTAAAACAATAGTTTTATCAGTAGTTCCTAATAAAATTCTCTTAGATGAATTTTGTATTTCTATATCATCTATTGATACTTTTTCATATCCATCTCCAACTATTTCAATTGAATATGTTCCTAACTGAAGATTTTCAAAAGTTAAATGATAAAACTCTAGCTCTGTTGCATTCTCTTCTAAATTTTCTCTCTTAGAATCTAAGGCTCTTAAGCTATAAGTTATACCTGTATCTCCTAAATTACCAGCTGTAACATCTGAACCTAACTTAATAGTTTCAGATTTACCATCCTTTGAAGTTAACTTTACTGATAGATTTGTTTTATTAGCATTTGCAACTTTTATAGGTGTAGAAAAGTTAATATCTAATTCTAACTTTCCTTTTACTTCATAGGGTTCTGAATTTGCTGTTTTTTCAGTATTCTCCTCTTCCCCTTGTAGTTTTTCTTCTACCTTTTCATTTTGATCTTGATTTTCTTCCTCATCTTGTACTTGATTTTCTTCCTCATCTTGTACCTGACTTACTTCCTCATTGGTAACAACATCCTCTGCAGCCTCAGTATTTTCTTCTAAAGCTTCCTCATCTTCAGTAGTTGTTATTTCATTTGATACTGAATCGGAATTATTATCATCTACATTTTCAAAAACAGCATCATTTACGCTGTCTACTTCTTGATTTTTAGTTATGGTTTCTGCAAATGTAATACTTTGTACTTGACTTGTAATTAAAGCTACTGCTAACATAGCTGATATCTTTCTTCGATTCATATTTTACCTCCTATATATTTTCTCTCTATGCCATTAAATTATATGAACATTACTTATCTAAACTAAAAAAATATAATAAGTTTGTTTTAATCAAAACCTCTTTAATTAAGTTCATATAGACTTAACAGATTTTATATTTTTCATTCATAAAATATACCATACTATCCAATTATTTTTCAATACCTATAATTATTATTAATAAATAAATATTATTAAATAAATATTATCAAAAATCACCAATTTTCAGATTGAATTTATGTACAAATATAGAACCTCCAAAAAATGTAAAGCCATCAAGACTTTAATCTTGATGGCTTTTAAATGTATATTATTTGGTTAAATAAGCATATAATAATTTAATTGTTCCCTCTAATGCAGTATAGTGAGTTCTTTCCATTCCGTGGGAAGCGTGAACTCCAGGTCCAATAAGTGCTCCCTTTATATTGCTTCCACCACGAAGAGCAGCCCCCACATCTGAACCATAGTATGGATATATATCCACAGCATACTTAATCTCATTGCCTTTAGCTAAATTTATTAACTCAGTAGTCATATTGTAATCATATGGTCCGCCTGAATCTTTAGCACAAATTGAAACATCAAACTCAGTGCAGCTTAAATCTTCTCCTATGCATCCCATATCAACAGCAATCATTTCTGTAATGTCTGCTGGAATGTATGATGAACCATGACCAACTTCTTCATAAACAGATATAAATACTTTTGTAGTATATGTTGGAACTATCTTCTCACTGCTAAGTATTTGAAGAAGATTCATAAGACAAGCAACACTTCCCTTATCATCAATAAATCTAGACTTTAAGAAGCCACTTTCAGTTACAGTAGTCTTTGGATCTATGAAGATGAAGTCTCCTGGACATATTCCTAGCTTTTCTACATCTTCTTTAGATTTTACAACTTCATCAAGTCTAACTTCCATATTCTTAGGATCTCTAGCTTTTTTAGATGCATCATCATAAACATGTACTGCAGGGCTTGTGCTTAGGAAAGTACCATTGTAAATTCTTCCATCTCTAGTTCTTACCTTACAGTATTCTGCATCTAAAGTTGGAACAATAGGTCCTCCTATTAAAGTAAAGTTTAATGTTCCACTGCCTGATATTGATCTAACCATTGCACCTAAAGTGTCAACGTGAGCAGATAGTCCTATCACCTTTTCACTTGATTTACCTGGTACAGTTATAACTCCACATCCTTTAACTGTAGTCTCAAACTCATATCCCATTTCCTTTGACCACTGGCCAATCATATCAATGATGTCATAACAGAATCCGCTTGGGCTATCAGTTAAAAGTAATTTCTTAGCTGTATTTAAAACATTGTCTTTATTAACTGTTATCATTCAAATCCCCTCCTACCAATATATTTTCTATAATAAGCTTGTGCAAAATTCACCTATTTTAGAAAATTCATATATATCTATTATAAACTCACTTTCCATAATATGAAAGCCATCTTATGTTGTTATTTTTTCTTTTTTATTATAAATAACGTAATGGAAACAGCTGCAAGTAATAAAACCACACCAATAATTGAAAATATATTTGAATCCTCGGCCTTGCTTAAAGCTAAAACTTTACCTCCATTATTTAATTCAAACACCAAGTAGTTTCCATCTTCCTTCGTCTTAATTTCCTTCCATTCTCCATTATTGCTTTCATATAGCTTAACCTTTTTATCGGCTTTATAGTGAAGTTTTATTTTTTCTTCACTCTCCCCTGCAATGTGAATCTGATATAATCCAACCGCATTCTTAAATTCACCATTTATATCCTCAATGCTTAATTCTTCTACCTCAATTTCCTGACCTGGATAAAATATTCCTTCAGCAACAAACATAGGTACCTTCTCTTTGGTGGCAAGTACCGTTATAGCATTATGATATTCCCCCGTAATTAGTTGACTATGCGTAATATTATCTTTATCAAAGTCATCCCATGCCCAATATTTATCGCCCTTCTTTTCAACAGCAGGAAGACTTTCAATCTTGCCACCATAAGGCACATATTTTACATCCACAACCTCATCATCTGCCACAAATTTAATCTCTAGCTTTTTAAATTCTTCTGGGCATTTATTCAAAGCTAGAATCTCATCATAAGTCAACGGTATGGCTTTCCCTTCAAAGTTAATTCCATCAATTCCACCAAGTTCTCCCTCAATGAAATAATTAGTTTCAACTTCACCATCAACTTTTCCTGCAACAGCTCCAATATAAGCTCCATCTCCATTAACCTGTGAAATGGTTATTGATTCACTTATATTCTTAACCTTACCAGAAATTCCACCTACATAATTTTCACCTTCAATATATCCTGAAGCACTGCATCTTAAGATTACTCCTGCAAAATCCCCTGCAATGCCTCCTGCATAATCCCTATTTGCTTTAACTACTCCAGTATTTATGCTTTCGATGACAGCACCATTTCGCCCCTTACCTACAATACCACCACTATGGTCATATTTAGTAGAGATTGTTCCACTGTTTCTGCATCCATAGATTGTAGCCTTTATATATACCGTTGAATCAGCAAAAATATAATCTGTAACTTCCGTATCTTCTTCTGATTCTGGATCTAAAATATTTTCCCTTTGCACTGCTCCAACAATTCCACCACTATTATAATCAGCGCTAACCTTACCATTATTTGAGGAAGATAATATGCTTCCATCTGCTTCTTCTTCAATAAGCTCCGATAAATCCTTCGTTATATCCTTAGGTCCCTTTGCAATTTTATTTATAGTATTACCTATCTGACTAAAGCCCTCATTAACCTTATCCATATCTGCAGAAAACTGGTTCATTACATCCGGCAAAGTATTAATTAATTCATCAGCTTCATTAATAAGTCCTTCAAAGTCCTTTGATATACCATCCATAGTTTTCTTTGCATTATCAACATCTTCCTGCACTCCCTCTTCTGCTTTAACTATCATGTTATTTAAAGCTGCTTCAATTTTATCAACAGATTCCTTTAATAAACTTAATTCTGGTATTTCCTCTAAAAGTGGCAGTTCATTAATTAATTGTGTAAAAAGGTCCTCCAGTTCTTTAATAACTTTTATACCATCTACAATATTGCCATTACCTAACTTACCTAATGCTTCTTTAATATCATTAATTATTACTTTTATATTATCATTATCTAATTTAAGATTTTTCAAGATTCCTTCGATAACTGCAAGCTCTGCTTTAATTACATTTATATCTTCTCTAATTTCCAAAATCCACTTTGAATTATCAACGGTACCTTTGACGCTATCATCCAGGTTTCCAACTAATTTTTGTGATTGGTTTATTACATCCTTTAGCTGTATTGCCGCATTATTTGAGTTCTTCCCTACCTTTGCTGCCAGGTTGTTTAGTGAACCTGTTAATGCATTTATATCCTTGGATAACTCCTCCATATAATTCACTGTATACTCTACTCTATAAGATATATCAAGTTGTCCAACAATGCCTCCAACATCTCTTCTTCCTTCAATATCACCTTTATTTGTAGCACCTTCTATATATCCAGTTAACATCCCAGTGATACCCCCTGTATTATATCCAGTATGCGGATATCCTACATTTCCATCATTTATACAGTTTTTAATTGAACCATCATTTCTACCTGCTATTCCTCCAGTATTAGTTCCCCATTCGTTAGCTTCAATATTGATCTTTCCACTATTATTGCTGCTTCTTATAACACCGAGATTTGTACCAGCAATACCACCAGTTTGATTTTCCCCCTTAACTTGTGCTAAAGATGTACTATCTAAGATCTCACCTGTCTTTTCATTAATTCCTGTAATTCCACCTATCTCCGAAGTTCCACTTACAAAGCCTGACACGGTGCAATTATTGATAGTTCCACGGTTAACTGCACAAAGTCCTCCAATATAGCTTTGGTCTCCTTCTGGTGTAAATTTGACCTGTACCTTTAGATTTTCTACAACAGCTCCCTCAGATATAATTCTAAATAATCCTTGATTACTGCTCTTACCTTCATACTCAATTCCTGAAATAGTATGTCCATTTCCCTTAAACACCCCTGTAAAAATAGGAATTGGTGTAAAATCAACCTCCGATAAATCTAAATCCTTCTGCAGATTAAAGGTCTTTCCCTTAGAATAACTATCTGTCTTGCAATTTTTCGCCAGTTTAATAAAATCCTCCACTGAACTAATTATTATTTCACTTGTTTCGGCCTCTGCAGTCACTGGTAATATTGATATATTTAGTAAAAATAACATAATTAATATGAATGCTATTGCCTTATTACTTCCATTTCTTCTTTTCATTATTCCTCACCTCTTAATAGCTTTCTTACTGAAAATCTTGTTTTCTCCATAAACTTATTTCCATAAAGTAAAATCTGAGGTAATGCTGTCATGATTAAAATAACAGAAATTAAAGCTCCTCTTCCTAATGCTAATCCTATAGAACCAATATTTACATCAGTAGTCATATATCCTATTAAAAATCCTGCTGCTATCATAATTGACCCTGAAGTTAAAATTGTTGGGAAACTGTCACTTACAGCTCTTGCTACTGCTTCTTTAACATCCATTTCTTCCTTTAAGGTCTGGAACCTGTTTGTCATTACTATTGCATAGTCAATGGTAGCCCCCATCTGTATAGCTGATACAATTAAATATGCCATGAAAAATAAGTTTTTGTCTGTTAAAACCGGGAATGAGAAGTTTATCCATATACTTCCTTGAATTAAAGCTACCAATAAAAGTGCTGTTCCAAAGGATTTAAAAGTGAAAAGAAGTATAACAAATACAAATAGAGCTGTTAAAACTGATATCTTTATATTATCTCCTAAAAAGGATTCTTGAAGCTCTGCCGCACTTGTAATCTCTCCAATAGCAAGAACTTCTTCATCCCCATAATGGGCTTTCGCTATCTCTAAAATATCATTAACTAATTTCTTACTTTCCTTCCCCTCAGTAGGAACAGCAGCTGTAAATACCATTCTTACCATATCATCTCCCTGTAGCTGCACAAGCCCTTCATCTAAAGTTCCCCTTAGCTCATTAATCATTTCCGACTTATCCTCATCCAGCTCCACCATTCCTTGGTCAATTTTTTCAAACATGAATTGAAATATATCAAGAAGTGGTACTGCATAATCCTCTACATCACCAAAAATAGGCTGATACTGTTCATTGGTAAGTCCATATAAAGTGTACATCATATTAATCATCTCTATATCCATGTCCACCAATTCCGCAAACTCCCTTGGCTTATATAAGTCAGTAAGCATTCTGCCATCTTCAATTTCTATAGCACCTAATGCTGTTACTGTTCTTATCTTTTCTAGTTCTTGTACTTCTTTTATTACAGCCTTCTCTTTTTCATAGCTTCCTCTTGGTACAAGTAATGCAATGGCTTCTGTACGTTCAAAGGTGGTGGCAATTTTATTTTGTGCCTTCCTTTTATCTGATTCCCTAATTGCATCAATTGATTTTTCCGCGAAAACATAGTCGCATTTATTAGATACGTAAAAAGCAATAGGTATCACTAAAATAAGACTTATTGCAAAGATTCCCTTTGTTCTAACAAGGAAGCGCCCCCAGCCACTTATGTCTGGCACTAGATTCTTATGCTTCATCTTATCAATCTGTTTATTAAACAGCATGATAAGCCCTGGCATTAATAAAAATACAGTTATAAGGCTGCACAAAATACCCTTAGTCAGAACTATCCCTAAATCATACCCAATTCTAAACTGCATTAAAGTTAAAGCTAAAAGTCCCGATACAGTTGTTAAGCTTGAAGATGAAATCTCAATGATAGATTTAGCTAAGGACTCAATAAGAGCTTCCTTTGCTGTATCACAAACCTCTCTATCTTCTTGATATCTATGACAGAAAATAATTGCATAATCTATGGCTAAAGCTAGTTGAAGAATAATTGCTATAGAGTTAGTTATGGCTGAAATCTCACCTAACAGATAGTTTGTCCCCATATTAAGCACCGCTGCTACTCCAAAAACAATTAAAAATACAACAACTTCAAAATAGCTCTTTGAGGTAAACAATAAAACTCCTATAATAATAAGGATAGCTACAATAAGAATTGTATCCATTTGTCCAGCTATTTCCTTAACCAAATCGTATCCTATAAGAGTATCAATATAATAATCATACTCCTCAACAATTTCACGACACTGCTCAAGAGCTGTTTTTATTCGTTCTTCCTGCTCTCCACCATTAAAGGACACCGTAAGTAAAGCTGAAGCTGAATTAAAATGCTCCTTGGTATCATCTAATATCACCATGGAAACTCCATCAACCTGTTCAATTTTCTTTGCTAAATCCTCTGCAATATCTAAGGTAACATTAGAAATCATTATCTCCGCACCTGCATAGGTGGTAAATTCCTTCTCCATGATTTGTAATCCACGACGAGTTTGAGTCTCTGGTGGTAAAAATGAGGTTAAATCGCTATTAACCTGTACCTTTCCCACAGACATAGCACAATACACTACTGCTACTATAAATAGCAGATAAATAATATTTCTTTTTTCAACTATAAAAGTTGATACTTTCTTCATCATTTACTACTTCCCCTTTGATATATGAAATTAATAGACACTAGTTGTTTTAATATATAAAATTAATATATAATAGATATATGTTATTGCCTATCATCACTATTTGAATATAGTTGGATAAACAACCTTTTTATAAAATCGTCGAAAAAGTGAGGAAAACAATGGATTTAAGAATAGAAAAAACTAAAACAAATATTGTAAATGCATTTATACTTATTCGTAAAACAAAACCCTTAGAAAAAATCACCATAAAAGAGTTATGTGAGCTAGCTAAAATTAATAAATCCACCTTTTACTGTCACTATACTGACATCTTCGACTTAGCTGACACCATTGAAACTGATTTTGTTAATTCAGTAATTTTAAAGTTGTCCACTCCTGAAGATATCCTTGAGAATACAGAAGCCTTTGCCTTTGAACTTTTTGATGCCATGTCAGAGAGGGAAGAACTTCTACATATTCTCTTTGGCAGCAACAAATTTGAAACCTTTGCTGAAAAACTTGAAATTAGAATTAAAGAATTAGTATTTGCAAAATATCCAATGTACAAAGATGATCCCGTAAAAAATGTGCAAATGACCTTCTGCATACAAGGCGCAAATATTACTTTTTTAAAAAGCAGACAATATGGCGATGAAGTAGTTATCCCAACCATTGTAGAAATGGTAGCTACAATTTCAAAACTCTTTTATAAAAGCGAAAAAATATAATAAAGGTTATCTATCTCAACGAGATAGATAACCTTTGTTATTTCTTTATCCTCTTAATGAAACGTCCTATAATACTTTCTTTCTCCGCTGTTTTTGTAGTTGATGTATTTTTCGGATACTGTTGAAGCATTCTGTTCATATCTTCAAGATTTAAATCCTTAACCATCCCTTTTATATGACCTGATAGCTCCACTACAGTTTTATTTTTAACCACCTTTACCATAGGACTATTAACCTTGTCTCCAAATATTTTTGCAATTTCAGCCTTAGCTTCTTCATTGGAAAGCACCTCACCCAGGGTATCGTTTATACTTAAATATTCTGGATTAATCTCCAATCCCTCTACTCCCCCTTTTTCATGCCAGCTTATAACATTACCTTTAAACTCATATGACGAATCCTCGTCCTCTTGTCTAATAATAACTATCTCATCTGTAGTAACTCTACCACCTATAATAGAAATTATATTTTCCCCCATTTTCAATGGAATATCATTCCACTTAAGAATATGTCCTGTTCTTTTTCCGAAGTCCACTCCATTAACAAGAAGCTCTCCACAGCCTGTGTTTGTATATGCTTTTACTGATATATTCGCATCACTTCTAACCTTCCATCTCCTTGAACAAAGATGTATAAATAGCTCATTACTCCACATTGCCTTATAGTAATAGAAGGTATCCTTTTTCTCTTTTCTATCATGGGATACCAGTCCTTTATGGTTTATCCCAGAAACACCGCCTTCTTCCCTTCCATTAGAAGCAAAATCAAACATATTCCATACAAAACTACCACCAACCCATGGTGATTCCATCATTATTTCATAATTTTTCTCATGATATACCCCTTGATACTCCTCTGAATAATCACCTTGCTGTGGTGTCTTAGAATGGTATTTCATCAACCCATCTGCACCATACTCTGAAATTACTAAAGGTTTGCCTGGATATACTTCATGGAAATCCTTTGCCCAAGTTCTGAAATCTTCACACTCTCCAACATACCATCCATAATATAAGTTATATCCTTGTACATCTGTAATTTCATTTAATGGATTCTTTATATTAAGAGCCATGAACTGTGCAGAATACGTTAATCTTGACGGATCCAGTGTCTTTGCAATGTCATTTAGTTCCTTAACCTGTGAAGTAATTTCATCACTTTCACCACCCATGGTAATTTCGTTTTGTACTCCCCATAAGCAAATTGATGGATGGTTCCAGTTTTGTAAAATCAGTTCTCGAAGCTGGCTCTTTGCATTATCAAATGCTGCTGAATCTTCATTTAACATAGAAATGAAAGGAATTTCGGCGCACACTAATATTCCATCCTCATCACATAGATCATAGAAGAAGGAGTCATGCTGATAATGAGCTAAACGAACAGAGTTTGCACCAATTTCTTTTATTATTTCAAAATCTTCTCTCATATCCTCTTTTGAAATAGCCCATCCCTTATTCTTTCTATCTTGATGACGTGCAACTCCATTAAGTCTTATCTTTTCACCATTCAAAATAAAGTTCCCAGCCTTATCCACAGTCAACTCTCTAATTCCAAAGCTATCTTGAACCTCATCCACGACTTGTCCATCTTTATTTACAAGGATTGCTGTTATGTTATATAAATTCCCCTTTTCTTTTAATTTCCAAAGAATGGGGCTTTCTATCTGTAAATCAACTTCAACATTTCTTGATTTAATCTCTCTTGAAACCCTAATAACTTCTTTTTTAGGATTTTCTATAACAAGCTGTAATTCACCACAGCTAATGTTTTCAAGCTTACAAAAGACCTTCACCTCTGCTTTATGTCCTTTTGGTATAGCAGTAACAAATACTCCATTGCTACCCATTTCATTTAATTGAAAGTGCTCTTTTGAAACAGCTATAAGTCTTACACTTCTATATATGCCCCCAAAGAAAGTAAAATCAGCTGTATCTGGATAAGTCCGCTTATCTTCTTTATCATTTGAAACCTTAACCACAACTTTATTTTCTTCCCTCAAATTTACATAATTAGTTATATTAAAACGGAATCTCGAATATCCCCCTAAGTGATTTCCTACATACTGTCCATTTACAAACACTTCTGTAATAGCATTTGCAGCATCAAATTCTATATATATTTCTTTACCATCCCATTCTTCCGGTATAACTAAGAATTTTTCATATGTACCTACCCCCCTTAAATAATCTTCTCCACCGTCTTGTCCATCAAGATTGTTCCATGTGTGTGGAATATCAACCTTTACCCACTCTGTTGCTGTTTCAAATTTAAATTGCCAAGTTTTATCCAATGAAATTATACTACGCATGTTTTCCATCATTTAATCCGCTCCTTAGATATTTGAAATTAATAGACACTAGTTGTTTTAGTATATAAAACTAATATATAATAGATGCATAACATTGCCTATCATCACTATTGGAATATGGTTGGATAAGCGACACTTTCGTATAATTGTCTAATGAATATGAAAACATAATAGATTTTTTTAATTAACTTAAAGACTTTAGTATCTTGCTAAAGTCTTTCTTTATTTTAAGGTTCATTAAAGTTTTCTTTATTAAAATAAATCTATAACAAAAATTTGTTATAAAAAGGAGACAAGCTATGAAAAAGAAAAAACATCCCATTCCTATTATTTTATTTATCCTAGCCGCTATTATTGTTATTTTGGGAATTGTACAACTTGCATTATACATTTCTCCACAGCTTACCATGCTTGAAGAAGCTGCAGCTCAAGGTGCTACATCAGAACAAATTTCTGAATACTACTGGCAACAGCTTATTTCACAGATTGTAACCTATGTTATCACTTCTTTAGGAATTGCAGCCTTACTATTTTCTTCAGGAGCTATTTATCAAGAACTATCTCAATTATTAAACTCAGCTTTTAATTCTGTTTCCGAAAGACTACTGCCTAAAGATGAAATTATTACTGAAAATAAAAAGGAAATATCAGATGACTTTTTTAATGAGTTTGAAATATCCGAAGAAGAAAGGAAGTAACTATAAATGTATATCTTACAGAATGCATTAAAGAATCTAATCCGTAATAAAGGTAGAAATATACTTATTGGTGCTATTATTTTTGCTATTATTACAACTACTGTAGTGTCATTAATTATTAATAATACCGCATCAGCTGTTATTGAGGATTATAAAGAAAGATTTTCTTCTGAAGTTTCCATTACTCCTGATATGCAGAAAGTTATGCAAGAAGCACAGCAAAATCCAGCTGATGGTAAAGTTATGATGAAGAGACCTGAGATATCCTCTGAGTTATACCTTCAATTTACTGATTCAGGATATCTTAAAGAAAGTATAGCAACAGGGTCCATTGGTGCAAATTCTAATTCCATTACTGCCATAGACCAGGATGAAGAAAATACCACTGAAGATACACCCTCAAATGGTCCTTCTAATTTTAGAGGTAATGAAATATCCATGAGAATCGGCGGAAATTCAAACTTTAAATTATACGGAGATTACTGGCAAGATTTCAAAGATGGATTAAGAAGTGTTGAAAATGGAAAAATACCTGAAAATGATAATGAATGTATTATCAGCACCGACCTTAGCGATGCGAATAATATTTCTGTTGGTGATACCCTTACTTTTACTTCTAATGTATCTATTGACGTTCCAGATGACATAGATACAAGCACTTTAGCTGATGGAGATACCATAACCTTAAATAATGAAAATTATAAAGTAGCTCTTTCTGAAATGGGAACTGTAGCTTTAAGTAGAGAAGTAACCTATGAGCTTAAGGTTGTAGGAACTTATGCTGACCTTAATGATGAATACAGCAATGAAAATATGCCTACATCTGCTGCTTTAAACAGACGTAATGAAGTTCTTACTACTCTTAATACATTACTTTCTACAAGAAACACTGATGAATCTGGTGTACAGGTAGATGTAACATATTATTTAAGCAGCCCTGAATATTTAACACAATTTGAAGCTGAAGTTAGATCAAAAGGTCTTCCTGATACCTTTACTGTAACTACAGATACTACTTCTTATAACAGAATTGTAAAGCCTGTTTTAGGATTAAAAAACATATCTCTTACTTTCATGCTTGTAGTTATCATTTTAGGCTCTATAATTTTAGTTCTTCTTTCATCTATATCAATAAGAGAACGTAAATATGAAATTGGTGTACTTCGTGCAATGGGTATGAAGAAATCAAAGGTTGCTTTAGGTTTATGGAGTGAAACACTTATTATAACTTGCATCTGTCTTATAATAGGTTTAGGTGTCGGAGCTGGCGTATCCCAGCCTATTTCAGACAAACTTCTTAGTAATCAAGTTGAAGCTGCTCAAAATACTGAACAACAAGGTAGCAGCCAGTTTGGAGGACATGTTATCAGTGAACAAAGACCTAACGGCAGTACTACACCATCCATGGGTGATAGTATGTTTCTTAGTGGCATAAATCAATCTAGCGCACAACCTCTTTCAGAGATGAAAATAACACTTGATTTCTATACAGTTCTTGAGATTATCGTAATTTCAATCCTGCTAGCTTCCATTGCTAGTTTAGTTTCACTAGGCAGAATTACAAAGTATGAACCAATTAAGATTTTGATGGAAAGGAATTGAGGATAGGATTATGAATTTATTAACTTTAAAAAATGTTACTTATAAATATGAAGGAACTAAAAAGGATGCTCTAAAAGAAGTAAGCGCAAACTTCGAGCCTGGTAAGGTATATACCATTGTAGGAAGATCTGGCTCTGGTAAATCTACTTTACTCTCTTTAATGTCAGGTCTTGATGTATGTACAACTGGTGAAATACTGTATGGAGATAATAACCTAAAAAAAGTGGACCGTGATGAATATAGAGCTAAAAACATCGGTGTTATATTTCAAAGCTTTAACCTGCTTACCAACGCAACTGCAGTAGAAAATATAGTGTTATCAATGAATATAAGTGGCAGTAAAGTACCAGATAAAAAAAGCTTTGCTTATAACCTCCTTGAAAAAGTAGGTATTGATAAAGAAACTGCAGACCGCAAAATTTTAAAGCTATCTGGTGGTGAACAACAGCGTGTTGGTATTGCAAGAGCCTTGTCTCACAATCCTAATATTATCATTGCTGATGAACCTACCGGTAACCTTGATGAATCAACTGAAAAAGAAGTTCTAAAAATCTTTTCTTCCCTTGCCCATGATGATGGCAAATGTGTGATTATTGTTACACACTCTAAAGAGGTAACTCTAATTGCTGATGTTATCCTAGTAATGAATAGCGGTAAAATTATGCCTGTTAAAAGAAAATAGCCAATATACTGTGATTATATAAATTATAAGGTAAAAGGCCTGCAAAGTATGAATCCATCATTTGCAGGCCTTTTAAATTACAAACATTTTGTGTATCAAATGATAGTTTACCCTTATCCATTGATAATATCTTCATTAGTATGAATCTTAGTATTTTTAGGAAGTTTAATGTACTACGCTAAAAACTAATTATAACCTATCAAAACCAGTAATCTTTCATCTTCCCCAAAAATGTTTTAGTAATTGGATAGTCAGAACTCTCTCCTATTACAGAATCCATACCGCAATATGGGCACACTGCTGTGCTATCCCCATCATCTATCCACTCCTCAATCTCTTCTGGATTAAATATACTCAAGCAATAAAAACATCCACATACTTCATCCTGCTCAAGCTGGCCTTTATTATTTGATGAATATTCATGTGCTTTAATATGTTCATTTGCCATAAAAACTCCTCCTATAACCTTAATTTACAACACATATTTCATATTTTTTATTCTTTAATTATCTATACTATATTCAATATGTATGTATATTGACTCATGTTTTACATAAATATCTTTCAATAACATTTTATATCTTACTATTTAATTTAATTAAATTAAATTATTAAATTGCAAAAAGCTTAGTACTTCATGAAATACTAAGCCTTTAAACTTATTTAAATTTATTTATATAACAATTCAAATAGGAATATTTTCATATAAAGCGCATAGATATAAATAAAACGGACAAGCAATCTATCTTTTAAAATACAAGAGAGAATAAGGAGTGTAACATTATGAGTATAGAAATATTAAAAGAGTATATTGATTATTGTAAAGAAAACAGTTTAAATCCAACCTTCGAAGGCTTAAAAGAATGGAAAAGACTTTAAAACTAAATATATCATATAAAATAAAAAGAAGATAAGTAATTAATTTACTCATCTTCTTTTTACTATTCACCTGTTTTAGTCATTAGATTTTATTTGTATCCATGCATCATCATAAATTTTCTTTACATCACTTGGGAAGTCCACATAGAACTCACATCTCTTCATAATCTCCTCTGGCATATATGCATTAGGATTATTTCTAACTTCCTCTGGCTGCATCATTCTAGCTTCCTTATTTGGTGTTGTATAACCAATCTCATCAGCAATTCTTAAAGCTGCTTCCTTATCACTTACAAAATTGATGAACTTTTCAGCTCCCTCAAGATTCTTAGCATTCTTAGGAATACATAAGCTGTCTATCCAAAAGTTAGCGCCTTCTTCAGGTACAACATAAACCAAATTTGGATATTCATCCTGAAGATTTAATCCTTCACCAGACCATATCATGTTAATATCTGATTCTCCTGCTGGAATCATAGTTGTTCCATTATCTACACCGTAGATTGGATTAACTAATTTTCTTTGTTCCAATAAAAGCTGCTTTGCCGCTTCAATTTCTTCTGATTTTTGTGTGTTTAATGAATATCCCAGTTTTTTCAATGCTGCTCCCATAGTATCTCTGTATGTATCGAACATAAAGATTTTATTCTTATAGTTTTCATTCCATAGTATATCCCAACTATTTACTTCTTCCTTAACTACATCTTTATTGTATACAAGTCCCACAGTTCCAAACATATAAGGCACTGAATACTTATTGCCTGGGTCTATTTCTAAATCTAAATATGCATCATCCATTTGAGTTAAATTAGGAATGTTTTCTTTATTTATCTCTTGAAGTAAACCATCCTTAATCATTCTTGGCATTAATGCATCTGAAACTAATATAACATCGTAATTAACTCCACCAGCACTAATCTTTTGATACATAGTTTCCATATCATCAAAGGTTTCCATTATAACCTTTAATCCTGTTTCCTTCTCAAATTCTTTTAAAGTTTCTTCATCTATATTTTCTCCATAGTTAAGGAAACTTACCTGCTTTGAAGGATCCTTACTGCAGCCTGTAAATAACGCTCCCATTATTACTAAACAAACTGCTAAACTAAATAATTTAAATATTCTTTTCATACTACACTTCCTTTCATTTATTATTTAGTATCTGTAGATTCTTTTGGATTATATCACTATTTTAAATACATGTCTAACTAAATAATATTCATTATTACTAAATATTATTTATACTCTTAGCTTTACCGCTATTAAATTTGCTATTTTTATTTCTCGATCCTTGAGTCTTACCTTTACCATAATATTTTCTTTTTGAGTTTTTATTACTACTATTTTTCTGTTTGTCAGCTTGTTTTAAAGATTTTTCAGCTATTATACTTTCTTTTATTTCAAATTCTTCTTGTCCAAGGATTGGTATTGCTTTACCTATAAGTTTTTCAATCCTTCTAAACATGCCTAATTCTTCTGAATCACATAAAGTAATTGCAACACCATCTCTTCCCGCTCTTCCTGTACGCCCTATTCGATGTACATAAGTCTCTGGAACATCTGGTAAATCATAATTTATAACATGAGATAACTCATCTACATCTATCCCTCTCGCTGCAATATCCGTAGCAACTAAAACTCTTAAACTACCCTTTTTAAAATTTTTCAAAGCTAGTTGTCTTTGGTTTTGACTCTTATTTCCATGGATGGCAGTTGCATCAATTCCTACATTATTAAGATCTTTTGCTATCTTATTAGCTCCATGTTTAGTTCTTGAAAATACTATAACTGACTTTATAGTCTCATCCCTTAATAGATTTACTAACATTGACTTTTTATCTTTCTTTGCAACCATGTAAGCGCCTTGTGATATTACTTCTACTGTAGAAGAAACAGCTTCTACCTCTACCTTAACTTGGTTTTTTAAAATAGAATTTACTAGCTTTGTTACTTCCTTTGGCATAGTAGCTGAGAATAATAAGTTTTGTCTTTCCTTAGGTAATTTTGCTATTATTCTCTTTACATCGTGTATCATTCCCATATCAAGCATACGATCTGCTTCATCAAGTACAAAATACTTAACATTCTTCAAGTCCACATAGCCTTGGTTTTGTAAATCTAAAAGTCTACCTGGTGTTGAAATTAAAACATCTACTCCTGCAGTTAATTTTCTAACTTGTGAACTTTGGTTTACTCCCCCAAAGATAACTGTATTTTTAATATTTAAATGCTTTGAATAAGTAGTAAAATTTTCACCTATTTGAATTGCTAATTCTCTAGTAGGTGCTACTATTAAGGTTTGGATACTTCTACGTCTATCGTTATTCTTTTTACTTTTAACCATGTTTTGTAATACAGGTATAGAAAATGCTGCTGTTTTACCCGTTCCAGTTTGTGCACACCCTAAAATATCTCTTCCCTCTAATATTCGTGGTATTGATTTTTCCTGTATTGGAGTTGGTTTTTCATATCCAGCCTCTTCCACTGCTTTTAATATTGGTTCAATTATATTTAAATCTTTAAATAACATTATTTCTCCTTTGTAATTAAATTTTTTTATTATACTCTATTACCTCTGTTCATCTAATAATGTAACTTATTATTAAAACAAAAAGGAACACATAATAAATGCAAGTCACTAACATAAGCATTTACATAGCGTTCCTTATTACTATAATTATATATTATTTCTACAATAAGTCCATTCTTTTTTTACTGGAATATTGCAAGTTGTTAATTCACGTATAATTTTCACTCTCTTTTATGTTGTAAAAAAGTAATGCAGCTACAATGTAACTGCATTACTATATATCTGATAGATATGCCTTTATAAGAAACTCTGCTTATTTAAAAGCTGAGCTTTCTTTTTAAAGGAAACTCCTTCTCACATACTTTCGAATGAGTAAGTTCGCCTATACCAAATCATAGATTTGGAGGCTTACTTAAGGAAACTCGGTCTCACAAACAGTCGACCGAGTAAGTTCCACTAGCTAAATCAAAGATTTAGAGTGTCACTTATCTTTGTACTCTTCCTGAACCGTCTCCGCCAGCTAATTTAGAAACTTCGTCAACTGATACTAGGTTGAAGTCTCCCTCTACAGAGTGCTTTAAGCATGAAGCTGCAACTGCGAACTCTATAGTAGCTTGAGAATCTAATCCGTTTAATGATGCACAGATTAATCCGCCACCGAAGCTGTCTCCGCCACCTACTCTGTCAACGATGTGCATTTTGTACTTCTTGCTGAAGAAGTAGTCGCTTCCATCGAATAACATAGCAGACCAGTTGTTGTCATTAGCAGAGATAGACTCTCTTAAAGTGATAGCAACTTTGCTAAATCCGAATCTGTCAGCTAATTGCTTAGCAACATCTTTGTATCCTTCATGGTTAACTGTTCCAGTTGTTACGTCTGTGTTTGCAGCGTGGATTCCGAATACGTCTGCAGCATCTTCTTCGTTTGCTATACATACGTCAACGTATTTACATAATTCTCCCATAACCTCGCCAGCTTTAGCTTTTGACCATAATTTATTTCTGTAGTTAAGGTCGCAAGATATTGTAACACCAGCTTCTTTAGCAGCTTTACAAGCTTCTAAACATATAGCAGCAACTTCGTCATTTAATGCTGGAGTTATTCCTGTGAAGTGGAACCACTCAACTCCGTTGAATATTTCTTTCCAGTTGAAGTCAGCTGAAGTAGCTGTAGCTATTGAAGAACCTGCTCTGTCATATATAACTTTTGAAGGTCTTTGAGAAGCACCTTTCTCTAAGAAGTATATACCAACTCTGTCTCCACCTCTAGCGATGTTTGTAGTGTCAACTCCAAATTTTCTTAAAGAGTTTACAGCTGCTTGACCTATTTCATGCTTAGGAAGTTTTGTAACAAAGCTAGCATCAAAACCGTAGTTTGCTAAAGATACAGCAACGTTAGCTTCTCCTCCACCGTAAGTAGCTCCGAATTTATCTGCTTGCACGAATCTGTAGTATCCTTCTGGTGCAAGTCTTAACATTATTTCTCCAAATGTAACAACTTTTTTAGCCATTTTGAAAATCTCCTTTGTTATATATATTTTAATTTATTATTAAACAATCTCTTTAAGATTATTATGTTATCTTATTTTTGAACTAAGTGTATAGCGAATCCACCAATTTCATTCTTGAAGAATACAGCTTTTAAGTTACCTTTTGCATCGTACTTAACTGTGTTCATATCAAACTCATATCCTTGAGTCTCTAAGTAAGCTACTGCTCTCTCAATGTAGTTTGTAGCTACTGCTATATGTCCATTTGTTCCAAGGTAAGGTAATTTAGTTATTTCTATTCCTTTACCTGCAAAGTAAGAGCTGTTTCCTTCTTTCTTAGTGAAGCCAAACATGTTTTCGAACATCATTGCAAAACTGCAAGCTTCTTCAGATGTTTTACCGTTAATTCCAACGTGAGCAACTTCGAAACCTAACATAGATTGTACGGCTTCTTTAGTTAATTCTCTTATTTTACCGAACTCTCCAGCCGCAACTAGGTCGCCTTTAACCATCCAGCTTCCACCACATGCTATTATTTTATTGAAGTCAAGGTATGATTTTAAGTTAGCAGGTCCAATTCCACCTGTAGGCATGAATTTCATCTTTGTATATGGCGCAGCCATAGCTTTTATCATGTTTATTCCGCCTGCTGGTTCAGCTGGGAAGAATTTAACTACTTCTAATCCTAATTCGATAGCTTGCTCGATATCACTTGGATTAGTAACACCTGGAGTTATTGGAATCCCCTTTTCAACACAGTACTTAACTATTTTAGGGTTTAATCCTGGGCTAACGATGAATTTAGCTCCTGCAGCAACTGCTCTGTCAACTTGCTCAGTTGTTAATACAGTTCCAGCTCCAACTAACATTTCTGGATATTTCTCTGACATTATACGAATAGATTCTTCAGCAGCCTCTGTACGGAATGTTACCTCTGCACATGGAAGTCCACCTTCACAAAGTGCTTGCGCTAATGGTGCAGCATCTTTTGCGTTATTTAAAACAACAACTGGTACTATACCTAATTTTTGAATCTTATTTAAAACTTCATTCATAATCTTATCCTCCAATTAAAAGCTTTTCAGTTTCATATTGCGAAACTGTGTTTCAAAATGCGATACTCTACAATATTGAATTATACAGAAAATTAACTCATTGTCAAGGTAATAAAAGTAAATCTACTCCCTATTTTCAACATGAATTTTTTAAGCTTCAACTCCCAAATAGCATTATGTCTAATCCAAGAAAAGTGTACGATTACAAATGGATATTTTTTTAATTTGATAATTAAAATTTAAGATGTTAAAATATAAAATAAGTCTTTAATTTTCGAATGCGATACTACAAATTTATAGAAATTGGAGGCCTTACTTTTGAAAGAAAATCTTGAAACAATGAATGAGAATACTGAAGCAGACTCTAAAAATCCTATTCAAGTTGTAGATAGAGTTTTTCAAGTTATGGAAACCATGTCTAAGACTGGTCCAATTGGCTTAGTGGAGTTAAGCAATCTGCTTAACTTACATAAAAGCACCACTCATAGACTTTTAAATTCTCTTGCATACATGAACTATGTAAAACAAGATGATGAAACTGGAAAATATGCCTTAAGTCTAAAACTACTTGAGGTAGCAAACCGTAATCTTAACCATACCGACATTCTTAAACTAGCTCATCCATATTTGAAGAAATTATCTCTTCAAACTGGCGAAACTATTCACTTAGTTCAAAGAGATGGGACTGAGGCAGTTTATATTGATAAGGTTGAGTCTTACGTTAACTCAGTAAGAATGGTCTCTAAAGTTGGAAGTCGTATACCTCTTTACTGCTCGGGGGTTGGTAAAGCAATGCTTGCCTGCATGAGCAATGAAGAAGTAAAAAAAATCTGGGACAGCAGTGACATACAACAGCTTACTCCTTATACAATTACCACTCTTGAAGACCTTTACGAAAGATTAGATATAATTAGAACAACAGGCTATGCTCTGGATGATGAAGAAAACGAAGAAGGCGTTCGCTGTATTGCTGCGTGTATTCCTGATTATAAAGGCAAGGTACGTCACGCCTTTAGTCTATCAGCGCCAATAGCAAGAATGAGTGATGAAAGAATTCAGGAATTAATTCCACATGTGTTAGACCTTAAAGCTGAGCTTTCAAAAGAATTCGGATGCTGTGAACGTTAAAAAGAGGGACTATATACCGATACAGGTTTATAGTCCTTTTTATTATTCTACAATAAAATACTTACTTTAAGCCCTTCACTGGCTTGAGATACTGCCTCTATTTGACCTCCATGAACCTTTACTATATCATGTGCTATAGCCATCCCTAATCCTGACCCCTCAGTTTTATTCCTTGTATTTGTTCCCCTATAATATCTTTTGAAAATATGCTTAAGTTCCTCTTCCGATACGCCTTTACCATTATCCTCTATTGATATACTGATTTTTTCGCCATATATCTGTTGTATATTTATATTAACCTTAACTTGCGGGTCATTGTGTACAAAGGCATTTATGATAATATTGATAAATGCTCTCTTAATTAATTGTTCATCAACCTCTGTTATTATCTCTTCAGAAGAATATGTAAAATTAATGTTACTCTCGTTGTATTTTTCATCGTTTATGATATCAATAACCACATGACGTATTAAAGATACAATATTCACGTTCTTTTTATTTAATACTATTGTGTTGCTTTTCAGCCTTGTTGATAAATTTAATTCTTCAACTAAAGTTTTAATATATTCGCCTTTACTGATAATTTTCAAGCAGTACTTTTCTCTTACTTCGTCCATCAATTCATATTCAGTGTCTGACATTATTTCAGCATTTCCTATAATTGAAGTTAATGGTGTCTTTATATCGTGAGAAATATTAGAGATCCACTCTTCCTTTAACTCCTCAAGCTTTTCTCTTTCCTTTTCATTTTCCTCAAGTCTATCTGATAAATCATTGATACACTCTTCAACCTTAAAATAAATCCCCTTGGATGACTTATCCTTTGAGTAATTACCTTGTGCTAAATTCATAATCTTATCAACTATGCTATTAATAGGCTTAGTAATCTTCAAGGTGTATAGGAATCCAATTATAGTAATCAAAATTAAATTAAGAATAATTAGAATAGGAAATTTATGAGCCTTATCAATAAGCTCTGCATCATAAGTATAGCTGACACGTTTTATTTTTTCAGGATTAAAAAACAATAAATAAGTATATATTTGACCATTAATTTCTTTCTCATCTAAAAATAAGGTTTCTTCATCACTATCATATACCTTAATTAAGTCTACATTAGAATATTGTGATGGAGCTTTCTTAGGTTTATTTTTTTGAAAAACCTCACTATTATTATCATTTAAAATTTGAAGCCCAATGTTACTCTCCTCAAGAAACTCTATTCCTGACGGTGATATTTCTATACCTCCATCTTCATTTAAGGATATGTAATCCCTAAAGCTTGAAATGATCTCTTCTGGATGATAGTTATATAATGCTCCTTCTTTATAAATTGAGCTCCCCATAAACGCAATATTAATAATAAATATTGCTAGACAAGCTCCAATGAAGGAAAAGGAATAATGAAGCATAAGTTTCAACCTCATCTTCTACTCTCCCTTCATCACAAACTTATACCCTAAGCCGATGACTGTTGTTATATACTTTGGCTTTGAAGGATTATCCTCAAGCTTCATTCGTAGCTTTCTAACATGAACTGTAATAGTATTGTCGTATCCAAAAAAGTCCTCTCCCCATACCTCATTACAAATCATTTCTTTGCTGATAATTCTATTGGGATTATTAATAAAATACATTAACAGCTTTAATTCCTTTGCCGTTAACTCTACTATTTCTCCACCTTTAGTTACTTCACCGGTCTCTTCATTTATTGAAACATTACCTATAGTTATAACTCTTTTTGACTTAATCTGATTATTAACTCCAGTGCTGTCAATGGCCTTTAATCTTACCTTCAATCTAAAGGCTACCTCCTTTGCACTAAAGGGCTTAGTTATGTAATCATCTGCCCCTAACGCAAATCCCAGAAGCCTGTCTACTTCTTCTGACTTCGCTGAAATAAACAAAATAGGTACCTGACTAGTCTTTCTGATATGATTAAAAACCTCATAACCAGTCATATCTGGAAGCATTATATCCAAAAGCACAATATCAGGATTCCCACTGCTAAACATCCTTATTCCTTCAGTTCCACAACTTGCAACGGAGATATTTTTAAAACCTTCTCTTTCTAGTACCGTCTCTAATATTTCAGTAATATCCTGCTCATCATCTATTATTAAAACCTTATATTTATCAAAAGTATTACTCATATAAATCATCCTTTTTTATTTTGATTATAGCATACACCTTCTGACTAATATCTATGTGCTATCGGAATTAAGATGGATTTAAGATTGTGTTTATTTTGAGTAAATATTATTGCCTTAAAATAAAAATATAAGAAATTTTTAAATCAAAAATACTTAAATAAGGAGAATTATTATGCAAGCAATAATGGAACCAATTTTTCACGTGGTTTATTTAACTACAGTTATTACATTAGGAATTAAAATGCTAACAAAATCTAAAGATAATGAGTACTTTAAATTATTTGGAGCTATGTCAGTGATCTTAGGATTAGGTGATTCATTCCATCTTATACCAAGAATTTATGCCCTTTTAACTACAGGACTTGAAAACCATGCACCAGCCCTTGGTTTTGGTAAATTTGTTACTTCGATAACTATGACTATTTTCTATTTAATCCTTTATAAAATCTGGAAGAAAAGATTTGATATTAAGGATTCAAAAAAACTAGACTTAACAATGTATGTATTAGCAGCAGTAAGAATTATACTTTGCTTCTTCCCTCAAAATGATTGGTTTGTAAACAACCCACCAGTAAGCTGGGGAATTTACAGAAACATACCATTTGCAATCATGGGAATCATCATGATTTATCTTTTATATAGCTACGGTGCTAAAAACAAGGATAGAGATTACAAAAACCTCGGTATAGCAGTAACCTTATCCTTTGGATTCTACTTACCTGTTGTACTTTGGGCATCTGAAAACTTCTTTGTTGGAATGCTAATGATACCAAAAACTTTAGCTTACGTTTGGGTAGTTTTAATTGGTTATAAAGAATTTAAACAAGCTATAAAATAATAATTTCAAAAGCCTACAATCCATAACATAGGATTGTAGGCTTTTTATATAAAATTATTTATTCTAACTCAAAAGCACCGGTGTATAACTGATAATACTTACCCATTTCCTTAATAAGAGATTCATGGCTTCCTCTTTCAATTATCCTACCTTGCTCTAGTACCATGATAGCATTTGAGTTCTTAATTGTAGATAATCTATGAGCTATAACAAATACAGTTCTTCCATGCATTAACCCATCCATACCAGATTGTACTATAGACTCTGTTCTTGTATCTATACTTGAAGTTGCTTCGTCTAGTATCATAACTGGTGGATCTGCAACGGCTGCTCTAGCTATAGATATAAGCTGTCTTTGACCTTGTGATAGGCCTTCACCACTACCGTCAATCATGGTATCATACCCCTTTGGAAGCATTGATATAAATCCGTGAGCATTGGCTGTTTTAGCTGCCTCAATACACTCTTCATCAGTGGCATCTAATCTTCCGTATCTTATATTCTCTATGACTGTTCCTGTAAACAGGTTAGTATCTTGAAGAACTATTCCTAGTGAACGTCTTAAGTCATCCTTTTTAATTTTATTAATATTAATTCCATCAAACCTGATTTTTCCATCAGCTATGTCATAGAATCTATTTATTAGATTGGTTATTGTTGTTTTACCTGCTCCCGTAGCTCCAACGAAGGCAAGTTTTTGACCTGGCTCTGCATATAATGTTACATCATGAAGTACTATCTTATCTTCATTGTATCCAAAATCCACATCAAAGAAACGAACATCTCCTGTAAGCTTTGTATAAGTTAATGTACCATCTCCATGAGGGTGCTTCCAAGCCCATATCCCCGTATGCTCTGGTGTTTCAACTAGCTCCTCACCTTCATACTTAGCATTAACAAGGGTAACATATCCTTCATCTGTCTCAACCTTCTCATCCATCAAGTTAAATATTCTCTCTGCTCCTGCAAGAGCCATAACAATAGAGTTAAATTGCTGTGAAACCTGATTTATAGGCATAGTAAAGCTCTTAGTTAACTGTAAGAAGGCTGCAATACCACCTAGCGTAAGTCCTCCTACTCCGTTAATTGCAAGAACTCCTCCTACCATAGCTATTAAAACATACTGTAAGTGGCCTAAATTACCCATAATAGGCATCATAATGTTGGCAAATTTATTAGCCTCTGTGGAATTTTTGCAAAGTTCCTCATTAAGCTTATTAAAATCAGCCTTAGCCTTTTCTTCGTGACAGAACACCTTAACAACCTTCTGCCCATGAATCATCTCTTCTATATATCCATTCAAAGAACCAATAGATTTTTGCTGTTTAATGAAATACTTAGCACTATTACCACCTATTTTCTTCGCTACCTGAAGCATTAAAGCAATAAATATAACTACAAAAACTGTTAAATAAATACTTGTATAAACCATGGCACAGAATACTGATACTATGGTAATTACAGATGAGAACACCTGTGGAATACTCTGTGCAAGTACTTGTCTTAAAGTATCTGTATCGTTAGTATAGTGACTCATGATATCTCCATGAGTATTAGTATCAAAGTACTTTATCGGAAGCTTCTGCATATGAGCAAACATGTCGTCTCTGATTTGCTTTAATATACCTTGAGATACAGTAACCATCAATCTACCATAAGTGAAGGTTGAAATTACTCCTATAAGATATATTCCTCCCATCATAAGAATAGCCTTCAATAACTCTGTAAATACTGGACTTGATTCTAGTAATAATGGTGTGATGTAATTATCTATAAGCACCTGTAGGAACATGGAACCTGCTACCCCTACAAGGGCACTTATTATAATGCATATAATAACAATCCCCACCTGTATTTTATAATCCTTTAAATAGGATAAAAGTCTGGTAAGTGTACTTTTACTTACCTTTGGACGTTTGTGAGGTCCCTTCTTAACAGCATTCTGCATAATCCTTCTTACCTCCCTTCACTTGAGAATTGTAGACCTCTTGGTAAATTTTATTTGAAGCAAGAAGCTCCTCATGATTTCCAACTGCTACAATTCTTCCTTCATCGAGTACGATGATTTTATCTGCATCCTCAATAGATGAAATTCTTTGAGCAATTATAATTTTAGTTGTATTAGGAATTTCTTCCTTAAACGCTTTTCTAATTAACGCATCTGTCTTTGTATCAACAGCACTTGTTGAGTCATCTAAGATTAATATCTTTGGCTTTTTAAGAAGAGCTCTAGCTATACATAAACGCTGTTTCTGACCACCTGAAACGTTAGATCCACCCTGCTCAATATGAGTATCGTAGCCATCATTGAAAGCTGAAACGAAATCATGAGCTTGTGCTAACTTACAAACACGGATAAGTTCCTCATCCGTAGCTTCCTCACATCCCCATCTTAGATTTTCTTTAATTGTTCCTGAGAATAAGATGTTCTTTTGAAGCACCATGGCAACTTCATTTCTAAGAGTTTCTAAGTCATAATCCCTTACATCTACTCCACCTACAGTAACTTGTCCATCTGTAACATCGTAAAGTCTAGGTATAAGCTGTACAAAGCTTGTCTTAGAACTTCCTGTACCTCCAATAATACCAATGGTCTCACCAGATTTGATCTCTATATCAACATCCATAAGACACAGCTTGTTCATATCTTTCGTATAGCTGAAGTTAACACCTTTGAACGAAATATCTCCATTTTTAACTTCCATAATTGGAGAATCTCCATTTTTGATATCTTCTTCCTCATCTAAAATTTCCACAATTCTCTCTGCAGAAGCACGAGAAATTATAATCATAACCACTACCATAGAAAGCATCATTAAGCTCATTAAAATCTGCATTGCATATGTAATAAAGCTCATAAGCTCTCCTGTAGTCATAGAAGACCCGACTATTAATCTAGCTCCAAACCAAGAAATAAGAACCATACAAGTATACATAGTGAACTGCATTAATGGTGCATTAATTGCAATCAGCTTCTCTGCCTTAACAAAGTCATCATAAATACTTTTAGAAACCTTTTTGAATTTTTCTTCTTCAAAATCTTCTCTTACAAAAGACTTAACCACTCTGATACCATGAAGGTTCTCTTGAACTACATTATTTAAATGGTCATAAGTCTTAAATACTCTCTCCATGATTGGGTGAGCATATCTAATAATTAAAAGCAACCCAATTGCAAGAACCGGTATAGCACAAAGGAAGATTACCGCTAGCTTCGAACTTACTCTAAATGACATAAATAAAGCAAATATAAGCATAACTGGTCCTCTAACCGCCACACGTATAATCATCTGATAAGCATTCTGTACATTAGTAACATCTGTAGTTAAACGAGTTACAATACTTGCCGTTGAAAATTTATCTATATTAGAAAAAGAAAATTTTTGTACATTATAGTACATATCCTTTCTTAAATTCTTAGCAAATCCTGCCGATGCCCTAGCTGCATGTCTACCTGAAAGCGCTCCAAATAATAGCGACATACCACATGATAAAATCAGTACCATTCCAATTTTTAAAATATAAGCCGAATTTCCTGCATCAACCCCTAAATCAATAAGGCTTGCCATAAGTAGTGGAATAATAACTTCCATTACAACTTCTAACACCATAAACATAGGTGCTAGTAATGAATCTCTTTTATACTGTCTTATAGATTCTGATAATTTCTTTAACATAATGTCCTCCTCACAATTAATGATGTATATAGATGTTAGCCTACTAATTGTTAGCACGGTAACTGTAAGCACACTAACAATATATTTATAATAAAATAATTTGATACTATTCCTCTATAAATTTTTCTTTATTTTATCTATGAGAATAAAAAATGTTTCAAGCTCCTCTTCAGTAAGTCCCTTTACCACCTGGCCCTCAATACTCTCAATTTCTTCACCTACTAATTTATGAACCTTAATAGCTTTCTCTGTAAGCTCCAACTTCTTTAAACGTGCATCATACTCAACTGATTTGCGCACAATAAGTTCGTTCTTTTCCATAAGCTGTAATATATTGGTTGCAGTAGATCTTCTTATTGAGAACTCTTCTTCAACATCCTTCTGGAAGATTTCTTTATTTTGATTATTATAAATAAAAGCAATAATCCAGCTATGAATACCTGTAAAACCTTCACCAAATTTTTTATAAAACATATTATCAAGTTTACGCTTAATTAAATTGGAAACAGTTCTACACTCTCTTCCCACGTGCCTTTGATTATCCATACTATTTCTCCTTAACAATGTTAGTACACTAACATTCTATTCTTTTATAAAAAAAATGTCAATAAAAAAGTTTTTTATTATATCCTTTAAAACTACCTTAAATTCATTTACAAATACTATTGTACAACAAAAATTAATGAGGGTTAAAATTAATCAATCCTCATTAATTTCCAAGCCTTATTTTTATCATAATCAGTACATAACTCATTATTTCCACCCTCATCATAATCTAAACCATAATCTATATCGCTTAAATCATATTTGTAGGCAAAATCACTAATCCTTTCTAAATTTTTTCTTGATGGAATAAATGCAGAATCTATTGCATATGCTGCGCTATAATGCTTATGAGCTAATTCTAACTCTCTCTTACACTCATACAATATTCCAAACGTGTTGTAAATCTCTGGTGCACAATCATTTATCTCTACTGCATGCAATAAAGCCTTTTTAGCTGATTCATAATTTCTAGACTTTATTTCTTTAATCGCCTTATTTATATATTTCCTTAACTCATCCTCACTCTTTCTTATACTAAACATAACCTCACCCTCCATATGTTTATCTTTAAGTTAATTCTATCAACCCTTAAATAAACATAGTGTTAAGATAATAAGAATTACATAAATATACTGTTAAGAATTTAGACATAAATAAAAAAGCGTAGACCTTCACTACATTTCTTCCTTTAAGCTAACTTTTTAAAGTGAGCTTTATAATGTTATCATCTTCTATAATGAATATTTTAGCTTTCATTCTTTCAACTCAAAAGGGTTAATTATATAGACCCATACAAGCAACCCTTAACATTAATTTTTCTTACTCTTTAAATCTAATATAATACCTTTGATAATCCAACTATCACAATTAAGTGAACTGGATAAAACCAGTAGAACATATTTTTTACACATTTATTAGATAGCCCTAATTTTCCGTTATACATAAGAATTGGAATAATACCAAATACCATCATCCATTGATAATCCCATAGAAATGCTGCTTCCATAAAGCTTGGACCAATTGTAGAAAACACTCCAAATAAGCTATAGACAATATATGCTATACTCATTAATCCTTTCTTTTCTCTTAAGAAATAGAATATTAATATCATTACAAGTCCATAAATTGATGCCTCAGTAAATATTGATAAACCTCCAAATAAAACTGCAGCTGATACTCCAAATATGAATCCTTTTGAAGCTTTTTCATGAGCCTTAGCATATTCTATTGAAAACATCATGGCTACCCCTAGCCCTAATGATAAGAAAATGTTATTATGTATACCCAAAAATAAGTCTACACCTACCATTAAGAATCCCATTCCAAAAATTCTCTGCATATACTTTACTCTGCTCTTTGTATGATAAAAGCCTTCAATTATTAAATAAAAAAATATTGGCGCCGCTAACTTTCCTAAATATCCAAACCATATTGGAACTCCACCATTTAAAGCTCCTCCTAAATAAGTATAAATGTGATCCATAGCCATAAAGATAATGGCCATAAACTTTAACGTAAAGCTACTAAATAATTTCATCTTTCTTCCCCTCCAAATAGTGAGTTATATAATAAATTGCTTCTTAAAATTACAGTGATGCTTCATCATACGCTATAAATGTAACTAAAAATAATACCTTAATTAAATCAGCAATTTTTCTCATAAATCCATCTCCTTGTTTTATCTTATAGGTTCATTATACCGACCTAGTCACTGAGGTCATATTTATTTAGATTACATTTATCTTTCAATTTTGTAATATAAACATTTCAATTCTTAATATACTGACCTTATATTTAATATCTAGTTATATTGTAATTCGATTAAATCTTAGTCAAAAACATTGTAAATATTTCTGACTTTTTGAACACTTTCCTCAGTTTAATGAATTTAATGTTATCTTGTGCTATATTTAAAAGGAAACTCCGCCTCACATACGTTCGGTGGAGTAAGTTCACGCAACCAAATCATAGATTTGGGCGTTCACTTAAGGGGGACTTTAAAATGATAGATCAAAACTGTGCTTATTGTATGGAAGGCGAATTAGTCGCTAAATTTGGAATTAAAATTTGTGAATTAGAAACTTCTAAAGTTTACTTATTTAAAGAGCAAAGCCACAAGGGGCGTGTAATCGTCGCTCACAAAAATCATATCGGTGATATGACAGTTTTAACTGCTGAAGAAAGAGCTGCTTACTTTGAAGATGTAGCAAAAGTTTCAAAGGCATTACAAGCTGCATTTAACCCAAACAAAGTAAATTATGGCGCTTATGGAGATACTGGATGTCACTTGCACTTTCACCTAGTTCCAAAATACAGCTCAGACGAATTCGAATGGGGTTCAACTTTCGCCATGAATCCTGAGAGAGTTACTTTAACTGATGCTGAATACGCTGAAATAATAAATCAAATTAAAGCTAACTTATAGAGTTACCACCGTTAATTCTAAATAACTTTATATGATTAAAGAACTAAATCCTTGCCTGGATTTAGTTCTTTCTGTTTTAATCTACTATATATTTTCTATTCAATTTCTTTTAATCTTTCAACTAAAGATTTCTTACTTAGATTTTTTACCGCTATATTGGATATAACTATAGGAACCAATACTACCATAATAATATACCCAAGCAAATAACTTAAAGGAAATTGATATTTCATATAACCAAGTCCATTATGAGCCATAAGCTTTACCATTATAAAACCACTTAAGCCACCTAAAATTACTGTAGTTAATATATTTACTGCTGCAAAATATATGCCTTCTCCTCTTATCATTGTGGCAACTTGTTTCTCACTCATTCCTAGTGTTCTAAAGCAAGCAAACTCTCTTTTACGTGCCATAACATTTGTAATTAAAGTGTTTAATAAATTTATTAAACTAAAGGCAATTACAAATATGGCTGCTCCCAATGTAGTGGAATAAATTAACCCAAATTGATCTTTATCATGTTCAATTCTATCACTTAATTTACTAATACTAATTATAGGACTACCATCCGCAATTATGGATAATTTCTCATCAAGCACAGTTTGTGAAGTTGCATAATCACTTGAAGAAATAACAAGTCTCTTATTTAAATTAAAATCTGGAATCATCATACTTTCCAAAAGCTCCTCTGGTATTAGGAACCAACCTGCATTATATGCAAGCTTTGATACTTGTGGATTATTTATATTCTTTTTTAAATCTCCAGCTATAGTAAATTCATCTTCTACATACTTTTCACCGTCATACCATCTTAATGTAACTTTATCTCCAACTTTAAATTCCCAGCCAAAAATCTCTTTTACAATTTCATTATGAGCAATGAAAACTTCTTTGTTTTTCACCATTTTTTCATAATCTAACTTTCCAGTTTTCACATAGGATTGCATTAACTCAGCCTCTTCTTTAGTAAAAGGTGCCGCTAAATCCTGTTCATCCCTTTCACCATTATAGGTATAAGCTACTTCAAGGTCTTTAATCTCCATTACATCGCTTATCTCCGGTATCCCCTCAATTTTAGTTATTAGCTCATCATTTAATGGATTATTCTTCTTTAACCCTGTATATCCAAATTCATCAACCTGTGCTGCATTAGATGAAAATTCCAATGTATATTCTCCGTATTGAAACCATCCCTGTCTTGAAAATTCCTCTTCATCGATAGATGCAATAAAGGTAGCTGCACACATAAATACAATTCCAGCTAGGCTTAAGGATATCATAGTCATCGCTGATTTTTTTCCATTACCTCTGGCAGCCATGAAGCTAAGAGATATTGGTGATAACTTTCTATAAAGCTTCTTTGAATCCTTTTTCTTATTTCCCTCGTAACCACTAAGCTTAGTAGCTTCAATTGGTGAAATATTAGCAGCAATTTTTGCTGGTTTAGAAATAGATATACACACCGTAATATAATCTGCAATAATAATTGCCACAGAATACCCTATGAATGTAGTTATATTAAACCCTTGAGGCTTCATGGAAAAGGCAAATATAGCTCCAATTGTTATACCAATAATACTTCCTATTACTGATAAAACTGCACCCTCTATTCTTACCATTTTCTTTATTTGTTTTTTAGTCATTCCAAGAGTTCTTAGCTGACCAAACTGACGAGTTCTCTCTGAAATAGAAATGTAAAAAATACTATAAATAACAAGGACACTCACTAACAAAATTGCAATTCCAATCAATATTATCATAGATAATTCTCTAGTATCATAAGACAAACTATCTACAAAAGCATTATTCTCATTTACCTGTTTACGTTCTACTCCATATTCTTCACCAAGCTGTCGTATAACTTGCAAAAATTCATCACTGCCCATTTTTTCAGCATCAACTATCTGAACTGCCAAATCAAAAGGTATTAAGCTTAATTGACTTCCCTTTAAGGCATACTCCTTTGACATATATAAATTAAACACATCTGTTTTTAATCCACTATCTAAAAAACCTGTTACTTCAAATTCCTCTGTAGTTCCATTTAAGAACGTAACACTTATAATTTCACCAAGCTTTTCTTCAAGTCCCATGTAAGCCATAAGCTGCTTATCCACTAAAACCTCATTAATTTTACTTGGATACCTTCCCTCAGCAATATCCACTTTAGCCATAGGAGCATCATTTGCTTCTATATAATATGGTCTTAAAATATAATTATCTACTTCAAAGCTTTTGCCTGTTTTAAACTCTGAGCTGTTCTTAACCATTGAATTATCTTTAACTTCAACTATTTGCTCCTCTGTAACCTGATGATAAATTACATGCTGTCTCTCTGCTAATTCTTTATCAGCTATCTCCTTTATTGAACTTGACATAAATGCAAGCCCTGATAATAAACTTACAGATAGTACTATAGTAATCAACATAAATATATTTCTAAGCTTAGATGCTTTTAAGCTCTCCTTTGCCAGCTTATATGGTATCTTCTTATTATTATTTTTCACCCTTATTCCTCTCCCATCCCTTAAAACTCTATCTTTTAAGAATAAATCTTTCCATCTTCAATTCTTATAATTCTATCTGCGAGTTGTGCTATCTCTAAATTATGAGTTATCATCACAATAGTTTGATTAAACTTCTCCGCTGTTACCTTTAATAACCCTAAAACCTCTTGGCCTGTTTTGCTATCAAGATTTCCTGTAGGTTCATCTGCCAATATTATAGATGGCTTACTTGCAAGTGCTCTTGCAATTGCTACTCTCTGCTGTTGTCCACCTGAAAGCATATTAGGATAAGACTTTGTTTTACTTTCTAAGTGTAATAAATCAATAATATTATCTATAAACTTCTTATTTATTTCATCTCCATCAAGTTCAATTGGAAGAATTATATTTTCATAAACATTAAGCATTGGTACTAGGTTATAGTTTTGAAATATAAACCCAATCTGTCTTCTTCTAAATATAGTCTGGTCCTCATCTTCCATTTTAGAGATTTCCTTTCCATCTACAATTACTGTACCTTCACTTGGTGTATCTAAGCCTCCAATCATATTTAAAAGAGTAGATTTCCCACTTCCAGAACTCCCTACAATAGCTATAAACTCTCCTTTTTTAACAGTTAAATTTATCTCATCTAAAGCCTTAACTAAGCTTTCATCTTTACCATAATATTTTTTCAAATCCTTTATTTCTAAAACTGACATTTTAACTCCCTCTTTCATCTAATTTTCTTCAACCACTTATCTTAGTTTTTATTATACAAAGTGAAAATAACAAAAACCTCACAAAAATATCACATTTTTGTGAGGTTTGAATATAAACCCTAAATTTATGAGTTTGTTACCCTAACTATTAAATACATTTTCAAGTTCACATCATAAGATACTTCTATTCTTATACAAAGCTCTTCTTCGGCAGGTATATACTAAATTTTGTTCCCTTACCAAGTTCAGATTTTATCTTCATAAAGCCTTGTTCCTTTAAGATAATTTCCCTAGTAAGAGCGAGTCCAACGCCTACTCCTTCTTCCCCCTGCACCGTTGGAGAACGATAAAACCGTTGAAAAATCCTCCCCTGCTCTTCTTCATCTATACCAATACCATTATCACAAATACTAACTGCAACATACATTTCTAATTCTTCAACTTCTATAGCTATTTTTCCACCTCTTGGAGTATACTTTACTGCATTATCTATAACATTAAAAATAGCCTCTTCAGTCCATTTTTCATCGAAGGCAGCCTTTATTTCCTCTTCACAGCTTATCTCAATACTAATTTTCTTATCTTCAGCCTTTTGATTGATCTGAGCTAAAGCATTAGCGATAATAGAAATGATAAAGTTATCTTTAGGTTTCAATTGAATAACTCCATTTTCCAATCTTGACATCTTTATCATTGATTTCATTAAAAAATCTAGCTTCTCTATCTGTAAGTTGCTAAGTGTTAAAAACTCCTTTTGCTTTTCCTTTGACACTTCTCTCTCAATTAAAATATTGTTATACATTTTAATGTTTGCAATAGGAGTCTTTATTTGATGAGATATATCACTTAACAGAGACTGTAATTCATCTTTTTCCATGCGAGATTCAGATACTGCCCCCTCTGTTATTTCTGAAAGTCTTATGAGCTTGTGCTTTAACTTGGATTCTAGAGTTTCCTTATTAGCTTGAACCTGTAGCTTTTCTCCCGAAATTATCTGGTCTAAAGCTTTACCAAAAACCCTACTAAATTTTTGTATTCTATATTCATAACCTGCTATTATTAATATAATAACGCAAATAAGAATACCAATAATTACAAACAACCAACTATTCAAAATGTTCACCTACCCATGTATAGCCAAGCCCATAAACTGTTTTAATATACTTATGCTCCTTATCCTCAAGCTTGCTTCTTACACGATTTATATTCACAGTCAACGCATGTTCATCCACAAAATTCCCACTGTTATCCCAAAGTTTTTCCAAAATCATCTGTCTGGTTACAACTGCCCCTCCATTAGTCATAAGTACTTGAAGCAGCTTAAATTCTGTCGGTGTTAAAGAAAGTATTTCGTTACCCTTTTTTGAAATAAAATTATCAAAATCTATATAAAGATAACCATCTTCATAAACTTTATCCTTCTTTGCACTTGTTGTACGCTTCAATATTGCCTGAACCCTTTTCCTCAAGAGGACATTGCTAAAGGGTTTTGTAACATAATCATCTGCTCCAGCCTCAAATCCATTAACCTGGTCAATAATTAAATCTCTTGCAGTTAAAAATATTACTGGAATATCTTGAAGCTTCTTAATTTCTCTGCAAACCTGAAATCCATCACCGTCAGGCAAATTCACATCCAAAATTGCTAAATCTATACTACTTTTCTCCACAGCTTCTAACGCCATCCTACAACTTGAAACTGCTATAACCTCATATCCCTCTGCTTCTAAATCAAATGTTAACCCAATTCTTAATCCATTATCATCTTCCAAAATTAAAATAGTGTTTTTCTTCATCGTCATCCCCTCTTTACTGTCCTTACGTTCTTCCCAATTTTAGAACTTAATTAACTATTTATTGTTAATCCCTATTCTCTTTATCTCTTCCCATTTTCCAAATGAAATATATAACTAAAACTACAATAATAAACCCAAATATAATTCTCAATCCCAAACCTATAACCATACCAAAAATGCCAAATATACCACCAACGATACTCCCTATTAGTCCAAGGACACTTCCAATTATACCTGCTACCCCTCCAAAGATCGCAATAATTCCTCCGAATAATTCAAGGAGTAACTTTCCCACAAAGGCAACAACCCCTACTCCAAAAGCTACACCCAGTATAGCAATACCTATTCCTAATATAGCTACTATAATACCAAATACTTTCATATAAAACTTACCTCACTTTTTTCCTTAACTCATTTACCTGCTTTAATAGTATATTATACTCTTTAAGTTTTTCCTCCTTCTTTTCTTCACTTTTTTCTATGGATAAAAGTGAAATAACCTCAGACAGCCTGTTTTCCAAAACCATTAGCTGCTCTCTATTTATCTTTACCTCTGTTTCAATTATTGGTTTATTTTTTTCTTTTAAATATTCCTCATAGGTTCCATTAAACTCTTTTATAGTTTCATTCTCAATGTCTAAAATGTAATCACACACATTACTAATGAATTTTCTATCATGGGATACTATAAGAACAGTTTTATCTGTTGTGCTTAATGCTTCCTCAAGAGCTTCCATAGATTTAATATCTAGATAATTTGTCGGTTCATCCAGAACAAGTACATTATTATCTCCTAAAAGAATTTTACATAGTGCTACTTTTACTCTTTCACCACCACTTAAGTCCCCAACTTGCTTATGAACCTGTTCTCCCTTAAAACCAAAGCCATCTAAGTTAATTCTAATAAAGCTTTGATCATATGCGCTATCCTCTATAATATTTTCAAGAATTGTTTTCTCATCCTTTAAAATATCCTGACTTTGATCAAAGTATCCTACTACAACCTTATTATTTATTCTAATATCACCACGAGCTTCAATATCACTATTTTTAATACCCTGTTCACTTAAAACAACCTTTAAAAGGGTAGTTTTCCCCTTTCCATTCCCCCCAATAATAGCTGTCTTTTTCCCTCTTTTAACTTTAAATGACACTCCATTAAAAAGATTTTTTTCTCCTGCCATTAAAAATAAATCCTTAACTTCAATAACATTCTTTGAAACTATCTCTTTTCCATCAGATACCCTGATATTTATTTTTCCTTCTGTCTTTGGCCTTTCCTTTACTTCTAAATGTTCTATTCGACTTCGAAGTGCTTTAATATTACCTTCTAAGTTACTTTTAGCCTTTTGATCTCCCATCTTGTGAAGTCTTGCCTCGGAATTTCCCATTCTCCTTGGGGCTTTTCGAATACTGTCACGAAGCCCTTGCTTAACCAATACAGCCTCTTCAAGTCTTCGCTTCTCTGTTACATAGCCCTCATACTCTCTGCTTTTTCTTTCTTTTTCCTCTGCCTTAAGCTCCACATACTTAGAATAATTCCCTTTATAAAATTTCAGCTTACCTTCTTCAATTTCAATAATAATATTGCATAAAGCATCAAGAAACTCTCTATCATGGGAAACTAAAAGCATTGCCCCTCTGTGAGCCTTAAACATATCTTCTAACACTTTAATACTTCCTCTATCTAAATTAGAAGTTGGCTCATCAGCTATTACAAGTTTTTTATTTTCACTTAAAGCTTCAGAAATCCTCAGCTTTACCTTTTCCCCCCCAGATAAATACTCTTCATATTCTCCTGGTGCATTAAGAACACTTTTCAGTTTGCTATTTTTAACTGTTCCTATATAATCTTCACGCTGGCTGATATAAGCATAACTGTTAGTCAAATAAATCTGCCCTTCCTCCACCTTACATATACCTAAAAGTGTCTTTATGAGAGTAGTTTTACCTGCCCCATTTTCTCCAACAAGTCCAATTCTATCATTCTCAAGAATTTCCAATTTATCAATATCTAAAATTAATCTATCTCCAAAATATTTTTTTACCTTATTAAATGATGCTAATACCATAAAAAAAATCACTCCTATTCTTGTCAGGAGAGATTATCGCTAAAAATGGCATAACTGCAGAATTTTAGCCATAATCCTCACCCATAAATTTAACCATCACAAATAAAACCTACTTAAAGTAAGCTTTTAAATTTAATGATTGGTTTAAAATTTCTTGGTTTTTGATTATAACTTCATTCTCCTATACCATTACCTTTCTTAAATTAACATCTAAAGTAACCACATTAACAAGGTCAATTAGACTTTTACTATAAAATATAATATATATTTATTATATTAATAATATCCATGAAATGTCAAACATCATTTCATGGATATTGTTTATTTTTATTATTTCCAAAGTGGCTTATCTTCAAACTTCACTTCTGGTATATTACAACCATGTAGTTCAAAAACTATTATTTCATTTTCTCCTACTTTTAAAAGTGGGTATGGGACATAAAGATTTAACTGTGGGCCAACATTCCAGTATCTCCCTAAATTAAATCCATTAATAAACACAATCCCCTTATTGAAGTTTTCTAGAGTTATAAATGTATCTGCTATATCCTCTTCTTTATCAATTAACAGGCTCCCTTTATAGAAAGCAGGTCCTTTAACTTTTTCATTTTTAAACTCCAATTTTGATAAATCCTTCATTTCTAAATTCCACACATCAACCTCATGAAGAAACTGACCTTGTAATCTTACTCCTTCAGTTATACCCTTGAAATCTTTAATATATGGGCCATAATTTATTCTTCCCATGTTTTCAACTAGAATATCTAGCTTTAAGCCTTCCTTTGGAACCTTTACCAAAAGCTTCAAATTATCCATTTTAAATTTTTCATTCATAAGCTGTGGCTCTCTACTTCTATAATAAACGGCTGCTTCCTCACCATTTATAAATACTTGAGCTCTGTCATGAACTTCATCAATGGATAAAGGCAACTCTTCTATTGGTCCCTCCAGAACTTTAGAATACAAAGTATATCCATATTCCTGTCCATAAGCTTCCATATTGTTTATGTAAGTACTTTTTATTGAATTAGCTAGATTATCTAAGTTATCAAACAAGCTACAACAATGCGAAAGCTCTACCTTCCCATAAGCCTTCTTTACCGAATTCTTTGGAATATCCATGTCTATCTTGCCAAAATATCTTTCCATTGAAGCCCTTACCCCAAGATATTTATCTGTGACATCCCCTGCTTCAGTTAAAATTGAATCATAATCATAGCTTGTAATAGTTGGCATATATTTATCTGTAAAATTTGCTCCATTCATAAAACCAAAGTTAGTTCCTCCATGGAACATATAGAAGTTAACATTAGCTCCTCTTTCAAGCATTATCTCAAAATTTTCTATAACATCCTTACTTGCTCTTTTATGGTGTATACCCTCCCAATGGTCAAACCATCCAATCCAATACTCCATGCACATTAAAGGCATATCCTTTTGATGCTCCTCTAACTTATCAAAGGCTTCATCAGATTTTGAACCAAAGTTTACTGTTTTATAAACGTCTTCTAAGGTTCCACCCTTAAGCATGTAATCCGTAGGTCCATCTGATGTGAATAAAACTGTATTTACACCTCGTCTTATAAGGCCTCTCTTAATGTATTCTAAATAAGCTTTATCATTCCCATAACTTCCATACTCATTTTCCACCTGTACAGCAATAACTGGTCCACCATTAGTGCATAGGTGTGGAACTAACCTTGGAACGAACTCATCAAACCACCTATCCACATGCCTCAAATATTTTTCATCCATGCATCTTAATTTTATATTTTTATCCTTTAATAGCCAACCTGGAAGCCCTCCCATTTCCCATTCAGCACATATGAATGGTCCTGGTCTTACAATAACCATTAAATCTAGCTTCTCAGCAGTCTCTATAAACTCATTTAAATCGCAAAAACCATCGAAAACAAAATTTCCTTCCTTTGGTTCATGAATATTCCATGGCACATAAGTCTCAACAGTATTAAATCCACAAGCCTTCAGCTTCAACAGTCTATCTTCATACTGCTCCTTAAACATTCTGAAGTAATGAATTGCTCCACTGATAAGCCTTACTTCTTCCCCATTTCTATAAAATTTTTTTCCTTTGATTTTAAAATCCATATCCTTAAGCCCCCTAGTTTAAATTTTAAATAAATATCCTTTGAATTGGAAAGTATTTTATTTCTATACTATTAATCTTTATTAAAAATTATTTTTTGCAATAATATCACAAAATACATATATTCCTTATATAAATTTAAAATCCTTCTTTTTATTAAAAGTTATACTCATATTAAAAAGAAAATCTCCAATAAAATCCGACGATCTTATTAGAGATTTTTATTATTACTTATTTACTTTTAGTTAGACCTAATCTCAATCCATCTATCATCATATAATCTTATCTTTGCTCCAAGATCAATGAAGTATTCACATTTATCTAGATACTCTTGTGATGGATAAGCCACTGGATCTTCCTTTACCTCATCATCTAAAAGCTCAAATGCAGCTTTATTAGGTGTAGAATATCCAACATAATCAATGTTAGTAAGTGCATTTTCTGGATCTAGTATAAAGTTAATGAACATTTCTGCATAATCCTTATTTTCTGCGCTCATTGGAATGCACATTGAGTCAATCCACCTGTTAGTTCCATTTTTAGGTGTTGCATATGCCAAGTTTTCATTTTGATCCATTAAAGTTATGGCATCTCCTGAATACACAATACCCATAGCCGCTTCCTCACCTAAAAGTCTATCTTTTCCGTCATCATTAGCATAAGCTAAAACTAAGGCCTTTTGCTTAATTAATAAATCTCTTGCTTCATCAAGTTCCTTTTCATCAGTTGTATTAACTGAATATCCAAGCTTCATTAAAGCAATCCCAAAGGTATCTCTAACTGAATCAAGCATTAAAAGATTCTCCTTATATTTTTCATCCCAAAGAATATCCCAGCTGTCAACCTCTTCATCTACCATGGTTGTGTTATATAGAATTCCAAAGGTACCCCAAAAATATGGAACGCTGTACTCACTAGTGGGATCATATACTGGATTTAAAAAGTCTTCATCAATATTTTTATAATTTGGTATGTTATTATAATCAATTTTTTGAAGTAAACCTTCATTAATCATCTTTGAAACCATATAATCCGATGGAACAATTAAATCATATTTAGATCCACCATTTCTAACCTTTTGATACATTATCTCATTAGTTTCAAAGGTTTCATATACAACTTCAATTCCAGTCTCTTCTTCAAACTTTTCTAACAAAGATTCGTCGATATAGTCTCCAACATTATATATATTTAAAACTTCCTTTGAAGGTTTAGTCCCACAGCCTGTAAACAGTGCAGAGAACGTAACCAATGAAGTGATTAAAGCCAAAATTTTTTTATTTACTTTCATTTTTGTCCCCCTTCACTGCAGATTGTTTTTTATTGGCTAATAAAAGTAAGGATAAAACTGTAATGAACATTAATGTACTAAGTGCATTAATCTCTGGTTTAATTCCTCTCTTAGCCATTGAATAAACCTCAATTGACAGGTTTGTAACTCCATTTCCTGTATTAAAGAAACTGATTATAAAGTCATCAATTGACATTGTAAATGCAATTAGAAAGCCTGAAACTATACCTGGCTTTATTTGAGGTATTACAACCTTCCATAGAGTGTATAATGGCTTTGCGCCTAAATCCATAGCAGCATTTTCTATATTATCAGGCATCTGCTTAAGCTTAGGAAGTACTGATAAAACTACGTATGGAATATTAAAAGTTATATGCGCTAACAGCATAGTTGCAAAGCCAAGGTTCATATTAAAAAATATGAACAGAATCATAAGTCCTATAGCTGTAACTATATCTGGATTTAAAACAGGAAGGTAGTTAATGTTTAAGAGAAATGTCTTCTTTGCTCCCTTCATTTTATTTATTCCAATAGCACTAATAGTTCCTATTATTGTTGCAATTGTAGCTGCAAGTACTGCCACTACTACTGTAGTTATAAGTGCAGAAATTATTCTCTCATTATGAAATAACTGCTTATACCACTTAAAAGTAAAACCATTCCACTTTGCCATAGACTTTGAATCATTAAATGAAAAAAGTGCTAGAGCAAAGATTGGTGCGTACAAAAATATAAATACTAAAACTAAATATATATTAGATGCCGCTTTTTTAGCTTTTACCACATTACTCTACCTCCTTTTCCTCTGCCTTCATCATCGTCATCTGAGAACTTAGATGTAAGAGCCATACAAATTAATATTAATATCATCATTAATATGGATACTGCTGAACCGAAATTCCAGTTACCCATAGTCGTAAACTGTTGTTCAATTAAGTTACCAATAAGCATCTGCTTTCCCCCACCAAGAAGCTGTGAAATTACGAAGGTCGATACTGCCGGCATAAATACCATAGTTATACCTGAAATAACCCCTGGCATACTTAAAGGAAATACAACCTTAACGAAAGCTGTAAATTTACCTGCCCCTAAATCATAGGCAGCATTAATTAAGTCCTGATCCATCTTAGACAGTGATGTATATACTGGCAATACCATAAATGGTAAGAAGTTATACACCATACCAAGAAGAATAGCTGAATTTGTATATAAAATATCTATAGGATTTAATCCTATGGTAGTTAATAAATTATTGATTAAGCCGTTTCTTCCTAAAATTGCAAGCCATGCGTAAGTTCTAAGAAGAAAATTCATCCACATAGGAAGAATGAAAAGCATTATAAGAAGACCTCTTTTATGCTCTGCTTTTTTCGCAATTATATAAGCTACTGGATATCCAATTAAAAGGCAAAGCATTGTGGATTGTAATGCAAGCCAAATTGATCTTCCAAATACTTTAACGTAAATTGGATCCATTAACCTTCTAAAGTTATCTAAAGAAAACTTAACACCTGAACCATCTGTAACAGTAAAAGCAAAATAAAAAATTAATAGAAGTGGTACAATTATAAAAATTGTACTCCAAAGTACATAGGGATAAGCTAACCAGGATCTTTCTTTTTTCATTCTACTCATCTCCTGACTTTTTCATAATATGAATATCCTCTGGATATATATCCATACCTATTTCTTCACCTACTGCTATATTTTTTGTAGTGTGAATTATAAAAGTCATATGCTTTTCTTCTACCTCTAGTTCATAGTGAACACCTTTAAACACTGTAGATTTAACAACCCCTGTAAGATGTCCTTTTTCTTTAGAAACAATCTTCACGTCCTCTGGTCTTATTACCACATCTATATCTTCATTTTTGCTAAAGCCCTTATCAACACATTCAAATAATCTTCCACAAAACTGAACCTTATAATCTTCTAACATGACTCCTTCAGTTATATTACTTTCTCCAATAAACTTGGCAACAAATCTATTTTCAGGTTCATTGTATATATCTTCTGGAGTTCCCATCTGTTGAATAATACCCTTATTCATAACAACCACTGTATCAGACATAGTTAACGCTTCTTCTTGGTCGTGAGTTACGAAGATAAATGTAATTCCAAGCTGTTTTTGAATTCTCTTAAGTTCAATTTGCATTTCTTTTCTTAACTTAAGGTCAAGTGCTCCTAGTGGCTCATCAAGAAGTAATACCCTTGGCTCATTAACTATCGCTCTAGCTATAGCAATTCTCTGCTGCTGTCCACCACTTAAAGAATCTGTTTTTCTTTTTTCAAAGCCTTCAAGATCTACAAGCTTTAAAACCTCTTTAACCTTTGCATCTATTTGCTCCTTTGGTAATTTCTTTATCTTTAATCCAAAGGCAATATTCTCATATACATTCATATGTGGGAAAAGTGCATACTTCTGAAATACAGTATTGATTTGTCGCTTATATGGCGGTAAGTCATTAATTTTATTGTCTTCAAACAATACTTGACCTTCATCACAGCTTTCAAATCCAGCAATTATCTTTAATGTTGTAGTCTTCCCACAACCACTCGGTCCAAGTAATGTAACAAACTCATTCTTCTTTATATCTAAACTTAAATTATCTAATACCTTAAGGTCCTCAAAAGTCTTAGATATATTTTTTATCTCAATTATATTCTCAGTCAATATAAACACCTCTTTTTCCAAATAATAAATTCTATTTTCCTTCTTCACTTAGAAAGAAGGTGGTGTACTTACCCATATTACCGTTGCCTCAGTTTTCCCTGCATTTTCTATGTAGTGATTAGCCTTAGGCTTGAAATAAAAGCTTTCTCCCTTACGTATTCTATATACCTTATCTCCCAAATGAAGATTAATAATACCATGTAAAACCAGACCAAATTCTTCACCTTCATGAGGTTCTTCCTCTTTATATCTTCCCTTTGGTTCTAGTATCAACATTATAGGTTCCATTTCATTCTTTTGAGCATCAGGTACAAGCCATTTTAATCTATATTTTAAATCTTCATCTTCCGTTTCAAACATATCATCATCAGTAAACTTAACTCTTTCATTAACCTTTTCACTGAAAAACTCATTTAAGTTTGTTCCTAGAATTTGAAGTATGTCCATCAATGTAGCTATTGAAGGTGATGTAAGATCATTTTCAATTTGGGAGATGAATCCCTTAGATAATTCACATCTATTCGCAAGCTCTTCTTGGGTTAATTGCTTCTCAATTCTAAGCCTTTTAATCTTCTCGCCAATTTGCACAATTACACCTCCACTTTGTGTATTATATCTAAACTTTAGGTTTATTTTTACTAAACAAACAATATTATTTTATAGCTATCTACATGAAAAATCAATATATTTCTAAAACTTTTTTGAAATTTTAAGATTTTTTTTATCGTCCTTAGCCTTGATTCTATCTGACTCTTACTCAAAATGGTTTATATTAAAATATCCTATGTTTAGTAATACTAAGTATTTACTCAAAAATCATCGCTTTTTTATTTTTCTCACATAATTAAAGTTAAATTTAAAATTAAGTTTAATTATACTAAGTAAAATAAATACTATCCTTTATACCACTTGAAATAACTAGTGTTTCATTAATATAAAATAAAAAGGCAGTAAAACCATCTATGGTTTTACTGCCATCTTAATCCCATTAATTACATTGTTCAATTTCCTCAATAACCCTATCAAACTCTCTTACTTCAACCCAGTCATATAGGTTTATATTTTCTTTACTATGGAAGGTTTTAAAATCCTCTATAGCAACCGTCTTCTTTATTTTTTCCTCTATTTCAATAGCCATAAACTCATTGTTACAATCACATATTTCAGTGATTTCACCAAATTCTATTTCCTCATCTCCATAGTAGAAAATAACTCCACTTGCCGTAAGCCTATTAAATAAATCAATTAACTTTTCCTTAAGACTATCCACTTTAATTCCTTCCTTCAAGTGATATGCTTTTTTGCTTATGTATATTTCTAACTAAACTCTCTATTTAAAATTTCGTAAATATCCTTTATAACTTGCTCATCAATTCTTCTTTTTTGCCATATCTCCTGCTGCCTTACCCCTTGACCAATAAGCATGTTTAAGCCACCAACAACTTTTTTACCTAATGCTTCAGACTTACTCATTAATATAGTCTTTGATGGATTATAAATTAAATCTACTATAGTGTCATATTTACTAATAATCTCATCTTCTATTGGGCACGCGTCTTCATTAGGAAACATACCAATAGGGGTAGCATTTATTAAAACCTCACCACTAATGTTTTCAAGCTGGTTATAGCTGATTATTTCCAAATTATCTTCTTTTATTCCTTTTGCATTTTCTGGTGTTCTACTTACAATGTAAATTTTATTAACTTTATTATCCTTTAAGTACTGTAGTACAGCTTTTGTTACTCCACCATTTCCTAATACTACTACTGTCTTACCTTCTAGCTCTACTTTATTTGTTTCTATCAAATGACCAAAGCCAAAGTAATCAGTATTGTACCCATGAAGCTCCTCACCATCTAAAGCAATAGTGTTTACTGCTCCGATTTTTTCCGCCTCAGGTGAAATTACATCTAGATGTTTCATAATAATAGATTTATATGGAATTGTTACACTTACACCTTTTATTTTCAAAAGTTTCATCGCTGAAACAAACTCCTCAACTTTTTCTCTTGGAACTTCGAAAAGTCTATAGGCTCCTTCAACTCCAATTTCTTCAAATATCATATTATGTATTCTTGGTGATAGACTATGTCCTAATTTTTCACCTAAAACTCCGTAAAATTCAACCATAAATAGTACCCCTTCTCCATGCTTTTTAGTTACTTAAGCCTCTTAATTACTTCTTTCTGCAGTTCCCTGCTAAGCTCCATTATTCCAATAAAAAATCTTCTTGCTAATATTTCATATCTATCATCTTTTAATCTATGTACATTGTTTGAAATAACTTGAGACTCTCGCTCACCATTATAAATTGGAAGGTTATTTTCAGCTTTGTACTCTGCTACTTTAGCAGCTACATTCATTCTTCTCTCAAACAGCTCAATAAGCTGCTGGTCTATTTCATCAATTTCTTTCCTACAATTCTCTAATTCATTCATTATTGTCACAACCTCTCTAAATTAATATATAATTCTTTAGGTTACTAATGAGTATATAAACATATAATTTATAAAACCCATTTATACTTTAATACACATCTAATTATCATTAGAAAGTGTTCCTTTATAATAATACCACTTATATTTTTAATTTCTAGTTTGTTTATAGTAATTTAATTTTGTAAACCTTCTCGAATTTTGCAAAAATTTTATAAAAAAATCATTAAATATCTAATAAATTTAGTAATTTCAATAACAAAGAGCTATTTGATACTTATGTCTCAAACAGCCCTCAAAATTATATTAACTTATCTTTGAAAATACCTTATCCTTAAAACTAACCACGGCCTTAGTAAGCCAGCTTCTGTTTTCTTCTTCTATTCGCTTTCTCTCTGCTTCTTCTTTTTCTAAATTCTCTTTATATTGATGAATTGCTAATGCAAAAATAGGTTCAAGAAGATTCTTCGTGTCCTCATATCCTCTTTCAATTCTTTTATCTTTAGCTTCTTCATCAAGATTCAACAAGCCTTCTAAAACCTTATTCTCCATTTCTGATGGGACAATAGAAATTATTTTAGCCTTTGGGAATAGTTCTCTTTCAATTTTAGCTTCTTTAGATAAAAGAACCGCGATTATAATATCACATTTCTCATCATAAAGAGGTTTAATCGGAGTATTGTCAACTAGCCCACCATCTAAATATTTTTTTCCTAAAATCTCTGCACTTTCATAAATCATCGGCAAGGATGATGATGCTAAAATCATATCTCTAGCAGTTTCCTCATCATAATCATTAATTCTAAAATACTCTGCTTTAAATTCTGTTGTTTCAGTACATGAAACGTAGCAGTTTACCCCTGTTGATTTAAGTTTCTGGAAATTCATATACTTACTTATCATTTCTATGGCTCCATCCCTCGGCACATCTCCCTGCTCGAGGAGCTTTGGCATATGTTTTCTCACTACCTCTAAAGTTCTACTACCTATTGCTAATGTAACCCCCTTTTTAATTAATTCCTTATTATTTATAGGTAGAAGCTTTTCTAAGGTTACTTCCTCCCACATCTTTAAGGCTTCCTCATAATCATTTTGAGCGAAAAGCATGGCATTCATCGCACCTATTGATGCACCTGATACCGCTGTGACATACTTATCAATACCTAACTCATTAATAGCCTTCCAAACACCAAGTTCATAGGCGCCCTTACCTCCACCGCCTGATAACACTAAACCTACTTTCATCTTGTAATGCTCCCCCTTACAAAAATCTCTTACTACAATATTAATTTATATATTCTCATTGATAAATCTTGAAACTACCTCTTCATATATATTTTTATCCTTGCTATAACAAGTATTATGCATTCCATCCTTCACAATATATATAGCCTTATGGTCCTTTTTTGCCCTATACATATCTATCCCCATTCTACATGGTACTAACTCATCCATATCCCCATGAATAAATAGTATTGGTATATTACTACCTTTAACTATGTCAATTGGACGTACATCCTTCATTCCAAAACCACACTTACTCTTAATTTTTCTACAAGTTAGCTTATAGAACGGAAATACAGGTATCTTGTGTTTGTGCAGCTTACTTTTCAAAAGTTCTTCAGCGTCAGAATATCCTGCTTCAGAAATTATAAACTTAACTTTGCCTTCTCCTTCAACAGAATATAGCAGTGCAGTTGCCGCACCCATAGAATGTCCATGAATTCCTATAACACAATTGCCACCAAACTTTTCAATCATTAAATTAACCCATAAGTTTAAATCCCTTACCTCATAACTCCCATAAGTAGTATATTTACCTTCACTTTCTCCATGACTTCTTTGGTCAACAAGAAGTATATTAAACCCCTTCTCTATAAAAAAATCAATGTACTGGCAAGACCTATGATGATCAACACTATATCCATGCAGAAAGATTATTATTGAATTACTTTCCTTATAGCACTCTAAATAATGTGCTGTCAGCTTAAATCCATCATCACTTTTAATAGTTAATTTTTCAAACTGCTGCTTATAATAATGTTTTCTATCATAAACATTAGTGTACTCCATAAGTCTAAAAATTTCATCACTGGACCTTTTTTTCTCTAAAACTGCATACCCAAACATTATATCTCTAGCTTTTATTAAAAATATTATAAACAACATTACAATTAATGTAAATAAAAGCATTTCACTTTTCACCTCTAACTCATAACTTTTGTATCAAATCATAGATTTAGATTCTTATTTATATAAAAAAGCCTGTATTTAATACAAGCTTTTTTATTTTCTTAGAGTTAGTAATGCCCTATTTATTTAAATTGTAATTACATAACTACCTAGTAAATACTATATTATTTTCCACGCTCAGTTCTTCATTAAATACGTATCCATCTTCATTAAATTTTTTCACCTCTTCAATAGAGTCAATCCCATTTTTTATTATGTAGGATACCATCGCCCCTCTTGCTCTTTTCGCATAAGTTCCAATAACTTTAAATTGTCCACTTCTGTTTTCTTTAAATTCAACATCAAAGATTTCTATATCTTTTAGTTTATTTCTATCTAAAGTTTTTGAATACTCTAAGGAAGCTAAGTTTAAAATAACTTTCTTCTCCTGCTTACTTACATCCTCCAAAATATTGTCAGTTATTTTTTCTGTCCAGTATGAATATAAGTCCTTATTTCTAGCACTTTTAACCTTCGTAGCCATTTCAAGTCTATATTCCTTTATTTTATCTAACGGCTTTAAAACACCATATAACCCTGATAAAATTCTAAGATGATCTTGAGCAAATTCAACCTGTTCTTCTGAATAATCAAAAGGATTCATAGATTTATACACATCTCCACTAAAACTAAAAAGAGCTTCTTTGCTAATCCCTTCCTCCTTATGAAAATTCATATATCTATCATAATTTATTTCAGCCAGTTTCTCACTAATCTTCATAATCTTCATTAATTCCTCTTGGCTATAAGTTTTTAATATCTCTGCTAATTCCATTGCTTCTTCCAAAAATACTGGCTCTGTTGCTTTATTTATTCTATACTCTCTCTGCATATCCAGAGATTTTGTTGAAGATATTATAGTTATCATACTTTTCTCCTTTTAATCTTTAAATTCGCCTCCAAAAAGTGACAATCCAAATCTTCGCTTTGGTCAGTGGAACTTCCACTATGTGCATCTATGATTTGTCTAAGGCAAACTTACTCATTCGAATGCATATGGGAATGAGTTTACTTTATAACAATCCCCATAATCTTTGATAATGATAATGCCTGCATAGGAGTAACGATAATTCCATATAAATCCCTGACCTCACCAATTAATCCCTCAATATCACAAGAGGTAAAATCTATTCCCTTTACCCCTGCCTTTGAAATATCAAACCTTCTCATAGTTACACCATTAAATTCTACCCCTGAAACTTTGCAGCTCTCTATACTGCCGCTATTTAATGTGCTATTTTTAATCTCTACATTCTTTAAAGCTGCAAATGCAAAGTTAGCGTAATCACAATTACATTCCTCAATTTTCACATTTTGAAGGGTGCTGTCAGCAAAATTAGCACCAACTAGTTTACAATTTTTAAATTCAACCCTATGAATTATCCCATTACTAAAATCCACATTAGATAAATCACAGTTTTCAAAAATAACATCTGTCAAATCTATATGTCTAAGCTTTGAATTAGTTATATTTACATTCTTAAAAATACACTGTGAAAATTCAACATGCTCTGCAATCTGATCATACATATCGCAGCTATCAAAATGTATTTCCTCATAAAGTTCATCATCCTCTAAATTTCTATCCAAAATATCAATAAGCTTTAAATCCTCAATTATCTTTGGTGCTATTACCTTGTTTATTACTTTTTTACCCATAATCATTTCACAGAAGTTAAGCTTCTGTTTTCCTCCACCCTGAAATATTCTAAATAAATTATATAATAGCATCTGAAAATATAAAACCTCTTATAAAAAATCTATAAAAATTAAAAAAGGAACAAAGCACACTTGCTTCATTCCTATTAAACGTATTATTATCTATTATCATCATCTTTATTATTATGGTCGTCTACATAATTAATATCATCTACTTATATATACAAATTATTTTTCAACCTTTGGTACCTTTTTTGTGTTTAAATAAAATTTCATGGGAATTAAGGCTAAAAAGTTTAATATTAGGCATAGAATTAATGCTGACTCTAATGATATCTTTGCTGCTGCGGAAATGATTATATTTAACAATGCTGCAGTTATATTGGACATCATTGCATATACAGAAAGAATTGTAGCTCTCTGCTGCGTTGATATGCTTTGATTTTTTATAGTTTCAGTGATTGGCTGCGTTATGGCAAAAGCCCCTTCAATGCTAAAGATTAAAGAAATTGTAACAATGGCAATACGGCTTTTTATCAATACTAAGTTGCATATAATAACAAAACACAAAGCACCCTTTAATAATTTTTCTTCTCCAATCTTTCTTTTGACTTTATGAGCTCGTACTGATATAAAAGTTGCAACCTGCATTAAAGCTGTAAGAATTCCAAACCACTGCATATTAATTCCACTCTTAATATACAGTGGCTGATTGAAAAAAACACATATGCTATGAGTCGTCTCACTTAAAACTGCTACTGCAATAATAAATCCAACAATTCTTTTATTTGAAGCAGCCAATTGCAGATTTTTTACTATACTCTTAATGTCACACTCATCATGCCTTTCAACTTGATGACTATCCTTTAAAGCAAAGCTTAATAAAAAGGCCAACGCATATGGAATTATGGTCGCAAAAGCTAATAAATCAATTGATATTTTAACTAAAATCCCACTAAACAAAGCTGATATCAAAAATCCAGCTGTACTCATTGCTCCATAAATACCAAACACTCTATCACTTTCTGATTTGTCAATAGACGAATAAATTAAAGCACTATCACAACCTGATATTCCTGAAATAGCAATTGCCGCTGCTATTGACTCCATTAAAAATCCTAGAAATGAATGTGCTAAAGAAAAAATAATCTTGGACACTAAAAATATCCCATAGGAAATTATTAAGGTTTTCTTATACCCAATTTTATCTCCGATGATACCCCATGGAATCTCAAAGACTAACATAAGAATCATGAAGATACTTTCAAGTAAAAAAATCTCACTTAAGCTAATACCTCTAGCTTCTCTAAAAACCACTGAGAATGCTCCATAAAAAACTATTCCCTGCAGAAAAGAAATAGCATATAATATATATTTATTATTTTTCATAACCGTCCTCCTATTAATTACACGACAAATAAACCTATATAGAATAGGCATTTTAAATTATTGCTCCATCAGTCTTGTAATCAATGGTTAAGTGCGGCCATTATGGCATTCCCCTTTCTAAGTACATTTTAATTTATAAATATTATAACTTACCTTATGACTATTTTCAATTTATTACACATTGATATATTTTTGGTAAAACATCTCCATAATTCATATTCTTCCTCAAAAACCTAATAAACTTGCAACTCCATCAAATAATCTACCCATGCTTGAGCATAAACTGTACCTTTTTTTATTTTCAATACTCATTAATACAACATCTATATTCTTATTACTCATAACACATCTCCAAATCTATTTTTATAAATATATTCTAATAATTTTCATCTATGTTTTATTTCTATACGTTTTAATAATTAATCACCATTAATCTCTAAGGCTAATAAACTAATATTATAATTTTATATTTATTGGAGGTGCTTTATGGCTCCTTTTAGAATTATCTCCTTTGATGGCGGCGGAATAAGAGGTGCCCTTTCAACCCGGATTTTAAAACGATTATGTGAAAAATATCCTGAACTTTTAAATAAAACTAGTCTTTTTGCTGGAACCTCAACAGGTGCCTTAATTGCACTAACTCTTGCCTCTGGCAAAGACAGTGAGTTTATAGATACCCTCTATAATTATGAAAATATCAAAACCATATTCACTCCTGCTCACTTTAACCCATTTAGACCTAAGTACAGTAATAAAAATCTAAAACATATGCTTTCTTCCGTCTTCCCTGAAAACCTAACAATTGGAGAACTCCCTAAATATGTATTCGTACCTGCATTCAATGTAACAGGGTATACCGCAAATTCATGGCAATCAGTTTTTTTTAATAACTTAACTAAAGGGAAGCTTTCAAATGCCAAAGTAATAGATGTTGCCCTTGCAAGTTCCGCAGCTCCAACTTATTTTCCATCACATAAAAACTTTATTGATGGTGGTGTAATAGACAATAGTCCATCTGCATCTTCTATGATATCTACGCTTAAGATACTTAAACCCAAACATAGATTATCTGATTTTCGTGTTCTATCTATTGGTACGGGTCAAACCTTAGATTCTATAAAAAACAGCACCAGCACATGGGGTTCCCTTCAATGGGCGTTATATCCAACAACTAAACTGCAATTACCCCTAGTTTCAATTTTATTGATGAATGATATACCTTTAGCTGATATGTACTGTCAAGAATTAATCGGAATGAACTATCATCGCATCAACCCTATCCTTAATCATGAAGTTCCCATAGATGACTACAAAAAGGTACCTTTTCTCAAAACTTCTGTAGATAACTTAGATTTATCGGATTGTTACCGCTATATTGAAAATTATTTTTTTAAGTAATAAAAGGTGTATTGTGATTGAGTTGAAACTCTCAATCACAATACACCTTTTATATACTATTCAATACAGCAACCGTTGCATTAACCATAACCTTTTGAACTTCATCAATGGGAAGCTCCATATTATTACAAATCCATTGTGAAATAAGGTTTGCACCAGCTCCAATTATATATTGAAATACGCACTCTATTTCTATATCTGATGCATATGGCTTAGATGCTTTTATACCATTAATTATTGTGTCCTTTAACAAAAAAGTTACTTCATTCACTGCACTCTGAGTATATCCACTTTTTTGCATAACCCTCAATAAATTTTTATTTCCTTGAATAGCTTTAAGGGCTTCTGAAAATATGTTTTCTACATTAAAAACCTGGTTAACCTCCATAGTTTTTTTTATTTCTGCAAAAAAAGAACCTTTTATTTGTAAAAATAAATCTGGTACATCTTTATAATACTTATAAAAAGTCCCTCTATTAACATCAGCAACATTACATACTTCAGTAACCGTAATAGAATCAAGTGGTTTATCATCTAAAATCTTTAAAAATGCCTCCTGAATTGCTGCTTGAGAATATTTTGAACGACGATCTAAATGTGAACTTACCATGAATTTCTTCCTCCTAATGAACAATTCTTAATAAATTGTCTATAAACATACAAAAGTTTGCCATATTAATTATTGTTTTGAATTTATAACATAATTATAATAAACACATGTATATTAGTAAACAATTGTTCATTAAAATTCAAATGTTCACAAGGAGGAATTACAAATTGAATCTTCTATCTAACTTTGTTGTTAAAAGAAAAAAACAAATTACTATATTTTTTATACTGGCTATGTTCATTTGTGCAGGCTTATTCTTCATTGTTCCCATCAATTATAATATGACTGATTACCTGCCTGATGAGGCTAACTCAACTGTAGCACTAAATATAATGGAATCTGAATTTGAACAAGCTATTCCAAACCTAAATGTAATGGTTGAAAATTTAACCATTACAGAGGCATTAAATCTCAAGGATAAAATATCAAATGCAGATTACGTAAAAGAAGTACTTTGGCTTGATGATACTATGGATTTGAAAATTCCATTAGAAATGCAGAGTACTAAAGATGTTGAAGCTTATTACAAAGACTCTACCGCACTTTTTATGGTTACCGTAGAGGATGGAAACGAACAGGCTGCAATAGCTGCAATTGAAACCACCATAGGAAAAGACTGCTTTATATCTGGTCCAGCAGCTGAACAAGCAGATGCTCAAAAGACTTCATCTCAAGAAGCAATAAATTCTATTATAGTTCTTGTCCCATTAATTATTTTAATCTTAATTCTAGCTACTACAAGCTGGATTGAACCAATTTGCTTTTTACTTACAATGGGAGCAGCAGTACTTATTAATTTAGGTACAGGATATTTCTTAGGGGGTATATCCTTTGTTACCCTGGCTGCAGCCCCAGTACTTCAATTAGCTGTTTCATTAGACTATGTAATATTTTTATCTCATAGCTTTAATGGTTTTAAGGAAGCTGGAATAGATCCTGTAGAAGCCATAAAATTATCTATTTCCAAATCCGGTAAAGCCATTTCATCAAGCATGTTAACTACCCTGTTTGGATTTCTAGCTCTAATGTTTATGCAGTTTAAAATTGGTTCAGATATGGGACTAAGTCTTGTAAAGGGAGTCACTATAAGTTTTATTTGTGTAATGACTTTTCTTCCAGCCTTACTTTTAGTTTGTAGCAAGTGGATAGATAAAACTAAACATAGACCCTTCATTCCAAATTTTAAAGGTATAGGAAATAAACTTGTAAAATTAAGTATTCCTTTTATGATTTTGATAATTATAATTACCATTCCAAGCTTCTTAGCTCAAAAGGAAAATAATTTTTTCTATGGTGCAACTGAAAATATTGTTGAAGGATCCCCTGCATATAAAATTGAGCAGGTTTTTGGTAAAACAAACTCTATGGTACTTTTAGTCCCTAGAGGCAACAGTTATAAGGAAACTCTTCTGGCTGAAGACCTAAAAAGAATAGATAACGTCACTGGTGTAATTTCATATTCATCAATGGTTAGCAATAGAATCCCTTCTGCTTTTCTAGATGATACTGTTGTAAGTCAATTCTATTCTGATAACTATTCAAGAATAATTTTATCATTAAACTGTGATTATGAAGGAACCGATTCATTCAATACAGTTGAAGCTATCCGTAATACTGCTGAAAAATATTATCCAGACAAGCATCTCACATGCGGTCAAAGTGCTAACATGTATGACATGAAAGTCTATATAGAGAATGATAATGGTGTCGTTAATTTAATTACGTTAATAAGTATATATCTGGTTTTAGCCTTGATGACCCGCAGCTGGCTTATTCCAATTCCGTTGATCTTTACAATTAAATGCTCCATCTGGCTTAACATGGCGCTCCCTTACTTTTTAGAACAAAATTTAAGCTATATAGGTTATTTAATTGTTAGTACTGTACAGATGGGTGCCACTGTTGACTATGCAATAATACTTACAGATCATTACATGGAAAATAGACAAACTATGTCAAAGGTTCCAGCAATGAAAGCTACTTTAGGAGAAGTCTTTGGAACAGTTCTTATCTCTTCAGTAACGCTATCTCTATCTGGCGTATGTATGAGTGGACTTTCAACTAACCCAATAGTTAAAGCTTTAGGTGTGCTTATGGGCAGAGGTGCCATTTTAGCACTTACTCTCGTGGTATTGCTATTACCAGCCTTAATTCTTTTAATAGATAAATTTATTCCATACACAACTCTAAAAGCTAACTTTTATAAAGAAAAAAATAATAAATCAGATACAAACTGTAATTTAGAGGAGGTCATTTAATATGAATTTCGGGAAAAAAACTCAGCAATATATCTCAGCAGCATTAGTAGCTTTACTTCTATCGACTACTTCAACAGCTACAGTATTTGCTTCTGAAAAGAACACTAATTCCTTTGTTAAGAATGAAAATGTATATGCAAAATTAAGTGCCGACGGTTCCTTAGGTGGTATTTATATTGTTAACGCCTTCGATGTAAAAACTCCAACTACCATAAAAGACTTTGGAACATATACCAAAATAGATAATCTTTCTTCTCCTGATAACTTAAACATAGAAAATAATATTGTAGAATTTGAGGCATCTGAAGGAAAGTTTTATTTTCAAGGTACTGCTGACACTAAGCTTTCCCTTCCTTGGAATATATCAATTGAGTATACACTAAATGGAAAACCTATTTCCCCAAAAGAACTTGCTGGACAATCAGGAGATTTAGAGATTAATATTAAGACTTCAAATAATCCAGCATCACAAAAGGTCTTCTATGATAATTACCTTATGCAGATATCTTTAGCTTTAGATTCTGATAACTGCACTGAAATAAATGCTAAAGGCGCCTCTATAGCTGAAGCCGGTACAAATCAAAATATCGTATTTACTTCAATGCCAGGCACTGACGGTAATTTCACAATAAAATCAAAGGTTAAAAATTTTGAAATGAGTGGAATTTCAATAGCAGCTGTACCCTATAACATGAGCATAGATATAGATGATTTAGGTATAGATGAAATGACCTCTGAGCTTACAACCTTAGCTGATGCAATACAGCTTTTAAACCATGGTACCCAACAATTAAGAGATGGAATGAGTGAATTAAGTAATGGCGGTACCTCATTAAAAGATGGTATTACTCAGTTAAATTCTGGACTTACACAGTTAAACAGTAATTCTGAAACATTAACCACAGCATCTACTCAAATTGGAACCGCCTTAAGCTTCATAAATACTGAATTATCTAAAGCTGACTTAAGTAGTATGTCAGAGGTTTCTAAATTACCTGATGCCCTTGATATGCTTTCTAAAGCTCTTGTTGAAGTTCAAAGTGGATTAAGCCAGCTTCATGAAGGGTTTAATACAGCTTATGGAACTCTAAATGCTTCAATTTCTTCCTCTCAAAATGAACTTACTCAAGAAGAAATGACAGCTCTTCAAGAAGCCATGGCAAGTGCTAATGACAATCCTACAGCTACTTCAATGTATCAAAAGTTACTAAAGTCTTATTCAGATGTTAAAACTATTGAAGGTACCTTTAATGCTGTAAAACCAGCCTTTGAAGCTGTATTATTCTCCCTAAACCCCTCACCATCACCGGGTTTAGAAGGAACCTCTGTTGTTTATGGTATTGGACAAATTTCTGGAGGACTCAAGGAAATGCAACAGCAATTACAAACGGCCTTAGCCGGAAATAATATTGAAGATGCTATATCAATGCTTCAAGATGGTTTAAATGAATTATCAAACAGCTATGGTGACTTCCATGAAGGTCTTAAAGGTTATACTGATGGAGTATCAGCACTTGTCACTGGAAGCAATGAGCTTACAAATGGTCTTGGTGGATACGTATCTGGTGTTAAGCAAGCTGAATCAGGTACCAACGACCTAGCTGACGGTGTCAAAGAATTAGCTGATGGAACTAAAGAAATACCTACTACAATTCAATCTTCAATAGATGACTTAATGTCTCAATATAGTGGTGGAAATTTTGAGCCAGTATCCTTTGTAGATGAAAGAAACACTTCTATTGGTTCAGTACAATTTGTAATCTCAACAGAAGGAATCACTATTGAAGAACCTGAACCAGTTATAAAAACTGAATCTAAAGAAAGCTTCTGGACAAAATTATTAAATCTTTTCAAGAAATAGTAGCATTGTAATTACAAAAACACTTTAAATATCTAAAATAAAAATCTCTCTAGAAATTTTCTAGAGAGATTTTCACTTCTGTAATATTTAATTAAGCCTCTTCTAATTCCATTACTGAAAAATCCCTTGTTACATCCCTCACCCATTTTCCACTAACTACTCTGAAAATAGCAACAACAGATTTAAATAGTTCATCTGCTTTTAGCACAAAGAATACTGGAACAATTGGTAAATCTAAAACAAAAGCTGCAAAGAAACCTCCTGGTATTGCAATAAGCCACATAAATATAATGTCATTAATCAAAACAAACTTGGCATCTCCACCGCCACGAAGAACCCCCATCATCATACAGGTTCCAACCGATTGGAATATAAGTATAATAGATGTTACGCTCATTATATCCATAGCAATTGCCTTTGTTTCCGCAGGCACATTGTATAAACTTACAACAAATGGTCTTATAGTATAAATGATTATCCCTGCCATAATTCCAACAATAAAACTGAAAATAGCAATTGTAAAGGCATACTCCTTAGCTTTATCCTTTCTGCCTTCCCCAATGGTATTACCAATAATAACTGAAGTTGCATTAGATATACCAAAAATAAATACAGTAACTAGCTGAAATGCCACACTATTAATAGTATTTGCAGCAACAATATCTGTTCCCATTTGTCCAACAACAACAGAAATCATAGATGAACCTGTAGACCATAATAATTCGTTGAATAGAACTGGTGAGCAAGTTCTCACATAATCCTCTAGTATAACCTTATCAACTCTTACTAAATGTTTAGGTCTTAACCTTATTTTATCCTCTACAAACACCATAAATATCATTACAATAGCAAATTCAGTGATTCTGGCAATTGTAGTTGCAAGTGCTGCCCCTTGTATTCCCATAGCAGGCGAACCTAAATTACCAAAAATAAATACCCAGTTAAAGAAGGCATTTACACAAAGGGAAACCGTGTAAACAACGATTGAAATCTTAACAGTTTTAACTGAACGAAGCATCATTATTGTACAGTTAGTTATTCCGTAGAACATATACCCTATACATACTATTCTTAAATAACTTGCTCCACCTGCAATTACCTCTGCATCATTAGAGAATATACTCATAAATTGAGTTGGTAAAAAAACTGCAATTCCAATAAAGATTAATACTATCCCAATACATACTCTGTACATTATAGATAGGATTTTATGTATAGTCTTTACATCTTCTTTTCCCCAATATTGAGATATCATAATATTTGACCCACTAGCAAGTCCAAACATTAAAATCATTAGAACAAAGAATAGGTTATTAGCTATAGAAACTGCCGCTAGAGGCACCTTACCTAAGGAGCCTACCATTAAAGTATCAATCATACTTACCGCAAAGGTAATTAAGTTCTGCATAGCAATTGGTATTGATATGCTAAATAAAAGCTTATAAAACCTCTTATCTGATGTTATCCTCATATTTATCCCCTCTTTTCCTCTTATTATTTTTTACAATAAAATAACCATACCTTTTGAAAGTATGGTTATTAGATTCTCATTATATATAAATTAAACTCACTTATAAGGATACCTTAATTACCCATATTTTTCAAGGATAATTCATGCTCAAACTAATATAATCGAAATTCTAAGTGCCTTGCAATTACAAGCATTAAAGATATCGTTAATTTATTTCCTAATTTTTTTCTGCGACTTTCTCTCATTTATTTTTTCCTTTGCAGCCCTTCTTTTTTCCTCATTCTTTATTTCCTTCATCAGCTTTTCATAACTTTTGAATCTGTCAATTGATAACTTTCCGCTTCCTATAGCTTCCCTAATAGCACACCTTGGTTCAGATTTATGGGTACAATCATTGAAATAACACTGCTGAGCTAAATCTTCAATATCACTAAAGGTTGATTCCATATCTCCCTGACTTAATTGTAACTCTCTCATACCCGGAGTATCAATTATTATTCCACCATCATCCATTACAAATAATTCACGATTTGTGGTAGTGTGTCTACCTTTATCATTAGAGCCTATATCCTTCGTACTCTGAATATCTTCTCGCAAAAGCTTATTAATAAGAGTGGATTTCCCAACCCCTGAAGACCCAATAAACACAACAGTTTTCCCTGCTCCAATTAAACCTCTTACCCCTTCAATTCCCTCTCCATTAAAAGCACTCACCGATATTATCTCAATCCCAAGAGCTACTTCTGCCAACTTCAATCGCTGTATTTCAACATCCTCATATAAATCAGCTTTAGTTAATATTATTACAGGCACTGCTCCACTATCCCAAGCGATATTTATATATCTTTCAAGTCTTCTCACATTAAAATCATGATTTAAAGACATAGTAATAAAAATCTTATCTACATTAGTAGCAAGAACCTGTTCCTCACTTTTTGCTCCTGCAACCTTTCTTGAAATTATTGTTTTTCTTTGTAAAATGCCATGTATAATACTATCTCCATTTCCAACCTCATCTATTGCTACCCAATCACCAACTGCTGGAAAATCTTTTTTATAGATAAGTTCATAATTCAGTTTACCTGAAATTATTCCATTAACCTCTCCTGATTCTGTTACTATTTTATATAAATTTCTATATTGTGCTGTTACTCTTCCAAAGGAATATTTATTAAAATCATTCTTCCACTGATTTAATATTTCCTCATTCAAGCCTAGTTTATATAACTTTTCAAATTCTTTTAAATTATTAATCGCTCCCACACCTTTCTTAAATACAACTCCAAATTCATCCTGAAGCCACCTAAATTTTTATTATTTTCATCTTTTATTAACCATTTAACTAAAACACTCTTCATCATAAAACATCACTCCTTCAAAAAATAATATAAGCTCAGATAATAAAGGACTTTATCTGCTTCAAAATAAATCATAAAAACCTTCAATTATGAGTTTCCTCATTTAAAAATTTATTTTTAAACGCAAAAAAACCTTGGCATAGCTAACTACTCCAAGGCAAGATTCCTCTTACTATTATCTAAGCTTAACTTCGACTAGCCAAATCAAAGATTTGGAGTCTTACTTAAAGAATTAAAATACTAATTATACTATAGGTCCGCTAATACCTATAATTGGAGCAGTTATATAATTATTTGATTTCATATTCATCATCTTTTTCATATAAAACAACTCCTTTCAAATTTAGCATAATAATTTTACCACTACATACATTATATACCTAATTTTAACTTTTGTTAATAGTCTTTATTATTTTACCCAATAATTTTTATATTTAAACTATATAAAAATCTAAATCTCCTAGGCCCAAAAATTTGAAAATACATCAGTATAAATAAAATTTTCTTGCAAATAATCATAATATAAATAAATCTTCTTGAAATTCCTTTTTAACAGTTATATAATTAACTCAAATAAAAATATATTTAGCGTTGATAAAAACTACGATTTATTAATTACTTTAGAGAGCTGATGGATGGTGCAAATCAGTGTAATTGTAAGTCTTTCCACTTTTGGAGCTATCAGTTAAAAGCTGAAGGTTAGTAACCTTTATATTACTATCGAGTGGCTGATTTTATTTTAATCAGCAATTTGGGTGGCAACACGGATTTCTTTCGTCCCATGGGTAGGATGAAGAAGTCTTTTTTTGTTTATAAAAATAAATATATCACTAAATGGAGGATGAAAAATGTTAGATTTAAGATTTGTTAGAGAAAACCCTGAATTAGTTAAAGAAAATATTAAAAAGAAATTCCAAGACAATAAACTAGAGTTAGTTGATGAAGTTATTGCCTTAGATGTTGAAAACAGAACACTTAAAGTTGAAGTTGAAAACTTAAGAGCTGATAGAAACAAGCTTTCAAAAGAAATTGGAAGCTTAATGAAGCAAGGCAAAAGAGAAGAAGCTGAAGCTATAAAAGTTAAAGTTGCAGAAGGAGCTGACAGAATAGCTGAGCTTGATAAAAAAGAAGCTGAAATTGAAGAAAGAATTAAAACAATAATGATGACACTTCCAAATATCATTGATCCTTCAGTTCCAGTTGGAAAAGATGATAGTGAAAATGTTGAAGTTGAAAAATTCGGTGAGCCAGTAGTTCCTGAATTTGAAATTCCATATCACACAGAAATAATGACTAAACTTAACGGTATTGACTTAGACGGTGCTAGAAAAGTTGCTGGAAGCGGATTCTATTACTTCATGGGAGATATTGCAAGAGTTCACTCTGCAGTTATTTCTTACGCTAGAGATTTCATGATAGATAAAGGTTTCACTTACTGCATCCCACCATACATGATTAGAAGTGAAGTTGTTACTGGTGTAATGAGCTTTGCTGAAATGGATGCAATGATGTACAAAATTGAAGGAGAAGATTTATACCTAATCGGAACTAGTGAACACTCAATGATAGGTAAGTTCATTGATACCATTCTTCCTGAAGCTTCTCTTCCACAAACTTTAACTTCTTATTCTCCATGCTTCAGAAAAGAAAAAGGAGCTCACGGTTTAGAAGAAAGAGGAGTTTATAGAATTCACCAATTCGAAAAACAAGAAATGATAGTTGTATGTAAACCTGAAGAAAGCAAAGAGTGGTTTGAAAAACTTTGGCAGTACACTGTTGAGTTATTCCGTACCCTTGACATTCCAGTTAGAACTATTGAGTGCTGTTCTGGTGACTTAGCTGACTTAAAGGTTAAATCTATCGACGTTGAAGCTTGGTCTCCAAGACAACAAAAATACTTCGAAGTAGGTAGCTGCTCAAACTTAGGAGATGCTCAAGCTAGAAGATTAAAAATTCGTGTAAATGGTGAGAATGGTAAATACTTTGCTCACACATTAAATAACACAGTTGTAGCTCCACCAAGAATGTTAATTGCCTTCCTTGAAAATAACTTAAATGAAGATGGAACAATCAATATTCCTAAAGCATTACAACCATATATGGGTGGAAAAACAATAATAAAATAATAAACCAATAAGATCATAAACAAAGGGGACTACATATGAAAGTAAATTTCTTATGTAGTCCCCTAATGTGTCTATGACCAAAATTCTTTAACCTAGCTGTAAAGCATCTACTCCATTAAAGCGTCTCTCTAATACACCTAAATATTACTTTAACTATTTACTACATATAGATATCCGCAGCTAATCTTCTCAAGGTTTCTTCGTCTATAATCCTATATCCACCTTTTATCTTCTGCAAGAGCCCCTGATCCACCAACTTATTTAAAGTTCTTAGAAGATGTCTGTAACTTGTGCCAAGAAGCTCTGCAAAAGTAGTTAAATTTTCATTAAACTGAAATAACTTATCTTCCGCCTGAACCTTCTCCATTGTAGCAATAATATAGCTTGCAACTCTATTTTCTAAAGGATAAAGCAGATTAATAGTTCCATTTTTAGACGCTCGCTCAAGCTTATCTCCCAATGATGCACAAACACATCCCATTAGCCTCGAATCTTTTAATAATTCTTCCCTTACCTTATTAAGTGGTAGCGCTATACAATGAACCTCATCAATAACTACAGTATTGGTTGACGCTGGCTTCTGGCTAACCAATTCTAAATCTCCAAATAGCATAAATGGATAATAAAAGCATAAAAGTAGTGCTTTTCCGTTTTCTAAATTTATATATACTTTTGCCTTTCCCTTCACAAGAAAAAGCAAATGTTCTATGTATTCCCCATCTCTGCTAAGATACTCCCCTTTTTCAAAAGCTATCAATTCCATATATTCCTCTAAATTATTGGAAAACATCTCACTTATTCTATATTTTTTTATATATTTTTTTAGTAAACTCCTGCTATTTATCCTTTTCATTATATAAACCCCACTAATTTAGTTCTTATTATATTATCCTATTTATATTAAACCATTTAATATGACAAATGTCATATCTCACAACTCAATTTCATGGTAAATTTAAGAAAAATACAAAGGAGCCTAAAAATATGTACAATATTCTTTCCGTTATTCTTGGAGGACTTATTGCCATTATGCTTAGCTTCAACAGCATCTTGTCACAGCATATGGGCACTTATACATCAAGTGTAATAATTCATTCCGTCGGATTAATAACTATATTTATTATTTTAATAATTAAAAGATATAAAATTAACTTTAGAAGAGGGATTCCGCTTCTTCTATACAGTGGTGGTGCTATTGGAATTACAACTGTAATCTTCAATAATATTAGCATGGGTGCAATAGGTGCCACTCTCACAGTATCTCTTGGTCTTTTAGGTCAAGTTGTATCATCACTTATTATTGACCATTATGGACTTCTAGAAATGAAAAGGGTTGAATTTAATAAAAAGAAATATCTTGGCCTTGGGATTATGATATTAGGTATTGTAATCATGACTTTTTACTAGGAGGTGTTATTATGATTTTTGCAGGATTCGTGGCGGTTCTCGCTGGAGTTTCTATAGTAGTTTCCAGAATAATAAATGCAAATTTAGGAGACAAAATAGGAGTTTTCTCAAGTACCTTTTTTAATTACATTGTTGGTTTTTCTATCTCTTTAATTATTCTGTTATTTACTAATGAGGTAACAACTATTCCAACCCTACCTTTAAATGAAGTCCCCTTTCTTGGGTATCTTGGAGGTTTTTTAGGTGTGATGGTTGTTTCACTTTCTTCCTTTGTTGCTCCTAAAACCTCTGCATTTTATATGACTCTATTCTGCTTTGTAGGTCAGCTTTTTGTTGGAATACTCATTGATTATGCATCCATGGGAGCTCTTTCTATAGGTAAAATCATTGGTGGAATTCTTGTGTTTATCGGCCTTGCCTACAACATAAATATTGATAAAAAGGCTTCTGACATAAAAACTAAAGTAGAAATTGAACAAACCATTACCAATTAAACAGCTTCCCTGAAAGCTGTTTGACATATTCATAAAAGGCTGTTGAAGAATACTTCAACAGCCTTTTATGGCTTATAAATGTTCAATCCTATAGCCAATTTCCTTATTAGCTAATCTATAGCCCTCTTCAACCATTTCTTGCTCTGACTTTTCACTTCCTAGTAATGAATCTATTGTCATCTGACTTCTATCCTTAAAATATTTTTCGAGAAGTGACTTCTCCATATCACTTTGTGAAGCAATAGAGTAATCATCTAAAATATGTTTTACTTCAAAGCCATAATCTCTAAGTGCTCTTCCTACTAATATACTTCGATGACACCTGTTTGGGTCCTGCATAGCACCCATTAAAGCAATTTTATAGCCTTTTTCACATCCAACCCTGAGCCTTTCAATTCCTTTTTTGAAATCCTCCTCTAACACAACCCTCTCAAAATCAGAATATCCCTCGTCATAATATGAAATTTTATTTTCCCTTTTAGCCGCAAGTTCCTTAGCCATATAAATATAGATAAACCCAGCTTTTGTTAAAGTTTCCTTAATTGTTTCTTTATCAAACTGAATATTATATTTTGAATAGGGTGTACCTCTTATATCAACCACACAATCAATATGATAATACCTAAGCATATCAAGTAGCCTTTCAACTGTATAATTGGAATGCCCAATTGTATAAATCTCCATAAAATAAACTCCTTTCCTCATTTATTTTCATAATCCATTCATCTATCACAACTAAGTTTATATTTCATATTATAGTATTATCATTTAATAAACGAAAGCGGAAGTGATTTTATGACTGGACAAATCTTATATTATTTGGCTGCTATTTTGTTAATAATTTCATTTTTCAAGGATAGAGCTAAAACTATTAAAGCACTAAAGACTGCCCTTAAATCCTTTGAAGGTATAATGCCTCAATTCCTTGGAATTATCGTTACAATAGGAGTTATACTTGCAATAGTTAATCCTCAAACCATCTCTAACCTTATTGGTGAAAATTCAGGCTTTGTAGGCGTATTACTTTCCTCTATAATAGGTTCCATAACAATGATGCCAACCTTTGTAGCCTTTTCAACAGGTCAAACCCTTTTACAAAATGGAGCTGGATACCCACAGGTAGGTGCCCTAATTGCCACCTTAACCATGGTTGGTATTATAACCTATTCACTTGAGTCCAAATATATCGGTAAAAAAGGTGCCTTACTCAGAAATTTATTAGCATTTTTCTTTTCCTTTATTGTTGCCCTCTTAATTGAAAAGGTGGTGAATCTATTATGATAGAAAAATTAACTTACTTAATAAAACGATATGCATTCTTTTTAATATCATTAGAAGTTCTTTTAATAATCTACCTTTTTCATCCTGCCATTGCAATCAAAACAGTTGAAAGTGCTTCTTCAAGCTTTATACAGATGCTAGTAGTTCTACCACCTATAATGATTCTTCTAGGTCTTATTGATGTATGGGTTCCTAGAGAAACTCTGATGAAATACATGGGAAATGATTCTGGTATTATCGGAATATTTCTTGCCATGGCAATTGGATCTATAGCAGCTGGACCTATGTATGCTGCTTTTCCTTTTACAGCAGTACTTATAAAAAAAGGTGTTAAGTTTAGTAATGTAATTATATTCATGAATGCTTGGTGTGTAACGAAAATATCTACGCTCCTCTTTGAGATATCCGCTCTAGGATATAAATTTACCATTGCTAGACTTATAATTGATATTCCAGGTGTTATTATAATGGGATATCTTGTTTATCATTTAATGGGTAAAGATGAACTAACTAAACTCTATGACTCCTACTATGAGATTTAAATAAAAAAGCTGCCAAATCTGGCAGCCTTTTATCATATCTGTATTACTTTTTATATTTTTTATCACCCATTGTAAGAAGTATAATTAATAAAATTATTAATATAGTGTTTAAAACTACCACTCCCATAACCTTATTAAAAATAAACCCTGTAATAGTTAATAAAGTAATTAATACCCCTATAATTAATTCAGTTTTTCCAACCCAATTAATATAACCTTCTTCATTTTTTATATTCTTTATTTTGTAATCATTTATCAAACTAGTTTTCTTTTTATATTTTATAAGATATCCTATTATAATAAGTGAAATTCCTACTACCCCACTTATAATATAAAGTAACCACATAATAATACCCTCATTCCTAAATTTTAAGATAAATCATTACTCATGATTTTCCACACTTAAACATTTGATGATAAAATGCGATTATTAAGCCAAAAATTAATATAAATGCTTGTAACATCATCATAGCATTATGATACTTTGCATCAATAAATACGCTAATAATGGCAATTACTATTACACTTACCCCATTTACTAAAAGGTCTCTTCCAACAATTCTTGATACCTTTTCTTTATCGTGTTTTTCCTCATCAAAAAAGTTAAGCACATCTCCTATATTACAGAATCTAATTATAGCACCTAAACCGCTTATTATTCCACCACCCAGAAAAGCTATCATTAAAATACCTGTTAAATCACCTGGCTTCATATTTGTATCTCCTTTTAACCCAAGTTAACTATTTACTTATAGCAATGCTAATCACAATATTAACTATTATAAATATAATTAATCCCACCATAGCAATCCATGACTTAGGATTAGCAAAGTTAACTGTCCAGCCTACTCCAGTCCTCTTTTCAACCATCCATGCTGGGTCATTCTTATTGAAGTAAAAACCTCCAAGAATCCACTTATCATCATCATCCTTATAAAGCTCATCCTTTTCTTCAGTCTTTTGAAGATTTCTTCCACCCTGTCCCATTCTTATAAACATAACCATGAAAGCAATCATAGTTAAAAATAATGAGATTACAAATATATAGTTTATTATTGTGATATCAAAATCCCAAAGAATTGAGCCTTGAATAACTGAAAACATAAGCATCATTTGAAGTGCTGTAACAAACATCATCATCGACCCTAATCTTCTAAACTTCTTCTTTCGAATCACTGTTCCTTCTATTGAGCCACTATTCAAATCAACCTTAGATTTATTAATCATTATATTTATACCATACATTAGAATTCCCATAAAAAATTGAGTTAATGGAAATTGAAATATTATTAACTTGCCTCTTAAGGTATGTGGCTTAACTACACCAAAAGTAGAATTGGAAATTTCCATAACCTGTGGAAGCTGATTGAACCTAATTAAAGTGAAGGTTCCCATAACAATAGGAAATGCTAGTAATAGTAAAAACCATTTTGAATTTAAAGACTTAAATTTCTCATCCTTCTTAGGCTTTCTTAAAGTAGTATCTGTAACAACAACATTTCTTTTTTTATAGGTCCATCCATTTTCCTTTTTAAGCCTTTTAGCTTTAAAGTGATATATAATAAATATTACATTTGAAATGAGCATAGTTCCTATGGACATTCCTGCTACAATCCACTCCATAACTTCATTGTTTGACATATTCGCTTTTAAGCAAATAAAGTTCATCGCTATAAATAAAATTATATATACAATTGAAATTATTTTCTTATATGCCTTGTCTAAATCAAGAAGCTCCTGCTCTCCAAAATACTCCATTGGAAATCTCACTCCAAAGAATATTCCATTATTAGATAATCTATTTAAAAAATAAGATACCAAAAATAAAACAATAACCAATGAGTTAACCGTAACCAGCCCTATAATCCTGTCCATACTAGTCATCTCCCTCTTCAAACTGCTTGAAGATAATATCAATCTTCTCTTTTAGCAGCTCTTTATCTATACCTCTATTATAACATTCTGCCATATAATAGGATAAATTGTAATCTAATTCCTCTTGGAATTTTTCCTCTGATAATTTTAAATCTAAAGAAATAAATGCGCCTCTTCTTCTGTCTATCTTTAAATATCCATCATCCTTCAGCAGAGAATATGCCTTATTAACCGTATGCATATTAACACCGATATCCTCTGCAAGTCCCCTTACTGAAGGAAGTTCCTCACCATCTTCAATTTTCCCCTTAGCTATTCCTTCTATAACTTGATTTTTTATCTGAAGATATATAGGTATCTCCGAATCAAAATCTATCCTTAAAATCAATTTCTCATCTCCTATCTAACAACCAAGTTTGTTAAATAAATTTTCCCCTTTAGTTTTCAATATGATAACTGATACCACATCTAAAATTGCTAATAATACTGTTATACCTGCTAAATAAACGTAAATATTAGTAATATGAAGGTACTTAATAGAAAGATAACATATTCCTATTACTATTGCCACTAAAATTACCCCCATAAACATACTTACCATGGAGCTTAAGCTTTGCTTAACAACTTGAGTTTCATTCTTCCACTCCATTTTAGGGAAGTATAAATTTATTATTACTCCTGACACTGCAACTAAAACAGCTAAAAGTGTTGGAATTAACAATGTCCACATTGCATTTACGAAGGTTAAATCAAAACCTATCCAGAATAAAATTGTACATAATATTATTGATGGTATTGTAAGTGCTAAATTCACTGCAATTTTACCCTTAAAAATATCAAAAGCTTTAACTGGAGATGACTTTAAAATCCAAAGATTCTTACCTTCTAAAGATATTGATGAGCCTGTTGTACAACTTATTCCCACTCCAAAACATATAAGCATTAAAGGCATAAATTGAAGCATATCCTTCATAGCATTAATTGCCATTGTAATATCAGCATCTCCTGATTGCATCATTATCTTTATAAATCCCTCTGCTCCAACAAAGGCTGCTGCTACTGCTGCCATCAAAACTAGAAGCATACCAACAGAAGTATTCATCACGTAAATTGAAGATGATAGATATCTTCTAAGCTCTTTTTTAAATAAAGCAACTGTAGGTGATGAAGTTTTTAATGAGGTCATTTTATAATTTGATTTCTTAAAGGTTTCTCCTAATCTTAAGTTAATTGATTTAAAGCTTCTGGCAAAGATAGCTACAAAAATTATAAATGGCACTACTGACCAAATAATTAACATTCCGAGAGATGAAACACTTAAATTTGCTAAAGCATCTGCATAATAATATGCTGGTGGAAACACTTTAGTCATAGCTGAAGCTATAGAGCTGCTGTTTGCTATTACATAATTCATTATGTCATTCATCTTGAAAGATGCAGCCATAAATCCAACTAAAAATATAATACTTAAAACCGTTAAAATTGTATTTTTGTGTTTTGTTTTTGATGATATATAGCTTAAACCAAAGGCACATATAGAAGCCACAACTACTGGTAAAAGTGGTACAAATAAAATTGATATAAGCATAAATAAAAAGAATAATGGACTTACACTAGCATTTCTAAAATAAACTATTGATGTAGGAATTAAAACTAATGCTGTGAACAAATAATTTAATAGCAGTAATTCTAACATTTTGCTTGTTAAAACAACGCTTGGCTTTATTGGCAAACTCATTAAGTTCTCAAAATCCTTTGAACCAAATAAAACCCCTTGCGCCTTATAAATAGATGTAAATAATACAAATAAAACGCTCATTATTACTGAACTAATTAATATCAAATCAAGCATTCCAAATTGATTAAGCATCATTGCAAGTCCAGAAGCATATATAACAATCAAAGCTCCAATGGCTATAATTCCAATTAAAAGACTTGCTCCAGCAAAGGTATTTTTTGCTCCACTTCCCTTTGCATTTTTAATATTGTTTATTCCTAGCGAATTTATGATATTTGCCTTTAATAAAATTCCAAGTTTACTCATTATCAATCAACTCCATAAATAATTCTTCAAGGCTTCCATCCCCTTTAACCTCTTCAGTCGTTCCTGAAGCTACAATCTTACCACCTTTAATAATTGCAACCTTATCACATAACTTTTCAGCAACCTCTAATACGTGAGTTGAAAAGAATATTGCTCCACCCTCATCACATAACTCTCTCATGAAACCCTTCAATAAGTGAGCAGCCTTTGGATCTAATCCAACAAAAGGCTCATCTAGTACTAAAAGCTTTGGTTTATGAATTAATGCAGAAATTAAAGCCAGCTTTTGTTTCATACCATGTGAATAAGAAGAAATTACATCCCCAAGAGCTTTAGTAATTTCAAAAGCATCACTATACTTCTTAATAAGATTTTCTCTCTCAGCCTTTGGAACCTCAAAAATATCTCCAATGAAGTTTAAATACTGAATTCCGGTTAAAGAATTATATAAATCAGGATTGTCTGGAATATAAGCAATATCCCTTTTACATGTTAAAGGCTCTTTCTTAATATCATTTCCGTTGATTAAAATAGTACCTTCCTCAAAATCTAAAATACCAACAACAGCCTTTATTGTAGTAGTCTTTCCTGCACCATTATGACCGATGAAACCAAAAATCTCACCTGGTTGCACTTCTATAGAAACGTTGTCTACAACCTTTTTTCCTTTGCTATAGGATTTTGAATAATTTTTTATTGATAACATTAAACCCACATCCTTATACTTTGTTATATCTGTTATATATATAGTATAACAACTATAACAAAACTTCAATAGGCTTGATGATATATTTTTAACAATACTTTCGACATAAAAACTCCAGCAATAAAATTAATTATTACTGGAGTTTTGCTATGGCATTATTTTTATATAACTCTTACTAACCTCTCTAGGATTTGCTACAGTACTAAATCCTAATGTATTAACAGATATATATGCAGTATCTAGATAATCTTCATCAACAGCATACGCTAAATGAATTTCATAGGTCTCTTTCGCTTTAAAATCAGCAAAATAGTAATGAGTTCCTTGATAATCTCCCTTATCAAAATAGAATGGTCTAGACTCATGTTGAAGCTCATGATTAGAAGGATATATTCCATCTTCATCATGATCGAGACTTTCAATTATATATGTCATAAGCGGTGAAAAAGATGTATCAATTATATCTTCCTCTGAATTGTTAGTTACTTCTAAAGTTACATATACAAATTTCATTCCAACTACTTTAGTCTGTCTATTCATTTTATTGTCAGCCCAGTACTCTCTCTCAAGTCTTTCATATTCTTTTAGTGTGCCATCATCATTTAAATATTGAAGATAGTTATCATATTTATCAATGACATTTTCTATTCTATCGAAATACTCTGGCTTTAGATCTGGTGTTTTATCCATCACCTCAATACTTTTAACAGCATAGCTTAAATCAGACTTTGCTCTATCTATGAAATCATTTCTCTCTTCATCAATACCAAAGAACTCCCGCTCTATAGATTCTTGGATTGTATTGTCAACTACCTCATCTTTGTTATTATCATATCCTGAAGAGTATGCTGGAATATCAACGAAGGAACCTGGTATTTCATTATATGTTATATTTTCAGCAACCTTAATAAGTTCCTCTAAAGGCACGGTTTCATGTCCATATAATTTAATAATTTGACCATCATCTTCATATAAAAGATAGATAATATGTCTAAAATCAATTCCATCTCTAGTAAGAACCTTTGCTTTTACTCCACCTATAGTTTTATCCTCAACACTACTTACATATATATCTTTAAAGTCATATGGACTATATACTGGCAATATTGTAATTCCACCGGTGCTACCACTTCCACTCAGATGATATTTTCCTGGTGTGTCTTTAACCTCTACATATCCTTTCGGTAAATATTGCGGAATAACTTTAATTTCTGGCACCTTATCATTTTTAAATATCGGTTTAACATCTAACGTAAAGGTTCCTGTTTCTTCATTTTTATTAGCTTTAACCTCATATCTTGTTGCAATTCCAAGGGCTGTTATAGAAATAGCTAACATAGCAATAATTGCAACAGATAATATTACAAACCTCTTTCCTCTCCTCTTTCTGCCTACAACGCTTGCTGATAAATCTACATCTATAGTTTCTCCATTAAAACCTTTATACTCATTGATTAATTCTAACTTTCTACTCTCATACTCCTCTGAAAACTTATGTTTTGTTGCTTGATGACTTAACTGATCGATAGACTTTTCCTCCCCTAAGAGATACATTAATTTATCAAATTCATCATTATTATTCATATATATCATCTCCTATGAATTTTTTCACCAACGTCTTTGCTCTTTCATACCGCTTAGCTGCCGTATCTTCCCCAATATTTAAAATTGATGATATTTCTTTATAACTCAGTTCGTAAAAGCAGCGATATTGAATTATTTCTTTATATTTATCTGGCATTGATGAAAGTATCTGTGTAACTAAATGTCTATCTTCAACAGATTTTACTGATGGTATTATATTTTTACTTTCACTTAATTGCCTATCCTCAATCTCTTCTGTGAAAAGCTGACTCTCTTTACGATTTCTACGATATCTATCAATTGCAATATTCTTCACTGTGTACATTACTAATCTCTTAGTTTTAAAGCTCTCTATTCTATTTATGCTTTCTAAATGCGGAATAAGTTTTATAATGGCATCTTGAACCGTATCCTCTGCCTGCTCCACATTATTTAAAATTGAATAGGCTATGCCATACATTTTATTTTCATATACATCGTAAAGCAATTCTAACTTATTCTTTGGTTTTTCATCCTTAATCTGAGCTTCCATTAAATCACCTCATATCCTTTAAGAGTACTCTTATCTAATATAACGAATTATCTATTCTATTCCTGACATACAATTTAACTTTTTCAATTATATGGTATATCAACCCCTCCTTATATTCAATTGAACCTCTTAACTATTCATATAAAAATGACCTTACAGCACAAACTGTAAGGTCATTACCCATGATTTATATTTAGATTTCTAACTAGTTTTTCAAACATTATTCTTCTGATTTATTTATCTATTTATTTACTAAAAATAGATAACTTAGCATCTGTCACAAGAATATTTTCAACTGCTCCATCTTGTCTAAGCTGCATTAACTCCTTAACAGGCATTTTAACAACTACTCCAAAAGTTTTTATTCCATTTTCTTCCACAAACTCCAATGCACTCTTATAATCTATATGACTATTAATGGCTTCATTAAATTCTTTAGCTTCAGCCATATATTTTAACATACTCTTAAAGTGAATTTCCTTCTGCTCTGGTGTAATTTCACGTCCTGGTGCATTGGCTAACTCTAGAAGTGGATATTTTTCCTCATCATAAGTTTCCTTATCAAAAATTATTCCTGTTCCAGTAGGTTCAATTCCAAAATAGTCCATAACTTGATGACTGGTATCAGTAACTCTCACTGGGATATAGGTTATATGAAAATCATTATATTCCTTCTGTAACTTCTCCAATTCCTTTAAATCCAAATCCTTAGGAAAAGATACTGCTGCTTCAACAATTGCGGTATCAGGCAGTTTTCTTAACTCTTCTAAGGCATATTCATCATTAGGTTCGAAATAATTATATTCTGTTCCTCTTGTAAATGAATTACTAAATAAATTACTCTTAAGCATATCCTCATAGTATCCTACAAACTTCCCTTTATCCATAGTAACATAGAAATCTTCAATTACTCCATTAAACTGATATCCAACCTTTAAGTTATATTTTCCATAGCCCTCTGGTGTAATATTGGTATAATTAAACCATTTATTTGCAGTATGGAGTTCAGTGTAGACTGCTAAGGGTAAGTCTATCACACTTGAAAAATCCCCTAATAATTCTCCTGGGTTATAATAAATTTTATTCATAATAGGAGAAAGTCCAAACATCAGAAACAACACAATGGCTAAAACTATTGATCCTACCACAATTCCAAGTTTTCTAAGCTTTTTATTTACTGCCCTTTGAATTAAATTTTTCATATCCATTTCCTTCTCAGAAGTACACCCATATTGCTCCTTTGCGGTCTCATCTTCAAAGAGTTTATCATCCATTTCATCATTTAAATAATCACTTAGCACCCGTATCTTTTCAAGTTCTTCTTCAATCTGTCTACTCTCTTCTTTATCTAATGAACCATCTAAATAAGCTTTGAATTTATCTCTATATGTCATATCTATTCCTCCTCCATAATCTTTAATAGCTTTTTCTTAATTCTAAATAAACTAGTTCTTACCGCTCCGTGAGTAAGACTCATTTGCTGTGCAATATCCTCCTGCTTTAATTCACCAAAATAATAAAGGGTTATTAACTCTCTTTCCTTTATAGGAAGCTGCTGAATAACATAATATAATCTTCGATTTCTCTCTTTTGCAATAAGCTCTTTTAGAATATCAGTTTTGTCGGAGATGGTTTTCACATCAAACTCATCCTCTGAGATAATATTTTTATTCTTTCTCAATGTATCAATGAATAAATTCTTAGCCACTTTATAAAGCCATTGAACTATACCATCGGAAACTTCATCCAAGGACATAAAGGCTTTAATAAAGGTTTCCTGCATCAAATCCTCTGCTAACTGCTGATTATGGCAAAGAGATAAAAGATATAAATAAAGTCTTTTGCTATACTTTTCATATATTATTGTTAACGCGTTATTTTCTATCCCCTTCACCACCCTTCAAAGATATAACGTATAACCGTAAAAAATGTTACCAAAATACCTAACAACTTTATTAGATTGTTAGGTATTCCTCAATTAAGTATAATATTACTTATTTCCCACTGGGATAAAAACACCTTCATTATTAACAGCACTTCTAGCTGCAATTCTTCCAAAGGTAACTGTATCCGGGATTGATAACGAACCTAGTCTATTGCCTCCATGAATTCCGCCTGTAACTTCACCAGCTGCATAAAGACCTTCAATTCTGTCTCCATTTTCATTCAGTACTTGAGCTGATATATCAATTTCCACTCCACCCATAGTATGATGAACAGATACTACACTAGCAAACATTATGTATGGTCCTTCTTCTATTTTTCTTAAATCCTTTGTTCGATTAAAATCTAAATCTGCTCCACTTTCAACGAAGCTATTATATCTTTCAACAGTATGTTCCACTTGCTCCACTGGAATATCAAAGAATTTACTACATTCTTCTAAGGTTCCTTTAAAGATAACACCTTGATCATATCCTCTTAAAAGTTCATCTCTATACTTTCCCTCTAAATCCATTTCTTCTATAACTTTGCTATCTATTAATTCATAAGAAGTTGCACTCGGCTGAAATATAGTAGCCTTTGCAATATTATCTCTGGTTTCTTTCTCGTCAACAAAGCGTTTTCCCTCCTTATTGATAAGTAGGGCATTGGACATAAGTCTTGCATAGTCCATAAAATAATAATTTCCTGTGGCTGGATTATTTACTGGATAAAGCTGAATAGCACCCATCCCAATTAAATTAGCTCCGATATTGTCTGCCATAACAATTCCATCTCCAACAATAGCAGGAGAATTAGTCGTTGGAATTGATGCGTCAAGCCTTCCCCATTGCGTATCATACTCCATTCTCATTTCAACATTAGCTCCAAATCCACCCGTTGCAAGAATTACACCTTTATTGCCATAGAATCTTTTTTCTATACCATTATTTATTGCTATAACTCCTATTACTCTTCCATCTTCATTTTGGATAAATTCTTCTGCTCTAGTGTTATATTCTACATTTACCCCCATATCCAATGCCTTCTTAATAAGTGTATCTATATACTTTGGACCATCGCCTTCAGGCCATAGGGTTCTTGCTACTGTATGTCCACCGTACCAAGACTGCTCATCTCTATACTTTACACCAACAAAATCTCTTAGCCATAAAGCATTATCTAATGCATTTTCAGCTAAAATTCTAACAAGCTCTGGTTTACCTTGCCTATACCCACCTTCATATATATCATTATAAAATAACTCTACACTGTCATTTTCTATGCCTTCCTCAACTTGAACCCAGTTTCCTGGGGCTGCAAATTCCCCTCCTGACATTCTTGTATTGCCTCCTCCAAAAGGCATTTTTTCAATAATAGTGACACTTTTAGCTCCCAATGAAGCAGCTTCTATAGCTGCAGTGAAGCCTGCACCACCGCCACCAATAATTAAAATTTCACTTTGATAATTATCATCAACATTAGTTTCAACTTCCTCAATAGCTACATTTAATTCTTCATCTACCTCATATTTGCTAAGTGCATTTTTAACCGCAGAAATAAATCCCTTGCTAGTAATTGTTGAGCCTGTAATAACATCAACATCCACAGAGTTTTTAGCCACAATATCATCGATAAGCCTTACCATAGCCTTATCAAAACCTGGGGTTTCATTGTGCTCAATAATCTCTATATGCTTTATCTTCTTATTATTTATAACTACTTCAACCAATATATCTCCACTTTTCCCTTTACCAATTCCTGATAAGGTTACAGCATCTTCAGGCTGTGATTCTATTTTCTCTGAATTTAATTCTATTATTTTCAGAGAGAAAAATGCTATTAGAATTATCAATATGAACCATACAATACCCTTATTCTTTTTCACTATTAACACCCTTTTTTATAGAATTTCTATACTCCTTTGGTGAATAACCAGTATGCTTTTTAAACGCCCTGCTAAAATAATACTGATCAGCATATCCAACACTTTTAGCTATTTCACATACGGTTATTCCATCATTATTTTCTAAAAGCTTAATAGCACTTCTCATTCTAAGCATTGTTATGTATTCAACTAAGCTTTTATCCGTTACAGACTTCATAATTTTAAATAAAGTAGAACGGCTTAAACCAAACTGCTTTTCAATTTGCTCTGAAGAGATATCTTTTCTTGTGTAATTTTCATTAATAAACTTTATAACATTAGTTTTAGTATCACTTTGTGATGGAGAAAACTTATTTAAAATATTTTGAGTTCCAAGACGTTTATCATAATTAATAATAGCCTGCTTTAATACATCATATAACTCCATGTCATCGACGGGTTTAAGAAGATAAAAATCTACATTCTGTCTTATTGCCTCCTGAGCAAATTTAAAACTATCATATCCAGACACAATAATGATAATGCATGCCGAATTTTCTTTTCTTATCTCTCTTATACATTCAAGACCATTCATGAGAGGCATATTTATATCTATAATAATAATGTCTGGAGAAAATTTATTGTTTAACTCTAAAACCTGTGCCCCATTTTCAGCTTTAGCCACCACCTGTATTCCTAAATCAAACTCTTCTATTTGTTCTGACATGCCCTCTAAAATATTAATTTCATCATCTGCTACTAACGCTCTATACATTCCTCTTCCCCCTGTCTTGGTATAAGTATAGTTACCTTTGTTCCTACTCCTAATTTACTTTCTATATTTAAGCATGCATTATCTCCATAAGCATATTTTAGTCTTTGAAGTATATTTTTCATTCCATAATGGCCTGAATCTACAGCCTTAAGCAAGCTTTCTCTAAGCTTATTCAAGCATTCATCATCCATTCCAATGCCATCATCTTCAACAGTAACTTTAATATAGCCACCCTCACTATATGCTTTAACGAATATATTGCCTTTTGATTCCTTAGTTTTAATTCCATGATAAATTGAATTTTCAACTATAGGCTGAATTAAAATTTTAATAATGGATACTTCTTCTATTTCTTTTTCTATGTCCATTACATAATCTAATTTCTCACCACATCTTGTTTTTTGAATATCCAAATAAGACCTGGTATGCCTGAATTCTTGCTTAAGGGTAATTTTTTCATTTCCATTATTTAAAAATACCCTGAAAAAGTTAGATAAATCCGTAATAGTTTTTGCTACATCATTTGCTCCTTGCTTTTTTGCCATCCACTTAATGTTATCTAGAGTGTTATACAGGAAATGCGGCTTTATCTGTTCTTGTAATATTCGAAGTTCTGCCATTCTACGTTCAGACTGCTCTTCATAAATCTTATCAATAAGCTGAGTAATTTCATCAAGCATTTTATTATAAGAAACTCCTAAATAATATATTTCATCCTTAGCAGTGCTTGTATTATAATAAGCATCAAGCTGTCCTGCTTCTACTCTGCTCATACAGCTCTGCAATATTTTTATTGGATTTAATACAGACTTAGTCACATATGCACCTATAAAAATTATAAGTAATATTAAAGCACCAAATAAAAATAAATATCCAATCAACATTTCATTTATTGAATGATTTATTGCACTATCTGTAGTAAGAGTACATAATACCCAGTCAGGATATGACGTCACTGGTGATACAAATAATGTTGAATCTCCTTTTAGTGAGTCTAAAGATATCATATCAGAGCTCACAATACTTTCGAAATCAATAGTCTTTAACATTTCTTCATCTACATAATTATCATAAAAGTAGTCTAAATCAGTAGTTATAATATCTCCCTGTCTATTCATTATCCATGTTTTACTGCCATATAGTTGAGCAGTATTTACAATTTCTTTTAATCTTACTAATGGAACCGCTGAACATATCAACGATTCCTTTTTACCTGTATACCCCTCAATTGGATAGTAAAACAATATAACTTCACGATTATTATCATTGAGAACAGGTTGTCCAATTATAAATTCCTTATCCTCACTATAGACAAGCATATAATCCTCATACTTAATTAAGTTTTCAGTAGCCTTACTATTTATCCAGCAGAATCCATTCTTACCTATGAAAGAAAAAGTCTCCATGGTTTCTTCATTATTTTTATGAGAATTTGTTACACTTTCAATGATTGGTGTAATCTCTCTCACATCCATAGACCTAACAGCTGGAGTAGTTGATAAAGTTCTATATTCAACCACTCTTTTTTCTATCCACATACTTACTTCAGATGCTTTTGTTTCTACATTCTGACTTATTAAAAACTTTATATTATCTTCATTTCTTGGTTTCACATTAAAGTTTATATACACAAGTAGTGAACCAAAAACAAGTATAGTTGTAATAGAAAAAAACATTATGATTTTTGATTTTATACTTAAATTTTCTACGTAAGCTCTTCTTTTTTTCATTAAATCACGTATCCCCACATAAGATTGTTTAAATTTTAACCATAAATTCATTATACTGACTATGACACAAAAGTACAAATTGTTACACAAAAGTCTAAACAATAGTCCAAACTTCTAAATCATAAGTCCATTTATAGCAATTTCAAACTCTGTTAAAATATAAACAAAGTATGATTTAAATTTTGGAGGTAAATTATGAAAAGAGTTATGGCACTTGTCCTTGTTGCTTCTATGCTTATCACAGGCTGTAGTAGCACAGCTGGCAAAGGCGGATCTGATAGTAAATATAAAGCTGGAACATATACTGGGGTTGCAGAGGGATTCGGTGGAGATTTGAATGTTAAAGTTACACTTTCTGAAGATAGTATAACTGCTGTAGAAGTAGTATCACATGGCGAAACTGAAGGAATCGGAACAAAAGCTATAGAATCATTACCTGATACTATAGTTAAAGCAAATTCAACTGAAGTAGATACTGTTGCTGGAGCAACTGTTTCCTCTAAGGCTATAATTGCAGCCGTTAATGATGCAATAAAAGAATTCACAGGTTCAAAATCAACTGGAAAAATAAAAGATGGTGTTTACACATCTGAAGTAACAGGTTTTCAAGGTCCACTTAAAGTAGAAGTTGCAATAAAGGATTCAAAAATTGCTGAAGTAAAGGTTCTAGAAAACGTTGAAACAAATGGTATCGGAACTAAAGCTCTTGATGCTCTTCCTGCTAAAATTGTTGAACATCAATCTGTTGGTATAGATGTTTTAACTGGTGCTACTGTATCAAGTAAAGCCCTGCTTTCTGCTGTTACAGATGCCTTAGAGCAAGCTGGTGCTGATATGAATAAATTCTCTGTTAAGCCAGAGGTTGTTAAAGGTGAAGATCAAACAATCACAGCTGATGTAGTAATCGTTGGTGGTGGTGGAGCTGGATTAACAGCAGCTATCGAAGCTAAAACTCTTGGTGCTAAAAATGTTGTAGTTATAGAAAAAATGGATATTACAGGTGGTAATACAAGACTCTCTGGAGGAGAATATGCAGCTCCAGGAAACTGGGTTCAGATTTCCGAAGGAATTACTGATGATAGTACAGATCAATTCTTTAACGATATCTATGAAGGTGGTTATAAAAAAGGGGACAAGTCACTTATCCAAGTTATTGCTGAAAATGCACTTCCAAATGCTGAATGGCTAAAGGATTTTGTTGGAATTAAATTTAAAGATGAACAATCTTGGTATGGTGGTCACAAGGTTGCACGTACATTATGGCCTGAAGGTGATGGTCCTGTTTATGTAGATACTCTTCAAGCTAAAGCAGAAGAACTTGGAGTAGAAATTTATCTTCAAACTGAAGCAGATACACTTATTAAAAATGAATCAGGCAGAGTTGTTGGAGTTGAAGCAACTCATAAAAATGGTTCAAAATATACCTTCAATGCAAATAATGGAGTAATCTTAGCAACTGGTGGTTTTGGATCTAATGTAGAAATGCGTGAAGAATATAACGAATTATGGCCAACCTTAGATGCAAGCATACCTACGACAAACAGCCCTGCTATCACTGGTGACGGTATTGAGATGGGACAAGAAATCGGTGCTAATGTAACTGGTATGGGATTAATTCAACTATACCCTGTAAATAACCCTGCTACAGGTAACTACTACTACATCGACTATGCACGTCTTAATTCAACTGCCTTACTTTTAAATAAAGAAGGTAAGCGTTTTGTAAATGAAAAAGGTACTAGAGATGTTATATCTGAAGCAACTCTAAATCAAACAGATAGCATGGTTTACGAACTTATTGATGCATCTGTAGTTGAAGAACAAAAACTATATGAAAAATATCAAACTGAAATAGATAAATGTTTAAAACAAGGTGTATTAGCAATTGGAACTATTGAAGAAATTTCTGAGCACTTTGACATTCCTGCTGATGAAGTTAAAGCTTCTATCGAAAGATATAACTCTTTAGTTGACTCTGGAACTGACACTGACTTCGGACGTACAGACAACTTTAACAAAATTGGAGAAGGTCCATATTTCATGTTCTCAAGTGTTGTTTCTGTTCACCATACCATGGGTGGATTAGAAATCGATGCTGATGCAAGAGTAAAAGATACTAATGGTAATGTAATCCCTGGGCTTTATGCAGCTGGTGAAGTTACTGGAGGTATCCATGGTGGAAACCGTCTTGGTTCTGTTGCCGTTGCTGATACTGTTGTATTTGGACGTGTTGCTGCTAAGAGCTGTGTAGAAGGTAAATAAACTTAAAATTTATTATATAAAAACAACCCAAATAAAAACCAACTTGCAATCACCTTGTAAGTTGGTTTTTTAAATATTTTACATATTTAATTCTCATAATAATATACTTAAATTTTCTCCACTCTATTCTCTCGATTTTATATTATTACTTCAACATTACTATCAAGATTTTCTATTTGTATGCTTGTCTTTTTCTTAGTTGCTCCACTATTTACATCGGTTGATTTTTTAATAATTCCCCATCCAGATATACCTAATAGTATGACTAAAATCACTAAAATACCTAATTTATATTTAAACTTAATCTTCTTATTCTTCATTCGTAAAATTCCCTTCTTTCATTAATCCTCAAAACTCTGAATTGAAGGTTTGATAGTCTTTATTTTAAATGTAAAATAATAAAGCTTAAAAACTATCACCATTATTAGTACTACTCTCATAGCCATAACATCTACTAAAAATAAAGGAATCGCTATCATAGTATCAGCAAAAGCCAATATACATATTTTTTGTTTTAAAGTCATAGCTCTCTCATTAACAAAACTCTCTAAGTGTTTTTTATAAAGTTTTGTACCTTTAAACCAATTATTAAATTTATCTGATCCTCTAGCAAAACAAAAGGATGCTAATAATAAAAATGGTGTTGTTGGCAGAATCGGAATTATAACTCCTATAGATCCTAAAACGAAGGCTATTAACCCTATGGTTATATAAATGTATTTTTTTATTTTACTCATACTACTTCTCCTCACTTATCTTCTAATAAAACATATGTCTTATTAATTCTATTGGATTGTAAATTATCAATCTTGGCCCTGAAAATTTCATAACATCTTTCACTTTAGCCTTCATATCCTTCTTATAGCAATGAATTGGACATTTAGAACATGTGGTTTTTTCATCACCAAACTTACAAAGATCTAATCTTTTATGAGCATATTCTAAAAGCTCCTTACACTCATCACATAAGCCATTCTTAGATTTGTGCTTTTTACTACAATATATATTTATCATTAACTCTATAACTTTTTTTTCCTTTTTAACTCTTCCTAATTTAGTCACGTTTCCACCTCACTTGATAATCATTATCAATGTAACCTCTAAATAAAGAGCTTGTTATTCAAGCCCTTTATTACTCAGTTAAACTATTTTTTTATTTTCTAACTTGTAGGTTTTATTACAAATTGCTGTAGTTGATTTTCTATGAGAAATTAGGATAATTGTCTTATCCTCACAATTTTCTTTAATTGCTTTTAATATTTCTCCTTCATTTAAGGTATCTAAATTACTTGTAGGCTCATCTAAAATAAGGATATCTCCATCTCTTAAGAATGCTCTTGCCAGACCAATTCTTTGCTTTTCTCCTGAAGAAAGATTTCCTCCAAGTTCTCCAACCTTAGTTTTATATCCTTTAGGAAGAGTTTCAATGAAGTTATGGATAGAAGCCTTTTTAGCTGCTTCAATAACCTGCTCCTCTGTTGCATTTAAATTACCTATTTTAATATTTTCCTCTATGGTATCATCAAATAAGTAAGTTTCCTGACTTACTAAGGTCTGTGTTTTCCTAATAGACTCTGTATTAACGCCTTTAATATCTTTATTATCTAATTTAACAGTTCCCTTATTCGCATCCCAGAACCTCATAATAAGTTTAATAAAGGTACTCTTTCCTATTCCACTTTCACCTATTAAAGCAATTTTATCGCCCTTTTGTATATCTATTGAAGCTTCATTAAATATCTTTTCTTTTCTATTTGGATAGTTAAAAGTTACCTTATCATATTCAACAACTTTCCCTTCTATTGACACTCCATCAGTAACTTCTTCAACCTGTGGTGCCTCATCTAATAACTCAAAAATTCTCTCTGCACAAGCAAAGGTTTGAAGCAGTGTATTAGAAAGATTGCTTAAGGCAACTACTGGTCCAAAGGATGAAGCTATTATTACAATTCCCACCAGCATCCATGTAAAGGATAGGTTTCCTGCTGAATATTCAAAGAAGCCCACTCCAACGAAAGTTAAAATAGCAATCATTATTGTTAAATCTGTGATAGCTCTGATAATCCCCTCATGCTCTTTAATTTTATCTAAGCTCTCATTTAATCTCTTAGAATTATTGTTTATTTGATTTAATCTTTCTTCACCATTTTTAAACAAAAGCACTTCTCTTAAACCTCTTAAGGCATCAAGAATGTAAGAGTTACTTTCTCCAAAGATATTTCTATACTGTACTCCAGCATCCTTAGCTAAAGCTGAAGATGCATATGGAATTATAAATCCTACTATTAAGAAAAATACTACTGATAAAATCCCAAACCATGGATTTATTACAAATAAAACGGCTGCTATTATAGTGTTGGTTCCGATAGCTATCGCAATTGGTGCTATAGTGTGAGCATAAAATACCTCTAAAAGCTCTATATCAGAGGTAATAAGAGAAATTAAATTTCCCTTTTCTTTTCCTTCAAGCTTTGCTGGTGCTAATCTTCTTAACACTGTAAACATCTTATCTCTTAGAATATATAATATTTTAAAAGCAATATAGTGACCTGATAACTGCTCTCCATATCTTAAAAAACCTCTAAGTAAAGCACATACTGCCATTACAATCATTGCACCCTTAAAAGTTATAAAGGTTACATCACCTATAAATGCGCCAATGGCAATTGCTCCAAAGCTGGCTATAGAAATTGATGCTAAAAATCCTATTATACCTAAGGTTATTGTAATCAACATTATAGGAGCTAATGGCTTAAGTTCAACTATTAATCTCTTCATTATCTGGAAGCCTGATCGTCTCTTCATATTAACAAACCTCCCTTACTTCTTCTAATTTATTTTGATTTTTTATCATTGATGAGTAATATCCATTTAATTTATTTAACTCTTCATGATTTCCTTTTTCAACTAAATTTCCTTTATTCATAACATATATCTCTTTTGCTTCCTTAACGTTAGCCAATCTATGAGATATAACTAATATGGTCTTTTCCTTTGAAAGCTCATATATAGCCTCCCAAATGCTTTCTTCACTTTCTACATCAATGTTTGAAGTAGCTTCATCAAAGATAATCATTCTTCTATCTGCAAGTACGGCTCTAGCCAAAGCTAATCTCTGTTTTTGTCCCCCAGATAAAGCATTTCCACCTTCACCAACATTTGTTGAAAGTCCGTCCTTTAAAGACTTAACAAAGTCATATAATCTAGCAGTTTTTAAAGCTTCTTCTATTTGTTTTTTAGATGCATCCTTATTTCCCATAAGCAGGTTGTCTAAAATTGTTCCATTAAATATATAGCTGTTTGTACTTACTAATGCTATGTTTTCATAAATACATCCTGACGCTATATTCTCAACATTGGTATCATTAATTAATATTTCTCCATCTGTCACAGTATGACTATTTAGGATTAAAGATGCTATAGTACTTTTTCCTGAACCACTTTCCCCTACTATAGCTACCAAACCCTTTGGTGAAATTTCCATATTAATATTATTTAATACCTTTCTCTCCCCATCATAGCTAAAGGATACATTCTTTACTGCTACAGCAAGTTCATCAAACCTTGTATCTTCTGGTATTTTTATTTCCTTATTTTTTTCTTCTGCATCTAGAATTCCAAACATTCTATCTGAAGCAGCCATACCATTCATAGCTATGTGGAAGTAGGATCCTAATAACCTTAATGGGATAAAGAATTCAGAAGAAAGCAGAATTATGATTAGCAGACTTCCAATTAATATTTCTCCTCTACTAAATTGTATTAAAGCTACAATTGTACCTGCTGCTGAACCACCAAAGGCAACTAAATCCATTATAGTTATAGAATTAAGTTGCATACTTAACACCTTCATGGTAATTTTTCTAAAGCCTTCAGCTTCTTCATTCATCCTTATATGCTTCTCTTCATCGATATTAAATACCTTTAAGGTAGTTAAGCCTTGTAAATTCTCAAGGAAGGTTCCTCCAAGATTTGAATAGCTCTTCCAATAATTCTTTAATATTCTCTTAGCAATTTTCATGATAGCTACTATTGATAATGGAATTAAAGGTACACATAGTATAAATACCAATGCAGCTTTAATTGATATAAAGCTCATGAAAATAAATAAAGTAATTGGTACTAAAAGTGCATATATAAATTGTGATAAATACTTTCCAAAGTATATTTCTAATTGCTCTATTCCTTCAACCATTACTTGTACAACTGCTGAAGTACTTTCAACAGAACTGTAGCCTGTACCAAGAGTTAATAACTTTTTATAAATCAACTCTCTTAGTTGAACCCTTGCTGTTGATGATGCTAGATTTGAAAACTTAGCATATAAGATATTACATACAACTCTTGTAATCAATAAGGCTATGATAATACCTAATGCCACTGCTAAAGATACATTTCCCATAACCTTAAATTCCAATGCTGCCGAAATTAAACCTTTCTCTGCAATCTTTAGGGTTTCACCTAAATATATCTTGTTTATAAAATTTCCAATAAAAAACACTATTATAATGTTGCATAATACCGCTATCCAATTAACTAAAACAGTTAATCCAATATATTTTTTTGAATCTCCACAAAGGTTTATCAACCTTTTATTAATCATCATAATTTAGCCCTCCAAACTTTTTATTTATGTATAATCGATTTTATAAGTCAATTGATAATTGTTATCACCTACCTTATAATACATTAAATGATAACCATTTTCAATAGTTTTATATTATCATTTACATTTAATTATAAAAAAACAGCACTAAATTATAATTTAGTACTGTTTTATCCTTATTTTATTTTGCTTATTGCATAATTTAGAGCAGATTCTAAGTTATTGTTATTTTTTCCTCCGCCTTGAGCTTGAAGTGGACTACCGCCACCCTTCCCATCAATTAAAGTTATAGCATCTTTTAAAAGTTCATTCATTGAAATTCCTTTAAAATCCTTAGATGCCGCAAAAATTAGATTAGCTCTCTCTCCTGATGTAACTGCTACTAAAGCTAAGGTATTAGGATTATCAACAATTTTTGATACTACCTTGTTGACCTGCTTAACATCTTGGTTTTCGAAAACCTTTTTAACTACAGTTGCAGTTCCGATTCTTTCTCCTAATTCAACCATCTCTTTAACTTGATATTCAGCCACTTCTTCACTTAATTTTTTATTTTGTGCTAAGGCTTCCTTCAATTTATCATTTAAATTCTTGATACCATTAAGAGCTTCATCTTCATTTCCATTTAAAAACCTGCAGATAGAAGTTGTAAATCTATCTTTTCTGAAGGCATCCTCTATAGCTCTTTTTCCAGCAACATATTCTATTCTTGTTGCACCCTTATGTTTTTCCCATCGATTCACTTTAATCATTCTAAGCTCAATGGTTGAACTTGGATGAACTCCACAGCAGGCATTGATATCCAAATCACCTATTTTTACAACTCTGATTTGCTCATTTGTATTTGGAAGTGCTCTTCTCAGTCCAAGCTTCTTAAGCTCTTTTTTATCTGGTAATAAAAATTCAACTGGTATATTTTCTCCAATAACTTCATTGGCAGCCCTTTCAGCTTCTCTTATAACGCTCTCTTCTAAATACCCTTCAATATCCACTGTACAGATTTCTCTTCCCATATGGAAGGCTACGGTGTTTGCATTAAAGAGTTTATAAAAGCACCCTGATAAAACGTGCTGTCCTAAATGCTGGTCCATTCCATCTTTTCTTCTTTCCCAATCAATGGAACATTTTAATTTATGAAGCTTTATTGGCTTTTTATTTAAAACATGATATATAACTCCCTCATCTTCATAAACTTCAATTACCGGTTCATTCTCTATAACTCCAAGGTCACAGAACTGACCGCCTCCCCCTGGGAAGAAGGCAGTTTTATCAAGAACCACATGGAACTTTCCATCCTTTTCTTCAACTCTTTCAAGCTCCGCAGTAAAATCCTTAATATATTGACTTTCATAAAATAACTTTTCCATATTATCTCCTTAATTTCTCTTGTTTATTTACTTGATTTACTTTTATATCCTGTAGAGAAATCTACTAAGTTTCTCATTTCTTCTCCATTTACATAGGCCTTTAAATTATCTATTGCAATTCTAACTATACGGTTATGTGTTTCTTTAAGATGGTAATCCCCAGAAACATGAGGAGTTATTATTGCATTTTTAATTGTCCATAATCTATGGTTACTTGGAAGTGGCTCTGGATCTGTTACATCAAGCCCAGCTCCCATAAGCTTTCCACTTTCTAAAGCATCACAAAGAGCTTCAGTGTCAATGCAGGTACCTCTTCCAACATTAAGTAAAGCTGCTCCATCCTTCATCTTTGCAATTCTTTTTGCATCAAACATTTTATAAGTCTCTTTTGTGTTAGGCAGACTTAATGCTACCACATCAGCCTTTGGAAGAAGTTCATCTATTTTATCCATTAAATATAATTCATCTAAGTAATCAGGTTTATTGGCATCTGTTCTTCTTACCCCAATAGTATAACCACCTAAAGCCTTAAATCTTTTAGCAAACTCTCCTCCTATATCTCCTAAACCAATAATTAAGGCAGTTGAACCATATATAGATTTAACTTCCCCTTCATCCTTCCACTGGCTGCTGCTTTGGTTATCTCTATAAAGGTAAAGCTTCTTTAATATTGATAAAAGCATACCTATCATATGCTCAGATATAGCTAAACCATAAGCCCCAGTAGCATTAGTTAGTATTGTCCCTGGCTTTAGAACCCCTTCTTTTACATAAATATCTGCTCCAGCACTATTTAGTTGGAGCCACTGCAAGTTTTTAGCTGCATGAAGTCTAAACGGCTCTATATTTCCTATTATTACATGAGCATCTGCAAGAGTAGCATTACTTATCTCCTGTGCCGAAGCAAAAATAAAGTTTCCACATGGCATTACCTTCATAAGTTCACACTTTTGGTCAGCATCCATTGGCATTAAAACAACTACATTAATTTCATCATACATATTCTAGTCCCCTCCAAAATGATTTATTTTAAGCAATGCATATATCCTTCGGCTTCATCCCAAGGTACAGAAAATCCCACACCTTTGGCACAAAATATTGAGGATGAAGTATACTCAGGGTCTGCACCTTTTTTATATCCTATTTTTTCAATAACTTCTGCAGCATTATGACACTCCTCATAACCGCTGAATACCATACTTAAAGTGCCCTTACCCTTAGTAAAGGCTTGAAACTCAAGTGGATAATTCATAAACTCAGCCACTGGACCTTTTCCATGAATCACAACTCGGTTTCCAAAGGTTTCAGGCTCATCAAAAGTGCCACTCATTTTTTGAATATCACTCATAACTCTTCCTAAAAGACTTAAATCAACATCCATTCTAAATTTATAAAACGGTTCTAAAAGTACCTTCTCAGCCTTTTCAAACCCCTGCCTGATGGCTCTTTTTGTAGCTTCTCTAAAATCCCCGCCTTCAGTGTGCTTATTATGAGCTCTACCTGTAATTAAAGTTATCTTTAGGTCTGTTATGGTTGAGCCTGTTAATATTCCCTTATGTTCTCTCTCAAACACATGTGTTCTGATTAAATTTTGATTTCCTGGAGTTAAAAAATCATTATGGCACTTATTTTCAAAGGTTATCCCTGAACCTCTTGGACCTTCCTCCAGCTTTAAGTGAACCTCTGCATAATGGCGCAAGGGTTCAAAATGTCCAAAGCCTTCAACCTGGCCTTTCATGGTTTCCTTGTATAATATCTCTGGTATACCGAATTCAACCTTAATATTAAATCTATCCAATAAAATTTCCTTTAATACCTCTATCTGAATTTTCCCCATGATACTTATGTATATTTCTTGGAATTCCTCACTCCAGGTAACATTAAGGCTAGCTTCTTCACTTTCAAGAATTTTAAAACACTTTAAGACCTCTCTTGGGTTTAACCCTTCCTCAAACATTACCTTAGCTCTAAGGGTTGGAATCATGTCGTAAATTTCCCCCTTAACTCCAATTCCCATACCTGCTTTTAACCCAATTAAACCTACCACTCCTATAATTTCTCCAGCTAAAGCCTCATCACAAACCTGATATTTAGTTCCATTATACCTTCTTATTTCATTTACTTTTTCTTGAACCTTTTCTTCCCCAACATCATAGTAAATTTCGTCTTTTACCTTTAAACTACCACTCAAAAGTTTTAAAAAAGTAACTCGATTTCCTTTATCATCATACTTAACCTTAAATACCCTCGCAGTAAGTTTATCAGCACTATCATAATCAGTCCTGGTAAGCTCATGGAATATTTCCATAAACTCTACAACTCCTTCATCCTCAAGAGCTGACCCCTTATTGCAAATGAATATTTTTTCTTCCCTTATAAGAGTTCTCAATGTTTCTTTCCAAGTCTTAGAATCATATCCTTCTTCAAAATAAAGCTCCATGAGCTCTTCATCTCTTTCAGCGATAAATTCAGCTTCTTCATCTCTTAACTCATTTAAATTGGATGATTGAAATAGTGTAATATCTTTGCTAAGGCTTCGCCTTAACTCTTGAATCACCTCTAAAATTCTTGCACCCACTCTATCAATTTTATTTATAAATATAAAGGTTGGTATATGATGTTTTCTAAGGAGTTTCCACACAGTTTCTGTATGTCCCTGCACTCCCTCAACAGCACTTACAATAACTATTGCATAATCCAATACACTTATTGCTCTTTCCATCTCTGGTGAAAAATCTATGTGTCCTGGAGTGTCAATTAAGAAATACTTTGAATCTTTATAATCAAAAATACCAATATCCGAAAATACTGTTATTCCTCTTTCCTTTTCAATTTTATGACTATCTAAAAATGCTCCTTTATGATCTACTCTACCTCGAGTTCTTATACTCTTACTATGGAAAAGCACCTGTTCAGAAAAAGTAGTCTTGCCAGCATCTACATGGGCAAAAATCCCAATAGACTTATTCATGTCACTCCTCCTCTCTATTGTACTCATTAGGTTTATTTTACCACAAAGATAGGGATACATAGTAATTGGATTTAATAAAAATACTAACCTAGTAAAATAAGCTAGGATATTTATTACAATGAATAATAACTTCAAATTTGTTATCTCAGCCTTTACATGTTAGAATAATTATAATATTTAAAATTATTTAATATATATGCTTTAACTTTAGGGGGAAATGTTAGATGCCAAATGAAAAAAGCACAGAAAAAACTAAGCAAAAATTAAAGAATAAATTAGAAACTCTTTTAAATGATGTTTATATGAATTTTACCCTTATTAAAGATTTGCACGAAGCAGCTTATAAGCTAAACCCTGAATACAAAAAATTCTGGGATAAACATCCTGAAAAAACCAAACGAGAGTTATTAAAATCTCAACAAGATATTGAAATTCCAAATTGTACAAATAAATATAGTGAAATGATCTTTGGAATTAATAAAGTTGGTTTTTTCTATGGAGTAAAAAGACTATTTACTCCTGGAAAGCTCTCTTCAGAAGAGAAAATTAAAATAGCAGTAACTGCTGATAAATTCACTAACACACTAAAAAGTATCAATAAAAGTTTATGGGTAAAGTAGATAGCTACTTTACCCATATTTTACATCTTACCTTCTTTATTCCTAATTTATTGGCTCTTTAAATTCTCTGATGCCTTAGAACCTCTTATTATGAACATTAGCTCACCGAATTCCTCTTCACTCCATCCATATTTATAAAAGGTATCATAAATTTTTTTATCTCTTATCTTGTCATAAGCTCTTACTTGAACTTTTTCTCTTTTAAACCCAATATTAATATCTGAATAATTTGATATCACTCCCCCCTTATTTCCATCGATCCACTCACTGCTATTCAACTTTTGTACATGAGCACGTCCACATTGGCCATAAAACTTCCCACCACCTAGCTTTTCATAATAAGATATAAAATTATGAACCATAGCAGCTTCTCTTTCCTCATTAGTATAGTCAAGCTTAATGTTATTCACAACTAAATCAAAATAAAAAAATTTCTCCTTAAAATACTCCTCATATGCGGTTCTATCTTCTTCAAGTGATTTTATTAAATCCTTTAAAAAGAATCTATCATAAAAACTCCCTATATTTTTAATTTTAATTACCATTTCCTTAATTGCCTCTGGTGGCTCGCCCAATCCCTGCATAAGATTATTTATATATATACCTGTTGTAGATGTTTCATGTTCAATATCTATTGGCACTAATGTAAGCTTTTTATCCCCCGGTAATTCCTTATTTAGCTCATAATAATATTTAAACAGCTCATAAGTATCTTGATTATTTGCATAGGTTGACTTAAACTTATTTAAAATATTGAGCAATAACTCTTCATCTCCGGTTTCTAAATATTGATTTAATAATTCCCCAGAAGCTATAGACATTTCTACCACGATGTTACGAACTCCATATTCCTTAATAAAATAGGTTGCTAAGTACTTCTCCATATCATAACTCATAGCAACTCCATGAGCCTCACCTGATAAAAATAAATCATAATCTTCATAAACGGAATCTATAATATTAATCTCATTATAATCTCCATTCAAATCCAAACTCTGTCCTGATACTACAAGTATGACAGCTTCTCTTATCACTTTACCTGGTTTAGTAAAAATAAAAAAAACTAGAGTACAAATTATCAACATTACACCTGATGTCAAAAGAATTTTTTTCTTCTTAGACATAACTCTTCACTCCAAACTTTAAATATCAAAGACCTCTTTTGTTTTTTCTTCATACTAAATCCTATAAGGAAAATAGTCATCATTATTAAAAGTCCTGCAATTTCAGCAATTAATAATGTAGTCATAGTTATTTCATTAGGATTATTCTCAACTAATACCCCTATTCTAGCTGTAAGATTACTTAACGGTGCTGAAAATCCTTGACATAAGACTGCTAAAATCATGCTTCTTTTATCATCTGACACAACAACAAATTTCCAAATATAAATTGCTAAAGAAATAATCCCACTTAAATTTGCTAATAAAGTTGCTTTAAATGAGTTTTTCATATACTCACTAAATATTCCACCAACCATGCCCCAATAAATCATAAAAAATATTGGTCCAACATACATAAGTATAGTTGAAAGCCATGGAACTATTATTAGAAAATTAAAAAGTATACCAATAACTATTGGTGATAATATAAGCAGTACTGCTTTAGACTTTTTCATATTCTACCTCCAATAAACTTACTCTACAACATAATTATACATTAGTTACATTTTTTTCAATATACTTATTGAAATTACTACAGCTATTTATATTTATAAATCCCTCAGCCTTGAGTTATTTTATTTTGAATAAAATAAGAGCCTCGCTCACTAACCTTAATCAGTTATTTTACGACACCCTTATTTATTTTAGCCTTTTGAAATTATCATTGAAAATTTCTATAAACTTATTTTATTCACAGTATTAATTATTGAAATTAACGATTTAAAAAGAAAGTTGTTTAAATCCTTTTCCATGAGCTTCGCATACATTCATTACAGTTACAACAGCTTGTGGGTCTATAGATAGTATTAACTCTTTAGCTGACGCTACTTGTGATGGATTCATCATAGAATAAATAATCTTCTTTTCTTCACCAGTATAGGCACCTTCACCATGAAGTATTGTTACACCTCTTCCAATTGTAGTTAATAAAGTATTTTTAATCATATCATAGTTATCGCTTATGACTATAATAAGACTCTTTTCATTAATACTTCCTATTACCTTATCTAAAATCGCTGATCTTATAAATAATGATATAAGTGTGTAAATTGTTAAAGTTAAATCATTAATAATAAGACCTGTTATTACTATAGCTCCATTTAAAATAAAACACATAAATGATAATTTTATTCCATACTTCTTTTTTAGAATAATCGCTATTATATCCGTGCCTCCCTCTGATGCTCTATTAAGAAATATAATAGACATCCCTAATCCACATAGTACACCTGCACAAATGGATGAAACTAAAATATCATGAATCATAATATAAGTGGATATATTTTCTGTTATTATTAAAAAAAAGGACATTGAAATCATTCCTATAAAGCTTAATATTCCAAACTCTTTATCTATTACCTTAAATCCTAAGATAAAAATAGGAATGTTAATTAATAATGTAAAAACTCCTGATGGAATTCCTGTAATATACTGAATAATGAGTGATACCCCAGCAATCCCTCCACTTAACAGCTTATTAGGAACAATAAAAATATTTACGCTTAGTGAATATATTAGACTCCCTAAAAGTATCATAACTAATTTATTTATCTTAGTATTAATTCCAGAATTCCTCTGCATTTTTTGATCTGACAAACTTCCATTTACCATCGTTCTTTACCACTCCATTTTCATATTTCTTTATAGCATAAAAAAAAGACATCATAAACGATGTCATAAAAGATTATGGAGAATGATTAATAGTCTTCTTTAAACTAATCAACTTCATATTTCAAGACACCTCCCAATTTCCCGTGGGTTTAATTTGGTCCATATAATATGGCAGGTCTCCTGACTTCATTTCATAATATATTCATACCTTCCCATTGAAAACAACAGTGGCATACCTATAAATACACTCCATGTTACAGTGACGGGTTCGTGCTGGACTTTCACCAGCTTCCCTTTTAATTTAAGCAAATCTTAAAACCATATTATATAAATATTCTTTTCTACTATATTATACCATTCTCACTGTTGTATTGTTATCCTTAAAATTAATATATTTAACTATCCCGGTAATATTTTTCAAAAATTCTATTTTTATCTCCTAATTTAAATATAAATACAACTTATAATCAACCTACTCTTGGTGGTTATGTATAATCAAAAGTTACTTTTCCGAACAATCACACCATTTAATAACATTATTGTTTGCATTTCTGTTATATGTTACTATATTCTTATAAATTTTAAAAATAGGGGGCATATTTATGAGAAAAAGTATTAAAGTTTTATTATCAGTAGCTCTTGTTTCTGCTTTATTAACTGGATGTGGGACAAAACCTTCAAATGAAGAAAATGATTCTAATACTTCACCAAAAGTTGAAGAAAATCAAACAAAAAAAGGTAACAATTCTGAACCTGCTTATACTGAAGAATCAATAACAATAAAAAATGGGGACTATGACATACCTGCAATAGTTACACTACCTACGGATATTGAAGATAAAAATGTACCTTTAGTTATAATGTGCCATGGAACAGCATCAAATAAAGATGAAGCCGGTGATGGATATAAGATGTATGCTCCAAAGCTTGCTGAATCTGGAATAGCTTCGATCAGATTTGATTTTATTGGAACTGGTGACAGTAAAGTTGACTATTCGGAATACAACTTTACAACCGCCGTTAATGATGTAACTAGAGTAATTGAATATGCACATAATCTTAAATCCATAGATAATAAAAACATTGGAATAATGGGTTGGAGCCAAGGTGGAAGTATTGCAATGCTGGCTGCTGGTGAGAATTCAGATATCAAATCTATAGTAACCTGGGCTGGTGCTGAAAACGACTGTTTATTAGACCTTGGAAACTATGAAGAAGCAAAGGCCAATGGATATGCTGTAGTTGAGTTTGATTGGAGAGACAGTCTAAACTTTGGTTTACAATGGCATGAAGACGTAAGAAATATTGACATTTTAGAAGCTTTAAAAAAATCAAAGGCCCCTATTCTTGCACTAAATGGAAGTGCTGATGATGTAGTTCCTCCTAAAACTACAGACTTAATTATAGAAGCTTCAAATAATGAAACATCTAAAGAGTCAATAATAGATGGGGCTGATCATACATTTAATATCTTTACTGGAGATTTAACCAAATATAACGAACTATGTGATCAAACGACTAAATGGTTCCTAGATACATTAAAATAATATTACTTATATTAAAAAAACTGCCCCGTGAAATTCACACAGGGCAGCTTTTCTAATATATTTTTCCCTAGAATAAGCTTATCTGCTCTTGCTGATACTTCCTTCTGTAAGCTTCAATGATATCTTCCATTCTATATAAGATTCCATACTTCTCACATTCACTTTTAAATATACTCCAAAGGGCTCCCCCCTTCGGGGAAGAGTTTTCATACCTCTCACCATAGGTTCTTATATATGACCCAACTAAGTTTCTTTCCGGAAATATCTCTCTTATTTTTTCATAATAATATTCCCTTTGATTTCCTCTTAATGTCATTCCCATACCATATGCAAAAATAAACTTAGCTCCTGCCTTATGGGCACCCCTTACTATGGATTTTATATTTTCCTCTGTATCATTTATAAAAGGTAATATTGGCATTAAAAGTATTCCTGTGAAAATCCCATTATCACTTAATTTCTTTATTGCCTTAAATCTTTCACTGGAAGGCTGAACATGTGGTTCTATTTTTCTGCACAAATCATCATCAAAGGTCGTCACAGTAATTTTAATCAGTACTGGTGAATGGATGCTTATCCTCTTTAAGATATCTATATCCCTTGTAATTAACGTACTCTTTGTTGCTATTGATATTCCAAAGTTATATCTGTCAACCACCTCTAGAGCCTTCCTTGTAAGCTCATACTTCTTCTCAAGAGGATTATATGGGTCACTCATTGCCCCTGTTCCTATTACACCTTTTTTACGCTTACTTCTTAAATCTCTTTCTATAATTTCTGTAGAATTTTCCTTAGCTCTAACTGTATCAAAGTTTTCTATTTGATAACAATCACTTCTCGAATCGCAGTAAATACAACCGTGATTACACCCCTTGTAGATATTCATATTATAATTTAGGTCAAACCACGAACTGTTTGGTACATAGTTTGATACTATAGTTTTTGCTTTAATAAACTCCATGATTTAACCTCCTCGTAAAATAAATCAAATTCAAACTCATATGAATTAAATTAATTTACCTTATGACCCCTTCTTCCATTTACGTATTTTCCCCCTGAATGACTTAAATGGAGCTACAGTGTTTATATGAATCCATTTCCATATAGGCCAATTGGAATGAGTTGAAGCTGCCCATTTTCTGCATCCTTGTTGAAATAATTCTTCTTCTGAATAACTTTTTACTAATTCAATTACTTCCTGTTCTATCTTTATAAATTCACTACACAACTCTTTTAATGTATATTCTTCATATTCTTTATAAAAACGTTGATATAATCCACCAAGATTATTCCATTTATATTCTGAACATGGAGTTATAACGCTAATACCTTTAAGTTCTTGCTTTTCCCAGTTTAAGATAAGCTTCATCCACCCTAACTGATAAGCAATCATTTGAGCAGGAGTCCTATCCACTCCATTAATTAATTCATCTTTATATATTTCATCAACACTTTCAAACTCATCAATAAATAGTTTTGCATACTTTGTAATTGATGCAATTAATTCTTCTCGATTTTCATACTCTGTCACTATCAACTCACCTACTTTCCAACTTAACACTCTACAAGATTCCAAATAACCCCATTCAATTATTTATTTCTCTATTTCAATTGCAGGCTGAAGAATTATGGTCTTTAATCTGCTTTCTTCCACTCTTCTTGGGTCACTTATATAAATCTCCATGTGATTTTCATGAAGTCTATACCCATTATTAATTATTGTATCATGAAGATTCTTTATAGTCTCTGCTTCATCTCTATAGGCCCCTATATAAAGAGTTGCAAAAACTAATCTCTCATCCATATCTATAGAATATAGCCTATTAAGATATTGTCCAACCTCTTCATCCTGAAACTTTCTTCTGAAAAATTCAATGTCGTTTTCCTCAACATAATCGGGAACCTGAATCATCATCGTCCATTTCCACTTATCCTTTGTTTTTTCTTTAAATGCATTCATATCATCTGCCCACCACTGACCAGCTAAAGGCATAACTACAAAATCTAAGCCTCTTTTCTTATACTCCATCTTTATGCTGTAAGCCATCTTATAAAGAGCGCCTACTATACTTTGGTATTCTGGATTATTATTAGGATTACCTGCTCCATCAATGGCAATATACTTTGCCCTTGGGCATAAAACCTTTTTATATTCTTTTTCTTTAACCTTAAATAATTCCTTTTGTACTTTCTTTAAATCTAATTTTTCTTGAATCATAATCAATTCTCCTTTAAGTGAATGTCCAAATCTATGATTTGGCTAACATGAACTTACTCATTCAAATGAATATAAGAATGAGTTTCCTCTTATCTCTATTATAAAAAAACAAATAGGACATCATAGTGTCCTATTTGTTTAAGTTATCTTAAATATTTTATTTCATTATTAACTTCACCATTAGAATTTAAAAACTCAACCTTTAAATCCTTAGACTCCTGTTGCTGAAATATATTAAATACATCTGTATCTTCCTTTAACTTCTTGTACTCCGGATATACCACAAGAAAGAATTCATTAGGTTTTATTTTTTCTGAATAACTTTCTCCATTAAAACTTATATCAATTTCTTCTGCATTATCATTCTTCCCCAATACTACTACAAAGGCTTCATTACCTTCATGATTTTGAATTAACTCAATTTTATATCCAACGGCTTTCCCCTCAAAATGCATTTGACTATTCCAAGCCAACGAATATCTTCCATTAAATACTTCCCTAAGAACCCCTAATTCTAAGTAATCTCCTTCATCCCTTAATGAAAGCTTATATTTATCAAAATTTTCAAAGCCTACAAACTTACCATCACTATATTTTGAAAAAGCAGCAACTGCCATTTCTTCATCAGATAGCTTTGGAGAGTACGTACTTTTATATGCCATGCCATAAGTAATTATAATAGATACTAAAAGCATAATCCCTAAAGGCTTTATTGCTAATAAAATTACTTTATTAGTCTCTTTATCTTGAACCTTATCTATAATCTTATTAGTTTTGAGCCTCTTAAAAACCTTATAACATACAAACCCTAATCCAGCTCCTAAAGTATTAAAAATTATATCATCTATGTCTGTTATATTAATAGCAGTAAAATATTGAATTACTTCAACTGATAACGAACCAATAAAACCATACATCAAAACTTTCCTTAAGTCCTCGCCCTTCTTAAACAGAAGTGGAATAAAGAAACCCAAAGGTACAAATAAAAGTATATTTCCAACTACATTATATAAAGAGTTGCCTAATCCCATAAAGTTACCTGTAAACATCTTTATTGTTTCAATTAAAGGAACTAGATTTAAATATCTAGACTTATTAAAAGATATCCCTAGCATCCCATACTTAAAAAACGTAAAATAAATTACTGCTAAGAAATATATGAAAAATAGATTTATTACAACTTCTCTAAATATACCTACCTTATGTTTTTTTCTTACCATTAGTCTGTAAAAAGTCCATATCAATATAAATGGTAAAACCATTATTATATATGGAACTGCAAAATCCCCCATGTTGTTAATTTCTCCTTTTCTTTTTATCCCACAGCTTTATAGGGTGTATTCCTCCACTTAAATACATTTGAAATTATGGTTACTGAAAGTATGTTAATCACAAGACTGCTACCACCATAACTTAAAAATGGCATACTTACTGCAAGGGTAGGCATTAGGTTAAGATTCATTCCAACACTGATTAAAAACTGTACTGCAAATAAAGCGCAAAAACCATTAACTAAAAGCTTCCCATACCCATCCTTTACAGTGGTTCCAACGTAAAAAATCCTTACTATAAATGCTAAAATAAGAGCTATCAAAATTATCCCTGCCGCCCAGCCAAAACAGCTTATTAAAAAGGTAAAAATAAAATCTGTATGTGCTTCAGGCAACATTAAATAATTAAAGTTTTTTCCCTGTCCAAACAAACCAGCATTGCTCCTTAGCATTGCCAGCTGATTATAAATCCATCCAGCTCCATTAGCGTCCTGCTCTGGGTGCAGAAACATTGTAAATCGCTCTATTCTGTATGCATTAGAGGCTAAAAACGCCCAAAAGGCCCCTGTTCCTATTCCTATGGTAATTAATACATACCTTAGCTTTAACCCAGAAGTAAGCATTATCGTTAATGCTGCAATTACATATATAACAAAATTCACTATGTCTGGTCTTAAAATAAAGAAAATGCATGGTGCGAATACTAACAGAAATCCTAGGAATAAAAATTTTTTATCTTCCCAATTCCAACCATCAAATAGCCCTGCTAAAGCTATTATTAAGAAAAATGGTGCCATGGTAAATGCGTTAACGGTAATATTCCCCACTCTAATCCATCCTATTTGTCCATTAATAGCACCAGACATAAAAAAGCCAGCTATAAATAATACTATGGCCACAATATATATTATCTTTGAATACTCTTTTAGAGCTCTGTAATCTACTCTTAAAAGTATAAGTGAAATTAAAACTCCACCTGCTCCATATATGGCCATATTTGAAATCATATTAATATAATTATTCGAAACCATATTGTTCTTCTGCATAAAGTTTAAAAGTAGAAATCCAATTAAAATAAATGTACCTGTCATTCCAATTAAAAGCCAATCTGGTGCAGCCTTATGAATTTTATTTAAATCCTTACCAACTACCTCTGCAGATCCCATTTGCTTTATAGCCTTATCTACAGCTTCATCCTCTGACAATCCAACATCTATGTAATCCTTCATTAACTCTTCTATATGACTTATTATTTCATCCTTAACACCCTCATGAACTCGCTTATTTTTAATAAGGCCACAAATCTCCTCCACGTAGCTATTAACTTTCCTATTTATTATTGAAGACATAAAAAACTTCCCCCCAACACTTCATTGACAGTATTACTAAATAGCTTCCATTCCTTTTCTTTTTCTTCAAGAATTCTTTTGCCTGATTCCGTTATTCTATAATACTTTCTCTTGCGTTTCCCTTCACCTAAATCCCAATATGATTCGATAAAGTTCTCATGCTCAAGTCCATGAAGTATCGGATAAAGAGTTCCCTCCTTAAATGAAAAAACTCCCTGTGACCTATCTTCTATCTCTTTTATCATTTCGTAACCATACATATCCTTACGATTAAGGATACTTAAAATTAGTATTGTGGTACTTCCCTTTAAAAGTTCTTTGTTAATTTTCATCTTTTCACCTCTTACCTCGGATTACTATACATAGTATATCTAGGTATTATTATATACTAGCAAAATTAACCTGTAAAGTATTACTTATACAGGTTAATCATTTTTTCTAATTTTTCTTTTATATTGTCTCTTAAAAATGTTGGTTTAATGACTTCTACGTTGTCTCCAAAACTTAAAATCATACCTTCTACCCAATTACTATAAGGTATTTTTATTACAGCTATAGTATATCCATTTTCCTCTTTAAGTTCTTCATACTCCTCAAAGCTCTCCAAAATTATTCCCTTAAAGTTATCTTTAAACCTCAACTCAATTTCTGTTCTTTCATAATCTTTTTCTTTAAAAACATCTTCACCAATAATTTCTTTTAATTCAAACTGTTCACCACAAACCTTTATATTTTTTATTCTTGTTACCTTAAAAATTCTCATTTCATTTTTTAAAGTGCAAAAGCCGTAAACATACCAGCTTAAGGATTTAAAGATTATTTTATAAGGCTCTATTATCCTTTCAGTGCTTTCCCCATTACCATTAACATATTGAAACTTTATAGGATTTCTATTTAAAATTGCTTTATCTATTATATTTATAATTTTATTTAGACCTTCGCCCCTTCCCCATTTAGAAAAATCTATTATCAGTCTATCTTCTCTACCATTTTCATTTTTCTTGAGGCCTTCAAGTTTATTAATTAAAGCTATAGTTTCAATATTTTCATATGAATTGTTTATTCCCTTCAAAAGCTTATTCACCAAAGCTGCTTCTTCCTTGGTCATTGATGAATTATTTACTTTAAACTCTTCAATTATCCCATATCCTCCACCATTGCCTTTGAAAGACACAATTGGAACTCCAGCCCTTTCTATGATTTCCATATCCCTTTGAATAGTCTTTATAGAAACTTGAAATTTCTCTGAAAGTTCTCTAGCTGTAACTCTTTCTCTATTATTTAAAATCATTATAATCGCTACTAATCTATCTAATTTCATTCTTTAACTCCAAATTTTATTTTACTATTTTCTTATCAATAACCTTTCCATTTGCATATTCCTTTAGTAATTCAACGGCATAACTCATATATTCTTCTAACTCCTCATCTCCATCAAAGGAAATTATATTCATTAATATATGTCTGGTTCCTTCAGTAATCATGGCTCTTTCAGAGTCTGAAGTACTACTCCCAAATTTTCCAAAATCATCTTGAAATACAGGAAGTTTTTCAAGGTTGATTGGGCCTCTACCTATCCCTTCATAGCTTTCACCAGTCTTCCCTATAACAAAGGTTATCTCACCTTTAATTTTACATAAATCATAGGTTCCTACTGAGTAACCACTGCTTAATGAAACTAAATTATTTATATCTACTACATTATTCACCTTATATAGCCCCAAGCCTTTAACAACTCTCTTTAAAAGCGACTCTGAAGAAAGCCTATATCTGCTAGGATCTTTTCCTATAATTTTATATGCTCTTCTTGAGCTCTCAATGTTAGGAACCTTTAGAATATCCTCCGTATTTAACGCACCTTGTATTTCTATGCACTTTAAATTTATCTTTCTCCACAGCTCTTCATCTGAAGCTCTAACCCTTACTTCTACCTCTATACATCCAAGAGCTATCCTTGGACATTTTTCCTTTAATTCATCTGAAATACTTATATTAATCATTTAAAGTGTTACCTCCACTATTGTTTTCTTCTAAATCTTTGACTCAATACTCTTATTTTATCATGTAAACCATGTCTTTTTTGTATGCTAGTTTGAATTTTCAAAAATATGTGGGTATAATTTAAGTTGAAGTTTCAATTGCCAAGTCATAGATTGGGCTACTCACTTAAGGAGATGAGATAATGAGCAGTATAATCCTTGAAGGAGGCACCTTTAGACCTGTGTTTAGTGCTGGTGTAATGGATGCTCTTTTAGATAATGATATTATGTTTCCATATTGCATTGGTGTTTCTGCTGGAATTACCAATGGATTTTCTTATATTTCAAAGCAAAAGGAACGAAGCTATAGAATTCTTAAAAATTATAGACATGATAAGCGATATATTGGAGCAGTAAACTTCTTAAAATGTAGAAGTATCTTCGGTTTAGATTTTGCTTTTGATGAAGTTCCAAATAAATTAGATCCTTTTGATTTTGAAACCTTCAATAAATATGATGGAAAAATCCTGGTTGGTGTTACTAATGCCGAGACTGGAAAATCAGAATATATGGATGGTAAAGAATTAGATGAAAAATGTACAATGATTCGTGCAACCTGTGCAATTCCATTATTCTTTCCTCCAATAAAAATAAATAATACGGATTACTTCGATGGTGGTTTATGTGACCCTATCCCTATACAAAAAGCAATTAATGACGGTAACAAAAAACACCTAATAATTTTAACCAGACCTAAAGGTTATGTAAAAACCTTAAGTAAAGGTAATGTTGCAGCTGCAAAAATATTAAATAAAAAATATCCAAAACTTAAAGATACTTTTCTTACTAGACATCTTCAATACAATGAAACAGTCAAATTTTGTGAACAGCTCGAAGCTGAAGGTAAAGCAATAATTCTTCGACCTACTTCTGTAGATGGTATTGATAGTTTTGAAAAGGACCTAAATAAAATTACCCATGCTTATGAACATGGATATAATATGGCAATTAATCGAATTGATGAGATCCGTAGCCTCTTAACTTAAATATTGATAATGATGAAGAGATAATTAAAGTTATTTCTTCATTTTTTATATAAGTTTGTTGCATATGCAACGTTTTTATGATAAGCTATATTTCGTTGCAATCGCAACAATATAACAAGAGAGGATGAATTATATGTCTTTAGAAAATACACAAGATAATCTTGGAACGGAAAGTATTACTAAGCTCTTAATTAAATTTTCTATTCCTGCCATTGTAGGAATGGTTGTAAATATGCTTTATAACGTTATAGACAGAATGTATATCGGAAATATTCCCAATGTAGGAGGTCTTGCTATAACAGGAGTTGGTATCACAATGCCAGTAACTCAAATTATTACGGCCTTCGGGATGTTAGTTGGTATTGGTACATGTGCAAGCATTTCCATAGCCTTTGGAAAGAGAAGAAAGGATGAAGCAGAAGGTTATTTAGGTAACGGATTAACTTTAATCTTAATCATCAGTGCCATTATTGCTGTTTTCGGGAATATTTTTGCAGAGCAAATCCTAACTTTATTTGGTGCTAGCGAAAACACGCTTCCATATGCTCTTGCATATATAAGACCTTTATTCTGGGGTACAATCTGCAATTTATTTGCCTTTGGATTAAACAATTCTGTTCGTTCAGATGGGAATCCTAAAATCAGTATGTATACTATGATGATTGGTGCCGGAATAAACATAGTTTTAGATCCAATATTTATATTTGGACTTAACTTAGGTATTCAAGGTGCTGCCTATGCTACAGTTATATCTCAATTTATAGCTGGCTGCTGGGTATTATACTACTTCACTAAAAGTAAAAAATCCTCTATCAAACTTAAGACTTCAACAATGAAACTTAGTTTACCAGTAGTTAAGGGCATCTTAATGATTGGCCTTTCACCTTTCTTAATGCAAATGGCATCAAGTGTTGTTTCAGTAATAGCAAACAATGCCTTAATGACTCATGGTGGAGACTTAGCAATTGGTGCTATGGCAATCATAACATCAGTATGTTCAATTTTTGTGATGCCTATCTATGGATTAAATCAAGGCTCACAGCCTATTATCGGATATAACTACGGTGCAAAAAACTATGCACGTGTGAGACAAACTTATGTATACAGCTTAATAGCTTGTACCGTAATATTAACTATAAGCTCTGTAATTGTTCAAGCCTTCCCAGAGTTTGCAGTATCAATGTTCAACAAAGACCCACAGCTTACAGACAAAACAGTAGCTGGAATGAAGCTATTTTTGCTTTCAATGCCTTTAATTGGTATTCAAATGACAGCTTCGACCTTCTATCAAGCAGTAGGAAAACCAAAGAAAGCAATGATAATAAGTTTATCAAGACAAGTTATTTTCTTAATTCCAGCCTTCTTATTCCTACCTAGAATGTTTGGTCTTGTTGGTGTATGGCTTGCAGGTCCTATCGCAGACACCCTTGCAGTAATGGTATCTGGTTTTATAATTTTCAAAGAGATGATAAGCTTAAAAAAATTAGATGCTGAAATGAATGAAGAAGAAGAATGCTACGAAGAAGAAATTTCTGCTTAATAATTGCCTAGATACTTAATAATTTAGTATACTAGTAAGTATAAACTTAGAAAAGGTAGTGTTATGATGAAACAATATGAAACTAAGTCTGTTGGAAGTTATATAAGTCACTTTTATAGAATTGGTTCCAGCTTTCTCTCAAAAGAATATGAGAAATACGATATTGGCTTTGGGCAATACCAGTTTCTGCTTCAGCTATATCTTAAAGATGGAATTAGCCATGATGAACTAACAGAACTAGTTGCATTTGATAAGGCTACTACCACAAGGGCCATAAAAAAACTTGAAAGTGCAGGGTATGTTAAAACAGTTCTTAATGAACACGATAAAAGAAAATATCATATCTATCTTACAGATGAAGCTATAGCTAAACGTGATGAGATATTTGCAATTTCAATTCTTTGGGAAAATAAACTAATTGGCAGTCTGTCAGAAGATGAATTATCAACTTTAAAAAATATTTTAAGTAAAATAGAAATAAATATACCGGAGGAATTTCGTTCCCACCATAAATAAGCGAATTCTCACTAAAAAAGAGTTAGACATAATCATCTAACTCTTTTTTGATACCTAAATTATAATATTATCTTATAAAATCTACTTTGCTATTGATCTACCTGCGCTTCTCCAGCTTTAAATATTGCAAATTTAGTGCATAAAGGTCCAACTAATTCATAAATTACTGTTGCAGCCAAAATTATTGTTCTTATTTGTGGACCATATGATGGTAATGCCTCTCCAACTAATAAGGATAAACCTATAGCTACTCCAGCTTGTGGAACTAATGTAAACCCTAAGTATTTTTGAACAACTGGTTCTGCCTTGGTTAACCTGCATCCTAAATATGCACCAAGAACTTTACCAATCACTCTAGCAAACACATATCCTAAACCTATCAATCCAACTGATTTTAGTACAGAAAGATCTAAAGCTAAACCTGATATTGTAAAAAATGCTATAAATATAGGATTTGTAAAACTATCTAATACAGTTAATAATCTACTTTTACCATTAGTTACGTTACTTATTACACTTCCTATTGCCATACATGTTAATATACTAGACAACTCAATACTTTCTGAAATTCCAACTGCCAATAATATAACTCCTATTGCTAAGCTCATAGTTTGATCTTTACTAGTAGATTTTTTATTAGCTAAGGTTAACGCACAACCTAATACTCCCCCTAAAAGAATAGATCCTCCTATTTCAATAAAAGGTTTTGCGATAGACATTATTGTTAATGCTTCTGAACCTTGAATTAATACTTGTGCCGCTGCTAAACAAATTCCAAATGCAATTACTGCAATTGCATCATCTATTGCAACCACTGGTATAAGTGTATTAACTAATGGTCCTTTGGCATTATATTGTTTTAACACCATTAATGTTGCTGCAGGAGCTGTTGCTGATGCTATTGCACCAATAGCTAAACTAAATGCTAATGGCTGTCCAAATACAAATACCATTACCAATGTTACAACTACTACAGCCATTAATGCTTCAAACAAAGCAATAATAATTATTCCCGAACCAATCTTCTTTAAGTTTTTAAAGTTCAATGAACTTCCAATACTATATGCAATAAATCCAAGAGCTGCTTGTGAGATAAGCTCTAACCCCTCTACAGCTTCTTTAGGTACAAACCTTAATACAAAGGGTCCTATAACTATTCCTGCAAGTAAATATCCCGTTACCTTGGGAAGCTTTAAATATCCTACTAAAACTCCACAAAACATACCTGCCAAAATAACTATTCCTAAAATATATAACCAATTCATTTTATCTAAGTCCTTTCTTTTTAGTTAAAACTCCCTCCAATAACTTGTCCTAGTGGAACTGTAAATGCAATACCTGTTCCAGCCTTGTCCAACCCACCAGTAACATCATTAATTATCTCTAAAGCCTTACTAACTCTTTCCTTTTTTAATACTGTAAGAACAGTATAGTTTGATGTTCTTCCATTATTCATCAACATACTTAATGAAGAAAACAAGCTAAATTCTTCACAACCGCTTAATACATTTGCCATACCAACAGAATCTATAATTGTCGATCCCTTTATCCCCATATTGGCAAATTCAACCATAATTTTTTCTAATGTGTCTGAGTCATTTAATATAAATATTAAAAGTTCCATAATTTATCACCTTCCCAACCTTTAATTATACTCCTTTAAATTAAATAGTAAATCCCTATATCCTTATATATATGTTCAAATAGATATTTCTCACCTTATACATGAAAATAACTTCAAAAATTCTTAATATTACATTGTTATACTGAATATTGTAAAATTAAAAGGAAGATGTTCTATTCATGACATCTTCTTTCGTCTAATGGCTTTTATATAAACTACAAATTAAAGCCTCCATCATAACATTACATACTATATATACTCTTTGAATTTAATATTAATTCTAATTATGTTTTGTTTTATGAAAATTTCACAATTAATTTCAACCTGATATTTTACAAAAAAATAAGCCAGCTTTTTACTGACTTATTATTAACTCTTATTTTATGAATTTAATTTTCACTTTAGTATATCCTATTTTTATTATGTAAAATCATTTTATGAATTATATTAGAGGAGAGTGTATATGATTAATCGAATTGGATATGCTTGTATAAACACTTCTATAAAAGATAACTTTAAGGACTGCAGACTAGCATCTGTCTATAAACACGGCATCCCATTTTTAAAAGAAATAATTCTTCATAATTTAAATCTAACAAAGGAAATTCTGCTTTGGAATATAGATAAAAATATTCAAATGTATCGAGCTTCCTCAAAGCTTATTCCATTTTCTACTCATAGTGATATACTTCGCGACTTTAAATTTAGGTGGTATGAAGACACTGATATCATTAAAGTGCTTACAGAAATAAAAAAAATTGTTTTAGAAAATGACATCAGACTTTCTATGCACCCAGACCACTTCACCGTTTTAAATAGCTTTAAAGATGATGTTGTTGAAAAATCTATTCTTAATCTTGAATATCATGAAAAACTCTTAGAGAATATGTGCGGAACTGATTTAATAATTCATACTGGCGGAGTCTATGGAGATAAAACTAAAGCAATGAAAAGATTTATAGCTACATATAACAACTTAGATGTAAATATAAAAAAATATCTACGTTTAGAAAATGATGATGTATCTTATACCCTAAGTGATGTTATCGCAATATCTAAGACCTGTGGAGTTCCTGTTTTACTAGATATACATCATCACAACTGCAATAACGGCGGAATTTATAATATAAAGCCATTGATGAATTCCATTAATGATAGCTGGAAGCAAACTGGTATAATTCCTAAATGCCATATAAGTACCGGTATTAATGATTATAAAGATAAACGTCATGCTGATTACATATCTCCTGCAGATCTTTTTTCTTTTTGTGAACTAACTGAAGATATTAAAGTAGATTTAATGGTTGAAGCCAAACTTAAGGAACTCGCAGTATTAGAATTAAAAGGTTTAATAAGTATATAAACCAAAGAAAGGAATGTATCCTTTCTTTTTTTATTTATCCACAGTAGTTCTTTAAAACTCCTCACATATCAACAATATGTTGAGAAAATTATAATAATTATGTAGAATAATATAGTACAAGCTATCCATACAAGAAAATTCACTTAGCTTGAGAAAGTTGGCATTATGGAAAATTTAATATTATCCTTAAACGTTGTATTGCCTCTGTTTCTAACAATGGCTCTAGGATACTTTTTAAAACTAATTGGAATGTTCGATAAGAAACTATTAGATTCTATGAACAATTTAGTCTTTAAAGCTTTTTTACCTGTTCTATTATTTAATAACATATATAAAACAAATCTTGATGGTGCACTAAATGTTAAACTTCTTTCATTTGCATTTCTTGCAGTTATAGGTACCTTCCTTGTTGTAACATTCTTAGTACCACTAATTGAAAAAGATAATCGTAAACGTGGTGTAATGATTCAGGGTATGTTTAGAAGTAACTTTGTTATCTTTGGATTAACCGTTGCCTCCGCAATGTATGATGAAAGTACAGTTGGGATTATTGCCATTTTAGTTGGAATTATAATTCCAACCTTTAACGTTTTAGCCGTAGTTTGTCTTGAAATGTTTAGAGGTGGAAAATTAAACTTTAAACAGCTCATTAAAGGAGTTATTACAAATCCACTTATCATAGCTTCTGTCATAGGAATTTTCTTCTTATACTTTGGAATTAAGTTTCCTACCGCTATTGAAAACTCCGTTAATGATATAGCCAAAATTGCAACACCGTTATCTCTTATTCTTCTTGGTGGCTCATTTGCCTTTAAAGATGTTAAAAAATATCTAAAACCAATAATTATAACTGTAATTGGAAGGTTAGTTGTAGTTCCAGGTATAGTAATTCCTATAAGTGTATGGGCAGGTTTTAGAAGCATAGATTTATTGGGACTTCTATTAATCTTTGCATCACCAACTGCAGTATCCTCCTTTACCATGGCTCAGAAAATGGATGGGGACAGCGACCTTGCAGCTCAGATAGTTGTATTTACTTCTGCCTTTAGTGTTCTTTCAGTATTCCTTTGGATATTTACACTAAAACAACTTAACTTAATGTAATTTAGTAATAAAAAATAAGGTAGCAGAAATACTCTGCTACCTTATTTTCATTATAATATTAATGATGATCACAGCCATCATGGCTACAAGTATGATTCATAGAAAAAGCCTCAAGCTCACCTGCATTAAATTTTGCTAAATTTTCTTTAACATCTCCATTGGCTGCTTTAAACACCTTAATTCCCATGTCATTCAATTTAACAATTGCACCTTGGCCTATTCCTCCAACTACAACAGCATCAACCACTTCTCCTGATAATGCTTTAAGTGGCTGGCACATTCCATGTTGATGTCCTAAATCTCCATTACCCACAACTTTAACCTGACCATTTTCTGAGTCACATATTATAAACATTGGTGCAGTCCCAAAATGTCCATAAGGAACACTATTTAAACCTTCGTCACAATATACTGGAAAACAAACTTTCATTACAATTCCTCCTTAAATCTCTTACAACAATTTTTTACTGCCTTACATTCAGCTTTGCATTGCAGATTATTTAAGTCCTTTACATTTAAATTGAATTTATCATTAATTGAATATACATCATCTTCAATTAAAAGTTTTATAAAACTCTGCGCTTCCAAAAGTATCTGTTTATTTAAATCATAAATCACATGATACCCTCTTTTATATCCTATAATCAATCCAGCTTCCTTTAAAATTTTTACGTGTTGTGATACTGCAGCCTCTGATATATCTAAGTGACGTGCAATTCCTTTTGCACATATGTTTTTTTTAGAAAGTAAAATTAATATTTTTAATCTAGTTTCATCACCCATTGCTTTAAAAACTTTAACATTCTCTATCATATATACTCCTTAATAATAAATTTAATTAAGTAATGACTTAATTAAATTATATTCTTCTTAATTAGTTTTTTCAACCTATTTTAAAATTTATTTTTGCATCGCATTTTTTTATTTACTATAAAACAAAATCCTCCTTTTAATTCAGCAGAATATCTCTGACTTTATCCAAAGGAGGCATTTTCTATTATTTATCTAATTCATAAATTTCACTATATTTTTCATTTAAATATTCTGAGAAATATTTAGGATTTAACTCTTCTCCTGTAACCTCTAAGATTAACTCTGACGGAGTAAAAAGCTTTCCATACGTTTGTTTAATAATTTAGTATTAGTATCTCCCATAATTTTATTTACTTTATATCTCTTACTACAGAATAATATTTTCTATGATATTTCAAAGATACTAATGAAATAATCTTTTTCTGGATAATCTCCAATATATTTTAATCCAGCTTTTACATAAAACTTCTTAAGTTTTTCATTACCAGCCCAACAGTCCAAATATAAAGTATATTTATTTGCACTACATTGAGCTTTAATTTCCTCAAGAACTTGATGTCCATACCCCAACCCCTGAATTCTTGGTAAAACAGCAATTCTAAAAAGATATTTCCCTTCTACTTGTCTATAAAATTCATTCTCTTCATTAGTTAATTCTTCTAAAGAAAAGGTTCCAACTGGGTGACCTTCAACTAAAACTAAAAATACTTTTCCATCCTGTATATCTTTTCTAAGCACCTTTTCTTCCCACGGATATTCCCATTGATATATTTCTTGTGATATTAAATCATCAGTTACATCATTTAGGATTTTTAAAACTTTATTAATATCTGTCTGTCCAGCCTTTTCAATAGTTATTCCCTTCAAAATATCTCCCCCCATATATACAAATAAACCGCATACTTAAGTAAGTAACCAAATCTGTAATTTAGTTACCCAGACATACTCCCTCAAAGAAAAAGAAGAAGGAGTTACCTTAGTATACGGTCATTCCTATTTGATGTTATTTATATAATTCTACCATTTGTATGAAATACCTTTTCATATTACATAAAATGTATATTCATTTACTCTTTACAATATTCATCCATGGCATCTGCAACTTTCTTTGCATTTGCGGCTGCCTCTACAACAGTTTTAGCTCCTGTTACAACATCACCTGAAGCAAACACTCCTTTTTTAGTAGTATGTCCATACTCATCGACAGCTAATAACCCACCTCTGCTTGTAGCTAAATTGTCTGTATTGGCTACAATATTATTTTTGGGACTTTGGCTTACAGCTATTATTACTGAATCACATTCAATAATCTCTTCTGAGCCTTCAACTGTTTTAAATACGGCCCTGCCATCTTCACCTATACTTTTTTCAACCGAAATAAACTTAACTCCATTGTCTAATATCTCAACTGGTGATTTAAATAATGTAAATTCTACTCCATCCTCTTGTGCTTCTCTAATTTCAAGTTTCGTTGCAGTCATTTCCTCAAAGCCTTTTCTATACACGACTGTAACCTCACAGCCGCTTCGCTTTGCAACTCTTGCTGCATCCATTGCTACATTACCTGCACCAATAACAATGACCTTCTTACCCAATCTAAAAGATTCTGGAGACATTAAATAATTAATAGCGTAGTTTACATGTCCACTCATTTCACCTTTTATATTTAAAGTTTTTGGGTTCCATACTCCAGTTCCTATAAATACTGACTTGTATCCATCTTCTAATAATCGATCTAAAGTAACTACCGGTCCAACTAATGTATTATATTTTATTTTCACACCTAAGTCTATTAGCTTCTCTTCAATTAAATCTAAAATACTATTTGGAAGCCTATATTCAGGAATTCCGTATCTCATTACTCCACCAAGTTTATGCTTACTTTCAAAGATAGTTATATCATAGCCTCTCTCTGCTAATATAAACGCTATTGCTATTCCTGCTGGCCCTGAACCAATTATAGCAATTTTAATACCATTCTTTTTTATATCCTTCGAATCCATATTTTTCAAGTATTCCATTGAGATATAATGCTCTATAGCACCAAACTTAATCGGTTCTCCCTTAATACCTCTTATACAATTTCCACTACACTGATTCTCGTGTGGACAAACTATTGAGCATACTACAGATAAAGGGTTATTTTTAAACAACAGCTCTCCTGCCTCACTAATTTTATTTTCTTTATAAAGTTCTATAACCTTTGGTATATCAGTATTTATAGGGCAATTATTCTTACATCTAGGCACTTTACACATTAGGCATCTTTCTGCATCTGCATTAATAATATTTAGGTCTAATTTAATCATTTTATCCCCCTGTTCATCTTTCGTAATATTAATTTATGTACATATTATCATTAATTTGTTATTGATAACAGTTAAATAATTCAAAATACTTAATCTTATTTTTAACAACATAAAAAGAAGGCTATTTCAAAGTAAACTTTGAAATAGCCTTTATAATTCATTCTATACTATTTTAAGCTTCCGTCAGCTACTTTATCCATAGCTTCTTGAACTGCAGTAACATATCCATTAACTTTTATAGATACTCCTGTTACAGCATCAGTAGTTTGAGTTTCTTCTGAAGATCCAACTTTTGATAAATCAAAATTATTTTCGATGATGAAAGCAGTTAATAAGTCAGCTTGTTGAGCCCAAGTAAACTCTTCTCCTTCTTTCATAACGTACTCACCTTTAGCGCATAATTCTCTCTTAGATTTTCCATCTTGTAAGTAATCGATAAATAGATCTACTGGTTTTTCTCCATCATAAGTGATTTCAACTATAGTAGTTCCTTTTTCGCCTTCTTGCTCGTATTTGTAAGTTTTTAAATCTTCGTTAGCTACTAATTTTCCAGCTTCAACTGCGTCCATAGCTTCTTTTATAGTTTCAACATAACCATTAACTTTTATAGATACTCCAGATACAGCATCTGTAGTTTGCTTCTCAGCAGTAGATCCTACTTTAGTTAAATCATAGTTATTTTCTTTTATGAAAGCTGTTAACTTGTCCACTTGCTGTGCCCAGTTAAATTCTTCTCCTTCTTTCATAACATACTCGCCTTTTTCGCATAAATCTCTCTTAGAGTTTCCAGCGTGCATGTAATCATAGTCGATGAATAAATCTGAAACTTCACCGTTTTCGTATGTTAATTCAACTATAGTTATGCCTTTTTTATCTGCTTTTTTGTAAGTGTAAGTTTTTGGACCTTCTTTTTGTCCTTGCTCTTGAGTTTGTCCATTTCCTTTGTCTGCTGAATCATCTTTTCCACATCCTACTAAAGTTAAAGATGCAATAGTCATGATTCCTGCTAATAATAAAGCAATTTTTTTCTTATTCATTAAAAAACAACCCCTTGTTAATAATTTATCGTTTAATATAATTATAACGGGTATCGAAAAAAATGCAACTGTTTTCACAATTTTTTTAAATTTACTGTTTTTTGAGATGATTTTGCTTTTTATTCGTGCTTTTCGCCATATTTAGTTTATATGTATTTTTTTACATATTAATCTAATTAAACCATAAAAAGTACAAAATTCGATTCTTCTGTTGTTTTGTATTTATTTTAATACCCTTTTAGATGTTATAAAATTATCATGCCTTTAAACACCAATACAGCTAAAATCATTCCTGCGATTAATCTGTAAATCGCAAAAACTCTCATTGGTTTTTTCTTTAAAAACGCTATAAACTTTTCCATTACAATTAACGCTACAATAAAAGCAACGATAAAACCGAGTATTAGAGCTATCCACAAGCTTAAATTCATAATTGAATAATTAAATTCAAATAAATCTTTACCTGAAGAAACTATCATTGCTGGAATTGCAAGAAAAAATGAAAACTCTGCTGCTATTGGTGTTGATAATCCAGCAACCCATCCTCCCATTATAGTAGATGCACTCCTCGACATTCCAGGCCACATAGATAATACCTGAAATACTCCCACCTTTAAAGCCTGCATTGGTGTAATCTTATCAATATCTACGGTTGGATGATTAACCTTACTAAACATATACTCAATGATTAATAGTAAAATCCCCCCTACAATAAATCCAACTATTACAGCACTTGGCTCAAATAAAGACTTAATATTGTCATAAAACAACATTCCAATAATGCCTGCTGGAATAGACCCTATAATAACATTAATTCCAAATCTAAACCCCGTAAGCCCATTTTTCCCACCAGTAATAATATACTTAAAAAATTCAATAACACTGTCCTTAATCTTTTTCCAATAAAGAACTACAACTGCTAAAATAGCTCCTAGTTGAATTACGACCTCAAACATCTTTGCAAATTCACCATGAAAGTTTATGGCACTTCCAACTAGAATCATATGCCCCGTAGATGATACTGGTATAAATTCCGTAAAACCTTCAACAATTGCAATAATAATTGCCTTAAGAATAAAAATTATATCAATCCCCATAGTTTCCCCTCCAGTTTTTAATTTCCATTACCAGCCACATTATCTCCTGTGACTCCTAATAAAAGTTCAAAGAAAGCTGCATCATTCTCAACTACCCACTTTTCTCCATTCTTTGTTAAGTTAATATCCCCACTTCTATCTTCATACTCTATAGCTTTCAATTTCTCGTAAAAAATACTGTTAACCAATAAAAAGTATTCATCTTTTGGTGTTGTAGATAACACATCACTAGTATATGCTAAGGTTAGCAGATCACCTAAATACCCCTTAAATGCTTTAGATATATTTCCACCTTTTAATGTAACATTTACGGTCGCTTTTTCATTTTCAATGTTCTCTGAATTAATCTTATACGACATTTTACCTAGAACTTTATTCAATAAATCTTGTGTTTCCTCAGTCATTCCGCTGGGAACTTCTTTACTAAGTTCCTCTGAATTCCCCAAAATTGATTTATTTATTGCATCAGTAACTAATACATTTACTTCCTCTCTCTTGCCTGCTCTTAACCCTTCAAGCACCTCTTCAACCTCCGAAGTTGGTGTACTATTTCCACAAGCTGTCACTCCAACTCCTATAACAAGTATTAGTATAATGCTTAAATATCTTTTTAGTATTTTCATATTCATTCCCCCATTCAATTAAACTTTTATCTTTTCCATTAATTTCTATTATAAACCATTTTTTAACTTTATCAACCAAATTTGATTGGACGTTTTAAAGGTGGCAATACTCTTATTTTTTTAGAATATTACCACCTTAGGATTAATCAGTAACGTATTCAAAATTACAATTGCTGCTCTTTAAATTAAATTCTAATTTCTCCTCTATGAAGAATTTAAAATTAGCTATACACCCGCAATGTTCATGAATTGATCTTGCTAAATGTCCATTAATAGGTGCTAAAATTCTCTGAGGATTTTCCTCATTTAGTTCTATTTCTAATCTATATTTTCCTCTTTTTAATATCATTCCAGTACCATCATTTTTCAAAATCTTTACCCCATTATAAGTACATAATTTATATTCCATGCCCTCATGATAAACTACACAAATACACCCCTTAAAACTTCTTCCCATAAAAGGAATATCTGCTATCGCTGCAACTATTGAGCATACTCTATTTTTAAAGTCATTGCATTGAATCCATGAATAGTTTTTAGGGAATGACGTACCCCAGTCTTTTTCAATGTATCCTACTCCTCCATCAAAGTTATATATTTTATCATTAATTGTAACTTTTCCACTTAATCTGTGTCGTAAACTTATAATTTCATGATTACACTGCATTTTAGATGATAACGGAGCAAACGGACCCATAATGTTACTATCTAACTTCACCATATCGGCATATTTAATACTTCCCTTGATACTTAAGTCTTTCTCTTTAATATCAATGGTTATTCCATCCTCTGAGAAATTACTATTTCCTATTCCTATTGATAATCTTTCTCCACTTACATTAAACTCCGGATATAGATAATGCACAAAATACGAATTATCATTGGTTACAACCTGAATAAAAACCAACCGGTTCCCCTTACTATCAACATTCATACCTGGAATAAAGGCAATACACTCATCAGCTTTCTGATGTTTAAAATACCAGCCTTCAAAATAATTATTCTTTTTATTTTGGCCATAAAAATATTTTGACTTAGCCCTTTTTAGCTTGAATTCGTTAATTAGCTCTTTGTTACTCACCATTAAGCCCCCTTTGTGCTGGGCTTTCTATCCAATTTCCCTTGTAATCAAACCTTGAGCCATGACATGGACAATCCCAGGATAATTCATCAGGATTCCACTTTACTTCACAACCTAAATGAGGACATTTAGTTGACACTATGTGGTTTTTTCCATGTTCATCTTTATATACGCCAACCTTTTCCCCCTTATATTCAATGATTCCTCCATGCCCCGCCTTAATATCCTTAAGTTCCGCATCGGGTATATGAAAAAACTGTGAAGTTAATCCTTTAATAGCTTCTACTCCATCTTTCATAATGTTTGCCATTGAATCTGATATATCAAATCTTTTAGGCGAAAAAATCTCTGCATACTCACTCTTCCTGCCCTTAATCATGTCTGTAATTATCATTGCAGAAACCATTGCAGTGGTCATTCCCCACTTTTTAAATCCAGTGGCTACATAAAGGTTTGGAGTCTCCTTAGAATACTGTCCAATAAAAGGTATATCATCTGCTGGCATACAATCTTGAGCAGACCAGTTATATACCTCTTTAGCCTCTGGATAAATCCTTTTTGCCACCTTCCTTAGTTCCTCATACCTTCCACCAACTTCATTATCACCACAACGATGAGAACCACCACCTAAAAGCAGAAGATTTTTATATTCTCTAAAAGAATAACCCTCTTCATCAATTCCAATATACATTCCATTGATATTTTGCGCATTTTCTAATGCAATTACGTAGGAGCGTTCTTGATGCATTCTCATAAAATAATATCCTGGAAAATTTATAATTGGGTAATGAGTTGCTATAACAATAGCTTTTGCAGCTATAATATATTTATCAGTTGTAACAATATTGTTCTTTATCTCAACAGCCCTTGTATTTTCATATATAGTTAATTCCTTTGCTATTTCCTTTAAAAACATTAATGGATTAAACTGGGCCTGATTATTAATCTTCAAGGCCTTTTTCACGCTAACTGGGAGCTCTATATTGTCTAAAAGCTCTGCTTCAATGCCAAGCTTTAATTCAGCTTCATATTCTTGTACCAAAGCCTCAACATTATCAACTGTATAAAGATAATTTGGTAATTCCTTAAACTCACATTGTATATTTTTTTTCTTAACTATTTCCTTGTATTTATCTATAGCCTTTTTATTAGCCTCAGCATATTGCCTTGCTTTATTTTCTCCATATTCTCTTATCAATTTATTATATATAAGTTCATGTTGAAGTGTAATTTTTGCAGTTGTCCTGCCTGTATTACCCTCACAAATCCTTCCAGCATCAATGATAGTGCAGTTAACACCTTCACTTTTCAGCATGTAACCTGTTAATATTCCTGCTATCCCAGCTCCTATTATTAATACATCTGTATCAATATTTTTATCTAAACTAACCCCATTACTTAAACTACATTCATCCTGCCATACTGACTTCATAAAATCACCTTGTATAATGAACTCATATTAAAAATTCATTATACTTTTCCTTTCATAATAATTTTTATTAAACTTAACATAAGACGCTATGGATTAGTTCAATAACCTCATGATTAGTATTCCATTTTAATGATTTTATAAACTCCCAATACGTAAACACCTTTCATTAAATTCGACTATCCAAATTAAAATTTGTTAATTAACAAAAAAAATATACGGATAAGGGGTTCCCTTATCCGTATACCATCAATTTATTAATACCTTTTATTAACTAAAAATATAATCTAAAACATCTTCTCTAAAATTCCATACAAGCTCCTCTGGGAAGTCCATTTCCTTTAGCAGCTTATAGCAATTATCAAATCTACCTACATCATAATATATATGTGCGTCACTTCCTAGCATAATTTTTACTTCATGCTCCTTGCATAGCTTTAAAATTATTTTATAGTTCTCTAATCCATTCATTCTAAAGCTTTTAGGTGACAGTGAACTGTTATTCATCTCTAATGCAACATTTTTTTCTTTTGCTGCTAAAACTAACTTTTCATAATCAACAGGAAATCTGCTGTCATCAGGATGTCCTATAACCTTTACCTTTGGATTATCCATTGCCTTAATCATAGCTCTAGTGTTTTCTTCAATATTGCCTGCTTTAATACATGGTCCGTGAACACTGGCAATCATGTAATCTAAGATCTCTACAACTTCATCTTCCACATCTAGATTACCATCATAATCAATTATGTTTGCTTCAATTCCTTTTAAAACTCTGATGCCGTTAATCTCCTCTTTTATAACCTTCATGTTATGGAAATAAAATGGATGCGCTGTTCCTGGCATTGTAACAGCGTGGTCAGATAATCCCATTATTTTTAAGCCATTCTCCTTTGCACCTTCAACATTTTCTTTTAATGTGCTAAATGCATGTCCACTAGAAATAGTATGAGTATGTAGATCTATTATTGCTTTCATTTTATCACTCCGTTCCTTTTAAGTGAAAGACAAAGTCCTTGATTTGGTTACTTAAACTTACTTCTTCATATTCATAAAGAAAACATGTTTCCTTACCACTTTCACTTCTTTTATGTTTAGTATTACGCTTACGTTTAATTTTATTATATACTTCTTCAATATTCATTCCAATAAAAATTATAGAACTATGTAAATTTCCTTTATTATATTTACATTTTCACTTCATGAATATAATCCATTTATATTCACAAAATATTATTGATATAAAATAAGGAGGCTTAATTATGAACCTAGAAGATGATAAAAAACTATGTGAAAAAGCTAAACAAATGCTGATTGACGGTCAATCTTATGATGAAATTAGAGCAGAAACTCACCTTAGGTTAAAAGATATAAAAAGAATAGAACGCGAAGAAGTAAGCTCTCACTTTTAAAAATAGAATACCTCTGGAGAATAACCTCCAGAGGTATTTTTTGTTTTAAATTATTTTATGCGTTCTTTTTTCTTCTCTTATATACAAATCCACCAACTGCTACCGCTGTGATACCCATCATAGCTACCATATCAGCACCTATAGGAGCTCCTGTTTGAGGAAGCTTTCCTGGTTTATTTGGCTTTTCTGGTTTTTCTTCTGGTTTTACTGGTTCTTCTGGATCAACTGTATCATCTACACCAGCCACAAGAACATTATAATCAACCTTTGGAATTCCATTTTCTTTCCAATTATTAGCCATGGCATCTCTCATAACAACAAAGGTATCCTTAGTATCTGTTGCTTTAGAGAAATCATAGCCATCTCCACCAGTTAGCATAAAGTCATTAATTACTACTGAATACTCTGTCTTTGGATCAATTTTAGTTCCATCATCTAATCTGATAGATGAAACCTTACCAGTTTTAGCATCATACCAAACTTTGATTCCAGCAAATTGTCCCCATCCAAATCCATCAGTATTAATACCATGTTCAATTATCTTAACTAATTCTTCTCCAGTAACCTTAACAGTTACTAAAGTATTATCAAATGGTAAGATTTCATACATATCTCCTACTGTTATATCTCCAGCATCAAGAGTTCTTCTGATTCCACCACCATTTGTTAACCCAATTTGAGTTCCTGCAATTTGTCTCATAGTTTCAGCTACGATAACGCCTAGAGGTGTTACCCCATCATTTCTCCCTTCATGGCTTAATTCAGTTTCTGTAGTTGTAACTACTTCAGCCATCATTGGAGCTAACTCATCACTATGAACCTTTATTTTATCTGCAACTTCTTGATCAACAGGTAAAGTTGCAACATTTTTGTATAATTCATTTACAGATGGGTCGATATTTAATAAATTGTTATCATTATCAAATGTAAATCTTAATTGCGCAAGACCTCTTCCATTATACCCACCTTGTACAACTGGTATAGCTTTTCCAGCTCTATCAACAGTTCCAGCTACGAAAGCATGATTATGTCCAGAAATTACTGCGTCAACACCATCTACCTTAGCTATATCTGCAGCTTCACCAGTGATTACTTTAGTATCCTTATCTTGATATGCAGCACTGTGAGCTAATACTACTACCGCATCTGCTCCTTCACCTTTAACTATGTCTACATATTTGTCAACAACTTTAATAGGATCTAAGAACTCAATATCCTTAACGTTTGCTGCAAGAGTTTTAACCGCTGTTTCTGGGGTTGCTATTCCTATAAATGCAATTTTTGCTCCATTTCTATCAATTATCTTATATGGCTGAGCATAATCAACTGCAATGTCAGTTCCCTTCTTAACTATATTAGCTGCTAGGAATTCAAAGCCTCCATCCTCTGCCCATTTAGCAATTCTATTAGAACCCCAATCATACTCATGGTTACCAATAGCAGACACTTCAATTCCCATTGCCTTTAGCATATCTGTTACAGGGTCACCATATTTAATATTAGATATAGCAGTACCCTGGTATAAATCCCCTGCTGTAACAGGAATTACTTCATATTCATCATTAACCATGCCTCTATAACTGTTAATAACACCAGCTAACTTTGCAGCTCCAATATTCTTTCCTGATTCTAATACGTTACCGTGGAAATCATTGAATGAGAATACATCTACTGTTTTCTTAACTAATTTTGTAAGTTCAGTTAGCTTTTCAGTCATACCTGCCACAGTAAGTTGTGAAGATACTTCCTTCCAATTTAAAGCATTGCTTACTATACCGTAACTTAATTCTTGAGTAAGCGTTCCATCATTAATTAACTTAATAACCTCTGCTCTAAGTTCATCATTATATTCAACGCCTGTTAACTTCCAGTTTCCATCAACTTTACGAGTTATTGTTCCGCCATTTACTTCAGTAATGTATCTAGCGATCATGTCTCTTATGTCTGATAGTGAATCATTTGTGGATTCATAAACCTTAGTATGTTCACCTTCATCAAACATTGGCGCTAAATTAGAGCTATATCTATAGTCATTCACTGTTAAATAAATCTCATCAGTATCAGCTACAGCTTTTCCATCAGAGAATTTTAAGTTTTCAACTCTATTTCCAACAGGTTTGGAGATATTAAGTTCATATGCAACTCCACTTAGCATATCATACTTGTATGATGCGAAGTCTTTATTAAATGAAATTGTTAAATCTCCTTTTTCAAATGTATTATATAAAGTTGCAGTCCACTCTAAGTATTTTTTCAACTGCTTTCCTGTAGTTTTAATTGTATATAGCTTATTATCAAATTTATAGATATTAGCTAAATCAGCTTTAGTAATATCTCCAGACTCTAAATTCGCTGTAGCTGAAAGCATTGCTGCTCCAGATACATGATGAATCTTTGAGGTATCAATTCCTAAGGATTTTAAATGTTGGTCGCTATAATATAGTTGTACTTCATTTATTAAATCAGTTACTCCTTGATCATTTACAAAGGATTGAGGTATTCCTTTAACTTCATCTGCCTCTGATAAATTTTCACCGTCTAATTTACCAATTACCTTTAAAGCATCAGCCCTAGCTATATCATCATATTTTTTTAATTCACTTGTTAAAGTTGCATCTTCATCTACTAAATTATTTTTATCTATAGCTATAACACTAGAAGATTTATTTACAATCTTAACTCCAGCCTCTGTTTTTTCTAACTCTATAACTGCCTTTGATACACCTTGTCCATTATTTTTAGGTTGTGTAATCAATACTCCATTAACTATATCTTGCTTTATCTCTGAATGACTATGTCCAGCAATTATCACATCAACCTCTGGATTTAGATTAGCAATATCTGTCGCACTATCTCCGTCTCCATATTCTGAAGTTAATCCCATATGAGATGTTACTACAAATACATCTGCCTTATCCTTTATTTCTGTCATAACCTTTTGAACTTCTTCTGCAGGATTAGTTGGAGTGTATCCTTCTAATTTATCTGCATCCCATCTAGTAATGTGGTTCGTTACAACACCAATAATGGCAACTCTTACTCCACCTACTGTTTCGATTGTATATGGTTCAAATACTCTTGCTCCATCTTTATAAAGATTTGCACATAAAACTGCAGTTCCACCTGCTTTAGCTTGCTCTGCAATTTTATTTAATGTATTCATTCCATAGTTAAACTCATGATTTCCTAAACTAAAAGATGTATATCCAATCTTATTCATTGCATATACCATTGGATTAATATTATCCTTTAGAAATTCATCTGTTAGAAATAAATGATTGTAATTTCCTTGAATAGTATCTCCATTATCAACTACTATTGTATTTGGATTACTATTCATTTCATTTTTCACAATTGTTGCAACTTGGTTCAATCCACCGTGTGATGATGACATAGTTGCATAATCATAGTTCAAAAACTTTCCATGTAAATCTGTAGTAGCTAAAACCTGAATTTTTACATTCTCGTCAGCTGCTGGTTCCGCCGTTGGTTCAGTGCTTAAATTTTCAGTAGTTTCAACGTTTACAGATTCTTTTGTCTCATCTGCATACGCACTTAATACGTTTGCAGGTAGAACAAAAGATAAAGTTAAAACTAAGCTGGTAAACCAAGCAACTAACCTTTTGTTTCTTTTCATTCATATCCCCCCATTACAAAATTTTGAACATTAATATATATGTTCCTACCCTAATTGTATTATTCCAATATATTTAAATCAATCCTTTTATTGTAATTATTCTTTTTTATTTCATCTTCTCTTTTTTTTAACATAAAAAAGCCTAAAGCAACTATTTTTTTAGTAACCTCAGGCTTCATATTATAAAAAATTTTAATATTTATTATACTCTTTTTACTGATTATATTTTTGTTAATCCATTACCTCTTTACCATTTACTGATTGCTCACTACCAGACTTTTCCTTAACTAACATCACAACAACTCCAACAGCCATTCCTGACAATGCTGGAACAATCCATCCCAAACCATCAGCATATAGTGGCAATTTTTCAAACAACTTTACTACACTTCCTAAATTTATCCCAGCCTGTCCTAAAGCGTCAACTATACTCACCACTCCAGTAAATAATATAGTTAAGCTGTACACAGCTGAATTTCCCTTAAAGAACTTATCTAGACAGCCTAAAACTATAAGCATTATAGCTATAGGATATATTGCATTTAATACTGGTACTGATATTGATAATATTTTTGTTAAGCCTAAGTTTGCAACAGTCATGCTAAATAACGCTAAAATCGCTACCCAACTTTTATATGTAACCTTTTTAGTTAAAGTTGCAAAGTATTGGCTGCAAGAAGTTATTAATCCAACACAAGTTGTTAAACATGCTAAAGTAAATACTACAGCTAAAAGCACTGCTCCTGGCTTTCCAAATATATAAGTCACTACATGAGTCAGAGTTTGAGCTCCATTTTCAGTTGCTCCAAATCTTCCGCCACTAGTTGCACCTAAGTGTCCTAAAATAGAATATATTGCTATTAATAGTCCTCCTGCTATCATTCCTGCCTTTATTGAAGTTGAAACCACTGCCTTTTCCTCTTCAACGCCTTTAGTTCTTATCGCCATAGCTATCACAATTCCAAAATTTAGTGCAGCTATAGTATCCATTGTAAGATATCCTTCTAAGAATCCTGTAACAAAAGCTGAGTTAACATAAGCTCCAGTTGGCTCTCCATAAGCCCCTAACGGCTTTACTAATGCTGAAATAAATATAACAGCTATAAGAGTTAAAAGTGTTGGAGTTAACACCTTGCCCATCCTATCTACAAGCTTTGTAGGTGAAAGTGATAACCAATATGCCACTGTGAAAAATACTAAAGTAAATAAAAACATTGCAAAGGTAAGTGATACACCTTCTGGTAAATATGGTGCTACAGCCATTTCAAATGGCAGGCTTCCTGCTCTTGGAATACCAAGACATGGCCCTATTGATAAATATATTAAAACTGTAAATACTGCTGAAAAAATAGGATTCACTCTATCTGCTAATAAGTTTAATCCTCTAGACTTAGCAACAACAATTACTCCAAGCACTGGAAAACCTACTGCAGTAATAAAGAATCCTGCCATGGCCACCCATGTTGCAGTACCTGCTGTTTGACCTAAAAATGGTGGAAATATTAAATTCCCAGCTCCAAAGAATAGTGAAAATAGCATTAAGCTAACTAATAATAAATCCTTTTTTGATAATTCCTTCATAATAATCCGTCTCCTTTAACGTTGCTTTTAATCTTGCTCTTAATTTCTGAATAATAATGTCGCTCTCAATATCCATCCAAGTTCCCCCTTTAAACAATAAAAAAACCGCCCCTTGTAAAAATACAAGGGACGGACCAATCCGCGTTACCACCCTAATTCTATGATAATTCCTATAATAATATATAAATCTTTATTTAATTTAACACCAGCTTTATTCCTAGTTAAATATAAAAGATTATAGTAATACAGGCCTCCATAGCACTCAGTTACATATCTATCAATATGCTTTTCTTTTAACGGTGAAAAACTCCGTCAACGCCTACTTCAATTCGGGTTGCTTCTCAAAGATGATTTTCAGAATTAATTTGAACATTGGCTTTCAGCTAATTGCCAACTCTCTGTGGAACAAAAATAAAACTTACTCTTTCTCGTCATAGAATTTACTTAAATTTTATATTATTCATAATATTACACATTCTAATCCATGTCAATATTTAATTTATCTTCTTTTTCATGTAAACTTTAACAAATTATAAATTGCATAATACTCATTGAAATTCCCCCTATACTTCCACTAAAAAAAGGAAACCATTAATTATGATTTCCTTCTTTCTTGCCTTAAGCTTGCTCTGCAAACTGGCTATTATATAATTTTTCATAGAATCCACCTTGAGCCATTAACTCTTCATGATTTCCTTGTTCTATTATACTTCCATCATTAACCACCAAGATTAAATCAGCACTCTTTATTGTTGAAAGTCTATGTGCAATAACAAAACTGGTTCTGCCCTTCATAATGTTCTGCATTGCCTTTTGAAGCATAAGTTCAAGTCTTGTATCAACGGAACTTGTGGCTTCATCAAGAATTAAAATTGATGGATTAGAAATTATTGCCCTTGCTATAGTTAAAAGCTGTTTTTCTCCTTGTGAAATATTAGATGCTTCCTCATTAAGGAACATATTATATCCATCTGGAAGGGTCTTTATAAAGTGATGTACATTAGCTATTTTAGCAGCTTCGATTATTTCTTCCCTTGATGCTCCGAAACGTCCATATTCTATATTTTCATATATGGTTCCATTAAATAGCCATGTATCTTGAAGCACCATTCCAAACATAGAGCGTAAATCCTCTCTTTTCATATCCCTTGTATCAACACCATCTATTTTGATAGCTCCACCTTGTATTTCATAAAATCTCATAAGTAGATTTATCAGTGTAGTTTTTCCAGCTCCAGTTGGTCCAACAATAGCAACCATCTGCCCACTTTTTATTTCTGCATTTAAATCCTTTATTAAAGGTTTATCCGCATTATATCCAAATTTAACATGTTCAAAACTCACATTTCCCTTTGGATTTTCAAGTTTAATCGAAGCCTCTTTATCCTTAAGCTCTTCCTCTTCATCCAAGAATTCAAACACACGCTCTACAGCTGCAAATGCAGATTGTATTGCAGATGATAATTGAGTTACCTGTGAAAGTGGTTGGTTTATCTGCCATATGTAACGAATAAAGGCTTGAAGATTACCAACAGTAATTTTCCCTGCAATAGCAGTTATTCCACCCATAACTCCTATTACAGCAATACCTAAATAACTCAACAGAGAAATTAGAGGAGACATAGTACTTGATATAAATTGAGCTTTAAATCCATTAATACACAATTCCTCATTTATTCTCTTAAAATCTTCTATGGAGTCTTCCTGCTTCCCATATAGCTTTATTTCATTAAAGCCAGTATACATTTCCTGTACAGCACCATTTAACTTTCCTAAAGCATTCTGCTGCGCCTCAAACAACCTTTGTGATTTATTTACTATAATCTTTGAAACTATTAAACTTCCTGGAATTATTAGAACTGCAACCAATGCCATCTTCACATTAATTGTAAACATCATAATAAGCGCAAAGCTTATAGATAAAATTGAAATAATTATCTGGCTAAAGCTTTGTTGAAGTGCATTCGAAATAGTATCAATATCATTAGTTATACGGCTTAACACATCACCATAACTATTTCCATCAAAATAGCTCACTGGCAACCTTCTGATTTTATCTTGAACTGCATTTCTTAAATCCCTTATAGCATTTTGTATTCCATTTGTTAATAAGTAAGATGCTCCATAGGTTGCAGCTGCATTTATGGTGTAAACAATACCCAAAAGTATAAGTACTTTAATAATATATGCAAAGTTAACTGAAGCACCAGTAATTCCTTTTATCAAATCAAAAGAGTCATTTGTAAGCTGTGTTATAATTAACCCCTCAACAAAAGGTGATAATGCATTTGTTATTGTAGCTAACACTATCAATGTTATTGCAATTATAAAATAACCTTTATATGGTCCTATATATGGAGAAATTTTTCTTATTGTGTCTTTTAACTTTTTCATTATGCTAATTCCTCCTTTGAAAGTTGTGATGCTGCTATCTCATAATATATTTCACAATTTTTTATAAGCTCTCTATGAGTACCCATTCCAACAACTTCACCTTCATTTAAAACTATGATTTTATCAGCATCCATTATAGATCCAATTCTTTGTGCAACAATTAAAACCACTGAATTTTGTGTTTCTTTCTTTAATCGTGCCCTAAGCTCTGCATCTGTTTTAAAGTCTAAAGCTGAAAAACTATCATCAAAGATATATATTTCTGGACGTCTCACTATTGCTCTTGCAATTGACAGCCTTTGTTTTTGACCACCAGAAACATTGGTACCACCTTCACTTATATGCTCATCAAACTTCTTAGGTTTTTTAGAAATAAACTCATAAGCTTGAGCTATTTTAGATGAATTTTCAACTTCTTCAGTTGTAGCTTTTTTCTTACCCATCTTTATATTACTTTTAATGCTTCCAGTAAATAATCTTGCCTTTTGTGGAATAAATCCTATTTTTTTACGGAGAGCCTTTAAATCAAAGTCTCTGACATCTATACCATCAACCTTAACTGACCCTTCAGTTACATCATAAAATCTTGGAATTAAGTTTATTAGTGTACTCTTCCCACTTCCTGTACTTCCAATAAAGGCCACAGTTTCACCCTTCACTGCCTTAAAGGTAACATCTTTTATTACAGGCTCCTCCCCATCTGGATAAGTAAAGGTTACATTTTCAAATTCTACTACACCTTTTATCTTTGTTTCCTTTACACCATTTTCTGGGTTTCTAATTAGTGGTTCCTCATTTAGTAGTTCTTCAATTCTCTCTGCTGAAACCTGAGCTCTTGGGTACATTGTAAATACTGTAGAGAACAGCATCATAGAGAACATTGCATGGAATAAATATTCTATAAATGCAACTAATTGTCCAACCTGAAGAGTTCCCATGTTAATCATATTGCTTGCAATCCAAAATACAATAATTATGGCAATACTCAAAAGATAGAAAAATGCTGGATACGCTACTGCCATAAGCTTAAATAGCTTTTTAGATAACCCCGCATAATCTTCATTATTTTCAGCAAATCTAACTCTTTCATGATTATCATTCCCAAAAGCTCTAATAACCCTGATACCAGTTAAATTCTCACGTGATATTTGATTCAACTTGTCTAACTTCTTTTGCTGACTTTGTGAAATCGGGTGAGAAGTTTTAGCTATTATAACAACTCCGATTACAATTACTGGTATTGTAACAAGTAATATAGTTGATAATTTAAGATTTGTTCTTACTATCATAAACAAACTTGAAAAGAACATAACAGGAGTTATTAATGCCATTCTTAATATTGTATTTGTGAACTGCATTAACTGAAAAGCATCATTAGTTGTTCTTGTAATCATTGATGATATTCCAAATTTATCATATTCGCTATGAGAAAAATCCTGTGATTTTTTAAAGATGTCATTTCTTATATCTCTTACCATTCCATTAGAAATCTTTGATGAACAATAAGCCAAAACAATATTTCCAACTGTCCCTAAAAGAGAGATAAGTAAAATAACCATTCCCATTCTTTTTATATACTCTATATCTCCATTAGCAATTCCATTATCTATAACATCCGCCATGATTGTTGGTATTCCTAGTTCAACAAGAGCAAATCCGAAAACTGATATTATGTTTATCATAATAAGCAGTTTATAATTTTTTAAGTACTTTAAAATTAACCTCATCTCTTTTAATACTCCTTCTTTTTAAATTTATATAATCTAATCTGTAATTAGTTATAATATCCTTCATACCTTAACTATATATTCTTACTTTCTTTGCTATTTATAAATTTTATATTATTGAATACTTGTCTCCACATCATTATAATAATATAAGGTATACGGTAACCGTATAGTCAATAGGGGGATAAAATCATGAATAACGATTACAAGAAATATTTTAACACTGGTGAATTTTCAAAGTTATGCCATGTAAAAAAACAAACACTTTTTCACTATGATGATATAGGTATTTTCTCACCTGAAGTAAAAGATTCAAATGGATACCGCTATTACTCTTATCAGCAATTTGAGGTTTTTGGCGTTATTTCTATGCTAAAAGAATTAAAGATGCCGCTAAAGGAAATTAAAGCTTATCTGGACAACAGAACTCCAGATTCTTTCGTTGAACTCTTCGAAAATAAGCTTGTTGAAATTGATGAAGAAATAAAAAAACTCCAAAGAACACGAATGCTCATGGAGAAAAAATTATCTTCTATTAAAAAATGTACTAATATTGACCCCAATAAAATCACAATAGAATTTATGGAAGAAGAAACTCTTGTCATAAGCCGTTCTATTGAAAATGTTAGTCATAAGGATTATTTAAAGACCGTTTCTGACCACCTTGATTATTGTTTTACCAACAGCATTAACTCTGATTACAGCATTGGACTTATAATAAATAAAGAAAATATCTTGGCTGGAGTTCAATATAATTACTCTTATCTTTACTCTAGGATTAACAGCGCTTCAGAAAGTTCATATAAATTTATAAAGCCTAGTGGTTTATATGCCATTGCTTATCATCTCGGTGATCCTGAAACTCTTGATGAAAGTTATCAGAGAGTTGTTAGATACCTTGAAAAGTCCAAACTTAAAATGGGCGAATTTGCATATGAAGAGTTTATTCTTGATGAAACAACTGTAAAAGATAAAGAAAATTATCTTACTCAAATAATAGTTGAAATAGACTCAAATAATTAAGGCTGGAGGTACTCCTCCAGCCTTTTCATCTTACTAATTTTCTAGTTATTGTTCCTATGCCTATACCCATCATTATGACCCCTAAAACCATTTCCACATTGGATAGCATATATGCTGCCGGCGTTGGACCTGCAGTAATCATCCCTAAACCTGCAAATATTCCACAGCTTAAATTTAAAGTTTCATTGAACTGTTTAACGAACTGGCTAAAACTTTTAGGTAATCCTATTCCAAGCAAATAAATTATTGTTTCACCTTCAATATCAAGTCCAACCAAAATATATAGTATTGCAAAAAGTAAAACTAGTATTAATGATGTAATTAATGGATGTAACATTCTTTCGCCATATCCACAAGTAGCAAAATATATAAATGATAATACCTTTGCTCTAAGCGTATCTAAACTTTTACGCTGAAAGTTTTTGCAAATATAATAATACTCACCAAAATTATTACTTAAATTATTTTCTTTAAATTTGTCTGCAATTGTTTCATAAACCATATACAGGCCTTCATACTCATTCTTTGTCTTCTCTCTTGGTTTAATTTTATCTATGAAGGTTTTTTCATTAACCTTTGTTTTCAGTTTGTCATTAAACTCGAAGTCAACCAAGTATGTATTTACAATTTTAGCTCCTGATAAATCTACATCTGCAAAATTTGTTCTCTTCATATATGAGCCTATAATTATTGTATTGGCCATATCTGATAATTCAAAGCTTGTATCCTTAAAGTTACAGTTTCTTAATATCAAATAAGTTATGTCACAGCTGAGAAATTTACTATATATCTTACAATTATCAAATTCACAAGACAAGTTATCTTTTTTATTTAAAGACGGCTCCTTTTTTATTTTTTCTAACAGGAAGGTGCAATCTTCAAAAATTACTCCTCCTCCCCCAAAATCACATTCTTTAAACTTACAGCCTATAAAAGTACAATTCTTAAACTTAATATTATAAAACTTACACCCCTTAAAAATAGAGCATACTATATTCAAACCAGTAAACTCTGAAAACTTTCCTTCATCTTGTGTTCTTTCATTATTAAAAACCTTACCTTCAAAGGTTTTAAAACTGTACTTTTCACTTGGTATGACATCTATTATTGTTTTATCCTTAATTATTTCTTTATAAAGGGCTTCATTATTGCTTCTTCTATGGTTAAGCTGATCCTTTGCAGCACTAACTTCTTCCTTAAAGTTTATATATGCCATACACCCTCACCTCTCATCTTAAATTTAATTGGAAGCTAAAAACGAATAACTTTAGTATTACTCCGTTATAAATTAAAATACATTCATATGCTCCTTACCATTTTATTCATAAAATAAAAAGTTGGATTTTAGAAACTTGCTCCAAAACCCAACTTATTACCTTATTTTATTTTTTCTAAAGCATCCTCAATTTCAGTTCTCTTATACCCAACAATAACTTCATCTCCTATAGTTATCACAGGTACGGTCCATTGCTCTGATACTTCAAATACTATATGTCTATCTTGCTTATAGTCAGGAACAATAATTTCCTCAAAAGCTACACCCTTTTTCTCAAGATACATTTTTAATATTTTACATTCAGGACACCAGTCTACAGAATATACTTTGATCATATAATCACCTCAATTAATAATTATTATTCTTTAATTAATATTATTAATACCATACATTCCATTTATATTCAAGTTTTTTATTATCTACGAGGTAGACTTCTTAAAACTTATATACCTCAACTTCTTCTTCAATACCAATAATTTCAGCATCCGTATTACTTTCTATAAAATTAACTATGTTCTCCATGGTTGAATCTAATTGTGCTGATGTTCCACCTATTCCCGCTATTCCAATTACAATTGTTTGATGAATATCTTGCTCATCTATTTCACTTACAGAAACATTAAATTTATTTTTCACTCTTTGCACTAAGCTCTTAACTACCATTCTTTTTTCTTTTAATGAGTGTACCCATGCAGCCCTTAGAGTTACATGCATTAGAAATATTTTCACTTTAACTACTCCTTTTTAATATAATTTTCCTCACATTAGAAAAATAATAACCCTCAATACTTACTATATTTTTATTATTCTTCCCTTTTATTTTATGAATACTTCAATCACTATAAAAAATACGAGGATGACTATGATACTCATTTGTATCTTGATAGCTTCCTCGCACTTTAATCTTCCCACCGTCTTTCATAAGGATTGTACTTGCATGTATTTCCACGTTCATAGATTTTTTCACTTTCTATAGCTACAGGTCTGCAATCTTTACATACATATCTGTATTCACAATCACAACAAACCTTAATTAAATCTCTAGAAACATTCCACACTTCTTTCTGCAGATATTCACTTATTATTTCCTCAAGAGAATGAGTAAAAACATTATACTTTAGGTTAATAAACTTTTCTCCCATTATACATGGACTTATTTCCCCATTGCACCCAATATTTATTTTCCCTTGCCAACAGCTGTTACCTGAAAAATTTTTAATAAACTCTGCCTTTGAGATGCCTTGAAAGTTTGGTTTAATCTTAACTCTTCCACACTTTAAACCCTGTAAACCTGGTATAAGATTACTCTTTTCCTTTCCAACATCTCTAATAACATCTATTTTGGCCTTTCTTCCAGTAATACCATATAAAAATTCTTGTATACTCTGTGTTTCTTCAACATTATATTTCATTATTACAGTATTGGCTTGTACATACACACCCTTGCTTCTTAGTTTTTTTATTCCTGCAATGGTTTTATCAAAACTTCCAATATGATTAGTAATTTTATCATGTATCTCTTTATTTTTAGAATATACTGAAGTAACTACCTTAACATTATTTTTTATAATACATGCTACAACCTCGTCTGTCAGTAATGTCAGATTAGAATATAAAATTATATCTGTTTGTTTATTTCTATTACTGATAAACTCAATTAAGAGTTCTATATCTTTGAACAATAATGGTTCTCCACCTATTAAAATAATTCTTTTAGGTTTAAACCTTTCAAGCTGAAGTATAACTTCCTCCCACTGCTTTAAATTCAGAAGCCTAAGGCCAATATCCCTTTTAGGATTAGAATCCATATAACAATGGCAGCATTTTAAATTGCATGACTTCCTTAGTTCTAACCATACTGTATCTAATTTATCATAAATACATTTTTCAAAGGCTTCATTTTTAATCCACACCTTTGAGTAAAACCCTAGTTTTTTATCCACAAGCTGATCTAAATATCCTAACAATTTATTCTTATCAAGGTTCCCTGCCTGATTAATCACTTCTGAAATTGTTTTTCCTTCTAACAATTGCTTTAAACATATTTTAGAAGCTGCATCAATAGAATACAACTTTTTATTCTTCAAATCTTGTATTAATCCACCACATGCACCTTCTACAAGAATTATATCTTCATTAAAATTGAAATACTTCATACTTATCACTATATTTCTTCATCATCCATTTCACTTGGAATACATGCATCATCTGTAGGATTACAATCATCAAAGAAGTCTGGAAAACAGCTTGTTGATGTATTCTCTCCATAATTTATCTCTACTAATTCAAAATCCATAATATCATCCTCCTATAAATGAGCTTTCAAATCAATGATTTGAATTCTCCAACTTGCCTCCTTCAAACACGAAAGCGCTGTCTTAATAATATTATACATAATGAATAATGTATCTAATATAGCTTTTAAATAATTTATCTTAATTTTTCAAAGTAAACAGTTAATTTAGTTGGTCCTTCTAGAACTTCTCTTGCTACTATTAAAACCCCATCCTGCCTTGCTGTAACCTGCCACTTAACTAGCATTATACTTCCACTAAAAATTTCTATCGCAGTTATGCATCTTGGATGTACACAGCTTCCATCATTAAAATATGCTGTCTGCCCCGGGCTAGGATATACTGGTCTATGAGTATGACCTGCAATTATCATCTTTTTTTCTATTTTAGCCCACTCAGCAAGATTTTTTTCAATATTATCTTTTTTCCTGTAGTCTTTTGCAGCTCTAGTTGGATCATTTACTCCAAATAACTCCAGTGGCTTCCATAAATATCTTACTAAAGTTCTGCTTAATTTCCACAGTTTATTATTAAAGAAATCCACTTGATGTCCATGCAATAACAAAATTTTATCCTTAGTAGGTTTATAATGTAATATAATTCCCTCTTGAACTTTAATACCAGGAAACAACGGCACATCCTTCTTCTGAACACTGTCATACATGGTGTACATATTATCCTTCACATACTTTTCATCTTTCTTAACTATATCATGATTACCATAAATTAAATGAAGTCTTTTTTTACTATAAAACTTACTTAAAAGCCAAAATACATGACTGTGTATTTCCTTTATATCAGCTAATGATCTATTCTCCCAAAGCTCATCCCCATCACCTAGCTCAATATAGGTATATCCATTTTCGTAATAATAATTTAAAGCCCGAAAGGCTATACTCTGATTTCTCGCGAAATTATCACTCCAATTACCATCACCCCTATGACAATCACTCATCAAAACAAATTTAGAGGTATCATCAAAGCTAATAACATCTGCCTTATTGAACACTTGCGAAATCTCCTTTAAAGAATTCATATTGGTACCCCGCTTTATTAAATTTTCTTCTTATATAATATTCTTGAATTATATTTTATGTTAAAAATATTTGCATGGGTTTATGGATAATACTATACTTTATAAGGAATTAACAACTAATTATTTATATAATTAATTCTTATTTTGAGATATCTTAGCAATATAATTTATCTAATTAACTTAGAAAGGTACAATGATGAAAGAACAAGACTACGAAAGATTATTAAACATAAAAACTAGCGGTAAGGAAAAATTACTTAATGATTCATTCCACTATAATGTCTATGAACCAACGTCATATGATGCCCTAGCTCTTCTTACCGAGGAATATAATATCCACAGTGAAGACAGCATTATCGATTTTGGTTGTGGAAAAGGAAGATTAAACTTTTATTTGAATTATTTTTTTGGAGCAACTGTGACTGGAATTGAAATGAATAAATACTATTTTGAAGAAGCTATAGCTAATAAAAAAAGTTATTTACAAAATCACAAAACTAAAGAAAATAAGATAAACTTTTTATGCTGTCTAGCAGAAGAATATGAAATAAAACCTTCAGATAATAAATTTTATTTTTTTAACCCATTTTCACTCTCTATTTTTATAAAGGTTCTTGGTAATATATTCGACTCCCTTGATAACCATGAACGACCAATTGATTTAATACTTTACTATCCTTCAGAGGACTTTATAGATTACCTCGAAAACAGTACCGCTTTTAATTTAATAAAAGAAATTAAATTAAAAGAGCTATATAAAACTGACCTGAATCAACGTTTTTTAATTTATCACTTAAATTACAACAATCCTATACATTAAAAAGAACTTCGAGCTCTCTCGAAGTTCTTTTATTATCATTATTTTAATAGTAGCAAATTACAGGTATACCAGCCTCTATATTATTAAATATTGCTTCTGCTACACTATATGGAAGATTTACACATCCATGAGAACCATCATACTGATATATTCCTCCACCAAATGATCCTCTCCATATAGCATCATGTAAGCCTATATCCCAGTTAAATGGCATCCAAAAGCTAACTGGTGATTCATAACCTGGGCCCCTCAAAATAGCATTTCTTTCAGTATATTTTAATACATAAGTTCCTTGTGGCGTTGCATATTGAGTATTAGCTGTACCCGTAACACAACTTCCTGATGTAATCAAGTTACCATCTTTATAATACCATACCTGTTGAGTAGTTAAATTTATTTCAACATAGGTATTACCAACATCACTTCCAGTTCTTGACGCTGCACTTTGATCATAACTTGGATCTATTGTTACAGATTCCCCACTTCCTATAGCATCTCTAATAGCTTGAATTGTGCTTTCTTTATCAAGAATCCAACCATAATCTCCTCCAACAACTGTTGCTGTAGTTCCTAAAGAGGTACTGAATTGCCTTGTACTTCCATAAGTGTTGTAGCTTGCTGCTAAGCTATCAGCATAACTATTAATGTAATCCTCATTAATAGCTACATTATAATTTTCATCTACATCTAACCAAGTACTAATAGTTGCCCCACTTAGCAATTCCTTTGTGTCTCCAAAATTAAATGTTATATTAGTGGCAGTATACTTATCAAGCTTAGCTTTAGCATCAATAATTTCTTTAGAATCAGATAGCACTATTGGATTTTCATAATAACCCAATTCTTCAAATTTTATCTCTTTTTCTCTATTTACTATTGAATTTATAATACCTTTTGATACTTCCTCTGATTTTAGTTTATTACCTTTAATCTCTGGTGTAATTACGAATTCTCCAGCCTTTAATTCCAGCACTGCATTCTGCGGTTCAACAACGTTTTCTGTCTTTAAGCAATCTAATTTATCAATTGCTCCCTTTAAAGCAGCCTCATCATATTTTACCTCTTCTTTTAACTCAATATCCTTCTTCCCAAAGAATCCGGCTATCCATCCATAAGGGCTTTGCTTTTTTTTCAAATTTTCAATATCATTACCTAATTCATACTCATATCCAATATCTGAACCCTTAATAACCTCAGTTTTTCCATCGCGCTCAACCAACTTTAATTCATAATCATTCGCTTTTGCTGTAATTTCTTTTTTAACTTCATCTACAGTTTTATAGCTAGCATTCACTCCATTAATTGTTGTTCCATAACGAAAATGATTTGTAAAGAAAAAAGCTATCCCAAGATATATTGCTAACAAAGCACAAACCCCTGCTAATATTCCTAATATAATTTTTTTATTGGGACCTTTTCTAAGTTCAGTAGTTTTAGTTTCCATAGCAGAACCCCTCCTTGATAACATTTTACCAATATTTGTATTTAATTGCCATACTTTTCCACTTGTTATACGTAAAAATTTTTATCAAGTTCGTTTTTTATATAAATTAATTTTATATAATAAAAAAGCTCTGCAATTATATGCAAAGCTCTTACTGTTCAACAAATCTATATAAACTTTCTTCATATACTTCCTCTACTAAATCTCTAGAAACATAATTATTTTTAATCATCGCTGATATTACAATTTGACTTCTTGCCTCTGCACCTTCATAATTCTTAGATAATGCATAGTAATCTGGTGCTTGTGGTAATCCTGCCAATAAAACAGCTTCATCAAAGTTAATTTCTTTTGGAGCCTTTCCAAAATATCCTTCTGAAGCATTTTTTATTCCCCAGTTTCCATCTCCATAATATATCTCATTAACATACAACTCCAAAATTTCATCCTTGGAATATTTTTCCTCCAATCTGTTAACTACAAATAGTTCTGCTATTTTTCTTTCAAATTTTTGTTCATTTGTGAAAAATAAATTCTTTGCAAGCTGTTGGGATATTGTACTTCCTCCCATAACTATTTCACCAGCTCTTAAATTGCTCACTACAGCTCTACCTAATGATATATAATCTATTCCACCATGCTTATAAAACCTATGGTCCTCCACTGCTACAATACCATTCAGAAAATCCTTTGATATATCCTTAAGTTCAACATAATCTTCACTTTCTCTTAAACTTGTAACTTTTTCTTCTATACTAATTTTTGAAATTGAAGTTCTATATAGTAAATAGCCACTACCAATTAAATATGTTCCTAATAAAAATCCAATAACCATAAAACAAAGCACTATATTTTTTAATAGTTTCTTCATAAAACCATCTCCTTAAGTTCGAATGAATATGAAAATGAGTTTCCTCTTTTAAGTTATTCTATACTTTTATTATAAATTACCTAAGGGAAAAGTTTTATCGATGTAGCTTACAGCTATCTTACATTATTGTCATATAAAAAAAAGCAATAGCTACATGATAAGTAACTATCGCTTACAAAAATTATTCTATTTCTTTAAGTTGTAGAAAGATTTTAATCCACAATATCTTGAGTTTTTACCCACAGCTTCTTCAATTCTTAACAGTTGGTTGTATTTAGCCACTCTGTCTGTTCTTGATGGAGCTCCAGTTTTAATTTGTCCAACATTTAGAGCAACTGATAAATCTGCTATTGTTGTATCTTCAGTTTCTCCTGATCTATGAGACATAACCGCTGTATATCCAGCCCTCTTAGCCATTTCTATAGCATCTAAAGTTTCTGTGATTGTTCCGATTTGGTTAACCTTTATTAAGATAGAATTAGCAATTCCTGCTTCTATTCCTCTTTCTAATCTGTCAGTATTAGTAACAAATAGATCATCTCCAACAAGCTGAACCTTATTACCTAATCTCTCAGTTAGCTCTTTCCAGCCATCCCAATCCTCTTCGTTTAATCCATCTTCTATAGTAACTATTGGGAAGTTAGTTATCCACTCTTCATATAAATCTATCATCTGAGTAGAAGTTAGCTCTTTTCCTTCTCCAGCTAATACATATGTCTTAGTTTCATCGTTGTACATTTCTGATGCAGCAACGTCCATTCCAAGCATTATATCTTTTCCTGGCTCATATCCAGCCTTTGTAATAGCTTCAACGATTAACTCTAAAGCAGCTCTGTTTGAAGATAAGTTTGGTGCAAATCCACCCTCATCACCAACTCCGCAAGCTAATCCTTTTTCGCCTAATACCTTCTTAAGGGCATGGAATACCTCTGCACCCATTCTTAGTGCTTCCTTGAACGTAGGAGCCCCTACTGGCAAAATCATAAACTCTTGTACGTCTACGTTGTTATCAGCATGCTCTCCACCATTTAAAATATTCATCATTGGAACTGGTAATTGCTTAGCATTTACTCCACCAATGTACTTGTATAATGGTAAACCTGTTTCCTGCGCAGCAGCTCTTGCAACGGCCATAGAAACTCCTAGTATTGCGTTAGCTCCTAATTTGCCTTTGTTATATGTTCCATCCAGCTCAATCATAAGCTTGTCTACCAATGGTTGATCAGTTCCCTCAACGCCTTTTAAAGCCGGGGCAATAACTTCATTGACGTTATTAACAGCCTTTTCAACACCTTTACCTAAATATCTGCTTTTGTCTCCATCTCTTAACTCAACAGCTTCAAAAGCTCCTGTTGATGCACCTGATGGAACAATAGCTCTTCCTTTTGCTCCACTATGTAATGTAACCTCAACTTCTACAGTTGGATTTCCTCTTGAATCTAAAACTTCTCTTGCGTATACTGCTTCTATTACTGACATATGTATCTCTCCTTTTTTACATATCCTAGAGCTTTTTCAGCCCTAGGATATTTTTATAAATTTAGCTGATTAATTATATAGTGTGAACTTTTATAAGGTTTGTTGTACCTTTAACACCTATTGGAGCTCCAGCTGTAATTATAACTAAGTCTCCATCTTCAACTAAATCTTGCTCTTTTGCTGAATCTATAGATTTACCTATCATTTCATCTATGTTTCCAACTCCAGAAGTTTTTACTGGATATACTCCCCAGCATAAAGCTAATCTTCTCATTACACCTTCGTCCTGAGTTGTAGCGATAATTGGAGCTTCTGGTCTAAATCTTGAAACCATTTTTGCAGTATAACCTGAACTTGTAAATGTAACTATTGCTGCTGCATTAAGACTCATAGCTGTTGTGCAAGTTGCCAAACTTATAGCATTTGTTACTGAACACTCATGTAAAGTCTTTCCTCTTAAAATTACATTGTGATCTAAGCTTTGCTCAGTTCTCTTTGCGATAGCTGCCATTGTTTTAACAGCTTCTACTGGGTATTTACCTGCAGCAGTTTCTCCAGAAAGCATTATAGCATCTGTACCATCGTAAATAGCGTTTGCTACGTCTGTAACTTCAGCTCTAGTTGGTCTTGGGTTTCTCATCATAGAGTCAAGCATTTGAGTAGCAGTTATAACTGGTTTACCTACTTTATTACATTTCTCTATCATCATTTTTTGAGCTATTGGCACTTCCTCTGTTGGTATTTCAACTCCAAGGTCTCCTCTAGCTACCATTATTCCATCAGATACTTCAATGATTTCATCAATATTGTCTATACCTTCTTGGTTTTCTATTTTAGAAATTATTTCTATATGCTCAGCGTTGTTTTTAGCTAAAACTTCTTTTATAGCTAAAACGTCTGATGCTTTTCTTACGAAAGAAGCTGCAATAAAGTCTATTCCTTGAGATATACCAAATTCAATATCACTTATATCTTTTTCAGTTAAAGCTGGAAGATTGATTTTAACACCTGGAACGTTAACTCCTTTGTGGTTTTTAACTATTCCTGAGTTCTCAACTATACAGTGTATATCATCACCATTAACTTCTTTAACTTTTAATCCTACTAGACCATCATCTATAAGGATTGTATCTCCTGCTACTACATCGCTTGCTAACCCTTTATAGCTTACTGTACATATTTCTTTAGTTCCTAAAACATCTTTCATTGTTATAGTAAACTCTTGTCCTTCTTCAAGTAAAACTTCCGGTAAAGAGAAGCTTCCTGTTCTGATTTCTGGACCCTTTGTATCAAGTAATATTGCTACAGGTTGGCCAAGGTCTTCTCTAACTTTTTTAACGATATCCATTCTACCTTTATGTTCTTCGTGTGATCCGTGCGAGAAGTTAAATCTGCATACATTTAAACCATTTTTAACTAATTCTGTTAATACTTCTTCTTTATCTGATGCAGGACCTAATGTACATACTATTTTTGTTCTCTTATTATCTCTTAACATTTGTATTCTCCTCATTTCTTAATCTTTAGTCTAAAATAGCCTTTCTCGAACCCATAGACAACCTAAGAATAAAATCACCTCATTCTTAGGTTGTCGTAATATCTATAATATTATTCCGTAAATAATAGTAGAAACTATTGTCATTGAAAGTCCTATTAATGACTCATATGGTATTAATTTTAAACGTTGACCAATTGTCATATTAGTCGCTCCAGCTGTAGCATGGAAAAACGATCCATGTGGTAAATGATCAAGTACTGTCGCACCTGTATGAACCATAGCTGCGCCACCAAGTGGAGAAATTCCAACACCCATTATAGCTTGTCCAAATGTTGCTGAAGCTATAGTTGCCCCTGATGTAGTAGAAGCAGTAGCCGCAGACATTAGTATACCAGAAAATGGTGCTAATAGGAAGGCTGGCATGTTAATTGCGTTAAGGAAATTTATTGTAGTCGCTTGCAAAGTTGAAGCTTTAATTATTCCTGCAACTGTTCCAGTTCCTATAAGAAGTAATGCAACAGGCATCATTTTTGTTAATCCAAAAGTAATATACTCATTTGTGTGTTTAGCTTTTCCCATTACAACAACACCAACTAGTCCTCCAACTGGTAAAGCTATAAGTGGATCCACTGAAATTCCTGCTATTGGTCTTAGTGCAAGTAATGCAATTGCCACTAATGGTCCAATGATTGCTGCAAAGAAAGATGGTAGCTCTTCAGCTTCTAAATCATCTGCTACTACTTCTTCCACTGATTTCTCTACTTTAAACTTCTTAGCAAGAAGTGATGTTAATAATACTGTAACTGCAAGTCCAACAATTGCTGGTATTATATTTGCCATCATTAAAGATGATAATTCAACACCAAAATTCTCAGCTGCTGCTATTGTGTTAGGATTTGGTGATATAACGTTTCCTGCTTTTCCTCCACCAATCATAGCTAAAAGTACTAATATTGGAGAGTATCCTAATCTTTTTGAAATTGCTAGTGCTATTGGCGCAACTGTTATAACTGCTACGTCTATGAATACACCAACTGATGTTAAAATCATTGTTGATAGTGCTAATGCAAATAATGCTCTCTTCTCTCCCAAGGTTTTTACAATCTGGTCTGCTATCTTAGCCGCTGCGCCAGTTTTAATAAGTACCCCTGCAAGAACTCCCGAAGTAATTATACGTAAAATTGCCGGCATAATATCCTTTGCACCGCTCATCATTACGTTAACTGTTCCGGTAAGCCCGGCTCCACCAACTACTCCTCCGACTACAGCACCTAATATTAAGCTGTAAACTGGATGTAATTTTTTAATAATTAATGTTATTGCCACCGCTAACCCAAGCAATGCCCCAATTGTTGTGATTTGTACGTCCATTATTAAATTCACCTCATTCAAATTTATCTACGGTTTATTAAATACAAAAGATTATCCTCTCTTGTTATTAATCAGTATTATATAGCTTTAATAAGTCTGAAAATCTGTTCTGTTGTTGCAGTCATATTTTTTGATGCGTTTTCCTTTTTAATAGCTTCTTCTAATGACATAGCTGCATTTACTATTGAGAAATACGCATCTATACCTTCTTCATTACACTTAACTGCATCATCTGTCGTACATCCAGCTATTGCTATAACCTTAGCTCCATGCTTTTTAGCAATCTTAGCAACGCCTATAGGAGCTTTTCCCATTGCTGTCTGGTTATCAAGTCTTCCCTCTCCAGTTATAACTATATCTGCACCTTTAACTACTTCTTCAAGGTTTATTTCATCTAAAATTATTTTGATTCCTGATTCTAATCTTGCATTTAAGAAACCTATAAATCCAAAACCTAATCCCCCTGCTGCTCCTGCCCCTGGAACTTCTGCAACATCCTTTCCTAGTTCTTTTTTAACCACTTCTGCAAAGGCTCTTAACCCTGCATCTAACTCTTTAACAATATCTTGTGTTGCGCCCTTTTGTGGTCCATATATATATGCTGCTCCATTCTCTCCAAATAATGGATTGTTAACATCGCAGGCAATTTTAAAGTTACATTCATCTAACTCTTTTAATCTATTTTCAGTTTTTATACTTTTTATCTTATTTAGGACTTGTCCTCCAAATCCAACTAACTCGCCAGCCTCATCATAAAACTCAAAGCCTAAAGCTTGAAGCATACCAACACCTGCATCGTTAGTAGCACTTCCCCCTATACCAACAATAAAGTTTCTACAGCCTCTTTCAATTGCTTCCTTTATCATTTCACCTACACCATATGTTGTAGTGTATAGTGGATTTTTTAAGTTATTTGGAACTAAAGCAAATCCAGCCGCTTGAGCCATTTCTATAATTGCAGTATTGGTTTCCTTTAATACACCGTATTTAGCATCAACTTTATCAACTACAGGTCCTATAACTGAAGTAACAATTGCTTCTCCATTCATACCTTCAACTAATGCATCTACAGTACCTTCTCCACCATCAGCTAATGGCATTATTGTTATTTCTGTATCTCTATCAACCTTTAATATACCTTCTTTTATAGCATTTGCTGCTTCCATTGAACTTAAACTACTTTTTAATGAATCTATTGATATTACAACTTTCATGATTTCAGCCTCCCTTGTGATATTATTGTATCAAGACCTAAATCACCTTTCTATAGTCCAAGTACTAATATAATACGTTTTCATACTCATTTTTTTGTTACATATAACATTTAAATCTTAAATTGAATATGATAACTAATTTACAATATTTAACTCTTCAACCTCAGTGCAAGATAAAAAATAATAGCCTCCTTAAAACATCTTGGGTTAAATCCTGTTTTTTGACCTATCTTTTCCAATCTATATTGCAAAGTATTTTTATGTATAAACAGCTCTTCTGATGTATTCTTTAACGACATATCATTTCTATAAAAAGCTTGGAGTAATTCAATTTCGCTATTCTCCAATTCTCTCAACACCTTATCTACATATTGCTTTTTAATATCTTCGTCGATCCCCTCTAATATAAGTTCTAAACTTAATGAATCAAAGTAAGTAAGTATTTCATGATTTTTAGCCGAGTATTTAATAGCACTTCTGGCTTCACTGTATGACTTATGTGTATCATATAACTCCTTAAGCCTTCCTACTCCCCCCGTCAATATACCTTCATACTTCCTTAAAGTATTCATATATATTTTTCTTAAATTGTTATACCTCTCTTCATTAACTAAGGCTATAAACTCATTGGGATACACATAAATTTTAAATATGTTTCCTATATCCTTCAATACACCTTGTACGTCATTTTCAACCTTCTCTAGCTCCCTGACATCATTATATTTAGTAATTTTAAATATAACCACTGCAAACTTTTGCTTTAACCCTATTCCGAACTCATTTAATATTGTCTCAATTTCATTTTTATCTTCAATACTGTCATATATAAGTGACTTTACAACGTGGTTTATACGCTGCTTATCTGATTCATATTTATAGTTAAGCTGCTGTTCTTTAATAAAAATTTCAGTGATTTTAGTTACAAGAAATCCAAATTTACTTACCTCATCTGGCTCTCCTGTTATACCTATAGCTCCAATAGCTTCATTGTTTATTAATATTGGATAATTAATTCCCTTTTTAGCTCCCTTGTACTCCTCATCTTCATTAACAGTTATATTTTTTAATGTGGAAATTGCTTTGTACCCGGCTTCATGAAAAGTATTTATCCTATCTTCATCAGTACTTGCAATTATGGTCCCATTAATATCAATAAAATTAATATTTTTATCCACAACCTCTTTTACTGCATCCACAATTTCTTGTGCAACTTTAAATTTTATTTTGTTTACAGCCATTATTTCACCCACTTGATTATCATATTTTATCCTTCATTATTATTTATAATACTTTTTAAATTAAAATAATAGTATCTTTATAGTAAGATTCTACTACAAAGATACTATTATTTATCATACATCACTTTTTATATTTCTTATTACAAATTAAAACTTTACTACATAATTGAACACTAAACTCTGCCCCTTATTCTGCCTCTCCTGTGAAGCCCTTTTCTCTCCACTTGCCTTTTTTATAAAAGATCGTAGTTATAATTGCTCCAAGTGTCCAAGATACTAATAAAGAAATAAATGTAGACTCTGGCCTTCCTGTTGGATATGCAGCACTTCTAGTCAAATATGCAATTCCATAAGCCACTGGAACACGTAACACAACAGTTGTAATTAACGAAATCCACATAGGCGTCATCGTATCTCCAGCACCTCTCATTACACCTGATAAGCTTTGTGTAACAGCCATAGCTATGTATCCAACTGCAAGAATACGCATCATTCTCATGCTTAAATCTACTAATTCAGCTGTATCAGTAAATACCCCCATCAAATACTTACCAAAAATCAAAATTAATAAAGTAATAGTTGCAGAAACTGCAACGGCAATAATTGTACCCTGCTTAGTTCCCTTTGTAACCCTGTCCATCTTTTTGGCCCCAATATTTTGTCCAGCATAAGTGGTCATGGCACTTCCAAAGGTGAAGTTTGGCATCATAGCAAAACCATCCACACGCATAACTATAACATTGCAAGCAATTACCATTTCACCAAAGCTATTTGTAAGAGATTGTACAACTATCATCGCCAGAGAGAATATTGCCTGAGTTATTCCTGATGGTAATCCAAGCTTTATTAATCTCCTTGAGAAGTTTCTATCTGGAATAAGCATCTTCAAGTTAAAATCAAAAATACTCCTCATCTTTGCAAGTTTTATAATACACAAAACTGCTGATACACTTTGTGCAATAACTGTTGCTAGCGCTACACCTGCAACTCCTAAGCCAAGTCCTGCAACAAACCAAATATCTAGCCCTACATTTAAAACTGTAGCAATTAATAAAAACACTAGTGCTGATATAGAGTCTCCTAGCCCTCTTAAAACTCCAGCTAATATATTATAATAAGCAAAACCTGCAATCCCAACATAATAAATAACAAGATAATCATTACACCAATCTATTATGGATTCTGGCGTATTAAGAAAATCCAGTAATGGACGAGTAACCCATGGTCCAATTACCATAATTATTACTGAAGCAACCGCTGTAAGTGTAACACAAACTCCTATTGTATGTGAAAGATGTTTTCTCTCTTTTGCACCAAAGTACTGTGAAACCATTATTCCTGCCCCTGTTGATATTCCAACAAATAACACAAGTAAAAGATTTAGTATTGGTGATGCACTTCCTACTGCTGCCAATGCATTGTCTCCAACATATTTCCCTACAATAATTGAATCCGCAGTATTATAAAACTGCTGAGCAATATTTCCGATTAACATAGGTATCGAAAATTCAATAATTCTCTTCCAAGGTGCTCCTTCCGTCATATCTTTAGGCGAAAAAGCTTTTGATATTTTTTCCATAGGTCTACCTCCCATTAAAGTCTTATTTTTACAAACTAATTTTAGTTTATATTACATTTTTTTCTTTGTCAATTATTTCGTGTTACTAATAATTTCTTATTAATTTAAAATTAAAAGCACTAATTTTAATTTTAAATTAGCGCTTTAATCCACTTAAATTATTATCTACTTTTTGAATCTAATTTCACATTTTGAGTTACCCTTAGCTATGGTTTCTCCAAGTTCCATTCTTCCTCCATAACTTTCTGCAATCCCACGATCACCGTTCATTGCAATATCACATAATCTAGCAATTTCTTCATCTGTACATCCAAGTTTCTGCCAAGCAGCTACTAAAGGACAATATCCAAAGTCTATTGAGAGCTTATCATCTGTAGTCTCTAAAATTTTCATATCAAAAACCATTTGTGCAGGCTTTGTAAAAAGCTTCTTCTTTAAGCCCTTGAAACTATTTGTTCCTCCAACCTTAACTAAATCGGCGCCTTGAAAGTGACCACATTCCTTAGTCGCTGCATAGCCTATATCCTCCCATGCAATCCCCTTTTTCTCAGCCTCTTTTAATAATAGATACAGCCACGTAGCTCGATGCTCTAAAGTTCCCCTTACAGCTTTAATCACAAAATTATTTCGTTTAGATACATTTACAATCTTACTCATTTATATCCCCCATTATTTATAATTACTGATTATTTCTTTATAAAAGGCCACAGCCTTACCAATTGCTTCTACGTCTATATTTTCATTTTTATTATGGACTGATGCAAACTGCTCAGGTGAAATATCGATAGGTGCAAACCTTAATGTACATCTGCATATGTCAGTCATATGTCTTGCATCTGAACCTGCAGGTAGAATGTATGGTGCTGGAACTACATTAGGAAATACTTTATTTATTATTTCTTTAACATATAATAAATTTCGGTCTTCCAAATCTGTTGGCTGATGATACTCTTCTGATATTTCTTCAATATCTATATCATATTTTCTTGCAACCTTTCTTATAGCTTTCATATCCCCCCTTAAATCCTCATCATTTACACACTGTAAAAACAGTAACGTCTCTACATCCTTATTTTTCTCACCATGAATATGTCTAAAGGTATTGGTGGTTCCAAGAAGAGCTGCGCCCTGTGGATTTAACTTTGGCAAAAGAACTTTTAATAACGGCGAAAATAACCACAAATTTGCGAATATCAATCTATATGGAAAACTCATATATGGTACCAAAGCCTTAAACATTCCCGAAGTCTCTGGATGAATTTTTCTAATAAAAGGTTTCCTTCTTTCAATTTCCTCAATAAATTTTGCCATCCTTACTACAGGACTATCACTTTTAGCAGTAAAGCTTGCATGTCCAAATTTACATTTTGCAACACACTTAACATCTTTTCTACCTTTTTCATGAACAGCAATCATCGCTGCCTTAGCTTTCATTCCTGGTACTGGTGCATTTATAACTGCACCACCTTCATCTACAGTTAGCTCAAACTTAATTTTATTTTCTTTAAAGTGCGCTACAGCTAAAGGAATTCCCTTTCCTGCTACTTCTTCATTATTAGAAGACGCTATATATACATTTACTTCAGGCACAACCCCTTTTTTTAATAATTCATCCATTGCTTTCAATTCAGCATAAAAGGAAGTTTTAGTGTCAACAGTCCCTCTTCCCCATAGCTTCCCATTTATTATTTCTCCTCCAAATGGCTCTTGCTCCCACTTCTCATTAGCACTAACTACATCATGGTGAGACACAAGCATAATGTTTCTAGTTTCATCTACCCCTTTAATTTTATATACCAGACACCCATCCCCGAATATTTTAAGTTCAGCCTTTTTATAAACATTTGGGAACAATTCTTTGAGCTTCTCTCTAAACTTTTTAAACTCTTCCACTTCAATATTGGATGCATTAGAAACTGTTTTGCACTGTATTAGTAAAGCTAATTCTTTTGCAAATTGTAAACACTCATTATATGTGTATACTTTTACTTCTGATTTTAATTTTCTAGAAGTGTACTTTACTAAAATGGCGTTAAAAACCAATAGGATACAACCTAATGCTAATAGAATAAATATATACTCCACACGTTTTCCCCCTAATCTTTTATAATTACTTTATATGTAATATATTCAAGATAATTATATCGCATACTAACCTTTTTATCATTTTATTTAACCTTAAAAAGGAGTATGTCCTATTAATACAAAAAACTCCTACAACTTACATTGTAGGAGTTTAACACTTCACTTTAATTTATTATCTTATTCTCTAAAATTAACATACCCAAGAAACTTATTTTCGTTTATTCCAAATATAGTTTCTACCTTAATTTCACCATATTTATACTCACACTTATTTATCGTTCCAGCATCTTCAAATCTAACCAAGCCATCGCTCTCATCAAAACCTGCAAAGGATAAGCTTCCCCCTGTAAAATATGGTTTACCTGCAAAGACTCCACTATATACATGATGAGTATGTCCAGTAAAAATACTAACTATTGAACTTTCCTTGATTATATTTTTAAATTCATTAGGAACATGAACAGATGGAGTGTTAAATTGATCCCTTAAAAGATGATGATGAAGGAATAAAATAGTATCTATTCTATTATCCTTACTTAACTCTTCCCTTAACCATTCACATTGCTTCTGAGAAATTGCACCATCATTATTATGGTACTCTGAAATATCGAGTCCAATAATTCTTAGCCCTTTAATCTCTCCAACTATATTATAAGGCTCATTATCATCCTCTCTATCAAACCAGCCCTTATAAAATTCTTTCTTATTATCATGATTTCCTAAGGTAATAAAATATGGTACGCCTTTAAATAAAAACTCAAAATTCTCTTTCAAAGTTTTATAATCATCAGCAGTTCCTGATTCCACCAAATCCCCCGTGATAATTATAAAGTCAACCTCATCCATAGTTACCTTTTCCAAGGATTTCTCTATTTTTATAAGAGGGTTAGTCATTTCATTAAACACAGAATTATATCCTGAAGACGCTTTAGGATAACTTCTTAGAAAGTGAATGTCTGATAAATGTAAAAATACCATATCATTAACCATTCTTAGCTTTCTTTTTCTTATTTCTCTTATGCTGAATACTAAATAGTATTAAAGCTACAATGGTAGCTACATAAGGAATAGAAGCCGTAATCTGAGTCTTTAAAGAAGTGTTCTGAAGCACATTTCCTGCTGCTTGAGAGAATCCAAAGAATAAACTTGATAAAAGTACTCCAATTGGATGAGACTTTCCTAAATTATTTGCAGCCATGGCGATATACCCACGTCCTGATGTCATGTTCTGCATGAATAGAGTTACAGTTCCCATCGATAATAAAACTCCGCCTAAGCCACATAAGATACCTGATAAACTTATAGTTAAGAATTGATACTTCTCAACTGGAGTTCCAAGACTTCTTGCAGCCTCCTTATTGATTCCAATGGCACGTAATCTATACCCTAAAACTGTCTTGTATAGGAATATGTACATTCCAATAGCTAATACAAAAGCTAAATAATCTATAATTGTTAACCCTGAAAAGATAGTTCCAATTACAGGTATATCTTTTATTATTGGTAAGTCAATTTTAGAAAGACTTACTAAACTTGGGTCAGTAAAAACCCCTTTAGTTTTAAAAATAATATATAGCAAATAGGTTGTAACACCACCCATCATGGTGTTCGTTGCCATACCAACAACAACTGGAGAAGCTTTTAACTTAATAATACAAAATCCTACTATAGAAGAAACAATCATTCCACTTACAGCTCCAGCCAAAACAGCAAGGAAAACATTATTAGTATAATAATTTGCAACAATACTAAAGAAGGCACCAGTAAGCATTGTTCCTTCCATTGCTATATTAAAAATTTTAACCTTAGTACATAATGCTGCTGCAAGAGTTACTAAAAGTATTGGTGTCATCATACGAAGAGTCGAATTGGCTACTACCGCTAAATAATCTACACTTAATTCCATTATTGTGCTCCTTCCTTAGTTGATTTATTTTTCTTGTACCACTTCACTGCAAATTTAGCAGTAATTAACAAAGTAATTATTCCTTGAATAATTGTTGTAACCTCTGATGGAACTCCCATACTACGCTCTATAGTACTTCCACCAGTGGTAATTCCAGCTAAGAAAACAGCACTTACTAAAATACCAACAGGATGATTGCTTGACATTAATGATGCAATAATACCAGTCCATGCATATCCCGGAGACGTAATCATAGCGTCTACATAACGATATCTAGAGCCTAAAACTTCACAAGCTCCACCAAGTCCGGCTAAAGCTCCGCTAAGCATTAAAACATAATACATCATCTTTCTACTATTTACTCCACCATAATTAGCAAAGTTAGGGTTTAATCCACCCATTTTAGCCTTATATCCAAAGCTTGTTTTCTTCATTATAAAAAGAATAACCACAACAGCAATTAACGCAATAACAAAGCCCCAATGTAATGAATACTGATCAAAAATTTTTGGAAGAATATTGTCTGTTAACTTTTGTGTTTGCACCGCCGTAGAATCCACGGCTAGAGGGTCCTTAAACACATACATAGTAAAGTAAGAAGCGATATAATCCGCAACATAGTTCATCATAAGTGTAATAATAAGTAAATCCAACTTATAATTTTCACTTATATAAGCTGAAATTATTGAGTATAATACTCCTGCTAAAGCACCTGAAATTAACGCCATCATAACCACAAACACTGGTGGTCCTGGACACACCGCTGCAACTATTGCTGAAGTAAGAGCACCTAAAACCATTTGGCCTGCTGCCCCAAGACTTGAATATCCTGAACCCCATGCAAGAGCCCCTGCAAGTCCAGCAAAGATAATTGGAACTGAACGTGTTAATGTTGTTGTTAAATAATAAGCTGACCCAAATCCTCCCTTAAACATTCCAATAATCGCTTCAAAGGGATTGAAGCCTGAAAGACCAATGATAACTCCACCAAGAAGTAATCCTACAGCCACCGCTTGCATTGGATGCTTTAATGCTCCGTATAAATTAGTAAACTTAGCTTTCACTAATGAGTTTTTATTCTTCACTTTCTTTACCTCCTACCATTAAGAGACCAAGTCTTTTTTCATCAATACTTCCCCTTGCAAATTCACCAACAATTTCACCTTCATAAATTACATAGATTCTATCACTTAAGCTCATGATCTCACTTAACTCAGAAGACACAAGTAAAACACTATCTCCACCATTTCTCTTTTCCACAAGCTGATCATGAATAAACTCTATAGCACCTATATCTATACCTCTTGTAGGTTCACATGCAATAATAAGAGGTGTTTTCATGGACATCTCTCTGGCAACAATAAGCTTTTGAGCGTTACCACCAGATAGTTCTTTAATTTTTTGCTCTGGTGAATCAGCTTTAACTCTAAACTTAGAAATTAATTCCGATGCGTGAGAGAAAATCTTTGAACTGTTTAATATTCCTCTTTTAGAAAACTCTTCTGTATCCTCATAGCCCATTAACGCATTTTCCGCTAAGGTTGCCTCAGGTGCACTTCCCCACATATAACGGTCCTCTGGAATGTGAGTTATTCCAGCTTTTCTAATATCCATAACACTTTTATTCGTAATTTCATTACCATGAATCACAACTTGTCCACCATCTATCTTCTCTAGACCTGTAATACATCTTATAAGCTCTGATTGACCATTTCCAGACACTCCGGCAATACCAACAATCTCGCCCTTCTTAACATTCATATTAACGCCATTTAAAACATTTTTCTCACCATCACCGTGTAAAATTAAGTCCTTTACCTCTAAAAGTGATTCCTTAGTATCTTTAGGCTCAATTACTCTTGTTACAATTTGTCTTCCAACCATTAAATAAGATAACTCTTCTACACTCGTATTCTTCTTTAAAGTTTCTGCAACAACCTCTCCTAATCTCATTACAACAACCCTGTCGGCAACTTCCATAACTTCATGAAGCTTATGAGTAATGACAATTATACTTTTACCAAGCTTTGCAAGCTGCTTCATTGTCTTTAAAAGTTCTTCAACTTCTATTGGTGTAAGAACAGCTGATGGCTCATCAAAAATAATAATATCTGCATTTTGATAAAGTATCTTTAATATCTCAACACGCTGTTGAAGTCCTACTGGACAATCTTCCACTATTGCCTTTGGGTCTACCTGCAGCATGTAACGATTTGAAAGTTCTTCTACAACTTCAATATTCTTTTTATAATCAAAGAAAATACCCTTTTTCATCTCATTCTTATAAACAATATTTTCTGCAACAGTCATATTTTCAAACAACATAAAATGTTGTTGAACCATTCCAATTCCTTGCTTCATGGCATCAGAAGGACTATTGAAATTCATCTTCTTGCCATTTATAAAAATCTCACCAGAATTCGGCTTCTCTAATCCATAAAGAATTTTCATTATGGTAGACTTACCTGCACCATTTTCACCAACAATGGCAAGTATTTCTCCCTTATTCAGGCTTATATTCACTTTATTGTTAGCTACTACGTTGCCATATTTTTTAACAATATTTTTCATTTCTAAAAGCATGTAAAAGTACTCCTTCTCTAAGTAGTTTTAAACATAGAATAAGGGCGAAGCAAAACTGCTACAGCCCCTATTTAAATAATATATTCAACCTATGATAATTATTTTGCAGATTCTTCTGGAACCTCTATAACAATCTCTCCAGCTATAATCTTATCAGCAGCAGCTTTACCCGCAGCCATAACTTCATCAGTTATAATTTCTTCATTTCTGAAATTCATTGTTTCTGTTGTTATACCAACAACTCCAAATGCACCCTCTTTTAAACCAAGAATTTGTGCACCACCTTTTAATTCTCCTGCTAAGAATTCATCAAGGATTGTGTTAACACATGCAGCTGTATTCTTTAATACTCCACCTACAATATTTTTGTTTTCTGGTGTTGTTTGATCAATGCTTAATCCGCTTGTGTAAATTGGAGTACCCTTCTTCTCTAATTCTAATGCTGCTTGGTATATTCCGTTGTTTGAACTTGCATTAACTCCTCCGAATATGAAGTTAGCACCTGCCGCCTTTTGTTGTAATGCATACTCATAAGCTAAGTTAGTATCATTGTAAGAGTTAGTAAAGTTGTACATGAATTTTGCATCTGGGTTAACAGATTTTACACCCTCTTCAAACCCATATCTATATTTATATGTAGCTTGACTTTGGAATGAAGAAATATGTCCATATACTTTTTCATTCGGGAATGCTGTTCCTATCATCGCTCCAAGAACATAACATCCTTCTGCTTCGTTAAAACCAATACTTGTAACTTTATCATTTGATGCTGTTGTATCAATTACTGCATATTTTGTTTCTGGGAAAGCATCTGCTGCTTCACTAAATGGATCTGCTGCCTGCCAGCCAATACCGATTATTAAGTCATATCCTTCATTAGATGCAGCACGAGTGTTTTCTTCCCATGCAGCTGTATCTGTACATTCAATAGATGTCCATTTAAATCCATATTCATCTGCAGCATCTTTTACTGCATTATATGCTTGAAGAATAAACTGCTCTGTTCCTATTGTGTCTGAAATTAAAGCTACTCTTAATTTTGAATAGTCTCCTGTAGATTCTCCATTGTCAGCTGAATCATTTCCCTTTGAATTAGAACATCCAGCTAAAGCAAGAGTTGACATAACGAATAATAAGCCAAATGCTACTTTTTTCATAAACTTTTTCATAAGTTCATCTCCTCAATCCTCAATTTGTATCTACATTATAAATCATTCGCAAACAAAAAAAATATGACCTGTGTCATATTTTCATGTATTTTCCTATACATTTAACGTGTTTTTAACATGAACGTTCGTAAAATATATGATTGTTTTAATTTCATTCAACTTTTACATAGAAAACATTCACTTTAAATATACTATTTATATGTAATCTTTATTTTACATAGTTATTACATTCCCATTATTGAATACCAACGGTTCACTATGTTAGAATTATAAACACGTAAATTATGAGAAATATATTTTATGGAGGCAGCTATGGAAAAGGTTGAAAATAAAACTTTACTAAACAAATATATAAATGAAACTGGTATTTTGAATATATTTTCTCACGATATGAGATCAAATATTGAGTTATTTTCATTTAATAAAGGTGAATATCTTATCAATGAAGGTGAATCTTCTAACTACTTATTTTTCTTAGTAAGCGGTAAAGTTAAAGTATTTTCTCATTCCAGTTCTGGTAAGGTAATGTTCGTATCTCACTTTCATTCCTTTGAGGTTTTAGGTGAAACCTGCAGTCTATGGGAAAAACCTCCAACAGCATCCGTAAAAGCTATTAGCAAGGTATACTGTATCGGCATTTCCATGATTAATCATAGAGAAACTCTTTTTAACGACTTATCCTTTTTAAGGTATACATGTTTAAGCCTAGCAGAAAGACTTAGTTCTATGACCAGTAGTACCTGCATTACACTATTTGATTCACTTGAGAGCCGATTAGCTTCATTTATATTAAAAAATGCTAAAGAAGATATCTTTTACTATAATCTTACTGAATGTGCTGAACTGCTATGCACAAGCTACAGACACCTTCTAAGGGTAATAAATAGCTTTTGCAGCACTGGAAGGCTCGAGAAAAACGGAAAGTATTATAAAATTATTGATAAAAAATATTTAAGTGAAATAGCTTCTAATATATCAGACATATAAAGAGACACCAAATTAAACATATCAAGTTGCAAAACAATGATATGTTTAATTTGGTGTCTTCTATTAACTTATAAACTTTAATTTATATAATCATTAACTACTTAGTTACTTCTTCTTGGTTTTCAGCCATTTCAAGAAGATAATTTTGAATAAATAACTTATTTGCATAAGCCATTATAGTTGATCTAACTATTTCCCCTTCAAAGGTCAGTTTTTTAGCTGAACTTGGCTCTGTAAAATCTCTTGTTGTAAAAACAGCCTTAAGTATCTTTTCTAATTCTAAACAAAAATAGTCATATGCCTCTTCTATAGGGCAGGTAGCTATCTGTATCTTAATTAATTCACATACTTCTGTTAAACTATAAACCTGCTTTAAAATGCAAACTACAATGAGATATGCTAAATGCTTCTCATTATATCTTTTGTTTTTTGGTGGTGATACCACCTTCTGCTTAACATAATTATTAAGCATTGTTGGTGTTAATAATTTTTCATCTGATGTAATATTTATAGGTCTTAAAGCATTTTCAATGTATAAAATAACCTGATCCTTATAAAGTGGAACGTTTGGCAGCTCTTTAAATCTTGGGCAATGAAAATCTAAAATATTTTCTATTCTATTTTCATTTATTTGATTTTCCATCTTTCCTCCTAACCTGCAGATTTATCTTAATATATCATGCTTTTTGATGTACTGAATAGCAATACATCCTGGACCACCTTGTGTTGTAAATACAGGTCCTAATTTTTTTATTTCAATATCTGCATTCTCAATATTCTTTATTATATTATTTTGTGCTGATTTTGCCAATTCTTCTTTGCATGCATGGGCAATATATATCTTATAACTACTATCAACTCCAGCTGCAGCCATATCTTCGCAAATCTTTTCCATAGCTTTTCCCAAAGTTCTCTTTGTTGTAAACTTCTCTAATCTTGTACAATCTTCTGATAAGGTCATAACAGGTACAAGTTTGATAATTCCTCCGATACGTCCAACTAAAGGTGATAATCTCCCCCCTCTAACTAAATACTCAAAATCATTTGGTATTAGATAAGAATTCGAAGTATCCATTAACTCATTAAGCTCTTTTACAATTTCATCCTTAGTTTTTCCTGCTTCAACTAACTTTTCTGCTACATCAACTAAGTATCTATGTGGGCCACATAGTGTTCTTGAGTTAATTACTTCTATTCTATCAGAATGATCTACCATTCCCTTTGCCATACAAGCAGTGCTGTACGTTCCTGAAAGTCCATCTGCCATAGAAATGTTTATTATTTCAGCCTCCGGATATCTATTGTATAAATCGATTACCTCACCAATAGATGGCTGAGATGAAACTGGAACATGTCCTTGGTTAATTATATCGATAAACTCTTCTGTATGAATCTCTTCATACTCTTTATATGTTACATGATTTATTGTTACTGAAAGCGGTGTTATATCTATATTATTTTTCTTTGCTTCATCGATTGAATAAAGTGTTGATGAATCTGATACAATTTTTATCATAATTTACTGTCCCCCATCCTTAATTTGTCTGAAAACCTAAAACATCTAGTTTTAAATACTATATAACTTAGATTACCATCACCTTAACCTCTTGTCAACAAAACCTTTTTCAACCATGCTTTATCCTCTTTATAAAACTTTCATAAAAAAACAACCACTATCTATTTTAGATGTGGCTGTTAAAAACCTTAATTAAGTTTTATTGATTTTCATCATTACCTAAATGAAAATAAGTATTTTTCCCGTTTTCTTTTGCTTTATATAAAGCTATATCTGCCCTCTTTATATATTCATCATAATCCTTAGCACTTCCAACATATGCTGTTGAAATACCAATACTCAAGGAAATTCTGTCACTAACTTCAGAATACTCATGTTTGATATTTAATTTATAAATATCTTCTTGAATTCTTTGTACTACATTTATCGCCTCATGCCTGTCTGTATTTAGCATTATGATAATAAATTCCTCTCCACCATACCTGGCAACAAAGTCAGAGTTTCTACAAGAGGCATCAATACTTGCTGCTATTTCTTCCAGAACCTTGTCTCCCTCTGGATGGCCATAATTATCATTATAATTTTTAAAATAATCGATATCCATCATTACAAAGGATATCGGCATATAAGTCTTTTGATATAAACTCCAATTTCCAGCTAAGTATTCATCTAAAGCTCTTCTATTAGGCAGCTTGGTTAACCCATCTGTAACACTTAAGTTTTTAAACAACTTATTTAATCTGCTTATTTCTTTATTCTTTTTAAATATAAAACAACTAAAAAGAACAATTATAATCGTAATAATTACTAGCCCGATAATAAGATAATTCATTATATCCTTTTGACTTTCCAACTGTGAAATTTTTTTCATACTTGTTTCTTTTTCAAACTTAGTAATTAAAAATTGAGAGTATTGAGTATCTTGATTATTCTTTATTTTTTTTTGCAATTCATTGTTTTGCTCTAAATATTTAATTGTATTCTTATCGTCACCTAATTCCTTATAATCAAAATATAATTTCTCATTATGAACTGATTCTAAATAAACTAAATTTCTTTGTTTAGCTAATTCCTGTGCTTCTTTGTGATACTTCAAGGCTGTTTCATAATCCGCTAATGCATAATATCCATCCCCAAATTCTTCAATAATCTTAATATCAAAATTATTGAAGAAAATTTGACCTTTTTCATCAAATCTGCTTTTTGCTTCGTGAAGAAGCCTTAATGCCTCTTTTGGATTTCCCTTCCTTGACTCTAAATCAGCCTTTATTGCACACATATAAATTATACAATCTTCCCTTTTTATCCTATCTGTTATTTGATATATTCTCTCATCTAATAATTCAAGACATATATTCGCACTTTCATAGTCTCCAATACTCGAAAAACTTTCGGTTAAGTAAAGTAATGCAATACTTTTAGTCTCTGCCTCTTTAGCCTCATCCTCTAATTCGCTACTAATGACTTTCTTAAAATACTTAACGGCCTCATTAAAATTTCCAACATACAGATAATTAACACCTATGTCTGTATTTATCTCTAAAGCCTTCTTCCTTAAACCATTCTCCTCTGAAATTCTAAGAGCCTCGAGCTTACAATTAATGGCTTCTACACTTCTATTATCATAATCATATAAAACACCTAATTTATAATATGCATCAACAACACCTGTACATTTCAGTTCTCTTGCTAATGACAAAGTTTCTTCCATTAACTCAATAGATTTTTTCAAGCCACCTGGAGTTAAGTACAAATCGTTACATCTATCTATACTAAGCTCAACAATCTCGTCTCTTATATCTTCCATTTCACATACTTCAATCATTTTATGAAAAAATGCCGTAGATTTATTATACTCCTCAGCTTTTAAATAAATTTTACTTAACTCATAATAAGTATGGGCTTTCACTTCTGAATTATATATATTCCCTAATAAGGGAATCACCTTATTTAATAGTTCTATTGCCACATCATACTTCAAATTATTAGCATTTATATACCCTAAAATAAAATATGATTTACAAATAACTTTATTATTAATTGATGTTTTTAAAGTATTAGAAACATATTCCTCCAGTTTTTTCTCTTCACTATCTGATAAAACCTTAATTTCTTCTGATAAAATTAAATCAATAATATCATTTAATCTTTCCTCAACATTTAACTTTTCATTTTTATTTATAAGGATTAAATATAACCCACCAACTAATAAACTTAAAATAATGACAAAAATAATACCTACTTTAATGTTTTTCTTCATAAATCCCCCAAAGTAAAATCAAACACATATTCCAAAACTCAATATGTATTCTTGTACTTTATCTATACATATTATATTTTAACATATTTTAACTTTTGTTGCGCAAATTCCACAATTTTTTTTAATAATATTCAATGATAAACTTCCAATAAACCCCATCATCTTTATATAACTTCCTCAACATTGTACTTTAGTAAATCGGTAGATGTAACACATGTATATCCAATCCCTAACCGAGATTACAATGCTGTTTTAACAAACTTATTTGTTAATAACAAACAAGCACCTGATTTTGTTGCAAAAAAAAGGCTGATGTCTTTCATCAGCCTCTTCTCTTATGAATTTTTCATTATTACACATTCAACTACATCTGCTGCCGCCTCACAAGCATCACAACACTTTTCAAAAAAATAGAAGTTCTCCTTCCAAGTTATAATTTCTATAGGATCTGTAGAAGTTGTAAATAAATTTCTCATACTTTTCGTATACAATCTATCTGCTTCTTCTTCTAAAGCATTTATGTCTATTATTAAATCTCTAATTGTAGTAGATTTTTTATAATTATGGAATTCATCCATTAACTTTTTAAGTTTTTCACAGCTCTCAATAATTATAGAACAAAACTCTAAAGCCTCACTCCTTAGAGATGTTATGTTAAACATATATAACCTTACTAGTACATCTTCCACTGCATCAGTAACATTATCAATCTGGTGTGATAATTCTATTATATCTCCTCTTTCAATTGGAGTAATGAACTCTTTAGCTAATTTATTCATCATATCATGTTTTTTCACATCTGCAGTATGTTCTATTTCATGCATCTTCTCTAATCTATCTTCCAATTGAGCTGCATCAAAATCCTTCAAAATTTCATTAAGCAAAGAAGCTGCCTCACATGAATATATCACTAGTTCTGCCATCATTTCAAAGTAATCATTACCTTTTTTCTTTCCCATTTTATATACTCCCTCTCTAAATACAGTTCTATTCTAGAAAATTGAAATAAAGATTTTTGCCATTAGAAATCCTATAAGTCCACAGCCGGGGAAAGTAAGAACCCATGTCCAAATCATTTCCTTAACTACGCCCCAATTTACAGAGCTTAGTCTTTTTGCTGCTCCAACTCCCATAATTGCAGTTGTCTTCGTATGTGTTGTACTTACAGGAATACCAGTTACTGATGAAATGAGAAGACATCCTGCCGCTGCTACATCCGCTGCAAAGCCCTGATAGGTTTCTAATTTAACCATATCCATGCCTACAGCCTTAATAATTTTATATCCTCCAATTGATGTTCCTAATGCCATTACTGCAGAACTTAAAACCATTAACCATATTGGAATAACAAAGTTGCTAACATTAGCTTGTCCTTCTGCTAAAAATATTCCTAGCATGAAAACTCCCATAAACTTTTGTCCATCTTGAGCTCCATGCATAAATGCCATTGCTGCTCCACCACAAACCTGAGCACCTTGAAATGGTCCTATTGATTTTCTTCGATCAATCCCCTTACATATAAACTCTATTATTTTTACAGTTATCCATCCCATAATGAATCCAAGTCCCGTAGATAAAATTAATCCATATACAACTTTTATCCATTCTGAACCATTTATTCCACTCAATCCACCTTGAAGTGCTATTGCTGCACCAGATAACCCAGCTATTAATGCATGGCTTTCACTAGTCGGAATTCCAAAGTACCATGCCGCTGTCGCCCAAACAACAATAGCAAATAATGCTGCACATAATGCCACTAAAGCAATCTGTGGATCTCCACCAAAATCAACCATCTTATATATTGTTTGTGCTACATTAGCATTTATTGTAGTCATAACAAATACTCCAAGGAAATTAAAAAACGCAGCCATCAAAATTGCTGGTCTCGGCTTAATTGCTCTTGTTGAAACGCAAGTAGCAATAGCATTTGGTGCATCAGTCCAACCATTTACTAAAATTACACCTAACGTTAAAATAGTGGTTATTAATAGAGGTACATTATGTATTATCTGATTAATAAATTCTCCGAAAGAAATAGTCATTTAATATCTCCCTTCCTTTTAAGGTAAATTAAATAATTTACCTCAAGAGTATACTTTTTACTGATAATTATAATGTTTTTAAATAAATTTAAGTCCCATCCCCTCTCTCATAACACACATACATAAATGTAATATAATTCATTTTATACCTTTATCATCCTACCATTATACTATTATGTCAACAAATTCTTTTAATAAATAAAATAAAAAATCACCTATAATCAGCCTTTAATACCAATGCTGACTATAGGTGTTCTTGCATTTTTATATTGTATTTTTTAGTTTTCTAAAAGCTTTATTAAGCTTCTCTTTAGATCTATATATTCCTTACAAAGTGATACTTCATTTTCCCCACACTCTGGAAGCTGAATCTTTATTTCCCCTTTAATTACTGCCGGCTTTTCTGTTATTACATAAACTCTATCAGAAATTAGTATAGCCTCATCTATATCATGGGTTATAAATAATATTGTAGAGTTCATTTTTTGCTTTAAATCAATTAGCCATTTTTGAAGATTTTTTCTTGTTATTGAATCTAATGCGCCAAAAGGTTCATCCAAAAGCATAATTTCATTTGAAGTTAGAAAGGTTTTAAGAAAATTTGCTCTCTGCTTCATTCCTCCCGACAACTGAGTTGGATATTTGTATTCAAATCCTTTAAGCCCAAAGGTTTCTATATATTTCTCAACTTCCCTGCGGGCTTCACTTTTCTTAATCCCTTTAAGTACAAGTGGAATTGCAATATTATCAATAACCTTTTTCCACGGAACCATCATATCCTTTTGATACATATAACTCACTTTACCACTAATATCAACTTCTCCACCATCTATATTAGTTAGCTTTGTAATTATGTTAAATATAGTACTTTTTCCACTACCTGACGGCCCTACAATAGAAATAAGCTCTCCTTCATTTACATGAAGGGTTATATCCTTCAATATTTTCATGTTATCATAGGACTTACTTATATGATTTAAGCTTATCTTACTTTGGAAGGAACTCATTTGTATAAGCCTCACTTGCTTCTAAATTTTCTTTTATAAGATTATTTTCTAAAAGAAATTGAGTATAGTTATTCCAAACACTATCTTTCATTTCTCCCCATCTTGATGCATCAGCTTTATACTCATCAGCTAAGAATTTCTGGCTTTCTATTGCCAATTGTTCATCAATTTCTGGAACAGCTTTAACTAATATTTTTGCTGACTCTTCTGGGTTTGTGATAGCATACTCATAACCCTTTGTTGTTGCCTCCATAAACTTTGAAACCATATCTGCTTTCTCTGCAAGTACCTTTTCAGATGCTGCTATGATTGGAGTATAATAATCTAATCTCTCATCCAATTCTCTTAAAGGAATATAGTTAATATCGAAATTTCTTAGTTTTGCTGATACATTAGTCCAACCTTCAAAAGTCCATTCAAAGTCAATATTATTCTTCGTTGCAATAAAGAAATCTTCACTTCCAACATCCACAGTAGTTAACTTTGAAAAATCAGCTCCATTCTTCTCCATAACAGCCTGTAATATTGCTCTTTCACTAGGACCACCGAATCCCCCGTAAACTTTACCTTCAAAGTCTTTAACAGTCTCAATATTCTTCTCCTTTGGAGATGCAAAACCTGATGTATTATGTTGTATAATTGCTGCTATAGCTTTCACTGGTAATGGCTCATCGGAAGTTTTAGCATAGGTTAAATCTTCTTGATAGCTTACTGCAAAATCTCCTTTTCCTGCAGATATTAACTGTAATGATGACCCTTCTGAAGGCTGAATTATTTCAACATCAAGACCTAAGTCCTCATAATACCCTAATTCCTTTGCAACGTAAAACCCTGTATGATTTGTATTTGGTGTCCAATCTAAAATTACCCTTACTTTTTCAAGTCCATTTTCTTCAGCCTTATCCTGTTTTGTATCACATCCACTTAAAAATAAAACTGAACTTAATCCAAGTGCAACTAATGCTGCTAATTTCTTTTTCATTATCTTAATCCCCTTTGCTCTTTAGTATTTTTAATGAAACTCTTTCTAATATTTTTCGAAGTAATGCTCTACTAAGTAAGTTCGAACATCCAAACCATATATTTAGATTCTCCCTTAACTATTGCTTACTTTATTTTCCCTATTCCAAGGTGTACATAATTTCTCACTGATTCCAATAACATAGAAAATTATCATACTCATTAATACAATAACCACAATTGCTGCAAACATCTTATCTAAAGCATATGTACTTCTTGCTCTTGTCATATATACTCCAAGCCCTTTATCTCCTCCGAGCCACTCTCCAATTACCGCTCCCATAATACTGTAGGTTGCTGCAATCCTAAGTCCTGAAAAGAAATTTATTATTCCATAAGGCAGTTTCAAATGGAAGAACCTCTTTAGCTTAGATGCCCCCATTAATTTAAAATGATTTATTAAATCTTTATCTACATTTTCCAATCCATCAGAAATACTGATTACAATTGGGAAAAAACAAACAATAACAACTACAATTATTTTGGGAAGTGCCCCAAAGCCAAACCAAATAATAAATAATGGTGCCAATGCAATTACAGGAACCGTTTGGGATACAATAAATACTGGATATACAGCCTTCTTTACCATTGGCATTAAATCCATGAATATTGCTAAAATAAGTGCTAAAGCAACCGCTATGCTAAATCCTACAACACTTTCATATAGTGTTGCCATTATATGAGGTACCATTGCATTAAAATCCCTGACTAAAGCTAAAGCAATATCACTAGGTGCAGGCATTATGTATTTTTCTATGCCTCCAAAATTTATTACCAGTTCCCATATCACAAGTAATGCAGCCATAAATAATATTGGCAGGCTTATATCTAAAATCGATTTAGATTTCTTCATTAGTTTTCCTCCTTTCCTCATTTATCATAAATAAAAAAACGTATAGCTTCCCTTCATTGAAAACTATACGTTAGATAATTCTTAAATAATTTATATATCTACTTACTATCTTCCTACGTTGGTATTATCCAAATCAGGTACTATGGGTCGAAATCATCATTTCCTCTCAGGCAAAACGCCTCCCCAGATAAATTTACTATGAAATTAATTATTAATTTCATAGTAATGGACAATTCCCCATTTTGTCAATGCTTTAATTTATAATCCTATGAAAGTTATTATAAATTACCTCAATAAGCTTCTGCTCTTCAATTCCTTTAATTATCGAAGCACTTTTAACAACATTCTTTATTTCTCTTGGATATCCATAATCTCCATTAATCCATTCAAGAGCTGTTGGCCCGTCTGTCTCTACCAATAGTTTATCTAATGGAATCCTCTTTAATACTTCTTCTGTTAAATCAGAATATCCTAAGTCAACACTTATAGTAAAGTAACAGCCTAACTCTATCAGCTTATCTAAAATATCTAAAGGTCCACTGTACCAATGTATAATTGCCTTGTTGTAATTTCTAACTTTTAATGCCTCATATATTTCCTTCTCTGCATTTTTAGTATGGATTGAAACAAATTTACTTCTTTTAATCGATTCATCTAAAATAAAGTAAAATATCTCTCTTTGTTTAGAGTCTAAGCTCCTATCTTCAACCCATAAAAAATCCAAACCTATTTCTCCAATAAGCTTACTCTCTTCTATGTATGGTATTATGTCTTTTAACTCTCCAGCAAACTCAGACACACTATTAGGATGAATTCCAAAGGTAGGAATTATGTATTCACTTTGCTTTGCATATTCCTTATTTAAAATATAACTGTCCACATCCATACTATTTGCTAAAGTAATAATCTTGTTATCATTTATATCACTTATAGCTTCTCCTATATTTTCACCATAAAAGTCTAAGTGATTATGTGCATCTACGTACATATTATTTTCCTTCTTTATCATATATGTTCATCCCCCTGATTTTTCTCAAATATATTAATAGCCTTATCCTTTTCTAAAATAAAAATCATATCAACCCTTTAAAGGTATCAATGCTATTATATCACTTAACCTTTTCTTCTGATATTATCAGCTAAAGTATAAAGTCACCATTAACCATGCCTTACATATTTCTAAAATTTTAAAGGAAAATTATATTTAACTGTATCTTCCTTCTCTTTATTGTTAATAATACTGATAAAATTATTACATTCATAAATAGATACTTCAGGATAACTTACAGAAAAATCTCAACAATAATTGTTTTGTACGTTGCATTTTCATATGCAAATAACAAGGAGTGATTTAATGAAAGTAACTATTATCGGTGCTGGTAATATTGGAACCTACCTTGCAGCTTATATATCTTTAAAGAAAGATTGCAAAGTATGGGTCTATACCTCTAAATCAAATTTCTTTAATAAAGAACTAACTCTGCTAGAAGAAGAAAAAAACTTTGAGCATCATGTTAAGTTGCACTGTGTTACCTCAGACATAAAAGAAGCAGTCAGAAATGCTGACTACATATTAATAACTCACCCTTCATTTATAGTTGAGAATACAATTAATGAAATAACACTCCATGCAAAAAAAGGGGCCGTTATTGGTGCTATCCCTAGTTTTGGTAGTAAAGAAGAATACTATATAGATGATTTAATAAAAAAGGGCTGCATATTCTTTGGAAGTCAACGCGTACCATCCTTAACAAGACTAATAACCTATGGTAAAGCTATTTCCTTAAAGCAAAAAAATGCATCCATGAAATTAGGTGTTATTCCTCAAGAATATAACGAAAAAGTCTGCAGTGATATGACTACCCTAATAGATATACCTTGTACCCCATTTTACGATTATCTAACTTCACCTGAAATTTCATACACTACATCACCCCACCCATCTAAAATTTATGAAATCTTCAGTGTATATTCTGATAACATTGTATATAAAAAAATACCTCTTTTTTATGAGGAATGGGGTGATGATTCTTCTGCAATGCTTTTACAGCTGAGTGAAGACCTCAAAAAAGTATTCTTAGAGTTAAAACATCTATATGATACTAACAATAAAAATTTTGATAGCTTAAAAACTTATTTTAATATCCAGACCCCAGAGCAATTAACTCATAAGATTAGAACTTCACCAAACTTTAATTCTTTTGATGAAACTGATAAAGGACATCATCTTGATTCCGAATCTAGATTTTTCATAGATGACCTTCTTAACGGCCTATGCGTTCTAAAATCCTTTTCTGAAATTTTATGTCTTGAGGTTACAACTCTAGATAAAGTAATTTATTGGGCTCAAGAACTACTTGAAAAAGATTATATTGAAAATGGATCCTTATGTGGTGAAGATATAAAACATTTAGTAACTCCTCAGACTAAAGACATAAATTCAAAAGATGATTTATTAAAGATAATACTTTAATAAAAGAAAATGAACTGCACCTATTTTTCCATAGATGCAGTTCATTTTTTCTTTCAAATTGCACAGTTTATTAAATTCTAAACATTTCTACCACTAACTACTGAATTCAAATTTCTTATCTAACATAGTTGCCTATGTTTGCATTTTCATCAATTACAGCTTCAATATTTGAACCTTTGCTCACCATAATTGTTGTAACTCCTGGTCCATGTCCTGCTTTAACACAATCACTATGAACAATTACTCCAACACTTACAGCTCCCTTTAAATATCCTCTTCCATAAGAGTTATCACAGTCCTGTAATAAAACTAAATCTCCAAATTTTAATTTATCTAGACCTAATCTCTTTATTTCAGCTTCATCCCCAGTCATAATATCATAATCTCCAGTATATGCACTTGGAGATCCAATACCTGATCCCATTAAATATGGTGGAACCACTGCCACAACTGGAACCTGAAGTTTGCCATCTTTTTCTGTTATATTCATTTTCTCAAACATATCTGGATCAATACTCATTAATTGAACCTCTGGATAATCCTTCAACTTTAATCCTTGTCCATAAGCTTTAACCATAATCTTATCATCAATAGTTAATTTTTCTAAAGTAGACTGTTCAAAGCAGATTAAAACATGATCAATTCCGCCATGCATTCCAGTTACATAACCCTTCTCTCCAGCAGCTTCCCCAGAAACAATCTTAGCTTCATTTCCAATGCAGGCAAAGGTCATTAACGCTGCATTTTCATCCTTATTTTCATTTCTTATTGAAACTCCTGGTTCAACATGATCACCAGCCCATCCAAAGGCTGAATTCCCAATTCTCACATTATAAGATATCCCTCCTGTGGCTGGCAAAACCATTGGAATTCCATCATGGGTAATTCTATATCCCCCACCAACTGGATGATGTATTTTTCCCATAACTGACCATTTCACTACTTTATCTCTATTGGTTTTTAATTTATTACTCATGCATTTTCCTCCTATCAATTCATTTAATTTATAATTTCCTATACCTCTTCGCTAAATGTTATTAAATTTCCTTCTATTTTTCAAACAAATTTCTTTGCTTATACAAATGGCTATTTTACTTGATTTACAAATGTTTTAAATCTATTTATATACATCTAAAACTTATATATTTAAATAGTCAAACTATTGACAATAAATCAAAAAAACTTTAAAATATTTTCTGTATTAGTAAAACTTAACTCTAAGTTTAGTATTACTAAACTTTTATTGAATTTTTATAAGGAGGTCTTATGAGTACTGCATTTTTATTAAAAGTCTACTTATCAGTTGGATGGATGTAAATTAAATTTTTAGGAGGTATATTATGAATATTGAACAATTAGGACGACACATTTTAGTAGAGTATTATAACTGCGATAAGGAGTTATTAAAAAATCATGAGGCTATTGAGGAATATATGAATCAGGCTGCCAAGGAAGCAAATGCAACCATTGTTACCAGCTGTTTTCATAAATTCAACCCATGGGGTGTTAGTGGAGCTGTAATTATACAAGAATCCCACCTTACCATACACACCTGGCCAGAATATGGATATGCATCAGTGGATTTATTCACCTGTGGTGACACCGTTAATCCATGGAATGGGTTTAAGTATCTTGAGAAAGTTTTAGGTGCAGACAGAAGTGAATCAACGGAAGTTTCCCGTGGACTTTTCGATAAAATTAAAACCTTTGGCAATGGCCAATATAATGATTTTGCAATAGCACACAAATTGGAGGTATAGGAAAGATGAATATGGAATTATGGTATACAGAAAATCAAACGGAGAATGTTAATTTTTCAATGAAGGTTAAAAAACATCTTTATTCTGCAGAAAGTGAGTTTCAAAAGATAGACGTAATAGACACCTATGAATTTGGAAGAGTACTCGTTATTGACAATTGGACAATGGTAACTGAAAAAGATGAATTTATTTACCATGAAATGATTACTCACGTAGCTTTAGCTACAAATCCTGAAATAAAAAATGTTCTTGTTATCGGTGCTGGAGATGGTGGTACCGTTAGAGAGCTGACTAGATATAAAAATATAGTAAACATAGATATGGTTGAAATAGATGAGCTTGTAGTAAAAGCTTCTATTGAACACCTACCTTTTACTTCTAACAAATTATCTGATCCAAGAGTAAATTTATTCTTTGAGGATGGCATAAAATTTGTTGAAGACAAGAAAAACAAATACGATTTAATTATCGTTGACTCAACAGATCCATTTGGCCCAGGAGAAGGTCTATTCTCAACTGCTTTCTACACAGACTGCTATAATGCATTAACTGAAAATGGAATTCTAATTAATCAGTGTGAAAGTCCATATTACTCACATAATGCATATGATATGAAGAGATCTTACTCAAAGCTAAATAAATTATTTAATATTTGTAAGGCATATCAATATCACATGCCAACTTACCCTTCTGGTCATATGATTTTCGGTTTTGCATCAAAAAAATTAGATCCTGTTAAAGATTTAAATGCAGAAAACTGGAATGCTTTAGGCCTTGAAACTAAATACTATAATACAGAATTACATAAGGGTGCATTCTGTCTTCCAAATTATGTACTTGATATGTTAAATAACAACGAATAAATTTTATAAAATAACTAAGGCATGGAAATCTTTAGATGCTCCATGCCTTAGTTTTATATAAAATAAATTTCTTAATTATATTATAATACTTGCTATTTTCTGCAATGTAAAATCATTTAACAATTAACACTTCATAATTGCTTTCTCTTAACTATATGTATACTATTTATAAAATTCAATTTCCTTTAAAATTTACTCCATTAAAACAAAGTTATGAAGCAAAGATATCCTATCTCTAAAATAGTATCTCCAAAGCCATCTTTAATAAACTCAACCGCTGCTTCTGTATTATTTCCAATTATCCTTGAAAATGCAACAATATAATCCTTAACATCTTGAAGGTTCAAATCTTTACTCTCACTCATACTAAACTTGATAAACATAGCATATCTAACCAATAAATACTCTAGTACAATAAGTTCAAATGCAATAATCATTTCATTTAGATCACTGCTTATGCAATTGCTTAAAATCTTTGAAAGAACACACCTTTCTAAAAGTTCATCAAAGTTTTTAAAATCAGACTTAAATTGATTCCAATTTTCAGCTAATTCCTCAAGCTCAGCTTCTTCTGCAAAGTCCGAAATATCACTTAGAAGCTCCTTTAAGCCTTCTACTTCTTTATAATTTTCAATTATATCTATAAAAAGATAATTAATTTCTTCAATAGCTCCGTCTATATCTTCTTCTAATTCATCACAATCAGCAATTACTTCTTCTACTTTTGCTCTATCTTTATATCTTTCAATAGTATTGATAAGTGCTCCTCTTCCAAAGCTTTTATACTTTAAGAGCTCCATAAGCATTTGATATGAAACTATAAGCTTTTTATCTAAAGCTAAATCTTCTTCCTTAGTTATATTTTCAAGGCCAGATCTAATTTCATACTCTAATAAATCATTATTATTTTCTACACTACTATCCGAATTCATTGTAAGCTTACCTTGAATATTGCTAATAATCTCAACAACCTCCGGACATGAGCAGGATAAAGATAGCTCTTTTTTACCACCTACTGTATTCTCTATTCTTGGAAAACTTCTACAAGTTAAAGCTAAATCCTCTTCACCATGGTTCTTAATTATCTGGCATAATCCCATATTATCAAGAAACGGACATGCCTCATTGGTCTCCTTATTAACGAAATACGCTTGTTTTTTACCACACTTTCTACTTTCAATGTTTTTTAATATGTACTCTTTATTACCTTTTTCACAATTCCATCTTTCATAGGTATCATCATCTATTCCAATATCCCAACCTGCACAACATGTAAATCTACATTTTTCAGCTGTACACTTAAATTCATCATAACCTTGTATCTTTAATATCTCATCCTTATTACTCATACTTTTAACTCCATTTACTAATTTATTTAATTCCACTAAAACTACTTTCAGCAAAACATACATTTAAGCAAACTATAGGTCCTAACTCATAAGTTTAAACTCCTACTTTAGCTCTACCTATTATACTTCTATTAATTCCTCTGAACAACTACCAACATCAGAGTATAGTTTCCCTCCCCTGCTGTTTGTATATCTTTGATCATTTAATAAAGTAAAGAGCCTTCCAAAATTAGAAGGCTCTTACCTGAATATAATTAACTGTATCGTAACACTTTATAGATATCAGTTAATATATAAATTAATTCATTAACTTATGCTCATTATATATTGGATATTTCTCTGTTAATCCCACAACTAGTTCTCTAGCTTTCTCTATATCTTTATAAGTAAGACATAAATCAATCGCCTTTGCAATTACCTTCATATCTTCTTCCTTCATACCTCTAGTTGTTACCGCTGGTGTTCCTATTCTTATCCCACTAGTTACAAATGGGCCATTAGGGTCAAATGGAATTGTATTTTTATTAGTTGTTATATATGCTTCATCTAAGACTTTTTCTGCTTCCTTACCGGTAATATTTTTATTAGTTAAATCAACTAGTATTAAATGGTTATCAGTTCCTTCAGTTAATAGTTTAAAGCCTCTATTCATAAGCTCTTCTGATAAAACCTTAGCATTCTTTACTACTTGTTTTTGATATTCCTTAAATTTCTCACTTAAAGCTTCCTTAAAACATACTGCTTTAGCTGCAATAATATGTTCTAAAGGTCCACCTTGAGTTCCTGGGAATATTGCTTTATCTATAACCTTGCCATATTCAGCTTTACAAAGAATAATTCCTCCACGAGGTCCTCTTAGAGTTTTATGAGTTGTACTTGTAACAAAATGCGCATACTCACAAGGGTTTTCATGAAGACCAGCTGCAACTAAACCAGCTATATGTGCCATATCAACCATAAGTAATGCTCCAACTTCATCAGCTATCTCTCTAAATCTTTTAAAGTCAATGGCTCTTGGATAAGCACTTGCACCTGCAACAATTAATTTTGGCTTAATGTCATGAGCAATCTTTCTTACATTCTCATAATCAATTAATCCATCTTCCTTAGTTACTCCATATTCATGGAAGTCAAAATACTGTCCTGAAATATTTACAGGCGAACCGTGAGTTAAATGTCCACCTTGTGAAAGGTTCATACCCATTACTCTATCACCTGGTTTTAAAACTGCAAAATATACTCCCATATTTGCATTTGCTCCTGAATGTGGTTGAACATTAGCATGTTCTGCACCAAAAACTTCCTTAAGTCTTTCTATTGCTAAACTCTCAATCTCATCAATATATTGACAGCCTCCATAATATCTTTTACTTGGATAACCCTCTGCATATTTATTTGTAAGATGGCTTCCCATAGTCTCCATAACTTCAACTGAAACTATATTCTCTGATGCTATTAATTCAATATTTCTTTGTTGCCTAATTAACTCTTCCTTCATAAGGCTATACACTGCTGGGTCAAATTTTCTTAAGTTCTCAAACATATTCATCATCCCTTCACTAGTTAAAACACTTTGATACTTAGAATCTGAAACACACACTTATTCTATTATAAATATGTTACTTTTATTTATGCCTTATTGCAAGGGATAATTATTATTTTATAATATTGTTTATCTTTATTTGTTTTCTTATTATACCAGCCTTCTTGGAATAGTGAATTTAATTTCTCTTTCTATCTCTCCTAAAAGTCTAGAATCCTTTGGATCAACAAATAAACATGTATATCCTTCTTCACCAGCTCTTCCAGTTCTGCCGATACGGTGAATATATGTCTCCATTTTTTCAGGGATGTCATAATTATATATATGACTTACTCCATTTATATCTAGTCCTCTTGAAGCAACATCTGTTGCAATTAAATATTGGATATCTGCATTCCTAAAAGACTTCATAATTCTTTCACGTTTGTTTTGTGGAATATCACTATGAATCACCTTGCAGTTATATCCTTTTCTATGCATCACTACCTCAAGCTCATCAGCTCTTCTCTTAGTTCTGCAGAATATAATAGCCATAAAAGGATTATCTTCATCTAAAACAGTACATAAAGCATCCCTTTTTAATCTATCTGTTGTTTCCACAACCTGCTGCTTTATATTTTCAAGAGTTACCTCTTCTTTTTCAATAGTGACAACCACAGGATCATTCATATATCTGTATGCCAGCTTTTTCACTGCAGAATCCATTGTGGCAGAGAAGCATAAGGTCTGAACCCTTTTAGGGCATACTTTCATTATCTTATCAATTTCATTTTTAAATCCCATAAGCAGCATCTGGTCTGCTTCATCAATAACTACAGTTTTTATTTTCTTTAAATCAACAGTATTTCTTTCTATATGGTCAAGAAGTCTTCCAGGTGTAGCAATAATAATTTGTATATTGCCTTTCAGTTTATTCAGCTGTGCTCCTATATCCTTTCCTCCATACATAGCTAAAACCCCAACATCTTTACCTTCCTTTAGCTTTGCAGCCTCTTCAGTAATTTGTATAGCAAGTTCTCTTGTTGGAGCAACTATTAAACATTGAATATCTTTCGATTCTGGTAAGATATTTTCAAATATAGGAAGTAAAAAAGCTAACGTTTTACCTGTGCCTGTTTGTGCTTCAGCTATGACGTCTTTTCCACCTAGTATTTTTTTAATGCTGCCCTTTTGAATGTCTGTTGGAACTGTTATTCCATTTCTCTTTAATGTTTCTATTAATTCTTCACTTATTCCTATTTCTTTAAATGTCATTTGTTTTACCTCTTTATCTTCTATATCCAATAATTATAACACCTAATCCTGACTCCTAGGAAACTTTTTATAAATTACCAAAGAATAAATAACAGAAGAGCATAATATGGCTTTCTATTAAGAATTCCATATATGCCCTTCCTCTATACCTATATCAATTTATATTGAAGTTTCATCCTTCTTCCTCTTGTAAGTTAATACAAAAATTCCAAGTGTACTAATTATTAATCCAAGAATTAATATATTCACATTAGCTTCATGTCCTGTTTGTGGTAACTCTGGAACCGTTGAAGGATTATCAAGTTCTTTATTCATTAACTTTGTGATCTTAATAAGATCTTTTAAAACCTTATCTACTTCTTTTTGCGTTGCATCTTTATCATTAATAACTTTATCCGCTCTTTTTAATAAATCTTGGTATTCTGACCAGTTTTCTTTCGAGTGATTTGCTTCTTTATAATATGCTACTATTTCTTTATAGAATTTCTCTAACTTAGATTTATCTACCTTAGAAACTTCTGGTACTTCTGTTTCTACTTCTACTAGATTACCTTTAGCTATTTTTAATTCTGATAGAGCTTTATCTACTTCTGCTTGTGTTATTGCATTAATATATGCATCTTTTGCTGCTTTCAATGCATTTATAAAGGCATCTTTCTCTGCTCCATCTTTATATTTATCTAAGTCAAGCTTTTCGTATTCTGCAATTATATTTCCTAATTCACTTCTGTCAACATCTTCTACGTCTATTAATTTTAATGCCGCTTGTGCTTCTGTAAGAATTTTTACTGCATTATCAATTTCATCTTGTGAAGCTGCATTAGCAATTAAAGCTTTTGCATCTTTTAATGCTTTTATAAAGGTATCTTTTTCAGCTCCATCCTCATACTTAGTTAAATCAACCTTTTCTGCGTTTGTAATAGCCTTTTCTAATTCAGTATAATTTAATTTCTTCTTCTCAACAGTAACTGTACATTCTGCCATTAGACCTGCTGCATTTCTTATTTTAATCTTAGCAGTTCCTGAATTTACTGCTGTTAAAACACCTTTTTGATTTACTTTTACTACATTTTTATCAGAAGAGCTCCATACAATACCTTTTAGAACAGTATTTTCTGGATGCTTAGGAGTTAATGTCACTTTTCCACCTATATTCATTGTTACATCTTCTAAACTTGCTGTATCTGTAACCTTTTGTAGAATAATTGGTGCAACTTCTGCTATTGCTGCAAAATTGCCTTTACCTTTTTCCACATAAATTTTAATTGTTTTTGCAGTAAGTGATTGGTTAAACTTAGAAGTTATCCATGCTCCTCCTTGCATTGCTGAATCTAATACAGTAATAGAATTTGAAGTTTCTAAAACATTTCCTTCTGAATCTAAAATTTCATATTTGAATTGTTCTACAATACCATTGTTTGCACTTGGTCTTTGTTGGAACTTAAATCCGCCAATTTTTATTTCCTTACCTAAATCTATAGTTAGGATTGCTGGATTAGCTTGACTTACAACAAAGCCTGTAGTACTCCAGTTTGAATGCCAATAGGTAGAAGAATCTCCATCAGAAGCTGCAGAAGCTACTCCACTTCCTGTTGGTTCTCCTGTTGCTTCTTCAGTATTTGCAATAGAACTTATTCCGTTTAATTCTTCTCTTGGAATATCTATTACAACATCATCTATAATCTTCATTTCAAATACAACTTCTTTTCCATCTGGAAGTGTTGCTGTAATAGTTGTATTTCCTGCTGTTAATGCTTTTACAATATTTGCATCTTTATCTACAACTGCTACTTTTTCATCACTTGACTTCCATTTAATTTTATCTAAACCACTTCCATATATTGTAGCAGTTTCGCCTTTGTAAAGATTTGTGCTTGATAGTGTAACTGCAACAGCATCTTTATCTTCTGTAATCACAAGATTGTCTAGAACAAAATCTCTTTCTCCCATAGATCCTGTTCCGGCTTTGCTTCCATTTTCATAAAGACCAATCCAAGTTTGTCCACTTCCATTGCCAATTACTTGCATTTTAACATGTTTTGTCTCTCCTCGAGCTTGTTCAAGATATTGATCTGCTGTAGGAGCCGTATAATTTGTTCCATCTCCAATAACCATGGCATATGCTTTGTCTGGACCTGATTGATAATCAAACTCTACATTATACACTTTACCTGCTTCAAAACGATAATTTTGTGGAAGTGTTTGATAAATTATTCCAGTGTTTGCATCATGATGTTTTAATGACCACTCTCCTGAAATTACATCATCAATCACTCTTCCATTCCATCCTGCTTGTGTATATGGTGTATTTAATTGTGATAAGTGGGTTGCAGGATCTGAAATTCCTTGTGCTGAACTTAATACAAATGGATATAATCCTTGTACTACTGTTTCAAAATCTTGTTTAAATACTCCATCTTCTTGGAAGTTATTTAATGTCTTTTCTACAATACGAATATCATCAATATAAGTTGAGCCTTCTCCAGCTTCTCTAGCTAAAGTTAATTTTGCCGTTCCATTTTTAGCTGTAAATGAAATTTGCATACGTTGCATTTTGCTTCCATTCTTTTGATCTGATTTTACATAGTTGTTTAAAATAGAACGTTCAGTATAGTTAGAAACTATCTTGCTTCCTGTATTTACTTCTATAGTGGCTTTTGCATCACTATTATTTTCTACATATACTTCCGCCACATAGTTTACACCTTTTTTCAATCCTGAAATAGTTGTAGTTACAGAAACGCCTTCAGAAGGGCTATTAAATGCTAATCTTTGGTCTCCTGTCTTTGCCTTTTCTATTACAACAGATTCATCTTCAATATCTCCTGACCATTCATCTTGAGATAATTTTTCTCCTTCTGCATATCCATTAAATCCTGGATCTGCTACATAATCCAATTGACCAAAATTATTTTTTAGCTCTTTAATTTCAGAACCTTTTGATAATACGTAAGCTGTTGCTGCCTTAGCTTCTAAATTTATAGAACCATTATTTACAGGAATGCTTATTTCATTTATACGTCCTTGGTCAGATAGTTCATACATTACAACATCTCCAAGACCTTCCCATCCCTTTGGAAGCTCCCATGTTGTATTTCCACCCTCTAAATTCCAGTGGTATAGTTTTTCTGTTCCATCTTCATCTGCCCATGGTAATAAATACGTAATGTCATTTAATACTACTTTACCATTTAAAGTGATTGTACGCTCAATATTATCATCACTTCTTTGCTCTTCATTTCTTCTTACAACAACTTCATCTCCTGCATCATTTCTTAATGTAATTTCTTTTTCATGATTTCCTACAGGTGATTGTCCTGCTTCATAGTTTTCCCAATCTGTTACATAATAATGTTGTAAAAATTTAGTAGGTAAGTTTTGATTAAATGTTTCTTTTATATAGTTGTTAAAGTCTCTATCTCCACCCCAGCCTTCAAATCCATATAGCCTATAGCCTCCAAGTAATGGATTGTCTGCTGTTCCTCCAAATGAAGGGTAGTTTAATACTTGAGAATCTCTATGATCATTTCTTAAGAAACGTATAATATCGCTATTATATCCCTTCATACTTGCACCACCATAAACTGCATCTGTTGACCAGTGTTGCCATGTAGAATCATATTCTCCTTGTGCACTAAACTCTGTTGAGAATCTCCATCCAAGAGAATTTATTTCTTTTGCAATATTTCTTGTTTCCCATGCATCTTGATACCATACGTCAAGATAAATGAAGTCCATATTATCTTTGCGACTTTCAGCATCAGCCTTAATTTCTTCTTTAGTTGCAGTTACCTCACCCTTTGAATCTATTACTGCTAATGGCCATTTTCTATCATAGAACTCTGTTCCATTTATACGATCATACAGCTGTACAAATCGTTTCCATCTTGCTTGACTTGATAAATCCCAAAGCTTATCAATTACATGAGACTGGTCTAGCCATCCCCATCCATTTCCAAATGGCTTTTGTAACATATCTTCATTAAATGAAGCTGCTTCTGGATATGCTTCTTGTGCATTTACATGAATACCAATTTCTGTTCCATAATCGTGAGCAATTTTAATTAAATTTTGGAAATCTTCCACTCCACCTTCACGTTCTGCAATATCTGCATATTCTGAATTTGCAGAGTCGTGACCTTCATTTCCATATCCTTTTAACATAACTGATTGTTGAAGTCCATCTGTTGCAAGATATACTTTCTTAATATTGTCAGCTGTCGTTAAATATGGATTAGATGCCATACTTGCGAAGTTCATAACAATACGATAATTTACCATATCCTTAATTACTTCTGCTCCATAAGGAATGTTCATAATATCACGGAATGCAAGTGCTCCATCATTCCAGTCAATATCTCCATCTTTATTTTCATCTGCTGCAATAGCTACTTTTGTACATGGTAAATCACTTACTGGATATTCTTCATAACTTTGTGCTTTATTTTGTCCATTTTTATCTCCTAATTCATAATACCAAGCTGCACTTGTAAGGCTCATTGTATCTGCACCATTATTTCTTACAACACGTTTATCGCCTTCAGCTTCTGAATTACTGAAAAGACCTGCACTTAACTTTCCATTTGCAAGGAACCCATATAAATAAGAATCTGATTGTGATGGAACGAATCCATTATCAAAATCAATAAATACATCTCCAGTTGCTGTTGTCGTTGTTGATGCTTTGGCTCCTGCAAAATTAGCACCTTCTTCTACGGCATCTACTGTTAAAAGATTTAATTGTGGAACATTAATAGTAGCAATCTTAGCACTTTCTTGTGCCTTATTAACCTCTATTACTTCCCATGTTAAATCGTTTTCTTTTACGCTTACCTTTATTTTCATATCTAGATTTATATTGTTTTCATTTTTTTCAACGTGCATTGAATATACTCTGAAATCTTTTCCTTCTGATTCAACTGTAACAGTTGGCTCAATTGTTATACCATTAATTGCTACAGTATTAAGATTAGTTTCATTACCACGCATATATTGACCTTGTATTTCTTCTCCATCTTTAAGCATTTGATACCTAGAAACAACAGGGAATGTTTTTCCAATATATACTTTCATTGTATCTGATGTAATAGTATCATATTGTGTTAAATCTAATGATGCCTTTTCTTCTAATATAATATCTACTATATTGTTATTTTCTTGAACATTTATAACCTTAGAATAGGCCTCATAACCTGGCTTTGTAACAGCCATATTATACTCTCCAACATCTAAAGCATCAAATTGATACATTCCATTTACATCACTTTCAACTGAATTTATTCCTATACGTATAACTGCATTTTCAATTGGTGTTCCTTCTTTTGTTTTAACTGTTCCTGATAGTGGTACAAGTTTTGAATATTGTTCTTCTACAACCTGTCCTTGACGCTCTGCAGCGAATACCCACTCATCTTCCATAGCATTTATTCCGTTATATTTAACATCTGCAAAAGAAATTGATGTTGCCCCATTTGTCTTCACACCAAATCTTCCTTTGCCTGAGGTTTTCTCAGCAAGTGAAATTAGCTCTTGATTAGTAACTCTAGTTGTAGTTCCATTAACAGTTACTACTAAAGTTTCACGACTTAATGATACAGATATTTGTAAATCTTCACCTTCTACAATATCAGGAAGCCCTGAAATCTTTGGATAAGAACCAACTCCATCTACCTTATATTGATAATACCACTTACTAGTTGGATCATATCCTACGTATAGCCAGTTATTATCGTTTACATAAGTATAAAAAACTCCCCAGTTATTACTTGGTTTTACTTTTAAAGAAACCTCTCCGGAATCTTCCATTACTCTATCATTATCAAGTAATAGAATTGGTGCTTTTGCAGCAGCATTACCATAAGCATGTCCACCACCATTATTAGCTCCACCTGTAATTTTAAACCATTTTTCACCTTGTTCAGATGGTACTTCTTCTCCACCTGAAACTTCTACTAATGGTTCCCACAATTGCCCTGCAAGTCCTTCTTTGTACAATGTCCATGCATTATAATTTGTGCACTCAACATCTCCAATTGTTACATTAGAAAAGTAGATATCTGTGTACTGTGTACCATATGTAGCAGCACCAAATCCAATTTTTCCTTCCTGGTCTTTTAAACTAATAAAATCAGGTGTATTAATTACAGTTTGTCCACTTTCACCACTTGTCTTATTATCAACCTTAAAAACAAGTTCATTTTCAATGTACTCTGAACTTATATTCACAATATCATCTTGGTTTATTTCTGGTAGTCCTGTAAGTCCTGGATATCCTGATTTATCACCATTTTTATATTCTATAAACCATCCAGTTGCTCCATCATATGCAACATATGCCCACTTGTTATTATCTATATATTTTGTTACAAATCGAAATCTTGTATCCTCTTTTGTACTGCCTAATTTCATCTCAAAATTAATTGACTGATTTGCGATATCATTTTTATCTGACAATATAAATGCTTCTGGTTTTTCACTTCCAAAATGTCCATTACCATTACCACTTCCCGATTTTAAATGAGCCATCATTTTGGGTGCCGCTAAAGGCTGTAATGCTGGTAATAAACATGTTGAAATCATTGTAAACGCTATCACTCTAGCTATAATTCTTTTAAATTTCCCCTTTATTATATTCCCCATACATACGAATCTCCCTTCTTACTACTCTTATATTCTATTTCATACAATAACTTCTCTATCTTCCCCCTTTCATTTTTATCCATATCCAACTTCAGTTAATTTTAATCTGTTGTATTTATGTTCTTATGCAATTGATATAATTCTAATATGTTAATTGTAGGTTACTTTTTTATTATAGACAATTATTATGTTAGTTTAAATTTATATTATCTTGCTATTATTACCCTAATCTTTTCATTAATATAATTCTGCCATATATTTGGATATTTAAATATAAGCTTTTGTTCCCTTTCTATATTAACTAACTCATCTACCTTCTTTGGTCTTCCCCTAGGTCTAAGGAATTAAAAACTTTAATTGTTATAGTGTTATCCTTATCTATAGTTGTTTTATGAATAAATGGAACGTGAACCACATCTAATTGATTTTCAATTACCCTTGAGTAATCCACGCTCCAATGATCTGTAATTGTATCATAGGTATAAGTATCATCAATATCATTAAAGAAAGGTATTTCCACATTTGCTAGCTTATAATCACCATAAAATACCCATATAAAACCATGCTTTTCTTTCACAGCATAATGCTCTGCTACAAACTGAGCTGAAATTGGTGAATTTTTGCCATTAGCAGGAATCACTGTGCATTTACCTCTTCCATCATATTGGAATCCATGAAATGGACATTCTATATTCCCATTAACAATATGCCCCTTGCATAAAGAAGCGCCTCTATGAATACACTTATCCACTATACACTTTAAACTTCCTTCAGCATCTCGCCATAAAGCTAATTTTTTATTAAATCTTGTTATCCCAATTGGTTTACTTTTAACTTCCTTTCTATTTGTTGGGCTTAATGTTTCTGCTTTTGCTATAGTAATATTTGAGTTGTAATTTACCAATGAAAAAATTAAGAACATACATAATGTATTACTAATTAATTTCAAATAATTTTGTTTTATTATTTTCATTTCAATCACCCCTTTCTAATTTTACTCAAAAAATAACAACCGACCTCAAATCAAGGTCGGTTGCACTACTGACTCATTATATACAAAGTGCCTAAATAAGTATACAAATCAAAATCTCCTTATTATAATTATTAATTAACAATCACTGGTATTTATTGTAAAATTATAGTATAACAGGAATTTATAGTAACCAATATGAGCACATTAATTTTTTTTAAAATAAGAATATAATTATATATTTTCCTTTTATAATTTAAAAATATTTTAACTTTCTAAATTTCCTTTCTTATATAACAAGAAAACCCCGACAACACATTTCTGTATTATCGAGGTTTTCATGGTGGAGGCGATGGGAATCGAACCCATGTCCGAAAGCCATACCACACAGGCATCTCCGAGTGCAGTTCCTATTTTAACATTCCCTCCGCAGAACCCCTAGGAACCAGGTTTCTACTTCAGTAGCTTCATAAATTCCGTCTCATGGTCAAAGCTTTCCATGATGCGGTTCCCCACTAAATGGCGCCTTATCCTAAGCCGTGGGCCTCAAAGGTAAGACGAGCGGCTATATTAAGCTGCTAACGCGAAATTATCTTCTGCGTTTATCTTTATTCCCATAGTTTTTTAAAGCGGGCCCATGAGTTCCCTCTACTCGCTTCCCATATGTCACGTACCCCCGTCGAAACCAGTACGCCCCCATATTAGGTAGTGGCACTCACAAGTGATTACCACGTAAACTTATTATAAACAATTAACCTGTTTATATCAAGTAAAGTTTTGTAAATTTTTTATGGTGTTATTGGATAGATTCCCTGTTACGTTCTTACTGGGAATGTATCCAGCACTAACTATTATGCCCAACTAATGATTTATAAAACACAATTACTCTTTCTTTACTGCTTTACAAACACAACAGCCTTCATATGGATGAGCTTGTACCCATAATTTATTAGAAGCAACTTTACATTATTTTTCATCAGTAGCGCATTTTAAACTTAACTTCTTTACATCCTCTGGCCTTTCTAAGGCCTTAGAGTAGACCCCTGACTTATCAACTACTCTATTTGAACACTCTGTATTATCTAATTAAAATTCTTCTCTTCTTTTTTATTGATTCGTATCTATATATACTCATATATTATTCAACTCACTGACTTTTAGTACCACCGTCAGTACTTTTTTAAACAGATTTGAAATTCTACACATACTTCATAATCAATAAAAAAGACTTAAAGGATTTGCTCCCTTAAGTCTCATAATTTAATATTCTAATTTTCACCTTGTCCAAAAATTGAGCTTACAAAATCTTTTATCCAGTTCCAAAGCTTCTCAAAGAAACCTGTGTCCTCTAAGTATTTTCCTAAGGCAGACATATCTTCTTTAAACTTATCCGCTGCCTTATTCAGGGTATCTTTCACCTGACTGTAATCTATGTCTAGATCATTAATGTCAGACATTAAAGTAACAACTCTTGCCTTCATGTTATCACTGATCTCTACCCCATATTTTTCTGTAACTTCACTAACTACTTTCGCAATTTGATCTTCATTATCTGGCTTTTCTTTAATAACTGCTGTTTTTATTTCATTTATCATGGCAGTAGCTTCAGTTTGTCCAACTTCATCTGCTAAATCTAAAGAAACTTCTATCTCTTCTGCAGCAGCCTGTTTGTTTTCTGTTTTAAGCTCTCCACCCATGATTTTTTCTGCTCCTGCTAAAATACCTGCAAGGGCTGATTCTCCTGTTACTGCAAAAGGTGCAGATGCTATAACCTCAGCATTTAATATTCCTGATGTTATTAAAGCATTTGCAAGCATGTCATCAGTTACTAAGGTTAAATTATTTGACTTAACATTTACTCCATTTTCCTTACTAACAAGCTTAACATATGCACTTGAATACCAGCCTCCAGTAAAGTTACTAAAGTCGTTAGGGTCAAGTCCTAGCTGTTTTATAGCCACTTCATTATCAACATAAGTTGCTTCCACGCTATCTGGAGCTTCAAAGTATTTTCTAAGCTGTGCTTCCTGAGCATCAGTTAAATCTACACCAAAACTTAATATTTCTCCTGAAGGATACTCTCCTCCCCTTGCTGCAAAGGCAGTTATAGGTGTTGAAAGACATAGCATAGTACTTAAAGCTATAGCTATTTTCTTTATATATCTCTTTATCATCTTTAATTCTCCTTACGTTTCATATTTTAATCCCATAGTATATGTTCTAATTATATATTATATTTAAATAAAAATGCTATTTAGTTTTAAATCTTAAGAAATTTGTAAACAAAACCCTCAATCTGTGGTTAATAACCCTCATTTACAAATTGAAATGCATATAAAATTTCAATATAAAAAAGCACTGATACAGCAGTTACAGCTCATCAGTGCACAGAATTATTTCATTCTTTCCTTCATTTGTCTGTCTATATCTCTCTTGGCTGCTTTTTCAAGCATTGCATCTCTCTTATCGTAATCCTTTTTACCTCTGCACACCCCAAGATTAACCTTAACTTTTCCATCCTTAAGATATAAGCTTAGAGGAATTAATGTGTATCCCTTTTGAGACGTATAGCCTAAAAGCTTCTCTATTTCTCCTTTGTGAAGAAGTAATTTTCTTTCTCTTAATGGATCTCTGTTAAAGATATTACCTTGTTCATATGGGCTGATATGCATATTCTTGATGAATATCTCTCCATTTACTATATCAGCATAGCTGTCTCTAAGGTTAGCCTTACCGCCTCTGATAGATTTAACTTCAGTTCCAACTAAAACTATTCCAGCTTCCATAGCTTCTTCTATAAAATAATCATGTCTTGCTTTTCTATTTTCTACTAAAGTCTTAGTACCAAGTTTCTTAGCCATAATTTCACCTACTTACTTTATCATTTCTTATACATCTTTTATTATTGACCTGAATAATCACTTTTAGTTTATTATAACATATTAATTTAGAATGGAAAATCAAGTTTTCATGTAAAAAAACTCCCCTATGAGCTCAGCATTCTCATAGGGGAATAAGGATGGATATTTTTGGGTCTATATATGAAATTTACTTGCTTATAAATTAACTTTTGTTCCGTAGTAAGTGCATTCAAATAGCTTAGCCATTGTTTCTGCATCTATTTCTCTAGGATTTGAACCTGTACATGCATCTAATACTGCATTTTTAGAAATAAACTCAAGGTTAGCTTTGAAGTCTTCCTCTGAAACTCCATATTCCTTCATTGAATGAGGAATACTTAAACTTGTATTTAAATCATTAATCATATTAATTAATGAATCTGTTAACTCTGAATCTGTAGCTCCTTCAAGCTTTAACATTCTAGCTATATCTGCATATCTATCTTCACACTTAACTCTGTTGTACTGAATTACGTATGGTAAGAAAATGGCATTTGCACATCCATGTGGAATGTGGAATACAGCTCCTGTTTTATGTGCCATGGAGTGAACTATTCCAAGAAGAGCATTTGAGAATGCCATTCCTGCTAAGCATTGAGCTTCATGCATTAAGTTTCTTGCTTCAACATCTCCGTTATAAGATTCAACTAAATTATCTTGAACCATTTCAATAGCTTTTAATGCTAATGGATCAGAGAAGTTTGATCTTAAAGATGCTGTATATGCTTCAATAGCATGAGTTAATGCATCCATTCCAGTATGAGCAGTTAAAGTTTTAGGCATAGTTTGTGCTAAATCTGGATCAACTATTGCTATATCTGGAGTTATATTAAAATCAGCTAATGGATATTTAATTCTCTCTGTATAATTTGTTATAACTGAAAATGCAGTAACCTCTGTTGCAGTTCCACTTGTTGATGGAATTGCTACAAATTTCGCCTTTTGTCTAAGCTCTGGTAATCCAAAAGGAACTACAGCTTGTTCAAAAGTAAATTCAGGATACTCATAGAAAATCCACATTGCTTTAGCAGCATCAATTGGAGATCCGCCTCCCATTGAAACTATCCAATCAGGTTCGAAGTTTCTCATTGCTTCTGCACCCTTCATTACCGTCTCCACAGATGGATCTGGTTCAACACCTTCAAAAATTTGAACTTCCATTCCAGCTTCCTTTAAGTAATCCTCTGCTTGTTGTAGGAATCCAAATCTCTTCATTGACCCTCCACCAACAACAATCATAGCTTTCTTTCCTCTTAGAGTTTTTAATACCTCTAATGAGCCTTTTCCGTGGTAAATATCTCTTGGTAATGTAAAACGTGACATGAAACATTCCTCCTCACTTAAACCTATATAAAACCATAATATACTCATTCATTGTTATTTGTTTAACAACCACAAATTTATTATATCATCTTTATAAAAAATTACCAGAGTTTTTGTTAAATTTTTATCTATTTAAATTAAATTTAACAGGTTCTTAACTTTTTCTTTTTAAATCTCAATATTATTACTTTCTTAAGTATATTGTTGATTTTAATAGTTATTCCAAAGATTTTGTCCTTTTCCCTCTCATTATTACATTGATTTAATATATGCCCATAAGATTATTTACTCAATCTATGTATTTTTTTTAACAATTCTATTAACTAATAGCTTGCTTTATCTTAACAAACTTCTCATAAAAAAAACTGCCTCATTACAAGGCAGTTCCGAATTATATTAATTCATTTATGTCTATAGATATTTCCTCATGTACATCCTGTTCTTGTTCTTCTTCCTTAACAATTTCAAAATAAATCTCATGAGCATCAATATCAACTTTAGAACATTTAACCTTAACTTCATCACCAAGTCTGTAAATATTCTTAGTTCTTTCGCCAATTAAGCATAGATGTCTTTCATCATAGTTGTAATAATCATCATGAAGTTCACTTATATGAATTAATCCTTCAATTGTATTTGGAAGTTCAATAAACATTCCAAAGCTGGTTACTGATGAAATTATACCTTCAAATTCTTCTCCGATTCTTTCCATCATATATTCAGCCTTCTTCAAATCATCAACTTCTCTTTCAGCTTCCACTGCCATTCTTTCTGTGTCAGAGGACTGTTTTGAAGCATCAACAACAAAGGTACGAAGTTTCTTTTCTCTCTTAGGGTTTAATCCGCCTTCCCTTAGTATCTCTTTAATTATTCTATGGATAACTAAGTCAGGATATCTTCTGATTGGAGACGTAAAGTGACAGTAATATTTAGCTGCAAGACCAAAGTGACCAACACAAACTTGAGAATATTTAGCCTTCATCATACTTCTTAATAATAAAGTACTTACTACTGTTTCCTCTTTCTTACCTCTAACCTGCTCTAATATCTTTTGTAAGTCCTTTGGATGAATTTCATCTTCCTTAAGTCTTACTGGATATCCAAGGTTATATGCAAACTCACTAAAGTGTATTAGCTTCTCCATATCTGGATCTTCGTGAATTCTATATACAAATGGTGAATTCATCCAGAAGAAATGCTCTGCAACAGTTTCATTACAAATCAGCATGAACTCTTCTATAATTGTATTGGCAATAGCTCTTTCTCTTAATTTTATATCTACAGGCTTACCATTTTCATTTAAAATGATTTTGCATTCTGCAAAGTCAAAGTCTATTGCACCTCTGTTCATTCTCTTTTTATTTAAAATCTCAAACAACTTACCCATGTTTTTGAAATCTTCATGAAGATATTTATATTTTTCAATAGTCTCTGGATCTTCATCGCGAAGAATCTTTGTTACATCGGTATAAGTCATTCTTTCCTTTGTCCTAATAACACTTTCAAAGATATCATGATTAACCACCTTACCATTAGAAGGATCAATCTCCATAAAGCAGCTTAAAGCAAGCCTATCGACTCTAGGATTTAAACTACACATACCATTAGAAAGCTTCTTAGGAAGCATTGGAATAACTCTGTCTAAAAGATATACTGAAGTTCCTCTTTTAAAGGCTTCTTTATCTAAAGGATTTCCTTCTTTTACATAATGAGATACATCTGCAATGTGTACACCCAACTTATAATTACCGTTTGGAAGTATTTCAACTGAAACTGCATCATCAAGGTCCTTAGCGTCTTCACCATCAATGGTAACTGCAGTAATATCTCTTAAATCTCTTCTTCTATCAATTTCACTCTGAGGAATTTCTTCTGAAATTTTTGCTGCAAAATCTTCAACATCCCTTGGGAATTCTTCAGGAAGATTATGTTTTTTGATGATAGTTAAAATATCAATTCCCCTATCTCCCTTTTCACCAAGGATTTCAACAATTCTTCCCTCTGGGTTTCTTCTCATTTCAGGCCAGCTTGTAATCTCAACAACAACAATCTGTCCTGATTTAGCTCCATTTCTGTTTCCTTTAGATATAAATACATCCTGTGCAATCTTTCTGTCATCAGGAACAACAAAACCAAAGCTTTTATTATCTTCATAAATTCCAACTAATTTTTTATTTTTTCTTTCAACAATACGGATAATTTCACCCTCACACTTTTTACCCTTATTTTCTTCTCTAAGGATTTTTACAAGGACAATATCATTGTTCATTGCACTATTTACATTGCTAGCAGGAATAAAGATATCTGGTCTGTCATCATCTAAGATAACAAAACCAAATCCTTTTGCATGAGCCTGAAATACACCCTTAACAATTCCCATCCTATCAGGAATTCCGTAAAGCTCCGCTCTGTTTTTTATAATAATGCCTTCCTTTTCCATATCATCTAAAATCTTTTGAAAATCCTTAGACTCTTTTTTATTTATACCAAATATTTTAGATAGCTCTTTAAAGCTCATTGGCTTATAAGCCTGTTCTTTCATAAAGCTTATCAGTACTTCTCTTATTTTCATAATTCACAACCTTCCAAGGTTCATCTAAAACTGAACCCTCTATAATAATTCTCTTTATTAGTATTACTCTTTCATCTCATATTTACACAAATATTAATAATGCGTAGAAATCACCGCTTTTCTTACGCTAAAATCCTCCTTCTAAGTAACAACAAAGGAGTTCATTTTTATTATATACTATATATGTTAACTTTATAAGTTCATTACCAATTTTTTAGTTAATAATTCCTATTACAGCCTTTACGTAAACCTACTTCATTTTAAATTCCTATATATTTATTTTAATTCTATTTACTTAACTTCAATTTTACATACAAAAAAACTCTTTGGATAATTCCAAAGAGTTTTTTTGTACCACTTATGTGGCATAGCAAATCTTACATAAACCGAAGTATAACCCTTGGGGAAGGTTACACTTAAAATAAATAAAAAGGGGTTATTTATTTCTATCTACAAGATTATTATATTCCTAGTTTTTCGCTCCTTCAAGTGAATTTATAGTGAAGTTTTTTAAGCAATTATTAATAATTGTTAAAAGAAAATTACATTTTTCAAAAAAACTCCATTTTCATTCTACAGTGTTCTACAGACTCTTTAAAACCTCTAGTTCTTCGTCTGTTAATTCTCTGTATTCACCTTCCTCCAGGCTCTCATCTAACTCCATTGGTCCAAACTTAACTCTTTTTAAGTAAACTACAGATTTATCTAGAGCTTCAAACATCCTCTTAACTTGATGAAACTTTCCTTCTTGTATTGTAACAAGAACTTCTGAACCATCTTCTGTAGCGCTTATTATTTCTAAATCTCCAGGCATACACTTGTAGCCATCATCTATTGTTATTCCACTTCTGAAAGCTTTCACATCACTTTCATCTACTGGCTTGTTTATTTCTGCATAATAAACCTTATCCACGTGATTTTTAGGAGCTATAAGCTTATGATTTAACTCCCCATCATTAGTTAATAGTAAAAATCCAACTGTATCCTTGTCTAATCTTCCCACTGGGAATGGTTCAAATACTTGATATTCTGGATCAAGCAGATCTATCACTGTCTCGTCATAATTGTCGAAAGTTGCACTTACAACTCCTGCTGGTTTATTTAAAAGAAGATAAATAAACTTTCTGTAGTTAACTACTTCTCCATTTATCTCTATTACAGCTGTTTCAGGATCTATTTTCATAGAGCTGTCCTTAGCAACTTCTCCATCAACAATAACTAAGCCTTTTTTACAGCTTGCCTTAACTTCTTTACGGCTTCCGTAACCCATATTTCCTAATATCTTATCTAAACGTTCCATAACTTCACCTCATAACTTTATAAAATATATATTACCCTATTCCTAAAAGCAAATACAACCCCAAAGCAAAAATTGACCCCTGAACACAAGTCCAAGAGTCAATAAAACTTCACTAATTACACTCAACTTCTATTATATCATAATCATCATAAGCTTCCTTACTGTATCCACTCTTGCAAAGGGCTAATATCTTATAATACCCTTTATAAAAAGCCATGAAGCCATAGTAATCCTTTTTACTATATTTTTGAATTACCTTCCACTCACCTTGTTCCATCAAATAAAACTCATAAAGATTATCTCTTCCGCCATCACACTCAACCTTAAAAGTCACATTTTCATTTATCCTTATTTCTTTATTGTCTAAAACTATTTTTGCATTTGTAATTGGAGGTCCTTCCATTACTCTAAAGGTAAGCTCCTTCTTGCAGTCATATTCATTGGTACTTAAGATGTTTTTGCAGTACACCTTAACTGTATAAACACCTGCACACCTTGGGACCAACTTAAATTTTTTATTATTAGAATACTCTTCAGTCTCAACAAACCTTCCATTTACCTCGACACAATATTTAGCTAAAGTGTCTTTAGTATTTTCTGTTACAACTTCTAACTCTATATCTTCTCCCAGAACATAGGTATCCTTCTTTTCTGTTAACACATAGTCAATTTTAGCAGCAATGAATTTTTTACAATCAATGCTAATCATGGAATGGACATCATAGGTTCTCTTAGATTTTGGATGTTTAACCCTTACCTCAAGAATATGCTTACCAACCTCCGTTGGAATGAAGGTCATATTATCTGCCTCATCATATTCCAAGTGGAAAACTTCATTATTGTCCTTTCTAATAATGAATTCATATAAAAGATTTTGACCACCTGTTGCATTTACCTTTATATTTAAATGCTCATTCAATAAAACCTGTTTTTTATTACTAAGCTCAATTTCCTTTATAAATATATTTCTAGTAAAGTCCTTATCGATGGTAAAATCCAAGGTAGCCTTTTCTTCATATTCATCCATACAAGTTTTGTCCTTAACCAAGACCATCGCCTTGTATATTCCACTTGCCTCTGGAAGCCATCTATAACTATTATTTTCTGAAAAACTAGAGCTCTCATTTAAATTACCATCTATTATAAACTTGTATAACAGATTATCTCCGCCAGAACATATGGCTTTAAATTCTATTGGTGTTTTCTCTATTTGAGGTGAGCTTAAATCAGAAGTGAAACTTAAAATTTTAACAGGCTTATATTTCACAACTTCATAGTGTATCTTAGCCCTATCATCAAATTTCTTATGGGAATACATGTCCTTAATAGTACATAAAAGTTTATACTTTCCTGGAATTATTTCTACAAAGGTAATGAGTCTTTTACTTGAGAAATCTTGAATTAAATGTACATTCCCACGTTCATCAATTTTCTCAAACTTATACAGCAGAACTCTGCTTTCATCATAACTTGCTTCAGCTTCAAAGGTTAATTCCTTACCTAGAATCAAATCATCCGTGAGACACCTTAAAGCATTAATCCTTACAAATTTCATTGGAAATACCTTAAATGACATTGTTTCAAAGTCATCAAACTGATTATCAGAGTCAATAGTCTTACATTCAACTAATAGCTCAACATTTCCTTCTACATTTGGTACAAAGCTAAGCATGGTATCTAGTGAATAATCCTTGATTAAACTCCACTCCCCATCTTTTTTAATTAAATACTTGCATAGAAGTGGCAATTTGTTTGGAACAACAGTAACCTCTAACTTTTCTCCCATTCTAAGCTCGCTGCTGCTTAAAATAATATCTTTAATAAGCTTTTCATTTATACATCCAATAACGTACTCAATACGAGAAGTAAAATCATGGGACTTTTTACTTTCAGGCATCTTCGATTGAACCATTATCATATATTTCCCATCTTCATTAGGAGTCCATACAGCCTCACACTCTTCATTAAAATCTCTTATAGTCTGCCAGCTGCCACCATCACATTTAACTAAAAATCTATATAATAAGCCTTCTGCAATCTTATTTTCAATATTAATTTTTATTTCAGAGCCTTTGTCTTGAGGACTTGGTAGGCTTGTACTAATTATCATTTCATTCATATGTATACCCCCTAACCTAAGTTCTTTCTTCCTATTTTCTACATATCAATGTATTTTCCTATGATTTACATAACTATATTATACTACAATGCCATATTATGTAACAACATCACTTTCTATTTTCTTCCAATAATAAATAAGACAAATTATATAAAAAAACTCACTTGTAGTTTATTTTTCTACAAGTGAGCCTATAAATTTTGTTTTTACAATAAATTATTCAGTTTCTTCTTTTATACGTTTGTTTCAGAATCTCTCAAGCTTCTCTCTACAAGTCTGATAAGATTTTCTCTAAGGCTTGCATTGTCATCTTCACTACGCTTTTTATGCTTTCCAGTCTTTCCACCACTTCTTCTTACCTTTGCACTAATATGCCTTTCAAAGAGCAGTTTATCTATATTATTCTCTGAGAAAATATATCCTCTTGGACTGATTGCATAGGATTTTTTCCCCAGTACCATGGCAGCAACTCCATAATCCTGAGTTACAACAATATCTCCTTTTTTAGCTTCATTAGACACCTTCATATCAACAGCTTGAAATCCGCTGTCCATCACGATGACCTCACCATATTCAGAAGTTATAACGTGGTGAATATCACAATAAATTTTCAATGGAACATTGTAAGACTTTGCAACTGATTCAATTATGTCTCGGCCTGCACAGCCATCTCCATCAACTATAATAGCCATTCTATTACCTTCCTAATTTATTTAATAATGTTTTTTGTAACTCCTCATAACCTGGCTTTCCAAGAAGTGCAAACATGTTTTTCTTGTATGCTTCAACTCCCTCTTGGTCAAATGGATTGATTCCTAATAAATATCCTCCGATAGCACAAGCTTTTTCAAAGAAGTATATTAACTCTCCAACAGCTGCTGGTGTTAATTCACTCATGTTTATTTGGATGTTAGGAACTCCTCCTTCTACGTGAGCAAGAGCAGTTCCCTCCATAGCATTCTTATTAACAAAATCTATTGTTCTGCCAGATAAGAAGTTAAGTCCATCCACATTCATAGTATCTTCTTTTATTGTCATTTCTATAGGTGCTTTTTCAACATTTACAACTGTTTCAAAGATATTTCTCATTCCATCTTGAATATATTGTCCCATAGAGTGAAGATCTGTAGAGAAGTTAACTGATGCAGGGAAGATACCCTTTCCATCTTTACCATGACTCTCACCATATAATTGTTTAAACCACTCGCCCATGTATTGAAGGCATGGCTCATAGTTTACTAATATTTCAGTAGTTTTGCCCATTTCATATAATAAATGTCTTGCAGCAGCATATTTGTAACAGATATTACTGTTAACATCTTCGTCAACATAAGTTTCTCTTCCTTTTGCTGCTCCTGCCATTAATTCATCTATATTAATTCCCGCTACAGCAATTGGTAAAAGCCCAACTGGCGTTAAAACGGAGAATCTTCCCCCTACGTCATCAGGAATTACGAAAGTCTCGTAACCTTCTTCTGTTGCAAGGTTTTTAAGTGCTCCTCTTGCTTTATCTGTAGTAACAAAAATTCTATTTTTTGCTTCTTCTTTTCCGTATTTATTTTCAACAAGCTCTTTAAACACTCTGAAAGCTATTGCTGGCTCTGTGGTAGTACCTGATTTAGATATTACGTTAACCGCAAAATCTCTATCTCCTATTACCTTTAATAGCTGTGATAAATAAGTTGAGCTTATGTTGTTTCCTGCAAAATATATTTCTGGAGTTTCTCTGTCTGCTCCTGATAAATTATTATAAAAAGTACCTGTTAAAGCTTCTATAACAGCTCTTGCTCCTAAGTATGAACCACCAATTCCAATAACTACAAGTACTTTTGAGTTAGCTTTAATCTTTTCAGCAGCTGCCTTAACTCTTTCAAACTCATCCTTGTCATAATCCACTGGAAGGTCAAGCCATCCTAAAAAGTCATTTCCTGCCCCGCTTTTTTCATGTAAAATCTTATGAGCAACAGCAACCATAGGTTTTAAGTTATTAATTTGCCCCTCACTTACGAACCCTTCAAGGTTTCTCATATTTAAACTTACAGCATTTCTCATACTAATCCCCTCCTAAAAAATACGAATTCATATATTATAAAGTAATAAATAAGAATCCTATGTAAAACACATATACACTAAGTAACATAGCACCATTCTTTTTAGTATATTTTCCATAGGTTGTTATTGGAAGAATAACTAACAGCATAAGTACTAATGCCACTGGTATATCTAATAATATAGTTTGATGGAAGTTAATAAATTTTCTTCCGAAGAATTCAATATTTCTTGATGTTAAACTCAATCCATCTTTGGAAATTATACCACAAGTTGATACTATCATCACGATGTTTAAAATATTAGCTCCGATAATATTTCCTACACCAACACCACCTTGCTTTTTAGAAATGGAAGTTAATGCAGTTACAAGCTCTGGAAGAGATGTTCCAAGCGCAACCACTGTTAAACTGATTATTGCCTCTGGAACTGCAAAATACTTTGCAATAATTTGGGCATTGTTAACTAAAAGATTAGCTCCCACTATAATAAATAAAGTTCCTACAATAAACATAATAATATTTTTAGAAACCTCTTTTTTATTAAGCTTTGCCTTTACAGATTCCTCTACCATCGTAGACGCTACTTCATCATTAATTTCCAGTGACATCTGTGCTTCCTTCTTGTTTTGAATTATGTAATAAACAAGAATTCCAGCTAGCACAGCACCTTCAAGCCTATTTATATTTCCATTAGTTGAGAACAATAATAATAACACTGTTGATGCAATCATTAAAAATGCTTTAGACATAAATGATTTCTTTTCAACCTTAACAGGCATAATCATCATTGATATTGCTAATATAAGTCCTGTGTTGCATATAATTGAACCTATAGCATTTCCTATGGCTATCTCTGGTGAACCACTTACCGTTGCTATGGTAGAAACGAAAAACTCTGGTAATGTAGTTGCCAAACTAACAACAGTTGCACCTATTATAATATCAGGTATTCCTGTTACCTTTGCCATCCAAATTGCTGCATCCACGAATAAGTCTCCGCCTTTAATAATAATTACAGCCCCTAAAATAAATAATATAATTGGTAAAATTATTTCCATAATACTCCCCCTATCCACTATAGTAGTATACAATATCACGAAAATTCTTTCAAATATTTGTTAGTTACTTAAACCGGTTTCATGTAAATTTTATCCCATTTATAAAAAATATTCAGCTCTTCATCCAATCCATCTACACGTATTATAGGTGCAGATCCTGACTCATTTATGTAATTATAATGAGTGTTTTCACCCAGCACTATATTTACAATGGCAGCATCAGTAAAATTAAGATTAATACTCTTTATAATTGGAGTATTAATTACACCATAAATCACGGTACAGCTAGGAATGCTCTCCTTTCTAAATTCAACTTCATGGAGAGTAAAAGGCTCACCTTTATTAATTTTATCAACTGCTTTAAACAAGACTTCATCATTCTGTGAAATTTGACAGATACCTTCGTATCCCTCTTCTCCAGCTTCATACATAAAGGTAGCAATAGTGCTATCATCAAAGGTTTTTTTTGATAATATTTCTATATTTAAGTCGTTTAAGGCTAATTCCTGGGAAATAATAGCCATAAGCTTTTCTTCAAATCGCCCTGCTGCTTCATTATCACTCAATTTATTTCCCATTTCATCAACTTCTACACAAGAAGACTGAAAGTTTCCTGTAGAAACATAGCCTTTTCTAACCTCTTCATGGGTAACAACAAGCCAAACAATCAGAAACATTCCTATTGCCAGTAGCACTAAGTCCACTTTAGTTTCTAGGTCTAATTTCCACTTTTTCTTTTTCACATGAATCAACTCCCTATTTGTATTCTGCAGCATACCATTCATATCTTGCTGCATATTCACCATCTATTTTTTCTGAATCATACAGTCTGAAAATTATATATTGTGTCCAGTTCATTCCTGGTTCTACAGCTAAGGATAAAATCAAAAAGGTCGCTCCAAAGGAACCGCTTACCGTAAATATAACTTCATTCCTAGCTTCTGCTGGAAACTCTTCTCCATTACTAGAAGGCCTTGAAATAACACCTCCTGTACTATTTGCTATATTAACAATTCCATAGGAGGACTGACCACCTCTTGCATATTTTATGATTGATGTTCCATCACTTCCTAGCTGATACTCAGTATATAAATAAACCTTTGAAAAAGATAACCCTGATTCAAAGGACCATTCGCCCTCTCTCCAGCCAATATTGTCATAGGCATAGGTAATGCCATCATCCATGATAGCCTCTTCATATCCAAGCTTTACAGGCTTATAAGCATCCTTCTTTTTATATCCTTTTAAGAGATTTCTTAAATTCTCTAATGAATCTTTATTTTTTCTTTGCAAAGCTCTCTCCCTTTCAGCTCTTTCGCTGCTTTCTTTAACTCTTGTATCATAAGAAATCTTTGAACCATCAGGATATATAATTTCAAAAGCAGCTTTATCCGAAAAGGTGCTTATAACCTTTTCAGCATACTCATAACCATTAATTAAACTATCTAAAGACTTCATTGCCTTCTTTAAAGCTCTCTTATCACCTTCTAAGATTTTTTCTCTATAGTAGGTCTTATTGATTAAAAATTCATGGTCTGGTATATCCTCAACATCCTTATCTATTAAAAGCTCTATATTTTCCGCCTCTAGCTTCCTCACAAGGTTATTTAGCATTATGTAGTACTCTGCATCCTCTTTCTTAATACCTTCCGCTATAAGCTCATTAACTTCTTCTGATATATCCATTCTTTTAACCTCTAAGCAAATCTCATTAATCCTCTCCTCATTCCCCCTTGAAATGCCATCCTTCGCCAACACTGATGAAGAAATATTAATAACTAAAACTACAACTATAGTAAATAAAATAACTTTGTATGATCTTCTCACTTAATTCCTCTCCTAGTTGTGACTTTTACATTATTATTCCTAAAACTCCAGTTTCCAATCACAAAAATAAAAAATATCCTAAGCTTCATCTGAAACTTAGGATATTTCTTAATATATATTATTTATTAATTGCAATTTCTATTGATGGTCTGTTATAACTTTCTTCTTTCTCTTTATTTTCTCTTTTATTTATTGATGCTTGAGCTAAAAGAGCTCCAATAAGTACACAAATAATTGATACAATAGCTTTTTTCATGTTTTTTCCCCCATATATTTTAATTTACGCCTTATGTCTATTATAGTATTGTAAAAATCTTAAGTAAACTTCTATTCTTGCTTATTCACAAAAGTTAAAAAAATATCCCCAACTAATCTCTTAGCTGGGGATATTTTGGGTGTGATTTTATTTAAACATAAATAATTATGTGTAAACCTATTTATTGGAATCTCCTTCTCACATACGTTCGAATGAATGCTCAAAGAGTAAGTTCGAGATACTAAATCAAAGATTTAGACTCTCACTTAAATTCCACTTAACCAAATAATAGATTTGGAATGTCATTTATGGAGGCTAAACACTTAAGAGGATAGCAATCTCCTCTCAAGCTGTTTAGCGATGTTAACTATTTTTTAGAATAGGAAGCTATCCTTCCTTTTATAACTGTTAAAGTCAAATTTTACTCAAATTCTATTGTTGCTGGTGGCTTTCCTGTGCAATCGTAGAATACACGGTTAACCCCTTTTACTTCATTTACTATTCTAGTAGTAACCTTTCCAAGTACTTCCCATGGCAGGTCAGCAGATTCTGCTGTCATGAAGTCACTTGTTGTTACTGCTCTTAATGCTACTGCGTAGTCATAAGTTCTTTCGTCACCCATAACTCCTACAGAACGCATATTAGTTAAAGCTGCAAAGTACTGTCCTATTTCCTTATCTACTCCAGCTTTTACAATCTCTTCTCTATAAATGTAATCTGCATCTTGAACTATTCTTACCTTTTCAGCAGTTACTTCTCCAATGATTCTGATTCCAAGACCAGGACCTGGAAATGGCTGTCTGTATACTAATTTTTCAGGTATTCCAAGCTCTAGACCAGCTTTTCTAACTTCATCTTTAAATAGTAGTCTTAATGGCTCTACTATTTCTTTGAAATCAACGTATTCAGGAAGTCCTCCAACGTTGTGGTGTGATTTTATTACTGCAGAGTCGCCAAGTCCGCTTTCGATGATGTCTGGATAAATTGTTCCTTGTACTAGGAAATCAACTGTTCCAATCTTCTTTGCTTCCTCTTCAAATACTCTGATGAACTCTTCTCCAATGATTTTTCTCTTAGTCTCAGGATCCTCTACTCCAGCAAGAGCTGTGTAGAATCTCTCTTGTGCGTTAACTCTTATGAAGTTTAAGTCATATTGTCCTTCTGGTCCAAATATAGCTTCAACCTCATCACCTTCATTCTTTCTTAAAAGACCATGGTCAACAAATACACATGTTAATTGCTTACCAATAGCTTTTGATAAAAGAACTGCAGCAACTGATGAATCAACTCCACCAGATAGTGCACATAGAGCTTTACCATTTCCAACCTTAGCACGGATTTCTTCGATAGTTTTTTCAACGAAAGAATCCATTTTCCAATCTCCAGCGCAGTTACAGATGTTATAAACGAAGTTACTTAACATCTTGTTACCCTCTTGAGTATGCATTACCTCTGGGTGGTATTGAACTGCATAAAGGTTCTTCTCTTCACACTCCATTGCCGCTACTGGACAAACTGGTGTATGACCTATTATTTTAAAGCCTTCTGGTGCTTTTTCTATATAATCAGTGTGGCTCATCCAACAGATAGTTGATGGTGAAACTCCATCAAATAATTTAGATGTAACATCTACATTAACTTCTGTCTTACCATACTCGCTTACAGGTGCAGTTGCAACCTTTCCTCCAAGCATGTGAGACATAAGTTGTGAACCATAGCAAATTCCAAGTACAGGAATTCCTAATTCAAATATAGCTTTATCGATAAGAGGTGAATCCTCACCGTAAACGCTATTTGGCCCACCTGTGAAAATTATTCCCTTTGGATTCATTTCTTTAACTTTATCTACAGATATTGTGCAAGGATGAACTTCACAATATACATTGCATTCCCTAACTCTTCTTGCTATTAACTGGTTGTATTGTCCACCAAAGTCAATAACTAATACTAATTCTCTATTCATAAAATTCTCTCCTATTGTCCTACACTGTAGTTTGGTGCTTCTTTTGTTATTGAAATATCGTGTGGGTGAGACTCTCTGAATCCAGCAGATGTTTGAATTACAAAGTTTGAAGTCTCGTATAATTCCTTAAGAGTTGGTGCTCCTAAATAACCCATTCCTGAACGTATTCCTCCAACTAATTGGTATATTGTATCAACAACAGTACCCTTAAATGGTATTCTTCCTTCAACACCTTCTGGTACAAGTTTCTTTCCTTCTTCTTGGAAATATCTATCCTTACTTCCTGCTGCCATAGCTCCTAGAGAACCCATTCCTCTATAAACCTTGTAGCTTCTTCCTTGATATATTTCAATTTCGCCAGGTGCTTCTTCGCATCCAGCAAGCATTGAACCCATCATACAAACCTTAGCACCTGCAGCTAGTGCTTTAACGATATCTCCAGAGTATTTTAAGCCTCCGTCAGCAATAACTGGAACCCCATAAGGCTCTGCAGCCTCAACACAATCCATAACAGCTGTTAATTGAGGAACTCCAACTCCTGCAACTACTCTTGTAGTACAGATTGATCCAGGTCCTATACCAACCTTAACACAGTCTGCTCCAGCTTCGATAAGGGCAACAGTAGCTTCTGCTGTTGCAATATTTCCTGCTATAACCTGAAGCTCTGGGTATTTAGCTTTAACTGACTTAACTGCATCTATAACCCCTTTAGAGTGTCCATGAGCTGTATCAATTGTTATAACGTCAACGCCAACCTTGTAAAGGGCATCAACTCTATCCATTATATCCTTTGTAACTCCAACAGCTGCTCCACAAAGAAGTCTTCCGCTCTTATCCTTTGCAGCATTAGGAAACTTTATTGCCTTTTGGATATCTTTTATTGTTATTAACCCTTTTAAGTTGAAGTTTTCATCAACTAAAGGTAATTTTTCTATCTTATTCTTAGCAAGGATGTTCTTAGCATCTTCCATGCTGATTCCTTCGTGTGCAGTTACTAAGTTCTCACTTGTCATAACTTCACTTACTTTTTTAGAATAATCAGTTTCGAAAGCTATATCTCTGTTAGTAATAATACCAACAAGCTTTCCTCCCTCTGTAACAGGAACCCCTGATATTCTATATCTAGACATGATCGCTAAAGCATCACTTATAAGATTATCTTTTCCGATTGAGAAAGGATTTACAATTACTCCGTTTTCTTGTCTCTTAACAGTTTCAACTTCGTTAGCCTGTGCTTCGATAGACATGTTCTTGTGGATTATTCCGATTCCACCTTCTCTAGCCATTGCAATTGCCATTTTGCTCTCTGTAACAGTATCCATTCCTGCACTCATAAGAGGTAGGTTTAACTCTATTGTCTTAGTTAAGTTTGTTTTGAAGTTAACATCCTTTGGTAAAACCTCTGATTTATTTGGAACTAATAATACGTCATCGAATGTGTAAGCTTGTTTTAGTATTCTTGCCATAATTAAAAATCCTTCCCTTCTTCTTAAAATTTGTGTCAACTCTTCATATACATATTGTACTTTACCCTAGAGATAAAAAAACATGCTGCCTACTTCACAGCTCAACCCAAGCTCCTAATAAAGGAGTATTGTTAAAACTACAAAGCAAAAGCAGCATGTCCATATAATATATAACACGTTCTTTTACTCATAGTCAGAAATTTATCGGTTTCCGGTAGAGACTCCTTGCCATATTCAAGGTATATATGAGTTAATCACTATTTAATTCTTAATTTATTATACCTATTTTATTTAAAATCCAATGTTTTGTCAAGGGTTATTAATGAGTATTTTTAGTTATTTTGTCGAAAATATAAATAGTTTTATAATCTCTTTGAATAAGTATTCATATACTTTTTATCTCACTAGTTTTTTATGCAATGTTATTGTTTACTTTCCTGATTATTTGAATAAATATTTTTTATTTATTAATAAAAAAAGCTTATTGCTTGAAAGTCAGCAATAAGCTTTTAGTTTTTAAAATAAGTTTGGCATTTTAATACCATCAGGCTTCAATATCAAATCCTTATCACTTGTTGAATCTACAATCTTCGCATTTAACGTTATTTTACTAACATCTTTAACTGTCTCATAATTATATAAAATTAAGCATTTATCATTTTTTACCTCATTTAGCTCTATAATATTTCCTACTATAGTCTTAGGTGTTGAAGCTATTAATCCCGACTCACCAATTTCATATATTTTTATTTTTTCAAAATCAATATTACCTTGGCTTGAGCTTAATTTTATTTTAGTATTTTCACCTTTTACATCAACTATAATACCACTATTAATAGTAGTTCCTGCAGTTACATTAATTCCTGCTTCACCATTACTCTCCATTACCATTTTATCAATATCATTTGTATTATTGTTTAAGTAAACTCCATGCTTTAAAATTTTACTATTTGCCTTAGAACTTACACCCTTTACCGTAAAAATAACCTCAGCTAGATTATTATTATAATCTACTCTAAGTATTGTAGAATTACCATCTTCTTTTGGCTCACATCCTTGTGGTAATTTCTCTATAGATAAAATATAATCTCCACTTTTCACATTATTAAATACAATATACTCACCATTAACTATACCATCTAATTTATCTGATGATGTAGAATCTTTGATAGATAGATTTGAATCAACGGTAATATCATTTCCTGCTTCATCAATTACCTTTGCTTTAATCAAACCTCTTTTTACTTTTAACTTAGTTTCTTTTTCCCCTGTTTGTTTTTCTGTTTTGCTTCCTTTTACTAAATCATATGAGTAAGTTCCTTTAATGCTATATTCAGTCACTTTATCAATATCTACTTGTTCATCATCATTTATAATGAATTTATAATCTTTATTTATAGTGCTCGCAACTTTTCCAAAGTTTAAAATTTTACTACTACCATCAGTAAAAATAATATTACTTGGCTTATTATCATCTAATGTAAATATAGCATCTTTATAGTTTACATTCTTTACACCATTATGAGTAAATGTAACCTTCCCCGTAACAGTATCACCTACAAGATATCCTTCAGGAATACATTTGAAGTCAACACCTAATTTTTCTGCCTCATCTATTGAAAATGGTCTAATAGTAATAGTTCCATTTCCTGCAGTCATCTCCTGATTATATCCATTAATATCTATATAAGTAATTTTGCTGCTACTGTCTAATAACGGTACCTCACCTTCCTTATTCGCCCTTACAGTAATTTCTATTATCTGCTTTTTAGCCGTATATTGATTATTGTCATTTTTAGTATAAACTATAGGTTCAATTTTTATAGTTCCACCTTTTCCATCTGGAGTTTCAAATCCACCAATCGCAGTTATAGAATCTCCAAGATTTAATGTTAATTTAACATCATTAATACTATAGCTACTTATTAGTGTATCTGCAATTTGTTTAAAAACAGCTTCTATAGCTCCTGAATCCGTTGCAAAAAATGTACTTTTTTCACCTGAACTAATACCACCCATAGCTTCATGAATAGTTTTCATCTTATTATTTCCAGAATTATCAAGGCCATATCCTATAGAAAATACTTTATACTTTTTTTCTTTTATTATATTTCCTATAGTTGTAGCATACCCAAGGCTTTTTCCATCTCTATCCGAGCTTCCACTTCCACCACGACTTGGATTAGTATCGTCTAATGTTGTATAATATCCTTCATCTAACCTATTGTTAAATTCACAGTAATCCTCCCACCATAATATTCCATGATTCTCAACACAAGGATTATCACTTGTACATAAAGATTTACCACATTTACTTCTTGAACATGAACAAGACCATACTTGCTGATTAAATTTACCATAAGAATAATATGTAGGCTCACCATCAGCCATAAATATTAATGATTTATTCGCTGACTGATTTGATTTATCCAGTAGATATGCCCCTTTTCTAAGTCCATCACCAGCATTAGTTCCACCATCTGCCACCAAATTATTAATAATCTCTTTCAGTTCTTTTCCATTTTCTGTATTGACTTCTATTTCACTTGTAACCTCTATTAAATCACTTTTCACGTTTCCATAATTGCTAAAAGCTACAATTCCTATCTTTAAATTGGTTATCTTAGGAGTTTTCCCGTCATCAGTTGTAACTGTTAATGAGTCAATAAACTTAGTAGCTGCAGTCTTAAGATTTTTCATTTTATTATTATCTTTCATACTTCCAGACTGATCCAAAACAAGCACTATCTCTTTTTCACCTGAAGTATTATTGTAAAATGGTAATGGATCTATTTCATATCTCACTGTAAAGTCTTGTCCAACCATTGGACTTTCTGGAGTAGACCCTAAATAATTAACATTTATCTGAGGTTTTATTTCATTATTTATATCACTTTTTACACTTACAGCATCCTCATCAGCTATAACCCCCATTTCAGCTATAGATGCAAACACTAGTGATATTGCAATGATTAAGCATAATCTCCTAGGTATTTTTTTATTTTTAATTCTATTTATCATGTCTTCCCCCTAACATATAAGGTATTCCACTAATTTATTTACTATTTCTAAATAAAAAACTATCCTTAACTGAGTAAATTACTCCTTTTTTTTCTAATTCAAGTTCAACTTGAATATTTTTATCTTTATCTCCAGATAAAGATATTGATTTTAGGCTTGCACATAATGTTGCATCAGAATCTCCACCATCCCCAAAGGTAATTTCTTTTCCTTCAATAGACACTTTGCCACCATGTTCTATTGATCTACCACCTTTTACAGTAAATACAGCTACAGAATTATCTACCATTATAAACTTTATAGTCGGCTCATCTTGCTTATATTCAACTTTAGTAGCTTCCATTGCATATCTCGCTATCTTATTCATTACCTCTTTTGCTTCATATTGTAAATCTGATTTTATTTCTACCTTATTTAAAGTATTTTTATTTGTAAAAAAAAATGAAAATACAAGAGCAGTAATAACTCCTAATAATCCCAAAGTAATAATCAGTTCTATCAAAGTAATTCCTTTAACACATTTTCTATTATTCATGGCATCACTACCTTTTTCTTATTTTACTAATGACCATTTCTCCTTAGTAATTAAATCTTGTATAGATATCTTATCAGTTGAATCTTTACCTATTGCACTTAAAATTTTTGTACTACCTAATACCCCTGTACATCTGTCAATATTGATATCCCCAACTGATAATATTTTGCCTTTGAATCCATTCATTTCTTGAATTTTAACTTCTCCATTAGTTATTATTAAGTATTCAATATCTGGCTCTATATTAATACTGTTAGTTCCTGTACTAATCTTGTTATTCATAATTGTTATATTTGCGCTATTTTTATCATTTTCATTATAGCTAATTACTACCTTCATATTATTAGTAATTGTAGAATAGAAAGTCCTATTTCCCAAAACAGCTTTAACCTCATCCCAATTAATTTGATTACTTACAGTTTTAGCTGGAGTTCCTAAAATAAATTGTTGCTCCATAGTTGCTTCTTCAACTTTATCATTCATAAAATAAACAGATTTAACGAAGCTAGATTTAAGATTTTTAACTTCATCATTTTTATCAAGCATATATCCACCCTTGTTAACTTCTGCTTCACCTTGCTCTTCCGAAATAAAAGCCCCTAAAGTAAATGTTTTATCTTTAGGCAAGGAAATTCCCGATGTTCTTAATTGTGACTTATTGTTATCACTATAAAGTTTGAATAGATTAGCTTTATCAATCACATCTAACTTTTCACCATCAACACTATTAACTAATTGCAATGGGTTAATATATACATATCCCATTCTCTCATAATCATATTTTTCTGAATTTACATCCTTTGAATTATAATCCTCTGGAGAACCTGTATACGCCTTATAGTTTCCCTTTAATGCTACTGATTCTCCTGTCTGATAATAAGCATTATCTTTATTAGCATTATTATAGTCTGAACCCATAATGTAGGCTGAACCCATAATATACGCCTCATTATTCACTTCTATTTTTTTATCATTTTGTGGCCATGCCATAGAATTTACTATTATTGAACTAGACCCTCGAATTTCTTTATCAGGTTGTCCCATTGCTGTAACTCTTGCATCATTAAATGCATACAAATTTTTAATTTTAGCTTCTGCATCACTACTGGAAACAACTAAATCGTTAGCTAAATAAACATTAGCCTCTTCTCCGTTTAATTTAGCCCCTTGTTTTGTTTCCTCTTCTCCCACAGCTCCAAATAGGATATTCTCTGCATAAAGATTATTTTTATCTACCTCATCATTAATAAGCATTTCAGTAAAGCTTAATCTTATATTTGATGAAGTATAAATATTACCCCTAAAGCTTACATTCGCATTGTTCAAATCAATTCCACCATTATACTTATTACTAACTGGATTTTCATATATAGTTTTAGTATCATCCCTCTGACCTTTTACCCATACGTCTCCATCTATAATTAAGCTATTACCTGTAATTCCTGTAGGATTACTGATGTTTAAATCTCCATCTGTAACTAAAGAATACTTTCCAGCACTCCCCATGGTAATATTCCCGTCCATTTCACTATAATTATCAGGAACCTCTATATTATATGAGACTTGTACAACTCTACTCTTTCCATCTATCTCATAACTAGACTCTAATACAGCCTGTCTTGTATCATTCTCCATCTCTACAACTCTACAAAGCACATCTGCAGTTCCACCATTAGAGATTGGGTATGAGTCTGTCACATTTGTAGGCAAAGTATTTGATATATACTCAAGATATTTTTCTTTAAATAACTCTCTTGATGCCATTCCAGCTTCAACAGCATTTTTCACTTCCTCAATTAATCTTATATATGCCATATCAATTCCTGATTCTGCAGAATATAAGTCTTTAACCCTATTATTTTCAGCTATACGCATTTTGTAGTTAGCTGTAGTCGCAGCTAACATTGATGAACCTAATATTGTTAGTATTCCAAATATAGCTATTGTAAGTAACATTGATGAACCTTTTCTTTTTCTTCTTTTCATTACTATCACCTCACTCTAGTGATTTTTTACTTAATAAAATCTGCACTTAAACTATCTATACTTTTACCTTCTTTTATAGCATTAGCCTTGAACGAATATAAATTTGTAGTGCTCCCACTAATATTTATACTACCTGTAATGTTGCCGCTACCACCATTACCACTGCCTTCACCAGATTTTATAATCTTAATTGTAGCATTGCTATTGGTATTTTTAATATCATCCTTTGTAATTCTTCCTGATTTATCATATAAATAAATCACCACATTTTTGCCACCAGTAATATCAATATTAAAGTTAAATGGAAGAGTATATCCATCTAATATAATTAGGATAGCTCCATTATCTCTTTTGATTTTATATTCACCCTTTGGACCAAATTTAAATATTCCATTACCTTTATCTTCAATTTTCAACTGATCATCAGTAATAAAATCCTCTTTTCTATTTGGTTTTTGGATCTTTATTGCATCAGTCAAATTAAGTGGAGTATCAATTATCCATGTTTTCTTATAATTATAATATAATACTCCATCAATCTTTCCTGATATATCTTCAACCTCTTCTGTAATGATTATGTCATCTATCTCTGTTAGTATTTCTTTCCCATATATTTCGCCTTTGACAGTAAACCCATACTCAGTTTCATTAGCTTGCTCAACTACAAAGTGCATTCTTTTTTTTGGCGTTTCGCCCTCTGCAAATATCTCATCTTGATTAACCTGGTCAATTTTCCTTGTTAAACTAACACCATTTTCTAAAGATATCGATTCACCAACTATTGGCATTTCATCAAGGCCCTTTATATACTCAACTGTTTCTTGAAGTACCGCACTTGCCTGTTGTTTATTCTCCGCTGCCTTATTTATCTTCACAGTTCCTAAAACCATATTCCCAACAGGTATTATAAATAAAGCAATAAGGCCTAAGCTCACTACTATTTCTAACAGTGAGAAGCCTTTTTTCTTTTTATTTTTCATTAAATTCTTACTTGATAACATACTCCACTTTCCCCTTTGCATTTATATTTATACGAGGATTCGTTTTGTCATCATCCATGATGGTTACAATGGCCATTTTCTCTGTAGCATTGCTTGTTACATTTAGATTTACTGTAACTTTATCTTCCACATTTAGTCTTGTAGTAGAATATACTGCTATTTGAATCTTGCCATCTTCTGGATTAATTTCTATCCCTTTTTCACTATAATTTGAAGGATAACTTGAAGTTGGAGTTTTATACTTTGCATAGAACTTACCATCTTCTTCAGTTATTTCTATATCAATATCAACCTTTTCATTTTTATCAAAGTAAACATAGGTATCTCTTGTTGAATCATTAGCTTTCCCTAAGGTAACGCTTGGAAGATCTGAATTTGCTCCCTTTACTGACATTATTACGTCGTAGCCTTCATCCTCTTTGTTTGCAGAAGCGCTAACCCCTGTACCACCTTCTAAGAATGGGTTTTCTTTTCCGTATGTATTTTCTATTGTCCACTTTAAGTATTCACTGTCTTCCTCTGAAATCTTTGGTATTGAGTAAAACTCTAAATCCAGAGATCCTGATACAGCATCTTCTCCTGAAGCAGATAACGATAAGGTTGGCATTGCTACAAGTCTTGCATAATCAGACACAAGCTTTATAAACTTAGCTGTGTTTGCATAGGTTCCAGTAAATGAAATTGAAACCTTCATCTGTTCAACCATGTTTCCTTCTGTAGTTTCTGTTGTTCCTGCCACTGGTTGTTCAACCTCTGTACCTTCAGCGTTTTCAGTACTTTCACCACTGTTTACATCCTCATTATTGCTAGATGAACCTTCCTCTTTGGCTACTTCTTCACCATTTAAACCTTTAATTTCATTAACAGGCTTTTCTAAGGTTTCTTCTACTTTTTCGACCTGTTCATCCGCAAAATATTTCTCAACTGGAGCTACAATTACTTCAGAAAAAGATAAACTTCCCTTTATCCCAGCTTCCTTTAAAAGTTCATTTACCTCAAGAATTATCTTTTCCTGATAAAGTTCTGGATAAAGCATCATTGATTTAGAACCAATACTTTCTCTGTAAATTTTTATGTCTGTCTTATTTTTTTCAATAGTATTAACCTTTGTCAGCATTGTTTCATACTTTAAACTTACTTCCTGTTCCTGAGCTTTAAGTTCATCAAGCTTTGCAACCTGCTTAACATATATAAACTGATAATAAATTACTCCTATAGCTACAAAGGCTAATAATACTAACAATAGTTTTTCTCTTTTACTTACTTTCATTGTAATACGCCTCCTCTAGCTCACAGGTTATTGAAAATGAAAATACTTCATCTGTATCTCCCATATCTGATGCAATTCCACCAATATGTGATTTCTTAATAAAGTCTATTTCATTTATATTGTGCTGAAACTCTGCAATAGCTTCTCTAGTTGTTGCCTTAGCACTAATTGACACAACTCCACCACTAAAGTTAATTGAAGAAAATACAACTTCTTTAGGGATTGTAAAACTTATTTCTTCTAAAAAGTTCGGATTTAATTTATTTCTATCTTCAATAAGTGTATAGATATCATTTAAAGCTGTGTTATATCTGTTGTAAGCATCCTTCTCCAAGGAAACTGATTGACTTTCTGCATATTTTTCTTGGAAGGCTGTATCATTGATTTTCGCTTCAATATTTGCAATACCTTTTTTAGTACTAGCTATTCCAATAACATTAGTTGCAGCAGTTACTCCAATTAAAACTGCCATCACAGCTGCGCCCCCACCAATAGCTTTCTTAGTTAATACATCATTTTCTTTAATCTGGGTTACTTCAAAAAAGTTTAAATCTCTCATGTTATCACCTACAATCTTATTAATGCGCCAATAGCATTTATATACTCTTCAACTGTAGTAATCTTTAAATCCTTATCAAACTCAAGATTATCTACTGTTAAGATATTTGCTGTTGGAATTCTAAGTCTATTTTCAACATAATCATCAAGTCCCTTAAGCTTTGAAGTTCCACCATATAAATAAACATAATCTATCTGCTTGCCACTACTCTTATTTGCATAGAATTGAACAATTCTATTGATATCACTAGCCCATTCATCAACAATCATTGCTACTCCATCATTTATCTCATTGAATTCTCTTTTTCTTCCTACATCAACCTGCTCCATTTTAAGCTTTTCTGCTGCTTCTATTGGAATATCTTTATTATTTGAGATAAACATATCTATAGATTCTCCACCAACAGGAAGAGTTCTAATAAAGTCAAGTTTTCCTTGATTAACAATAGATATATTTATTGTTTTTGCTCCAAGGTCAATAAACATATTGGTTTTCTCTTTATCCAATAAATCTGCATTAAAAAACTTTGCTAAGTTTGCAACCTTTTTAACTGCGTTATTAGTTAAATCTAAAGCATAAGGATTTAAAAGCATTCTTGTTGTTAAATCCTTATAAGATTCAATAATTCCTTTAGGATAAATAATAGCAAGAATCTTTTGCTTCTCAATTCCATCCACCACTACATCCGCAATCTTCATAAACTGAACTTCATAGTTATTCAAGTTAATACAAAGGAACTGTTGAATCTCATACTCAACCAAACTCTTAAGCTCCTCCTCCTTATCAACATAAGGCACCACAAGCTCTCTGCTGATTACTGTTGAAGAGGAAGAAACAAAAGCTAGCTCCTTTGTTTTAATACCATGACTCTTTAAGTGACTCTTAATAGCTAAAGTTACAGCATCCACCTGTTCAATAACTCCATCACTTAAAATATCCTTTGGTGAAGGAATCTTATCCATCCTTGAAATATGTATCTTTCCACCCTTAACCTTACCTTCAACTACCTTAATATAACTTGTACCAATATCAATACCAACTAATTTAACACTTGTTGGCTTCTCAGCCTTCTCTTCTTTTCTTCCCTTTGAACTCTTCTTAAACGTTATCTCCTTAGTCCAAATAGACTCCTTCTTTGGCTCTAAAGTAACTCTTTGAAACTCTTCCGTGTCTATATCCTTGCTTTTTATAGGTTCTTCAACCACAGTCCCCTTTTTAAATAATCCCAAAGCTTACACTTCCCTTCGTAAATTAAATATGCAGTCTTTATTTCAAAATGTAATTTTATTTTTTATTTATTAAAACTCACATCAAATATTTATTTGATATGATTTATATTCAAACTCTTCCATAAGGAACAAAAGAACGGAACACACCCTTTTTCCTTATAGTAATATATATTTTTATATTATTTTTACTTTTTATATACTTTCTACTTTTCTAGCATACTAGAGTACATACTGTTCCTTTGTTCTTTGTTCCTACACTCTCTTTAAATGGCTTCATAGCTGGATCCTTTACTGGAACAAAGTTAGGAACACAACAATATATTCACCCTAATTTTTAGTATCTGTTCCTGAATTTTAATATTACTTATTAAAATTTATTAATCAAATCAAAACTTTGCTTTATACTAATCTTTCATTTTATAATGTTATTTAATAAAAATCTAATCCTTTTTATTAAGCTTTTTACTTAAAAATAAAATATCTCAAAGCTATTACCATAAAAAATCTATATCACCTCTTTTTACACTAATAAAACCTTTTAAAAACATACCTATTAATACATTATTCTCCATTATATTCATTACCTTCATCAGGCTTTCCATTTGATTTTGAATCATAAGTATTAATCTCTATATCTCCATTATGATAAATATCTACCCTATATGAATCAGCTCTTTTTCCAAGTGTATATAATGTTGACATTCCCTGTGGTCTTTTAACCTCTTCTAATTGACCTTCAAGATAATTATTTTGCTCTTGAGTTAAACCAGCACCACCACCACTTAAAGTCAACTTATCACCTTGATCAAATCTAATATCAAAACAAGTATTAGTTCCTAAATCCATTTCAATCTGAGAAACTAGCATTATTCTCTTTATAACTTCCATACTCTGCTTATCAGCTTTATTTCTTGAACTATCTCTTACTGCTGTAAAATTAGGTATAGCTATCAAAGCAATAATTGCCATTACAGCCAGCACAATTATTAGTTCAATTAAGCTAAAACCATTTTTACTTAATCTTTTATTTTTTCTCATGTTAAGTCTCCCATTGATTATTATTTCTAAATGTATATTTAGTGACCTTATAATATTTAAACACCCTAATAGGTATATTAAATTACTAAAATTCTTGTGTGTGGCAAACTCTGTGGAAAAGCACTAATTTCACATATATTTATAAAATATAGTAGCTTACATCCTTTTATCTACTGCCTACTACTTTTGTATAACTTAATGTGATTTTAAGGAAACATCCTCCACAAATATCCTTAACCCATTGTATTTACTAGCTTTGCACCTGTGGCAAACTCTGTGGCAAACTGCTCTAACAACACTTTGCCACAAATTTAAAATCATATTCTAATTTATAAATATTACTTTGTCACATTTTTTTGTAAAGTTGTGGCAAAGTATTTCCCAACTAAATTTTCAATAAATTAAAAACCCCAAAGGCACTAACGTGGGAAAACTCAGGCTAGTCCCTAACATTCTGTGCCCTTGGGGCTGTTTTATTTTACATTTTTTGCACCTCCGGGTGTGCTACTGAGGGCGTAAGCCGAAGTTGTTACTTAGCTTTCTGGTGTAACTTCAACAGTTCCATCAGTTATTGCTATTTTATATGCTGTTGTACTTTTTCCTTGTGGCTTATTCACTCCCGAAAGTGCTTCATTTAAAATTACATGTATATCTCTTGTTTCACTTGGATTCTTATTTTCTAATCCATCAACATCATCTGCTTCTAATGGTGTTTCTCCATCATAAAGAATATCCTCTGTTCCAGTAATAGTTTCATCTGAAACTAACATCAATACTGTTTTTTGTATTGTTTCACAAGTTCTTAAATCTGCCTTTACTTTAGAATTTTCTCTCACTGCTGTAAAATTTGGTATTGCTATTAATGCAATAATAGCCATTACTGCTAATACGATTATAAGCTCAATTAATGAAAATCCTTTTTTCTTTTTTTGATTTACTCTTTTAATCATTTTAATTCTCCTCACTTAATTATTTTATAATGATGGTTTAACTGTAACAGCCCCATCTTTTATCACTATCGCATACTTAACAGCTTTTCCTTCTGTTTTACTTTCAAAAGTACCATCTGCTTTAACACTATTAGTAGTCTTCCCTTGTGGAGATTTTGTCTCTGCTAGAGCTTCTTTAACTAAAGCTATAGCTTTATCATTATTTGCTGCAGTATCTCCTTTAGCCGATATTGTTTTATCTACTACAGGAGTTGCTGTACCTGTATAAGTAATTAAACCATTACCACTTATACTTTCATCTGAAACTAACATTAAGATAGTCCTTTCAATTGTTTCGCAACTTCTTAGATCAGCTTTTGCCTTAGAGTTTTCTCTAACTGCTGTAAAGTTTGGTATTGCTATTAGGGCTATAATAGCCATAACCGCAAGAACTATTATTAATTCGATTAATGAAAATCCTTTTCTCTTTTTTTGATTTGCTCTTTTAATCATTTTAAAAGACCCCCTATGTATTCTAATTTTTTTATTTATCATTAACGGTTTCCCGTAAAGACCATTACATCATTGTTTCATACATTCCAAACATTGGTGATAGTATTGCAATTACTAAGAATCCAACGATTACTCCCATGATTACAATCATGATTGGTTCTAGGATTGCTGTGAAGTTTGCGATGGCTCTTTCAAGTTCTTCGTCGTAGAAGTTTGCTGTTTTTTCTAGGATTCCATCCATGTCTCCTGATTCTTCACCAATCTTTATCATTGAGCCAAGCATTGGTGGAAATATATCAGCTTCTCTTATGGTTTCTGATAAGGATTCACCAATAAGCATTTTTTCTTTAACTGTTTTCAGCTTTGCTTGTGCAAAGTTGTTTCCAACTACTCCCGAAATTATATCTAAAGAGCTGGTTAATGATAATCCTGCTCCAAGGACCGTTGATAATCCTCTTGCAAATCTTGATACTACTGTTTTCCCATTCAAATCTTTAAATGGGGAGTATTTTAACTGGAAGATGCTATACATGTAAATTCCTGCATCAACTCTGGTTATGTAATATCTTAAGGCCATAACTGCTATCGCTGTTACTCCAAAGATTGCAAAGAAGTTATTCTTTAGGAATTCTGATAATACAAGAATAGCTTGTGTTACAGCTGGTAAGGCTGATTCAGAGGATTCAAACATATCAACGAACATTGGCATTAAGTAAATTAATATGAAACTTACGATTGCCACCGTTACAACTCCTAGAATTATTGGATATATCATGGCATTTTTTATTTTTCCATTCATCTTTGTTTGGTTTTCATAATAAACTGCCATTCTATTCATTATTGAATCTAAGGTTCCACTGCTTTCTCCAACTTGAACCATGCTGATTAACAACTTTGGAAATTCATCCTCATATTTTGCCATGGCTGTTGAAAGCTCTTCACCTTTTCTTATATCTTCATTAACCTTTGTTAAGATATTTTTTAATTTCTTGTTTGGAATCTGATCTGCTAAAATTCCAATGGAATAAGTTATAGAAACTCCAGCTTCAAGCATTGTTGCAAGTTGTCTGCAGAAGATTGATATATCCTTTGTATTTATTTTTTTAGTTCCAAGGACAATCTCCTTACTTCCTGTCACTTCTTCTATTGCAAGTGGTGAATATCCATTAGCAGTTATAACTCCTAGTACTTCATCTCTTGTTTTAGCTTTATGGATTCCTTTAATAATTTCACCCTTAGGGTTTATGGCTTTATACCTAAACTCTGCCATAGGCTATCCTCCCCCTTTATAAGTTATCTGCGAAGATTATCTTCATCATTTCCTCTATAGTAGTTTGTCCACTTAAAACTAACTCTTTAGCACTCATGGCTAAAGTCTTCATACCTTTTTTAATTGCTAAGTCCTTTACCTCATCAGAGTTACTGGTTTTTAAAATTAAATCCTTTAAATCTCTATCGATGTTCATTATTTCATAAACACCCATTCTTCCAGCATAACCTGTATGATTACATGCTGCACAGCCTTTTCCTTTATAGTGAACTGCTTCTTCATTTTCACTTACTCCAAGGAGCCTTCTTTCAGCAACATCTGCTGGAATAGCTTCCTTACAGTGTGGACAAATTCTTCTCACAAGTCTTTGAGCTATAACACCCTTTAAAGCTGTTGCAACCATGAATGGCTCTACACCCATATCCACAAGTCTCATTACTGATGACGGTGCATCATTAGTGTGCAGCGTGCTTAAAACTAAGTGACCAGTGATAGCGGCTCTGATTCCTATTTCAGCAGTTTCACTATCTCTCATCTCTCCTATCATTACTATGTCAGGGTCTTGTCTTAATATTGAACGAAGACCACTGGCAAAAGTTAGTCCTACTTTGCTGTTTACGTTAATTTGATTTATTCCTTCTAAGGAATACTCAACTGGATCCTCAACAGTTACAATGTTCTTTTCATTATCATTTAGTTCGCTTAAAACTGTATAAAGAGTTGTGGATTTACCACTTCCCGTTGGACCTGTTACAAGAATAATTCCATGAGGTGCTGAAATAATATCATCCAGCTTTCCTAAATCCTCTTTACTCATTCCCAGTCTCTCTCTTCCAACCTTATAGTTGCTTCTATCAAGTATTCTTATAACTACCTTTTCACCAGTTATAAGTGGAAGTATAGATACACGCATGTCCACATTTTTATTGTTTATGTTAGTAACAATTCTTCCATCTTGTGGCACTCTTCTCTCAGCTATATTAAGGTCTGCAAGAATCTTAATTCTAGTAACAATTCCTGATAAAACATCTATACTTAAGGTTGAAATTTCATTTAATACTCCATCAACTCTGAAGCGAACTCTTATGAACTTTTCATAAGGCTCAATGTGAATATCTGAAGCTCTTTGCTCAACTGCATTTTTAAGAAGTGAATCTACTAATTTTACAGTTGGAGCGTTTTTAACATCGTCCATCTTATCAATATCGTCAGCCTTGATACTTGTAACTGCTACAGTCTTATTAATCTCATTTATAGCATTTTCAACACTTCTTCCAGAGTAATATCTGTCAGTTGCATTTCTTATTTCATCACTTGTAGCTATATAAGCTTTTACTCTTCTGCCTGTATTAATCTCAACATCATCTATAGCAAAGATATTTAATGGATCTGAAACTGCAACTTTAATAAGTCCATCTTCTACATAGAAAGGAAATATATCATACTTTTTACATAGAGTTTCACTTACCAAACTAACTGCTCTAGTGTCTATATCAATGGCACTTAAGGTAACCATATCAATTCCAAGCTGTTCTTTAAGAACCTCTATAATTTCTATTTCAGATAATATACCCTCATCTACAATAAGCTGACCAATCTTTTTCTTTTTCACCTTTTGCATTTCTAAAACTTCATTTAGCTGAGTCCTAGTTATTTTATTAGCTTTAACTAACAAATCACCTAATCTAACGTTATTTCTAGCCATTTTCTTCCCCCCATTGCCGTTTATTTTTCTATTTATTTAACCTAATCCTGTTAATTTCAATATCAGTGTTTCTCCTATTAATAAAACTACATAAGCTCCTATGGCTAAGCTTGGACCTAATGGCATATAATCAGTTTTTGACTTTTTCTTCATTGCAATCAGTGCGATTCCTATAGCTCCTCCTATAATAAAAGATATAAGAATAAAATATATTTCAAGCTTCCATCCAAGGAACACTCCACACAGTACCGCAATTTCAATGTCTCCTGCTCCAAAGCCTCCTGTTAAAAGATATATTCCTCCAATTATAAAAAGCCCTATGAGCGCTGCTACAACATAATTAATTAAACTTCCTGAATATATGATTCTTTCTAATATTGCGAATATTATTCCTGCAGCAATCCCTGGATACACAACGCAGGAATAAACATCCGTTGTATCATAATCAATAAGAGCAATAACTATCAAAAATAAAGTTAAAACCCCATATTTAAAGAATTCAAAGGTCAGTCCATATCTAAGATATATTCCAAACCAAAGCAGTCCGGTTAACACCTCAACCCCAGGATATCTCAATGAAATCTTCTGCCCACAATATCTGCATTTTCCTTTAAGAAACATATAACTTAATACTGGCACTAAATCTAACCATCCAAGTCTATGATTACAACTTCCACAATGTGAAGGTGGTAAAACTATAGACTCCTCATTAGGTATTCTGTATATGCAAACGTTTAAAAAACTCCCTATTACTGCACCGTATATAAATATTATTAACCCCATAATTTTTCCTTTATTTTAAATTTATTCAAAAAATTGTATTTATATTAGCATAAAAAATGACTAAATTCGAGAATTTAGTCGGTTGTACCATTAACTCCAAAACCCCAAGGTACCCAAATACTGGGGATTTCTTCATAGTTTCTTTAATTCTTACAAGAATTTTTAGTTTTTACTTTTAATTTTATATAACCTATATGATTACATAATTAAATATACCATGTTTTGGGTGATTTTTCTATATTTTTTCTATATTTTTTTTACTATTTTTCTATATTTTTTATTATTTTTCATCATTTTTATTCCACATGTTTCTCTTAACCTTATTTATTCCTACGTGTTTGTTTATTTCTACAATACAAATATAAACGTATACTTATTTTACTCTTTCCAACTTACTTGCAATACAATTCTAACTTTATAAAAATACTATCAATTTGAATACATCCTCGAAGATAATAAAACGCTAAAAACATAACTCCTATTAAATAAAAGAGGTTTAAAAGCAAAGCTTTTAAACCTCTTTCATTCAAAGGAATTTCAAAGAAACTTCCTACTAAATTCTAAGTTTTTAATTCTTAATTTATTAATACATTCCTTCCATTCCCATTCCTGGAGCTCCTGCCATTGGCGCTGGATTCTTTTCTGGAATGTCTACTACTGCTGCTTCTGTTGTAAGGAATGTTGAAGCTACAGAAGCTGCATTTTGAAGAGCACTTCTTGTAACCTTAGTTGGGTCAACGATACCAACTTTAATCATATCAACATATTTATCTCTTAAAGCATCATATCCAATTTCAACACCAGAAGTTCTTACCTTTTCAACTACTACTGAAGCTTCTTCTCCAGCATTTGTAACTATTTGTCTTAGTGGCTCTTCAAGAGCTCTTCTTATGATATTTATACCAACTTGAACCTCTGGAACGTCAGAAGTTAACTCTGCAACTGCTGGGATAGCATTGATGTATGCAGTTCCACCTCCTGCAACGATTCCTTCTTCAACTGCAGCTTTTGTTGCAGCAAGAGCATCTTCTATTCTTAACTTTCTCTCTTTAAGCTCTGTTTCTGTAGCAGCTCCAACTTTGATAACTGCAACTCCACCAGCAAGCTTAGCAAGTCTTTCATTTAACTTTTCTCTATCAAAATCAGAAGTTGTATCTTCCATTTGTTTTTTAATTTGATTTACTCTTGAAGCAATGTCTTCTTTGTAACCTTTACCGTTTACGATAACAGTAACGTCTTTAGAAACCTTAACGCTGTCACATCTTCCAAGCATTTCTATAGTAGCATCCTTAATGTCATAGCCTAATTCCTCAGATATTACAGTACCACCTGTTAAAACAGCGATGTCTTGTAACATTTCTTTTCTTCTGTCACCAAAGCCTGGAGCTTTAACAGCAACACAAGTGAAGGTTCCTCTTAATTTGTTAACTACTAGTGTAGCTATAGCTTCACCTTCAACATCTTCAGCTATTATTAATAACTTCTTACCTTGTTGAACGATTTGCTCTAATATTGGAAGTAACTCTTGGATGTTAGCTACTTTCTTATCTGTAATTAAAATGTATGGGTTGTCTAAAACAGCTTCCATCTTATCTGTATCAGTTACCATGTAGGCACTTAAGTATCCTCTGTCGAACTGCATTCCTTCAACAACTTCAAGTTCAGTTCCCATAGTTTTTGATTCTTCAACAGTGATAACACCTTCGTTACCAACCTTCTCCATAGCAGTTGCAATTAATGCACCGATTTCTTCGTCTGCTGCAGAAATAGCTGCAACTCTAGCGATATCTTCTTTTCCATCAACTTCTTTAGAGCATTTCTTTATTTCTTCTACTGCTTTATCTACAGCTACTCTAATTCCATTTCTTATTAACATTGGATTTGAACCCGCTGTAACGTTCTTAAGTCCTTCTCTTATTATTGCTTGAGCAAGAACTGTTGCAGTTGTAGTTCCATCTCCTGCTACGTCATTAGTTTTGTTTGCAACTTCTTTAACAAGCTGAGCTCCCATGTTTTCATAAGCATCCTCAAGCTCTATTTCTCTTGCTATAGTAACACCATCATTTGTTATTAATGGTGATCCAAATTTTTTATCTAATACTACATTTCTTCCTTTTGGTCCTAAAGTAACTTTTACTGTATCAGCAAGAACGTCTACACCTCTTTGCATAGCTCTTCTTGATTCTTCACCGAATAATATTTTCTTAGCCATAAATGTCTACCTCCCTTATTCTATAACAGCAAGTATTTCATCTTGCTTTAAAATCATATATTCTTGTCCGTCAACCTTAACTTCAGTTCCTGCAAATTTAGAGAATATTATCTTGTCTCCAACTTGAACTTCCATTTTAACCTCTGCTGTTCCTGGACCTGCAGCAATAACTACAGCCTCTTGTGGTTTTTCTTTTGATGTTCCAGCTAGAACTATTCCACCTCTAGTTACCTCTTCTGTTTCTACTCTTTTAATAACAACTCTGTCACCAAGTGGTCTAATGCTCATATAAAACCCTCCTAAATTTAATGTAATATATTTTTTTCTTATCTTACATCTTGTTAGCACTCTCACTCATTGAGTGCTAACCTCTATAATTAATAATAAAGAATTATTATTTCATTATCAAATCTTCTATTATATGTAATTCAACTAACCCATGCTATTTTGCAAGATTATCTCTTATTATCTTTGTTTTTCAAAGACTTTCTTCCTTTTTCACTAAGAATGTTATGGAAGAATTCAACAATGCTGTGTCCCTTTAAAATTCCTACTAAAAATAGCGTTCCTGATATAAGGGCTATGGCTATAGTTGTAACATAATTACCTTGATTAATACCATGACCAAATACAGCTGAAGCTATTATCCAAGGAAGCCTTCCAAGGGAAGAATAAATGATAAAATCAATAATTCTCACATTTGAAATGCCAGCCACGTACACAAGAATATCTTTAGGGATACCTGGGATAAAATAAATAATAAAAATAGCTATATTGTTGCTTCCAGCATCTAAGATTTTCTTAAGCTTAGTTAAGTTATTTCTTTCAATGAGTCCATTGATATATTTCTTTCCAAGAATCTTTGCAACAAAATAGCCTATCATACTTCCAATTATAATCCCTACGGAGGATGCCAATCCCCCTATAATCGGTCCAAAAATATATCCTCCTGCTATCTGCACTACTTCTCCTGGAATAAAGAAAATTACCACCTGAAGAATCTGAAGTACAATAAAAGCTAAAATACTGTAACTGCCAAAGGAAAGAATTAAGTCTCTAATTTTAACTGGGTCTCTAAATATAGTGAACTCCTTAGAGAATTCATAATAAACAAAGCCTATCACTGCTATAACTAAAACTGCAATAAACCCATTTATAATATATTTTTTTACCTTCCCTTTTTCTTTCATTTCACTCTTAGCCCCCATTACAAGATAGCATGAGGATTAAAAACTAATCCTCATCTATTTTTATATTATTTTCTCTAGCATAATAGAACAAATATTGCTGAGCAAAGCCTGATAGATTACCAAACTTATCTCTTGCAAACTGTCTTATCTTTGGAAGTGATACGTCTGGTGCAACATAAAAATACTGCATTGCTCTCTTAACCCATACATCCACCGGGAATGCAGAGTATTTACCCATAGAAAACAGCATGATACAATCTGCAACCTTCGGCCCAACACCACTAAAGTTCTTAAGCCCTTCATGACAGGTATCATCATCACTTAATCTGATTGCAGTTAAATCATAGGTTCCATTAGCTAAATCCTCTAAAGCTTTAACTATATATTTTGCTCTGAAACCTACACCTAAGCCTTCAACTTCTTCTAAAGTAGCCTCTTGGAACTCTTTTATAGTAGGAAAAGCATAATATGTCTCTCCATTATATTCAAGCTTCTTGCCATAGGTTCTGCTGATATTTTCAATAGCTCTCTTAATCATTGGAATTCTATTGTTAGCAGATATTATAAATGAAATCAACATTTCAAAAGGGTCCTGCTGTAATAATCTTATTCCATATCCAAACTCTACAGCCTTTCTTAAAAGTTCATCCTGTTCAAATTCTGCCTTAATTGCTGAATAATCTCTTTCTAAATCAAAATACTCAATCCAGATTGTATTAAAATCCTTTAAATTTGTATTATATATAGTAACGGTATCACCATGTTTTTCAACTTCTATAACTCTTCCAAAGGCAACTCCAATATAATTACCATTTGACTGTTGATTCCATCTAAAACATTGTCCACAGTCAAAAATGTGGGGAAGTTCAAAGTTTTTAACTTCAGTTAATATTACTTTCCCTTCTTTTTCAATTGCTTCTTTAAAATCCACGAATATACCTCCTCTTTTGCTCATTAAATTAAAGATTAAGAATGAAAACTTAATAATTAGTATTAAAACTCCTTAAGTAGTCTCTTTATGTTAAGAATTCCTTAGAAATTCTTTACTTCATCCTTTGTCCTTCAACTTTAATTTTTCATTTCTCATCTAAGTATTATTCACTTCTATAGCATATTTAAAGCATGTTTTCGGATAATTTAACATAAATTTAAGTTTCCTTATTAATTTCTTCTTAAAAACCTTATACACTTTAATTTAATTACCCTTTAGTTTAATGCTTTTATTTCCCTTGTTATAATCTTATCCAAAATCTCTGCTCCTACTTCCACAAGCTTTATACATCTAATCTCATCATTTCTATAAAGCTGTTTTAAAGCTGCACAGTTTAAAGTTGAACACTTATTTTTAAATTTATCCATGAATTCCCTTGTAAGGCCTTTAACATATTCACTTTCATGAGCTCTTTCCTTTGTGAACATTATTCCAAGAACACAAATTGCTCCCGTTGCCACTCCACAAGTATCTTCAATTGCCATGCCGCCACCAAAGGCTGCCATTGTCTTAAAAGTTTCCTTAGTTAAGTTCAGCTCATATTCTTCATTAGCCGCGTATAATATTGTTTCCGCACAATTTAAATCATACTCACTGTCATAAAATTTTCTTACTTTATCTAATAGCATCTTTTTCCCTCCTTTTCCTTTGATTTTATTCCGTTATCTCCAAAACAAGAATTTTAACTTCTAATTTAATTACCCATTGTTTACCTTTACTATATTTATACTATAAAAGAGTCACCTTTTAAAGGATTTTACATAACTTTAAAAGATGGCTCTTAAATAAGTGCCCAAAACTGACACTTTCAATTTTAATTTTAATTACTAGAATTTACTTTTTGATGATTCTCCTCAATAAATATTAAATGAAATTTCCTTTTAATACTTATTTACTTAGCTGCTCATCAATAGCTTTTGCAGCCTTCTTACCAGCTTCCATTGCAAGGATAACTGTTGCAGCACCTGTAACTGCGTCACCGCCTGCATAAACACGATCCTTAGAAGTTAAGCCTGTCTCTTCTTCTGCAACAATACATTTGTACTTATTTGTGTCTAAACCTTCTGTAGTTGCTGGTATTAATGGGTTTGGTGATGTACCTAAAGACATTATTACTGTATCACAGTCGATTATAAATTCTGAACCTTTTACAGCTTGTGGTCTTCTTCTTCCTGATTCATCAGGCTCTCCAAGCTCCATTCTTACACACTTCATACCTTTAACCCAGCCATTTTCATCTCCAAGGATTTCAATTGGGTTTACAAGAAGATCAAAGATTACTCCCTCTTCTTTTGCATGATGAACTTCTTCAACTCTAGCTGGAAGCTCTGCTTCACTTCTTCTGTACACTATATGAGCTTCTGCACCAAGTCTTAAAGCCGTTCTAACAGCATCCATAGCAACATTTCCACCACCAACAACAGCTACACATTGACCTGGTCTGATAGGTGTCTTATATTCACTTTTGAAAGCTTTCATTAAGTTGTTTCTTGTTAAAAATTCATTAGCAGAGAATACTCCATTTAAGTTTTCTCCTGGTATTCCCATAAACTTAGGAAGTCCAGCTCCTGAACCAATGAATACAGCATCAAAATTTTCATCATTCATTAGCTCATCAATTTTCACTGTTTTTCCTACAACTACGTTAGTCTCAATTTTTACGCCAAGCTTCTTTAAGTTATTTATTTCATGCTTTACAACAGTATCCTTAGGTAATCTGAACTCTGGAATACCATATTGTAAAACTCCACCAGCTTCATGAAGTGCTTCAAATATTGTTACGTCATAGCCCATTTTTGCAAGCTCACCTGCACAAGTGATTCCAGCAGGACCTGAACCTATAACTGCAACAGTTTTATCTTTTCTCTCTATTTCTTTAGTTAAATCAACGTCATTTTCTCTAGCCCAGTCAGCTACAAATCTTTCAAGCTTACCAATCGCAACAGCTTCACCCTTTATTCCAAGAACGCATTTACTTTCACATTGAAGTTCTTGTGGACATACTCTTCCGCAAACTGCTGGTAATGCAGTATATTTATCTAAAGCCTTTGCAGCTTCTTCAAAATTACTTTCTTTAATGTGACTTATGAATTCTGGAATATCAATAGCTACTGGACACTTTGATGTACAAGGCTTATTTTTGCAGTTTAAACATCTTGATGCCTCTGCAACAGCTTCTTCAACTGTGTATCCAAGACAAACCTCTTCAAAATTTGCTGCACGAACCTTTGGCTCTTGTTCTTTAATTGGAGTTCTCTTCATTCTATCCATTACTTAATCCCTCCTGCTGCACAATAGCTTTCTGTATTTTTAACAGCTTCTTCAGCCTTATACATAGTACTTCTCTTTAAAGCTTCATCAAAATTAACCTTGTGTCCGTCAAATTCAGGACCATCAACACAAGCAAATTTAGTTTCGCCATCTACAGTTATTCTGCAAGCTCCACACATACCAGTTCCGTCCACCATAATTGGGTTCATACTTACTACTGTTTTGATTCCAAGCTGTTCTGTAAGCTTACATACAAACTTCATCATAATCATTGGACCTATTGCCACTACTAAATCATAATGATTTCCTTCATCAACTAAAGCTTGTAATTGATTAGTAACCATTCCTTTAAAGCCATAGCTTCCATCATCTGTTGCAACATATACATTATTAGAGACAGACTTCATTTCTTCTTCTAAAATAACCATTTCTTTATTCTTAAAGCCCATAATTACATCAGCTTTAATTCCGTTTTCATGAAGCCATTTAACTTGAGGATATACTGGAGCAGCTCCAACTCCCCCTGATATGAACATAATCTTTAATTTTTTAAGTTCGTCTTTATCTTCTGAAATAAGTTCTGATTCCACACCAAGTGGTCCTACAAAGTCATATAAGAAATCTCCAGCTTCATAACCTTCCATCTGTCTAGTACTGCAGCCTATTGTTTGAACTACTATTGTTACTGAGCCTTCATTAGCATCAGTATCACATACAGTTAAGGGAATTCTTTCTCCTTTTTCATCAACTCTTAAAATAATAAATTGACCAGGCATAGCAGCTTTAGCAACTCTTGGCGCTAATATCTTCATCATAAAAATTGAAGGCGCTAACACCTTTTTCTCTAGAATCTTATACATAAAACGTACCCCCATTAATTATATATTGCTTACTATGTAAACTTATTCTATATTATTACTATTTTTCCCTTTTAAAATTCTAAATTTCGACCAAAATTTTTATGAATGAAGAACAAAAAGTGAAAAATGAAAAATTGAGAAAAAATTTTCTACGAAATTCTATTAAATTTAAGAAATCTCCCTAGTAAATTTCAACCTTAATCTTTCATTTTCATCTTTAATCTTTCATTCAAAAAGGGTTGCAGAAGGCAACCCTTTCAAATTATTTACTGTAGTCGTAGAAACCTTTTCCTGACTTTCTTCCAAGCCATCCAGCTCTAACATATTTTCTTAATAAGCTATGAGCTCTATACTTAGAGTCTCCTGTTTCATGATATAGTACATCCATGATTGCTAGACAAACGTCTAAGCCTATTAAATCACCTAAAGCTAAAGGTCCCATTGGATGGTTAGCTCCAAGCATCATAGCTTTATCAATACCTTCAACAGAAGCTATACCTTCAGCGTAAATTCCAACTGCTTCATTTATCATTGGAACTAAAATTCTGTTTACAACAAATCCTGGAGCTTCTTCAACAAGAACTGGCTCTTTACCAATTGAAGTTGAAAGTTCAACCATCTTGTTGTAAGTTTCTTCAGATGTAGCCATTCCTTTAATAATTTCAACAAGCTTCATTACTGGAGCTGGGTTAAAGAAGTGAAGTCCTATAACCTTATCAACTCTCTTAGTAGCTGTTGCTATTTCAGTGATAGATAAAGATGATGTATTTGTAGCTAAAATTGTTTCTGGCTTGCAGATTTCATCTAACTCTCTGAAAATAGATTTCTTAATTTCCATATTTTCAACTGCAGCTTCAATTATTAAATCTACATCTTCTAAGTGTGCTAATTCAGTTGTTCCACTTATTCTTGATAATACATCTTCTGCAACCTCTTGAGTCATTTTTCCCTTAGCAACTAATTTGTTAATATTTTTAGTTATCATTCCAAGTCCTCTTTGAACGAACTCATCTTTGATATCTCTTACTATTACCTCATAACCTTTTACTGCAAAGGCTTGAGCTATTCCTGATCCCATTGTTCCTGCACCTAAAATACAAATCTTTTTCATTTCCAAATCTCCTCTTTTCGCTTTATTTTATGTCTTTTAAATTAATCTACATTATTTATTACTTGTTCATTTCGTTATATTGGGCTACTATTTCTGGAAGAATCTTAGCATAATCTCCAACAAGGGCAACATCTGCAACCTTCATGATTGGACAGTCTGCATCTTTATTGATAGCTATTATAAAGTCTGAGTCCTGCATTCCAGCTAAGTGTTGGATTGCTCCTGAAATACCACAAGCAATATATATTGTAGGTCTAACAGTTTTTCCTGTTTGTCCTACTTGCATTGCCTTTTCTATCCAACCGCTGTCTACAGCTGCTCTTGAACCTGATACTGTTCCACCTAATGCATCAGCAGCTTCCTTAAGAATTGCGAAGTTTTCCTTACATCCAACTCCACGTCCACCTGATATTATGATATTAGCTTCAGTTATATCAACAGTTTCCTTCATTGATTTAACAACTTCTATTACTTCAGTTCTAATATCTGCAGAATCTAGTTTAACTTCAAATCTTTCAACTTTAAATTCTCTTGCTTCATCTAACGGTAATTTTTCAAATACTCCTGGTCTAACAGTAGACATTTGTGGTCTATGTTCTCCACAAACGATAGTTGCCATCAAGTTTCCACCAAAAGCAGGTCTTGTCATTAGAAGATTGTTGTTATTTTCTGTATCAACATCTAAACCAGTACAGTCTGCAGTAAGTCCAGTTTCAAGTCTAGCTGCAACTCTTGGTCCTAAATCTCTCCCTATGAAGCTTGCACCAATAAATATTATTTCTGGTTTTTCAATATTAGCAACTTCAGCTATAACCTTTGTATAACCATCAGTTGTATAGTGAGTTAATAATTCATGGTCACATACTAAAACTCTATCAGCCCCGTATGCTCCTAATTTATCTGTCATTTCATCTATATTTTTATGTCCAAGTAGTAAAGCTGTTAATGGAGCTCCCAGTTTATCAGCTATTTCTCTACCCTTACCTAATAATTCTAAAGCAACCTTTTGCAGTTCCCCGTCTCTTTGTTCAGCGAAGACCCATACGCCTTTATAATCTGATATATTCATGGTTAATCCCTCCTAAATGATGCTCCAAATCTATGATTTGGCTAGCAGAATTTAAGTAAGTGTTTAAATCTATAATTCGTAAACACCAACTTACTCTTTGAGCACTCCTTCCAATGAAATAATAAGGAGTTTCCTAAAATTTAGATCAAATGCTTCTCTTTTAATTTTGCAAGTGCAACTGCAGCAGCCTCTTTTGGCTGAAGAACGAAAATCTCACCTTGTCCCTTTGGTTCTTTAGTCATTGACTTCTTAACCTTTGTTGGTGAACCTTTAAGTCCTAATCTTTCTACATCTACCTTCATGTCAGCAACTGTCCAAACCTTAACTTCTTTCTCTTTCTTCATTGAGAAGATATTAGCTATGTGCATATATCTTGGTTTATTAAGAGTTTCGATTGCAGTTAATAAAGCAGGAGTGTGAACTCTTACATATTCATAGCCATCTTCCCAAGCTCTTCTAACCTTTAATACGCCTTCATCTTCTTCTATAACTTCTTCAACGTAAGTCACCTGAGGAATATTTAAATGTTCTGCAATTTCTGGACCTACTTGAGCAGTATCTCCATCGATCGCTTGTCTACCCGCAAATATTATGTCATAATCTAAAGACCTTATAGCTGAGGCTAATGCATAGGATGTTGCTAATGTATCAGCTCCTGCAAAGGCTCTGTCTGTAATAAGAATTGCTTCATCAGCACCCATTGCCAAAGCTTCTTCTAACGCAGCCTTAGCTTGAGGAGGCCCCATTGATATAACAGTTACATGCCCTCCATGGATATCTTTAAGCTGTAAAGCCCCTTCTAAAGCATTCTTATCATCTGGATTTATTATTGAAGGAACGCCGTCTCTAATAAGAGTTCCTGTCTTTGGATCAATTTTAACTTCATTAGTATCTGGAACCTGCTTTAAGCAAACAACTATTTTCATCTTTAATCCCCCCTACTTCAATACACTACCTGAGATAACCATTCTTTGAACTTGAGAAGTTCCTTCATAAATTTCAGTTATCTTAGCATCTCTCATCATTCTTTCTACTGGATAATCTTTTGTATATCCATATCCACCAAATAATTGAACTGCCTTAGTAGTTACTTCCATAGCTACTTCTGATGCAAATAATTTTGCTCTCGCCGCTTCAACTGTATATGGTAACCCCTTATCCTTGTTGTAAGCAGCTTTATATACAAGATATCTTGCAGCTTCGATTTTTGTATCCATATCTGCAACCATCCATTGAAGTCCTTGGAATGCTGATATTTGTCTTCCAAATTGTTTTCTTTCCTTCATGTATGCAACAGCTTCCTCTAAAGCGCCTTCAGCTAAGCCTAGAGCTTGTGCTGCAATACCAATTCTTCCGCCATCAAGAGTTTTCATTGCTATACCAAAGCCTTTTCCTTCTTTACCTAGTAAATTCTCCTTTGGAACTATACAATCAGTAAATACTAGCTCTGTAGTAGATGAACCTCTTATTCCTAACTTGTCCTCAACTTTTCCTATAGAGAAACCTGGGAAATTCTTTTCAACTATAAATGCTGAAATTCCCCTTGTTCCTTTTGATTTATCTGTCATAGCAAATACGATAAATACGTCTGCTACTCCACCATTTGTTATAAAAATCTTAGATCCATTTAATACGTAGTGGTCACCATCAAGAACAGCTGTTGTTTGCTGACCTGCTGCATCAGTTCCTGCATTTGGCTCTGTTAACCCAAAAGCTCCTATTTTTCTTCCTGATGCTAGATCTGGTAAGTATTTAGCCTTCTGTTCTGGAGTACCAAATTGCGCTATTGGAGAAGCTCCTAAAGATGTGTGTGCCGATAATATAACACCAGTAGTTCCACATACTTTCGAAAGTTCCTCAACTGCAATAATGTAAGATAAAGTATCTCCACCTGCTCCACCATACTCGGTTGAGAATGGAATACCCATTACACCGTACTTGCCCATCTTCTTAACGTTTTCCATAGGGAATTCTTCAGTAACATCTATTTCAGCTGCTATTGGTTTTACCTCATTCAAAGCAAATTCCCTCACCATTTGTTTTACAAGCTCTTGCTCTCTTGTTAATGAAAAGTTCATTGTAATACCCCCTACCTATTAAGTTTTATTGAATCTATTTATTTTGGAAATTTTTATCTCTTTTTTCTATGAAAGCTGTCATTCCTTCTTTTTGGTCTGCAGTTGCAAAGCATAATCCAAAGGCTTCTGCTTCAAAGGCTATAGCATCATCTATATCCATCTGCATTCCTCTGTTAATAGCTTCCTTGCACTGTGCTACTGCTATTGGAGCATTTTTTATAATTTTGCCTGCCATTACTTTAGCTTCATCTAAAAGCATTTCTGGCTCAACAACCTTATTAACTAACCCAATTCTATATGCTTCGTCAGCCTTTATCATGTCACAAGTGAAAATAAGTTCTTTAGCTCTTCCTTCGCCAACAAGTCTAGCTAATCTTTGAGTTCCACCAAATCCAGGTGTTATTCCAAGTCCAGCTTCTGGCTGAGCAAATTTAGCTTTAGCTGAAGCTATTCTAATGTCACATGCCATTGCAAGTTCGCAGCCTCCACCTAATGCGAAACCATTTACTGCAGCAATTACAGGCTTGTTTAGTTTTTCTAAATTTCTGAAAACTTTGTTTCCTAAAGTTCCAAAAGCCTTTCCTTCTACAGCATTTAATTCCTTCATTTCAGATATATCTGCACCAGCAACAAAAGCTTTTTCACCAGCCCCTGTTAAAATTACTGCATATACATCCTTATCATTTGAAATTTCTTCAATGACTAAATTTAATTCTTTTAGCGTTTCAGAATTTAATGCATTTAATGCTTTAGGTCTATTGATTTTAACGATAGCTAAGTTACCATCTTTTTCAAAGATTACATTAGTGTATTCCATTACAAATTCCCCCATGAAACTTTATTATAGGTATCCCCCAATTCAAGTTATTTATTTAACAATTCGTTTTTGGTCGCTATGTACCTACAATTCTTATTATAGTCCTACCAATTATCATTTTCAAGAATTTTAGGATTATTAACAATTTATTTGAAATTTCCTAAGTTAATTAAAAAAATTATAGGATATGAAAATTCTCATCCTCATATCCTATAATTTTTTTTTGATTTTATTACTATTTTTAAAAAATTTTATTCTTCTTCAGTAAGCTCTCTCGCTTCATTTCTTTCATTTATTAAGTAACTTAAAGTCATTAAGCTTTCACTTAAATGAACATTCTCTACAATTACATCATCTGCAACCTTTAAGTCTATTGGTGCAAAGTTCCAAATAGCTTTAACTCCCTTGTTAGTTACCATATCAACCACACCTTGAGCTCTGCTCTTTGGAACACAGATAATTGCTATATCGATTTCTTCCTCTTGTAGGAATCCTTCTAATTCATCCATATCCTTGATTTCAATGTCTCTAATTTTTAAACCTATCAGCTTAACATTCAAATCAAAGATACCTTTTAGGTTAAATGACATCTTATCAAAAGTAGTGTAATTGGCAATAGCCTGCCCTATATTACCTGCTCCTATAATAACAGTATTATAAGCTTTGTTTAACCCTAAGATAACTGAAATTTGATATAATAGGTCCTTTACATTATATCCATAGCCTTGCTGTCCAAAATCACCAAAACAGTTTAAATCTTGTCTAATTTGAGATGCAGTAAAACCAATCTTTTCACTAAGTTCTTTTGATGATATTCTATCAACATCATTTTTATCTAATTCACGTAAATATCTATAATATTTAGGAAGTCTTTTTATAACCGCCATAGAAATACTTCTCTTCTTTTCCATATTACCTCACTCCTTATTTTATTATATATACGAACTTCGCAATTCCTACTAAATCCTTACTAATATAAGTATCTTTTAATAGTCTCTTTCGTCTTCATGTTTTTTATTATACTACACTAATCGAATTTGTTACATATTTTTATCTCAAAATTTAAAATTTCCCACATTTATATTATTACCAAAACCTCTATATTTCATAACTTCAAACACTTTAATATTAACGCTCTGACATATATCTAGCTATCTCATTGAAACTTAATTTCCTCACTTCTGTATTTGGATATTCTCTATATTCATTAGCATAAAAAACTGGAGTCATATTCTCACATAATTTATCCTTATTCTTTTTCAAATAGACTTCTAACTCCTCACTTCCAGCAAAAATTTTATAGGAAACTCGCCCTTTATCATTCTTTATTTCATAAATACCACATGACTTTTTGATGGTATAATCAGCAGTTCTTAAATAAAGTATTGCAACTTCTAAAGACTTAAAAGGGAAATTCCATCTTTGCACTCCACGCTTTGGATCATGTTCTATACATATACAACGCCCACAAGTTCCACAAATATATTGCATATGATTTTGTAAACACTCCAATGGCTTTAGTACTGGTGTTATTCTTCTATTCTCTACATAGCACTCTTCACACATATTTTATCTCCATTTCACATTTATTAACAGTTTTATTATCTATATTCACACTTCTACATATACATATTTTTCAATATTGCATGATTCAAATTTAACATAACCAACAATAAAATTAAAGCTTCTCTGAACACAGTGGAAATATGAAACTCCTACTCTCTACGTTCGTAGGAGTAAGTTCGACTTAGCCAAATCGTAGATTTTACTTTTTTACTAGGAAACTCCTTCTCGCTTCGCTCAAAGGAGTAAGTTCACACATCCAAATCATAGATTTATTTTTAAAGGAAACGCCTACTCACTTCGTTCGTAGGCGCAAGTTCACATAACCAAATCATAGATTTGGATGTTCACTTGTGTTAAAATACCTATAGGACGGTGAGATGAATGATAGTTTTAAGTTGTAAAAATATAAGTAAATACTTTGGAATAGATATGATATTAAAAGATGTAACCTTTAACGTTAATGAATGTGAAAAAATTGGACTTATAGGTGCTAACGGTGCAGGTAAGTCTACCCTTTTCAAGATTCTTACTAATCAAATGGAATACGATGAAGGGGAATTATATATTGATAAATCAAAGGAATTAGGTTATCTTTCTCAGAACCTTTCTCTTGATTCAAATAACACTATCTACACAGAGGTTTTAACAGTCTTTGATAGCTTAATGGAGATGGAAGCCAGACTTAAAACCCTTGAAGAGAAAATGAATGAACCTTATGATACTTCTAAGGTCGAATACCATAATAAAATAATAAGAGATTATACAACGCTTACAGAGGTGTATGAAAACCGTGGTGGATATACCTATAAAGGAGAAATTAGCAGAGTTCTTAAAGGTTTAGGCTTTACTGAAAATGACTTTGATAAGCCAATCGCAATTTTAAGTGGTGGACAAAAGACAAGGGTAGCCCTATGTAAGCTTCTTTTAAGAAAGCCTGAAATTCTGCTTCTTGATGAGCCTACTAACCATCTTGACCTTGATGCTATCGAATGGCTTGAAGGCTATTTAAAAGAAGTAAAAGGTTCAATAGTTGTAATCTCCCACGATAGATTTTTCCTTGATGCAATCACAAACAAAACTGTAGAGCTGCTAGGCGGAAGAGTTGAAACTTATAACGGTAACTATACTGCCTTTATAGATTTAAAAGAAAAAAACAGAGAAGTTCAGCAAAAAGCGTTTGATCTTCAACAAGCTGAAATCAAACGCCAGGAAGAGATTATTGCAAGATATAAATCCTTCAACCGTGAGAAGAGTATAAAGGCTGCTGAAAGCCGCCAGAAGGCTCTTGATAAAATAGAGAGATTAGATGCCCCTGTTAGGGAAGCAAAAGCTTCCAGAATCCGTTTTGAGACTCAAATCAAGAGTGGTAATGATGTTCTTTATATTGAAAATTTAAAGAAAAGCTTTGGAGAAAAGCTTCTATTTGAAGGACTTAATTTAGACATCAAAAGAGAAGAGAAAATTGCTCTTATAGGTGAAAATGGACGTGGTAAAACAACTTTATTTAAAATAATAATGGATAAAGAACCTTCTGACTGTGGAGTTAAGGTCCTTGGTAAAAACGTATTTTTAGGTTACTATGACCAAGAGCAGTCTAACCTGAATGAAAGTAAGGCTATCATCGACGAGGTATGGGATGACTTCCCTCACATGACAACCACAGAAGTTCGTACTGCTTTAGCCGCATTTTTATTCACAGGTGATGACGTATTTAAGAAGATATCCACACTTAGTGGTGGAGAAAAGTGTAGAATTAACCTTTTAAAGCTAATGCTTTCTAAGTCAAACTTCTTGCTTCTTGACGAGCCAACCAACCACCTCGATATCATGTCCCGTGAGGCTTTAGAGGAAGCCATCTTAAATTATGATGGAACAATAATTCTTATATCCCACGACAGATATTTCTTAAATAAAATTATCAACAAGATCTATGAATTAAATGAAGATGGAGTTAAAGAATACCTAGGAAACTACTCTTACTATGTGGAAAAGAAAACTAACCCTCATAGATTCGAACAGATGGAAGAGTATTCTGGTGTTACTAAAACTCAAATCAAATTAGATAAAAAGAAAAAACGTGAAGCTGAAAAAGCTGAAAGAGAACAGGCTAAACTTCTCAAAAACATCGAAAACAAAATTGCTGAAACTGAAGAAACAATCGAAGATCTTCAAGGTCAATTATGTTTAGAAGAAGTTTATTCTAACCCTGACAAAAGCAAAGAGGTGCATCAGCTGCTACAAAATGCTGAAAATGAACTTGCAGAGCTTTATGAACAGTGGGAAGAAATGGCGTAGTAATTAAGAATTATAGAGATTTCTCCTCACTGTATTCGGAGAAACTTTAATTTAATTTTCTTAATTTAAAATTGTCAAATTGAAGATTTCCTAATGTTTAAAAGCAAAATACTCCTAGCTGAGCTAGGAGTATTTTGCCGTTCTTACCAAATTGAAAATTTGGTAAGAACAACTGAAATCAAAGAAATTCTGTAGGAATTTCATCCATCCTTCTAAATTCTTAATTCTTAATCTAAAAAAGAGTTATCTACATTACGTAAATAACTCTCCCTCTATAAATTTATAATCTCCACCAAACTTCTTCACTTCATAGCACATATATCTATCTTGGAATATTGGAGGTAAACCATACGTGAACAGTGCTTTCCCCATGAAGTTTTAGAAGAGTGAAGGACTTGTTCGCCAGCCCTTCCAGTGAAAGATTATCAATTATAAATTTGTTTCCCCATATCCTCTATTCATTACCTAGCTTAGCTATTAAACTAAACCTCTTGCAACCATTTCTGTTACTGCGAATGTAGCAACATCATCTGCATATTTTCCTGGACCAAATCCAGCATCATATCCTAATTCCTTAGCTAATTCGTGAGTTATTCTTGGACCTCCAGCTATTAAGATAACTTTATCTCTTATGCCTTCTGCTTCAAGAAGCTCAACAAGATTAGTTAAATTATGGATGTGTACATCCTTTTGTGTAACTGTTTGTGAAACTAGTAAAACGTCAGCCTTAAGCTCTATAGCTTTTTTGATGAACTCTTCGTTTTCAACTTGGCTTCCAAGGTTATAAGCTTCTATTCCCTTATATCTCTCAAGACCATAGTGTCCTGCGAAACCTTTCATGTTCATAATAGCATCAATACCAACTGTATGAGCATCTGTACCAGTTGAAGCTCCGATTATTACAACATCTCTTTTAATGTTTTCTGCAATGTAATCTTGAACTGCAGCCATATCCATAGTATCAACTTCTACTGTTTGAACGTGAATTTCTTCGTAATTAACAGTGTGAGTTAAGGAACCATAAACAACATAAAAAGTGAATTCTTTATCTAAAGCTGCGTGGTGCGCACAGTTTGGATCTTTTAATCCCATAGATTTAGCTAATTGTATAGCAGCCTCTACTCCTCTTTCATCATCTTTTACTGGTAGTGTAAAACTAACTTGAACCTTTCCGTCATTCATTGTATCTCCGTATGGTTTAAGTTTAGTTAAATCAAGGTTAGTATCGTAATCTCTTACTTCAGTTGAATATAATCCGCCGCTCATTATCTGTTACCTCCTAACATTAACTCAATAAATGGGTTGAAGTAATTTGCTTCCTTCTCAACAACTCCATCAAGTCCTTTTCCTCCGTTTAGAGGTCTCTTAATTCCAGCAAACTTACCTTGCTCTATAGTTCTGAATAAACCTTCTTTTTCTATTTCAGATAATAGGTCAGCTGCTTTGTTTAGAACTTCATCAACTCTCTTCTCCATTATTCCACCTTTTTTGTATGTTAACTCATCGCCAAGGTCCTTCATTGTGTTGAAGATGTATTGTGCGTTATCTATTGCTATAGCTCTATCACTCATAAATGGAGTGTGTATAGCTTCTGTCATCATTCCTAGTAAGTGTAATTTTTGTCCAGTCATTATAGTGACCATGTTGAATAGAGCATCTTGAACTTGTCCTTTAAATATATCTCCAGTCATAAACTTAGTTGGAGGCATATATTTAAGTGGTGCCTTAGGGAAGATTTCTCTTGCCATTTGTGCCTGCGCAAGCTCATATAGGAATCCATTTTCAACGTTTGGATTGATTTCGAATGCATGTCCTAATCCCATTTGCTCTTCTGGAAGACCAGCAAATAAAGCAAATTGCTCGTTGATGAATTGAGAAGCAAGAACTGTGTGAGCTTCCTCAACAGCATCAGCAGTAGTTAGGTAGTTGTCTTCTCCAGTATTAATGATAACTCCAGCATAACCGTTGATTATTCTTGAGAAATATTGGTCAACGATTGTTCTTTGCATGTTGATATCTCTGAATAAGATTCCATATAAAGCGTCATTAAGCATTACGTCTAGTCTTTCAATAGCTCCCATTGCAGCTATCTCTGGCATACATAAGCCTGAGCAGTAGTTACATAATCTGATGTATCTTCCTAACTCTTCTCCAACCTCGTCTAAAGCAGCTCTCATTAATCTGAAGTTCTCTTGAGTCGCAAATGTTCCTCCAAAACCTTCAGTTGTAGCACCGTATGGTACATAGTCAAGCAAGCTTTGTCCAGTTGTTCTTATAACAGCTATGATATCAGCACCTTGCTTAGCAGCAGCTTTAGCTTGAATTATATCTTCATATATATTTCCTGTAGCAACGATAACGTAAAGATATGGACCTGTTTTGTCTCCAAACTCTGCAAGGTAATCTTCTCTCTTAGCTCTATTAGCTTTAACTCTTGCAACCATTTCTTTAGCTACCTTGTTAATTTCCATTTGAACTTCAAAAGCATCCTTCATTGGAAGCTTAGTTAACTCGATTTCACCAGCACCAACTTTTTCTGCAACTTCTTGAGCTGACAATCCAGTATTTAGCATTGCATTACCGATATAGTAAGCAGCTCCAACAGAAAGGCCATTTCCAGCTTTAATGTTTTCAACGATTACGTTTGGTAGTGGTACTCCAAACTCGTCTACTCCATCTATTCCTAATAATCTACAGATAGTTCTTTCTACAGCAACTGTAGTGTGCTTATCTATAAATGTTTGTGTATCTTTTGCTATATTTTCAGCTGATTGTCTTGCTTTAGCAACTACTTCTAGGTTTAAGTTTAATTTACTTTCCATTGTATTCCTCCTGATAATAAGTTTTTGCTATCTCCACTATGTCACTCTCTAAACCAAGCAACATAGCAATGTTCAGAGCATCCTTAGGAACCTTATTCTCTCTTGATACCCTTTCAAGTTTATATTCCATATGCTCTTGAATAATCTCAACAGAATGGGTTTTATTTAAATCTATCTTATATTTCAACTTGTTAAAATCAATATTCTTAAGGCCAACTACCTGATAATGAACCATTGATTCCTCTACTACTCCATCATAATGGGTTGAAATTATGCTGGCAGTATTAAATTTCTGCAGATAGTTTGCAAGGGATTTTACTAAGAAGAACCCTTCTTTTGGGTTTGTGCCTCTAGCAAACTCATCTAAAGCAACAAAGCCATCTCCCCTTTTTACACACTCCACAACTTCTTTTAGTTTTATTATTTCTGCTCCAAAGGTGCTAAGCCCCTTAGAGATGGATTGCATGTCATCTGAAACGAAGTGTATAAAATCTAGTATTGGATAGCTTGCTTCCTTTGCAAATACAAAGAATCCCATCTGTCCAAGGAATAGGTTAAGCACTATTGTTTTCAGTGCCACACTTTTTCCTCCCATATTAGCTCCAGTTATTACTGTGGTTCCACCCTTAAGTTCAATATTAACTGGTGAGAACTTCTTCCCTTTTTTCTTAAGGATACTTTCAATTTCTGGATTAATACTGTCTACAATTTTTATATCCATTCCTTTAACTATAGTTGGCTTAACACAATCATATTTAACTGCTAAGTATGCTTTTGCCATTAATAAATCAAGGATTCCAACTGAGTTTAAGTTATGAGATATAGCCTTACTGAAGGAAGTAAGCTTTAACGTAAGCTCTTTCCTTACTGCCAACTCCTCTTCTTCCTCTTCAATTACAATATTTAATCTTTCTTGTTTTAACAGTTCAATTTCATATTCATCGTTACAGGAAAATATGGCTCTTTCCTTTTCGCCCTTTAACCTTCTTATTTCAGAAAGCTTTTCACTATATTCCTCATAGACATAGAAGGTAGACATCCTTTTTCCTGACGGATCAAGTATGTCCACAACTTCTTCTAGAGAATACAGTTTAATTTTATCTATAGCTAAAGTCATTCCATCCAAAACTTGCTTTAGCTCTTCTAGCAGCATTGCTACATATTTAATTTCATAAAGTTCAACTTCATCTAAAGTTTCAACTTTTTCAATTCTTTTTACTGTACTTCTGATGTCTTTAATTTTATGAAGAATCCTAACTATATCATTGAATTCATCTGGGTAATCCTTCATATGATTAATCATATTTTCTATGTTGTTAAGCTCTTCTTGCAATTTCTTGCTTTCTCCAACTTTATACGGCTTTAACTTTTTTTTCTCTTCTGCGCCATAGGTCGTTATAATTCCCAGTTCATCCATAACGAAGGAAAATCCGATTTGTCCTCTTTGCTCATTGTCTAAAAACTTCATATCTATTCTCCTCCTAATACATCAAATACTGGTATGTTTACAGCCTCCCTTAATCCTTCTAAGAACTTGCCCTTAGGGAATTCATATCCATAAGGAGATTTAGGATTGGCAGTAATACAAACTACAGTTATTTTTTCTAATACCTTTATAGTTCCGCCTTGCTTTTGAAACTTATAAAGGGTATCTCTGCTTATAAACAGCTTTGTTCCATCTTCCACTAAAAAGGTTATATTTTTATATAAGTTGGTAGATGTCATTATCCCTTCTAAAAGTTTATCTGACACCGCACCTTTAATTACCACATGTGATACCTCATCATCTAAGGCTTCAACTATTTCTTTAGCAGCTTCAAGAGCCGTTAAAACTTCAACTATCTTATAGGATCCATCCTTATTTATTGTGCCTACGATTCCTTCTTCTATAATTTTTGTGGCAGCTTTTATAGTTTGTGGTTCTTGTTCATCTGACAGACTCAATAAATCTAAGGTATGTTTTGTTTCCTTTATAACTGCGGCCATACTTCTTGATAAAGCAGCTCCTGTTGCTAGGACTGTAGCTTCACATACCTGGGGAGCAGCGAAGGTTTTCCTGCTTAGTGCGCCATCAATGATAACTAAATCACAGTTAAGCTTTAGTAGTTGATTTTTTATATCGGTCATATATGAATTTACAGAGGGTCCCCCTAAATCCACATATCCATCACTTAAAGCTCTGCAGATAACAATCTCACCCATGGGAGTATGTATACCTGTAGTACTTATTATTTCTCTAGTAAAATCACTGTTTAAAAGACAATGTTTAGCTGTAGCAATTGTTGTGCCCTTTTCAATGTATATTCTAGGCTTTTCTGTGGCAGTTACCCTGTCTAGCTCTTCTCCATCTCTTCCAATTGAAGTGAGACCTAGGGACACTGTGCCCCTAGCCTCCTTCAAAATATGGTTCAACGTTGTTGTCTTCCCCACATTTTTGTTCATGCCTATAATTGATACACTTCTATAGGACCTTAACATTTTTAGAATTTCATTCATTTATTTCACTTCTTCTACTTCTTTTTCGTGAACGTGTCTTTCATTTCTTTCAAGTCCCATTGGTTCTAAAGCCATTTTCTCACCGTTAAGTAATCCAGCAACTCCAACCTTATGAACTGATTTCTTACCTGTGCAAACGTCACATTGACATCCTACAGTGTAGTTGTGTGGCTCAGAGTAAGTAGTGATAACTCCTTCAAAGTTTCTTAATACTACTTTATCGTGGCTTTGAGAGATTATATAGTTTGGCATAACTGGAGTTTTTCCACCGCCACCTGGAGCGTCAACAACAAATGTTGGTACGCAGTATCCAGAAGTATGTCCTCTTAAACCTTCGATTATTTCGATTCCCTTAGAAACTGGAGTTCTGAAGTGCTCTAATCCAAGAGATAAGTCACATTGGTAGATGTAGTAAGGTCTTACTCTAATCTTAACTAATCCTTGTACTAAGTCCTTCATTACATGAACACAGTCGTTAACTCCTCTTAAAAGAACTGATTGGTTTCCTAATGGAATACCAGCATTAGCCATTCTCTCACAAGCAGCTTTTGACTCTTCAGTAATTTCATTTGGATGGTTGAAGTGAGTGTTTAACCAGATTGGGTGATACTTCTTAAGCATATTTACAAGATCATCAGTTATTCTTTGTGGCATAACAACTGGTACTCTTGAACCTATTCTGATTATTTCAACGTGTGGTATTGCTCTTAATTTGCTGATGATATACTCTAATACTTCGTCATCAACTAGTAATGCATCTCCACCTGAAAGTAATACGTCTCTTACTACTGGAGTTTTTGCTATATACTCGATAGCTTTATCTATTCTAGCCATTGGCATACAATCGTCGCTTTGACCAGCAAATCTTCTTCTTGTACAGTGTCTGCAATACATTGAGCATTGGTCTGTGATAAGAAGTAATACTCTGTCTGGATATCTGTGAGTTAATCCTGGTACTGGAGAATCTGTATCCTCGTGTAGTGGATCCTCAAGATCTGCAGCTGATCTGTGGGCTTCTAATCCTGTTGGTATAGCTTGTAATCTTACTGGATCGTGTGGGTTTGTTGGATCTATTAATGAAAGGTAGTATGGAGTTATAGCCATTCTTAAAGTCTCAAGACACTTCTTAGCTCCTTCTTCTTCCTCTTCAGTTAATGGAATATATTTTTTTAATTGATCTAAAGTTTCTATTCTATTTTTAACCTGCCATCTCCAGTCATTCCATTGCTCATCAGTTACATTTGGAAATAATTCATATCTACGTGTTGTATTCATTTATTTTTACCCCCTGAATTTTATCTTTTTAAAATTTAAGCTTTTTGAACAGTTTTTAAATTTAATTGAGATTTAATCTTTCTTGGTCTAAATGGATTAAACGTATAATTCTTTGAATATTTGTCTTAATTCTGCATTCTCTTTTAATTCTTCAAGAGTTATTTCCGCATGTCCCTCTGTATAGCCGTTTCCAACTATCATAGTTACATCTTTACCTACACCTTCAGCTCCTAATGCAGCTTTTGTAAATGCTGTAGCCATTGAGAAGAAATAAACTATTCCCTTATCTCTTACTGGAAGAATTGTAGACATTTCTGTATTTTGAACGTTAACTATGTTTATAGCTACGTCAACTTCTTTACCGTTGTTGTTTTCTAAAGCTTTATTCATTACATCGATAGCTTTGGTAGCATCTCCGATAACTATTTTCATTCTTAAGTTTAATCTTCTTAATCTTTCAGCTTCTTCTTCATTTCTTACAAGTCCGATTACGTTTCCTGTTGGTCCTACTCTTTTAACAGCTTCGTAGCAGCAAAGCATTCCTGATTTTCCTGCAGCTCCTAATAAAAGAACAGACTCACCTGGCTTAACTAGTTTTGCAACTTGAGCTGGTGCTCCTGCAACGTCTAATGCAGCTAGTGCTAGAGTTTCTTCTAAATCATCTGGAAGTTTAGCATATATTCCGCTTTCGAATAATATTGCTTTACCTTTGATTTCAACTCTGTCAATGTCAGGTTTAACATCGATGATTTCTTCAATTTTAAGTGGAGTTAATGATAAAGAAACTAGTGTAGATATCTTGTCCCCAACTTTAAGATCTATGTTTCCTTCTAAAGCTGAACCTATTTTCTCTATTTTACCGATAAGCATTCCGCCTGAACCAGTTACAGGGTTTTGCATCTTACCTCTTTCGTTAACGATTTCTAAGATTTTAGCTTTTATTTTCTCTACATCATGTCCTGCTTCTTCTTCTATTTGAGTAAAACTTGCAGAGTCGATGTTAAGCGCTTGTACATCTATTAAAATTTCATTATCGTATATTTCCATATCGTTATCTATTTTTAAAGCTGGTTGTGGTAATACACCTTTTGGTTCAATTACTCTGTGTGTTCCGTATTTACATCCTTTTCTCATGATAAAATTCTCCCTTCGGTCCCTATTTCTATATTTTATAAGCTACTGTTTCAGCATCTAATCCTAATATTTCTCTTGCCTCTGCTGGTGTTGCAATTTCTCTTCCTAACTCTTTTGCTAGTCTGACAACCTTTTCAACTAATTCAGCATTGCTATTTGCCATTACACCTTTAGATAAGTAAACGTTATCTTCGAAGCCAACTCTAACATGTCCACCATCTATGATTGACATCATTGCTAATGGGAACTCATTTCTTCCTATACCTGATACAGTATAAGTACTTCCTTCTGGAATACTACCTCTCATAAATACAAAATCTCTAAGATCAGCGCTTATTCCACCGTTTACTCCCATTACAAAGTTGAAATGCATCGGTGCTTTTATATATCCTTTTTTGTGAAGTCTGATTGCCATGTCAATCATTCCTTTATCGAAAACTTCGATTTCAGGTTTAACATTCAGCTGAATCATCTTTTCACCAAATTCTTTTATAGTGTTTTCTGTATTAACAAAAATTTCGTCTCCACCAAAGTTACAAGTTCCACAATCAAGTGTCGCCATTTCTGGAGCTAAATCGACAGGTTGAAGTCTTTCTTCGTTGCTCATTCCGACTGCTCCACCAGTTGATGGCTGAACTATAACATCTGGACATCTTCTTTTTATTTCTGCTATACAAGCTTCAAATCTATCTCTACTTTGTGTTGGAGTACCATCATCTTCTCTAACATGGAGATGTATTATAGATGCTCCTGCTTTGTAAGCCTTTTCAGCTTCTATACCTATTTCTTCAACAGTATATGGAACTGCAGGGTTTTGAGCTTTAGTTACCTCTGCACCGCATATAGCTGCTGTCACAATAAGTTTTTCCATTTTAACTGCCTCCTCGAACCTAAAATAGTTAATTTTTTAACATGATTCTGCAATTTTTTTATTGCTTACTTTCTTTTTTTATCAGCTGGTACTACACAAGTCCCTGTTGCTCTACAAACAACTATCGGTTCTTCTAGTACATCACATGCTGAATCATTAATGTCAGGTCTTGGAACAATTACTTTTCTAGCTTCAAAAACCATCTTTCTTGATGTGTTTCCTACTTTGACTATTTCTCCAACAGCTTCAATATAGTCTCCTGCATAAACAGGTGCCATAAATTCAACGCTGTCGTAAGCTTTAAATAATCCTTCATCTCCATCATTCAGGATTAAAAGCTCCGTGGCAACATCTCCAAATAGTTGTAGCATTCTTGCTCCATCAACTAGGTTCCCGCCGTAATGAGCGTCGTGTGAACTCATTCTTAATCTGATTAATGATTTCATTTTCATTTCCCCCTTAAAAATAAATTTATTAATCTTTTGCCAAAATAAAAATGGCATTGAAAATATTCAATACCATTAACATACAAGCATGTGCTGAACTATTAATGTAATGAATATCTTCATTATATAAATAGCTCACCAAAATTATGGCAGTGATAAAGCCTTGTGCCTTATCCCCAAGTGATGCATAATACCCGTGCATCCTTTCGGCTTACAAACAATTCGCCATAACATCAGAGGGTAATCTCCTTATTATTTATGGTTACCAATTTATAAGCACCTCTACTTATTTCGTACTATATCAATTTTTAAATGTTTGAATTTTTCAAACACTCTTCCTACAATTTGATTATAATTTTATTTTTCTGAAAATGCAATAGATTTTTGTAAATATTTTTTGTAATTTTCTAAATTTATTTTAAAGTTTTTATTTTATGTATAATTATATTTTAAATTTATGAAAACGTTTCATAAAATTGTTGTTCTATATACCCTTTTTCTTTTTATAATAATGAATCTTTCTTCAAGTAACCATCACTAATTATGATATAATGACTTGCAATTAAGTATTATAAATTTATTTTTGTAAAAACCTCACCTTTTATTTGCATCTAATCATAGTTTAAAAGCGAAGAATAATTAAGAAATTTAAATCTATAACTTTTATACAACAGCCTCTATAAAAGTCATTTGTTTTTTCTTAAGATATCATTCTTCGCTTTAATTTTAATTAGATATATTTCTCTTCGAATATTTTTTAGTTCATTATTTTTTTATTACCTCCATATAAACCTCTTCTCCAAGACTATCCCATAACTCTGTTATATCTTGAAATGTTTCTATGGTTTCCATTAAAGTTCTCTTATATTCATTCTCTGACCATCTATGCCCACATCCAATTGAAATCCTTATATACTTCTTAAGAAATGGCCCTAGATTATTACTAAAAGATCTAGAAATATATTCATTATTACCATCACTAACTACTATGCATACTTCTCGCTGCTTAATTAGGTTGTAAAGCAGCTTCAATGAATTACTATCAAAATAGTTAAAATGAAATGGATAGAACTTTTCATTAAAATTATCCTTTACCTGAACCATTAAATGGGCTGATAAGGTATTTCTCTTTTTTATAATACCTCCCTTAATGTGAAACTCCATTGTCCAGGGGGCATCCATAAAATTTTTAAATCTATCTTTAATTATTATAAAGGTAATATTTTTGTGATTAATTCGCTCTTCCACTAAGGCTGAGGCTCCTAAAGGCAAATCTTTAATTATTCTATTTATAGACTTCACTTTACCCCCTCCTAAAGCTTAAATTACTTTCAATCTTGAAAATAATGTCATATCCTAATTATATCTTATATGTTAACAATTTCAAGGAAATTTATTAAAATTTATATAACATATTACTTATATAAGCAAAAAAACACAATGAAATTTATAAAAATCTCATTGTGTTTTCATATATTAGTTAAGCAGCTTTATTTACATCATTTTTAGCATTACATTTTCTAAAAATGAACCAATATGTTAAACCAACGATAACAGCGCCACCGATTATATTTCCTATTGTTACTGGTAATAGGTTGCTGAATACTCCAGCTAAATTTAAATTATCAAGCTTTTCAGCTGATACGTGAGAAGCTTCAACAAATGCTGGATTAGTTTTTGCAAGTAATCCAATTGTAAAGTAGTACATATTAGCAACACAGTGCTCGAATCCTGCGATAACGAAAGCTAATATTGGAAAGAATCCCATGAATAATTTTCCTGTAACATCTTTAGCAGCATATGTTCCCCAAACACAGAAACAAACAATTATATTACAAAGTATTCCACTAGCTAAAGCTGGTCCAAATTCTATGCTTGCTTTTGTTGCAGCTACCTTAACCGCATATCCACCAACAGTACCTGTTGTTAAAAGTCCAGCAGCATAAACTAATACTGCTACTAGGGCAGCCCCTATAAAGTTTCCAATCCAAACGATTGCCCAGTTTTTAAACATTTGTCCTGTTGTAATTCTCTTCTCAGCCCATGCTACACTTAATAGGGCATTACCAGTAAATAGCTCAGATCCACATATTAATACAAATATTAATCCTACTGGGAATACTATTCCAGCTACAAACTTTTGAAGACCCGGATCGCTGATTCCGTGTGATGCAACTGATGATGCATATGCACCTAATGCTATAAATATTCCCGCACAAATACCTAAGAAAAGAGTTTGTACACTTTTGTTATTAGCTTTTTTATACCCAACTTCTTCTACATAAGTAGTTATTTCGTCAGGAGAAAGCATCATTTTACTCATAAAATATCCTCCTCTTGTTGTTACCTATAAATTTAAAGTCCACGGACTATTATATTTAATACTTAGTGCACTGTCAACGAAAAAATATGACAGATTTTAATATTAATTGCATAGCGAAAAACAAAAATATTACCTAGAAAACCAGGTAATATTTTTTATTCCAAGATCTGTCCAAGATTTATCTATATCTGTTATTTCACTTTTAAAAGTATCCTTTAAAATACCTTTTAATTTACTAGAGTTCTCACCTATGCTTTTGTTAACTTCACTCAAGTCCTTAACAACAAATTCCTCATCTATTACTTCAGCATAGACATCTTGATTTAAAATAACTACCTTATCTCCATCATAAGCAAGCTCTCCATATATTTCATAAGGTTTATCCATAACTTTTAAATCCTTCAATTTATTCTTTTCCATTTTAGCTGTATATAAGTATTCTTTCTGTTCAAAGGTTTTTCTATCAAATACAAAGGTTAGAAAGCTTATTTCCTTTCTATCTAATGATACTTTACCATTTAATAAAACCTCACCAGTTTTTTCTAATGTATAAATATTTTCATCATTTAAATAAATTGAGGTGACCCCTTGAGTATTAGCTCCATATACTAAGGTTTTTCCTTCATCAAGAACATCTATCAAAATCCCTTTGCAGCTATTAATTAACTTTAAAGTCTCACTGTCATACACCAAATATTTATTAGTTGTTGGATTTTCATATACACCAACTACTATCAAATTTCCAAACCATTTCAAATAGGATATTTCACCTTCATCTTCAATCTCTAAAACTGTATTTTCCATGGTTTTAACATCATAAATATTTATTTTACTTTTATCATCTATATATTTAAATACAACTTTTTGCGAATCCTCATTAAAAGATGAAAATTCCTTTTGTTTTGCTAATTCACCAATTGGCTCTAAATAACTATAGTTTTTATCATATAAGTATATATTGTTATTTTTTTCGATAATTGCACTGGTATAATCAACATCTTTAATAAAGATATACTCATCAGTGCTTTTTTTACCATTATCACAGCCAGTAAAAACTATTAGCGAGAGTAACATAATAACAGTCGATAAAATAATGTTAAATTTCCTATTTTTCTCTTTAAAATCCACTTTATATGCACTCTCCTTTCATATTTCCCTTAATAGCCTAGTTAATTATACTACTGCGAATTTACTCATTCAATATAGATTTTAGATTTTCACGAACTATTAATTAAGTATTAATACTTATAAATCTCTTCATACTTTATATACGGTGAACATCCTCAAAAAATCAATAAACTTATTGTAAACTTTATTCATTTATACATAAAAACATGGCTGTGATTATCTACACTTTTCAGCTCAATCACAAACCATGTCTATATTGTTATATTATAAGTTACCGTTAATCTTTTATTTCTTTAAAGCTTCTGCTACAACCTTTTTAATTAAATCTTCCTTTGGTATATATGGAAGTGTAATATGGTCTGTTGCAGCATTCTTATCATTATATTCCATACTTGTTTCTATGGAATTTGGATTTCTTGCCCAAGCCCTTCTAGCAACTCCTCCCATAACATCCCATGCCATGGAAAGCCTTATGATATTATCAACTCTTTCACTGCCATCAAGAACTAATCCAAATCCTCCATTGATTGATTTGCTTGTTCCAACACCACCACCATTATGAAGGGCTATAAGACTCATACCTCTTGCTGCATTACCAGCAAAACATTGAATTGCCATTTCAGCCATCATGTTACTTCCATCTTTAATGTTTGAAGTTTCTCTGAATGGTGAATCTGTTCCACTAACATCATGGTGGTCTCTGCCAAGCATTATTGGTCCAACTTCTCCATTTCTCACCATCTCATTGAACTTAAGGGCTATTCTCATTCTTCCTTCAGTATCCTGATAAAGAATTCTAGCTTCAGTTCCAACAACTAACTTATTCTTTTCAGCATCTCTAATCCAAATGTAGTTATCTCTATCTTGACCTCTTCTATTTGGATCAATACACTCCATTGCAGCATGGTCAGTTTTCACTAAATCCTCATGGTCATGACTGAGACAAACCCATCTGAATGGCCCATATCCATAGTCAAATAGCATTGGTCCCATTATATCTTCTACATAGGATGGATAAATAAATCCATCTTTTTCATCTACACCATTCTTAGCAATATCCTTGCCACCTGCATCATAAATAGCCTTCATGAAAGAGTTACCATAATCAAAGAAGTAAACACCTTTAGCAACCAGTTTCTTAACTAAGTCATAATGTTTAAGAAGAGTCATATCTACAAGTTCACAGAATTTCTTCCTATCTTCTTTTAATAATCTTGTTCTTTCATCAAAGGAAATTCCAACTGGTGCATAACCTCCATCATAAGCAGCATGGCATGAAGTCTGATCAGAAAGCAAGTCTATATGCACATCATTTTCTAAAATATATTCTAATAAGTCTACTATATTTCCATGATATGCAATAGAAATTGTTTCTTCCTTCTCAGCATATTCACGAGCCACCTTAACGACTTCTTCAAGATTATCTGAAATCATTGTAACCCATCCTTGATCGTGTCTAGTTTTTATTCTAGAATAATCAACCTCTGCAATGATTCCAACTCCATTTGCAATTTCAACAGCTTTTGGCTGAGCACCACTCATTCCTCCAAGTCCAGATGTTACGAAAATCTTTCCTCTTAAATCTCCATCATCAGCCACTCCGAGCTTAAGCCTTCCTGCATTAACGATGGTATTAAAGGTTCCATGAACAATTCCTTGTGGTCCTATATACATCCATCCACCAGCAGTCATTTGACCGTAGTTTGCAACCCCTAATTGTGTTGCAAGATGAAAGTCCTTAGGATTATCAAACATTCCAACCATTAATCCATTTGTAGTTATAACCCTTGGTGAAGTTTTAGAACTTCTGAATAACCCAAGTGGATGTCCACTTTCAACAACAAGTGTCTGCTCATCGGTGATAACCTCTAAGTATTTCATAATTAATCTATACTGCATCCAGTTTTGGCATACTTGACCTGTTTCGCCATAGGTAACTAACTCATATGGATATAATGCTACCTCAAAGTCTAGATTGTTATCAATCATAACCTGGAATGCCTTCCCTTCAATACAATTTCCCTTATATTCATCAATAGGCTTTCCACTTAATTTACCCTCAGGTCTGAATCTATATCCATAGATTCGTCCTCTTGTCATAAGCTCTTCCAAAAACTCTGGTGCCAAAGCTTCATGGAACTCTTCCGGAATATATCTTAGTGCATTTTTAAGAGCAAGCTCTGTTTGAGCTGGTGTTAAATCATATCCCCTGTCTGGAGCTCTTCTAATTCCTTCTTGAAATTTAGGCATCTCTGGAAGTGCGTCATCTAACTTAACTGTCATCTTGCTTTTAATATCAATGTTACTAATCATACAAATCCCCCCATGATCATTATGTTAATTTAGAATTTAAAACTAAGAATGTAGAATGATGGATGGAATCCCTTCAGGATTTCTTTTATTTGATTTATCTAATCAAATTTTCAATTTGGTTAGGTGAGTTAAATACCTCTAGTACATCTAAAAGCATTTAAATTCTTAATTTTTCAAAAATATGTTAAAGCTTTCCGAATGCAGTGAGTAGATACCTCCTGAATTCTTAATTCTCATTCAATAATTCTTAATTCTACATTCCGTAATGCTTAATTAATTAAAAACCCTATTTTAAATTTATTCTAAACTTCCTGCGTAAAAGGTTCGTTCAACTCTTCTGTGCCATCAAGAACAAATCTTCCTGATTTAATAACCTCTATAACTTCCCCATTTTTAGTTATAGCATTAATTGACCCAATACTATCATAAGGTATAGTGATATCAGTGTGGCATTGAGTATATGCATTATTTTTATCAGTCTTTCTTAGGATAGACTTTTCATTATCTTTTGCAACAATCTCTTTTCCATCAAACTGATTATAAACTCTATTATCCTCACTATAAGAGTAGCAAGTATCACCTACCGCAAAATGTGGTCCCATTTTTTCCACAATAAGAACTGGTAAAATAGAAACTATGTCATGCTTCTGTGCAATTACATAAGCTAAAGTATTAGTTCCTATTGCAAATTCACCTAATGGCAGAGTCTTATGTGGGAATAAAAGATTCTCTTCAATGAACTTTTTATTTTTTTCTTCTTCATCAAAGTTTTTGCAACTATATTCCGCTACATAACCGTCCTTAAATAAAAGTTCAAGATCTACATATTTTAATCCATCTAAAAATACTTCCTCTACATGAAGAATTCCGTTTGTTCCTTCAAGAGTTGGTGATGTAAATACCTCTCCAACTGGGATATTAACAGTGGCTATACAATTTTCAAAGTTAGTTTCCTTTTCTGGATTTTCAAGCGTATGCATTTTCACTTTAATATCAGTTCTATTTCCATTACAGCCCTTAACGTGGATAAACTCTCCTTTATCAAGAGCTCCAATAATGCTATTTTGAATTCTCTCCCATTTATCCGAATCAAGAGTATTAATTCTCATGGTATCAGCAAAAATTTCTTCAAACTTTTCTCCAATTTCAGGTGTTGGAAAGGCTATAATTGTAAAAGTAGTTTCTGTTGATGGTATAAACTTGTCTTGAGCTATTCTAATGCTTAAAGACACTTCTTGGAATACCTTACTTTGCTTCTCACTAAGCTTTAAGCTTGACCCCTTACTCTCTGGTGCAAAAGGAATCTCCCCAAAGGCTTCAAATACAGCAATCCCTGAATACCCCTTTAACTCTGCTTTATACTTTTCAAAGGCCTTCATAAGTTTTTCTTCCTTTAATTTACCCATTGCTTCATCATAGCAAAGAGCAAAATCAAATCTATGATCATAATCGTACTGCTTATTGACATCGGTTGTCATAACATTTGTCATCATTGCAGTTAAGCCAAACTTCGCAAACTCTTTTATTACTTCCTTAACGATAGCTTCCTGACCTACAAAGTAAACAACCTTTACTCTATCCTTAATTTTATAATCTTTGTTTTCTCTTTCAAAGCTGTCCATGTATCCTTTAACCATGGTGTAAGCAATTTTCTCAACCCCCTCATAGGTTGAAAGGAATTTAGCTGTCTTTATCTCATTTTCTGTTATATATTTTCCATACTTAAATAAATATCTTAAATCTTCAGTATCAACTTCCTGTACTATAGTTTTATACCCGCCATCAGTGTAAACAGCTAAATTTTTAACTCTTTCTTCACACTCAAACTCCATGGCTTCAGTCTCAAATTCACTAATTAAATTTAAAAGGACATCAGCATTATTGCCATATTCTACAACATAATTGTAGCTTTGAATAAATAGCTTTAAAAGTAGCTCTATATATTCTGTCTTGTGAGCAAAAACTAAGTTAATCACTTGATTTAACCTTCCATAAAGATATGTAACAATCTGTCCTAATTCTTTACCCAGCTTTGCCACAGCATAATCAGGATTTCCATAGCATGTCTTGTAGTTATCACCTATTAAATCTTCGTAGATTTCATGGTTTTCCTTTAACAGTTCTTCAAAAGATGTACTCTTAAAATACTCGTCATTTAACTTTTTCTCTAATGTACATAAGTTATAAAGCTTTTTTCCCTGTTTCTTGAAAAATACTAAAAGTTCATTTCCTTTGTCATCACATAAAGAAATTTCTTTTATCTTGTTTATTGTTACTTCACTTATCAATACTTATCACTCACTTTCACTAATATCCATACTAAAACCCTACCATATTCAGAATATTAATACAATATTTTAACAGAAAATCCCTTAAGAATTTCTCCTTAAGGGACTTAAGTAAATAACCAAATCTATGTTTTGGTTAAATGAACTTACTCCTTGGAATATACATGACAAGGAGCTTACATTATCAATTTATCTTTGACCAAGTTTTAAGTTTGGTACTGCATTTAAAGTTAAATCTGCAACTCTTCCTGCCTTATATTCATAATATGCGGCACTTCCAATCATTGCTGCATTATCTGTACAAAGGATTGGAGCTGGGAAAAGCACCTTAACGCCTTCTTTTTCTCCCCTTGCAGTAAGCTTTGCTCTAAGATATGAATTGGATGCCACACCACCAGAAATAGCAATCTTATCAACCTTTTTCTCATTGCATGCCTTCATAGCATTATCAACTAAAACATCTACAACAGCCTTTTGGAATGAAGCTGCTACATCCGCCTGATTGTAGGTCTCACCCTTCATCTGTAATGAGTTAAGATAATTAAGCACCGCTGACTTTACACCGCTAAATGAGAAATCTAATGTCTTATCATGGAAGTTTGCTCTTGGGAATTTTATTGCATCTTCATTTCCCTCTTTAGCAATTTTATCAATTTTAGGTCCACCTGGATATCCAAGCCCTATGGCTCTTGCAACCTTATCATAAGCTTCTCCCGCTGCATCATCTCTAGTCTCTCCAAGAACCTCAAAAGCCCCATAGTCCTTCATATGAACTATAAAAGTATGTCCTCCCGATACAACTAAAGTTACGAAAGGAGGCTGAAGCTCTTTATGTTGAATAAAGTTAGCACTTATATGTCCCTCTATGTGATTAACTCCTATAAGTGGAACATTTAACCCATAAGCAAGGGATTTTGCATATTGAAGTCCAACAAGCAATGCTCCCACAAGACCTGGTCCGTAAGTAACTGCCACTGCATCTATATCTTCAAAGGTCATTCCTGCTTCCTCTAAAGCTTCTTCAACTACAGCTCCAATTGCTTCAATGTGCATTCTTGATGCCACCTCTGGAACAACTCCGCCAAACTTTTTATGTATATCTATTTGAGAAGCAATGACATTAGATAAAACTTCTCTTCCATCAACCACAACCGCTGCTGCTGTTTCATCACAGCTTGATTCTATGGCAAGTATCTTAAAATTCTCTTTCATTTTGCACCTCGTAAAATAACCTTCATATTTTTTAGGTTTTAAGTAAATGTCCAAACCTTTGATTTGGTCTGCACATACTTACGCCATCAAATGTATATGAGAAGGAGTTTCCTTCACTTATTAGATTATACTTTAACTTTTCTCTTATATCAAACCCCTACTTATTTATAGAGTATGTCCTAACTTTAAATAAGTATAACTAGTGAACTTTATTGTTATTAAGTGAAACAACTTCCTTCGAAAAAATACCATGAATAACCTTTGCCTCATCACCTTCATATATATAAGGCTGCTTGTATGTTTTATATACTATTTCTCTTTTATTCCTAAAATCTGTTATATAAACCTCCCAATAGCGTCTTCTCCTCGAAGTACTTATTCTAATCCCTCCACCATCACCATGATTATGATGATGAGGACTTTCTTCATACCCTTTAACCCCAGTGCAGACACCTATAATAGATGTATATAATCCTAAAATATATTCTAAAATTGCTAAACAACATCTAATATAAATAATTAAAAATATGATATTAACTAAATTAATAGGTAAGGAATTATATAATAAATATAAGTAAAAAATAAAATATATAATGTTAAAAGACCTTAAATGCCTCTCCTTAAATGCTACTCTTTCAAATGGCCTTATCCATACCTTAAATCTCCACAATATGCTAGTGTCCTTAACACTACCACTAGTGCCATTCATTGCTTCTCGCCATTGTCTTTGAGTGTCATTTAAACCATGATTATGTAAGGCTCTAGATACCAATATTACATTTATATAAATCCCTTCCAAAATTACTCCTAAAGCAATAAAGTTGAAATTCTTTATCACAACTACAGCAAATATTATATATCCAAGATATAGTATGTTACCTGCCATAAGTGCCCTTGTCTTTTCTCTTAATATATCCTTCTCTTCCCGTGATAACCCTCGTGGCGTATTTAATATTCCCCCAATAGATACCCCAAATAAAGTAAATGCAAAGAATTGAATTATTCCTTCCACCTCAATTCCGTCAAGTATATTTATATCATACCCTAGGTGCTGTGCTGTTAAAACTAAAGTAATCACTGTCACAATTAACAATGCCCCTACACATAAATTCTTTAAAGATTTTAAATCTCTCTCATCCATTTCATTCATTCCCCTTAACACACTATTTATTATCTTAATTTTATACTATTAATGTATTATTTAATATCCCCTCTCTTCATTAACTCACATCAATTTTATCTCTAATCTCATATAAAGTAATATTAGAAACCCGCCATACTTACTACCTCAAAATTATTTGCTTAACAATTATTCAAACATAAGTTCCTATGGTATAATAAATATTATATTTTTAGAAAGGAAGTGAGCTGCTGCAACCTTAATCAATACCTAATTTAAGGTTTGCTAATTATAACATGAGTGAAATAAATTACGCCAAAGTGATTGTTAAAGGGTCTCCTATATCAAAATCTAACTTTAAGCTTTTTAATCCAATCACCAAAAGAGCAATACTTCCTTCAAACACAGGGCAATATCACGACAGATATGCCGTATATGAAGAAGAAATAGCTTATGAATGCAGTATTCAGAATCCTGGAGTTGTTCTAACAGAGGCTTTAATCGCCGTTTTAAAGGTTTATTATAAAAGTGAAAAACGTCATCCTGATACAAATAACATTACTAAAAGTATCCTGGACGGAGTTGAAAAGAGCGGCTTAATCATCAATGATGCCCAGGTAAGAAGATTAATAATTGAGGAATTCTACGATAAAAATAATCCACGTTTCGAGCTAGAATTATACGGTGAAAGCTCCTATGCCATGGATTACAAAATTGTAAAACTTGAAGAAAAACAAGAACCTATCAATTACGAACCACCTAGCAATAAGAAAAATCTAGGTATGAATTCTAAAGCTTCTGAAGCTTTAAAGTCAAAAGAAATCATTGAAAAGACGACTAACACTTCTTCAAAATCCCAATTAGAAATATGTGATTTATGTAATAAACCTATAGATAGAGGAAATTCCATGTCATGCAATGGTGGTAAAAGCCATATATGCAAAAGCTGTTTTAAAAAATTATTTTAATATATAAAGCCTGCGATATACGTGTATCACAGGCTTTAACTTATGGTACGATTATCCATAACAGTATTAAATGATATTTCTTAATATACCATTATATTCATCTATTAGTTAATCTGAAATTTATCATTATTTATATTGGTAAAAGCTTTGTTCTATTTTATCTTTGTCTTAATATATATTTAAAATTTCTGTGCAATCAACTTAGATTTTTCTATTCCTTCTTCAATTTTGCCTTGAACATCTACACCTATAACATCTAAATTTTCTATTGCTATAGTTTCTATATCATTAATACCAAAGAATCCAAGTATAGTTCTTAAATATCTATCTCCCATTTCATATGGAGCATCCCCATATTCTCCACCTCTAGATACTATATGCACAGCTCTTTTATTATTTAAAAGTCCTACTGGTCCTTCTGCTGTATATTTAAAAGTTATTCCTGTAACACTTACATAATCAATATAAGCCTTTAATATTGAGGGTATACTTAAATTCCACATAGGTGCTGCAATTATATATTTATCTGCCTCTGCAAATTGATATGCATATCTTAATACTGGATGCTTCTTGCTCTCATCATTCTTAGGCCCAAATACTCCTCCCAAGTCCTCTGGTCTTAAAAAATCTATTTTCTCCTTATATAAATCTAAGACAATTAACTCATCCTGTGGATTATTCCTCATATACTCTTCTACAAAGCTGTCAGATACTTTAAAAGTCCTTGACTCTCCTTCATTTTTAATATTTGCTTTAATATATAGTACTTTACTCATTTCTTTCACTCCTTTTAACCTTATTATTTATTAATATTTATTTTAGAAGTTTTCTGTTCCAAATTTATTATTTCTAAAATCTTCATAGGCTCCATATATTTCTTCCTCTGTATTCATTACGAATGGACCATGTGAAACAATTGGCTCATCGATTGGTTGCCCACTTAGTACAATAAATAAAGATTCTTCAGTAATTGATTCAACTAAAATCTCACCCTCAATGTTATCAAATATAATAAAATCAGTTTCCTTACCTATATGATCTCCATTTATTTTAACTTCACCTTTTAGTACTAGTATTCCTGTATTAAAATCACTGGGTTCTTTTAATATAGTTTTACCATAATTCTTTAAATTTACGTTGTAAATATTTATCTTAGTAAAAGTACTTGCTGGACCTTTTATTTCATTAAACTCTCCAGCAATAATGCTCACTTCTCCCTGATTATTATCAAGCTTAAAAGCTCCCATATCCTCTTTTAATAAAGTTTGATATTTTGGCTCTGACATTTTCTTATCCTTTGGAAGGTTAACCCAAAGTTGAATCATGTGTAAAATTCCGCCACTTTCACTAAATTCTTTTTCATGGTATTCCTTATGCAAAATTCCCGATGCAGCAGTCATCCATTGGACATCACCAGGCCCTATAACTCCATGATTGCCCTTATTATCATGATGTTCAATTTTCCCCTCATAAGAAATTGTTACAGTCTCAAATCCACGATGAGGATGTGCTCCAACACCCCTCCTAATTGATGATGGGCCATAATAATATGGTGCATGATAATCTAATAGTATAAATGGAGATAAACGTTTTATATCTTTTATGCCTACTGGTAAATATTGTGACACTCTAAATCCATCTCCAACCATATGAGGTTCTGGTCCTCTAAATATATTCTCTACTGTTCTAAATTTACTCATACCTATCACTCCTATCTATTTTATTTGAAATTATATTATTATCTCATCCTAACTTATCACTAATTAGTGATATTTATATAAATTTTTTTTGTTCTTAGATATTTTTAAATTTTTTCAAGATATTTTTTAAAGTAATTTGCTCTTCTTTAGTTAAAACACTAAAAATTTCACTGATATTTTCAATATGATTTGGTAAAATACCTTCAATAATTTGTTTTCCTTTATCTGTTATTGATATTATAGTAGATCTTTTATCCTTAGGATCTAAGTTCTTTTTTACTAACCCATCCTTCTCTAAATTTTTTATAACGACAGTTATATTCCCAGATGTGGTCAATATTTTTTCTATGATCTCACATATTCTTAAATCACCTTTATTATATAATACTTCTAATACCCCAAACTGAGCAGTAGTTAATCCACTTTCTTTTATAGTTTCTAATTCTTTTTTATGGATAGTATGCTCCGCTCTTGTGAATGTGATTAATGTAGATAATGCTAATTTATTCTCTTTAATTATATCTTTTATATCTTTCATTACTTTCATTCCTTTATATCTTTTATGAGTTGAATATATCACTAATTAGTGATATTGTCAAACATACAACTTCATCTTAAAACTCCTATTTTCTATCTCTCCATTTATCATACAGCTGTTTATATCTTACTTTAATTATTCGGTAAATAATATAAGTAAAAATCCCTCAATCGAATTAAAAATTACAGTTGAGGACTTTTATATTATACACATTATCTCGTATATTTAATTATCCAGTTTTAATAAAACCTCATTTGTTTGTGATACGGTTCTCCGTTACACCTCCAAAGGAGCACGTTTTACTTTAATTGTTCTAAAGCCTTACATTTTTTAAGCTCTTTCATAAGTTCTTTCTCTATTTCTTTATCTAAATATCTCCTTGGAATTATATGAGATACAAATCTACTTATATATATAAGGATCATATCTTCGTAAACTTTTACATCTTTTATACTTTCTAACGATACTGTTTCTGATGTAGAATCCCCTTTTACTACTATTGTCCCATCAATAATTTCTAAAGTCTTACTTCCAAATATTGATGAATTATCTCCTTCACTTATGAGTTTATCAGTTTCTTTAGCTACTAATTTTTTGTATTGCTTAGGATATGTTAAAATCCAAATGACTGAAAAAACTATCGCTACTATAATCCAATATATACTCGGTTGATTAAATATCCCCGTTCCTGTAAAGTAGATTGGTATAGAAAATACTATGGGTACAGCATATCTAAGTATGTTAAATGTACTTTTCTGTGATTTCGAGTTTTCTAAATGATGTAAATTGAAACTTATATAGTCATCTTTTGTTATTTTAAAGTCTATTTTCATTTATGACATCCTCTTCAGACGACCCTTCCTTCACTAAGTATCTTATTACATCTTCATTTATCTGTAGCTCTATAGTATCTATTGCTCTTGACTTATCTATCGTTACCTTTGAAACAAGTAAGTTCAGCAACTGATTTCTTTGTTGTCTTGTACTAATCTCCTTGAATACTTGTCCAAACTTCTTCATCACTTGACTTACTAATTCAAAAGGTACTGGTTCTCCTTCTGCTAACATCACATCTTGCTTTAGTTCATCTAATCTAAACTTCAATGTGTCTATCTCTTCATTTAGTTTCTTTACTCTATCTGCTAGCTCGCTCTTAGTTAGTATTCCATCTTCAAACAGCTCTATGCTAGAATTTTTCTTACTATTTAGCTTATCAATTTCTTTATTTACTAAGTTCATTTCATCAAATTTTGGCTTTAGCTTACTAGACTTATTCTTGTTGATGTTGTTTATTACCTTCTTTAGTAGTAGCTCGTTGTTTACTGTTTCTATCAGCTTATTGATTACTACTTCATCTGCAACTTCTGCTTTTACAGAGTTAGAATTGCATACTGCTGTACCTTTATTCTTCCAATTGCCACAAGCATAGTACTCATTTACTGCTTTAGTCCCATCCTTTCTTTTGTAAGTTTCCCTAATTCCTCTGTATATTCTAATTCATACATTGTTCCACCTTCAAATTCAGATGCAGATTTCTCTGCTCCTGCATCTCTAATTGCTATCCATTGTCTTCGCTCTTCTTTAAGTGATTCCATCTCTGAACTTGATAATTGTAATTTTAATACACCATAAATTTCATTCAGAGCATCATCCCATTTTTTAAGTACTGTAGAAGATTTTTCTTTCATTTCTAATGTCAAACCATCATAACTTAATGTACTTACTTCATCACAAATCACCTTTATAAACTCTATAAGATAAGTTATAATGATTAAAATCAATATTAACTATAAGGAGTAAATTCTATGGAATATAAAATAAAAGAAGTCTCTGAAATAACTAATATATCTCAATCAAAAATAAGATATTATGAAAAAGAAGGATTATTACCTGGATTTAAGCGAGATAAAAATAATATAAGAGTATTCTCCAAAAAAGATATAGAACTACTAAATTTAATTCGGTGTTTAAGAAATATAGGAATGTCAGTCAAAGAAATTCGTACTAATTTAGATATTCTATCAAATAGTAGAAATAATCAATTAGCAATAAATATTTTAATGGAACATCGAAGTAAATTAGAAGAACAAAGAAAAATACTAAAAAACTATATAGAGAAAATAAATTTAAACCTTGAAAGTAGACAAAATAATTAATCTAGATTTTCCTTTTAAAATACTTGACTTAAACTATAGTTTAATAACTATAATTATAAACACCAAGATATATAAGGAGGTATTTTATAATGATTGTAAATACTGATAAGTGTATAGGTTGTACTTTATGTAAACAAGATTGTCCAGTAAATGATATAGAAATGATTGATGGAAAGTCTCATGTAAGAAATAAAACTTGTGTAAAGTGTGGACATTGTATTGCAATTTGCCCTGTAAGGGCTATATCATGTGATGATGAAAAAGATTATTCAATGAGTGAAGTAAAAGAATACAACATTGAAGAATTTTCAGTAAATCCAGATGTTTTAATGAATTTCATGAAATTTAGAAGAAGTGTTAGGTTATTTTCAAACAAAGATATTGAAGAAGAAAAGATAGATAAAATACTTGAAGCAGGCAAATTTACTCAAACTGGTGGGAATTTACAAGATGTTTCATATGTGGTTATAGAAGATAAAATACAAGAGCTTAGAAAAATAGTGCTACAGACTTTAAATAACCAAGCTGATAATTTGTTGGATGATGAAACTACGACTTCCCAAATTAGGATGTATGCTAATATGTGGAAAACTATGTATAAAAACTTTGTAGAGAATCCTGATGGAGAAGATAAACTATTCTCTAAGGCTCCTCTATTGATAGTAGTAAAATCAAAAAACATTGTAAATGGAGCTTTAGCAGCATCAAAAATGGAACTTATGATAAATGCTTTAGGACTTGGAACATATTTTAGCGGATTCTTATCAAGGGCTGTAAACTTTAATCCTGAAATAGGTAAGTTTCTACAAATAGGTGATAGTGAAGAATTAGTTGCATGTATGGTGATTGGTTACCCAAAAGTACATTATAAAAGAACTGTCCCAAGAAAAGATGTACACATAACTAGATTATAATTTCAAAATTTTCAAATTGTATATAAATACTAAATCATCGTAAATATATTATTGTATTAACTATGGTTTAGTATTTAGTTCAGTTGAATTGTAGATAATTTGGGGTAAAACAAACTTATTTACAGTTTAACTATAATTAATTTATTAAAGGGCTCTCTATTCGATTAAATTTTAAATGTAAAAAAATGTTGTGTTATCATTATCCTTTTAAATAAAAAACTTATATTCTAATTAGAATATAAGTTTTAAGTTATGAAATCGTGCTCCTTTACTTGTGATACGGTTCATCATTTATTATTCTAAATACATAAGTTACCCCTTAACTATACTTCTTTATTAATTACACATTATCTCAATAGCTCAATTCCCATCTACATGTTATACACAAACTATTATGCACTATATCAGCTTCTACATTTCCATTCATCTTTCCCATTAATTCTTTTACAATTGATAGTCCTAATCCAGTGCTGTTAACTTTTCTTGCTTTATCTGCCTTATAGAATTTATCAAATAAATTATCTACTTCTATTTCAGCTTCAGCTTTAAGGGCATCTTCTATAATTAATTCTGCTTCTCCGTTCTTTTTAAGCAATGTTATTTTAACCTGACCTTTAGAATGCCTAGCTATATTTATCATTAAATTTTCTAATACCCTTTTAACCCCTATATAATCACCTAAAATATTTACCGCTTCACTGCATATTTCAATGTTAGGTTCTATCCCCTTATCAGTAAACTCTTCATAAAAACTTGTTAGTATTTCTACCAATGATTCCTTCAAGTCTATAGTTTCTAACTTTCCCTTATATTTAGGATCTTCTACCACAGATAACATAAAGAATTGATTTAACAGCTCCTTCAAATCCTTCGATCTCTTATCTGATATTTCTATATACCTTTTCCTTTTTTCCTCAGATAGGTTATCCTTCCTTAGCATTTGAAGATAACCTTGAATAGATGTTAATGGAGTTCTTAAATCATGGGATATAGATGAAATCATAGATTTCAGCTCTTCTTCAGAATTACTTTGCTTAAGCTGAAGCTCCTTTGATATTTCCATATGCTTATTAATGCTCTCTGCTAAATTTTCAACATTTTTATTCACCAAGCTCACATCTAGCTTTTTTCTTGTCTTAAAGCTATTATAATTATCTAACTGCTTTGTCATACTCTTTACTGCTTTATTTATAAAAAATAAGCGGGTAAGCAAAACTATTATAATACTACTTAAAGCTATAATAACAATTAACATTTCACTCACCTCGCTCTTCTATTATCTATTTAATTTCTTGCCTTTTAAAAATCATACACCCTAAAACTGTTGATACCACTATTATTATAAAGGAATTCATAACAAAAGTCCTCAATAATGATGAAATCTCAGGTTGTCCACAAATATCAATTAACATATATATGGGCATTTTATTTTGAACTGCTTTGCTTATAACATCAAATAAAGCACCAGTACCAAAGGTCATAAATAAAGCTGCCGCCGTTGAAATGACAACCTTACTTTTGAGAATAACTGATATTAATGTGTATAAGCTAACCATTGCAGCAAGTATAATAAGTACCACTAAGGTAACTATAAGAATAATATTTAATTCATTTTTAGAGATCATTTTCTCTGGTGAAAATAAGAATATTGCTCCAATCATAGAAAATACAATATAGGAAATACCAATTATACACACCCCAATATAATTTGAAATAAGACTTGATAAATACACCTTGCACTTATTATGACCATAGGATACCGTGTTTTTTAACACCCCATTTGAATATCTTGAAATTACTGAATCAGTAACTAGAAATATCATAGATAAGCAGGTAAAAATAACAAATCCTAGTGATGATCTAAAGATATTAATGTAATTTATATTATCTTTAATTCTCCCTATGCAAAACCCATACATTCTATCATTTCTAAAGGTAATATTTATAGATATAAAATCTTCGCTCATACTGCATACTACGAAATATGCAATAACTAAAATCCCCATCACTATCATAGAATTTTTAAAGGTTTTACTTTTTCTCAATCTAAACAAATCAGCTTTTAATAAATTTATCATTATACATTTCCCCCAACAAGATTCATAAAGTAGCTCTCTAAGTTATCTCCTGAAACTCCAATCTGATAAATTATAATTCCAGCTTCAGCTAATGCTGTGGATACTTTTCCAGGGTCATTAATATAATCATAAATTCTAATTACTTCACCAGGTAAAACCTTATAATTTGTAGTTTTTAATATGTTTTCTAACACCCAAGCTGTCTGTTTTAAATCATTAGTTTTTACTTCTAATGCTTTTCTACACTTTTCATCTAGCTGCTTTTGAGTTAACTCTTCAACTAATTCTCCATTATTAAGAATCCCATAGCATGTGGCTAACTGATTTAACTCACTCAATAAATGACTAGAAATCAAGATTGTAACTCCTTTTTCTTCATTTAACCTCTTTAACAGTTCTCTCATATAAACTATTCCCATTGGGTCTAATCCATTGGTAGGTTCATCTAATATCAGAAACTCTGGATCTCCTAAAAGAGCCATTGCTAACCCTAGCTTTTGCTTCATCCCTAGTGAGAAGTCCTTTACCTTCTTTTTCTGTATAGCCTTTAAGCCTACTAATTCTAGCTTTTCTTTAATGCAGGCTTTTCCCGGAATCCCCTTTTGCAATCTCAATAATTCCATATTATCATAAGCCGTCATGTCTCCATAAAATGCTGGCATTTCAATTAAGGCACCGATTCTTTTTCTTTCACTAGTTAATGCCTTATCATTATCAGCATTAAATATTTCAATATCCCCGCTTGTTACATTTGCAAGTCCTGTAATAAGCCTAATCAGCGTAGTTTTTCCAGCACCATTTTTACCAATTAAGCCGTATATATCCCCACTTTTTATGTTCATGTTTAAATTTTTTAATACACATTTCTTATTATAACTTTTACTTAAATTTACAGCCTTTAAAATATAATCTTCCATAAATCTAGCCCCCTTCTTTGTAACTAAGCTAATTATAAAAAATAACTCCTAAATAACTACAAAGAAACTCTTAAGAAAGTCTTAAGTTAAATCTCTAGCTTGTACCCAATTCCCCATATAGTTTTTATATATTCTTCTTTAGCCTGTGCCTTACTTATTTTACTTCTAATATTGCTTATATGTACAGTTATAGTGTTATCGTCACTAATAAACTCTTCTCCCCAGACACTCTTAAAGATATTATCCTTAGAAAATACCTTGTTAGGATACTTTATTAGTAAACTCAAAATTTCAAACTCTCTTAATGTCAAAGTTATTAGAGTATCATTTACAAAAGCTTCTCTTGTGTTTGAATTAAGAGCTATCTCTTTATACTTATACAAATTATCATCTATAGGAACACTCTTGTATTTTCTTCTTCTTATATTAACCTCAATACGAGCTAACACTTCATCTAAATCAAAGGGCTTAGTAATAAAATCCTCTGCCCCAGCTCTAAGTAACCTTGGTTTAATCCCTAACTCTTCCTTAGCCGAAATTATAATCACAGGCACTTCATACTTATTTTGAATTTCCTTCAAAACTTCTTCTCCATTTTTACCTGGAAGCATTAAATCTAGTAATACAATATGAAATTCTTCGTGCTTTAAATATATAAGAGCCTCTGTACCTGAATAAGCACTACTCACTTTATACCTGTTTTCTTCAAGCATATCCTTTAATAAGTTATTAATATCATTATCATCTTCTACAATTAAAATCTTTATTTCTTCATTCATAATAATCTTTCCCCTCACTATAATCCTATTTCATAATATCACTTTACAATATAAAGAAACACATTTCTCATCTATAAAACATATTGATTCTCTGCTTTGCATAAACATTATTGAGGAAGTTTATGCGAGGTGATTTTTTGAAAAAAGGCAAATCTACTAAATTTATTACTATCTTAAAAAACATAAAGTGGATACTTCTCCTTGTCGTAATTATAAGTGGAGTTGTATATCTTAACTCCTTCACTACGAAAAAAGAGATTGAGAGAAAAAGTGATTTTGTTTCTGAAAAACTTGTTAACATATCGGAGCTTGCAACCGCTCGTTATGACTACTCCAACGTAATCTCCATTAAAGACAGTTTAAGCTTTAAGGATATTTCAATTCCATTTACTGAAAAATCCTTTGTGATTAAATACACTGGATATATTACTGCTGGCCTTGACCTTACAAAGGCTACTTTTACTATTAATAATGATGTTCTAAATATAAACATTCCTCAATGTTCAATCTTATCACACACCATTAATGAAGATGAAATTTATGTATATGATGAAAAAACCTCTATTTTTAATCCCCTTACCATGGATGATATGCTTAAAGAAATTTTAGATGAAAAAACAAAAACTGAAGCTGAAGTTATAAAAGAAGGTTTTCTTGATAAAGTTACCGTGGATACAATACAGCTCCTTAAAGAAATCTTTGCTGATTCTGACTTTAAAGATATAAAAGTTAATGTTGTAGTTTAAAAATAAAAAACTCCAAACGGAGTTTTTTATTTTATTTTTCAACATATTTACTTATTCAATTCAACATACATACATTTTTCAATTTCAATATTAAAGTCCATTTCCTTAGCCTTAGCAATTACTTCATCATTAAATGAGCCAGGCTGAAACCATAAATTTTTAATTCCTTTTTCCTTTATTGCTGGAAGAGAAGCTAGAGCTATTTTAGGATTTACTATTATGTTAATTCCTTCAACTACTGCTGGCACCTCATTTATATCTTTATATACTTTTATCCCATCAATAGTGTCGTATTTTGGATTTATTCCATAAACAGTATATCCCTTATCTTCTAATGCTCTGAAAATTTTATAGCCATACTTACTCTTATCATCTGTAGCTCCTAATAATGCCCATCGTTTTAACCCTAGCATATCACTCATATTCTTTCTTCCTTTCAAAATTACTTTCTTATTAAGATAATTCTTTAATCTTAAACTTATACCTTCTTAGTGTTAGTAACTTTCATTTTTAAATTCAAATTAATAAAAAAAACTGCATTGAATTCTGTAAAAATTCAATGCAGCTTTCTGCTTCAGTAAGACTTTAATTAACCTACTTGTTTATTTTCTTTTAAATTATCATTCCAATAATCTGTCTCAATTCCAATATCTAATGAATTGAATCTTCCACCCTTACTGTTGTTGTAATTATCTAAAGCCTTAAACACTATCTTACATCCAACTAAAAGGATTGGCACGTTTGCATACACAACTAAAATGTTAACTAGGTCTGATATATACCAAAGGTTTCCAAGTTCTAATCCTGCTAAAACTGTTAAACACCCAAATGGTACAAATACTAAAGCACCTAAGCCTCTAATGAAGTTTATGCATTTCTTGCCTTTTGATATAAAGTTTCCTGATATCTCTGCAAATGCAATCATTCCAAGTAATGTTGTGAACGCAAACATCCCATAGCAGATTGATATTATAACTGAAACTATTGTATCAAAGGCAGTACCTGGAACTAAGTACTGAATTGATGATAGGTATAAGTTTAACTTTGAAACTCTCGCTGCTTCCCATGCTGCACTAGTTTCTCCAGTCCAAAGACTTGCCATTACAACAACTATACCAGTCATTGTAGCAATAACTATTGTATCTAAAAATACTCCTAGAGCTTGTACCAAACCTTGCTCTACTGGATGTTCATTATCTGCTACAGCAGCAGCCATTGTAATTGTACCTTGTCCAGCTTCGTTAGACATAAGTCCTCTCTTGATACCCTGTGCTAACGCAACTCCAAAGGCTCCTCCAAAAATAGCTTCTGGCTTAAAAGCCCCTTGGAATACAGCTGTAAAGAAGTATGGAACCTTATCTAAGTTAAATAAGATTATTATTATTGTTAATCCAACATAGATTAATGCCATAACAGGAACTACCTTATCTGTAACTTTTATAACTCCTTTTATTCCTTTAAATACAGTTACCGCTACTGTTAAAATTAAACAAATAACAATTCCGTAATATAAAAATGATTGTCTATCATACACAGTACCTGTAATAGTTTCTACCACTGACCCTAGGCTTGTAACAACATTAAAGCTTTGAGCTGGAATACAAAACATTGCATACACAATAAATAGGATTGCTAAAGCAACTCCTACCCAATGTTTGTTGCCTAAAATCTTCTTTCCGTAGAAAGGTAATCCTCCAACGAATTCATCGCCTTTCTTTTCTTTGTAAATTTGAGCTAAAACTGCCTCAACAAAAGCAGTTGCCATTCCAAAGAAAGCCGAAATCCACATCCAGAAAATAGCTCCTGGTCCTCCAATACTAATGGCACCGGTAACCCCTACAATGTTTCCTGGTCCAATTCTCATTGCAGAGCTTAATAAAAAGGATGCTAACGGACTTACACCAGTCTCACAAGCTTTCTTCTCACTTAGAATTTTAACTCCCTTTTTAAACTTAGTTACTTGAACAAAGCCAGTTTTATAAGTAAAATATAAACCTGCACCCATTAAAATAACAATAGCTAATGAAAAGTTCCCTAATATGGGAATATTTTTATACCATGCCATATTAGTTGGAAAATCCCATAAAAAATCAGCTATTGGAACAATAAATTCAAATATACTGTTTATATAGTTGAAAAATATTTCCACTTTATTTCCTCCTTTATATTTACCTTTCGTTATAATAATTCTCTCAAACAGATATATACAATAGTATCATTATTTATAGTATATATCCATAGGTAATTACTTCAGGGGCTTTCATCCCCTAAAATTCTTAGAGATATATTTTATATCATAAAAATATATATGTTTTAATTGCATATATTGTAACATATTGTTTTCACCCTAACCTATTAACAAATTATATAGATTTAATGTATAATATTAGTATATTATAATTACTATATAGTGCATTACATTTATTGTTTTATTGCTATATTTAGTATAAGGAGATTATTATGAGTAAACATTGTGAAGTTAGTATTGATACAATTGAAAGTGACTTAAAATATCTAGAACTACTTTCTCATAACTTCCCTACTATCGCAGATGCTTCTACCGAGATAATAAACCTTGAAGCTATACTTAATCTGCCAAAGGGAACTGAACACTTTTTAACTGATTTACACGGGGAATATGAAGCATTTCAACATGTTCTTAAAAATGCTTCTGGAGTTATAAAAAGAAAAGTTAATGATATATTTGGTAATACATTACGTGAATCTGAAAAGAAAGCCTTATGTACTTTAATATATTATCCTGAAGAATATATAGATCTAGCCATATCCAAAGAAGATGATCCAAATGACTGGTATAAAATTACCTTAAACCAACTAATCCAAGTCTGCAGATATGTATCTTCAAAATATACGCGTTCTAAGGTTAGAAAATCTCTTCCACCTGATTTTTCTTATATCATTCAAGAGCTTCTTCATGAATCTCAATTGATTCCTGATAAACAAGATTACTTTAATGGTATCTTAAATACCATAATTTCAACAGGAAGAGCTAAAGACTTTATTGCTGCAATCTGTAACGTTATTCAAAGGCTTACAATAGATACATTACATATCGTTGGAGACATCTATGACAGAGGCCCTGGTGCCCACATAATAATGGATACTTTATGTAATTATCATTCCTTTGATATACAATGGGGAAACCATGATATCCTTTGGATGGGTGCTGCCGCTGGTAATGTGAGCTGTATCTGTAACGTTATTAGAATATGTACTCGATATGCAAACTTAGAAACATTAGAGGATGGATATGGAATAAACATTCTTCCATTAGCACGTTTTGCTATGGATGTATATGGTGATGACCCTTGCAATTCCTTTAAGCCTAGAGTAAATGATAATTACTACAAGGAAAAGGATCTAAAACTTATGGCTCAAATGCAAAAGGCAATTTCCATTATTCAATTTAAACTTGAAGGTGAGATAGTAAAAAGACATCCTGAATTTAAGATGGATGATAGAAACCTGTTAGATAAAATCAACTTTGAAAAGGGAACTGTAATGGTTGATAACATAGAATATAACCTGAACGATACAAACTTCCCAACTATTGATCCAAATGATCCTTATAAGCTTACTGAAGAAGAAGCTGATCTAATTGATAGATTAAAGTCATCCTTCCTAAATAGTGAAAAACTTGAAAAGCATATGAGATGTCTTTATTCTAAGGGAAGCCTATATTTAAAGAGTAATAACAACCTTCTATACCATGCCTCTATTCCAATAGAAGACAATGGTGATTTCAGAAAGGTTCGTGTAGGAAATAAAGATTATAAAGGGAAAGTCTATTTAGATACTGTGGATAGGCTTGCCAGAGAAGCTTATTTCACTGAAAAAAATACACCTGAAAAGTTATATGCTTTAGATTACATGTGGTATCTATGGTGTGGACCTGATTCTCCACTGTTTGGAAAAAGCAAAATGGCAACCTTTGAACGATACTTTATAAATGAAAAAGAACCTCAAAAAGAAATAAAATGTCCATATTTTGAGCATAGAGATAATGAGGAAATCTGTAATAAAATTCTTACTGAATTTGAATTATCTCCAGAAAAGTCCCATATAATTAATGGGCACGTACCTGTTAAAACTATAAAGGGTGAAACTCCAATTAAAGCTAATGGAAAGCTTCTTGTTATCGATGGTGGTTTCTCTAAAGCCTACCAGCCAGAAACAGGAATTGCAGGCTACACTTTAATTTATAACTCATATGGACTTCAGCTTATTCAGCATGAGCCTTTCGAATCAACTCATACTGCAATAGCTCAAGGAAAAGATATTATTTCCACAACCTTTGTTGTAGAATACACAGCTAAAAGAATGAAGGTAAGAGACACTGATGTTGGTAAAGAATTAATTAAACAAATTCATTACCTGCAAAAGCTTCTTACAGCCTATAGAAAAGGTATTATAAAAGAACGAAAATAAAATAAGAAATCTCAGAAAGCTAAGCCTTCTGAGATTTCTTTTTATATTTAATATTATAATTAGGGGATAATTATAATTATTAAGCCATTAACCTTATCTTATTTATAATTAAAATCTTTATTCTTAAGTTATTCTGAGGATACTTTATTCTGCCACTAAATTTGCAGTCATAGTTTGACCTTGTCTAATGAATTCTACGGCCATTGTATCTCCATCACTAAATCCGTTCTTAATTTCATTTAACTCATCTACAGTTTTAACAGTCTTACCGCCAAACTTAACAATAACGTCACCTGGCTGTAAACCACCCTTTTGAGCTATGCTGAAATCTTCAACATTTTTTACATATATACCAACTGGAAGTTTATATTGCTCAGAAAGCTTCTCATCTACATTTATTACAGAGATTCCCAAAGTAATTTTCTGTTTAACAAGCATATCAAGCTTCTCTATAGCATCATTTATTGGAATTGCAAAACCAATTCCTTCAACACCTTCTGCTTGTATCTTAGCTGTATTTATACCAATTACCTGACCTGATGCATTAATAAGTGGTCCACCACTGTTTCCTGGGTTTATTGCTGCATTGGTTTGGATTAAATTGGTTTTCTTTCCATTACCACTTAAATCAACATCTCTGTTCACAGCACTGATAATTCCATTTGTAACAGATCCTAAGTATTCTTTACCTAATGGGTTTCCTATAGCTATAACATCTTCTCCAGCTTTAAGGTTATCAGAATTTCCAAGCTCAGCTACACCAGGCATCTCAACATCTTCTGTTATTTTAACAACCGCTAAATCTGCATCTGCATCATAGTTAACAACCTTTGCTGCAACCTCTTGTCCTGTGCTAAAAATAACCCTAACTTGGTTAGCATTCTCTATTACGTGATAGTTTGTTAGAACATATCCATCTTCTGAGAATATTACACCAGAACCAATGCCTTGCTGCTCTCCCATATTAAATCCAAATACGTTTGTTGAAACAGATGTAGTTGCTACACCAACTACTGATGAAGATACTTTATCAACTATTTGAGGAATGCTGACTCCTGATAAGTTAGATATATGTGTATCTGAACTACCGTTAGAATTACTTTCCTTTATTTCATCTATTGCCTGCTCAATCTTAGATTGCATTGCATTGTATGTTGCTGCTGTTCCAATCCCGCCACCTGCTATTGCACACACAAGTGCTAAAGCAACATAGCCTACAGCTGGTTTTCTTTTTCTCTCTTTATTTTTTCTTCTTTTTTTATCTCCATCTGCCTGCACATTTTCTGTAGCATTTTCAGAATGAGAATTTTTTTCTTCTGTATTTTGTGTGAAGTCTGCGTCTTGAATAACAGTATGAGATAAATCCTCACTTGAATTATCTGCTACATTTGACACCATAACAAAATCAACATTACCTTTATCATTATTAGACTCCCCACTAACTTCATTTTGTGGGTTAGTATTTATATTTGAGTTTATGTTATTTCCGTCATTTACTGATTTGCTATTTCCTGTTCCTTTTAATTCTTCATTGTTATTTATATCATTGTTCATAAATTTTCCCCCTTGAAAAAACTTAATTATTTTTGTTCTCGTTTCTTTCTATATTTATAATTATAAACACTTATGTGTCAGTTCAGTGACTAAAAAGTTAAAGATTTCTTAAGTGAGAATCTTTATTTATGCTTTAAATTTTCAAAATAACTCATTTAATATATGTACAAATTAGTTTCCCCCACCATATTTGTATATGTAAAAGTACCTATTCACAACACCTAAATAGTTTTACTTAATTAATGCTTCAAAATATTCATTAAAATTATTCCCTTTAATCCAGTTTCAATTACAATTTTCAAAGTATAAATTCATGAGATAATAAATATAGAGGAAGAACCTCTCTTCCTCTATATTTACAACTTAACTACCAAAGATTATCTCTATAGTTATGATCACTCATATCCATATTTCTAATTATAGAATCAATATCAACATGACTTTCACTTATTAAATCATCATCATTTAAGTCTTCAAAAGTTATCTCTTCTCCAACTTCCATACTGTAATCGTGAGCAACCTGTTTAGGATTTTTATTTTTAACACTACTTTCTTCTACTGCCTCAATATCTTCCCAATAATCTTCAGCAAACGGAGTCTTTGCTATGTAATTTTCAAATTTACCATTTTCTTGTGTTGGATAAATTGCTTTGGAATCTTTATTCATAATAACACCTCAACTTTTCTTTTTCTTTTCTTAGTTTGCATTGAAAAGAAAAGTTTTATGTATTATAAAACTAAATGAACTCTCTTCTCACTTTCATTTGAATTCGAGTTCATTTAGTAGGATTATTCAATTAAAATTTTTAACCAATTACTTATGTTAATACTTCAATTATCTTTCTGCATATAAAGTAATTATTTTCACGATTGTTTCAACAGCTTTCTCCATTGATTCCTCTGGTATAAACTCAAACTTACCATGGAAGTTAAGTCCTCCAGTAAATAAATTAGGTGTTGGCAGCCCCATAAAAGAAAGTCTTGCTCCATCTGTACCACCTCTTATAGGAACTACTATTGGCTTAATTTCAAGAGCTTTCATTGCAGCTTCTGCAGTTTCAACTATATGCATTACAGGCTCTATTTTTTCTTTCATATTATAATATTGGTCTTTTACTTTTATCTCTACAGTTCCTTCACCATACTTTTTATTTAATAAGTCTGCGATATCTTTTATTAGCTTTTTCTTTGCTTCAAAGGCATCCATAAAGAAATCTCTAATTATATATACCATTGTTGTATCTTCAATGGTTCCTGTCATATTAGAAAGCATAAAGAAACCTTCATAACCTTCTGTAAACTCTGGCTTTGCTGATGCAGGAAGCATCCCTTGAAGCTCCATTGCAATATCTTGAGAGTTTATCATTTTATTTTTTGCACTGCCTGGATGAACACTTCTGCCTTTAATTTTAACCTCTACCCCTGCAGCATTAAAGTTTTCATATTCAAGCTCCCCTAACTCTCCACCATCAACTGTATACGCAAAATCAGCAGCAAATTTCTTAACACTAAAATGATCTGCTCCTTCACCGATTTCTTCATCAGGAGTAAAGCCAACCTTTATAGTTCCGTGAGCTATATCTGGATTAGAAATTAAATACTCCATTGCTGTAATAATCTCTGATATACCCGCTTTATCATCAGCTCCAAGGAGAGTTGTTCCATCAGTAGTAATTAATGTTTTCCCAACATATTTAGATAGTTCTGGGAATTGCTCTGGTGATAATACAACATTATCATTAAGTTTAATATTCCCGCCCTTATATTCTACTCTTTGAGGATTAACATTTTTACCTGAATAATCTGGCGCTGTATCCATATGTGCAACAAAACCGATTGTAGGTATCTTTTTATCAGTATTTGCAGGTAATGTAGCCATTACATAACCATTTTCATCTATTGTAACATCACTAAGTCCTATAGCTTTAAGTTCTTCAACTAATGCATTTCCTAGAACTCTTTGTCCCTCTGTACTTGGAGTCGTACCTGTAGTTGTGCTTGATTGAGTATCATACTTTACATAACTTAAAAATCTCTCAACAACTCTTGACATAAATATCCCACCTTTTCATTAAATGTAATAACATAATTATACTGTCTATTTTATATTTTCTCAATTTTATATAATTATTTATGAATAGTATAATTTTCTTTTTATATTTGTTATAATTAATTTGAATAAATTATATTTTATACCTTGCATATTTTAAACTGTTAAATTCACTTTAACGACCAAAATATAAAGGTTAAAACGGAGGTATCCCATGTTAGATTTTACAAAGTCACTAACTTTTGAAGAATATCTAGAGAAACAGCAGGAAAAATACGGAGATGTCCAAAATAAAGCATATGAGAATACAATTCTTTCAGATGCCACAAAAAGTAACATTCAAAATTTAAAAGAAACAATCCACTTAGCTGTATTTTCTGAAGGCTTCTGCCCAGACTGTATAGTTACTTTGCCATTTCTTCAAAGATTACAGGAAGAGAATTCAAACTTAAGGGTACATATATTCCCTAGAACAGGCTTTGAAGATTTTCTTAATGAAGCCGTTGGTGACAGCAGAATCCCAACTGTAATATCCTTTGACAGTTCAATGGCTCCAAAAGGTGGTTACGTTGAAATGCCACAAGAACTATCTGCTAAAATGCTTTCTTTAACTATGGATGAAAGAAAAGCTCTTATTTCTGAATACCGTGCCGGAAAATACAATGACTTAATAGAAAAAAATCTTTTAAATATAATTCTATAAAATACAAAGGCTGAATTAAACTTAATTGTTTAATTCAGCTCTTTAATTTATTTGCTTTTATTTACGTAATCACAATACTCCGCAATTGGACACTCATGACACTTTGGTTTCCTTGCATTACATATCTTCCTTCCATGCCAGATTATATAATGATGAGCATCGCTCCACATCTTTTTAGGGACATATTTCATTAATTTTTCTTCTACTACTTCAACATTGTCACCTGGTGCAAATCCCGTTCTATTTGATATTCTGAAAACATGCGTATCAACTGCGATTGCAGGAACTCCAAAGGCATTAGAAAGCACAACATTTGCTGTTTTTCTTCCTACACCAGGAAGTTCAATTAACTCTTCCATGGTTCTTGGCACTTCACCATTATGTTTCTCTACTATTGCCCTGCAGGCGCCTAATATATTTTTACTTTTATTTTTGTAAAACCCACAACTATGAATTTTTTTACCTAATTCATTTTCTGTTAAAGACAGTATAGCTTCTGGGGTATTATACTCCTTATATAATTCTTTAGTTACCATGTTAACACGTTCATCAGTACATTGAGCAGATAAAATCGTTGATATTAATAATTCAAAGGGACTGTTAAAGTCCAATCCACAAGTAGCGCCCTTATAAGTTTCTTCTAATATCTCTAATATCTTCTTTCTCTTATCCTTGTTCATTAAAATCACCTTCTTATCTATTAATAATGATTATCCATTATATATTTATTATATCAGATTAATATAAAAAATATAGCCACCAAATCTAATATTAGACTTAGTGACTTTAATTTATCTAACAAACAACCTTTGTCATCTCTATATATGTCATGCCAGCTGTCATTGCAGCTTCAGCAAATTCTTCACTTGTTTGAACATAGTTATGCTTCTCATAAAAAGCCGTTGCATACTTTCTAGACTTTAAGATAATTTTATTATAGCCTACTTCTTTTACAAATTCTTCAGCAAAAATAAGCATTTGTCTGCCAACATTTTTCCCTCTGATAGTCTCGTCCACTGCAACTTGTCTCATTTGAACTGTTTCATCACTAAGCTCAGTTAATACAAAGCATCCTACCATCTGAGATCCTAAAAAAGCGCCAAAATGATAATCATCAAATTCTCTATCCAAATTTAACTGCAAATGATTCTTTTCAAAAACCTTACATCTAAGATCTACAGCCTGACTATACTCTTCTGTTCCCCATTGAACTTGTCTTATTGTTATGTTGTTTATCATTTTTCCTCCTTAGTCTCTTTTAGGTAACATACCCCTTATTTTTACAAATTAATTAATTCGTATAAGATATATTAACATCTCTTATACATAAATAACAATACTTAAATTGCGGACATTTTAAAGTTTTAATTATCAAACAATATTCTTCTTATTTTATTATGTAAGCTCTAATTATTTTAACTCTTTATATTTAAAATTATAGTATGAACCCATCCCCCCTCTAAAGAATATAATAACTTATAAAACACTATAATAAGGTGATAAAATGAAACAAAGACCATTGATATTACAGACTTTAAGAGGTGATCCAAAACAGAAACAATTTTCCATGGAAGAAGCCAGGGAAATTGCTTCTTCACTAAACATTGACTTTTCAAAGGAAAAATTCGATTTGAAACAATACTGGATGGGGATTAATGTTGAGCTGGAGCATGGTACTAAATTTCCTGAAACAAATGTAACTAACAACGACCCATTACTTACCGGTAAAATTGCCTTAGCTCATCTACTTGAATTTCCCGATTACTATGACCGATTAAAAAAGCTTGAACTAGAAGCTACTGCATATTGGTCTAAAGCAAATAAGAAGAAGTGATGCATCACTTCTTCTTATTTATATTTCACACTCTTTATAAGCTCACTGTTGCTTCTCTCTCTACTGAATCATTAGCTTTAACAGCAGCTCTAAATATAAAGTAACCGATTATAAACATTATAACGATACAACCTACTCCAACCTTAGAAGTTCCGCTCAATTGGGTTGTAACACCTACAATTGTTGTGCCTGCAAAAGATGCACTCTTTCCAAAAATATCATAGAACCCAAAGTATTCGCTGGATTTATCCTTTGGAATAATTTTGGAGAAGTATGACCTTGATAGAGCTTGAACAGGTCCTTGGAAAACAGCCACACATACTGCAAGAAGCCAGAATTCCCATGCTTTATCCAATTGCAATGCAAATATTGTTATTCCAATATATCCGATAATACAAAGCTTGATTAACTTATCATTTCTAACTTTTTTAGATAGCTTACCAAAGTAAATTGCGAATGGGAATGCGACTACCTGTGTTAGCAATAAAGCTAATAATAAATTTGTATCTGATATTCCAACATCCTTGCCATATGAAGTTGCCATACCAATAATAGTATAAACCCCATCAATATAGAAGAAAAATGCTAGTAGAAATAAAAAGATATATTTGTGTTTTTTAATGCTGCCAATTGCATGAAATATACGCTTAAAACTGTCCACCATTGGCTTTTCGCCCTTTTCAATATAATACTTCTGCTTGTAATTTTTTAATAATGGCAATGTAATTAAAATCCACCACCCTGAAGTTACTATAAATGCAATCCCAGTTGCTAAGTTAGCTGAAATGCCAATTTTTCCTGCAAACAAGATTAAGAGCAAGCTTAAGGTAAATGGAATACAGCTTCCAATATATCCCCATGCATAACCTTGTGAAGAAATTTCATCCATTCTGCTATCAATGGTTACATCATTAAGCATTGCATCATAAAAAATTAAACTTCCTGAGAAACCAACCTTAGCAATAACAAAAATAGCTAAAAATACTATCCAAGGCACTGGTAATGATAATGCTGCACACCCTAAGGCACCAAGCATCATAAATAATGAAAATAATGGCTTTTTATACCCTTTAGTATCTGCTAAAGTTCCTAAGACTGGTCCAAGTATTGCTATAATCACTGTAGAAATAGATAGTGCATACCCCCAGTATGCGGTTGAATCTGCAGCAGAAATTCCTGCAGTTGTAGCTACATTCTTGAAGTAAATTGGGATTATAGTTGAAACCAGCATGGTAAATGCTGAATTTCCAACATCATATAAAATCCAGTCCTTTTCTAGTTTAGTGAATTTACTCATTTTACGCCTCCTATCCAAAATTTCTATTAAATCTTTCGCTGATTGGAGCATCACTTGTTAGATTCCTATAATACTCTTCTATCATTTGCACTGCTTCATCTGTAGATTTATCATAAAGCACCAATAATTTATCAATGATGCTTTTACAATTTGGATTTGGAACAACATTAATTATCATATGACTAAAGCTTTCACCACCCTTAATCTTTGATAGCCCGCCTCTAATCATCTTTCTTTTTAAATCATTTTGGCACATTAATAATTCATTATAAAATCTAACTGATTTTAGTGCCTTCAAAATTTCTCCCTCACTAATCTTCTCATAAAACAGTGATATAATCCTTGCATTTTTCCTTGTTGGAATTATATGTGCTCCCGCATTTACAGACTGTGGACTTAAATTATTTTTTCTCATTATCCTTCCATCAAGCTCGGCTTCTATTTCTCCGTGAGATACTCCACTTCTTGATATAGCGTCTTCAATATATGGATGACAATTACTATCTAGTATAAAGTGACATATAAAACCTAGGATGTATGGAATGCCTTCTTTATGTTCTACTATATGTTTTTTAGCATTATTAAAGAACCTTGCTGCTTCTTCTCTATGCATTTCATGTCCAAATCTATTGATGAAATTTTTACTTAAAGGTTTATAATAAAATAAAATATCCGGACCATTTAATCCTATGTTATAAGCTTCTTTATTGTCATTTATTACTGCTTTAACTTCCTTTGATAACTTCTTATAAACTGCTTGTCCAAAATCATAATGGGTATAGCTTGCAGGCATATTGTAACCTCCTAATAACCTCTTTCTTTTCCTTTATACTAATTTTACCATATTTGTTTTATTTAAAGTTTATATTCCTGTTAAATTCCTATAATTTTTACGTTAAAAAATGAGGTGCTATTACACACCTCATTTTTTAATAAAATCAACTCTACTCTTCCTACTACTAAGAAGTAAAACTGAGCGACAAATCAAAATCCATCTCTGTGAAAATTTCACTAACCAAAGCGTATATATTATGAGCGCTACTTTTAGTCCCTTACTTAACTTCAAATTCCCAATTTCCATATTGTTTTACAAGTATCCCATCAAGCTTTAACTTAATTCTTCCAAGTAATCTCTCACTAACCCTTAAGTCTTCCTTATCTAAATATATTTCACTGCATTTATTTTCTGGATCTCCCATTGATCCACCACTTCTAAATCTTTCTGTAGCCATATAAATGGATCTGCTGTCATCATAATTATTAGAGAAATCTAAAGTTATGATATAGTCGCCATTTTCATACTGACCATTATTACTGGTTATAGCTTTTATTACAACCCTGTCTTTTAACCCCTTCAACTGTATCTCTTTATTAAGCTCATCAGTTTCTCCCTCTTTAGGAAGCTTTAATGAAACAACTGAGCCTTCTCTTAGCTCATAACTTAAATCTATATCTTTAATGCTGACATGGATATCACCCTTATAGTCCTCTAAAAGTTTGTAAGCCTTGCCAGTTCCATCATTAGCACTTTCAAACTTTAATGTATTTCCATTTTCATCTTTAACTACAATATCATTGTAGCTGTCTATATTCATCCTATACTCTGGAAGCTCTAAGCCATCCTTATTGCTCCAAAGTTTAAAATATCGCTCCCCTTCAAGGTAATAGCTGGTTGCTCCTATTAAAATTCCTTTATTAGTGGCATTTCCACCTAGTTCATCATAACCATCTACATACCTAATTTGCTTCAATTGAAAATGTCCAATCTCTTCTTCTCCATAATACAAATAAAACTCTGTAATAATATCTTCTTCCTGCTTAAAACTAACTGCCGAATATCCTCCACTAGCCATAGATGCCCCTTCAACTTGCAGCATTTTATTTGTCATAGTTTTAATTTTAAAGTTTTCTTTTAGATCCTTATACTTTTTGTCACTTAATGACTCATATTCTTCCTTAAAATTAGGGTTGTGCTCGTTAATAGCTTCATCTGTCCACATTTCTATAGAAATATAATCCCCACTGTTGATAATATTTTTTATAAGAGTACTTACTCCATTTATATTAACCCTTGCCGGCTCTTCTAACACGTAAGTGTTCCCCCACTGCTCTTCACTCATAATACCTTGACTTGGATTAAAAAATAATTTATCTGCAATTTGTGCTAAAACTTCTCTTCCCTTTGGCGTAAATCCTGCAGCTATCGTAATTACTGCAGCAATACTGGCTATCTTTAACCAATTCCTATTTTTCTTATTACTTTGAGTTAAAGCAATTTTTTCATTAGGCATCTCTTTTTTAGGTTCATCTATGCTTATTCTTTCTCTAACTAATTTTTTCAACCTTGCAGCCTCAATTTCATTCATTTCAATTGATTCAAATTCTCCTTCATTAAAGCTCATATCATTAAATAATTCATAAAGGTCTCTATTATCCTTATTATTCTTTGCCATTATAAAGCACCTCCTTTAAAGGACTTAAAGTATTGCCTTCTTATCTTTTCTCTTCCCCTGCTGATTCTTGTATTAACACTACTAACCGAAAGATTAACAGCTTCACTAATCTTTTTAACTTTTTCCCCTAGCAAAAATTTCATCACAAAAATAGTTCTATCGGGTTCCTCCAAATTTTCCATTATCTCAACAAGTCTGCTGTTCTCAAATTCACTAATAAATTCATCCTCTGCACTTCTGCCATTGGTTAAGGTTTCTTCAATTATTTCTACTTGCATTCCTTTGCTATATTTTCTGTAGTAATCAATAGCCTTGAATTTTGTTACAGCTCCAAGCCAGCCTTTAAAATTTCCTTTATCTTCATCATACTTATTTATATTAGTCCATACCGACATAAAAATATCCGACATACATTCCTCAATTATGCCACTATTTCCTAGGGAATATAAAATTTTTGTCGCAATTCCATTAACTATTGCTCCATAAGAATCTATAAAATAATCCAAAGCATCAGGATTTCTATATTTCAACTCTCTTATAAAATTATTTTCATCTATATTCATGAATACCTTCCTCCTCTCAAGTTTTTAAATTAAGCGCATTACTTTATTTAATCTTATTTAACTTTCTCCTCACCTTATACAACGATATATATAATTAAAATATTACATGTAAATTTCACATTTTTATCTTTCTACTTAATCACAATTATACATTTCCATCATATGATACTAATACATATAACTTAATTTTAAAAGGAGAATAACTAATGACTAAAACTGAAAAGCAGCCATGTGTAAAAATAAAGTACGCTTGTGCATTTGTATTACCACAATCATTTGAAAATTTATTCTGCATCGATGACGCCTTTAAAATGGGTACAATCTTTAAGGATCTTTATAGACCTTATCACCCAGAGAAGCGTTCAGGATATAATTAAGGGAGGTGTTTGTATGTATGATAAAGATCTTCTAGAAGAAATCATGAAACTTCAATTCTACGCCGTAGATCTTAATTTATATCTTGATAATTTCCCAGAATGTGAAGAAGCTATCGAAGCCTATAAGCAAGTATCTTGTAAACTAAAAGTATTGTTTAAGGAATTTGAAGAGAAATGTGGTCCTCTAACTAACTTCGGCTCAGCTTTTTTCGAGAATCCAAAAGCTTGGGTAAACTCACCTTGGCCATGGGAATGTCACTAATGAAGGAGGATAAATAATATATGTGGTATTATGTAAAAACATTAGAATATCCAATAAACCTACAAAATTCTAAAGATTTAAGAATGGCTAAATTTTTAATTGCTCAATATGGTGGACCTGATGGTGAGCTAAGTGCGGCTCTAAGATATCTAAATCAACGATATACTATGCCAACTAAGAAATCCAAGGCTCTTTTGACAGATATAGGTACAGAGGAAATGGCTCACGTTGAAATGATTGGTACTATGATTTATCAGCTCATGAGCAATGCCTCTATGGAAGAGTTAGAGGCCGTTGGTCTCGGTGGACATTTTACTAATCATGGAAGAGCACTATTCTGGGCTGACCCTAATGGAGTACCTTGGACAGCTGCATACATCCAAGCTAAAGATGATGTTGTTGCAGATTTAACTGAAGATATGGCCGCTGAGCAAAAAGCTAGAGCGACTTACGAGTGGCTAATTAAGCAATCCGATGATTATCAAATAAAAGAAATTTTGAAATTTTTAAGAGAACGTGAAGTTGTTCACTTCCAAAGATTTGGTGAAGCTTTAGATGATGTACAAGATTGTATAATACTTAAGTAATCTAAACTTTTATAATAAAAAGGCTATTTCAATATTGAAATAGCCTTTAATATTTATGAAATTATTCACCAAGCATTATTCTAATAATTTCTTTGTCGGTTTCCTTCATTCCTTCTTTTCCAATATGTCCAACACAGCTGATAGTATCTTCAGCTTCTCCTTGAAGAATACCTTCATATGCTCCATAAGTCTTTCCATTCATGGCAAGATAATGAGCCATCATTGCTGCATCTAAACTTGATGCAATTTTAGCTGCACAGGAAACCTTTGCTCCATCACAGATGATACCAGAAATATTAGCTAAAGTATTAACTATTGTCTTCTTAATCTCTTCTAAATTTCCACCATCAATGTAAGTTATAGCTGCCCCACTTGCACAAGCTGCAGAAACTGCACCACAAAATGCTGAAAGCTTACCAATAAATTCTTTTTGATAAATAGTTAATAAATTTGAGAATGCTAAAGTACGATAAAGCTTTTCATCACCTAACCCATTTTCCCTAGCATAAACTATAACTGGTACTGAAGATGTTATTCCTTGATTTCCACTACCTGAATTTATAACAACAGGTAAATCACATCCACCCATTCTAGCTTCAGATGCTGCAGATGTACAAGCTTTCATTTTATTAACTATGCCTTCTGGATAGGAGTCCATTATAACCTTACCTATCCCTAAACCATACTTACCATTCATTCCAACACTTGAAATGTCCATATTGCACTTAATCTGTTTATCAAACAGTTCTTTTATATCCTCTAAAGGCACATTATCTGCAAACTCTTTAATTCCTATGAGATTAAGCATACTTCTGTCTTGTAAGTTTTGAGTCCATTTTTCATCTTCTACTTCCCATAAAAGAAGTTCACCATTCTTTTCAATTCGAGTTATATTAGTATGAGAATATTTTATTTCTACTAATGCATGCTCTTTACCTTTAAATACTTCAACTATTATATGAAGAGGTATCGGTGTATCTAAAAATTCAACAGTACAAATTCCCTTTTTTAAGAAATCTTTTGTTTTCTTTACTCCCTCTTCATCTACATCTGCAAGAACTTCCATCTTTTTATCTGAATTTCCTGCAACAATTCCAACCATAACTCCTGCTTCAATTCCCGTTAAATCACCAGAATTTGGTATAGTAACGCATCTAGCATTTTTAATTATGTTTCCACTACATTTTGCAATAACCTTATCTGGAAGATCTTCTAAAACCGTACGAGCCTTTGCACCTGCATAAGCAATGGCAATTGGTTCAGTACACCCCATCGCTGGAACTAACTCTTCCTTTAAAATATTTAGATATGCATTTTTTAAATTTACATCCATCTAATTTTCCTCCAATGATCATACATAATCTAACATTCCACCAACAAACAATATAAAAACACCTACAATTAAAATTACCATTGAAAAATTAATAACTTTAAATTGTCTACGCCACCCTTCTTTATCTGATAGGGCTCGTCGTCCATCTCTCTTTAAAAATAGAGCGGCAACTACAATTAAAGCAAATGAACCGACTATAAATAAACCTTGTTGGCTCACTCTTAGCGCTTCTGAAATTTCGCCGCCTTTTATACATAAGCCTATAATACCAAAAACTATGGTAATAGCGCTACTAATTTCTATAGCAATTAATAAAGCTTTTATTATATCTTTCGCGTAATTCTTCAATGTATTCATGTATTTGTCTTCCTTCTCTCTTAAGTAAATGCTATTATGTAAATCTTATTTATTGAATTTATGACATGCAACAAAGTGGTTTGGTTCAATTTCTTTTAAGGTTGGACATTCCTTACCACAAATCTCCATGGCATACTTGCAACGACCTTTAAATCTGCAACCCGGAGCTGGATTTATTGGACTTGGAACATCTCCTTCAAGTTTAATTTTATTTTTTTCTCTTTCAAGTTCAACCTTCGGATCTGGAATTGGAATAGCTGATAATAATGCTTGAGTATATGGGTGCATTGGTTTATCATATAACTCTTCTGAAGTTGTAAGTTCTACCATTGTACCAAGATACATTACTGCAACTCTATCTGATATATGTTTTACCATTGATAAATCATGAGCTACAAATAAATATGTTAATCCAAATTCCTTTTGAAGTTTTATAAGAAGATTTACTATTTGTGCTTGGATTGAAACATCCAGTGCTGAAATAGGCTCGTCCAAAACTAAAAATTTTGGCTCTACTGCTAAGGCTCTTGCAATACCAATCCTCTGTCTTTGACCACCTGAGAATTCGTGTACGAATCTGCTTGCGTGCTCCTTATTTAATCCAACTAATTGCAAATAGTGATATATCTTCTCTGTTCTTTCTTTTTTGTTCTTAGCGAGTCCATGGATATCAATACCTTCTGCAATTATATCTGCAACGGTCATCCTAGGATTAAGTGACGCGTATGGGTCTTGGAAAATCATTTGAACATCTTTTTTAAAGTTCCTTTTATCTTTTCCTGTTATAGTGTGTACGTCTTTACCTCTGTAAAATACTTGTCCTTCAGTTTTATTGTACAAACCAATAGCTGTTCTTCCACATGTGGTTTTACCACAACCTGATTCTCCAACAAGTCCTAAAGTCTCACCTTCATGTATTTTAAAAGACACGTCATCTACAGCCTTTAAGACAGCATTTTTGTTGATATCAAAATATTTCTTTAGATTTTTTACTTCTAACACAACTTCTCTACTATTACTCATTGTCATTACCTCCATATCCAAATGGATTTAATTCCTTTGCTGCATATGGATGATGTAACCAACAAGCAGCTACATGACCATCCCCAAACTCAGTATATTCAGGTGCCTTTTCACAGCAAATTTCCATGCAGTATTTACATCTCGTGCTGAAAGGACAACCTTTTGGTGGTGCAATTAGGTCTGGAGGTGTACCTTCAATAGATGCTAATTCCTGCTTATTTTTAAGGTCTAATCTTGGAACTGCACTTAATAAAGCTAATGTATATGGGTGCTTTGGATTGTAGAATATATCTTCACAACTACCTTTTTCAACGATATTTCCAGAATACATAACAACTATTCTTTTAGCCACATTAGCAACAACTCCAAGGTCGTGAGTAATTAAAATTACTGATGTATTAAGTTCCTTTTGAAGCTTTTTAATTAAATCCATTATTTGAGATTGTATTGTAACATCAAGGGCAGTTGTAGGCTCATCTGCAATTAAAAGCTTAGGATCACAAGCAAAGGCTATTGCTATCATAACCCTTTGACGCATACCACCTGAAAATTCATGTGGATATTGCTTAACTCTTTCCTCTGGGTTCGGAATTCCAACTAAACGAAGCATATTTACAGCTTCCTTTAAAGCCTCAGCCTTTGACATGTTTTTATGCATGATTAAGTTTTCTGCAATCTGCTTACCAACAGTCATTGTTGGATTTAATGCAGCAAGAGCATCTTGGAATATGATTGCACTCTCACCGCCACGATATTCGCTCCACTCTTTCTTTGAGAAGTTTAAAATATTTTGACCTCTATATAATATTTCGCTTCCAGCTTTGATTTCTCCTGCTGGCTTCTTTATAAGTCCCATAATAGATTTTGCAGTAACTGATTTTCCACAGCCTGACTCTCCTACTATAGCTAAAGCTTCTCCTTCTTCAACATCAAAAGTTACGCCTCTTACTGATTGAACTTCTCCTGCATATGTATGATACGAAACACGTAGATTATTTACTTCTAATAATTTACCCATCTTTTTATACTCCTCCTATTGACGTAGTCTTGGATCTAAGGCGTCTCTTAAGCCATCTCCTAGTAAGTTAAATGCCAGCACAATTAGACATAATATCAATGCTGGGAAGAATAACTGATATGGATAAAATTCCATAGTTGCTTGTCCCGCTGAAATAAGTACACCTAAACTAGTATCTGGTGGCTGAAGACCTATTCCAAGGAAACTTAGACCTGCTTCTGTAAATATATATCCTGGAATACTAGATGCAACGTTAAGTATTAATATACTTAATGTATTAGGTATAAGGTGTTTTATTATTATTCTTGAAGGACTTGCTCCAAGGGTTTCAGCAGCCATTACATATTCTGATTCTCTAAGCTGCATTATTTGTCCTCTCATCTGCCTTGCAGTTCCGCACCATGAAGTTATACACATGGCAACAAGCAATGCCCACATACTGTTTCCTAATACCATCATTATTATAATAGTTATTAAAAGTGATGGCATTGATGTTACAACTTCGATGATTCTCATCATAATATCATCAACCCAACCACCGAAATAGGCCATAACTCCACCATAAGTACATCCAATTACAATTTGAATTCCCGTACACGCTATTGCTACTAAAATAGATGCTCTAGCACCTAACCATACTCTTGAGAATATATCTCTTCCTAAGCTATCACTACCAAACCAAAATTCTGAACACGGTCCTAGATTTTTCTTTGTTGGTACTATAGTTACAAGGTCATATCCTCTAATATATGGTCCTACAATAATCATTATTGTAAATATAATTAAAGCTACTAAAGAAACCATTGCAATTGGATTCTTTTTAAGTCTTCTCCATGCATCTTGCCAATAAGTTACCGTTGGTCTTACAATTGCATCTGACTTACTATAATCACAGCCAATATTTTTAAAGCTCTTTAAATTTAATTCTTCCATATTTACCTCCTTCTAGCGTTTTCCACCGCGAATACGTATTCTTGGGTCAACAACTGTATATAAAATATCTGTTAAAAATACAACTATAATATATATTGCTGCCATTATTACAGTTTGTCCCAAAATAATAGGCAGGTCACGTCCATTTACAGCATTTACATAGTAAAGTCCTATTCCCGGTATAGAGTATATTTTCTCTATAAAGAATGACCCTGTAATACACATCGCTACCGTCATAGGTAAATTTGTAATGATTGGAATGAATGAGTTTCTTATTACGTGTTTTCTAATAACTCTTCCTCTTGATAACCCTTTAGATTCTGCTGTTAAAATATAATCTTGATTCATTACGTCTAGCATAGATGTCTTAAGAAGCCTTGCGTAAGATGCAACATATGCAAAGCATCCTGTTAACGTTGGTAATATTGTATATTCCCAACCACCAAACCATAAATCAGCCCCTTTAGGCCATCCAATTACAGGGAACCATCCTAGTTGTCCTGCAAATACCTTTTGTAATAATAATCCGAATACTAAGTGTGGTATGGATATAAGCAAAATTGATAAAGTTACTACTGTATAATCCACAGCACTTCCTTTTTTCATGGCGGCTACTACTCCTAAAAGTAATCCTAAACTCACCCCTAAAATCATCTGCTGAATACCTAATCTTGCTGATGCTGGAAGCTTATCCTTTATAATTTGTTGGACTGTTTGTCCTGGGAAAATAATAGATTCACCAAAGTCACCTTTAGCTAATCCCTTCATTGTTATTACATATCTCTCCATAACAGGCTTGTCTAATCCATACTTTTCATAAAGATTAGCCTTAATCTGTTCTGGAAGCTTATCAGTCCTATCTGTTAATGCATCTCCCGGAACTGCTGCTAATAAGAAGAATGTTGCAGTTGCAATTATAAATAAGGAAAATAACATTTCAATAAATCTTCTAATAGTATACTTTACCATACCCTTTTATTTCCTCCTTTTATAGTTTGGTTTATATATATCTTCACTTCATATCTATTTACTGAAGTAAGTTTGTATTTTCAAATTAAATATTTAGACATTCACTTATGTACTTATATAAAAATTAGGGGAGTAAGATTACTCCCCCTACCACCTAAATGTGCTTATTTAGCTGAAATATACGATCTACTAAACTCAAGCGCTGGTCCAAATAATGGTGTGCTTAAATTTTGTACATGATTTTGTACAAATCTTTGTGAATCTTGATAATATATTGGTGCAACACCAGCGTCTTCAGCTACTAATATTCTCTCAAGTTCTTTATAAGTTTCTACACGCTTAGCGTCATCAATTTCACCAGCTAATTCTTCAAAAAGCTTATCAAATTTTTCGCTTTTATATCCGCCAAAGAATTTAGCATATCCACTACCTGTTAACCATAAATCCATAAATGTCATTGGGTCACTGTAGTCACCATGCCATCCATTTGCAAGAATATCATATCTATTTTCATTTCTTTCAGTTACAAATAAGCTACTGTCAGCTAGGATATTCATGTTTATTTTAATCCCTAGCTTGTCTTGCCATGATTGCATATAGTATTCAAGTACATTTTTAGCAACAGTATTATTAGCAGTAGCAATATAAGTTAATTCTATTTCGCTTAACTCTTTATCTATTCCTAATTCTTTTAATCCTTCTTTAAATAACTCTTGAAGTTTTTCTGGACTGTTATATTTTTCAACTAATGGTGCTAATGGCTCATCTTTAACTTCATCTCTATACTCTAAATCACCAACTTGAATTCCTGGTGGAATTAAGCCATTTGCAGGAGTATATCTTCCATAAATTAAGTCAACGAACTCTTGTCTATCTATGGATAAAGATAACGCTAAACGAATCTTAGCATTGTTCATTAATCCAGATTGTCCACCTGTATGTTGGTTAAATCCGATGAATGTCATTCCTGGGTATTTTCCAGATATGAATTGACACTTACCTTCTTCAGCCATTTTTACCCACTTATCAGCATATTCAGCTTCACCAACAACAACATCTAATTCTTTAGATTCAAATAATAATGATCTTGTAGCTGTTTCATCTACCGTTTTCATGTTTACTTCAGTTAATTTTACATTTTCAGCATCCCAATAATTTTCATTTTTAACTAATGTCATGCTATTTTCTTTAACCCACTCTTTAATAGTGAATGGTCCATTATAAACTTGTACCTTATCATCAGTTGCCCAAGTCTCGCCACCTGCTTCGATTACATCAAGACGAACTGGATAGAAACAAACGTTAGTTAATTTCTTTAAGAAATATGGGGTCACTTGCCCCAAAGTAATTTCAAGAGTCTTTTCATCTAGTGCTTTAACACCAACTTCTTCTGCTCCTACTTCTCCATTGAAGTAAGCTTCTCCATTCTTAATGTCATATCCCATAAATGAATATGAGAATGCTTGTTCTGGATTTAACAATCTTAAGAATGAATCTACATAATGCTGAGCTGTAACTGGTTGTCCATCTGACCAGTTGTGATCTCTTAACTTAAATGTATAAACTAGATTATCATCTGAAACAGTATAATCTTCTGCTCCAGCTAAAACAATCTCATCATTTCCATTTTCATCTGTATAAGTTCTAAATAAACCTTCTTGAACTTGAGATAAAACTTGGAATTCACTTGCATTTCTTACATCATTAACGTCTAATGTCGTTGGTTCGTCAAATAGTAAGTTAAGTACTTGCTCTCCAGCCATCTCTGTTGATACTGTACCTTTGTCTCCACCATTTTCTGAGCCTTGATTACTGTCATCATTTTTACCGCAACCAGCTAAAACACTAGTTACCATCACAGCAGATAAAACCACAGCCAGTAATTTCTTAATTTTCATAAATTTCCCCCTCTTCCTTTACCTAAAATATAAAATTTTAAATATATTTGCTTCAAACGTAAATATATTACAAATAATATAATAGAATTGTACCATTCCATTTTTTGAAGGTCAATAATTTTTTATTGCAATAATAAATTATTATTGCAATTGTCCAAATATTACCTAAGTTGATTCGTTTACATTTGAAAATTTCATTTCCACATGTTATAATATGTAAAAAATACTTATTTTTTCTCAAGATGTGTTGTAATAATTTAACGTACATTTCTTACTGGAGGTATTAATGAGAGATATAATGGAACATTACGAAAAGCTTGTACACTTCTTAGGTAATGTACTCAGCCCTAATTGTGAAATAGCATTACTTGATTTAAGAGATAATAAAAACTGCATCACCGCTATTGTTAATGGTCACATAAGTGGCAGAACCGTTGGTGCTCCTATAACCAATTTAGCACTTCAAGTGATAAGCACTAACGCTTGGAAGGAAACAGATAGTAAATGTAACTACCTTGGTCTAACAAAGGATAATAATCATTTACGTTCTTCAAGCTACTTTATTAAAGATAATAATGAGTTAATAGGCATGCTTTGCATAAATATAGATGTTACACCTTATGAGCAGCTTAACAAAGCAATTTCGCAAATTGCTTGTTCAAATTACGCTGAAGCCCCATTACAGCTTATAGACTCCTTAAATTTGAATCATGAAAAATTCACTAACAATCTTTCTGATACAATTGACGCCATCTTTAAAGAAAATGTTGACCTATCTGCAATTCCAATTAGCAGACTCACTCAAGATGAGAAAATCGCCATAGTTGGAAAGCTTTATGAAAACGGTGTATTTCATATAAAAGGTGCTGTGGCTAACGTTGCTGAACATCTCCATTGTTCTGAAGCAACAATTTACCGCTACCTAAATAAAATCACAAAAGAACATAATTCATAAATAAAAAGCCATGGTTAACCCATGGCTTAATTTTTGTGTATATTATTTTATACCTTTTGCTCTTAATTTTTCTAACATATCAGCAGTCATTTTAGCTAAGTCATATTCAGCCTTAAATCCCCACTCTTCCATTGCCGCAGTTGGATCTATAGAATCTGGCCAAGTATTTGCAATTCCCTGTCTTACTGGATCTACATCATAGCTTAACTCAAATTCTGGAATATGCTTTTTAATTTCTGCTGCAATTTCTTCTGGTTCAAAACTCATAGCAGTTATATTGAAAGCATTTCTATGCTTTAATTTACTTGGATCTGCTTCCATTAATGTAATGATAGCATTGATAGCATCTGGCATATACATCATGTCCATATATGTACCTTTACCTATGAATGAAGTGTATTTTCCTGTTTTTAATGCTTCATAGTAGATATCTACAGCATAGTCTGTAGTTCCTCCACCTGGAAGTGCTTCGTAAGAAATTAGTCCTGGGAATCTTACCCCCCTTGTATCAACACCGAATTTAGTGTGGTAATAATCGCATAATAATTCTCCTGAAACCTTAGTTACACCATACATAGTTTTTGGTCTTTGTATTGTATCTTGTGGTGTATTTACCTTTGGAGTATCTGGTCCAAAGGCTCCAATTGAACTTGGAGTGAAGAATTTACATCCTAACTCTCTAGCAGTTTCAAGCGCATTTACTAATCCACCCATATTTATTGTCCATGCTAATTGAGGTTTAGCTTCTGCTACAGCTGATAAAAGTGCAGCTAGGTGAATGATAGTATCAACTTCATACTTTTTAGCAACCTCTAAGAAGTTCTCTTGATTTGTAACATCTAAAATTTCAAAAATCCCATTTTCAACGATTGGATTTCCTTCTGGTTTTCTTATATCTGTAGCTACAACGTTTTCAACTCCGTATAGAGCTCTTAATTTTGTAACTAACTCTGTTCCAATTTGACCTAAACATCCAGTAACTAAAATTTTCTTCATAAAAAAATTCCTCCACTCAAGTTTTTATGTTTGTAGATTTTAATATATTGAAACCTCTTTATAAGACCCAGAAAACCCATTTCCTGAGTCTTATAAAATAACCATACAATTTATGATATATCTAATAATAAATTATTACTTACTACTTAATTAAGCCCATTTCTCTTCCAACTTTAGCATATTTAGCAATAGCTTCATCCAGCATTTCTTTTGTATGTGCTGCTGAAGGCATATTTCTTACTCTGGCAGTTCCAAGTGGTACTGTTGGGAATACGATTGCTTTAGCATACACTCCCTCTTCATATAATCTCTTACTGAACTCTTGAGCCTTAGCAGCATCACCGATTATACATGGAGTAATTGGAGTTTCACTATGTCCAATATCAAAACCTAAGTTTTTCAATTCAGCTTTTAAGTAATTTCCATTTTCCCATAATTTATCGTGTAATTCAGTACTTTCCGTTAATATATTTATAGCTTCAATACAAGCTCCTGCTGATGCTGGTGTTAATGAAGTAGAGAATAGGAATGGTCTTCCTCTAACCTTTAACCAATCGATTAAATCTTTAGAACCTGCTACATAACCTCCAACTACACCTATAGCCTTAGATAATGTACCTATTTGGAAGTCTATCTTATGAGATAACCCAAAGTGATGAACTGTTCCTGCACCTTTACCAAGCACTCCAGAACCGTGAGCATCATCTACATAAGTTATTAAATCAAACTCTTCTGCAATTTCTACAATTTCAGGAAGTTTTGCAATATCTCCATCCATTGAGAATACTCCATCAGTAATAACCATTATTTTTCCATATAAACCTGATTCAACAGCTGCTTTTGCCTTAGCTCTTAAATCTTCCATATCAGCATGTTCGAATCTTATTATTTTTGCTCCTGATAATCTACAACCATCAATTATTGATGCATGGTTTAAAGCATCAGAAAGAATAGCATCATTTTTACCCATAACTGCAGATATAGCGGCCATGTTACAGTTAAAGCCTGATTGGAATGCTATAGCTGCTTCAGTATGCTTAAAGTTAGCAAGCTTTTCTTCAAGTTTAACATGTATATCTAATGTACCATTTATTGTTCTAACTGCTCCTGCTCCAACTCCATACTTCTCTGTTGCAGCAAGTCCTGCTTCTATCATTCTTTTATTAGTTGCAAGGCCCAAGTAGTTATTTGATGATAAGTTTACAAGTTTCTTTCCTTCGATTTCAATAACTGGTCCATTTTGTCCAGTAATTGTGTTTATCTCATTGTATAAACCCTTGCTTTTTAGGTCGTTTAAACCTTCCTTAAGAAACTTTTCTAATGATTTACTTCCCATATGATCCCCTCCAAAATAATAATATTCTAAAGAAACTCATTCTCATATTCATTCGAATGAGAGCTTCAGGATTAAAGTTTTATTAACTAAAAAATTTTAGTTATAATCAACTTTTTAAAATTATATTAAATAACATAATTATCAACTCTAGTATATTTATACCTTAAAATAACATTTTTTTCAATACATCTATATTGCTTATCAATACATCTATATTGCTTATTTATATACTCCACGATAATTTTCTGGTAAAAGTTCAGCAATTCCCTTCATTATTTGAAACATAGCTCTATCATTATAAGTATTCTTATCTTCTTCCTTTTCCTTTACAGGAACATGCATAGGATCTCCAATTTTAACAACAACATTTGCTGGATTAAAAGTTTCTCCGCCCATATCACTATCGTTTATCGGCATGAACACTTCACTTCCTGTAATTGCTATAGGGACTATAGTTGCTTTAGCAAGCTTTGCAATTAGAAGTAATCCTTTTTTAGCTTCTATCATTGCCCCTGTTCTGCTCCTTGTCCCCTCAGGAAACATCATTATATTTTCTCCAGCCTTAAGCTTTTGAACTATTTTGCTTATTGCTTCTTTATCAGCTGAATTAGGTTTTATGGATATAGTTTTCACATAACTAATTCCATTCTTAGTAAATGCATTATCCGAAAGCTTAACCCCAGCAATAAATGTAGGATCATTTTCTTTTAATATTTCATTAAGTATTAGTCCATCGGAATTGCTTAAATGGTTACAAATAAATATTGTTGAGCCTTTAACCTCTTTAAGCTTCTCAGCTCCCTCAACTTTTAAATTAGCATATTTTTTTATCATTTGCTTTACATATTGTCTAGATATTTTTGATGAAACCCCTTTCGGAAGTTTTCCTAAAAATTTTATTAATGTTTCATTATTCATTTAAATCTTCCCTCCAAACTAAGATTTTTATTTCGAGTTAAATAATCTCTCATAATATTCTTTTATGTATGGCGATGTGATTTTCTTTAATATATCGTCATTATCACTCTTATGTTCAAAATAGTAGTTAATAAGTCCATTCCTTATTAAAATGTTTTTTCCTCGCCAGCCACAGGAATGATTTTTGTACGTTTCTTTAAATTCAGCATTATTTAATATGATAAGTTCATTTAAATTCACATTGTCCATATAGCTTTTAGGCTCAAATTCCTTTATACATGAATTCGTTATATCATTATTATGAGGACAAACTTTTTGACACTCATCACACCCAAAAATTTTCCCTTTAATCAATGTAATCTCTTCATTATCAAGCTCTTTCTTCTGAGTTAAATAAGAAATACATCTCTTTGAATTAAAATTTTTTCCATCTTTAATTATAACACTTGTAGGACATTTTTCCATACATATATTACATCCATAACAATTATTATAGTTAGGTTCATCTGGCTCTAGCTCTAAATCCGTAATAATTTCTCCTAAAAACACATAAGATCCATACTTATCTGTTATTAATGTATTATTTTTTCCAATAAACCCTATACCGCACAAGGTCGCAATATACCTCTCTGGAAGAGGATTACTATCTACTAATGCTAATGCTTTTCCTCCAAGCTCTGTAATTAGCTTGCAAATTTTATTTAAATAACTTAGTACAACCTTATGGTAATCCTCACCCCTAGTGTAAATTGAAAACTGATTCTTTCCCTCACTACTTCCATAATAATAAGGAAAGGCTATTGATATTATAGTTTTTCCATCCTCCATCAACGGCCTTGGATTAATTTTCTTTTCAATATCAGCCTCTTCAAACTCATTAAATAAATTATTTTCTTTACGATATTCAAACCATGATTTTAGCTCCTCAAATCTCCTACACTTGGTAAATCCTATAGTGTCTAAAGAAAGTTCCCTAGCAAAGTTTATAATCGCCTGTTTTTTATTCATCTTCATTCTTCATTCCTTTAAATGTTGATTATTATTTTATAGAGAAAATATAATCACTTGCAGAAATTCCTGCTCTTCTTCCCTGTCTCATGACATTTTCCACCGAATTATATCCATCAATAACAGTTCCACAGGCAAACACACCTCTCATGGTAGTTTCCATCTTCTCATTTACCAAGGCTCCATCATCTTCATCATTCAATTCAATATTAGTTCCTTCTAACAGCTTAATATCTGGTCTTGGCTTCATACAAAGTACTAAAGTATCACACTCCATGTATGTTAAAGTTCCATCTATTTCGTGATAATCTTCATCCAGTTTAACAATATCAACCCCTGTTACTCTTGCAGTTCCATAAATTTTAACTACTCTATGATTAAATAAAATTGGAATATTAAAATCTTCAATAAAATCTCTAGATGCTTCATTGTTTACTCTAATATTACTGCTAGTTTCAATCATACATTTTACATTAGCACCTTCTTGAACTAAGGTTCTGGCAGTTAAAACCCCAATATCATCAGAACCAAGAATTATACAATGTTTACCTGGCAGAACTCCCTTTCTATTTATACATTTTAAGGTTGTTCCTGCAGTTGTTATTCCAGACATAGCACCATATCCAAGTACATTTTTATATCCATACGGCTTTTCCCTAGAACCCGTTGCTAAAATTATAGCTTTAGCCTCAACTGACTTTATTCCCTGTTTCTTGTTAACAAAAACTATATTCTTATCCTTTTTTAGCTCTATAGCTGTAGTTTCACATAAAATCTCAATACCTAATTCCTGAACCTCTTCAATAAGCTTCGAAATAAGTTCTGGACTTGATAAATTCTCTTTTATATTCTTATAGTAAAAGCCTGTATGTACACAACTATTCATAGCCCCACCAGGCTCTGTATCTCTATCTATTAATAAAATCTTTTCTACCCCTCTGGATTTTGCTTCTATTGCTGCACTTAATCCAGAAATACCTGCACCTATGACAATTAAATCATACTTTTTCATCGATGACCTCCATCAAATAATCTTTAAAACTATTATACTATTGTTTTTCTTAAGTTTAAATCTCTCAAAGCTTTTATCTATGATTATCTTCTAATATTAATCTATCTATTCAACTAATAAATCACTGTTAGTAGAAATCATATTTTAACTTCATTCATAAAGAATTTTCATTTACTGCTCTTATTAAATTATTTATCTAACTTTGATTTAATAAAAAAAGCAGGGTGATGCTTCATCCCTGCAAATGTATTAGAAATATACCTTATGCTGAAATTCTAATCCTACTTGTTCTCCTGGATTATAAACCACTCCACCGCAAGGCACCTTTATTTTTATTATATTTTCATCAACCGCAATAATATATTCATTATAAAATCCTAAAAAATCTCTGCTTATAACTTTCCCCTGAATCTTTCCATCAGCTGAAATTTTTATATTTTCTTGACGTACATAAAATGTTTTTCCATCCGTATCTATTATTTCATTGGCACTACCCAGAAATTTCATCGAGAAAATGTTTGCTGGATTATTATAAACCTCTTCTGGAGTTCCAAACTGCATCAATTCTCCCTCATTCATAATAGCTATTTTATCAGCCAGAGCCAATGCCTCCTCTTGATCATGAGTTACAAAAACCATGGTCATATTAAATTTCTTTTGGATATTCTTAATCTCTTCTCTCATTTTGATTCTTAACTTGGCATCAAGATTACTCAAAGGTTCGTCCAGAAGGAGTACCTTAGGATTAACTATCAAGGCTCTAACCAATGCAACTCTCTGCTGCTGTCCTCCACTAATTTCATGGATCTTAGAGTTAGCATAACCTTCTAATCCAACTATTTTTAAATACTCAATTCCCTTTTCCTTGGCATCTTTTTTTGAATACCCTTTAAACTTCAAGCCATATATTACATTTTGTAAAACTGTCAAATGAGGAAATAATGCGTAGGATTGAAAAACAGTTGTTACTGGTCTTTCCTCTGGAGATAGCTTTGTTATATCCTTATCTTCTATTTGTATTTTTCCTTCATCACCCTCTAAAAAGCCACCAATCATTTTTAATGTGGTTGTTTTTCCACACCCTGAAGGTCCTAAAAGACATAATATTTCTCCCTTATTTATGCTAATAGATAGATTTTTAACTACCTTTTTTTCTCCAAAACTTTTATTTAAATTACTCAATTGAAGAAACATCTTTCATGGCACTCCTTCCTAAAATGATTTTTGAAAACAATAAGTTTACAAACATCGTAATTATTATTATTATAGTCGCAATAAGTGAACCGACCCCATATTCACCACTGTTTATGGCATCAAACAACGCTAAAGTAGCAAGCTTCTTCCCCGGATGAATTAAAAATATTATTGAACCTATAGTAGTCATGGAAGTTGTAAAATTGTTGATAAACCCAACAATAAATGCATTTCTCATATTGGGTAAAACTATATCTTTAATTACATGGAATTTTCCTGCACCTAAGTCTCTCCCTGCTTCCTCCAGATTAACATTTATTTGTGATAATGCAGCACTTGCAGTCTTAGTAGTTAATGGCATCTGTTTAAATACACAGTTAATAATTACAATAGCTGCTGTACCCGTAATCAGTAATGGAGGCTTATTAAAAGCCAATATATATCCTATTCCAAAGAATGTTCCCGGAATAATATATGGAAGTGTACTTATAAAATCTAATATTTGACCTCCAAACAGCTTTCTTCTCTCTACATAGTAAGATAAAAGTATTCCTATACAAGTTCCAGTAACCCCTACAATAATTCCATATACTATACTTCGTATAAAAGTAGACATACTATATAACTTTAAATAGTTGAAGTGGTCTAAGGTAAACTGCATTTTTCCATAGCTATACTTTGTTATTCCACTTATAAATATTATTCCATACTGCATTATCATCATTACAAAGAATACAGCTGATATAGATGTTATTATCCAGTTAAATATTCCTTTTACTTTAATATTCAACTCTTCTACAGAACCCTTATTGCTCGTTCCTTTTACCAATAAATCATTTTTTTTCATCAACCTTCTATATAAAACAAAAACTAATAGAGCAGGTATAAGAATTATTACATTCATTGCTGATGACAATGGTAGATTTGCATATCCAATAATCTGCATATAAATTTCTGTTGCCAAGACATTGAATGGTCCACCGATTGTCATTGGTGTTCCAAAGTCAGAAAGAGATCTTACAAATGATAATAAAAAACATACCAAAATAGCAGGCTTTATTAATGGAATCACAACTTTTCTAACTGCATAAGACGGGCTAGACCCCAAATCCAATGATGATTGTATAAGGCTCTTATCTATTTTAGATATAATTCCAAGAAGCATTAATGCATTTAAAGAAGCAAAGGATAAACTCTGCATAGCAACAATTCCATGCCATCCATATGGATTAATTGATAGTCCAAGTAACCTGTATGTTATAAGACCTCTTCTTCCAAAAAGCTGAATATATGCTAAAGACGAAACAAATGGTGGAGAAATCATTGTAACCATAAGAACCCCCATAAAAATAAGCTTTTTCTTTCCTTCCATAAAGTTTATTTTTATAGCAACAGCTACAGACAAAACTGTTGAAATCACTGCAGTTAGTGTGGCAACAAACACACTGTTATACAACAATTTTTTATTGCTTGTAAATAATTTCTCATATAACTCTAAAGTAAATTCACCATCAATAAACAAACTTGTTTTTATTACACATACAATAGGCCAAAGAATGAAAACTAAAACAGAAATTGAAATTAAGCCAATTAAAACATAATCAATTACATTATAAAAACGGGTATCTAATTTAGATACCCTGCTTTTCCTATTCATTTTCAGCTTTATCACCCATTAAGACATTCCATTTATCAAGAATTTCAGTTCTCTTTGCCCCAAATAGTGATAAATCTTCCTCCATTAGTTTTTCTCTAGGGAATGTTAACTCTACCCCTTCTAAATTTGGCTTAACTAATTTTAATGTATCTTTATTATCAAGTCTTATTACTTCTTTTAAGTTCTCATCTTTATATAACCAATCTATAAATATCTTTGCCCCTTCAACATTAGAAGCATTTTTGAATACAGCTACTCCCTCTGGAACGTATGGTATACCATCTTCTGGATAAACAATTGTAACATTTTTTTCTTCCTGCATCTTCTCTAGGCCTTTATCGATATATGTTACACCAATTGCAACTTCTCCTGCCATAGTTTTTACATTTGGGTCTTTACCTCTTTTAGAGTAATAATCTATATTCTCATTAAGTTTTTCAAAGTATTCCCATCCTAATTCTTCACCCTTTGTTTGAAGAATTGCATTTACAACAGCATAGTTAGTTCCTGATATTGCAGGATTAGACATTAATATTTCACTCTTATATTCAGGCTTAGTTAAGTCATCCCAAGTTTTAGGCATTTCTAAATTCTTTTCTGCTAATATGTCATTATTAACGATAAATCCTACAACCGTTAATCCTTTAGAATACCAATAACCTTCTGAATCCTTATATTCTGGTGCTAAATCCTTTGCTCCATCAAATTCAACCTTCTCTAATAAACCATCTTCTTTAGCAGCCATGAAAGCATCTATGCCGCCGCCGAACCATAGGTCTGCCATTGGATTTCCACCTTCAGCTTTAACCTTAGATATAACCTCTCCTGAAGACATGGATAAAAATTCCACTTTAATACCTGTTTCTGCAGTAAACTTATCAAATAATTCTTTGTAAGTTTCTGATGTAGTTACTACCTTTAAGGGTTCAGTTATTACCTTTGATTCACTTCCATCACTTGCTTTGTCTTTTGTTCCACAAGCTACTAATCCAACAGTCATTACTGTAGCTAAAGATAATGTTAATATCTTTCTTATACTCTTAAACATATGTGTCCTCCTAATTCCTATGATAAAAAGCAATAAAACTCATTACCAACTATCATTTTATGTCGGAATATGTATATCCCTGTTCAATCATAACATTTTATCCTAATAATTTAAAATACTTATTCTGGTTATTTAAAATTATAATAAATATGTTTTATCTATTTTAATTTTAAATATGTTATTTGTTTTTGAGTTTTATAGAGTATTATTTAATTAATAATATTCTTAAGGAGATAAAAATGATAATAGATACTCATATGCATGAAAATAAATATTCATTTGATAGCTTAGTATCCTTCGATGAAATAATTGAGCAAGCAAAAAAAGTTGGACTTGATGGAATTTGCATAACTAATCATGATAATGCAGACTTAATAAAAGAGACAGGTTCATTTTTTTATAAAGACGGAATTTTAGTCTTAGTTGGAGCCGAAGTACTTACAACAGAAGGTGATATTGTGGTTTTTGGAGTTGAGGATTTACCTAGAGAAACCTTTGAACCTAACAAGCTTACACCTGAAGAATTGTTAACTATCGTAAATAACCATAATGGTGCTGCCATAGCCGCCCATCCATATAGAACCAATAATAGAGGTTTAGGAGATAATATAAAAACTGTGGCACACATATTAGATGGAGTTGAAGCCTTCAACGGAAGTACTCCTCCTCATCACAACTTAATGGCCTATACTACTGCAACAGAATGTAGTCTTGGAATTTTTGGAGCAAGTGATTGCCATGTTAAAAATAAGGTTGGATGCTACGCTACAGAATTTAACTGTGAAATCAAAACTATGAATGACTTCATAAAAGCCATAAAATCTAAGAATTACTGTCCTGTTATTCTTAAAGATAATGGTTACGAAAGAATAAATATTTATGATACATTAAAATAAAAGCTGGTTGAAAATGAATAAATTCATTTTCAACCAGCTTTTTAATCACAATTATATACTTCTACATGACTTCCATAGTCCATTTTAAAAATTTTCTCAATGTCTTCTGTAATCATATTATTTATATCCTGATCTGTTTTAAACCTTACTCCTATTCCACAATTGGAACTAAGCCTCCTTGGTACTGGCATTGTTTCATTCTTGATTCCTATGGAATTTAGATACCTATGATATTTTATTGCTCCTGAATGGGTAAAGAAAACTACTGTATATTCCATATTATTTACTAGCCTTTACTAAGAAATCTTCACCAATTTCTTCTACCTTCACTTTTAAACCAGCATTTTTCACAAATCTAGATACGTTTTCCTTTGCTACATTGTTATCAACAAGAATTTCGAAACCGTTCTTGTTGCTTTCTAAAGTCTTCTTAGCCATAAGTACAGGCTGTGGGCAGCTCATTCCTCTTGCATCAACTCTAACCAATTGTAACACCATCCTTTTCATTTTTTTTGCTTGATATACTAAATGATTTATTCATACACAATACAGATATTCCCAAAAGTACTCCTAAGGCAATAAATATTGCAATTTTACCATTTGGTGTAGCTCCTTCTGCTGATGATGCCAGCTTAAAGTTATGTGCAAAAGCTGCTCCTACAACCATTCCCATAACTGTTATGGCTGAATCTGCATTTCCTTCTCCAGATAGGATTAATTGTCTTAATGGACATCCACCTAATAAAACTGAGCCCCACCCAGCAACTAACATACCCATGAAGTTCCAAGTACCATCATTAAATGCTATAGGTTGATCTACAAAGCCTAATTTAAAATAACCTAAGGCTAAATTACCAACTAGTGCAACAACAAATATTGCAATAAAGCCCCACATTAAGTAAGTATCTTTAAACATTATTAAATCTCTTATTCCACCAACCATACAAAGTCTTGTACGCTGAGCTACTATCCCAATTATTAAGCCAGCTACTAAAGATATTGCAACTGGTGCATGCATTGAACCAGGACCACTTTCACTAAAGAAAATAACTGCTGGTGCAGAAATTAGAAGAACTAAAAGCATAATCGCAATAACAGGCATTGCATAGCCTTCTACTGTATTCATTGTATAATTTCTTTTTAATGAAAAACCTCTGTTAAGGAACTGAATTCCAATAAATATTCCTGCTGCAAATCCAAGTAGTCCTACTAAAGCATTTAAGTCTCCTCCTGCCATTCTAAGTACCATTCTTAATGGACATCCCAAAAACATTAAAGCTCCAATCATTACAATAGCTCCAAGTATAAATCTTAGAAATGGAGATGAGCCCCCTTTAACTTTAAACTCTTTTGTAAATAAAGCTATTATAAATGCGCCTAAAATCATACCTATAATTTCTGGTCTAATGTATTGAACTACCTCAGCTCTATGAAGTCCTAGTGCCCCTGCTGTATCTCTTAAAAAACATGCTATACATGCTCCCATATTTTTAGGATTTCCGAAATACACTAAAGCAACTGATATTAATCCAACAAGTCCCCCTGCAAATATTATGCCTCTTTTCTCCTTCATAACTTTACTCCCCTTTATAAATTTGTTAATATTGAAATACAAGTAAAGTCTACCATATATTTGATTTTATATTAAATTCAAAATATCAATAGATTAAGCACAATCTATTTAACACCTAAATAAATTATCTACTTCAAGGGGTGAATTAAATGAAAAGAACCTATCTCGACAATGGTGCAACTTCTTTTCCTAAACCTAAAGAAGTTATAGCTTCAATGACTAACTATATGTCCTCAATTGGAGGTAACGTAAACAGAGGCAGCTATGAAAATTCATTTGACGCAGAAAACACAGTTTATGAAACAAGAGAGCTGTTATGCAAGTTTTTTAATTTTTCAAAACCCGAAAACGTAATCTTTACTTCAGGCATTACAGAAAGCCTCAATGTAATTTTAAAGGGTTTATTTAATGCTGGAGACCATATTATTGTCTCCTCAATGGAACATAATGCAGTCCTTAGGCCTTTAAATTCAATTTCTAAACTTGGAGTTGAGTACACAGTTGTACCTTGCAATTCTAATGGTGAATTAGATGCAGCTCAACTTAAAAATTATATGAAGTTAAATACTAAAGCTTTAGTAATGACTCATAGTTCAAATGTATGTGGGACACTGCTTCCATTTAAATCTATCGGTAAGTTTTGTAGAGATAATCACCTATACTTTATTGCTGATACAGCTCAAACTGCTGGTGCAATTCCTATAGATATGAAAGATTTAAACATTGATATTCTTTGCTTTACAGGTCATAAAAGTCTTTTAGGACCTCAAGGCATAGGTGGTTTTTTAATCTCTGAGGAATTAAGTAAGATTACCAGACCATTACTTGAAGGTGGTACTGGAAGCTTCTCTGAATATGAATATCAGCCTTCCTATATGCCTGATAAGTTCGAAGGTGGAACACCAAATGTTCCCGGTATATACGGTTTAAATGCTGGAATAAAGTACATAAACTCAATTGGAATAAATGAAATACAAAGGCATGAAGAACATTTAACTCAGCTTTTTATTGATAAAGCAATGAATATACCTGAGGCTGAAGTTATAGGATTACCTTCTTCAAAAGGCAGAACTGCAGTTGTCTCACTAAATTTTAAAAATTACGATAATGGTGAAATAGCTTATTACTTAGATAAGGATTATGGAATATCCGTACGCTGCGGCCTTCACTGTGCTCCTTTAGCTCATAAGACATTAAATACTTTTCCATACGGTACAGTACGCTTTAGCTTTGGATTATTTAATACAACGGATGACATAAATTACGCAATTGACTCAATAAAAAAAGTAATAGCCAAAATCTACTGATTAATTAACTATTACGTTTCTTAAACTTAAATATTTTTAAAGTACTTCTTCTCCAAATAGAAGAAGTACTTTATTCATGTAGTAAATTTAATAACTTCTTCACCTTTTCAATTGGAAGCTGTCCTGGTGCTGACTGTTCTCCAACTGTTGCGAAAGTTACATCCGAACCAAAAAATTCTCCAGCAACTCTGCTGATCATACCTACTGCTGACATAGACATTGCTATAATTGGTCTATCAGCATGAATCCTTGCCATCTCTTCTGTTGCTTCCATTAATATAAATACATCACTTTTTTCTTTAGCCATTACAGCTATTTTTATCATATCTCCATTAAGCTTCTGCATCTCACATAGCCTATTTATTATTTCATCTTTATTTGGCGTTTTATTAAAATCATGATTTGAAATAACTGTATAAACATTATTTATTTTTGCTTCAGTAACTAAATCCCTAACAATATTTTTACCTATATAATACTCTATATCAACAAAATCAATAGTCTTACTTCTAATTACATTAATATTTAATTCTAAGTATTTCTTAGAAGAAATATATAAATTTCCACCTTCCTGCAACGTCCTAAAAGTAAATAACAGTGGTTTATCTTTTAACCAAAACTTCAATTCATGTAAAACTTCTTCGACTTTCTCCCATTGCTTAACATTATTAAAAAAATCAGCTCTCCACTCAACAAAATCTGCTCCTGATTCATTTATAAATTTTGCTGAATTTATAATTTCTTCTTTGGTGGTGCCAATAATAGGTACACATATTTTTGGCACTCCTTCTCCGATTTTCAAACTTCCAATTTCTATAATTTTCTTCATTGTTTTCTCTCCAAAAGCTATATTAATCTCTTTTACTCTTTTAAGTATACCACTATTTTTCTCTACTTATATTTCAACTTAACTTTATAAAATACTATTACAATTTCTAATTATGGATTTAATTCTCTAGTAAGTTATCCTTATAACTGCACAAACTATTATTAAGAGGAAATAGCTTAAATTAATTTCAACGTTAAGTTCACATCCAAACTGCAGCTTTTGTAAAATCACCTTTGACTTGGCTAATGTGAACTTGCTTTCTCCAAAATCACAGGAGAAAGCTTCCATTAATTAAAGCTCTTTTGCTCATTTGTTCACCTTCTTATGCACGACTATTGAAATAAAGACTTAAAAGCACCTCTCTTTTAAGTCTTTATTCTTTTTAATTAAATATTTAATTAAAAAGAATAAATGAAAATAATTCTCATTTATATTGACATTGAAAAATAAATATAGTATTATTAACTCATTGATAAGAGATATCAATTACTATAAAATCCTTAAATCTTTTATATTTATTAAACTTGCAGAGCTGATTTCCCCAAATCAGCTCCATTTCTTTTTAATCAACCTTTTTAACACCCACTCAATCATCCTTATACTTTAGTTTGACCATATTTGCTATAATAGTAATAGTTTAAAATGTAATTATTGGGGGAGAATTAAATGTGTTACATATACATAGTACGATGCAGCGATGATACTTTATATACCGGATGGACAACTAACATTGAAAAAAGAATAAAATGCCACAACAGTGGAAAAGGCGCAAAATATACTCGTTGCAGATTGCCCGTTGAATTGGTTTACTTCGAAACTTTTGAAGATAAATCAACAGCCTTAAAGAGAGAATATGAAATAAAGCAATTATCTCGTGATAAAAAGCTTTTACTAATAAATGAAAATAGCCATCCAAATCTTTGATATTTCCGGAGGTCATCTCAATGAAAAAAACTAAGCTCCCCTTTAGTTTATTATTTAAATGGTCATTTAGAATAATCTTACTTTTTCTAACAATTTATTATATCTTAACTAATAAAGATGGTACAAATGCCAACTTTATCTCTAACGGAATTGTAATTCTTTTTACATCCTTTATTCCTGATATAATCTGCCTAATATTTAAATTTAATATATCAACTGCCATTGATTTTCTTATACAAAGCTTTATATTTATGACCTTATTCATGGGTAAAATGTATAGATATTATTCCATTTGGCCTTTATGGGACTTCTTCTTACACTGGCTGTCAGGCGTAATTTTAGGATTTTTTGCTTTAACAGCCTTAAAACCTTTAGCCGGCAGAAAAGTTTATCCCCTATTACCCCCTGCTCTTGTTAGTGTATTTATCTTCTTATTTTCTGTAACAGGAGCTGCACTGTGGGAGTTTTGGGAATTTGCAGGAGATCAGCTCTTTGGATTTGACTCTCAACTTTTCAGCTTAGTTGATACAATGTCTGATATGATAAGCGGAAGCATAGGTGCACTTATTGTTGCATTTATGGGATATCTATTTATAAAGAAAGGTTCTTTTAAGTTCTTGGATGGTTTTGTTAATGGCACGTCGAAAAAACAGCGTAAATAAAGAGACTTATCCTCTTATTTACGCTGTTTCATCTTGCTTTTTATTTTCATTTATCAGCTCTTTTATCAATTCAAATATTTCTTTGCAACTCTTCTCTTTATTAAACTTACCACAGTTCTCCTCAAGTTTATTCAGCCTGACTTTATCTTTTAACAGTTCTTCAACAACAATATTACAATCCCGTCCTTTACCTATGGATACAGCCATGCCATGCCTTATTAAAAACTTAGCATTTGATTCTTCTTGCCCTGGAATTGCATCAAAAATAATCATAGGAAGTTTAGATGCTAATGCTTCAGAAATCGTTAATCCCCCTGGTTTAGTAATTAGTACATCTGCCAAATTCATATATTTAGCAACTTCCTTTGTATATTTAACTACTTTTGTTTTTTTAGTGACTTGCTTTATACTTCTTATCCTATCGTATAATCCTTTATTGTTTCCTGTGATAATAATAATTTGAAACTCCTCTTTTATAGTTAATAGCGAATTATATATTTCCTCAATATTATTAACTCCAAAACTTCCAGCCATAATTAAAATAGTTTTAACTGAATCTAACTGCAAATCCTTTCTAAAAGCTTGTTTATCCTCTTTCGCTTGTTGAAAGAATTCTTTAGCTACCGGTATTCCAAAAGGATGAATTATGTCTGGTCTTACACCTCTTATGACCATTTCACTTACCATGTCTTCGCAAGCAACGCAATAGCTATCTACATTCTTCTTTATCCAGGTGTTATGTGCTGCGTAATCTGTCATTAAACAAATATGTGGTATTTGTATCACTGAAGATTCCTTCAAAATTGAAATAATTTCAGTTGAAAACGGATGAACAGTTACAATCACCTCCGTATTAAAGTTTTTTATAAGTGGCGTAATTCTTTTAGATAATATCATCAACATTTTAGTTACAAATAAAGATATTAAACTTTTTCTATCAGTATCCTTATAAAATATCCTATATAAATAATTCATATTTCGTACAAGAAATACATATCCGTTGCTTATAATTTTATTTATTAATGGATTTATATATTCAAGAGTGTCCACTAATTTAACCTTTGCATCTTTATCATTACTTTCAATATACTCTTTTAATGTTTCAGCAGCTTTCATATGACCACCACCTGTAGATGCAGATAAAATAAGAATATTCATGTTCAAAACCTCTCATCATTGTTATTACTTATTGAGAATTTTGCCCAAGTTATTCTTTTTTAATACCGCTTCTGCACACTTTGTCCATTTTTCTTTCAAAATATATTTTTATTTATTCAAAAATTTCTACTCCTCATTTACTCCCCAAATACAAGTTAATCCAAAATAAAAAAAGTCAGCAAACTTTTTAGTTTACTGACTTTCTAACTGGCAGGGGCACGAGGACTTGAACCCGGAACCAACGGTTTTGGAGACCGCTACTCTACCAATTGAGCTATACCCCTTCGTTACTTGTTCATTATATAATATATATATATGAAAAGCAAGAGGTTTTTTTCATTATTTTTTTAATTTCTACAAAATAATTTTAGTATAAATAGGTAGAAGCATTCTCACATATAGAAATATTAAGTGTTTTATTGCTTACGACCTTTTTATATGAACATAAAAATTCATTTAATTCAATATCTGTTAAATCAATTTTGTTAAAACTTTTTAAAATAATATTTTCATCTTGAGTATATATTTCCACATCGTTTTTACTGTTTTTTATGCAGTAATTAGTAGATGTCTTTACAGTTAATTTACCTTTATACTTTTCTTGAAAACCCATTACCTTTCTGGCATCTTCATATTCATTTCCTAAAGATTGTAAGGATGAATCTATTCCCATAGATTTCATTTGCTCTTCAAGGTCATCTGTAGAAACTCCATATCTCTCCATTATTTTCTTTTGTATATTCATAAACTTTTCTTGAGATATGTTATTCTCATTCATATACTTCATTATTTCTCTGCTCATTTGTGCCATTGACATCTTTCCTTGAGCCATAGAATAATACATTGAATATATATAATCCTCAAACTTATCTACATCTTTATCACTTGCTTTATTCTTTAGTTCATTAAAATCTATTACGTCGCTAATTTTAATCATCTCCCTTTAAAAGAAAAATACTTTTATCTTTTAGATACCTAAATAAGATTTAATTTTATTTTCAACTGCTATCAAATAAATTATTCTACTTTAAAGCCAGCTTCCTTTAACTTTTTAACTATTAAATCTATATCATTTGTGTGTATTCTTAAAATTATTTCTTTAACCTTAGTAATACTCTTTAGATCAACAACTACAAAGCTGATAATCTGACCATTATTTTCTGAAATAACCTTAGATAGTTTAGAAATCTGTCCTGGTATATCATATGCAATTATAGATATTCCATAACCATGATTTTCTCCAAAAAGCTCTGAGAACTGTTGGAAGATAGCATTATGAGTTACGATTCCCTTCATTGTTCCCTTTGCATCTATAACTGCTAAGAAAAATGTATTTTTTGTAGCTAGGTAGTAAGCTGCATCCTCAATCTTACCTTCAGGTGAAACTACTGGAACATTTGTTATCATAACATTTTCAACTAAGATTTCTGATAACACTGCTTTACTTTCCAGAGCTTTTTCATAAAAATATTCATATATTTGTCCTTTAGAAATTACACCTAAAAACTTATCTCCATCCACAACTGGAATAGATAAAAAGCCATTTTTCTCCATTAAATCCAGAGCGTTTCTAACACTTTCCTTAGGATTTACAATCGTTAAATCATCCTTTGATAACATTAAATTTTTAATTAACATACATAACCCCTCCCCATTTAATTGGATTTATATTATTATACCTTAATAGGTAATAACAGCGCCATATGATGAAGTACTTTTTTACAATAATTAAAACTTTATAAATAAAATATTCATATTATAAAAAACATTATAGTCAATTAATACCACTCTACATTTAAATATATGCAGAAACTTAAGTTAAGTAGCCAAATATAACACATTATTTTCTTTTACTATTTTTTCAATATTAAACCATTATTTGTTACATTTTAATACAATTTATGATAAAATAACTTGAAATATAATATAAAGGTGTGCATAAAAGAAATGGCTATTAGTATGAAAAGTATTGCATCTGCTATTTCCTTAGCTTTAGACTTAGCAGATAACAATTGGAATAAACTCGATTCTTTAATTGATCCTTCTACTGGAATAAACTACTGTTCACATCAATTTTCCAATCATTGTAAGAGAACAACTTATATTGCTTTAGAAATTGGACGTCAATTAAATTTAACTAATGACACTTATTTTAACTTATATGTCTCTTCCATTATTCATGACATCGGTACCCAAAATATATTCGACTTAGCTCATCATTCTAGTTTATATATAAAAAAACACTGTGAGGAAGGATACAATATGCTAAAGGATATTCCATCCTTGTCCTATATAGCAAAAATCATTAAGTACCACCATGAAAACTATAATGAATCAGGCTGCTTTAATTTAAAAGGTTATGATACACCTATTGAGGCTCAAATTATTAGACTAGCAGATTTAATTGAAACTCAATTGGAATATGATAGACACTACTATACAAATATGAAATATATCACTTCTTGGATTGAAGGCAGGGCAAATATACTATTTTCTCAGGAACTCGTTGATAACTTTTTAACGGTAGCACAAAAGGAAAACTTTTGGTTAAATTTATATAATAAAAGTAATATAGATGATTTTATAAAAGACCTTGCCCCAAAAGACGATATTTTTATATCTCTTAAAGAGTTTGAACAACTATCAAATATCTTTGCAACCATAATAGATAATAAAAGTACCTTTACAGCTTCCCATTCAAAAGAAATATCTAATTTAGCTTATAAAGTATCTATTCATTTGAAATATGATGATAAAAAAGCTTTAAAAATGAAAATTTCAGGCTTGCTCCATGATATCGGAAAAGTGGCCATCCCTTGTGAGATTTTAGATAAAGAAGGATCTTTGAATGATGAAGAATTCGCTATAATTAAATCTCATGTATATTACACTAAGCTCATCCTCAGCAAGATAACTAATATTGATGATATCTGCGATTGGGCCTCTAACCATCATGAAAAACTTAATGGTACTGGTTATCCAAACCGTATTCATGGTGAAAATTTGAGCGAGGAATGCAGAATCATGGCTGTATGCGATATATACCAAGCTTTAGTTGCTGATAGGCCCTACAGAAAAGGAATGACTGCTACAGAAGCCTTTGTTCTAATGGATAAAATGGTTGACCAGCAATTTATTTGTGCTAAAGCATTGCAGTCACTAAAGGTTATGATTTTAAATTAAAATGGCAATAATATAAGTAAGAATCCAAAAGTGACACTCCAGATCTGTGATTTGGCTAGTAGAATTCTCATAGAGTATATCTTTGATTTGGTAACCCGTACTTACTCCTTCGAATGAATACGAAAATGAGTTTACATTATTAATGCTAAAATATATGCTTTATAGCTATACACATATAAAGCGAAGCAAATATGAATGTTATTTTTCTATTTGCTTTGCATTTTTTTTCTTTTAAGCTAAAATATTAATGAGGTGAATCACATGGAATTTATAGTTAAGAACGTTGAAGAGTTAAATTCCCTAGGTGTGCAATTAGGTAAATTGTGTAACGCCAATGATATTATATGCCTGATCGGAGATTTGGGTACAGGTAAAACACATTTAACTAAAGGTATTGCTACGGGTTTAGAAATAACGGACCATATTACTAGTCCAACCTTTACTATCGTCAATGAGTATGACGGAAGATTAAGACTTTACCATTTTGATGTTTATAGAGTAAATGACCCTGATGAGATTGCTGCCATAGGCTTTGATGAATACATCTTCGGTGATGGGGTAAGCGTAATTGAATGGGCAAATTACATTGAGGATTTAATACCTGAAGAAAGCTTAACAATCAGCATCGAAAAGTTGCCTGATATAGGAGAAACTTATAGAAAAATTACTATTAATTATACAGACAAACGTTACAATTATACAAAGGAGTTAACACTATGAAAATATTAGCCTTAGATTCAGCAACCGAATGTGCAACAGCTGCCCTTCTTGATGATAATAAGCTGCTTGGAGAAATTGTTATTAACCATAAAAAGCAACACTCTGTAATAATGATGCCAATGATAGACAGCTTAATTAAAAACTGCGGTTTATCTATTTCAGATATAGATGGATATGCAATATCAAACGGTCCTGGCTCTTTTACAGGACTTAGAATTGGTATGTCAACGGTTAAAGGCTTAGTTCAAGCAACTAAAAAGCCATTTGTAGCAATAAGCTCATTAGATGGTCTTGCTAATAACCTATTTAATATTGATGGAATAATATGCCCAATAATAGATGCCTTAAGAGGAAATGTTTATACTAACTTTTATAAATTTGAAAATGGCAAATTAGTCACCTTAGAAGAGGATCAGCTGCTTTCTGTTGAAGAAGTCATTGAAAAATGTTCAAACTTTGCTGAAGCAGTAACCTTTATCGGTGATGGAACATACAAATTCAGTTCTAAGCTACTTGAAGCCCTCCCTACGGCTTCAATTGCTCCAAGCCACCTAAACGTAGCTAAAGCATCTTCTATTGGTGCCTTAGGTCACCAAAGGCTTTCTGAAGGCTATAGCGATAATGTTTTAAGTGCTGCCCCAGTTTATCTTAGAAAGTGTCAGGCTGAAAGAGAATATGATGCTAAGGTAAATAAAAATGACTGATATTAGTATTGAAAAAATGAATGCTTCAAATATCCTTGGTGTAAAGAAAATCTGTGATTTAAGCTTTTCTTCACCATGGTCCATAGATTCTCTTAACAAGGAATTAACCAATGAGCGAGCAGCTTATATAGTAATAAAACTAGGAGATAAAATTGTTGGCTTTGGCGGTATGTGGACCTTATTTGATGAAGCAGATATAACCAACATCGCAGTTCATCCCGATTACCGTGGTCATAATTTTGGTGATATTATTGTTGAAAATCTAATTAAAATAGCTAAAGAATTAGGTGCCACATCCATGACCCTTGAGGTTAGAGCATCTAATACACCTGCAATAAACTTATACAAAAAGCATAACTTCACCATTGAGGGTACCCGTAAGAATTTTTATGAAAACCCTAAAGAAGATGGCCACATAATGTGGAATTACAATTTATAAGTGAATGTCCAGAAGTTACACTCCAAATCTATGATTTGGGTAATGGAACTTCCACAGAGTACATCTTCGATTTGGCTAACACAAATTTACTTAGTAGATCACTCAGAAGGAGTTTCCTTAACTCTAAAAAGGGTCAGTCACACTTTGTGACTGACCCTTTTCTATTCTCTTTACTAATTATCTCACTGTCTGATGCTTCATATTTATATTTTCTTTATTGATCAGTGGTGCAACCTTTTTATAAGACGCAAAGGTTATAACGGATACAACAGCTCCCTTTAATATGTTAAATGGAGTTATCCCTATTATTATTACTCCAGCAAAACTACCTATTGCTGAATTGCCCTCTGCAGACATTCCTATAATAGCATCCATTCCACCATACATTGTTGCATATAACGGAATTAAAATAAAGTAGTTAAACACAGCTCCAACGATAGTCATAGCTATAGTTCCTAATACTAAACCTATAAGAGCACTTTTCTTAGTTTTGTTTCTATGATAAACAAATGCTGCAACCCATACAAAACTTGCTCCAATTATAAAGTTAGCAACTTCTCCAACTCCACCTGTTGCACTTCCTGTGAATAATAGATTTAAAAGTACTTTTCCACCTTCAACTATTACTCCTGCAACTGGACCTAAAGCGAATCCTCCTATTAAAGCTGGCAGATCACTCAGATCGAACTTTAAAAATGGCGGAAAGCCTGGTATTGGGAAATCGAATAGCATTAATACAAATGCCATTGCCACTAGGACTGAAATTTTGACTAATCTGTTTACATTTTTTGATGTGTTCATTGTTTTACCCCCTAAAACATGTCGCTCCTTCAAAGGGTTTCCGTTACATATTTTATTTATACAAAAATAAATGCCCTGATTAAAAAATCAGGGCACAAAAATGTACAACATTAAAATACGTTAACTACTACCTTCTTTCATCCAGACTATACTGTCGGCTTCGGAGTTTCACCGAATCAGCCTTTCGGCTCGCGGGCTTTACCGCCGGTGGGGAATTACGCCCCGCCCTGAAGTGCATTATTTATTTTTATTACATTATTATCTTATCACGAAGAAAATTACACTTCAATAGATATTTTGTTAAATATTTATTTTATTCTCTTTATGTTTATTTTATCTGAACATCCTTCTTCATAGATAAAGAAATTCTATTTCTCTTCTCATCAATATCAATTACAGTAACTTCCACAACATCACCAAGCTTAACTACATCTAATGGATGCTTAACAAACCTGTCACTAAGCTGACTCTTATGAACTAAGCCATCCTGATGAACTCCTATATCAACAAATGCACCAAAATCTGATACATTTCTAACTGTTCCCATAAGCTTCATACCTTTTTTAAGCTGGGATAATTCAATTACTCCAGTCTTAAATATTGGCTTCGGTAATTCCTCTCTAGGGTCTCTGCCTGGCTTTTTAAGTTCTTTAATCATATCAACTAAAGTAGGTTCTCCAATCTCAAGAGCTCTTGCTAAGTTACCTACACCTGCTATTTTTACCTTTTCATCGATATCATTGATATTTCTACTTCTTAAATCCTCGTCAGTATATTCTAGAATTGCCATAAGCTTTTTGCAGGCATCATAACTCTCTGGGTGTACTGCAGTTCCATCTAAAGGTTCCTTACTTTCATCAACTCTTAAGAATCCAGCACATTGTTCAAAAGCCTTAGCTCCTAATCTCTTAACCTTTAACAATTCTTTTCTTGATTTAAACTTACCTACTTCATCTCTATATGCAACGATATTTTGTGCTATTGATGGGTTTATACCTGAAATATATGATAATAAGGATGGTGTAGCGATATTAAGATCTACCCCTACATTATTAACACAATCTTCAACGATATTTTTTAAAGACTCATCCAGTTTCTTCACTGCCACATCATGCTGATACTGACCTACCCCTATAGACTTAGGGTCTATTTTTACAAGCTCTGCTAATGGATCTTGAAGTCTTCTTCCTATAGAAATTGCTCCCCTTACAGTTACGTCTAAATCAGGATACTCCTTAGTTGCAAGCTCTGATGCAGAATAAACAGATGCGCCTGCTTCTGATACAACCACATAGAATACCTCTTTACCGGTTTCAGCTTTAACCTGATTTATTACATCACTTAAAACCTCTTCTGATTCTCTACACGCAGTTCCATTTCCTAAAGATATAACATCGACATTATACTTTATAATCATTTTCTTAAGTATCTCTTTAGCTTCTTTAACCTTAGCTTCACTAGCCGCTGTTGCATAAACTGCGACGTATTCTAAAAACTTTCCGGTATCATCAAGTACAGCAACTTTACATCCTGTTCTAAAGCCTGGGTCAAAGCCCATTACAACTTTACCCTTTATTGGAGGTGCCATTAATAGAGCTTTTAAATTTTCCTTGAAAATTATAATAGCTCCATCTTCTCCTTTTTCAGTAAGCATATTTCTAATTTCTCTCTCAATTGAAGGATAAATTAATCTCTTTAAAGAATCCTCAATGCTTTTTTCAATATATCCATTACACTGAGCATCCTCAGTTATAACTGATTTTCTTATATAAGCTTGAATTCTCTCCATGTCCACAGTAATTTTTACTGATAGAACCTTTTCATCTTCACCTCTGTTTATTGCTAAAATTCTGTGAGGTGGTATAAATTTAACTTTTTCATTATACTCATAATACATTTCATATTGGGTTCTTTCTTTACTTTCACCCTTTGTTTCAATAAGTCCTGTATTAATAACATATTCTCTTATCCATTTTCTAAAGGCTGCATTATCACTTATTTTCTCACTTATGATATCCATTGCCCCTTGGAATGCTTCTTCTAAAGAATTAACACCCTTTTCTTCTGAAATAAATTCTTCTGCGAATTTATTTAAATCCTTATCTCCACCTCCAGCTAATATATATTCGCTTAGTGGTACAAGGCCTTTCTCCGTAGCTATAATAGCTCTAGTTCTCTTCTTTGGTTTAAATGGTCTATATATATCTTCTACTTCTGTTAAAGTCTCTGCCTTTATTAACGATGTTCTTATTTCCTCTGTCATCTTTTCCTGTTCTTCAATAAGTCTTATGACATCTGCTTTTCTATCTTCCAGATTTCTTAAATATGTAAGCCTCTCTGAAAACTTTCTTAAAATTACATCATCAAGTCCACCGGTTTTCTCTTTTCTATATCTAGCTATAAAAGGAACTGTATTTCCTTCATTTAAAAGTTCAATAACATCTTCAATTTGAGTTTTATTCATTGGAAACTCTTTTAATAATTTTTCATTAATGATTGACATAGCCTTCCTCCTAAATGCACAAAGTATCGTACCATTTTATTCTATCACAACCAATGTACTTTTATCATATATGAACTCAAATTTTCATATATATAATATTAAAGTAATATATTAGGTGGTTGTATGAAAAAAATAGGAATATCTTTATTAATTTTAATTTCAATTATACTGTGCTCAATAAGTTTTAGCACATACATAAAATTAAATAACTTTAAAAGTAATGATGCAAAAAACACCATAGAATACATCTGTGGTGATGCATTTCAAGGCCGTCTGGGAGGTACTTTAGAAAACTCTATGGTTGCAAATTATATTAAGAGTGAATTTAAAACCATAGGCCTTGAGCCATTTAATGATAATAATTATTATCAAAGCTTTACAACAAAATGTCCTCAGCGTGTAGATAAAACACCACTTTTATCAGTAATAGATAAACAGGGTAATATCGTAAAAACATATGATTATGGTGTGAATTACAAAGAAACTCTTCTCAATTTCAGAATTAATGAACTAGAATTTTCTAGTGCTGATATAAAAAATAAAAATACTAATGGTTTCTTTGTTTCTAATCCATCAATAAATAGCAATGCTATTTTTGTAACAACTGTGGATAATACACTTAATTTCAGAGGTTCATTCTTTGAAAATAGTGATGCTGACTTATATATTCTTATTACAAAGGAAACTCTATCAGATATTAATTCCTATTTGGACGAGGGTTATTCCATATACACATATATTCCATATGAAGTGCAGGATGTAACCTTAAATAATGTTGTTGGAACAATTAAAGGTTCTAACCCTGACTTGCCACCATTAGTCTTTGGAGCACACTTTGATCATGTCGGAGCAGACTTAGCAGGTACTATTTATAACGGTGCACTAGATAATGCTTCTGGAACAGCCTTTCTTATAGAGCTTGCAAAGTATATCAAGAATCTTGGTACTCCTGATAGAGATATTATTTTTGTAGCTTTTAATGGTGAAGAATTAGGTTTAAAAGGTTCCACAGCCTTTACAGAAGAATACGGTGATTTATTAAAAGACAGCAGGGTATATAACTTTGATATGATTGGAAGCTATGATGGTGTTCCTCTTTGTATAATGTCTGGTGCAGGTTCTTCAGTGAAATCACCTTTAGTTGATGAAGTTGCAACAGTAATGAAAGAAAGTAAAATATACTTTAACTATCTCTTCGAAGATGCCAGTGATCATGCCCCTTTCATCAATATAGGGATTGAAGCAATAACACTCTGTGATAACGATACCTCTAGAATTCACACTCCAAACGATAGAATCGAATATATTAGTGAAACTGCCATAGATAGATGCTTTTCAATAATGAAGGTATTTATAATAAAAGATGCCTATAGTGATAATTTTATTTACACTAACTTCTCTTATTTAATACTTGCCTCAGCCTTATCAACTTCTACCTTAGTAGTAATTGTTGCCGCTATTGTTATTAAAAAAAGAAAATATAAAAAAGGAATATAGAAAGCTCTATATTCCTTTTAATTTATTCTTTTATCTGCTTTAAATATTCATTAATAAACAAATCGATATTACCATCCATTACAGCTCCAACATTTGCAGTTTCTGCCCCTGTTCTATGATCTTTTACCAGATTATATGGATGGAATACATAAGATCTTATCTGACTTCCCCAGGCATTATCCTTAACCTCACCTGTAATGTCCTCTATCTTATCTTTATGCTCACGATTTTTAATGTCAATAAGCTTAGCTTTTAACATTTTCATTGCATACTCTCTGTTGCTATGCTGACTTCTTTCATTTTGACATTGAACAACTATATTAGTAGGCAGGTGGGTTATTCTTACAGCTGAATCTGTTGTATTTACGTGCTGTCCACCAGCTCCACCTGATCTATAGGTATCAATTTTTAAATCCTCTGGTTTTATTTCAATATCCTGACTTTCTGTTAACTCCGGAAGCACCTCACATCCAGCAAAGGAGGTTTGTCTTTTACCATTGGCATTATAAGGTGAAATCCTAACCAATCTGTGAACACCTTTTTCTGATTTAAGATATCCATATGCAAAGTCACCAGTTATCTTTAAGGTGACCCCTTTTATCCCTGCTTCATCAGCAGACACATAATCTAATACTTCAACCTTAAATCCATGGTTTTCACACCACCTAGTATACATTCTGTAAAGCATCTGCGTCCAATCTTGAGCATCATTTCCACCAGCGCCAGTATGCAACTCTAGAATAGCATTATTTCTGTCATATTCACCGCTTAAAAGCGTTTCAATATTAAGAGTTTCAACGGCTTCAAAAAGTTCACTAATTTCTTTCTTGATTTCACTTGAAGAAGAAGTATCTTCTTCCTCCAAGCTCATCTCAATTAATATTTGAACATCCTCTGCACGTTGTTCAAGTCTATGAAAATTATCTAATTTATCCTTTAAGCCCTTAGCAGTTTGAGTAATTTCCTGTGCTTTATTTATATCATTCCAGAAATCCTGCTCCTGCATTTTGAACTCAAGCTCTGATAATTTACTTGTTGTTGCTGCTATGTCAAAGAGACACCTTTAATTCTCTTAATTTGTTACTTAAAGCATTAACTTCATTTAGATATTCTTCTAATTGTAGTATCACTTTTACTCTCCTCTTCCACAACAATTCTTATATTTACGTCCTGAACCACATGGACATGCGTCATTTCTGTTTGGTTTACTTTGTTTTTTTATCGGTTCTTTCTTTGCAGAAGTGTCCTCATTTGTAGAAGTTATTTCTGCTACTTGCTCTCTTTCAGGCGCTTTTTCAAGCTTAACATGGAACAAGTACTTAACAGTTTCCTCTTTAATATTGTCTATCATTTCAGCAAACATATCTGAACCTTCCATTTGATAAGCCTGAGCTGGATCCTGCTGCTTATAAGCTCTTAATCCAATACCTTGCTTTAAGTGATCCATATTATCGATGTGATCCATCCACTTAGAGTCAACAATTTTAAGAAGTATAACTCTTTCAATTTCTCTCATCTGCTCATCGCCAAATTCGGCTTCTTTTTCTTTATAAAGCTCACCAGCTTTATCTAAGTACGCCTTAGATATTTCATCTACAGACATATTGGATAACTCTTCAGCAGTAAAGGTTCCTCTTGGAACAAATACTTCTTCCATGAATTTAACAAGTTTATTTAACTCGTCATCAAAAGTATCCTCAACACCACTAATATGATTTCTAACTGAAGAAGTTACAACATCACTTATCATGCCTTGAATTTGGTCTCTTATGTCAGCTCCCATAAGAACTTCTTGTCTTTGCTTGTAAATTATTTCTCTTTGCTTATTCATTACGTCGTCATATTTAACAACATTCTTTCTGATATCGAAGTTGTTACCCTCAACTTTTCTTTGAGCACCTTCTATGGCAGAACTTACCATTTTACTCTCAATAGCATCCTCTTCGTCTAAGCCTAGTTTATCAACAACTCCGCTAAGTCTTTCAGAACCGAATATTCTCATTAAATCATCTTCTAATGAAATGTAGAATCTAGATGCTCCTGGGTCTCCTTGACGTCCAGCACGTCCTCTTAACTGATTATCTATACGTCTTGATTCGTGTCTTTCTGTACCAAGTATCTTAAGCCCTCCTGCTTCAACTACGCCTTCTCCAAGCTTAATGTCTGTACCTCTTCCAGCCATGTTTGTTGCAATTGTAACAGCACCTTTTTGACCTGCTAAAGCAACTATCTCAGCTTCCTTTTCATGGTACTTAGCATTTAATACCTGATGAGGAATACCTCTTCTCTTAAGCATATTAGAAATTTCTTCTGACTTCTCAATGCTTACAGTACCAACAAGTACAGGCTGACCCTTTGCATGACTTTCTTGTATTTCATCAACTAAAGCTTTGTATTTTCCCTTTACAGTTTTATAAACAACATCTGGGTAATCTTCTCTTACAACAGGCATGTTAGTTGGTATAACAATTACGTCAAGACCATATATTTCTCTAAACTCTGCTTCTTCTGTTTCAGCAGTACCAGTCATACCAGCAAGTTTAGTATACATTCTGAAGTAGTTTTGGAATGTAATTGTCGCTAAAGTCTTAGACTCTCTTGCAACCTTAACGCCTTCCTTAGCTTCTATAGCTTGGTGAAGACCATCGCTGTATCTTCTACCTTCCATAAGTCTTCCTGTGAAGTCGTCAACAATTATTACTTCTCCATCTTTTACAATATAATCTTTTTCATTTCTCATCATATGGTTAGCCTTTAATGCTTGAACTAAATGGTGTTGTATATCCATGTTCTCTGCATCAGCATAGTTCTCTAAATGGAAGAACTTCTCTGCTTTAGCTATTCCCTCATCTGTAAGAATTACAGAGTTTTTCTTTTCATCCTTCATATAATCACTTTCTTGTAGTGCTTTAACAAAGAAATCTGCAACCTTATATAAATCAGTTGATTTGCTACCTTGACCTGAAATTATAAGTGGTGTTCTCGCTTCGTCTATAAGGATAGAGTCAACCTCGTCTACGATAACATAGTTAAGGTCTCTTTGAACTTTTTCCTGCTTATAAACAACCATATTGTCTCTTAAATAATCAAATCCAAACTCATTATTTGTTCCATATGTGATGTCACAGTTATACATCATTTGCTTTTCTACTTGAGTTTGACCATGTATAATAACCCCTACAGAAAGACCTAAGAATTCATGGATTCTTCCCATTTCATCTCTATCCCTCTTTGCAAGATAGTCGTTTACTGTGATTATGTGTACTCCATTTCCTGTAAGAGCATTTAAGTATGATGGTAATGTAGCAACAAGAGTTTTACCTTCTCCTGTTCTCATCTCAGCAATTCTTCCTTGGTGAAGAACAATACCACCGATTAACTGAACATCATAGTGTCTCATACCAAGAACTCTTGAAGAAGCTTCCCTAACAACAGCAAAAGCCTCCGGAAGTATCGCATCTAGAGATTCGCCTTTTTTTATTCTTTCTTTAAATTCTTCAGTCTTTGCCCTTAATTCATCATCACTAAGAACCTTTATTGAAGGTTCTAAGCTATTAATCTTTTTAACTATTGGCATAATTCTTTTAATTTCACGTTCACTGTAACTTCCAAATATTTTATCAAATATTTTCATAAACTTATCCTCACTCTTCTTCCATAGGGTTACTATTTTATCTTTATACCGAAATGATATTTTATGCAAATTATATTTTTTTAGTATAACAAATTCTAATTCTATATTTAAATACTAATTTAGATTATAACAGTTATTCCTTATTCCTTCAATATTATAACAAAACTTTATCCATAATTAGTAAATTTTTACCATAACCATTTTCCTTTACATCTATAAAAAAACTCTATAGCTTTCGCTATAGAGTTATATCATTTATTTATTACAATTTATCTTAAAATTCTTGTTCAATTAGACCATAATTTCCATCTTTTCTCTTATAAACAACATTCACTTCATCAGTGTCTCCATTCATAAATACGAAGAAATCATGTCCTAAAAGCTCCATCTGCAATACAGCTTCCTCTTCATTCATAGGCTTGATTGCAAATCTCTTAGTTTTAACAATCCTTGGCTCATTCTCCTTATCAAAATTCTCATATTCCTTTATGTTATTAAATCTTAAAGATATATTTCCATTTCTTTTTTCAAGCTTTGTTTTTTGTTTTCTTACCTGCCCTTCTAATTTATCTACAACTAAGTCAATAGCACTATATAAGTCATTGCTCTTAACTTCCGCTCTTAGCATCGCATTATTGCAAGGAATTAAAACTTCGATCCTTTGAATATTTCTCTCTACGCTTAATGTGGCTGTGGCATTAACACTATCCATGAAGTACTTATTAAGCTTCGCAAGTTTCTTTTCAACTGCTGCTTTTAGACCTTCTGTAACCTCAATATTTTTTCCTACTACTTTGATATTCATAACTCCAGCCCCTCTCATATTAACTAGGAAGTTTTTCCTCTTTAATATATATATATGTTTTGTAATTCTATTTTAATATCCCCTTGTCCTATTTGCAAACCCAATAATTTCAATTTTCTGAATATTTATCTTTTATACATATATATATCTTCCTCTTTCTTGTTCAATCAACGAATTGCTATCAAATATGTTATATGCTTTTTTTCTTAAATTGTGCTATAATTAGATTACACGTGGGTTTTTAATACATTGAGCTATAGGGCTATCAACGCTTTATAGCTTTTTTTATTTACTCATTATACTGAATATATTTTGAAATAAACTCACATGCTTCCCTTAACTTTATTCAAAAAAATAAAAAAACACCTTGAAATCAAGATGTTATATATGTCGGCTGACCTGGTCTTTGCCCCCACACTCGCCTACTGGATTTTTCGCTACCCGGAACTAACCTCTCACTACTAGACCTCTCGTTTTAAAACGGTAGGACTTACTTCTAAGCCGCACCATGATCATTAAACATTTTATCTAACTTACGTGGATCGTTTCGCCTGCGACTGGCCTCGACTTTCAACCACAGACCCGACTATTTTATTATACTCTACTTTTTGCAACTGTCAATATGTAAACTTCACCAGCGCCTCCATCTTTAAGACATTTCGCTCCATAAAAGGATGTAGCACCTGAAGTCACCACATCATCAATTAATAAAATCTTTCTATTAAACACTTCTTCTTTATTAATCATCATAAAAGAATCTTTAACATTTTCCCATCGCTTATTGGTATCAAGACCTATTTGATCTCGTCCTTCACTTTTCTTCCTCATTAAACTTCTGTAAGGTATACCACATTCCTCACTTACATATTGGCATAAAACCTCACATTGATTAAAACCTCTTTTTTTATATGACGCCTTACTGCTTGGAACAAATGTTATCAAATCTATATTCCCCTCTAAATCTTCTTTAATATAACTTGATAAATACGAAGCTAAAATCTTGCCTGCCATAAATTCCTTTTCATATTTGAGCATTAAAACTAACTTCTTTAGGTTAAAACTATAAATACCTAAAGAACAACAAGGGAATTTTATACCTTGCTGTTCAACATCATATTTAAGTTTTAATATTTTTATCTGACTTTTACATACATCACAAATTAACTCTTTTTCTTCTGGATTTTCACAAAGCAAACAAACTTCACCCTTATTATAAACAATTGAAGCTATGCTTTGAAAAATATACCCTATCTTCTGAAATAACCTTGCTCCCATGCTTTTTTATTTAACTCCCTTAGAATACTCCTACATTTATCCATATCTTCAGTTTCATTATTACAGATAAACATAACCTCTTCCTTGGTATTTTTCAAAACCCTGTTAACCCGGCTTGAAATATATACTAAATCTTTATAGGTAAAAACATCACTATCTGCAAAGAATACCATAATATTTACTGGCTTAAGCCCTATATGCTCTTCATTGAAATCATCAGTTATTAATATACCTTCCTCTGCAAGTAAAAATCTGATAAATCGCTTTCTTCCAGAATCATCACTCTTAACTCTATATATATTGCTGGTCAAATTCTCCTTTATATCCTTTAACCCTTTATATATTTTATCAACTTGCTCTTTATGTGGAACATATATTATAACTTTATTATTAGTATTAATTGACCATTTTAGATAATCATATACACAGTTAGGTATTCCTTCTTCAAGCTTTACTCTAGTTGAAATAAATCTTGGTTCCGCTATAGGACATTCTAGATCCTCTTTTAAGTTATAAATGGTAATACCACTTCTAAAAACAGGTTCAATTGAATAAGTTATCATTGTTCCATAGCTGCCAGAAATACTACACATCAACTTACTTATAAACTCTCTGGTGTACATAGGCCTTGAATTTACTTCATCATAAATTATTAAATCAAATTTCTCTTCAAGATATATGCCGACATTATGACTGCATATATTTATTTTCCCAACCACTGCTTCACAGTATGGATCATCAATATAATTTGCTAAACCTGCAGATAAATCTATCGCATCCTTATCCTTATTTATTATATATAAAATCTTTTTGCCTTCTGCTATTGCGTAATCTAATGTTTTATTAAATATTGCAGCCCTATTATTAAGTGGTGATACCACATTAATTTTACGCACCTTCTTCATAACACTGCCTAATATCTTATCCTCAATGGATTTCTTAGAGATTTTTTTAGTTTTATTAGACTTCTTAAAAAACAACATAATAATTCTCCCAATCTACATATGAATTATTTCTCTTATTCTCCACTTCAATCCTGAATATCTTTCAAAACTTCTATTATTATTTTTCATAAACTCTACGACTTGAGTATTTCCAACCAAAACAACAAGCTTCTTTGCTCTCGTTATACCTGTATAAAGAAGATTTCTATTCATTAGTAGAGGCGGCCCCATAAACATGGGCATAACCACAACAGGGAATTCACTCCCCTGACTCTTATGAATTGTTACTGCATAAGCTAAAGTTATTTCGTCTAAATCAGCTTCTTCATACTCTACAACTTTATCATCCTCAAAACTAACCGTTACAGTATTTTTTTCTTCATCTATATCTGTTATGTATCCAACATCACCATTAAATACACCTTTACCCTCTTCACATGTATTTTTCTTGTACCATTCTAAGGTATAATTATTTTTTATCTGCATAACCTTATCGCCAACTCTAAACACAACTTCTCTAAGCTCTTTTTCAGCCTTTTCTTTACCTTTAGGATTCAGCACCTTTTGAAGTTCAATATTTAAATTGTCAATTCCCATATCACCTTTCCTCATGGGAGATAAAACTTGAATATCCTTAATACTATCCCAGCTTTTATTAAACTTGGGTAGCCTTGTTTTAACCAATCCAATTATTTTTTCCATCATAATGTTACTATCTGCTGCTCTCTCCAAATAAAAGTCACTATTCTTAGAATTTAAAATTGGCATTTTTCCTTCATTAATTAAGTGGGCATTTTGAACAATCATACTTTCTTGCCCTTGTCTAAATATTTCATTCAATCTTACAACTTTAACAGCTTCACTATCTATGATGTCTCTAAGCACATTCCCTGGACCTACTGACGGCAGCTGATCCACATCTCCAACTATTATTAATCTGGTTCCTAACTGCATTGCCTTTAAAAGTGCATTCATAAGACTAATATCTATCATGGATGCCTCATCAACTACTAATACATCACACTCAATATTTGAGGTTTCATTTTCAATTTCATCTAAAGCACCCTCGTTATACTTTCCAATTTCCAATAATCTGTGTATAGTTTTGGCTTCTCGCCCAGTTGCCTCAGCCATTCTTTTAGCTGCACGTCCAGTAGGCGCAGCCATAAAAACCTTTAAACCCAAATTTTCAAATATACTTACAATACAATTAATTATTGTCGTTTTTCCTGTTCCTGGTCCTCCAGTTATAACTTCTATCCCATTAAGAAAAGCTCCTTCAACAGCTTCTCTTTGTGACTGCGCTAACCTGAACTCAGCATTTTTTTCAAAGTTTCTTACTTCTAAATCTATATCTAAAGATAATTTATCATACTTTGTTGTTGCAAGCTCAATTATCTTTTTTGTTACAGACATTTCAAGATATAAATAGGACATATTATATACTGCTGCAATTTCTTCTACCTGCTCAATTTTAATTTTTCCGTCTAATATAAGTTCATAAATCCCTTCATCCATCTTTTCATTACTGATTTCAAGAAGTGTCATGCCTTTAGCAGTAAGCTTTTCTAAAGGTATAAATGTATTACCCATGGCACAAAATTCATTTATTATATAAGATATTCCACTTTTAATTCTAAAAAGGGAATCTTTTTCTACACCAAGACTTTTAGCAATAGCATCAGCAGTTTTAAAACCAATTCCACTAATATATTCTGTCAATATATATGGGTTATCCTTCACTAAGTTTATACAGCTCGCACCAAACTTTTTATAAATTTTCATTGCCATATTAACTGTAATACCATAGGCTTGAAAAAACATAATTATATCCTTTGTCACACGCTGTTCAAGATAGGATTTAGTTATAGTATCTATCTTTTTCTTACCTATTCCAGGAATCTCTGCTAATCTTTCTATACTGTTATCCATTATTTTCAAAGTTTCTTCACCAAAGAAATCAACAATTTTCTTTGCCGTAACCTTTCCAATTCCCTCAATAACTCCACTTGCTAAATACTTTTCTATTCCTGATGTGGTTGTTGGAATTATTTCGCAGATAGTCTCCAATTTAAACTGTTTTCCAAATTTAGGATGAACAGTCCATTCTCCATCTATTTTGTATTCTTGTCCCTCATTAATATATGGAATTGAACCAACTACTGTTACTATTTCCTTTTCACTTTTAATTCTACATATGGTATAGCCGTTTTCTTCATTTCTAAATACTACACTATCAACCACACCTTCAATAGTTACCATAAAATCGCTCCTAAAAATTAATATATATATATACCACTTGATATTTGATTACTATAATTTCAATTCTATTTTACATCATTGCTTAAAACAATCCTATACATACTTAAATTTTCAATTCTTATCATAAATCATATTGAAAATAAGTATACCTATTACTATTATAACAAAATTCCTCAATCCTATATCAATACTATAACAATAATATTCTTACTTTTACCCTCTGTTAACATAAGCTTCACTCCAAATTTATAATTTGGCTAAGTAAAACTTACGTGATACTCTAGAAGTGACACTCAAAATCTATAATTTTGTAAGTAGACTTTCCACGGATCACATCTAACTTACTTAGTTAAGCACTCCACCAAAGGAATCTGAAGCTAAGTTTCATATATATATTAAAAAAAGCCCACATCACTTTAAAATGATGTAGGCCTTACATTAGTTTTTATTATAAATATTTTTTTATATCTTCAACTTTATTTAAGCTTTCCCATGGTAAGTCTAAATCAATTCTACCAAAGTGACCATATGCTGCAGTCTGCTTGTAAATTGGTCTTCTTAAGTCAAGCTCCTTAATAATTGCTGCTGGTCTTAAGTCAAACACCGCATTCACTATCTCTATAATTTTATCTTCAGCATACTTGCCAGTTCCAAAGGTTTCAATTTCAATAGATACTGGTCTCGCAACTCCTATTGCATAAGCAAGTTGAATTTCAAGCTTATCGGCAACTCCAGCTGCAACTAAGTTCTTAGCAACCCATCTAGCTGCATATGCTGCAGATCTATCAACCTTTGTTGGATCTTTTCCTGAGAAAGCTCCACCACCATGTCTGCCTGATCCACCGTAAGTATCTACTATTATTTTTCTTCCTGTTAATCCTGAGTCACCTTGTGGTCCCCCAATAACAAATCTTCCCGTTGGATTAATGAAATATCTTGTATTCTCATCCAATAACTCATTTGGAACTACTTCATTTATTACATATTTAATTAAATCTTCTTCTATTTGCTCTCTAGCAATTTCTGGTCCATGTTGAGTTGAAATTACTATAGTATCTATTCTTACAGGAGTATTTCCTTCATATTCTACTGTAACCTGTGTCTTTCCATCCGGTCTTAAATACTCTAAAGTTCCATTCTTTCTTACCTCTGTTAATTTTCTAGATAATCTGTGAGCCATGTAGATTGGTAATGGCATATATGCTTCTGTTTCATTTGTAGCAAAACCAAACATCATTCCTTGGTCTCCAGCTCCTATAGCTTCTATACCATCTTTCTCACCTTTTTTGCTTTCTAAAGCCTCATCAACACCCATTGCTATGTCTGATGACTGCTCATCGATTGAAGTTATTACGGAACACGTATCACAGTCAAATCCAAATTTAGCTCTGTCATAACCAATACCTCTTACAGTCTCTCTAACCACCTTTTGAAAATCGACATAGCAGTTTGTGCTAATTTCCCCCATAACCATAACTAACCCTGTTGTTACAGCGGTTTCACACGCAACTCTTGCATTTGGATCCTTCTCTAAAATTGCATCTAAAATCCCATCTGATATCTGATCACAAATCTTATCTGGATGTCCTTCCGTTACTGATTCTGATGTAAATAATCTTCTCATTAATATATCCTCCTTAAATGTCAAGACATATTCTTACCAAAAATACTTAGAGATTATTGTGCAAATAATAAAACCTCTTCTTTCACGACAAGAAGAGGTTTAGTATAAACGAACTAAGCTTTTCTTATCTTGCAGTTAAACTGCAGGATTTGGCACCAATGCGTTATTTCACGCTGGTTGCTGGGTTTCATAGGGCCTTTCCCTCCACCACTCTTGATAAGAGTATTCTTTTTTAAATTATACACTGATAATATCACAGTGGTTTTATAGTGTCAACATTATTTTAATGCATAAATACTAATCCTTATTCTAGTTTATATTTCTTTAAGACAATAAACTGTATTTTATAAATAAGTTTTAGAAGTTTAAAATAAAAAGACATCAATTAATTGATGTCTTTAATGGTGGAGGAGGACGGATTCGAACCATCGAAACGAAACGTAACAGATTTACAGTCTGCCCCCTTTGGCCTCTCGGG